>Ga0156502_16_pt2 | contig 2556 bp, 3 predicted proteins | sample RifOxyB1_FD_110649 | JGI IMG/M metagenome (GOLD analysis project Ga0156502, IMG submission 110649) | Candidatus Kaiserbacteria bacterium RIFOXYB1_FULL_46_14 | reverse complement strand
CACCTGCCTGCGCAGACAGGGCAGGTAGGACTCCCGCTTCTCCGTGACATCTCGGAGTTGAAAGGTAAGAAAGTCTTGCTTCGGGCTGGACTCAATGTGCCAGTCAAAGACGGTGTCGTCACTGAGCGTTTTCGGATTGAACAAGCTGTTCCAACTATTAAATATTTGCAGGATAAGGGGGCAAAGGTAATTGTAATTGGCCACATTGGACGTGAGCCAGAAGAATCATTGAAGCCAGTCTTTACCGTACTTCAAGAGATGGTCGGAGCAAAATGGGGTGGGGAACTTTTAGGTGAAGCAAGTATTCTGGCTGGAGAATTACTTTATGGTGAAGTGTTGCTGTTAGAAAACTTACGCCGTGACCCACGCGAAGAAGCAGACGAGGACTCATTGTCTGCCGAGTTGGCGGCACTAGCTGATCTGTATGTAAATGATGCCTTCGCCGATTCGCACCGCGCTCATAGCTCAATCGTTGGCCTACCGCGTCACTTGCCAAGTTACTTTGGCCCTTCTTTTATGAAAGAATATGAAGCTCTATCTAAGGCCTTAAAACCGACATCGCCTTCACTCTTTGTGATTGGAGGAGCTAAATTTGAAACTAAGATGCCGCTCGTCGAGAAATTTTCTTCTCGCTACGATCAAGTCTTTATTGGAGGTGCACTAGTCAATGATGTCTTCAAGGCACGCGGTCTTCAAGTGGGTAAATCATTAGTTTCTGACATCGATCTGACCAACAATGACCTTTTGAAAAAAACAAACATCATCTTACCGATCGATGTGATGACGACTGGTCCTAACGGCCAACGGACGGTTACGCCAGAGGAGGTCACTGAAGATGAAATGATAATGGATGTTGGACCGGCAACTATCGAAATGCTTGCCCCTCGTATTGCTTCAGCGCGCACTATTTTGTGGAATGGACCATTGGGAAATTTTGAACGAGGGTTTGCGGGCGGAACAGAAGCACTGGCAGAATCGATTGCTCGTAGTGATGCGCATTCGATTGTCGGCGGCGGCGATACTATTGCCGCTATACGTGGACTTCACTTAGATAACGATTTTGGTTTTTTATCTACCGCTGGTGGTGCCATGCTTACTTTCCTAGAAACCGGCACTTTGCCCGCGATCGATGCAGTCTTAGGACGATAGGGCAGCTTGTATTTTCTTAGCTACTTCGGCGAGGCTTTCGTCATCAGCCATTTCACCTGCTGACAAGAACGGTCCAAGGTTGCGTGTACCCTCTGGAATTGGATAGAGTTTTATGTGGACGTGGGGTACTTCAAAGCCCTCAATCGCAAGACAAGTGCGGGCGACACTAAAGGCTTGATCAGACGCCTTAGCGATCTTCTTTGCTACGGCAAATAAGTGCTGATAAGTCTCGTCGTCTAAATCGAAGGCGTAATCGGATTCTTTTTTAGGAATCACCAAAGACTGACCGACCACAGTGGGGAACTTGTCGAGTATTACGACGCAAATATCGTCTTCATATATAAAATGGGCAGGTATTTCTCGGCGGATAATTTTGGAAAAAATTGAATCTGACATAAATGTTATTATAGAGGGCACTACACGTATGGCAAACTACCGCTTGGCCGCGAGGACGGAAGATAATTTATTGACTCATTTACTTAGAGTTAGAGGGATTGATGCAGAAGCTGAAATAAACTTCCTTTCGCCCGACTATGATCAGCATCGACACGACCCTTTTCTTCTCAACGACATGGCCAAGGCGGTAGAGCGGATACGACGCGCCGTGAAAGACGGTGAAAAGATTGCCATCTTCGCCGACTACGACTGCGATGGTATTCCGGGCGCGGTTGTCCTCAATGACTTTTTCAAAGCGATTGGTTTTACAAATTTTATAGTGAAGATTCCGCATCGACACTTTGACGGCTTTGGTCTTAGTGAAACAGCGGTAGATGAACTGCATCGAGATGGTGTGTCACTTATCATTACGGTTGATTGTGGGACGTCTGACAGGGGAGCGAGCCTGCGGGCCGCTCAACTTAGAGTTGATTTAATTATTACTGATCACCACGAGCCACCGGCAGAATTACCGGAGGCGGTGGCTATTGTTAATCCGCGAGTTGGTGATAGTTATCCTTTCCCACATCTTTGCGGTGCCGCAGTGGCCTTCAAGTTGGTGGAGGCATTGCTACAAAGTGGTGATTTTTCTGTTAAGCCAGGTCAAGAAAAATGGTGGCTCGATATGGTGGGGATTGCCACAATCAGCGACATGGTGCCTCTTGTTGGTGAAAACAGAGTGTTGGCTTCGTTTGGACTTCAGGTTTTACGAAAATCACGCCGACCAGGACTACATCAACTTTTGCGTAAAGTGCGGGCTGACCAACGTCGTCTTACCGAGGACGACATCGGTTTTACCATTGGTCCGCGTATTAATGCCGCCTCACGAATGGATACCCCAGAGGATGCTTTTTTAATGTTGTCTTTGGAGGATGAGGGTGAAGCTGGGGCGAGGGTCAATCACTTAGAAAAATTAAATAACGAACGAAAAGGAGTGGTGGCGGCAATGACCAAGGAGCTGAAAAAACGTTT
>Ga0156502_11_pt1 | contig 5318 bp, 4 predicted proteins | sample RifOxyB1_FD_110649 | JGI IMG/M metagenome (GOLD analysis project Ga0156502, IMG submission 110649) | Candidatus Kaiserbacteria bacterium RIFOXYB1_FULL_46_14 | reverse complement strand
CTTTCAGCAGTTCAGCAGTTATCCATTCCCAACATAGCTACTCGGCAGTGCCACTGGCGTGACAGCCGACAGACCAGAGGTCAGTTCATCCCGGTCCTCTCGTCGTGTATCCCCCTGTTTCCAGGAGCACAGACTATATCTTCATCCTTCGCAAGGCGCGGGAGGATGATGGCATGTTACCCATATGAGCAGTCATTTTCTAAGAAATGATTCCTCTACATATGAGTCCACGTATCTTTCAACGTAAGTCGTTACGGGGTCAATTCAGCACTAAGCTGAACGACTTCCCACGGTATTACCTTAAAGCGGTTTTAATCGTCAATAAATATATAGCGCGAGGACTAGTCGCTTTATATATTCTCGAATCAAAACATATGAAGGCTTCACCGTTATAAGCCATATTGTCATTACGAATCTCTTCGTAAAGTAGCAATCACTTACTAGGGACAAATCTCTTCAAAAATCGACGCCTGCAGTAGATAGGAGACCAACCTGTCTCACGCATGTTCAGTTTGAAGTTATCACGTGTGTGTGCGATAACAACAAGTTTTTCACGTATTACTACGTGCATTGGACTGTAGCTTCATCGGTTCTCGATGACTAACGTTCAGTCTCTAGGGGCGGTATTATCCTTCCCTCGGTATTGCCCTTGCTTTCGCAGTCGGGTTCTACCGATATTAGTTAGTTTGACCATATATATTCCTATATATGACCGCCGTGTTGGTTGGATCTATCTTTATTTCATTTACGAAAAGTAAAAACAATCTTCGAAGGGGTTTAGACTGTCCAGAGTCCGAAATTTCAGAATCTGAACGGTCTAAACCCAGCTCGCGTATCTTTTTAATTGGCGAACAGCCAAACCCTTGGGACCTCATTTGCTGTTAACTATGCGTTCCCGCATAGATCAGACTATTCCATCACCATATTACATATGTCACCATATGCACTTTAGGTGCAAGCCGTGTGATACCCAGCATAGCTGGTATATCTCATAACGTACCCAACGTACGTTAATCAGTCGTTAGAGGAGATGTGTCCTTGGATCATTGTCACAAAATTCTTTCGTCGGTTGTTGGACCGGACGTTGAATCGAGACAATGCATCTGCTGATTTGCTTACATCAAATCAACTTCAGAACACATCTTTCCTACGGAATTAGCTCTCATACCTCAAGTTTATCCTAAACTTGGGACCTCCGAAACCAGAGGTTGTGGTCACCCTTGACCGTATGAATCAGCCTTCTCCGTTTTGAGCTTGTTTCCCATCACGCGCCGGGTAGACGCATTGTGATGGCCACCGCACACAAAGTGTGCGATATAACCCTACCGTTTCCGATAGGGAGAGCAGATATAGGTTTGCTCCAGCCCCAGGATAAGATGAGCCGACATCGCTGTCATTTCACCCCGTAATACGGGGTTTCTCCAATTACTTGGAGGATCGGACTATATCTTCATCCAACGTAATTAACGTTGGAGACTGGCGTGTAGTCTCTACGGATTCTAAACCAATTTTGTAGTACATGGACGGAATGATATGAGATTTAATAAGCTCAAAAAGCCTTGGGATACTTTTCTTGAGGAAACGTATTCTTTGATACTCTTTGTCTTTGTTGAGAGTTGCATCCAATCCAAGCTTTTTAAGTGCTTGTATCAGAATTAACTGACTTTTTGTATCAAATTGCTGTGTATTAAGATACACATCAGATTCTCTACACCTACTTCCATCGTCCATAAACCATACTGCTAATGCAACAGGATCAAGTGGTAAATCGTCAGGAATTACTTTTACGCCATTGTTATAAAACAATGAATGCATTTTGGTAAGTTCTGACGATTGTCTGGTGTAGAAACGAATTGCAAGACGCTTTCCATTTCCATTTCGTACTTTTGGTACGCCAGCCCTGATTCCTTTGAGTTTGTCATATGTCCACATAACAAACTCACGCTGACTAAGCGCATGATTTATTTCCAGAAATGCATTTTGGCGACCTGGGACGATACGAATGTATCCATCACCAAGTATTGTTCCAATAATTACTGATTTCTGAAATTGGTTTAGCCTTTCCACGGTATTGTCCATATGCTTATTCTATCGCATTTGCGATAGTGGCTGCTATGGAGTTCACCGTTATAGCCAATTTGTTTTTGTACGGCATTACTGCCATAGGCACCCCGATGTATGTTCATTTTTTGTATGCCTAACGGCATACAGATTTCACTCATTCGATCGTGAAATAAATTATTACATTTTCTTTCACGACACTCATTCGTTCATCTGTAACTAACATAAGTTAAGGTGCCGAACCGTGCCGTCGCTTTGGACGCTTGGGCACGACTAGCCTGTTATCCCCAGGGTAACTTTTATCGGGTAATCTCCGGCGGCATCTAAAGCCAACCATCGGTTCACTATGCTCCACTTTCGTGTCTGCTTGGCATCTACGCCTTGCAGTCAAGCCAACTTTTGCCATTGCACTATCGGCACGGTTTCCATTCGCGCCTAGTTGACCTTGAGACCCCTCCGTTACAATTTGGGCATGTTGTTCTCCAACTTATACAACATTGAAGGAATTTTCTTCATCAATTTGAAGACTAAGGTGCTAAATAACTCAGCACTCTTACTTGGTATATACAGACGCCAAGTTTTATTCCTTTGTTTGTGTATCGTGACTTCTAGACCAAAAACTTTATTAAGTCCCTTACAGACTCTCTCTAGGTCAGAAAAGTTGTACCCTAATGTATGAATGATGAAAGTCTTATGTTTAGAAGATTTTCTCGAACCGTCGTCCATAAACCAAATTGCCAATACTTCATCACTTATCATTCTGTTAAACAACAGAGGTATGCGCTTTTTCTTGCCAACATAAAACTGTTGAGCATAGAAACGAAACGCTCCGTGATAGCAAGTAACCATTTCGTAGGAAACACGCCCATCTGCGCGCACTTTCCTTTTTGGTTCGACAGCTGTCATCCATTCTTTAAATTGGTTAAATAACCAATTTAGGTACTCTTTCTGACTTTCACTATGTTCGACTCGCAAACGATATGTTCTCCCGTTAGTTGTCTCTAGGTGACCATCACCAAGCAACAAACCAACAAGTAACCGTTTTTGAAGGTCGTTTAGTTTAAGTTTTTCTTTTTGGTCTTTTGTCATTGTTGGATGTGTAATTAATTACACCTTTCCGTCGCCGAAAAGATCGGACTATGTCACCAATTGTATAATAATACAATTAATTGGTCAGCGTATAGTCTCTGAGGGGTCAATTACGACTTCCCTGCTCATTGTCCGCACTGTCAGATTTTTACACGTTAGTGTACTGACAGATTCTCGGGTTTTTAAGCATATAGCTGATTACCCATTCCTAATGGAATGCCCCCACAATTTATTTGTTTCGAGCGATGAGGTCTCACACTCATTTCCGATATTTGCTCTGGAGGCGCCACAGTTTGGCGTTACGATCAAATGATCACAACGCCAAGGGTAGCGCCCCACTAAAACTGCCTGCCACTCACTGTCCCCAACGCGTTTGTCGCGTCGGGTTAGGAACTGCCCGATTTAAGAATGGTATTTCACTGACGACTCCACGGTACCCGAAAGCCCGCTTCAAAGTCTCCCATCTATGCTACACATAAATCAAACAGCCCCAATAAGAAACTACAGTAAAGCTCCTGGGGTCTTTTCGTCTAACTGCAGGTAGGCTGCATCTTCACAGCCATTGTATTTTCACCGAGCAGGTCCTTGAGACAGTTTCCCAGTCGTTACGCCATTCGTGCACGTCGGAACTTCATATTGATTCATTACTTCCGTGCAACTAAAAGTAATGTTAATCCACTATTACTAGTGGCACAGACTATATCTTCATCTCAATGCAGCAAGCAATTCTACTTGCACGTATTTTCATACCCAGAAATATATTCGTACGTATTTCTGGTTTGCATTGAGCGCTGGCGTGTTATGGATTTCATATATAAGTAAATTATATATTGCCTCCATCTAATGCACTACTGTACGGTAGTGCATTAAGTCGTTACGGGGTCAATCCGTCATGCGTTGCATGATTAGGACGACTTCCCACGGTATTACCCACTCAGTATTGTATCCACCCTTGAAGTGGATACACTGGTTAGGGCTTCACCGTTATAAGCCAGTGGCAAATACTTTATTGCTAAGGTATTTGCCTGTATGGAGGAATACCATACTAGGACAGCATCACTGCTGAACCGGGCAGTTCATCTACCCGACAAGGAATTGCGCTCTATTATTCCTTCTTTTGTGAACAGGCCTTGACCTGTTCGTACACAATAGGACTCTATCTTCACCCTCTATTGCTAGGTGGGGTGTGCAACATTTGGTCTCTTGTTGGTTGCATTTTGGAATATTAATGATTACTCACTAATAAGGTAACTATGGCTCGGGCTGTTTAACTCTATAATCGTTCTAATCCGTAGAGCGAACTTCCCGAAGGAAGCACGCTCTACCTTAGAACGATTATAGTTATCGCTGACATTGACGGGGGCTTACACAGTCCAGCAAAGCATCCGAAGACACTTCACCCCCCGTGCTTAACCTTCCCGCATTGGTCAGGCGTCACCCTCTATACATGGACTTACGTCTTCGCAGAGAGCTGTGTTTTTGTTAAACAGTCGCCAGGAAATCTTTCGCTGCGGCCTCTCCTTGCGGAGAGGCAGGCCTTATCCCGAAGTTACGGCCGCTTTTTTGCCGAGTTCCTTAAGGACCCCTCACTCGTTCGCCTTGGTCTTCTCGACCTTACCACCTGTGTCGGTTTGCGGTACGGAACCGCTACGTTTAACCCAAACGAAGTTTTTCTTGGAAGCGTGCTCCTTAAATTTCTTTGGCCGTAGCCGCAGATTCAGACTCTACTTGGGTTTGTGCTGCCCGGATTTACCTAAGCAACGCCCTCATAGCTCCAGCACCAATCCAGTAAGATGCTTTAAGTACAACCCTCCGTCCCTCCATAGAAACGTAGTGGTGTGCAGGAATATTAACCTGCTATCCATCGCCTTCGGCATTCGCCATCGGCTTAGGACCGACTAACCCTTCGCTGATCACCATAGCAAAGGAAACCTCGGTATTTCGGCGGACGGGGTTCTCACCCGTCTTGCGGTTACTTGTGCCGGCATTCTCACTTCGCATCGCTCCAAATCGGGTCTCCCCGACCATTCATCGCAGATACGAACGCTCTCCTACCACTCATACTTTCCGAAGAAAGTACAAATCCGCAGTTTCGGTAATATGCTTGAGCCCCGATCATCTTCGGCGCAAGGACTCTCGACCAGTGAGCTGTTACGCTTTCTTTAAAG
>Ga0156502_15_pt3 | contig 6345 bp, 4 predicted proteins | sample RifOxyB1_FD_110649 | JGI IMG/M metagenome (GOLD analysis project Ga0156502, IMG submission 110649) | Candidatus Kaiserbacteria bacterium RIFOXYB1_FULL_46_14 | reverse complement strand
GATATTGGAAAAAGGTGGTGGTTTATTATCAGAGTTTGCACCAGACTTTCGTGCTACCAACTGGTCTTTTCCACAAAGAAACCGTTTGGTCTGCGGCATTTCCCACGCCACTTTAATTATCGAAGCGGGAGAGAAGAGCGGCACTCTCATCACCGCCAAACTTACTGCCGACTACAATCGCGAGTTATTGGTCGTTCCTGGCAATATCTTTTCAGACAACTCCAAAGGTGTTCATCAATTCATGAAGCTTGGTGCAACACCAATCACTGAGCCGAGAGACATTTTGAATGTGTTGGGATTGGAGGTTTTAAGTGAAGCGCCGCGGGCGAAGCCCGCGGCGCTTTCTACCGAAGAATCACGTATTCTTCAAATACTCACCGAGCCACTTACACGTGACGTCCTGATTAGACAACTCGATCTACCCGTCTCTGCTGCTACCGTGATTTTGATGCAAATGGAACTGTCTGGATATATCATCGAGGACAACGGTGTATATAGAAAATCCTAAGATAACTTTTGCGTTTTGAAGCTCCTGTGGTATTTGTTAACAAATTAATATGTCCACGCTAGTTATAGTTGAGTCGCCATCAAAGGCTAAGACTATCGCCAAGTATCTAGGGACCGGATACGTGGTGAAGTCATCAATCGGCCATGTGCGCGACCTACCAAAATCAAACAAAGACGCCGTCGATATCGAGGGTGGCTTTATTCCGCGTTACATCATCTCACCTGGTAAAGAGAAGGTGATCAATGAACTCAAGAGTGCCGCCAAGAAGGCTGACGCCGTCTTACTTGCATCCGACCCCGACCGCGAAGGAGAAGCGATTGCTTGGCACGTGGCTGAGCTCATTAAGGGCACCAACAAAAACCTGAAGCGTATTGTCTTCCATGAAATCACTGAGGATGCGGTGAAAGAAGCGATTGGACATCCGCGCGATATCGACATCGGTTTGAAGGAAGCGCAAGAAGCGCGTCGTGTACTAGACCGTCTTGTTGGCTATGATCTATCTGGTTTGATTTGGAAAAAAGTTCGCTACGGTCTATCGGCTGGCCGTGTACAGTCTCCAGCCCTTCGCATCTTAATGGAACGCGAACGAGAAATTCGTGCTTTTATACCAGAGCAATACTTTGTCTTAACTGCCCCAACCAAACTTTCCTCTGGCACGACTGTGCCCTTTACCTGTACCGACGAGCCAAAGTTGAACGAAGAAGCTTTAAGGATAAAAAAACTTGGCGAGACAAACGACTGGGTAGTGACCGAAGTAAAGGAGACCGAACAAAAGCGTTCCCCTCGACCACCTTTCACTACCTCAACACTTCAGCAAGCCGCTTCGACTCGTCTAGGGTTTTCCCCATCACGCACAATGCGTGCGGCACAGAAGCTCTATGAAGCCGGACACATCACCTATATGCGTACCGACTCGACCACTTTGAGTAAGGCGGCAGTATCACAACTCATTGCCATTTTGCACAAAGAGTACGGTGAGAAATACGTACAACCACGCATATTTAAAACCAAGAGTAAGTCAGCGCAAGAAGCGCACGAGGCGATCAGGCCAACTAATGCTGGCAAAAAATCTGCCGGAAATACCGGCGACGAAAAAGCCCTTTATGAATTGATTTATCGTCGCACACTGTCTTCGCAGATGGCCGACGCCAAAGTTTTGCGCACTCGCATCACCACCAACCTAGCCGGACAAACCGAGAGTATTCCGGATTTTGCACTGACTGGATCGCGTGTACTTTTTGACGGTTGGCTCCAAGTTGATACCGGAGCGCGCGGTGAAGATGTCGAAGTGCCTAAGGTTCTGAAGGGCGAAAAAGTAGAAGTGAAGAAAGTAGAGATAGAGGCTAAGGAAACTTTGCCACCAAACCGTTACAGCGAGGCTGGTCTGATCAAAGAGCTTGAGAAGCGCGGTATTGGAAGACCTTCTACTTATGCTTCAATCATGCAGACTTTGGCTGATCGTGGTTATGTTGAAAAGCAAGGCCGAACATTGATTCCAACCGATACTGGCGACGTGGTTTCTAGTTTTATTGAAACTCATTTCCCTACTTATATTTCTGATACCTTCACTAGTGAAATGGAAGATGAGCTAGACGAAATCGCAGAAGGTAAAAGATCTTACGAAAAAACTTTGCGTGATTTCTACGGACCATTCTCACGTGACGTGGCTTCAAAAGAAGATATCGAAAAGCAAACCAACCTCGGCGACGCACCGGCCGAATTCCCTTGCCCTATCTGCGGCAAATCAATGGTGATTAAACTTGGCAAGAGTGGCAAATTTCTTTCTTGTAGTAATTTCCCAGAGTGTACCGGTTCGCGTCTTATCGATGGCTCAGAAATAAAACAAGATGAACCAATTGGCATACATCCTGAAACTGGAGAAGGGATCTATGTTCTAAACGGTCGCTTCGGTCCTTATGTACAACAAGGAGAAACTCCCGACAAGAAAGACAAGAAGGCTCCGAAGCCGCGCCGTGCTTCATTGCCAAAAGGCAAGAAGGTTGGTGATGTGACTTTGGAAGATGCCCTTGTCTATCTGGCTTTGCCACGTGAGCTTGGTGCACATCCTGAAAGCGGTGAATCTATAATCGCCAACATCGGTCGCTTCGGTCCTTACATCGGACACAATGGCGACTTTCGATCACTCAAAGGAACGGATAACCCGTACGAAATAACTTTAGAAAGAGCGCTCGAAATTCTTAAACAGCCAAAGGGAACGCGTAAAGGTGAAAAGATTGTTAAGGAATTAGGTCCGCATCCAAAGACGAAAAAACCGATCAATGTTTTGGAATCAAAATCCGGTCGGTTCCTTCGTCGTGGCTTTAAACGCATTTCCCTCCCCGACGACGCTGACTTAGAGAAATTCACGATGGAAGACGCGTTGATGCTCCTTAAATCATAAAAATAATGCGGCGCGAAGGCTGAAGCCCTCGCGCCGCTTTGTTTTAATCCGGACTGACCTGCATACCGGAATTAGGATTGTAGAGGCAGAACTCTGCCACGTTCTTATTTTCGCACGAGCTGAGAACGAGGCAACTGCAAATCCCACACCGTTGGTAGTGATCCCCGGCCCTGACCGTGACCGGTACTCGCTGTATAGATGGCCGAATTTCGTGTCGATCGCTGCTTTCTACTAATTTTGACCCAACCATTTTCGTCTCCTCTTCCTTTCTATCTAACACTATAAGTACCATGAAAGTTATGTCAATCGAGTTACTGCTTTTGACTTTTACCCTTTTGACTTTACACTTGATTTTATGACTTCTGTTAAGGACATCTTAAAACACCAACAAAACCTTACCGACGCTGATCGGGCCTTAATTGAAAAGGCTTACGCTACGGCCGAGAAAGTTCACGAGGGACACACTCGCTACTCCGGAGAGCCGTATATGTCGCACGTCGCAATGGTGGCTTTGCTCTTATCCGAAATGGGAATGGGTGCACGCACAGTAGCAGCCGCTTTGCTTCATGACACCATTGAAGATACTGAATTGACCGAGGAAGATATTCGTCGTGATTTCGGCGAAGAAATACTTTTTCTAGTAGAAGGTGTGACTAAGCTTTCAAGTGTTCGTTACTACGGCACTGATCGTCACAACGAAAGTTTACGAAAACTCTTTGTTGCCACCTCACAAGACATCCGTGTCCTCATCATCAAGCTAGTGGACCGTCTCCACAACATGATGACACTGGAGCATGTGCCGGAGGAAAAACGTCTCCGCATCGCTCGTGAGACCTTGGAGATATATGTACCGGTGGCTCACCGTCTCGGAATGGGCCGTATTCGAAAAGAACTCGAAGACTTGGCTTTTCCATACGTATATCCTGAAGAATGCAAAAGAGTCCTCGAACTACTAAGGCAAAAGATTGGTAAGTACGAAGACCGGCTGGAGCGCGAGCGCAAAAGCTTACAGAAACGTTTGGCAGAAGCTGGCCTGCGCGATTTTTCCACTTCCTATCGAGTGAAAGGTCTTTATAGTTTGTTTCATAAGCTCAAGCGTAAGGAATGGGACATTGACGAAGTACATGACCTGCTCGCTATCCGCGTGGTGCTACCAAACGTTGAGGATTGTTACAAAACACTTGGTGTTATTCATGAAATGTGGCGACCACTGCCGCAACGTGTCAAAGACTACATTGCTTTCCCAAAACCTAATGGTTACCAATCTATCCACACGACAGTAGCCACGACTGCCGGTAATATTCTTGAAGTTCAAATCCGTACTGCCAAAATGCACAACGAAGCAGAACACGGTATCGCTTCACACATCATCTACAAAGATCTTCAGAATGGAGAAAAGAAAGTATCTCCGCAAGAGAATTGGTTTGCCAATCTAGTACCGACACTATTCCGACCTTTTACTTGGAAAAAGAGTAAAGCAACTGAGGCCAAAGTGACCAAAGGTGTTTCGGCCAAGGCCAAGATTCCACTTTGGATCAGCCAGATCGGTGAGATGTACGCCGCCCCAGACTCTTCCAGCTCTGAGTTTATCGAAGATATGCGTGAAGACTTCTTCAAGCACCGCATCTTCGTCTTTACCCCGAACGGTGACGTGGTCGATCTACCGGTCGGTGCGTCCCCTATCGACTTCGCCTACTCGATCCACTCTGAGGTGGGTAACCAAACATCAGGGGCCAAGGTCAACAAAAAATTGGTCTCGCTCGACACCGAACTCAAGAATGGTGACATCGTCGAAATAGAAACAAAAAAAAGCGCTCAACCTACGCGCAAGTGGTTAAAGTTTGCCAAGACGACCATGGCTCGCCGCCACATCCGCAATTATCTAAATCTCGATTCTAAGGTTAAGAATTAATCCCTACACATTCCTCCTCACAAAAATCCACGACATGAATGTCGTGGATTTTTGTATATTTATTAGATGGTGAACTTGCCCACAGAGTACATTTCACTCTCATCTCTCTCTGGAAGCGGAGGCAGGTCGTCCGACTTATCTAAAGCCGGAGGGGTAACCAGATTATCTACGGCTGGCGGGATGACTAGTGTGTCTAATGCTGGAGGAACAACCAAGTCATCTACCGCCGGAAGATTGTCTGATTCGATCACTAGTGGCTCGGCCGCTTCAAGCGGAGTATTTTCTGTTAGTTTTGCAATCACTTCATTGGCTTCACTAGCTTCTTCATGCAAGGTCTCGTTGATTACCTCACTCGCCAAACTCGCTTCGAGAGAAACCGGTATTTGGTTAGCGACACCAGCGGCGCTCTCGCGCTTCTCAATCATGTCGAGGATCTTGTCGAGGTCAGCCGGATCAAAGTAATCAATCGATACCGTACCGCCGAAGTCCGTCTTCTTAATCTGCACGCGTGTTCCTAAAGTCTCCGTGAGCTTGCGCTCGATCTCTATCAAGGTCGGGTCACTATCCTTCCACTCTTTCTTGCGTACACGATCGGTGGCAATTTTGCGAGATATTCTTTCACTCTCACGTACTGATATCTTCTTGAGTAAGATTTCTCGGAAAAGCACATCTTGTTCCTCCGGACGATCAGCGAGCATCAAAAGTGCTCTGGCGTGACCTTCGGTCATCTCACCTTTTTGTAATGAAGAGAGCATGTACTCCGGCAAAGCCAACAAGCGTAAAGTATTGGAGACATATTCGCGAGAACGACCCATCTTCGCCGCGATCTGCGCATGCGTTAGATTAAAAAGTTGCGCCAACTGCTGAAAAGCCATTGCTCTGTCCACTGAATTCAAATCTTCACGTTGAAGATTTTCAATGATGGCTAGTTCTAGTTTTTCCTGTTCAGTTTGATCACCGTTTCTGATGATGACCGGCACTTGTGAAAGACCGGCTATTTTTGAAGCGCGCAAACGACGCTCACCAGCGATCAGTTCATACTCACTATAAAAAGTACCGTCCTCGCGCGGGCGCTCACGACGAGTTACGGTCAAAGGCTGTAAGACGCCGTACATCCTGATCGACTCAGCCAACTCCTTGAGTTTGGATTCATCAAACTCACGACGTGGCTGAAACGGATTAGGTACGATTTTGTCGAGCTCAACCCAAAATATTGAATCACCTTGAAAAGACATAGAGAAAACAGAGACAATCTAACAACCTCCTATGATTGGTAGTTTACCATAGCCCGATCTGATCAACTGTTTATAATTCCGCAGATATTTGTTATATTTGGCGCACCACGCTGGAGTGGTGGAATGGTATACACGTGCGACTCAAAATCGCATGCCGCAAGGCTTGAGGGTTCAAGTCCCTCCTCCAGCACATAAAAACAAAAGGGCTAAATCCGAAAACTTGTAGGATTTGGCCCTTATTGTTTTTGCTGGAGGAGGGACTTGAAGACCTTTTGAGATATTTTATGAG
>Ga0156502_12_pt8 | contig 7282 bp, 5 predicted proteins | sample RifOxyB1_FD_110649 | JGI IMG/M metagenome (GOLD analysis project Ga0156502, IMG submission 110649) | Candidatus Kaiserbacteria bacterium RIFOXYB1_FULL_46_14 | reverse complement strand
ACCGGCATAATGCTCGATCAATACAGCAGCACAACGTTCAAGTGAACCTGCAATGGCGGCATGGATCATGACAATCCTTTCCTTTTCACCCTTTTCGTTAATGCAAGTAAGATCAAAGCGCTCTGGAATGTTCATGTCCAACTGAATCGTTGCTACCTGCCATTCACGGCCAGCGGCGTTGCTACCCATAAAGTCCAACTTTGGACCATACAAGGCTGCTTCGCCTGGACCTTCAAAGAAATCTGCTCCACGCTCTTCGGCAATGGTACGTAGTTCAGATTCAGCTTGATCCCAAATTTCTGGAGTGCCAAGGTACTTTTCCGGTGCCGCAGGATCTCGGAAAGAAAGACGTACTCGAAGCTTGAAACCAAAAACCTTATAAAATGAGTCAATAATGTCCCAGATTTTAAGAAATTCTTCTCTAACCTGACTGTGGCGACAAAAAACGTGGGCGTCATCTTGAGTAATCGATAAAACGCGGGTCAAACCACCAAGCTCGCCGGACTGTTCATCACGATAAACCATCGTTGTTTCCGCGTAGCGTTGTGGCATTTCGCGGTAACTATGTGGCTTTCGATCGAAAATCTGTGTGTGGTGAGGACAGTTCATTGGCTTTAATGCATATTCCTTACCTTCACGTGAAGTGATTTTAAATAGCTCGTCACTGAATTTATCCCAGTGTCCACTGGTCTCGTAGAGATCTTTCTTGGTGATATGCGGGATAGTGACTCTTTGATAGCCATACTGTTCACGTAATTTCCAAATAAAGTTATCGATCTCTTGGCGTAGGATAGTTCCTTTTGGCGTCCAAAGAGGAAGACCTGGGCCAACCAATTCGGAAAAGGTAAAGAGGTCCAGTTCGCGCCCTATTTGTCTATGATCTCTTTCTTCCATAATAAATTTTATAAAGTTAAATAAAACCGCCCGAGGCACAGAAATGACAAGTCATTTCTGTGCCTCGGGCGGTTTCTACCGCGGTTCCACCGAGATTTATCACTTAATTGGAGGACAGATTAGTCGCTTGAAGCGAAAGCAATTGCCTCTGCGGTTGGTAGCCACAGCAATCTCTGGTTTGGTTATGATACCGCCACTTTGTCCGATGTCAATAATTTGGCGTTCTCCAGCATAATCGTCGGCTCACCGCTTCTGATCTGCAAGCGGCCTTTGATCGCCACGCAGGCAGAAGGTTGAAGGACTTCTTGCAAAGCGCGATAGGTCTCAGGAAAAGCAGTTAGCTCTATCTGGTCACTCCTATCAACCAACTGAATGAAGGCCATCTTCTCACCCTTCTTAGTCAAAAGCTCGCGCATACTACCAACCATACCGGCAGTTATTACAGGGATGCCGTTACGACCATCCTGCCTAATCGACTTTATTGGTGGACGTTTACTTAACTCTTCAACAAAACTATCTAGAGGATGCCCAGAAACATATACGCCAAGCAGATCCTTCTCCCAAGCCAATTTTTGTGGAAGGGGAGTCGGCGAAGCGGCAATAAGAGACAACTCGACTATTGCAGTGCCACCAAAAAGAGAGTCTTGTGATGATTCAGCGGCCACTTGTGCGTTTTTATTAAACTCAAGCAAAGTGTCTAGGTTGGCATACATAAGACCGCGCTCTTCGAAACGGTCTAAAGCGCCGGTTTCTATCAAAGCCTCTAGTGATTTTTTGTTTAGGTTACGTCCCCGAATGCGTGTCAAAAAATCGGAAAGTGATTGATATGGCCCGACCGTCTTTCTTTCTTCAATGATGGCATCAGAAATTCCCGCGCCGAAGTTTTTGATGGTAGTGAGACCAAAACGTATGTGCTGTGTATTAGGCACCACCGAGAAGTCGGCAAAAGATTCGTTAATATCTGGCGGCAGGACATCGATACCCATTCGTCCACATTCATGAATAATCTCGGAAATTTTTTCAGTATCGCCGGAGTCTGCTGTCAGTACGGCAGACATATATTCGACCGGGTAATTGGCCTTCATATAGGCAGTCTGGTAGGCGACCCGACCATAGCTGGCGGCGTGTGCTTTGTTGAATCCGTAGGCAGCAAATGGCTCAATGAGCTTCCACAATTGCTCAGCCTTTTGTGCAGAAAGCTTGCCATATTCGGCAAAACCTTTGAGTAGTTTTTCTTTCTCTGCTTCCATCACCTCGGGAATCTTCTTACCCATTGCCTTGCGAAGCTTGTCTGCGTCTAACCACGAATATCCAGCCAGTGTAATAGCGGTCATCATCACGTCGTCCTGATAAGTAATAACACCGTAAGAACGATCAAGGATAGTCCCCAGACGCGGGTCGAGGTAGCGAATGAGTGAAGCATTATGCTTGCGCTCAATGTACTGAGGAATAGATTCCATCGGGCCAGGACGATAGAGCGCCACCATCGCGTTGATATCGTGAATAGATGAAGGCTGGAGTTGCTTAAGGAACGCGGTCATTCCTGAACCGTTGAGCTGGAAGAGTCCCATCGTCTCGCCGCGTGCCAACATTTCAAACGTCAGCTTGTCGTCGAGTGGAATATTTTCAATATCAACTTCTATTCCGCGAATCTTTTTTACACGCTTCACAGCATCAGCCAAGATCGCTAAGTTTTTAATACCAAGAAAGTCGAACTTCAAGAGACCGACACCGTCTTCTCCAACAGAACGCATCTCGTACTGAGTAATCATTTTGCCACTCTTCGGGTCGGGCTGAACCGGCACAAATTTATTCAATGGTTCAGGGGCGATCACAACACCCGCCGCATGCACGCCGAGGTGTCTAACCCTGCCTTCGATCTGTTTGGCTAGATCTATCACCTCGCGCACCTCTGATTTGCCCTTGTAGATTTTGGCTAGATCAGGCTCGATCTCCAACGCGCGCTTGATGGTCATTGGAAAACCTTGGCTTCCCATCGGGATCAGCTTGGCAATACGGTCTCCAGTGGCATAGGTGTGGCCTAGGGCGCGCGCCACGTCGCGCACAGCGGCTCTAGCCATCATTGTACCGAAAGTACCGATCTGGGCGACTTTATCCTCGCCGTACTTCTGCTTTGCGTATTCGATGATTTCATCGCGACGATTGTCGGCGAAGTCCATGTCGATATCGGGAGCAGAAGGTCGTTCTGGGTTAAGGAAACGTTCAAAGGGAAGCTTGTATTCCAGCGGATCCACGTTGGTAATACCAAGTACATAGGTGGTCAAGGAGCCGGCCACCGAACCTCGAATAGTGGTGAGGATCCCGCGCACGCGCGCCTCACGCAAAAGGTCACCCACTACAAGAAAGTACTTGGCGTAACCCTTCATTTTGATCACTTCGAGTTCGTACTGAAGGCGCTCTGCTACTTCCTTGTCATCGAGCGACAAGCCACGCCATGTCACGCCTTTATAAGCCAGGTCTTTGAGTTCATCGTCAGGCTCTTTGCCACTTTCAATGATGTAGTTGGGGAAATACCAGTTAGTACCGATCGGAATATCCACATTGCAAGCCTCGGCTATTTTGACAGTGTTACTGATTGCTTCGGGCGTATCAGCAAATCTTTCGCGAGCGGTGGCGGTGGTGATAAATGAAAAATCCTCTGTGCCATCAACACTGGTATCAACGACTCCTCCGTTTTGGATCTTGAGTAAAGTATCGCGCGCTACTCGATCTTCTGGCTTGATGTAATACACATCGTGCGCGGCCACCAGCGGCACTTGGTTGTCGCGTGCTAGCGCCTTAATACGCTCTTGATTCTCATTGTGATCTAAAAGCTCCGGATGATTGGTAATCTCCAAGTAACAATCATCTCCATAAAGTCGATGATACCAATCGAGTCTCTCGCCGGCTCGTTCGTGGTCGTTATTTTTAAGAGCTTGGGCAATCTCACCGGCAAACGAAGGCAAAACGGCAATCAATCCTTCTTTATGTTTTTGAAGCAACTCTTGATCAAGGCGTGGGCGATAATAAAAACCGTCAACGAAAGAACGTGTAACTAATTCAATTAGGTTCTTGTAGCCGATCTCATTTTTGGCCAGTAAGACCAGGCGACTTCGAGGCTTGTCTATGCCGGCTTCTTTATCAAAACGAGTGCGCGGAGAAAGAAAGGCATCAAGACCGATGATTGGCTTAATATCTTCCTTCTGACAGGCTTTGTAAAAATCGATAATGCCGTACAAAGCACCATTGTCGGTAAGAGCCAACGCGTCCTGACCATCTGCCTTGGCGGCGTAGGCCAGCTCCTTAGGGGTTGGCAGGGCATTTAAGAGGGAATAGTGGCTATGTACATGCAAATGCACGAATTCAGTCTGAAGCGGCTTTTCTGACATAATAGTATTGTACCAAATTATGAAATGGCTAATCGGAATAGATGAAGCAGGGCGTGGGCCACTGGCTGGTCCAGTGGCGGTCGGGGTGGTAGCTATACCAACTGATTTTGATTGGAACTTATTGGTAGGGGTGGGGGATTCAAAAAAACTATCAGAGAAAAAACGGGAAAGTATATTTTTGGAGGCTGAGATTCTGAAAAAGTCTGGCCTGTTAAACTTTGCAGTTTGTCAGAGCACAGCGGAATATATCGACCAACTAGGAATCGTAAAAGCAGTTGGATACGGGATGGAGCGTGCTTTAAATAAATTAGGAATCGATCCAAGTGATTGTGAGGTGCGTCTTGATGGCGCGCTTCGCGCGCCATCAGACTACCAGAATCAGCGAACCATAATCGGGGGCGATGGGACTGAACCAGCGATTGGTCTAGCCTCCATATTGGCGAAGGTAACGAGAGATCGTTATATGGTGCAAATTGCGGCGGAGCCGCAATTTGCACCATATAAATTTGCCACCCATAAAGGTTACGGCACCAAGCTCCACCGTGAACTAATCCAAGAACACGGACTATCACTTATCCACCGCCGCAGTTTTTGCCGTAATTGCGGAGTTTGATTGTATGTTGTATAATGCTAGTTGCGCATTTTTACAGGAGGTTTTTATGCGAATGAAAAGCGGGCCACGTTGTGGGGGTTGCAAGTACTCTCAAGGTGGCAAGGGGAATGATTTCTTGTGCGGATTGCTCCGCACAAAGGACGACCAACCAGCATTGGTAGTGACAATGATCACTACCTTTGAGCGATACGAAAATTGTGCGTATCGATGCTGGGACAGGATGATGTCGGCAACTGCACCCTTGTCAGCACAAGAGCTGATTGAGTTGGCAAGGCAGCAGCGTGAACCTATCTTTGTCACCCACGGAACGTTTGCGGTTGCTTAAGGGCAGCTTCACCATATTAATCAGGGCTGACCCACGGTCAGCCCTTTTCTATTGCCTTTTTTTGGTATTTTGTTATAGTTGTCGCCATTATGGTAGTTCGAATGCGACATACGCGGTCTCATACCGCAAACCGACGTAGTCACCACGCGCTTAAGGCGCCGGCTTTGGCTGTGTGTAAAAATTGTAGCGCCACCCACCGTCCACATCATATGTGTTTAGAGTGCGGCCATTATAACGGTCGTCAGGTGATGGATCTAACAGCTAAGAAGGAAGCTCGTCAGGCCCGCCAACAGATGAAGCGCGCGGCACAGGGTGTTCCTACTACTGACCACACTCCAGAGGTAGAGGCCAAGGAGGAAAAGAAGTAAACCAATCGATATTCACAAAAACTCCCTTCGGGGAGTTTTTGTGAATGGACATATGGTAATATGAAGAAAGTTAAGGATAAGTAGTTTCAATAATGGCAAATCGGCACCTTTCTCGCTCTATCGTTCTTCAAACGCTGTTTGAGTGGGATTTAAATAACCTTGAAAAAAAGGATGTAAAAGACGTCTTGGTACGCAATATCGAAGAATTTGCCAAGAACAAAAGCGACCAACCCTTCATGGAGCGCCTACTTGATGGTGTTCTCGGCAAACAAAAGGAGTTAGATTTGGTTATCGAAAAAGCTGCGCCAGAATGGCCGATTGACCGCATTTCACCAGTTGATCGTAATATTTTAAGACTAGGACTTTACGAACTGCTTTTTTCTGATCGGGGCGAAGTGCCAGCCAAGGTGGCTATCAACGAAGCAATCGAGCTAGCCAAACAATTTGGCGGTGAAAACTCAAGCCGATTCGTCAACGGTGTTCTGGGCGCAGTCTATAAAGAGATCGGGGAACCAGGCAAAGCTGAACAGAGCAAAAAGAAACCACCAACCGTACCGTTCGAAAAAATGCCAGTCATACGACTAGCTGGTGCGGTAGTCTATGCCGTTCATGAAGGTGAGATGTATCTTGCTCTTGTACACGATATTTTTGGTCACTGGACTCTTTCCAAGAGCAGAGTGTCAGAAGAGGAAACTGAGGAGCAGGGCGCCACGAGAGCCTTACGGGAGGAGATCGGGCTAGATATAATAATTGAAGCAAAGCTCGGAGGTAACGAATATGTGGCTAACAAACCGGAGATTGGCAAGCACCGCAAGCAGGTGTCATATTTCCTTGCCAGTGCGCCTTATATAGAGCTCAAGATGGAGAAGAAGGGAGGTTTGGATGACGCCAAGTGGTTTAAAGTGGCCGAAATACTTGACCTCAATTTTTATGAGGATATCCTGCCTATTGTCACCAAAGCTGTAACTATGCTCGTTGCGAAAAAAGTCTAAGTTGAAATCTGAAAATGGAAAACGATCTGGCAAAACTGGAAAAAATTATCGGGGTGGTGTTCTCTCATAAAGAATACTTGCTTTCTGCCGTCACCCACCGTTCGTATCTAAACGAGCATCGTGAGGCCGTCCAAGAGCACAATGAACGCCTTGAATTCTTGGGTGACGCTGTGCTTGAACTCGCAGTAACTGATTATCTTTTCCGCAAATACGCCGAGAAGCCGGAAGGTGAACTTACAGCTGTCCGCGCCGCACTCGTTAACACCACTTCACTGTCTGAGGCGGCCCAAAAACTCGGTATCAACGACTTTATGTTAATGTCTAAAGGCGAAGCCAAGGACACTGGCCGCGCTCGTCAGTACATTCTTGCCAACGCCTTTGAGTCTGTGATCGGTGCCATTTACCTTGACCAAGGCTACGAAGCGGCTGCAAAGTTTATTGGTAGTCAGCTATTCCAAAAGACCGACCGTATCGTTGAAAAACGTCTTTGGCAAGATCCCAAGAGTCGTTTCCAGGAATTGTCACAGGAAAAGGTATCTATTACACCTTCTTACGAACTCATCTCTCAGACCGGGCCAGACCATGACAGAATGTTTAATATTGGCATCTACCTGAAGGACGAAAAGGTAGCGGAAGGACAAGGTAGATCCAAACAGGAGGCCGAACAGAATGCAGCAGAGAAAGCTTTGGAGACAAAACAG
>Ga0156502_18_pt3 | contig 7670 bp, 7 predicted proteins | sample RifOxyB1_FD_110649 | JGI IMG/M metagenome (GOLD analysis project Ga0156502, IMG submission 110649) | Candidatus Kaiserbacteria bacterium RIFOXYB1_FULL_46_14 | reverse complement strand
GGATAAAAAACAGTATATTTCAGTGACTGAACTTGCAAAGAAATTCAACGTCAGCAAATCGTTATTGTTTTATTATTTGAAAATGGGACTTATTAGTGTGGATATATCTTTTGGGAGTATGTACCTTTTTAATCGAAAGAAAGCGGTTGGCAATCTTAAATCAATTTTCAAATATAGAAACAAGGGATTGTCTTTGCGAGAAATAAAAAATAAAATTTCGACAAAATAAAATAATGCAAATTAGGTCTGAGGGCATGCAATATAAGCAGTTAAATTTTCAATATGTCTTTGAATTTGATTTTAGTTTTGCTGTCGTTGAATTTTGTCGATATTTAAGGGAAAAATATGGCAGTCGAAGACTTTTCTTTCTTAATAAGGGTTGGCATTTTAATGACGGCCAAATTATAGAAGAAATAGTAAGTAGATATCCTGATATTAATATAGATAATAATGCTAAACAAGAATTGGCAATATTTAAAAAGAGCCAAGAAAAAAAAATTGAAAGAATTAACAATTCTTCAGCCATCAAGCAACTAAAGAAATCAACAATCGATATTAAAGGATTAAAAGGAAATCCTTATGAATATCAAAAGATAGGCATTGAATTTTTAATCAACAATAATGGTTATCTTGCCATCAAGAATACCCAAAATTCGTTCTTCCAAGGTAACTTAGTCGCGGTAGACAAAGAGAGTGGGGTAAGTTTCCCATCCTTTGAAGATGTGGCTAAAACCTTCAAGCTTGCCTACTTCGAAATGAAGGATCACTCTAATGTGAGGGCGATAATAGATCAGGCTTTAGAGCACCCCGGTCCGGTATTGTGTGAAATTAGGATGTCTCCGAATCAGCCGCTCTTGCCAAAGGTATATTCAGAGAAGTTGGCAGACGGTACTATGGTCAGTAAGCCACTTGAGGATATGTTTCCGTTCTTGGATCGGGAAGAATTCGATCAAAACATGTTGTAATTTTAACCTAATAAATACTTATGGAGTCAAAGAAGAGAGTAGTGATAATAACCGCCGAAGCCTTTGAAGACGAGGAGGTAATGTATCCGATCATGAGGCTTCATGAAGAAGGTTTTGAGGTGAATATTGCTACTAAAGATGCCAAGCTGGTGGTCGGCAGGTTGAACTTTCCGCTTGAGTTGCTGGTGAGGTATTACGGTAAGTTGGTAGACGCCAAGAACTTGAAGACTGACGATTATGACATGGTGCTAATACCGGGTGGTTTTGAGGCCCCTGACCGCGTCCGTCAAATTAAAGAGGTTCTAGATTTCGTGAGAAAGATGTACGAAGAGAAAAAATTGGTAGCCGCTTTCTGTCACGGTCCATGGGTGCTAATCTCGGCCGGGCTTTTGAATGATAAAAAGGCTACCGGTTACGTCGGAATTAAAGACGATATAACTAATGCCGGAGCTACTTATATAGATGAGCCGGTAGTAGAAGATGGAAACATCATAACTTCCAGGCATCCGAAGGATATCGGTGTCTTTATGAAGGCGTTATTGGCTCGTTTTTGATTGCTACCTTGAAGCAGATAATAATTTTTGATTTTGACGGGGTCTTGGTGGATTCGCTGGATAATCTTTACCAGATAAATTCCGCCGCTGCCATTGCTTTAGATAGATCCCTAACCAAAGATCAATATCTTTCGGCGTTTGCAGGTCCTCTCAATCAAAAACTGGGTGAAATCTTAAGTTTAAATGAGGCGGAGCTTGAGAAATTCATAAACCATAAGAGACAAATATTTGCGAATCATTATAACGGCACCAGTGTGCAACCGTTTCCTTTTGCTCTTGATCTCATAAAACAAGCTTCTGATCTGGGTACACTTTGGATACTCAGTACCGCCCCTCTGGAACATATCAGAGTTGTTCTTGAAGAACATAACTTGCTTAATTATTTTGCCCGAATCATCGGCCAAAGCCAGCAACCCAAGAGTGTCTTTTTAAATGAAGCGGTCAGTGAGAGCGAGAGGACTTTTTTTCTAACCGATACAGTTGGTGACCTTAAGGAGGCTGGCAAGGTTGATGGCGTCATTTCGATCGGAGTCACCTGGGGTTTCCACCAGGCAGATGTTTTGAAGACTGGTAACCCGTCATTTGTGGCTCATAACCCTAAAGATGTTATAAGCTTCATAAGGGATTGATATGACCGACATTTTAAAAACTAAAATAGCCATACTCGGAACGACAGGGTATATCGGTCGCGCACTATTCTATGAACTTCAAAAGGACTCTGATGTTGAAGTTGTTGGGTATTCGCGGGATGTCGAAGCGGCGCGGAGGACTTTGAATACATACAAGGTTGCCTTTGGCGATATCAAAAACTACGACGAACTTGTTGATCATAAGTATGACGTCGTCATCAATGCTACCGGCATAGGCAGTCCAAGGAAACTCAACGAGGATCCCACTGCGGTATTTAAAGTGACTGAGGCCATGGACCATATGGTCTTTCAGTACCTTGATAAATATCCACAAACCAGGGTGTTCAGTCTTTCTTCCGGCGCGGTTTATGGTCAGTCGGCTGGGGATTATGTAAATCCTGATACGGAGGCGTCTTTTAGGGTTAATGCTCTTAGTGTGAAGGATGGATACGCTCTTGCCAAGCTCCACAGTGAGGCCAGGCATCGGTCTTTGAAAGACGCTGCTATTATCGACCTCCGAGTATTCGCATTTATTAGTTGCTTCCTGGATCCTGAGGATTCCTTTTTGGTTTCGGAAATAGCGAAATGTCTTAAAACTAAAGCGGTGTTTAAAACCAAACCAGATGACCTGGTTCGTGATTTCACCACCGCGGCTGATATCGTTGATATCATTAAATTTTTGATGGCGCGTCCTCCGACCAATGACGTTTTTGACTTAAAGAGCCAAGCGGCGACGGGCAAATTTGAACTTTTAAATAAACTGAAAGAGGAATACGGACTTTTGTTTGAAGTGGGGGAGATTCTTGAGAATAGCCCGACAGGGTCCAAGAACATCTATGCTCCTTCTTTGAGTCGCTTAGAGACGCTAGGTTATTCTCCTCAAAAAACTTCTCTGGAGAACGTGGTCAGTGAGCTTAAGGCGTTCTTGGTGTTAAACGAATTATGAGTATAAAAGGCATAGCCAAGACGGCATATGAATCCTACCCGCTACAGTTTTTTGTAAGACATATATATTTGATTCTTTGGGTGGCCACAGCCTTATGTGTTGGTGTCGTCTTTGTGTTTGACCCTTACCACACAGCCCATTCACTTATCGTAGGAGACCTCACTTTTGGCGGGGATTACCGGACGTATTATACGGGTGGACTAGATATCATGAAGGGGGGCGCTCATCTATATGATCGACACTTATGGTCTCCGTTGTTTAATTCCTATATCGGGGGATTCGTGTACCCGCCCCTCATGGCGCTCTATTTTGTACCGTTTTCACTTCTGCCTTTCGCTCTTTCCTACATTATCCACTCTATTCTCTCGATCGGACTCTTGATAGCTTCGTGCGTCTTGCTTTCTCGATTACTAACTTCTCCGAAACTATTTTGTGTCATTGCTCTCCCTTCGTTTTTCTTGTCACCAATCTTTGTCCTTCATCTGGACCGAGGTCAAACTGACATAATGGTCTCTTTTCTTCTTGTGGCGGCCCTCTACCAGCTCCACTTCCATCGTTCGCTTTCCTCGGGGTTCTTCCTTGGTATCGCTGCGGCACTCAAGGTCACTCCAATTATTTTCCTCGCCTATCTCCTCTGGAGAGACCGTAAAGCATTTTTTGTTGCAACAGGGACAATTATTGCTTCTATTGTCATTTTTCCAATAAACCTGTACGGGACGTTCTTGCGTGAATTGAGTGCTTTTGCCAGCGGTACTTCATCTGGGCATTTAAGTAACAGTATTCAAGGAGTTTTCTTTTATCAGACTATACCTGAATTTTTCCCTCTGCTCGCTCTCATCTCAGTCTTTTTAATCGTAAGTGTCGTGGCACTCTTTCTTTTTCTTTCAAAACCTAAACACACTGACCCTATCATCTTACTAATGATATCGGGTATTCTAGTCACTTTCATGATGATTGCCCCTTCGACTGCGTGGGCTTATAACGGGGTTCATTCGCTGATTCTTTTTGCAGCGTACTGGGAGATACGGACAAGGAAGCTTATTAGCAATGGCCTGGTCTTTGTTTTTGATATCCTGGCTTTTTGCGCCCTCTCCGCGCCCCTCCTTCTTGAGGTGGTGAGAAGTTCCCCTCTCCGCGCCCCTTTCGTCTTTCGACCCCTCGTTTTTTTTGCCTTTCTGATACTCTTTGCATATGTGCTACTTCGGCAGAAAATGCCACTGTACAAAAAAGCCCACCATTCAACCACCCCACATTAGATAGAAGAATTTGGCTTTATGACAAAGCGAACCGCGCTTCAAAATGTCGCCTCTAAACTCACTGTGTATGAAGAGATTTGGGGGGATTATTTTCCTGACCCTGTAGGCGAACAATTAGTATAAAAGGTAGAGCCAAGATGGCGTACGAGATAAAGGTTGACCACGCGGCTCCAACTATTCCAAATCTTGGTATTAAATAGAAGTTGAGAAGAACATTTAGGGCGGCTGTTAAAAATGAGGTAGTGAAAATAAGTACACGACGGTTTTCAGCTATAAGAAAGTATCGCGTCACAATGTCCAGTGATGCCCAAACACCCGCCCATACGTATACAGCGAATACCGTGGCACTGGCGGCAAAGGCGGGACCATAAAGTAATACCATTAGAGGTTCAGCGAATAGTGACAGCGGCAGGGCTATGGCCACCCCTATCGACACCATGAACATCGCGAGTAGTATTAGTCTCTTTTTGTATTCATTCTGCCCAATAGCTTTGGCGTTGACAATCGCTGGAAAAAGAGATGACGCTATGATGGCCGGAACAAAAAGCCAAACTTCGGCAATACGCACGGCTGCATCGTACAGTCCAACTGCTGAACTATCTACAAGAGGTTTTAACATCACTTGATCAATACGCACATATATTGTAGTGAAAGCGGCAATGAATATGAACGGCCACGAGTCTCTAAGAAGCTCGACAGCGATCTTTTTGTCAAAATACCACGCTAACATACTGCCGTAATGTTGTATGCGTATATAAATAAGCAGCACAGCGTATAGCACAGCTTCGAAGAGTAATATTATACCGATGTACAATATGCCTCCACCGAGGAAAATCACCATTAACTTTAAGACGTTAAGGACGATAACAACTATAAAAGTGATGACTGATATATACTTTTGCGCGACATTAGCCTGAAATTCATAACTAACAACATTAAAAGCATTAAAAATGAAAGTGCCAGAGAGCATCAAGATTATTAGTTGGGAAACGTCATCCTGAGAAAATATAAATGCTATTGCGATCGTTAAGGCGGCGGCGATTGAACCAGCCCATAATTTTATTATTAAGGCTGACCCGAGGTAAGCATTACGTTTTTCTGGAAACCTGATCAGGTCACGGTAGAGAATATTATCAATTCCTAATGTGGATATGATAGAAAATAGGCCCACGAAAGAAACGGCGTAACTCAATTGACCGTAATTTTCCGGTCCCAGATATCGGACTAGATAAATGGTGACAAAAAAGGCGACGACGATGCTTAAGACACGGGAAAACAATGCCCATGATGTATTAGCTGTATAGCGCTTGAAGCCGTCAGAATTCCACCGCCCAATTAGCCGGTGATACATCCATGACGGTAAATATTTTGAAGCAAGGTTGTTTATTCCTGAGTACATTGGAAGTATTTATGATAACCGAGGTCACCTTAAGAAGGTTTCTCGTAATGTCCCTTTTTCATCAAGTTAGATATCAGTCTTTGTGTGTCGGCGGGGGATGTCACTAGATGGGTTACGGCTTCTGTATCAGACATCACTATGTGGTCGTTACCGCCTTCGTTAAGGTCGTCGCCAACATATAGTATGTCTTCAATATTAACGCCGATATGTTCAGCGAACTTTTCCATAGCGTAAGCTTTATTGATGCCTTTCGGAATAATATCAATTGAAGTTGTCCCTCCCAATACCACATCATAGTCTGGTAGGCGCGGCATCATCATATCTCGTAATTTGAGACGTTTCTGTTTGTCTTTGTCCCAAACTATTTTGGCGTCATAAGGAGCTTTTTGTCCCAGACCAGAGAAGGTAACTTGGCTGCCGCGCCACTCAACTCGTGGGCCCCAGACTTGTGCGTCTTCGCACAAGCCGCTGGTGTTTGCGCACTCCTCTATGATTTTAGTAATGTGATTGGCTGACGCTTCGCTCATTTCATGTTGATAAATAGGAGTCCAAACAGAGCCGTCATAAACGAACATCGCCGCTCCACCAGTTGGAAAGACATATATGTTATTTAAATGACCGGCTGGTAGTAAGTCCAGCACTTGCCACTTTATTTGCGCCAATGATGCTCCAGAGGTTATTGCAACTGGTAATTGCTTCACCAAGTTGGCAAAAACCGATACCATCGAAGCATCCATCTGACTTTTGGCTGGCGTCAGGGTTCCATCCAGATCGAAAGCTACGCCTTTGGGTTCCATAATGGTTAAGTATAACCTTTTTTGGCTATCTAGATTCTCTGTGGCGAGCCGTGGTATATTTCTGCCATAATTCCTTATTCATACTATATATGAAAGACCTTCTGAAATGGGTGGTGTACAGCTCGATCTTTGCCGTGCCGTTCGTGTTGCTTATTGTGTCAGAGTCCCTTTTCTTCCCGTACATTACGGGTAAAAACTTTACCTTTAGGATTTTGGTAGAGATCGGTTTTGCAGCGTGGCTATTGCTCGCCCTCTATGACCGTGTCTATCGGCCTCGCTTCTCATGGATTTTGGCCGCTATTGTTGGTCTAGTCGGCGTAATGTTTTTTGCTAACCTTTTCGGAGAACATGCGCCAAAAAGCTTTTGGAGCAATTATGAACGTATGGAAGGCTGGGTTACACTCCTTCACTTTTTCCTCTATTTTCTGATGCTCGGCACGATGCTCCATACTGAAAAATTGTGGAATCGTTTTTGGAACGTAGCACTGGTGGCGGCTGGCATTATGTCGTTTTATGCACTGGGTCAGATTGGTGGCTTGGTAGAAATAAGTCAGGGAAGTGCTTGGCGCGTTGATGGTCGCTTAGGCAACTCCAGTTATTTGGGCGTTTATATGCTTTTCCAGATGTTTATAGCGGCGTGGCTATTCATCCGAACTAAAAGCGCGGGACTACGAGGGCTTTACGGGGGACTAATTCTTCTCTTTGCTTTCATCTTATTCCATACCGGTACACGCGGCACAATGCTCGGATTGATTGGTGGTTCAGGTTTGGCCTTCGTTTACTTGGCCTTAATGGCTGAACGAGGCGCAGCTATCAAGAAATGGGCACTTGGGGGCTTCTTGGCGGTGCTTGTAATAGTCGGCGGTCTATTCATGCTGAGAGGCCACGCTTTTATTAAAGAAAGCCCGATTTTTAGCCGCTTGACCAACATATCTTTGGCCGAGGGAAGTATCCGTTTTACGGTCTGGGGTGTTGCTTTGGAGGGTGTGAAGGAACATCCGATTCTAGGCTGGGGACAGGAAAACTTTAATTATGTCTTCAACAAATACTACGATCCGGCGCTTTATGCGGCTGAGCCATGGTACGACCGCACACACAACATCTTCTTCGATTGGTTGATCACC
>Ga0156502_12_pt2 | contig 17093 bp, 14 predicted proteins | sample RifOxyB1_FD_110649 | JGI IMG/M metagenome (GOLD analysis project Ga0156502, IMG submission 110649) | Candidatus Kaiserbacteria bacterium RIFOXYB1_FULL_46_14 | reverse complement strand
CGTGGCACACAAGGCCGCAATATCGTATTGACCTTGATAAAAAGCGATGCCGGCATACGCGGTAAATACAAACATGAAGACTCCACCCGCGAGGCCATCAAGTCCATCGATCACACTCGACATATATACACAAAGCGCAACGAACACGAAGAACGGAATAAACCATGAGCCTAGTGCAAGTTCGCCCCAGCCGAGTATAGACACGCTAGAAATACCAAGCTTTTCATAAAACCACCAACCAGAAACAACGGCAGTGAGCCCAACTACGACCAAGCGTTGTGAAAGAGGAAGCCCTCCAGCAAAATGTTTACCGGTTCCTTTAACGGTCAAGAAGTCATCGACAGCGCCGACTGCTGCACCGATCGCTAGAGCCATCAATGGTAGCCATGTCTGCGACCTTGAAAGAAAGTTTAATTTACCAAAGATCGAATCCGGCAAAAAATATTGCAGTATAAATACCAAGAAGACTGTCAAAAAGACACTGCCCCAAATAACGATACCACCGAGACGCGGCGTATTGGTATCACGATCACTATGGAGTTGATCAAAAAGCGGTGTACCTCCCCCACCATAGCCATTACCTTTTCCTGCCTTTGGTTTCCAGAGTCGGAATTTGTACAAGTAATGTGTAACCAGCGGAGTAATCGCTAGACCTAGCAAGAATGCGAGCGCAGTCGGTAGAAAAACTTTTATCAGTGTCAGTTCCATAAATTTATATTCTAGATTTCAAGTTATAGCTTACTGTATTACTCGGCGCGCCACGACAAATTACTATTCAGCTCCGATTAACTTTTGTTTGGTCGCATCAACCAAACGTAAGATGTCGGTAAAGCGGCCACTGTGCGAGGAAGCCAACACCACCGCCACAACTCCCCTGTCGGCGCCAGCATTCCAAGCGATAGCTAAGTTTCCACCCGACAAGGTTGTGTAGCCTGTCTTTGAACCAATCAACCCCGGCACAGCATCCACCACCGGGTTAGTATTACTGGCCTTATGCAGACCGCCGTTAATGTCTCCGTAAGTAGCCTCCGCTTTAGTAGTTTCTTCGAGGATAGCTGGCTCGTTTTCAACAATATATTGAAGTAGTTTTGCCACATCGCGCGCTGTGCCGTAAGCACCAGCCTCACTCTCGGTGAGGTCGAGTCCGGTCGGATTGCGGAAAGACAAAGAAGTAAGCCCGAGCTCTTTGGCGCGAATGTTCATAGACTGAACAAAAGCTTCCGCTGGGGCGTCTTTGTCTATGGTGCGGCCAGCGGCAGTAGCTAATGCAAAAGCACCGTCGTTAGAAGACGTTAGTAAAATAAGATCGACAAGGCGAGAAAGTGTGAAGCGCTCGCCTTCCTTCAAACCACTATCTCCAGACTGCACAACCGCTTCTTCAGTAATCGGGACCACCATCCCTTCTTCTACCACCTCATAAGCAACAAGCGCGGTCATTAACTTTGTAATCGAAGCAAGTGGCAGTTTTTGATCGGCGGCTTTTTCATATAAAACTTCACCGGTTTTGAGATCAATTACAATCGCCGACTTTGCAGAGATGGAAATATTCGAAAACGGATTACTGGATACTTGATTGAGTGGTGCAACCGCTTCGGCTGAGACAGCCGGCGTGGCGGGCTGTGATGATCGCCAAGTTCCTAATTGTTCAGCAAAAAACGGCCACGCCCCGATCCCGAATATAAAAACGAGCAGGGTTGATAGTAGAGCCAGCTGTCTCACTACTGGCATCTTAGGGGGCACACTTACAGGTGCGTCAGCAAAAACCTCGTTCAGTGGGTTTTCTGCCCCGCCATCTTCACTCCCTGATGTTTTTGCTCTTAGCTCATCCATTTCATTTTTTGCTTCTTTTTTGTTCATTTTAGTCTATCTCTTGTTGTTGCTTCTCAAAATTTTCCAACGCGTTCATTACGTTAGCATAATCTGCCAATTCGGTCTTTTCCTGAATCCCCAAGTGACGTAACAATTCGGTCGTTGGACGAAACTCACTTCCCCGGCCGCGAGTGTCACGCTCCACGAGACCACGTGTCTCTAAGTTGCGTAATATATATGAGGAGTTAACGCCGCGAATCCTGTCTATCTCTCCGCGCGACACCGGACTGCGATAAAGCACGATCGCCAACGTCTCTGCCCCAGCCTTTCCAATGTCGCGTCGAAGCTCCTCTTTACGCAAACTCTCGATCAACTGGTCAAACTCTGATGACACAGCCAATTCCACTTCATCCTCCGCAATAACAAGAGCCGTAGCGCCACCCTGAAGGCGCTCCTTCAAAATAGCCAAGGCACTTTCTAGCTCTGTCTGTTCGACTCCTAAAAGCTTGGATAATGTTGGTTTCTTTATCGGTTCCGCCTTATAAAACAGTACCGCTTCGATCTGACGGTCTAGTGCCATGGGGATTATTATAACACTGTAAATAGGGTGGCGCGGCTTCGCCGCGCCACCCTATCCCCACTATCCACTTCATCCCCAATTGCCCGAAAGCGCGCGGATCTGACCAAAATGATAAACTGTGGAGATGACAGCAACCTCTCGCCAGCTCCGCGTTCCGCCACACAACACTGAAGCTGAACAAGCACTACTCGGCGCCATCATGTTGAAGCCTGAAGCAATGCACGACGTTTCTGCTGATATTCGTCCTGAGAGTTTTTATGCAGACAAACACCGCGAAATCTACCGCGCGATTTTCGAAACTTTTATAAAAGGCGATCCGATCGATCTCCTGTCTGTTTCAACTCGTCTCAAGACAAACAGCCAGCTAGAACGTGTCGGGGGCGCTGCCTATTTAACCGAACTGATTGAGAATGTTCCCGCCGCCAGTAACGCGCTTTATTACGCGACTCAAGTACACAATAAGTCGATGCTTCGTGGACTCATCCACGCTGGTGATGATATTGCCGAACTCGGATTTTCCAATCCAGAGAATATAGACGCCACCCTCGACCAAGCCGAGAAGAAGGTTTATGAGGTAACCAACCAAACGACCGTCCAAAAATTCGTCACCATTGGTTCAGCACTGACCGAAGCTTGGGATCGCTTCGAACACCTCTCCGCCAATCAAGAAGAAATCCGTGGCGTACCGACCGGCTTTGCTGCCCTCGACAACCTGCTTGCCGGTTTGCAAAGATCAGACTTAGTGATATTGGCGGCCCGTCCTTCGATGGGTAAAACGACCTTTGCTCTCGACCTAGCCCGCAACGCCGCCGTGCAGTACAAAAAATCAGTTGGTATCTTCTCACTAGAAATGAGCGCCGGTCAGCTGGTAGATCGTATGCTCGCTTCAGAAGCCGGCGTTGATTCTTGGAAACTACGCACCGGAAAGCTTAAGAGCGATCAAGAGTTTGAAGCAGTACAGGCGGCAATGACACGCCTTTCTGAAGCATCGATCCACATCGACGATCAACCAGGAACCAACATTCTGAAGATGCGTTCATCGGCGCGCCGACTCCATCACGAACACGGTCTCGACCTACTTATCGTGGACTACCTCCAGCTGATGTCCCCTACAAACACCAAAGCTGGTGACTCGATGGTTCAGCAAGTAACAGAGATATCACGATCCTTGAAGATACTTGCTCGTGAGCTTAATGTACCAGTTTTGGCATTGTCCCAACTCTCCCGTGCTGTTGAACAACGTGGTGGACGACCCCGTCTTTCTGACCTTCGTGATTCTGGTTCTATCGAACAAGATGCTGACGTGGTGATGTTTATTCACCGTGAAGATAAGATCAATAAAGAATCTGATCGACCAAACATTGCTGAGATATTGATTGAAAAACACCGCAATGGCCCGGTTGGTAAAGCTGAGCTTTATTTCGATGAAAAGCACGTGCGCTTCCTTTCGATTGACACCCAACATGGTGGAAACGCCGCCATGGCCTCGGCAGAAGACTTTTAATCCACCTAGTCAGGCTAGACGAAAAATTTTATGAATCCCTTGGATAAACTAACTGGCTATTTTGAGCACTTCCCTGGCATCGGCGCCAGACAAGCGAAGCGTTTTGCTTTTCATATTTTGACGATGCAAAAAGAAGAGTCGGAAGAACTCGCCTCTCTTATCAGCGGTATTCAAGATAATGTGATTGAGTGCGCCTCCTGCCGCCGTTTTTTTTCAAAAAACGGCGGCAGCGCTGACGTCTGCGACATTTGTATGGACGGTTCACGCGATCGCAGCAAACTCTTGGTAGTTGAACGCGATACCGACATTCGTTCGATTGAACGCTCCGGAGTGTATGAAGGTCTTTACTTTGTCCTCGGTGGTACTGTTCCCTTACTCGAATCACGAGAAAATAATAAACTGCGTGGCGGTGGATTAAAGAGGGTTGTAGAAGCACGACTGGCAGAAAACCTATCGGAAGTAATACTCGGGTTTTCTGTTAATCCAGATGGAGAAAATACCGGTCGCTTTGTGGAGTCTGTCTTAAAAGAGATCACCGGTGCTGACAAACTCAAAATCTCCCATCTCGGCCGCGGTCTATCGACTGGTAGCGAGCTTGAGTACGCTGACCCTGAGACCCTCAAGAACGCCTTGCAAAATCGTTACTAGTGTGCTATAATAAAAAAAGGTAAACGGGGACAAGTTCAACAAAATTAGGAGTGGCAAATGCGGAAAGTTTATGAACTACCAAGAACGCAATATGCGTTCTTGATGGAAGTAAAGGAAAGACTGGGGTGGATCACTCATTCCGCCGTATCCAACGCTCTGTGTAATGACAGTCACCGGATTGACCGATCTCTTCTCCGCATCAGCGGCGAAGAGAAGGCAATCCAAGAGATTGCCAAAAAACACAGTGTCCTGATTTCCTTTTATTAAAGCAACACCCGCCGATTCCTCACGGAACCGGCGGTTTTCATTTACCAAACAAAAACTCCCTTTCGGGAGTTTTTTCGTAAGCGGACAAGCAACATAAGGTGAGTGGGACAAAGGTAGTCCAGCGTGCATTATGTTGCGTAGTCCAACGTAGCAGGTCGCGGTTTTCAGATCAATTAGATCTTTGCAATCTCAACGCGTGAGTACTTCTGACGATGACCCTGTTTGCGGTCACGGTTACTCTTGGCCTTGTAGCGGATGATAGTGATCTTCTTCCCTTTCTTGAGACCTAGGTACTTGGCAGTAACCTTGGCGCCGTCGATGTATGGAGTGCCGATAGTGGCAGACTTGCCGTCGTCGGAGAGTAGAACTTTATCGAAAATAATCTCATCTCCCTCGTTGTATTCACCAAGAAGCTCAACATCAACAATATCGCCTACCGAGACGGTATATTGCTTGCCGCCAGTCTCGATGACTGCGAAGTCGCTCATTTCCTTTTTTTCAGCCGCTTTCTTAGGCATAGTGGCGCCCATATTACCCGAAATAGTCTGATTTGGCAATAGAGCAGCCCGAGGGCCAGTTTCTCTACTCATCCTCGGCACGCGTCGGTTTATCTATTGTTAGTACATCCACCCCGACTGCCTCGCCAGTAATGCGGGTGACGTCCTTGTCCATCTTGGCTAGTTCTTTGTAGCCGGCATTGTAGTGATTGACCGTAGTCGCGAGTGTATTGCCGAGCTTCTGGTAATAGTCTTCGTATTTACCGATATGTATTCCAAGCTTCTCGACATTTTTAATAATGTCTTTCGCTTTCTCCTCAATCTCAAGCGCCTTGAGTCCTTGAAGCACAGTTTGGAGATAGGCCAAGAAAGATGTCGGTGACACAATAATCACCTTGTACTTCCCTGCCGCCCGCTGGATCAAGTTCTCTTCGCCACCAGTAATATGGTTTGAAAGTAGGTCGTAATAAACTCCCTCCGACGGGATAAACATAAACGCGAAATCAGTAGTCCTTTCGGTCGGACGAATGTATTTAGCTGTTTCAGTGATGCGAAGTTTGAGGTCGTTGATGAAGACCTTCTCGATACTCGCTCGCTCTACTGGGTCATGAGTTTCGACCAGACGGTTGTAATTCTCAAGAGAAAATTTGGAGTCAACTGGAATCACTTTGTCTTTCACAAAAACTGCGGCGTCTACAATCTCGCCGTTATCAAAAGCGTACTGCATCTGAAAACTACCAGGTGGCAAAACGTTTTGTAAAACAGTTTCCAAATAATATTCACCGAGAATACCGCGCTGTTTCGGATTCTTAAGTACATCTTGGAGTTGTCGCAACTGTTCAGCAAAGCCGATCACTTGGCGATTGGTCTCGCCTAGCTTGGTCAGACCTTCAGTCACTTCGCGAACTATTTTGGTAGATTCGCCCAATTGGGTCTTAACTGTTTCTCTGATGTCGCGATTACTTTCTCCGAGTCGGCGATCCATCGTATCGCGCAATGTCTCCATCTGTTTTTGAAGAAAAAGTAAGCCATCGCGCTCGCCTACACCCTCCTCCTTACGACGAAAGAAAGTGGCGTAGAGTTGAATCAATAAAACCGCTCCTAATATAAGTATTACAGCTATTTGAATGACATCCATTAATCCATTTTAGCACGGCGGACTTGGTGCTATAATCGCCTATATGTCACTACATTCAGATATCAAGAGCGAGCTCAAGGAATCACTGAAGGCCAAGGATGAAGTTCGTCTCCGTACCGTACGAGGTATGCTAACAGCCTTTACCAACGAACTGGTTGCCACTGGCAAAAAGCCTCAGGACGAACTCGATGATGCCGGAGTATTAGGGGTAATCAAGCGCCTAGCCAAACAGCGAAAGGAATCGATCGTGCAATTTGATGCGGCCGGACGTAACGATCTTTCTGATCCAGAGAAGGCCGAGTTGATCATCCTAGAAGGATATCTTCCGAAGTTGATGAGTCAGGAAGAGATCGAACCGATCGCTAAGGCCAAACTGGCAGAGATGGGTGTTACCGACAAATCAAAGATCGGTGTTGCTATCGGCGCACTAATGAAAGAATTTGCCGGAAAGGCTGACGGTGGCGACGTCAAGGCAGTGGTAGAAAAACTACTTACCTAAACTAACGAAGTGTCCTTAAAGGGCGGCCATTAAAATGGCCGCCCTTTAACAATCCCTAAACTTGTAAAATAGCACTTTTGTGGTATAGTAAAAACAGACAAATTCAACGCAACCAAGGAGGTGCTGTAATGTTTATTAACGCCGCCGAGTTTGAAAGTGCGTTTAGTTCGGTACAAAAAGAGTACCCGAAAATTTCCAAGCAACTTGCCGAGTCTTTTATTTCGAAACTCGGCGATGCGGTACAAGAGAATCGCAAAAGGCCTTTACCACAACATTTTGGTGAACTGCTGAGGCTCGCTCTCAACGACTCCCACGTCTGGGAACGCATCGATCGCGAACCGTACAAAGTCTTGGCAGGCAAATTTTTTGGACGCCGCGGTGGACACGCCTCCCATCGTGGACAGTCGAAGAAACCTGTCTCCAAAAAACAAGAGCCCGCACCAGTCTTGGTGATCGAGCGTTCAAACGGACAGCTCGCTTGGAAGATCTGAAATTTGAAGATACCGCCTCGCAACCATCCGGTTGCGAGGCATTTTCTTTTATAATTTTTCCGCATCTTCTACACAAAAGTCTCCAAGCTCTTGTTGCTTTTTCTCTATTTTTGTGGTATCATAAAGAATAGTATCAATGCCCAAAAGGAGACCTGTGTCATGGGCGAAGTGATCAATATGAAATTCGCGAGTCCGCAGACTCGCGAAAAAAATGGCGATGAGAAGTCATCGCCTCCGAAAGCACTTCTGGTTATGTCTGATTTCATTAGACATAACCAGAAGAGCCTCTTCTGGAAAATTCTGGTTGTCCTTGGTGTCATGATGATTGTCAGCCTATTGTGGGCTGACAACATTCTCTACGGATTGTTAATATTCGTAGTCGTCGGAATTATCAGCACAACAACAGCCGTTCTTCTGGTGTTATGGGCTGAGAAGTACTCGCCGGACTGGGATCATCAATGATCTCCTAGCCGTCGCAGAGATTTATCTCTTGCGACGGCTTTTATTATTTCTGCTCCAAACGCCACAGACATCTCCCCAAACGAATCAACTCATAATCGTACTTTTCATCAAGGTATTCAAAAATCGGTTTTAGTTTTTCGTCCCCAACTTTATTTATAGCAGTCTCGATCTCTGGCCAAATTACTGACCAATTATCCGGCAGGATATGTTCAATATCGCCCCAGACTAATTGCTCAGACTGGAGCAGATCTTCGACATGGCTAAGCACGGTATTTGAAGCAAGTTTTCTCTCTTTGACTATTTCCGACAAAGTCTTCTTCTCCTGCAACAGACGCTTCGTAGTTTCGTAAGTACTTTCTTTGGCAATTCTCGCTTCTGGCTTTTGTCTTTGTATTTCACCTGTTGGCAACCTGCCTCCCACCGCTGTGACAAACTGTTCGTGCATTCGCGCAATATCGGAAGACTCCATCTCGGTAAAAGTTTCTTCAGCGGTCGCGCTTTCTTCTCTGAAGCGCTCGTCCTGACGAATCACTCGAGGATCAACAGCGAGTGCGTTCGGATTCATTCCAGAAAGTTTCAATCCTTGAAGTGAACGAACGCGCGAAAGCGCTACGTATCCTTGTCCATAGACAAAGGCGCGCGAAAGATCTATCTCAGCGGCATCAAGCGACATCCCCTGACTCTTGTGAATTGTGATTGCCCATGCCAGACGAAGTGGCACTTGATCGATCGATGCACGCACTCGCCCGTCTTCAACCACTTCCCAACTGACGGGCTCTAGCTTGAGTGTTCTGCCGTCGGTTAGTCTGACCAGCGGCCAGCCTTCTTTTTGATCAAAACCAATCACGCGACCGAGTGTGCCGTTGACATAGCCTTTTTCAAAATTGTTTTTTGTACACATCACCATTGCCTCCTCCTTGAGTTCGAGCACTTCTGGTGAAAGACAGTTGCGGACCAAGTTTTCAACCAACGGTCGTCCGCCCTGCCCTGCCATTTTGAAAGTACGAGAAGAACTCTTCAATGAATGAAGCTTCTCCGTGTTGTAGGCATCCACATCGGCATTGTGTGTGTAGAGCTTAGTCGGCTCGATGTTTTCGTAACCAATATCTGTCTGCTCAGAAAGTAAGGTGAAATGGTCTTCTTCTACACTTCCCTTTCGAATCGACTGGAGCAGGCTGAGAAACATCTCGTCTTCTTGTCGGTGCTGTTCATCGAGATAACAGATAAGTGGGCGAGCTTCCTGCCAAGCAATTGAATCAAAAGCGTAACGCATAATGTCTCCCCGCTTAGTAACTGGTGGCAACTGAAAAAAGTCGCCGACAAAAACCACTTGTAGGCCGCCGAAGGAATCGGGGTTTTGTCTAACCGTTTTACACACAGCATTCACCATATCGAGTGTCTTGCCGTCGAGCATAGACACTTCGTCAATCACTATGACTTTGGCTTTTTTGATTCGCTTCACTGTTTTTTCTGTTGAAGCAATCTTATCGAGATCATATGGCGTGAGAGTGTCACGCACTCCAATACCACTCCAAGAATGAATAGTCATTCCACCAATGTGTGTCGCCGCAATTCCCGTCGAAGCTGTTATTGCCGCACTTACCTCGGCGGCATCGAGCCAATCAATGTAACGATTGATAACATAAGTCTTACCTGCGCCTGGCTCACCGGTCAAAAAAACATTACCGCCGGTTTTCAGAATATCGAGTGCTTGCGTTTGAGTCATTGGTGATAAGTGTACCATCCGACTTAATCGGCGGGATATAATCAATATAAATGAGTTCCAAAACGCTTGTTAAAAGCAAGAAGGTAACAACCAAAAGCGCAAAGCGTCGTAAGGTCTCCGACCTGCCAACAGGCAGATCATCTCGTCCTGCCACCCCTTCACCAATCCAACGATTGACTCGTGCTGAGACAGCCAGGAAACGCGAACCACTTGGTCATCTCGTAGTCGAGAAGCTTCTTCGTGAGTCTGGCTTCAAGGGAATAGTCTCGAGTGCACCCGAACTTTTAGAAAAATACGCCACTGACGAAAGTATCTTTCATATCAAGCCACAGATTGTGCTTCAACCAGAAGATAAACGTTCGGTTGAGATTGCCGTCAAAGTTCTTGGTAAAGAAACCAAGCGCTTCCCTTCTCTTTCCCTCACTCCGCGCGCGGCCGGTACTGGTTTGGGTGGCGGTTCACTAACTGATTCGATCGTTATCGACATAGCAGCACATTTAAATAACATCAAAGAGGTGCGAGAGAAGGATGGGTTTGCTTATATAACCTGCGAACCTGGTACACCTTGGCGTGAAGCCGAAGCTCTACTCAAGACCAAGGGCTATTACCTTCCTTCTTATCCCGCTTCCAAACAAATCTGTACTATCGGCGGGGCTGTCGCCAACAATGCCGCCGGCCCCGACTCGCTTCGCTATGGTCACACTGCTGATTCGGTCATGACACTAGACGTCGTACTTCAAGATGGCAAGACCTACACCGTACGGCCGCTTTCATACAAAGATTTCAAACAACTTATCAAAGGCCAAGATGCACTGTCTAAAGCAGCGAAGACAATATTTAACCTAATTGAAAAAAACGAAGACGTTATAAAAAAAGCCAAGCCTAAGACAACTAAGAATAGTTCTGGCTATCCTCTTTGGAGTGTCATCAGTACATCGGTGGCAGAATTCAAGAAAGGCAACGGGACTTTCGACCTTACTCGCCTGATCTCAGGTAGCCAAGGCACAGTCGGCATCATTACTTCTGTAACACTTCGTGCCATCCCTATTGCCAAAAATACCTCTCTTATAGCCGTACCCGTATTCGATCTGTCGTCGGCCAGCCGCGTAGTACTTGAAGCGATCAAGCATGATCCTATAAACGTGGAGATCTTCGATTCCCTTACGTATGACTCTGCGATGAAGAATCCTCAATTCTTCCGTTCGCGTCTGCCAAGCCTCAATTACTATCGGGTGCTTTTGTCTATGTACACCACCTATCACGCTAGGTGGAACCGGCGTCTGCCGGAGTTTGTGCTTCTTATTACCCTAGACGAGAAGGCCATCGCGGAGAAGGGCGCCAAACTTTCTGACATAGTAAACATTCTGCAAGTAAAGGGTGGTCGTGGTACACGCGTCATTACAAACCCTTATGAGCGAGAAATGTTTTGGCAAATTCGTGACGCTAGCTACTCGCTCTCCAAGTTACTCGATCCAAAGAAAAGACCAGCCGCTTTTCTAGAAGATATGACCGTTCCGCCAGAACATTTGGCCAAGTTCTTTACTGATATAAAATATTTGCTTAAAAAATACAACGTTATCGCCGCCGTGCATGGACACGGTGGCAACGCGCACTTTCACTTCTATCCCCTACTCGATTTCACTAGTCGCTCCACGCCAGCCCTCATCCTCAAGATGGCTGAAGAATTTTTTGCCACCGCAATCAAGTATCACGGCAACATCTGCGGCGAGCATAACGACGGTATCATCCGTACACCATATCTTTCAAAGATGTACTCGAAGCAAGTCTTAGAATTATTCCGCACTGTCGAGCACACTTTTGATCCGGACGATATTTTCAACCCTGGGAAGAAAGTAAACCCTCGTTTTGACATACTTTCCTCGATCCGAAAAACCAATTGATTGGTGGCCACAAATTTGTTATAAATAGCGGCGCATACCCATGCACCATATTGGCCCTATCGTCTAACGGTTAGGACGGGACCTTCTCAAGGTTCAAATCAGAGTTCGATTCTCTGTAGGGTCACCACGACATAATAAAAACCAATTGGCCTAAGCCAATTGGTTTTTATTATGTCGTGGTTACAAGGCTGGTTCTGGAGCCGGTGGTTCTTCTGCTGGAGGTGTCTCCGCTGGTACTTCCTCAGTAACTGGTAGCTCTTGAATTACTTCCTCGACGACAGGCTCTGTAGTCGATCCACCATTTTCAATTACCGGATCAGTAGAAGTCGCGGTAGTATCCCCTCCTCCTGTGCTTGTAGACCCACCGCCACTTGCCTCTACTGGAGGTGTTTCTAATGCATAAGCGCCGTTTGCACTCTGTACCATTTCTAAGAAAGTATTTTCATTGACACAAACATTACCAACACAGAGCTCGTTGGTTTTTATCTGTTCACTTTGCACATATTCAATATGCGCGCCCGTGATAGTAAGCACCCCATCAACAAACCCTTGTGCTAGAGCCGTCAAGCGACTCCAGAAAGTTTGTGAGTCTCCATCAAATGACGCCACGGTTGATGACGCTCCTTCTAGGAATTGTGTGCGTACATTAAGTTCGTTGATTGCCACCGTGTTGTACATCGAGAGTGTTCCGTAATCGAGTGTTTTATATCCTTCTTCGTTTGTATATACCAATTCAGGGAAAACTGCCTCAACATCTTGGGCGATAAATCCAGTGTTCAGGATAGTGGTTGAAGCATTGGTTACGTCGTGTGCTGTTTGGTTCCAGTAGAAATTGACCAGCTTCAGTGTCGAGAGCCCTTCCAGTGCAGAGTCAATCTCACCAGTTACGGTTTTGAGTCGAGAGTCTGAGAAACAGCTTCCTCCACTTGCCGCTCCCGTCATAGAACAAGTTCCTCCTGTACCACCAATAGTGACGTTTCCAGCATCACTAAGTATATACATGTTCGCATTGGCACCCGAACCATCACCCACGTAGCCTGTTCGAGTACCGTTGTTTGAATAAATTTCAAGAAGTGCAGCTACTGAGTCCCCGTTTACGGTATCTTGCAAACGTATGTGTGGAGTTGCGTCATATATATGCAGCATTCGTTCAGGGGCAGCCGTACCGATACCAACAAAGCCACCTGTTAGGATTGTCATCTGATCGGTGTTATTCTCCCTGAAACGTATATCTCCACCTGTCGGACGGTTTATAAAGAGATTTTGGCCGCTACCACCACGAGAGGAAAGGAGGTTGTAATCGAACCCAATATTGGTACTTCCGTTCAGTGATATGAAGTTGTAGCTAGCATTACTCCAGTTTCCAAGGTATATCTCACCAGCCGTGGAGTTACCACCATAGATAGAAAGCTTGGCGATTGATGTGCTGGTACCGATGCCGACGTTGCCTGCAGAAGTAACCGTCAGATATCTCTCATTTGAGGAAGATGCGACTGCGAAGATATCACCGGCGCTTCCGGAAGTACCAGCGATAGCCAATTTGGCGGAAGGAGTGGTAGTACCGATACCGATAGAATCCGCGCTGTAATCGCCATAAAGCAAATTGGTCTTATAACTAAGGTCTCCACCACTTATGACATTTAGAGTAGCACCAGATGAACCAACCTGAAGTGTTCCATCAGTACGGAAAATACCGGTGTTTGCATATATACCAGAAGAAAATGCGTTAGTTGGATTTAGGCGCAACCAAGTGTCTGAGTATTGGACTATCGGCTTACTATCGCCATAATAGTATGTTCCATTGGCTGCGACATCATTCGTCACTGTCAAGGACGTACTGACTGTTGTGGTACCTAGAGTCACATCTCCAGTGGAATTATTAATAGAAAGTGGGCGTAAGTCATTCCAGGCTCCCAACTGGTTTCCTGAAGCTGTGAGAAGGTAGTAAACGGTTGTTCCATCATTACGGAACATCGCTCCGTAATTGCCGCTGACCATACGAATATTGGCATTGGCTGTGCCGCGCATACTGATGATCTCTTCACCCGCATAGATGTCTTCTGCTACTGTGAGATTGTAACTTGGTGTCGTCGAGCCAATGCCGACGTTGCCAGCAGAAGTGACCGTCATATATCTCGCATTTGAGGAAGATGCGACTGCGAAGATATCGTTAGTGCTTCCAGATACACCCGCCACGGATAATTTGGCGGAAGGAGTGGTAGTGCCGATGCCAATATTACCTCCAGAATGGATGACCATCCAGATAGAAGATGAGTTCATGTTAGTGAAGTACAAACTAGCGGCCGAGCCGGTCGTGTTTGCTGCGGCGGATTGGATGTAGTTGATGCCACTGGCGTTGGCAAAACGAAGCAGAGAACTGTTATTGCTAAAGAACACGTTATTTGTTGAGGCTCCGTTATCGACATGAAGTTTTCCTAAAATCGTACTGGTACCAATACCGACATTACCATCACCATTGATACGCATATATTCTGTTGCGTTTTCACCAAAGGTAACTAGGTCGCCGGTAATGCTTCCGAATTGCATATAACCCATCGGAGTAGCGTCAACCTGACGTTGAATACGTTGCGCGGCTGACGTCCAATCCGTCCCAGTGGACAGACGTTCTGTCGTAAACAGAAGATAGTCAGCATTAGAACTAACTGAATGAAGAGTAAGCAAGTCGAGATCATTGCCAGCAGTACCGCCCAAACTGTTGCTCGCACTACCGATATGCAAGAAGGCTGCAGGAGTGGTATTACCGATACCGACCAAGCCGCCGGCCGAGGTGTCGACGAACAGATCGTCACCGTTTATTGAGAAATCTCCATCAGTCGCACCAGTGAAGGTGATATTCAAGTCACCATCGCTACCAAAACCAGAGAGCGTTCGACCACCATCGGAAGCGATAGTGTCTGACCAATAGACAGAGGAACTATACGCAAGACGGAGCTGTTCAGTTGTAGATAGAACATTTAATTTTGCGACAGGAGTGGTGGTACCGATGCCGACATTACCTGACGTATCGATAAGCATTTGAGTAGAATTGTTTGTCCGAAGTGCAAGCGGATGATTGCTGTCAGTTCCTACAATTCCCTGACCGAGGGATGTGTGCCCGAACATCTCCAAACGTACTGTGCCATCCTGAGAGATACCTACGCCGGACGATCCGTACACATCAAGTGCGTATGCGGGGGTGGTAGTACCAATGCCGAGGTAACCATTCGTCTGATCTAGAGTTAGCCTGACCGCAGAGCCGGAACCAGCGTGACTAATACCTGATATTTTTAGAAAACCATCAACCGAACTAATGAGTGTTCCACCTGTATAGGACGTACCAGTACTGTTTGAGTCGATAATTGTAAATTGGTTTTGAGAGTTTGCTATAGACAATGTGGTCAATGGGCTAGTAGTCCCAATACCAACATAGCCTGTTGAGCCATCTACAGTGAGACGATATGCACCGCCAGTGGCAAGGACAGTATCTCCTGTCCCTGTTCCTGAATCTAGGATCAGATTCTGACTTGAGCCGAGACCGCGGACAGTGTTGTATCCAATACCAACACCCGCAGTAAGGTTATTGGAACGAACTCCAAAAATATTTGTGTTTGCTGAATTGTCAGTTGAAAGTATCGATAGCTTTTCTGCTGGAGTCGTAGTCCCAATACCAACATAGCCTGTTGAGCCATCTATTGTAAGACGATCTGCGCCACCAGTTTGAAATGTCACATCCCCAGATACATAATTTGTAAAATCAGTATCGCCAGTGCTGTTATCCTGGATAATTTCGAAGCTGCGCGGGGTAGTGGCACCACCTAATGACAAGTAGGAACCGTAAGCATCTCCTGTTACAACGCTTATCATAGAATTTGTTGAGCGCTCTACGATAAGCGCAGCGGCAGGAGCAGGTATTGTAGACAATACTCCGCCATCTTTTGTGATATGAAGCGTAGTCAAAGGACTTGTGGTGCCAATACCAACGAGACCAGCATTTGTTAAGCGCATTCTTTCAGCACCTCCTGACGAGAGAAGAATGTCACCACCAGAAACGTTACCCGCCTGTAAATCAAGGTCCCCTGTATTGGTATGTTCGTTACCATACAAGAATATCGACGCTCCACGTGCCCACGAACTACCTCCGCCTCCGCTTATTGCGAGACGTTCGTTGTCACTACCATCAGTCGAATCGAGAGTAATGTCGGAGTCACTGGCGCCAAAGGTCAGTTCTGAAGACGGACTCGTCGTCCCAATACCAACATAGCCTGTTGAAGTATCGACGAACAGATCATCACTGTTTATTGAAAAGTCTCCGTCTGTCGCTCCAGTGAGATTAATGTTGAGATCAGCGTCTGAACCAAAGCCCGCCGTAGTTCTGCCACCATCGGAAGCAATGGTGTCTGACCAATAGACGGAAGTGTTGTAACCTAGACGAAATTGTTCAGAAGTAGACATAACATGGAGACGCACAGCCGGCGCGGCAGTACCGATACCGAAGTATCCTGCGTTGATATAACTATCTTCACCACTCCATGCCGCAAGATTAACGTTTTTAGACCCAGACATATAGAGCTCTAATTGACCATGACCATTAAAATCAGAGCGGAGGATGAATGCTGTATTTGGTCCACCGTCGGTCTCTAACCCCTGAATCATTGCCATATCTGCGCCACCTGAATGTGCGAGTGTTAATTTTGACGAGGCCGAAAGTGTCGTAGTGCCAATACCGACATTCCCACTACTATCTACAAACACTCCCTCATCCCCACCATCACCACTTAGGAAGTTGGAACCGAGCGCGATGTTGGCGGCTGTACCAGAGAAAGTAAGGCCACCACTCATTGTGTCCCCTGCTTTTTCTACCCAAATATCTCCATCTCCGCCCGCCACCAAGCCAAGTGAAGTCCGTACCGTAGCACCGCTTTCATAAGCAAATGTACCAGCACCAGTCGCGACAATAAATTCTCCATCGGCAGCAGCCGGACCTAGAGTGTTGAGGTCTTCGAGTACACCAGTAGTGGTTAGACCGCCAGTGGTTTGTGCAAGACCACCAGCCGCAGTGACAGAAAGCACATCGCCCGTGAGTGTGATGCCGTTACTGACTGAGAGATTGGAGTAATCACTGATATCAATATCAGTACCATTCCATGTTCCTGATAGAACTACTCCAGAAGAATTAACTTGAAAGGCATCGCCAGCTCCAACAGTTAGAAGTGAGACGGGAGTTGTATCACCAATACCAACAAAACCGGCTGAGGTAATACGCATCCGTTCTACTCCTTCACTAGCTGCAGTGTCAGACGTACCAAGAGAAATGGCGACAGACTGTCCGTCCACATCTTCAGCCAATGCTTGTAGCCAAGCCTTCTCACCAGTACCGTTGGCCGAGGCATCAGATGGATAGAAAGCCAATCGGCCCACTGTTTGGTCTGTAACAAGTGTGGTGTCGGTGTTGGTGATACGAATTGTGGTAGCTCCTGCCGACGCTACATCAAGGCGTGAACCCGGAGCACTATTACCAACTCCCACGTTGCCACTTCCATCCACATACACTCCCTCATCATCCCCATCACC
>Ga0156502_15_pt1 | contig 17401 bp, 17 predicted proteins | sample RifOxyB1_FD_110649 | JGI IMG/M metagenome (GOLD analysis project Ga0156502, IMG submission 110649) | Candidatus Kaiserbacteria bacterium RIFOXYB1_FULL_46_14 | reverse complement strand
GTTCACATTCAAATTATTTTAAGGCTTTAAAACCCGCGGCCGAAGAAAGTTTTGAGGCCTGGAAACGGACGAAGAACGAGGCGTGCGAGGGAAATATTGTAAGCGGGACAAGCTTAGTCCAGCGAACAATATTTAGCCGAAGCACAACGAAGTTATTCGTCCGTTTACTGCGTCAAAATTAGAAGGTGACGATGGAGGCGATAGCATCACCATCTCGCAATCTCATGATCTTCACGCCTTGTGTATCGCGTCCTAGTGATGGAACATCACGAAGTGCCATCTTGATCACCTGCCCCTTTTGACTCATTACAACTAGCTCGCCGTCTTCCTTAGCTTCTCGCGAAAGCACAGCACCGCCGATCACTGGCCCGGTCTTGGTTGTCACTTTGGCAGTCTTGATACCACTACCGCCGCGCTTCTGCACTTTGTACTCGCGCGCTGGAGTAGTTTTACCAGAGCCGTTTTCCATCACCACCAAAATCTCTAGATCCTTGTCACCTTTTTTGATCACATCAGCAGAGACGATATAGTCGCCCTTCTTGAAGCGCATCGCGGTAACACCAGCGGCAGTTCTTCCCATCTGTCTTACGTCACTTTCTTTGAAACGAATCTGTTGACCACTCTTTGTGATAAGCGACACTTCATCACCAGCACCCACGATACGCGCCGCGATCAGTGAGTCACCTTCATGCAAAGTAATAGCAATCAATCCAGATCGTCGCACGTCTTTGAAGGACTTAGTGTCAGACTTCTTAGCCACACCATTCTTAGTGACCATAAGGAGTCCCCAATCTCCTTCCCACTCGCCCTTACGCACCGCCAACACTGAAGTGACTTTTTCTTCTGCTGTAAGTGAGAGGAAGTTCATTATTGACTTACCTTTCGTAGCGCGGCGACCTTCTGGTATCTCATACATCTTGCACTGGAAGACGCGACCGCGATCAGTGAAGAAAAGCAAGTCACTATGTGCAGAAGTAGTGATGAGGTTGGTTACCACATCCTCTTCTTTTGTGTTTAGGTCAACCACACCAACACCGCCTCGTTTTTGCGTACGGTATTCAGATGGGTTAGTGCGTTTAACATAACCACCACGGGTCAAGACCAACACACTTTCCTCATCGGCTACAAGATCTTCAGCCGACAAGTTTTTTACACCGCCTTTGACGATCTTGGTGCGACGGTCGTCACCGTACTTTTCTGCAATGTCTAAGAGTTCCTTCTTGACCACAGACATAATAGTCTTGGCGCTACTCAAGATTGCTTCGAGCGCCTTAATCAGCTTTTGTACTTCAGCTAACTCTTCTTCGATTTTCTTGCGCTCAAGACCAGCAAGCTTCTGCAAGCGCATATCGAGAATCGCTTGTGCCTGTACCGGAGAAAATTTAAATTTCGCCATCAAAGCCTGATGCGCCGTTGGCACATCCTTTGAGGCGCGGATCAGCTTGATTATTTCATCGATGTGATCGAGTGCTTTCTTAAGACCAAGCAAGATATGTTCTCGCTCCTTTGCCTTATTTAGATCGTACTCGGTACGACGACGAACCACTTCTTTACGATGCTTTACATACTCTTCAAGAATCGCTTTGAGTGAAAGAGTCTGTGGCACACCATCAACAAGTGCCACCATGTTGTAGTGGAAAGTACTTTCGAGTTCGGTGTGCTTATAGAGTTTATTTAAAACGGTCTGTGGGTTACCACCACTCTTAAGATCAATAACGACACGAATGTCCGAAGTGGATTCGTCGCGCATTTCTCTGATGCCCTCGATCTTCTTTTCGCGTACCAAGTTGGCGATACGCTCCTGCATATCTGCCTTGTTAACACGAAAAGGTATCGAAGTGATGACGATCGAGTAGTTGCCCTTCTTATCTTCAACGATCTCCGCCTCGCCACGGACCACTACACCACCCCTACCATTACCGTAAGCGTGTGCGATGTCTTTTTGATTGAAAGCAACTGCACCAAGCGGGAAATCCGGACCTTTAACAAATTTAAGAAGATCGTCAGTAGAAGCTTCCGGATTATCGATCAAGTGAGCCACCGCATCGGCCACCTCACGCAAGTTGTGTGGCGGAATGTTGGTGGCCATACCAACAGCAATACCGAGCGTACCCGCCAAAAGAAGATTTGGTACAGCTGCCGGCAAAACTTCAGGCTCACGCTTGGTTCCATCAAAGTTAGGTCGCCAGTTCACAGTGTCCTTCTCCAAATCACGGAGCATCTCTTCAGCAATCTTCGACATCTTCGCCTCGGTGTATCGGTAAGCAGCCGCACTGTCGCCGTCGATCGAACCGAAGTTACCTTGACCCATCACCAATGGATAACGAGTTGAGAATGGTTGGGCTAACTTAACCATCGCTTCATAAACAGCCACGTCGCCGTGTGGGTGAAAACTACCGAGCACGTCTCCGACCACGGTGGCCGATTTCTTAAAACGAGCAGTTGAGGTAAGCCCATTGAGACGCATCGAATAAAGGATTCTGCGATGCACTGGCTTCAAGCCATCACGCACATCAGGCAAGGCGCGCGCTGTAATCACCGACATTGCATAGTCGAGGTATGAGGCGCGCATTTCCTCCGCGATTGATTGCGGTACGATGCCACGATGTGAATCTGGCAACGGAGACTGATTGGTGACGGTTTTTTTCGGCATATTTTAGTAAGTAGTAAGTAGAGAGTGGTGAAAACGTCTGTCCTGTTGTCGCCATTCATCCACGGGCTGACGCCCATGGATGAATGGCGGTGTCCAGTAAAAAGCTACCTCTTCGTCGCGCCGCCAAAAGCACGGCTGAACGCCTCCAAATTTACCATATTTAGGGCTAATTTGCGACTGGAGTTGAGGTTCCTGTCTTTGCCTTTTCTGACGTGGTGGTGGCGATCATGAGCTGTGTTTTTGAGGAAGACGCCGAAGGAGGTGTGACTTGAGGTGAGGAGGTAGAAGTCTCGAGAGGAGCCTCCGACGACTCCACAGTAGTGGTAGAAGTATCGTTTGAAAAACGTAATTTTGTCTTCTTGATAAATTGCGAGAAGGCGCCGGTGGTGTCACCAACTTCTTTAAATGATGAAGTGTCGATCTTGTCGAATTTTGTAGATAGAGACAACACCCACACGAAACCGATGACAAGGGTCAAGATAGCAGCTCCCCAAAAAGCGTAGAGGTTGCGAATGCCTTTTGGTTTTTTACGCAACTCTTCCAACATAGACTATCAATAGTTAAGTCCCCTCATTATATGAGTGATTCGTTACCTCACCCTTCTAACACCACGATCTCACCCTCCATCGTCATCACATCTTTCTTCTTTATAGTTAGTTTCTCCTGTGGCTTTCCACTTTCTGCTCCTTCCTCCTTGAGAAAAGCCGCCAACGCCTTTTCATCATAATGCATGGGGATGATGAGGCGTGCCTCTAACTTGACCGCCAACTTAGAAGCCTGAGGAACCTCCAGCACGTCTCCACCACCAATCGGTAAGAAAAGTATGTCGATATCGCCTAGCTCACCAAGAATTTTAGGGTCTATTTCCGGGTCGTTCAGTGCCCCCAAGAAAAGCATATTGATCCCTTCTAGTTGGACTTGATAAATAGTATTCCAGTGTGGCTTGCCATCATACATAGTTTGTATGCCAAAGCCCTGAGCCGTCACTTCACCAATTTCATATTCTCCTGGGCCATCCACAACAAAAGGTTGGCGCGTACCATGACTAGCATTCTCAGTACCGTTGAAGTCAGGGTGCTTAATAGAAACGAAAGCAACATCGGCGCCAAACTTCGGTGTACTAAAACGCTTAGAACTCTTGCTGGCTGGTGAAAAAGCGATGGTGGTGTCGCCAAAAGAAGCCTTGAAGCATTGTCCGCCATGGTAAGTGATGATCATACGGCGGCAGTATAGCATATTACCGGCCTCCAAGACTGCTTCGATTACTTGCTAGTAAGTATGACTTATGATATCTTCGCCCGAGCTCTAGTTCCTCGTCCGCGATCAACCCCAACGCGAATAACGAGGAAAAGGTGGGCCGGCTGTTTACCCCACCAGCCGGCCCACCACATCACCAGTCTTTGTACTGGTTTTTTTATTTTATTGTGGTACGATGCGGCCACTTCTTTTTGGAAGTTTATCAATCATCTAATCGGTGCGACCTAACACTGTGAGCGAGCATTTCGGCTATTGAGTAACGGATGCTTACAGAAGTCCACCGAGAGAACTAATCTAATGACAGAGACAATCACCACGCCGGAAAATATCGGCGTAATGCAGAAGTTTATCAACGAGAGCCCTGAGCCACCAAAGGTAGGTGATGTGGTAGAAGGTGTCGTATCGGCTATCGGCCGCGCGCGCGTCTTCGTTGACCTATCCCCTTTTGGTACTGGTCTTATCTACGGCCGCGAGTACATGAATGCTCGCGACATCTTGCGTAAGGTGTCAGTCGGAGACACCATCGGCGGTAAAGTAGTCGATAGTGGCAACGAAGATGGCTACATAGAACTATCTCTCAAGGAAGCTCGCCAAGCTCTCATCTGGAGCGATGCTGAGGCGGCTGTAAAGAATCAGTCTGTCTTCAGCCTACTCGTCAAAGAGGCAAACAAGGGCGGTCTTATCTTGGAATGGCAGGGCATTCAGGGATTCCTTCCTGCTTCCCAGCTTTCCACTGAGAATTACCCACGCGTTGCCGATGGCGACAAGGACAAGATTCTTTCTGAACTCAATGCCCTAGTTGGAAAATTCCTTTCAGTTGTGATCATCACTGCTGAAGCTAAGGAGAGCAAACTGATCTTCTCAGAAAAGAGCCAGCAGGAGAAAGAGAACAAGGAGGAAAAGGTTAGCCGCTACGAAGTCGGCGATGTACTAGACGGTGAAGTTACCGGCACTGTGGACTTCGGCGTATTCGTACGAGTTGAGGACGGCCTTGAAGGTCTTGTTCACATCTCAGAGCTTGATTGGGGCTTGGTTGAAAACCCTCGCACTCTCTACAAGATCGGCGATAAGGTTAAGGTGAAGGTGATCGAAGTCAAAGACGACAAGATCTCCCTCTCAATCAAACAGCTTAAGGAAAATCCTTGGGTCACTGCCTCTGATAAATATAAGAAGGATCAGATGGTTGAAGGTGTCATCATCAAATTTAACAAGCATGGTGCCCTCGCATCGATCGAGGAGGGTGTTGCAGGACTTGTTCACATCTCAGAATTCGAGAGCGAACAAAAACTCAAAGACATACTTTCTCTTGGTAATGTGTACAAATTCAAAATTACACTATTCGAACCAGCTAATCAGCGAATGACTCTCTCTTATAAAGAGGCGAACTCCTAGATTAAGGATACATAAAAACGGCGCGGCCAAAGGCCGCGCCGTTTTTATTATCACATCAATCAATTAAACCGATTCATCGCCTTCTCTACACCTTCACCCACCACCACTTCAAGCGCCTCTTTGATCAAGGAGGACACCTGTTTGATAGTAGCTAACTCACGCGATGAAAAACGACCGAGCACGTATCGAGACAACTCCTCACCTTGCGGACGTACTAAGCGTCCCCAAAAATTATGCTTGGCAATACCAACTCTGACCCTAATAAAATCTTTTGTATCGAGCGAAGCGATGATTGAAGAAAGACCGTTGTGACCACCGTCGCCACGACCAAATGATAATTTGAATTCCCCCAGAGGAAGATCAATGTCGTCATAAACTACGATCAACCGCGACAAGTCTTCTGGCGCAATAAACTTTCGAATGGCGCGACCCGATTCATTCATATAAGAATCCGGAAAGAGTATGTTGATCTCCGTATTACCAACAGACAACCTCTCCGACCTACCGAGTCGGAGTGAAGCAAGATCAAATATTTCTCGCAATACGACGCGGCCTGCATTGTGGCGCGTCAGTTCATATTCATCGCCCGGATTACCGAGACCGACTATCGTGTACATTGCACTAAGTATAAAGTTGAAAGCGTAAAGTTGAAAGTACAACACGATTACAAGCCGCCACTGACCCATTTTTGCTTTTTACTTTTTAAAAAAGTATAATTAGTGAAATATTTAGTTATGAGTCAAGAAAATCAACAATTTGAAGATACAAATTCGGTTGATAACTTGGCTATTTCAAAGCAGTCTCAGGAAAATTCTCTCACTGAAGTGTTGCGTTTTGCCCTTATTGCCCTCCTCATCGTTCTCCCTGTCCGCTGGTTTATTGCCCAGCCTTTCATCGTCTCTGGCGCCTCGATGGAAAACACTTTCCACAACAACGAATACCTAATTGTTGACCAAGTATCCTACCGCTTTGAACAACCAGAACGTGGCGACGTAGTGGTATTTCGTTATCCCAAAGACCACTCCAAGTTTTTTATCAAACGCATCATCGGCTTACCAGGAGAAACGGTAAAGATCAGCGGCCAAGCAGTTACTATCATCAACGAGGAGAATAAAGAGGGCTTTACTCTCACCGAACCTTACGCCAGTATCGGTGCCAAGGACAATGATGTTGAGACCACTCTTGGAGAAGAACAATATTTCGTACTCGGAGACAATCGTGACCACAGCTCCGACTCACGTGTCTGGGGCGTATTGTCACGTGACGAAATAGTTGGTCGTGCTTTCCTTCGTCTCTATCCCCCTACTCGTGCCTCCATCCTTCCGGGCGATTCCAACTTTAACAACTGATTCTATGGATCTAAGTACCACCGAGTTCTCAAAACGTGCCGTTGCTACTTGCGAACATTTCGGTTTTCGCCACCAGAGCCTTTTTCGACATCTCCCAGAGTGTCGTGACTGTACGGTAAAGCTCGAGCACAACGCTTCCGCACTCGACAAACGCAAGGATGGTGTCGGCGGTCTTATCGCCAACGGTTTTGCTGCATACGCTGAAGAAAAATTAAACGCTCTCACAGAACCCGTCTTTTACTACAATCTCGAACCCGTTCCACGGACCGGAGAGGTCGCTCTTTCCTTGCACATCTTTGGCGTTGAGAAATCAATTGCTGAAGCAATCTTGATACAAACCATCCGTTCCTTGCTTCAAGACAGCGGACTACGGAACCAAACCGTGCGCATCAATTCGCTTGGCGACAATGACTCACAAGTGCGTTACACACGCGAGTTGACCAACTTCCTCAAACGACGAGTCAATGACATACCTCGCGAAGCACGAGAATTAATGAAAGACCACGTCACCCTATCGCTACAACATCTCATAGAAAAGTCTCATCCTTTGGTACAAAAGTGCCCTAGTCCGCTAGAGCACCTAACCGACCAGAGTCGCCGACATTTTCGTGAGATCGTCGAATACTTAGATATGAGCGAAACGCCATACGAGATCGATCCCCGACTAATCGGCCACTACCATTGTTGGAATGATGCGATATTTACGATCGACCAAAATGACGAGCTGGGAAATCTTTTGCCGGAGCAACCTTTCAAAATTCAAGGCGGGCGTTATAGCGCATTCTTTGAGCGCCACAGCAAGACCAGAGTTCCAGCCGTTGGAGCGGTAGTTATTCTCCAGGGTAAGCGTTCTCCTGCTCGCCTACCACGACCGCACCAGCAAAATCCAATCATCTCTATCATTCAACTTGGATTTGGCCCTAAGGTGCGATCTCTACTCCTTATAGACCAACTCCGAAAGATTGGCATCAATCTTCACCAAGACCTCGCTAGCGACTCTCTATCTGCCCAGCTACGTGCCGCAGAGACACGTGGCGCCCTTTACACCATCATCATTGGTCAAAAGGAGTATGTTGATGGAACGGTCATTTTGCGCGATATGCTCGGCAGAAATCAGGAATCCGTACCAATGAACGAGCTTCCGGCCAGACTGAAGAAGATCAAGGTGGCTTAGAGCAAGATCAGGGTGGCAATAAGCGGTCTGGCCCTTGGGCCAGACCGCTTATTGCGAAGTTCCTATCACTGTGTTATCCTTGCGACCACTATATGGCAATAAATGTCCAAATTGAGAAGAACCCGAACGAGTCTAGCGCCAACGTTATTCGACGTTTTCAAAAGCGTGTGCAGAATTCCGGCATTGTCCGACGCCTGCGCGATAGCCGATACTACAAGCGCATCAAGAGCGCCAACGTACGTCAAACAGCTCGTCTAAACAAACTAACCAAAAAGACCGAGTACGACCGTCTTTACAAACTTGGCAAGACTCCAGAAATTACCACCAAGCGCCGTTAAGAATAATTTCACGAACGGCCGCCATCTACGATGGCGGCCGTTCGTTGTATAATCCACCTTATGTCCATCACCATCGATAGCACCGTTAGAAAAGCTCCCCCTTCTCTACCTTACGAAATGCTTAAAGACGAAGTCTTAGGCAAACGTTATTCTCTTTATATAAACTTTGTCGGTGAAAAACGCGGCCGCAATATCAACCAAGAATCACGCGGCAAAAGTTACGTTCCAAACGTACTTTCTTTTCCCCTAACCGAGTCCTCCGGTGAAATCTACATCACCCCAGCAGTAGCCAAGCGCGAAGCAAAAGACTGGGATCATACTTACCCTGAACACGTACAGTATCTTTTCATCCACGGACTACTACATCTCAAGGGTTACGATCATGGCGACAAAATGGAAGCACTCGAAAGTAAATTGATGAAAAAGTGTTCTATTAAAAGGACAAATCCACAACGAGGATGAACACGTTGATGTTATAATCAGCGAATGAAGGAGCGTATTATCGTGGGCGTAGATGTCGGCACCTACCAAGTAAAGGTAGTAGTGGCCAAGATGCAGTCGGATAAAGCCGGCGCTCCCCTCCCTATTATTGGCACCGGTGTCGCAGAGAGCCGAGGCCTCCGAAACGGATACGTTGTAAACGCCGAGGACGTAGCGCGCAGTGTAAGGAGCGCCATACGCGAAGCTGAAAAAGCAACCGGCCTACCTATCAAACGCTGCTACCTATCGACCAGCTCGATCGGTGTCGATGAAATATTCTCCCACGGCGAAATCATCACTTCTCGTGCCGATTCTGAAGTAACAGAGGGCGACGTCGATAAAGTAATGAGCGACAGCGCCGAGAGGATTCAAGAACATATCCCAAACCGCAAAGTACTGCACGAGATACCAATCAACTTTTCCCTTGATGGCGAGCCTGTGCTAGGTCGTCCGGTGGGTTTCCGTGGTACCAAACTAGAAGTAGATGCGATGTTTGTGACCGTGATCGAACAGCACATTGGCGATCTGGTGAATGCTGTCGAATCGACCGGTCTAATTGTCGAAGACGTAACCACTTCCCCGCTTGCTTCTAGTTTCGTTCTTTTATCAAAGGCACAGAAGCGAGCCGGTTGTGTGTTAGCCAACATAGGTGCAGAGACTCTCTCCATTGCTGTTTTTGAAAACAGCTTTCCTGTGTCGGTAAAAATATTTCCCGTCGGTGGCAGTGACATTACCAACGATATCGCCCTTGGTCTCAAAATTCCTCTAGAAGAAGCCGAGAAAGTTAAGCGCGGTATCGGCGGCTCATACAGCAAACGTAAGCTTGATGAACTCGTCAACTCACGCCTTAGTGATATGTTCGAGCTGATAGACAACCACCTAAAGCGCATCAAGCGCGACGGTCTCTTGCCGGCCGGTATCATATTAGCTGGAGGAACCGCCAACCTCACTGGCATCGAAGAAGTCGCCAAACATATCCTGCGCCTACCAGCGCGCGTCGCCGCTCTCGATCCCGGACAAAATGGTAAAGTGCGCGACACATCCTGGGCTGTTGCTTACGGCTTATGTGTCTGGGGTGCCAGTGAGAAAGAAGAAGACAGCGGCATAGGCATCGCTAAGCAAGCCAAAAATTCTATCCTGCATTGGCTCAGTCAGTTCTTACCTTAGAGAAAAGTTCGGAGTTTTTAAAGCGCGGATGGCCCAAAGGCCATCCGCGCTTTGGTTTTAAACTCCCTACTTTAGACTGATTTCGTCAATCGCACGAAACTCAAAATTGTCAATATAGTGACAGATTTTTTTATATCTGTATCATTAGTACCAAACGCAAACGGGAGTGTGCGTAGCAGGTAGTAAAAGTTGTTAGTTTAATCTTTTTCGATATGGAGCAAATCAAGACAGACGTGGAATCCTTTGCCCGCATTCGAGTAGTGGGTGTTGGTGGTTCTGGTGGCAATGCCGTCAACCACATGGTGTCGTCAAAGATTAAGGGCGTTGAATTTATCTCTATCAACAGCGATGCTCAAGACCTGCACCACTCCCTCGCCAAGAAAAAGATTCACATTGGTAAAAATCTAACTCGCGGTCTCGGTGCTGGTGGTAATCCTGACATGGGTCGTCGTGCGGCAGAAGAAACTCGCGAAGAGATCGCCAACTCGCTCAAGGGTTCTGACATGATCTTCATCACCGGTGGTATGGGTGGTGGTACCGGAACAGGCGCTTCACCAGTTGTTGCAAAGATCGCACGCGAGAGCGGCGCTCTGACAGTCGGTGTTGTGACCAAACCATTTCTATTTGAAGGACAGGAGCGAATGCGACTCGCCCTTCAAGGTATCGAAGAATTACAGCGTGAGGTTGACGCTCTGATCACCATTCCAAACGATCGCCTTCTAGCCATCGTCGATAAAGACACGACTGTGAAGAATGCCTTCGGGATGTGTGACGATATCTTGAAACACGCTGTTGAAGGTATCGCCGACTTGATCACAATGCCAGGTATCATCAACGTGGACTTCGCCGATATCAGAAGCGTGATGGAGAACGCCGGATCCGCACTGATGGGTATAGGAACAGCTTCCGGCGACAAGCGAGCTGAAGATGCAGCGCGCGCAGCCATCAACTCGCCTCTTCTTGAAGTATCTATAAACGGCGCGCGTGGCGTACTCTTTGCGGTCGCTGGCGGTGACGACCTTGGAATGCTTGAGATCCAAGATGCGGCACGTATTATCACTGAATCAATTGACCCACACGCGAAGGTGATCTTCGGTGCGATTCGTGACGACAAGCTTAAGAAGAACGAAGTGAAGGTGACTGTAATTGCTACTGGTTTCCCTGAAGGACGAGAAGGACGAGAGTCTTCGCCACTATCAAGAGCGGAGCGAGCAGTTGAAAATGCTGACCGTGAAGAAGAGGTCAGCGTACGAGGTCGTATTTTTAATTCAATCTCCATCCCTCGTCGTGAGGAAAATGAAGAACGACCATCTGTTACTGAAACACCACCTCGCCGCGAACCAATAGTTGCCCGAGAACCAGCTGTCGTGCGGCCAGAACCAAAGCCCGTTGATCCGGTTGACGAAGACAACGAGGACGACGACTGGGGCGCCGTACCGGCTTTCTTACGTCGTAGCAAGCTCAAATAAGCAGCTTAGGAATACAACCTCACAGAACTCTCTGAAAACAGTGCCTGCGCACTGTTTTCTTTTGGCGGGCCGGAGCGTTGTGTCTTGCTGACTCCTTCCTGTCAGCAAGACACCGCGAGGCGGGGTCGCGAACACTTAGTATATTTAGAATGTAATGAATAAATATACTTAGTGATTCGTGACCCGTGCCAGCTTTCACACAGAAAATACTTAGCAACTTGACCCCTGTGCCAGCGTTTCCGCACCGTAGCAAGCTCAAATAAGAACAATAAAAAGCGGTCGTCACGTCTGACGTGACGACCGCTTTTTTATGTTAAAATGTTGCCTACTTATCACTAAAGTATAATCGCAATGCCTGAATTTGACCTGATAATTATCGGTGGCGGACCAGCTGGTACAGCGGCCGGAGTCTATGCGTCACGAAAGCGATTAAAGACCCTACTTATAACCAAAGAATGGGGTGGTCAAAGCACGGTCTCAAGCGATATCCAAAACTGGATAGGCACTACAAATATTTCAGGTGAAGCTTTGGCTAAAAGTTTCTACGATCACCTACATGCCTATGCCGACGAGGTCCTAACCATCAAAGAAAAAACTTTTGTTAAGAAGTTGGAAAAGAGTGGCGAAGTATTTTCAGTAACTATGGAGGATGGCTCGACTGCCACTGCTCGTGCTGTATTGATTACTTCTGGTTCTAAGCGTCGCCAACTCACGACAGAGGGTGCGGCTGAATTTGAAAACAAGGGTCTCACCTACTGTGCTTCTTGCGATGGTCCGATGTTTTCTGGACAAGACGTAGCCGTGATCGGCGGTGGCAATGCCGGATTCGAGACAGCCGCACAACTGCTTGCCTACGCCAAGAGCGTCACCCTTCTTCATCATGGCGAAAGCTTCAAGGCTGATCCAGTGACCATTGAACATGTCCTGTCTCACCCTAATATGAAGGGATTGACTGGTGTGGAGACCACCGCTGTCGTTGGTGATAAGTTTGTTAATGGCCTTCGTTATAAAAATGCGGCCGGAGAAGAGGTGACTCTTCCGGTTTCTGGAATTTTCGTGGAGATCGGTATGATTCCTAATTCAGACTTCGTCGCTGACCTCGTACCACTAGACGAGTACAAGCGGGTCAAGATAGACCCTTGGACACAGAAGACTGAAGTACCAGGAGTATGGGCCGCCGGTGACTGTACCAATATCAAATACCACCAGAACAACATCTCTGCTGGCGACGCTGTGCGCGCCCTAGAAGACATCTACGTGACCCTGAAGACGAAATAACTATTCCACCAGACATAGCAAAAGGCGCCGCGTTTGACGCGGCGCCTTTTACCATACAACGCTAGAGTTTCGGTCTGCTCAGAGTTTCCTCCGTGCACCGGCTTGTAGCCGCAAGACAGTGCTGATGTTGGACCGTGTCCTAAACATCGTGCAAACCTAAGACTATTTTCTCACCACGGCCAGAGTCGTCAAGAGCCGCAAAAACTTCGTTTTTGCGGCTCTTCTGTGCAAAACCTGTGGGTAACCCCGTGTATAAACCTGTTCATTACCACTGCCTAAGCTGTGGTCACACCGCGTCCTGTTACAGTCTAAAAAACGTACCGACCATAAAGGCGATCGTGGCTGCCACCGAACCCACAAACACTACCTCTACGACCGATCGCCAGATGCTTGTATTCACCACTCGCCATTTGAGTAGTCCTAGGAGAATAAGTGCAATCAATGTGCCGAATGCAGAGACCTTGAACAGTACCGACGAATCAGCTTCGGCCAGGAAGAGGAAAGGTATGAGTGGAATAGAACCAAACACCAAGAAGGCGCCGAAGGTGCTGAGACCAGTCAAGGCTGGATTATCGCCACGTGGATCGGACATTCCGTATTCGTTAGTCATCATGAAGTCGAGCCAATACTCTTCGTTGTGACGATAAATATTAGCGAGAGTCCTGGCGTCATTTTCTGAAAAACCTTTCTCCGTCATAATGGTCACGGTTTCCTCAAACTCCCCCGCCGGATCATTACGTAGCAATTCACGCTCCTTTGCTCTCTCCGAATTATACTGATCCTTCTCCGCTCGAACCGAAAGGAAGTTGCCCAATCCCATCGATATTGCATCAGCAAAGAGATTGGCAAGACCAAACAAAAGTACGATAGCGAACGAGGCTTGCACCGTCATGTCACTGGATAAAGCCGCTCCGGAAAATCCAGACACTACGGCAAAAGTAGTGATGATTCCATCGATGCCGCCATAAATCACTTCTTTAAAGTACTCGGCCACTGCCGATTTTCTGTGAGCTATTTCCATCACCTTAGATGTTAATTTTGGAGCTGTATTGACCAACTAGAGGAATTTCTTTCTCTTTTCCTCGTAACACGTTGATCACACCGATCAAAGCGAGGATAAGGACAACGAAGTTTATGATCGCCCAAAGCGGCATCAAGAACCACATCACGCCACTAGCGATCCACACAAGAAGGCTGAGGATGAAGAGGACTGCGCCCTGCTTAACGTGAAATTTCACAAATGAATCCTCTCGTGCAACCAGAAAAGGAATGACGACGAGTGGACCAAGGTATGCCAAAACGCCCATCAAAGTCTTGTTGTGCTCCTCTGGTGTTCTCTCCTTACGATTATCAGATGTCGCGGGTTCCTCTGTTGTAAACTCCTTCTCGTGTGCGTTCGGATTTTTATTATCCTCCATAGGTATAAATGGTGGTTAGAAAACGAAAATAATGTACTCCCCCACATTATACCGTTTTCTGAGGCCATCTGAAAACGCCGATCTATTTGCGACCCATACGCCTAGATTTACCGATGAGTCACCGATGCGGGCACCCAGGCCAGCAACAAGGACGCCGTTTCCCTTTTCGCAAATCTTCACAAAGTCGTCTGAGGTGCTCTGTTCGTGTTTCTTCTTTTTTAACAATCGTAACCCAGCAAATCCACTCATTACGGGCAAGTGGTGTTAGCCCATTCCATAACTCTAAGACGTCATTATTAGACTGCAGTGTCGCCCGCAGATCTTTCGATACACGATGTACGACCCCAGCACTGACTGTCTTTTTAGCCATATAGAAAGTGTAGCATTCGTGGGGTCACGAACAGAAAAGAGCGCTTCCGGGGAATAATTAGCATACTTACTGATCATGAATCAGGCCATACGAATTGCTAAAATGGTGTCTCTGCTACTATCATTCTATTATTTCAGATGCTAATTATAGTATGTAGTACTAAAATTAGCAATCCAATATACTAAATTTGTCTTTTCTATAAAATATGAGCGGAACAACATTACAAAAGTTTGGTTCTCGAGTCAGAGAAGAGAGGCTTAAATTGAGTCTCTCTCAAGAGGAGCTCGCCACGCGTGCTGGTGTTCATCGTACCTACATTGGAATGATCGAAAGAGCTGAAAAAAATATCACACTCGAAAACATAGAGAAAATTGCAGCCGCTTTAAAAATGAGCCTCCCAGATATATTCAAAAATCAATAGTCTATGGACGTCCATCAGATATTACTTCGAATAAAGACTGATTTCGACCGCACAATCGCGACTGCTCAATTTAATGGTAATACTTATACAAACGGAAACGAGGCTAAACAAGCAGTGATTCGTTCTCAGAAAATCATTAATCTCATACACGAACTTGTAAAAAATGACTTTGTGAATTGCGGCGTTCCTCCGCATATGATTTTTCCGCCCATTGAGAAGTCAAATCCTGAAATCAAAATCAAGGGGTTTTTAAAATCAAAAAACCAGGACGTGACAATCATTCCAAAGGCAAGCAATGTTGTTTTATCGGGTACAGATTCAATAGAAAATGAAAAAATTCTTAGTGTAAATATCAGAAGTCAACTAAGTAGTTTGGCAAAAAATATCGACACTCTTTACGAAAGAACATTTGCAGAGGCCCTGAATTTGCATTTGAGTTATCCTCGTCAATGTCTTGGTGAGGTTTATCTGATACCAACACATGAATACGACGATAAGGCTATGTTGCAAAATCAGATTGCTTATAAATCTGTTTCAAAAATAGAAAGGTACATTGAGATGTTTCAGGCCATCAATAACAGAAGAGATACCGACAAAGACGGCTATAAATATGAACGAGTGTGCCTTTTAATAGCAGATTTCAGACAAACGAGTCCAAAATTATACGAATCAATTGAAGAATTAAAAAATGATGGCCTTGTTGCACAGGATTCAACTGCAACTATGGAAAATCTTACATTTAATAATTTTGCCAATGATCTAATTTCAGTTTATAAAGATAGATTTGGTCAAAATTCTATCTCCTAAATTTTTACATCATACTTTCGAATCAGAAAGTCATCGATTTCTTTTCTGTTAGTTTCCTTTGTAAGAAATTCAATTTCTTTTTCAGAAAAATGGGGAATGCCAAATAGCTCAATGAAATTTTTTTGATAGCAAGGATAGCCACCCTCAATAGATACACTTGTCCTTTTGATATAGTAGTCCATTACATAAGAATTTAATATCTTGGCAAGAATATTTAAATTCAGTTTTTGTTTTTCTTGTGAGAACAAATCCTGTTTATTAATCAAATAGATAGCATATCCATTACAAAATAATGAATTCTCATCTTGTTCAAGTAAAAACCTTGGTTCCGCACTAAATGTCGGGGTCAATAGTTTTTGGCCAAAAAAATTCAATCCTTGCGTTCTGGCATACGCATACCAAGTTGGATATTCAACATTTCCTTTATCTCTTGTCCCTAATTCTTCTTTGGCAGCTAATAAGTATGTATAACAGTGCGGGTACATTTCTTTGAAGTCATTTTCTTTTATTATCTCAAACTTTCCTTTATTTTTTTGATAAGGAAAAATAATTCTACGAGTATTACCGTCTAATTCATTTTGGACTTTGAAGTCAGAAATTTTAGCTATCGGTTTTGTTGCCTCTATTTCTATTTTATATTTTTCACCATTGTACTCTTTGAAATAGAAATCGTTCTCTAGAATACTTCCAGCGACAAAATAAACAGAGTCTTTACAAGTCGCTACACCGACTCGAATATCTACTACACTACCGAGCTTGTCACCAACATTTTCTATTTTCTTTATGTTTATTTGATCTTCCTGTTTCAACAGGCGCCATTTTTTATTATTTAATGCCGAATAAAACATCTTAGAAAAGTTTAATTTTTCTAATTTATTTAATGTTTCGTAATGGTCGACTCTTTCATATTCGAAGTGATCTTTTGTACTCCATCTTAAAAAAGTTATACATGTATATGTTTGAGCCTCAAAAAGTTTCAAGTGATTAAAATCTAAAATCTTGTCAATTAATTTGTTTGATTCTAAATATTCCCTTAGTGGCAATGCAGCAAGTGAGGTGAAGTAATTATTTGGAGTAATGTAGGCTAAAATACCATTTTTTTTCATTACTTTTATTCCCAACTCAAAAAATGCAAAGTAAAGATTAAAATTTCCTGTATTTGAAGTTTTCCAATCAGTATTTAATTTTTCCCTTAGGTCATTGTCCAAATCTTGAAATTTAACATAAGGGGGATTTCCAATCACAACATCAAATTGAGTATTAAATATTTTTACCCAATCACCAGATAAACTATCCCCTGTCTTTAAATTAAAACTGATTTCATTTTTGTCCTCTTTGTTTTTCAATGCCAGTAATGACAGTAGAATTTTAGATCTTTGAACGTTGTAATCAGCAATATCGATACCAAACAAATTTTCTTCAATCGTATCAATTACAGATTTATTAAATTTTTCAGAAATTAATCTAGCGGCAGAGATTAAAAAAGCCCCACAGCCGCAAGTCGGGTCACAAATTTTCTGTTCTGAATCTTTCACTGTTTCCGAGACAATATAATCAGTAACCAATTTTGGCGTAAAAAAAGCACCATTTATTTTTTTGTCCTTCTCTGGCACCAGTAGCTCAAAAATATTTACAAAATCAGAAATCTCATTTGATTGAAATACCGCCTGGAGTTCTTGCTTGGCCAAAACAACTTCTTTAGAAGAATCAGCGAGTATTTTTTTTATTAAAATATTATTTTCTACAATAATATTATTTTTCTCGACAAATAGCTGAACGAGGGCGCTCTCAATACATGGTGCTTCGTGTTTGTTTATTATTTTTGATA
>Ga0156502_15_pt4 | contig 21435 bp, 29 predicted proteins | sample RifOxyB1_FD_110649 | JGI IMG/M metagenome (GOLD analysis project Ga0156502, IMG submission 110649) | Candidatus Kaiserbacteria bacterium RIFOXYB1_FULL_46_14 | reverse complement strand
TTTAGTGAAGCGTCAGTCACCCGAGGCTTAACTACTACAAATATTGACACTAAGGACTGCCTGATAGCCATCGGTTACGATGTGGACGACTCTCCGGTTTGTATAGTATGTGAAAATCTCCCGCTTTCAACCAAGAACACCGGGTTTGTTTTTCGGCGAACCAACCAAGACACTTATAGGACTTATCTGATCGGCACAGTATTGAAGCAACAAGCTCCAACTTATATCGACGAGGCCAACCTACTTTCCGATAAAACGGCTGACAAAATGACGATGGATGTCACACTTCCTCTCTCGGGAGTGCAAGTACCAAAATCAATATTGCTAACCAGTCATTCATATAAAGTAAACCAGCAGTTTCTCTCTCAACACTTAACCTTCCCTTGCGTCGTCAAAAAAACTGGGTCTATGGGTAAGCAAGTTTGGAAAATTAATAATTCTTCTGAACTTGAAGAAAAACTGATGATTGACGACAAACTTACCTTAATTCAAGAATATATCAAAAACGATTACGACCTGCGCGTGTTTGTAATCGATGGAAAGGTTGTAGCTGCTGTTAAGCGTAATAGCGCAGACGGCTTTTACAACAACCTCTCACAAGGCGGACAAGGAGAAAAAACTGAAATTACTGACGAAGAACGCGACATCAGCATCAAAGCGGCCGAAGTGGCAAAGCTACGATTGGCTGGTGTTGACTTAGTGCGATCGGTTCGTGGACCATTAGTATTCGAAGTAAACAAAGCCCCTCAAATGCATATCTTTAGTCCTTTCGTTGGTTTTGATCTAGAAAAAACTTACAGTGAAGCCGTATTGGATGACTTAACACGAGATTCAAAGTAGTCCGCGATAGCGGCGGCAGTATTTGTACCTAGAGTGGCATCAAGGCCAGCCCAACCAGGATTAACATTAACCTCCAAGAAGAATAGACTACCATCAACGGCTGACTCGATAATATCGACACCTCCGATCTCAATATCAAGAGCGCGCACAATTGTGGTCGCCATATCGCCAAGTCGCTTGCGTAAATCTTGATCTGTCACTTCTTCGCCTTTGGCACCAAGTGACATGTTGTTTTTGAAACTTCCGTCCTTCGCTACCCGCTTAAATATTTGATAAACGTCACCGCCAATTGTGAAGACTCGATAATCACCGTCATTCTGAATAAATTTCTGCATCAGAACGTCACCTTCGACCGATCCAAGCAGTGTTGTATAGCTTTGTTCATCGGAGACTAAGAACACTTTGTTACCCTGTATCCCTTGTGCGCCTTTAAAGATGAAGGGCAATCCTAATTCTGCTGCCAGTTTAGTAAATGGAATATTTCGTCCGATAAACATAGCTGGCACCGGCAAACCTTCTTTGATAGCGGCAAAGGCCTGATAAATTTTATGTCTAGATAAAGGGTGTTTTATGAACACTTGGTTCACTAGGCGATCGCTCTTGCCAGCAAGGAGACTTGGCAACATTTCTATCCCGGCATCTGACATTCCCGACCGGTAATAGATCAAGTCAAATCCGCTCCACGCTTCGGCCAACTGACCATTAACAAATTGTTCCGGCGTCAAATCATCCAGAGGCCACAAGATTGTTTCATGCCCGCGAGAAGATAACTCTTTGCGAAGCTCTTTAATTTCCAATATCTCTCTGGCCGCCACTAGCGCAATTTTCATAGATGAGAGGGGTAATAATTTATTCTACTTCCACTTTCACCATTGCCTCCACTCGGCGAATATCGGCCAGCAGTTCCGCTCGCGAGTCATTAACCAAATAAAGCACGAAGACCGCGCCGCCGCCGTTTTTGGCAAACACGCTCTGATCACCGCGTTTCTTGCGCATTTCAACATGATAAAAAGACGACAGCTTCTCAACTTTTTTGAGACCTAAAATACTGACAATTTCTCCTTCCTCTTTGGCATAGTATTTGATTGCCGCAGAGAAACGCTTGCAACGTCGAGGTACCTTTGGTTGCTTACCCATTCGCACCAAGACATCATTCATACCGTGGTTTATCCCACACGAAAGCCGATGTAGCTGCGGGCGAAAACCGCCAACCCGTGCGCCAATCTCAATTATCTTCCAAACATTATCGATACGCATTAGTTCCACATGCACGGTGGTATTACGAAGGCCAAGGGCGTGTACGCCGCGCTTCACTACTTCTTCCGCTCGGCGAACTGTTGGAGCTGAGAGGGCCGTTGGTGTAATCTGTAAATAACCAAAGAAATCGTCGCGGCCGATGTCGTGACCGGTCTTCACACGAACCAAGGGACAGCAAACAATGCGCCCGCGCGCTGATACATAGGCGTCGATCGAATACTGCAAACCGTCCATATACTCCTCAGCAATCAACCGCGGCTTTTCCGTACGACCGTTTTCTTTATAGATGTTTTCAATATTCTTAAAAGCATCTTTGGCCGCCTTATGTAACTCCTCATGGTGATGACAGACGGTTACCAAAAGACTCTGTGCCAAATTGGTTGGCTTCAGTATCAATGGAAATCCAACTCGCCCAGCCACTCTTTTTAATTCAGTATCGCTCGTGTCTTTCACCAAAGTGTACTTCGGCGTTATCGAAGAATCAGCCACCTTGAAGTGGCGGCGCATCAAACGTTTGTCACTAGCCCAACGAAGAGAGTCCGGCGTTGGTGTCTGGAGATACGGGACGAAGGGGATGATCTTGATAAAGTCAGACAAGTAGGACTCTGCACGACTAGTGATAGCACAGAGCTGATCTTGGTAAGGAGCGAGCGCTTCCTGTAAAGCGGAGTCATCGTCAAAATTTACCGGTAAGATAATATCAACACCATCTAACCTAGCGCCAGACTGTCTTTTGGATAAACCGCGAGTGGAATTCTCAATCAACATTATCCGGTAACGCTCGCCGGTTTGTCTTTCGTAAGCCCGAACATCAGCAATAGCCTCTCCAGGTACTTTGGAGACGTACGCGATTATGTTCTTTTTTGCCTTGGCCATATGGTGTAAAGCGTGCGAAATGCTAACACAAAAGTACTCTTTACCTGCATTAGAACACGTTTTCTCTAGATGTCGAAATAATCCGTCTAGGAAGCGTTGGCCGCTTCTACTGCCGCATCGATGGCTCCACGGAACTCTTCAAAGGTCGTGAACTCCATTTGCTCACCGTTTAAAAGAAAGGTTGGTGTGCCGGCAAAACCGCGAGTGCGCGCATCCTCAAAACTTTTATCAATCGCATCTGCTATGAGTGAAGAATCAAGATGGGTCTTGAAGAGAGTGATGTTGAGACCAAGCTCCTCTGCGTACTGTACAAACAAGGCGTTAGGGTTGCTTGATTTGCTCCAGGTGTTTTGGTTTTCAAACAGCTTATCGTGCATTTCCCAAAACTTACCCTGCTGACTGGCGGCTTCTGCGGCACGCGCGGCTGGAATAGCTTGCGGATGGATAGTAATGAGTGGGAAATGGCGATACTCAAAACGAATCTCTGCTGCATACTCATCCATCAACTCCTTTACATAAGGAGCAAACTGACTGCAGGCTGGACACTGAAAGTCACTATACTCAATCAGCTCGACTTTTGCCGCTACATTACCCTTTATATGAGCAGTAACAACCACACCTTCATTGGCGTTCTTTGAGGCTTGCTTGGAGTAATAAACCGCGCCACCGAGTACCAAAAGAGCAATCAACGCCGCAATCTTCCAAAAATGTTTCTTTAGCATAATGACAAATATTATAACTTATTTCTGTAATGCACTCGCATGTCTAGCACTCCAAGCATACATCACCGTGGCCGCGGCGGCGGCGGCATTCAGAGACTCGGCTCGTGCGTGAATCGGAATGGTTAAGATCGAATCACACAAAGCGACCGTCTTCTCACGAATTCCCTTACCTTCATTTCCAACCACAAATACGCTTGGCCGACGAAAGTCTTCACTTGGCAAAGGCGCATCACCCTCCATATCAAGACCATAGACCCAACAGCCTTTTTCTTTAAGATCACGAAGGGCGCTATTTATATTGCCAACCAAAACAAGCGGAATGCTAAACGCCGTGCCGGCTGACACTTTGATAACAGTGCCATTGATTGGGGCTTGGCGGTGTTCCGGTATCAATACGGCACTAACACCGAAAGCGGCGGCCGAGCGAATGATCGCGCCTACGTTGTGTGGATCAGTCAATTCACCTAAAACAACAAGCGAAGTGTCCGGAGTTGGCACAAGGCTATTTTTAAAGTCCTTAAACGGGATGAGGAGTTTGTCGGCATTGAGACGAGCAACAGCTCCTTGATGAGCGGCATCCTTGGGAATCTCCGCCAAAACGCGCTTTGATAGGTCATCAGCGCGGCCACCCTGCTTCAGATACGTACCCAAAAGGTCAGTATCGATCGCTATCGCACTCGCCAAATGCACCCCAAGCACCAGGTCTGGCCGACGCTCTAAAGCCTCCTCGACCGCATGCCGGCCGTAAATATAGATTTCCATCCGCCAAATCCTAGCATAATATGGTAGGATTCGCTTTATCATATGCCCAAGCGCCCATTCATCAGAAAACAGAAGAGAAAAAAGCATGGTGCCACCTTCTGGGACAGCGAGTACGCTTCTGGCGGCGAGCATTTGGCGTTGTCGGAAGAAGAAAGTGAGGACTTTGCCAAATTCACCCGCTGGCTCTCGCGCCAAAAAAATGAGTTGGTTCTCCGCAGAGACACCCATGCTCTCGACCTAGGTAGCGGCAACGGCCGTAACCTCATTTTTTTGGCTCGCGAATTCGGCACTATTGGTGTCGGTTACGACCTCTCCACCGCGGCCGTGGCTGAAGCCAAGCGTTTATCGGCAGATCTGCCAATAACTTACGAAGCGCGCAGTATCGCGGGCAAAGTTGATCTCGAAGACTCTTCGCAGGACTTAGTGCTCGATATGATGACTTCGCACTTTTTGGTAGCGACCGAACGCGAAGCTTTGCGAAATGAAATCCACCGCGTGCTTCGTCCAGGTGGTTGGTTGTTTATGAAAACCTTCTTGCGTGATGATGACCTTCACACCGAACGACTACTCAAAGAGTTTCCGGCTGATGAACCAGGTAGTTACATTCACCCTGTAATCGGCGTCTTAGAACACGCCTATTCTGAAGAAGAATTGCTAGAGTTTCTCTCTCTGAAATTTGTCGTCCACAAAGTATATCGTTCACACAAACACCGAGCTCACGGCAAGGCTCGCAAGCGCCGCACCGTCTCCATCTACGCCCAAAAAGACCCGTATAAATAATACGGATCAAAAACGTATCGAATCAAAATCAACAACTCGATTCTTTTCGTCGAGTTTTATTCCCTCTTTTATATAAAGTTTTAGACGAGTAACACGACATTCATCGTCCAACCAAACCCGACCATCGCTATAAATAATCCGGTGCCAAGGAATACCCTTCACTCCACCCTTTTCTGCTTTGCCCAAAATTCCGGAGATGCCTTGTGATGCCATCGATGTTCCACCAGCAGCCCGCGCCAAATCTCCGTAAGTTGTTACCCTTCCCATTGGTACACTGCAAGCCAATTCAACCACCTTCTCAGAAAAAGTTTTTCCTCGGACTATTCTCTTCATATATGCCCTCGCACATAAATACCACTTGGTAATTGGCGCTTGGTGTTTTCTTCGGTTAACAACAATTCTCCGTAGGTGCCTTTCAAAGTTGGGAATTGTTCCTCAACCAAGTGTGCAAAAGTGGTCGCACTATATCCAGCCGCATAGCCATTCAATACCAAGAATGAGCCGGGCTTTTCAGAAAGCAGGTCTTTAAGAAGGACGAGTAATTTAGGCAAATCCTGCTCAATGTGCCACACCTGTCCTTTAGCACCACGGCCGAAGGCTGGTGGATCAAGTACGATGCCGTCATAGTGTGTACCGCGCCGCGCTTCTCTCTTTGCAAAAGCCAAGGCGTCGTCTGGTATCCATCGAATACGATCTTTTAGTAACTCAGACAAGGACGCGTTGGCACTGGCCAGATCAAGAGACTGCTTGGAAGCATCAACATGAGTGACGTGCGCTCCTGCTTTTGCCGCTACCAAAGAGGCCACACCAGTGTAACCAAAAAGGTTAAGTATTTTTGGCTCGTTGATTTTCTCTACCCGTTCCTTGATAAAGCGCCAATTGTCCGCCTGCTCAGGAAACACACCAATATGTTTAAAATTCCCCAAACGGATGTTGAACCGCACATCATCAAATTTCATCTCTGCATGTTCTGGTACTGATGCTTTTTTCTGCCACCGCCCCTTGCCTTCTTTTAGACTAAAGGTGGCGTCAGCTTCACGCCACTCCTTTGGAGAATGTTTCTGCCAGATTGCCTGTGTGTCTGGGCGCGCCAAAGTGAGCGTACCGAAGCGCTCTAGTTTCATTCCTTCACCACTATCTAAGAGAGCATAATCCTGCCATCCTTTAACCACTCGATTTTCTGGTTTCAAAATATCTGTCATTACGATTATATGATTTTCAGTTTAACCTGAATCCCGTCCCCTTGGAATATCCCCTCCGCTTTGCGTACGGTAGCCTTAAGCGGCAACATGTACTGCCCACTTTTTGCATCAAAGAAAATTGATGTCTCCCAAACTGTCCGCCCAATCTTTGCTTGTACTTTGAGTGAGTTCCAGCCTCGCTGGAGACCTTTGTATTTCTCACGCAATTTCACGCTTTCTTCTTTTGGTATCGAAGTGAAATGCCAGTTTGCAAACTCGCCAGGCCACAACCATACCTTAGATTTAAACGAGAAATTTTTCACCGTACTTCTAGTACTCTACAACAATCGGAAAGGACATGAAGGCGTCGTTTTCAGGCAATCCGGATGGATTATCCTTACGCAAGATCACGGTAGCCGGACCGCGGTAAGCTGACGGCAAATCAATTATCTCTGATTCGTATGGTACGAACTCGGTAGTCATCCAGTCGCCTTGTGCAGTTGCGAACGAACCGGCTATCACACTTCCAGACGGACTAACTATCTCAATCGGGAAAGAGGCCTCGAAGTACCAATTGCCGCGCGCCTCACCCATTATCTTGAATTCTTTGCCGACCACCGCCCCAGGGTAAGGTAACTCTACGGTAATCATATCTGCGCTGGCGTTTTCGTAAGTCGCTTCAACAACAATCTCCTCCGCGTAAGTACGACCATCTGGTACGGCACACTGACGAGGATAACTTTCCATCACTGGGTAACCAGCTCGCTCACAATCAGCAAAGGAGCGAATCTCTTCTAGAGGCACCTCTGTGTATTGATTGCCGAGATCCTGTGACTGTGAGAAGAAATACCAAGCTCCAGCAATTGCAATTACTACCGCACCGATGATGACAATCATTTTCATAATTTATTTTGATTCAGATTGATTTTCAGGGACAACCTTCAGTGCTTCTTCCTTGGTATCTTTTCGCCTGGCAACTACAAAGATATAAAAGATCTCCAAGAAACCGACAGTATTAATGACCAGCAAAATAATAAACCACGGAGTTTCGCCACGACGAGCGGCTAGCCAGAGCGCCCAGCCTTTCCAAACCAAACCCCAGATGATCAGGGGTAAAATGGTAAGGGCTGGCCACAGGCCAAAGCTAAGCCATTCCGGACTGGCAAAAAAGCTACTTTGTGACATCCAGTGCATAGAAAAGTTAAATTATTTACTCATAACCATCACACCGCGGTCGTGATCAACATCAAAAGTGAAAGGTCTCGCCCACTACTTTGATTATACACCCTACTCTTAGGGTTTAACTCTCCTCGTCTAGGGACGATTTGCTCATTATCAGATGCAAATGAAAATGGTCAGGAATTGACCGCCGTTGATTAGACGTCTCGATTATGTAGTCGTAATCTCGAAGATACTTTTTCTTTATTTCAAACAATTCCGCTATTTCCTCTGCGTTGAGACCATCGCCGGCGATATGTCGAATCGGCAATATCATATTGTGCACCCTTGCAATTCGATCGTAAGGAAAGTCGTTTAACACAATGCGCCAATAGCGGAATTCTTGAATAGTGTCTTTCTTACAAAGTGCACAACCACTATTAAACTCATCACTCTTCTTACACTCATCATACCGGTCACGCATCTCTTTACTTCTAAACATTGCTCACGATACCTTGTTATCCCTACTTTTAAATACCTCGTCTCTCCTACTCGTTTGTAGTCTCGCCGTCAAAATGTTCAGAATCCGCGGCGGCTTCAACTTTAGTTCTATGGATAGTGCCATCCTTGTGATGCGGAGGTACATATAGCGTATATAGCTTCATTTGTCCTTCACCCAAATTAAAAAGATTATGCCTAGTGCCGGCCGGAACAATGACTACCGAGCCATTCGTCAAATCCTGAGAGACCCCATCGAGCTCCACCTTGCCAAAGCTACTTTCCACTCGCAAGAATTGATCGACATCGTGCATCTCTTCTCCAATATCTTCTCCTGGCTGAAGCGACATTAATACTAGCTGAGTATTCTTGGTCGTATATAAAACACGACGGAAATTATCATTGTCTAAAGCCAACTTTTCTATGTTTGCAACGTATCCTTTCATAATTTTATAAATTAAATATTAATCAATCGGTTTTTATTGTAACGTCCGACGATAGCCCAGCTTGGATAACAACCAGGTCTTGCGCGGAGTAGTTGGTGCCGCGCAAGTCCAAAGTCTTTAAGTTTTTGAGATTGCCAAGTTCCTGTGGCAATCCAGTAAGAGAATTGTTAGATAGATCTAACACCTCTAGCTTCGAAAGCTGGCCAACTTCTGCTGGTACGCCTGTGAAATCATTATCACTAAGGTCAAGGACACGAAGGTTAGACAAATGACGCACCTCTCCCGGCAAGGCACCTGACAAATTATTATTCGACAAGTCCAATTCCACCACAGCGGTTTTTGTAAACACGTTGTCTGGCACTTTCGTCAGTCCTTCTCCACTCAAATCAAGAGTATCACCAACTTCGTTTTCCACATCGGTATTTTTATCATCACCCGCCGCATCACCCGATAACGATTTGTCAGATTCTAATTCCGAACCGCGATCCTTTACAAAAAAGAATCCAAGACCAAGTGCCACTACCAAGACCAAACTGAGCACTATGTAATTCATATGTAAATTGTACCAGAAAAATCACTTCTACGGAGTAATGCGAGGTAAGCGTGTCACAAAAGTCCGCTCCAGTGGAGCGGACTTTTGTGACACACAAGCAACTATTGTGCTTCTAGTTTGGCTTCTAATTTAAATATGATCAAATAAAGTAAAAGCCTAGTGTATTCTTCCATCACCTCTCTCGAAGCTTTTCTAATTACAAGCTCTTGAGAGTCAATATCTTGACTAGAGACAGATCGGGCAAAGACGTAATTGCTACCTAATGGGCTAATTATCACGGTCACTGCCACAATCGCTGTCAAAAATACGGCTTGCGTATACTTCAACATAATATTGTGTTGTTTAGTTGATAAAGCTACCCTATCTACAATAGTGATGACGCACTACTCAAACCACTCTTACTTAGTCCTTCTCAAATCAAAGCTTATTCCTTTGTGACAACAGTATCGAATAAACTCATATTTTGTGTCTTTCAAAATTTACCAAAACCAAAACCACAGACTGCCGAAGTGTGCAATCAAAGTTGAGCAAGTCAGTGCGGCCAAGAAGATCACCGGTGCAACAGTGCGATAACCATAGCCGCCTAGAACTAGCGCCAGCATCATTATGTCGCTTGGCAATGGCAACATATGGTAAATGTAAGTAAAAGCCAGCACCGACCTCGTCGGAAGAACCTGCATCTTCTTTGTAATTTTCCTGAACAACGGTCGCCACTCAACCGGTACAATCTGACGACTATACTCGGCAATAATATAGAAAACGCTATCACTAATAAACGCACCAAGGCCGCCACATAGACCAATTAGCCAAGGGTTGGCACCGCCAGCAGTAAAAGCAATGATGGCATTTACATAAGCGGCTCCAGTAAAAGAAGACATACCCCCGACTGCGGCTATCACAAATACCACTAAATAAGTGTTTTCTACACCAATACTAGAAACCAACTGTTCCGGTCCTATTAGCAACAAAAAGACGTTTGTTACTGCAAAGATCGCTATCAAAGCAAGCAACCTGTAATGGCGTTTATACCAAGACATAATAAAAAGTAAAAATTAACAAAGAGTGCGTTAGCGAGAAACTCTAATCTGTTTTTCTACAAAAGACAGTATTTCGGTCGAAATACTTGCCTCAGTCTGCTTCGCTCGAGCCGCCAAATCAACAGTATAGAGTGATGCAAGAGACAAACCAGACTCTGACTGAATCACCCGATTAATATAAGGTAGCGTAATAGCGCGCAAGCTCGCACCCTCTTTCTTTTTTGAGGTACCCATAGTAGCCACAATGCCAGTAACCACACCAGACATCACGACCGGTCCACCGGACACTCCCGAGCTGGCAATCTTGGACGGCGAAAGGCTAATGAGGTCAGCAGTACCAGACTCAAAAGTCTGCAAGCTGGTAATCGTAGTAGTCGCAGTGAGGGCTTTCAGCTTATTGCGGACGCCTTTAAAATTTAAATCTCCAGCTGGGTAACCCGCAACCACCACTTCTTTATCCCGATCCAACTGCATCGTAACGCCCGGATAATATGCTTGGAATTGCGCCGGGAGCTTACCTCTCTTGGTACTAGTGATATAAAGCAAAGCAAAGTCATTCTCGCCCGTACCTCGAGACAATTCTTTGGCCGATTTATCAATATTTTTGTCTAGCCAATTCTTTGAAATATATAGCACCTCGGCTTCGTATGCTTCTTTCGCCGGCGAACCAGTGCGAACACTACAATCTGCCGTTAGTTTTGAGTCCTCTCCGTTTAGTAAAAAATATTGCGCCACGTGAGCATTGGTAAGGATGACGCCACGAGAATCGATCATCACACCACTACCGGTCGAGCTGACTTCTTTGTTACCAACCTTAATCCGGCAATATAGATTTACCGTTGCTTCAAAAAGCTTCTCTTCACTGACAACACTATTTGCTAAGACGGTCTCGTTCTTTATAGAAAGACTAGCGGCAGATGTTGTCGCTGGAAACCAACTAACACCGAGCACTATACCGAACAAAAACAATGCGAAGGCGCGCAAACACTTCATGATATACGAGTATATCATGGCAAAACTAGAGCTTAAGAAACAGGATAAATTTCAATATAGCGCTTTTTCCAAGCCTTGATAAAAGCATCCACCGAAATAGTTCCGCCACCGGCTTTTTCTGCTGGATCGTTATAATAGACAGTTTCTCCCTCAATACTATTGATGACGACTAAGTGCGGGATGGGATTGCCAGGTTCAAATGTGTAATACACAGAAGCGATAACTGGTCCGCGATCTACTGCTTCTTTAAATTGAGTGAAGGCATCGGCGCTTCCGGCAAGATCATGACTCTCTCCGGTAAAACCATACTCACCCGAGACATCAATAAGCCCTTTGTAAGTCCATCCAGCCTCTGAGTAGGCATTCTTTTCAATACCATCGGCGAGTAATTCATCAACAGAGACGGTACCTGGGTTGTAGTACTCCATAATCATACCGAGACTGGTAATACCGCAACCAATCTTCTTCCACGAAGGAGAACTGATGTCTGTAAACTGAGAAAAAAATGGCACATCGATTACTCCATGATCTTTGGATGAAGTCAGTAGAGCATCGATCGGTTCACTGACTTCAGGCGAAGCCTCCACGGTCTCAGCATCATCAACAATATCATCAACACCAATAACATCAGCAACAAGCTCATCAGCTTGTGCGATGGCAAACGTAGGCGGTATGGGAAAAGGCGAACCGAAGGTAAGAAGCCCGAATAGAGACCATAATAAATAAGACACAGTTAACTATCTTACTGCTCCAAAATGTATTCCGCAATACTATAACTAATCTTCTACAATAATGACTGTACCCAAATCAGCCCAAGCATAAAGTTCCCTCGCCCTATCTGGCGGAAGATTTACGCATCCGTGAGAATATTTGATTCCAAAGTCGTTATGCCAATACGCTCCATGAATGACCGCGCCTCCATGAGTAAAGTAAAGATTCCATGGCACTCCAGGAAGGTCATAGTAATCATCTGAAAGGCCAGGAGTCGGACCTTGCATGTAGCGGCTCGGTGTTTTTTTGAAAACACTGAACGTACCTCTCGGTGTTGGAGTAAGGTCAAGGCCAGTAGAAATCGCCGTCTCCATAAATACAACGTCGCCATCGTATGCGACCAACGTCTGATCGCTACGATCGACAACAATAAGCTTCTTTGTGGATGTTGGCGCTTTACTATCCTTATCCCAAAGAGTCTTGTCTCCTTCATCTAGAACAACCCGCACATACTCTGCAGCAACATACCAATCACTCGTCACTCGCTCAGGATACTTGAGCGTTTCATCAAACACGATCTTAAACCAACTCTGTCCATCTCGCTCAACTTTGCCATCAATTTTTAGCACAATATTATTGCGAAGACGCGTAACGATCGGAAAGTCGATGCCAGGGCCAGTGCGCACGTTGACACATTCACCTTGAAAGTGCTCGGCGCAGCCGTCAATAACTTCAATATATTCAAAGAGCACGTCCGTGACCGGCAATAAAAACGAACCATTCTCCGTTCCGGTCGCCACAATAACCGCCTCTTCTGGTTTTGCAAAAGGTGATCGCGGCGCTTCCCAGTACGGAGACTCCGGCTCGTCTATGTGCCGTCGGGTTTCTTCTTGATCCTTATAAATACGATACTTCTCAAGAAGCGGGTACACACTCGCACTAACGACAACCAATACAATCATCCCAACCACAAACGGCCAGTACTTCAATGCTTTCATAGGCGCATTATATTACGTTTCCCTCTTCATCACACTAAAGAGGGAGTCGTGGGATATCGACACATCTCCAGCTCAATTGCAACTTATGTTACTGGTTATGCCAGTTGTAAGTTTGTAAAAGAAGTGATCAGAACTGAGTGTCGATGGTCAGAGATTTTCTGATGTCATCAAATTGTTCCAACAGGCTAGGCTCATTAAATTCATCCACCGTCCCTGCCGGATAATTTTCAAAAACCGAATAGTGAATAAAGTATCGAATTGCCACACATTGGCTAATACCGTCAATCACATACACGTGCTCTTCGTACCGATTGCCTGCGCCTGCGCCAGTCGTGGAAGCCACCAAATAGTTAAAGTCTCCTTCTTCAACAGTAGTTACTTTTGCATCCTGACCCATTGATAAGAAATCTTTTGGTGAACAGCTTGGCATATCAAGACGCTCTACACTTATATATGAATCGCTACTGAGGTTAGTACTAGATGCCAAGCTTTCCGGAACTGTGAATTTTACACCGGCAATAGAACGGGCTGGGCCGAGAAGGTCGTAGGAGTACGAATCATCAACGGTGTATCCTCCAGGGTAACGTAAAGTGAAATTGCTAACTGAATCTAAATACACTTGCGGAAGACCGCCAGAATCTTTCTTCACCACAATACAGTTCTGATAGGTGGACTGCTGTCCATTCTCCAGCACCATCGCTCCATTTCCTCTACTCCAAAAGACCAAGGATTCGTCAGCATTAGCATAGCGTGCGCCATCCGCTGAAATAGCCTGTGGTAACGAAAGACTCGGGGCATCATCCAAACGGAGAGACACCAAAGCATTTGAAGTCGGTGGTTGTCCAGGCACGACTTCTGGCACAGGACCTTGCGTCATAAAGGTCGCTTGCAGAGTATGACCATCCGCACACTGATACGAGGCTTGGCCAGTAATCACTGGACTTTCAGTCTCTTGAGATACGGGCTGATTTTTAAATAAGAAAAACCAGACTACAAGTATTAAGAGTGCCAACAGCACTGAAACTGCCAGATAGCTAAGGAAGCTTTTTTTAAACATAGGACGTAATGATTACGATCATCTGATAAGAAGACGGGCTGGAGATTTGGCTGTGTCTCCGCTTAATTATAACTCTAGCCTAGTTGCTAGCTCTGTCTCGTATTAGAACCGTGGTCAATCAAGCCTTACTTACTCCGTTTGACTTACTTCTGATTTTTTAAAACGACGTGTCTTGTGCAATGATTCAATATGTCTTCGGAGCTTATAAAGTACGAAGAAAAGCAAGATTCCGACTAGAAGTGCCCAGATTTGAAGAAATAATTCGTCAAAATTTGTTGCAATAAATGTTGCGATTACCACCTCTAATGTAAAGATGCAGAAGTATAGGAATTTTATAAAAATACTATACAAAATCTTCGTTTCTGTTTTCCAGAATTTAAACTTAAGATTTTCAAATTTAGTAAACCACCAAATATATAAGTATGCTATTACAAAATATAGCCATGGTCTTGAGACAGTAGAAGAAGCAGTGAATATACTTTGCAAATCTATAACTTTATAGATTACATACACTACATATAGGATGAGGGTTAAAATAAAAAAACGGTTAAGGTACTGCGGAGTTTTTTTACTAAAAATCTTTATCATTACTATAATTACGCGTATCGTGCGGGATAACCTCACATGACTTGGCTGCCGGACTAGGAATCTCTCCCGTTACACGGGCAGTACAGGTTGTCAGCATTTTAGTCCAAGTGTTCCTAAAATACTAGGCAACCTTTTCGAATCCTAACGCAATAGTCCCCCAGACTATTGCTGTCCGGCAACACGAGAAAACCGCCTTCTGGCGGTTTAACTCTCGTGTTGCCGGACTAGGACTCGAACCTAGATAACATCCTCCAGAGGGATGTGTCCTACCATTAGACGATCCGGCAAGGTAATAGGGTAATCTTAAACGCGCCCGAAAGCGCGTCGCTAGATTATCATATTCTCCTGGATTTTTCAGCTCGCTGTTTTAGCGACTGGACTTGAAGCAGTCGATACACTTGAGGTTGCTCGTATCGCGCGGTTCAAATGGTAATTGTGTGATCTTGGCACCACAGCCTGAACAAGCCCAATCACCTTCAAACATTTTGCGATCACCGGTCGGACGGGCAGGAGCAGAGCTTCCGCGTCCTTTTTGATGACAATCCCGACACTTGAGACCCTCTGTACTACGTGGCTCAAATGGCAACTCGGTAATAGTGGCCCCGCACCCGCTACACTTCCAATTTCCTTGAAACATAAATTTTAGTTAACTCGTCTATTATACGGTGGAAGTACAACTTCTTCCAGGTACCAGGTGCATTTCTTGTCTGTTGGCAAAGTCGGCTCACAGACAAAGTGTAGTGTACCAGTGTTTGGAATACGCTTGCGACCGATTAGACTATAGAAGAATTTCCACAAGGACAAGGGTTGGTCGTAGCAAACCGTCTCGGTAAACATGGTCATAAAGATACGATGCGAAATGACCGCGATCCTTTTGCCATCTGACGCCTCGAGCATCAGCCTTGCGTCGCGAACACGCTCACGAATGTGGACCAAATTCTCCGCGCCGTCATCATTCCACAAAAGATCTAACCGATGCCTATAAAGATCCAATATATAATGCAAAGAAGGGATAGAGAGATAGTGTCTGTCGTACACCCTATGCGGCCGACCAAACTCGCGCAACGATCTTTCTGTACGATAAGGTAGGTTGAGTGCCCCACCAACCAACTCAGCTGTCTCGATGGCACGGCGCATATCGCTTGCTACCAAAGTATCAATCTCTTTGTCTCTAAGGAATTCGATTAAGTCGGCCACCTGCGCGCGGCCGCGTTCGGTCAAAGGCTCATCCGGACCTTGGTGAAAGTACTGTCGGTTTCGCTTCGTCTCACCGTGTCTGATGAAATAGATATTTCTTACTCTCCCTTCTGACATATATCAATGATCGCTACTTCTAAAGGAAGGTGTGGGATAGAGGCTCGGCTGGTCTGATCGGCCGCATCTAGAAGGCGCAACAGCAGATGTGAATTTAGTGGTGATTCCGGGCTGGCGGCCATTGCCGCTAGGGCTTTGGCATCCTCTTCGTTAAACGAAGCGAGGATTTCCGTATTCTGCGCCGGTAGATTACGAAGCAACATCACAGCTCGCACTCGCTCAAGGAGAAGGCGCATGAATAATTTCATATCGGCGCCGGCGGCGGTGGCCAGAGCCACCGCCGCCAAGCCAGCCCCAACATCCTTCTTGGTGAGAGCGTGAACAACCTCCATCAAAAGCTCTCCCCGCGGCGCACCGATTATTGAAGCTACTTCATCTGAGGAAAGCTGACCGTCAGAAGAAGCAATAATGACTTTTTCTAAGATTCCAAGAGCGTCGCGAAAAGAACCATCGCCAGCAATAGCGATCAGGTCGGCCGCGTCTTTGTCCAACTTACACTTTTCCTTCTTGGCCACATCAAGCACTGTTTCTTTGAGCACTGCTCTTGATGGCTGATGAAAACGAAATATCTGACAACGCGACTTGATGGTATCGAGAAGTTTTTCCTCCTCGGTGGTAGCAAGAATAAAAACGACATGTGCTGGTGGTTCCTCCAGAGTCTTGAGGAAAGCATTGAATGCTTCCTTGGTAAGCATATGCACCTCGTCGATGATATATACCTTGTATGGTGAATGATACGGTAGCGTGTGAACCGCCTCGCGCAATTCGCGAATGTCGCCAATACCACGATTCGATGCAGCATCTATTTCATAAAGGTCATTGGCGGTGGTGCCGATAGCGGCGGCAAAGATGCGTGCCAGTGTGGTCTTGCCAGTACCACGCCCTCCACAAAAGAGAAGCGCATGCGGGATGGTTTTCTTCTTGATCGCACCTTCAAGCACGGACACGATATGGTCTTGGTCTCTCACCTCGGCAAACTTAGATGGTCGATACTTACGATAAAGCACGGCTGATTCTGACATAGTGCGATTAGTATAACAGAAATAAAAAGGCCGGACTTTTCAGTCCGGCCTTTTTATTTAGGTGCTTATTTTACTGCCTTCTTTGCTTCTTTGACGACTTTTTTAACAGCCTTCTTCGCAGCTTTCTTGGCTGGAGCGGCCTGCTTGGCGATCTTTTGCCAATTGGACATCATTTCTTTTTTAAACTCGGCAATATCTGCTTTAGAGGCATTTTGCAAATGACTATAACCAGCCGCCACTGCATCTAACGCTTGCTGATATTCTTCAGCGGTCATCTTACCGGCCTTCTCTAACACTTCCAACATTTCACCCTTAGCTTTCAACATCCAACCTTTTACTTTCTTGCGATTCTTGGCCGCGTTTGGACTACTGTAAAGGAAGTATGCTCCGGCTGCAGCTACGGCAGCAGTTGTCAGTGCAACTCCAATACCAACCTTCTCGCCAGTACTCACTCCCACCGCCTTTTTGCTTTTTGCCATAATAGAAAGTTAATTATCCTGATCAAAATCGCTCTGTCTTTTGCGTGCGCGTTTACTCTTTATAAACATGCCGATTATTTGCGAAATCAAACTACCTTCTGCAAGGTAAGTACGCAGTTGCTTGATATCTTCTGCGATGGTCTCGCTTCCTTCATCAATGCGTTCAGTAATATTTCCAACCGAGCGCAAGATCTTAATGACAAAATACATCGCTACACATAAAAAAATAGTGAAGACGACAACAGCCACTGCGGTAATAAAGAAGAAAAGATTCGCCTGCAAAACTTCGGTCATTTTACTAGTATAACGCTCTTATCTAAAAACACCTGGACTTATTAACAGAAAAGCCCCGCTCTAATTTGCCAGTCGGCAAATTAGAGCGGGGCCTGATGTATCACTCGACAGCTGCCTTCCTGACGGCCGTGTCCGGCTGCGGAAGCAGTGGCATCGCCGTGACACGTACTGTTTCGAAAGACATGGTCTCCACGATATGGGGAGGTACTTGCTCCTTCATGAGAAGGTTGACCGAGAGACATGGCGACTGTGTTGCCGCCATGATGTTGATTTTGCACTCGCCAGCCACTGCCGACGAGGTAATAACGAGAACGAGTATGAAAGCGTATACCAAGAATGGCATGAGATCCTCCTCTACTTGCCTGTTCGCAATTATATCACACTTAATCGATTTTTGCAAGGAAATTGTGGATAACACCCTCCACTTCTCCAGCATCTTTTGCTTCCATTAATTCTGCTCGCAATTCGGCCGCTCCATGAAAACCGTTTACATAGGCTTTGTAGTGCTTTTTCATAATGGCGAAATTTTTATGAAGCAGGAGTTCTTCAAAAAGTTTGGTGTGTTCTATTAGAGCTTCGAAGCGTTCTTGCAATGAAACGTTAGATAAATCCTTTTCTGGATGGAAGAGCCAAGGGTTGCCAAAAATGGCGCGCCCAAGCATCACTCCATCAGCGCGCGAAAGCGAAGCTTTCGCGCGAGCGTCTTCAATCGACAACGCGTCTCCATTGCCAAATATTAGTGTGTCACTCCCAAGTTGATCGCGAATCTCTACCGCTCGAGCTACTCTTTCCCACTGCGCTGGCACTTTAGACATCTCCTTGCGAGTGCGAGCATGCACCGTAATTACGGCCGGATTCTCTGCTAGTAATTCTGGAAGCCAAGTCTCTAATTCATCTTTGTTGTAACCAACTCGAGTCTTGACCGTGACTGGCAAATGCCCCGCACCACGTTTAGCGGCGCGAATAATCGCTCGGGCCTGCGCTGGATTCTTAATCATTGCTGCGCCACAACCCTGCTTCTCAATTCCACGATCTGGACAACCCATATTGATATCGATACCGTCAAAGCCAAGCTCCCGACAAAGCGCGGCCGCTTTCTCCATATGTTCTTCGTTGGCAGAAAAGAGTTGCGCCACGATTGGTCGTTCCTCTTCTCCGTACTTGAGGTCGGCCAATAGTTTCTGCTTGCCTTCTGGAGTAGCCATCATAAGACCATCGGCCGAAACAAACTCCGTCCAAAAAACATCCGGTCCGCCGACTGTGCCGTCGGCGCGAGTGTGTGCGGAATACTTAGCGATCATCCGACGAAAAGCCGCATCGGTAACATCCGCAAGCGGCGCTAGCACCATTATTGGCTTTGGTAGTTGTTGCCAAAAATTCATCGCGGCAGAGTGTATCACTATTGATCAACTATTTCACCTTCAGTTGAAGAACTGGCGTTCTGTTCTACTTCCTTCTCTTTTACAAAAACTTTATTCCCGTATCGCAAGTCAATGTGTGCAAAATCGCCAGAGCGCAGATGAGAAAACTGGGGATTGGAAAAAATAGTTTGAAGATCGTTGAGTGTGGTAGTGGCGTTTTTGTCGCTACTTATTTTGACCAATCCTCCGCTTCCCAAATGGTAAAAGATTTCGCTTTCGTTGATTCTTTCCAGATATAAAATAGTAAAGCCAAAATGCTCTTTTATTTCACTCGCAAACTCTCCGCCCAACTGTAACCAATCGTGAGAAAAAATCTGTTGATGAAGTGCCGGCTCATTTTTTTCATCTACAAAACGTAGTAAGGCTGATCCGGAAAGCGGCGGTGCAGAAGCAAACGCTGTACCTTCGTCATCAATAAAAAGACAACGATCTGGTTCGCTTACGGTAGGGTGAGCACACCAAAGCGCAAACGGTAGATATTCGCTAAAGTTGATTACCAACTCGTCGCCACTAGTGCGTTCAACTGTCACATCTTTCACACGCGGCACAGCCTTGATCTGTTCGATAATACGTTCTTCTGGATAAAACCAAGCAAAGCGTTTAGGTACCAAGTGGTAATACGTACCGGTAAGTTCTTCGTTTACGACTTTCTCTATTTCACTTCGCGATATTGTCTTACCACCTTCAACCTTGATCTCACGCAGAGTTAACGCTGATAGATGCGTAACATACCAAGCACCATAGGAAAGAATAGCCAATGGCGTAAAGATAATGAGAACAATAAGTACTCGGGTAAGCACGCGTCGCAACTTTGTTGTGGTGCGTGCCTTCCCCTTCATTAAACGTGAGCGGCCAAACATAGCAGAATGTTAGCATATTGAAAACGGGCGGGCCTTTGGCCCGCCCGTTTTCTAACCAATCTTCTCCTTACCTATGTATTTATGTAGTACTTCCGGCAATTTGATACTACCGTCTTTTTGTTGGAAATTCTCCACCAGTGATACCAAGATGCGCGGAGTTGGAATAGCTGTGCAGTTGAGTGAGTGCGCGTAACGCAACTTACCTTCTTTGTCACGATAACGAATATTGAAGCGGCGAGTTTGGAAATCGTGGAAATACGAAGCGGAGCTGATCTCACGATACTTCTCTTCTCCCGGCACCCAGAGCTCAATATCGTACTTCTTCACCTGACCCTGACCGATGTCACCACCGCAGTTTAAAACTGTGTGATAAGGAATACCAAGTGACTCAATAAATTCTTCAGTATTGCGGTTTAGCCACTCGTGCCACTTCACACTCTCCTCGTGCGAAGCCTCGCACAATATAACTTGTTCAACTTTAAAGAATTCGTGCACACGGATCAAACCCTTCACGTCTTTGCCATGACTGCCAGCCTCGCGACGATAGCAAGGTGAGAAGGAAAGATGCTTAATTGGCAACTGTGCTTGTTCGAGCACATCGTCGGCATAGTAACCCATTGTTGATACTTCACTGGTACCGATCAAATAGTCATCGTCCTGAGTGTTGTAAACATCCTCCGCGTCATTTGGCAAGTGTCCAGTGCCGTAAAGGTTAGCTTTGCGCACGATGGTCGGTGGCAACATCGGACTGAATCCTCTTTTAAGGAAAAATTCGTTGGCGTAATTCCAGATCGCCCAAGAAAGCATCGCACCATCATTGATGAGATAGTAGCCACGAAAACCATGCACCTTGGTACCACGATCGAAATCAACCATTTTGTGTCTTTGCATCAGTTCGATGTGATCGAGAGCAGCAAAATCAAATTTAGTTCGATCACCCCAATTTTTTACTTCAACATTGTCCGCATCGCTGTCTCCGTCTGGTACCGTCATATCGGGCACTTGTGGCACCTGAAGCATTAATGACTGCCATTCTTCCATCACTGGCTTAAGATCCTCTTCATCCTTCTGGATCTCAACCTTGAGCTTCTGCATGTCAGCGATAAAGACACCGCGCGGACCAGGATCCCTCTCAGCCGCAATCCGCTTCGAGGTCATATTCTGCTCCGCTTTCTTCGACTCTAGGCGCGCCATTATTTCGCGTCGAGAATCATCAATAGCGATCAGGCGATCGAGATCGACATTGATCTTCTTTTTCTTGGCAGCGAATTTCACGATATCCAAGTTCTCGCGGATGAATTTGATATCTAACATAAGGTAGAATAAATATAATGGATTTCCCCATAGAGTACCTGAAGGGCAATGAATTTCCAAGGCTATTACGGGAGATACCTGGGCCGCCAAAGGAGCTGAATTATCGCGGCAAACTTCCCTCACCCGATATGAAACTCTTGGCGGTGGTCGGATCGCGCCACTACACCAATTACGGCAAGCAGGTGGTGGACTATCTGCTTAGTGGACTTCGTGGACATAATATAGGTATCGTATCTGGTCTAGCGCTCGGCATCGACTCACTGGCTCATGAGGC
>Ga0156502_12_pt6 | contig 26294 bp, 29 predicted proteins | sample RifOxyB1_FD_110649 | JGI IMG/M metagenome (GOLD analysis project Ga0156502, IMG submission 110649) | Candidatus Kaiserbacteria bacterium RIFOXYB1_FULL_46_14 | reverse complement strand
ATCAATCGATTTTTCACCACGTGACTCCAGATATTTGTTAGCCTGACTGAAATGCTTACAGCCAAACCAACCGTTGTACGCAGAAAGAGGTGAGGGATGCGCCGCCCGCAGGATCAAATGTTTGGTCTCATCAATCAAAGATACTTTGTTTTGCGCATACCGCCCCCAAAGCATAAAGACCACACCCTCTTTTTCATCAGAAACTTTCTTGATTGCGGCATCTGTGAATCGTTCCCATCCCCAGCCTTGGTGTGAGCCAGCACGAGCCTGCTCTACACTTAAAGTTGCATTCAAGAGCAGTACTCCTTGTTTAGCCCAACGTTCCAAATTACCCGATGTGGGAATATCCTTACCAAGATCGTCTCTGATCTCTTTATATATATTTTTAAGCGAAGGCGGTACAACCACACCATCTTGGACTGAAAAACATAGACCATGCGCCTGATTCGGACCATGGTATGGATCTTGTCCAATAATGACGACCTTCACCTGATCAAAGGGACATAGATCAAAAGCATTGAACAGCTGCTTCGGTGGGGGATAGACAGTCTTTGAGGTATAGGCTTCACGCACCTTGCTCGCCAACTCTTTGAAGTAATCTGCTTCAAATTCATCCTTAAGTTGCTCTTTCCAACTTTGCTCGATCGAGACATCCATAATGTGGGATTCTAACATAACTACTTCATCTTCTCTTTGATATATTTTTCTGCTATATTTGAGCGCGTTATAGCGGGCCCATAGTATAGCGGTAGAACGGTTCCATGGCATGGAACAGGTCGGGGTTCGACTCCCCGTGGGTCCACCATTCAGATTTGTGAAGAATTTACTAAGGATTCTTTACTCACTAAGCGTAGTTATTTACCACAAAATATAGCGGCCATTTATAAATGGTTTAAATTAACTGTGAAGTAGTTATCAAATTAAAATCAGATTCTTAGACATCTATTCTTGCTATACTTAAGTAAAGATTCAATAAGAACTTTTTATGAAAAAAATCATTTCGGCTTTCGTGGTAGTGGTGGGGTTATTTTTACTTAACACAGCTGTACAGGCACAAGAGCAGACGGTCGATCTTCCTTCTGCTGGCTTTACTCCCGAAAGCTCGTTCTATTTCCTTGATCGTTTTGGCGAGACTCTGTTACAGTTTTTCACCTTCGATTACGAAGCCAAGGCAAAACTTCAGATTGAACTTGCTGGTGAACGTATCGCAGAAATAAAAGTGATGATAGAAAAGGAAGATCCTGAAACAGAAGGGATAGAAAAAGCAAAATCACTTTTGATAGCCAACGTGGCCTACGCTGCGGAAATAGTAAACCAAGCAAAGGTATCTGGTAAAGATGTTACATCTTTTGCAAAAAGTCTTGACGATGAGTTCGATGCTCGCGAAGAGCTTCTTGACCAAACATTTTTGGAGGCTAGGAAAAAACTGTTAGCCCAGCGGAAAGAAATGAAGGAGAAATTGCTAAGCGAGGCACAGAAAGCAGGAGACGAGACAGCTGTTGCTTTACTTACTCAGCAGCTAGTGGATTTGCAAAATCAGGCTGACTTTTTGATAGAGCAAAAAGACGAGATCAAGAAAGACTTACAAACTGAGAAGTTGAAGATAGAACAAGAAATGAACAGCGAAGACCAAGATCTGGATGAATTAGAAAAAGAAGATGCGTTGGAAGATTTGGAGGATGAACTTGAAGATCTCGAGGAAGATGAGGATGAAGAATTCGAAGACTTGAATGACAATGAGCTAGAGGATGAAGATGAGGATGAGGGCGATGACGAGGATGAGGATGAAGATGAAGATGAAGATGAAGATGAAGATGAAGATGAGGATGAGGATGAAGATGAGGATGAGGATGACCAATAATTTTAGTTAGCGCCAAGCTCACGCTACCCACAAAGGTATTGCGGGGGGTTACATTAAGAAGTTTTACACTACACATGGACGTTGTTCATGGAGCGGAAATATGCACTAATTTAGCTAAAATTAGTGCATATAAAGACAGGACAGACACCGACTCTTGCTTCACTCTATAAGTTGAAACAATCAAATTTTTCTGTACAATAAGCGCACTTGATCAATACCGTAGATCAAGGACATTCCGCGGTAGCTCAGCGGTAGAGCAGTCGACTGTTAATCGATCGGTCGCAGGTTCGAATCCTGCCCGCGGAGCACAGTAAAACAAAGGGACTCATTTGAGTCCCTTTGTCGTTTATTTACCTCTGCGTCTTCTTTTTAGAAATTTTACTGAGAACGTACTTTTGCGATGGACTAGTCACTTTGTCTTTTTGGTGGACACAACCCATCCAGCAACACGGTCTTCGTTTGCCTTCTTTAAGTTCCTCCGGCGCCCTTTTGACGTGCTCCTTTCTTGTCGCCTCAGTCTTGACTGAGATTGTCCAACAAATCCATTCATTACGCGCAAGCGGTGTGATGTTTTCCCATGTGGAAAGTGCTTTCAAGGATGACGTTATTGCTTTTCGTAAATCATCTGGCAAAGCATGCGCTGTACCGCTGGAGATTTCCTTTTTCGGCATATGGTTATGTTAACAAATTTAGAGTTTAGAAATTCATTCTAATTGGGTGCGGACATCTGATTAGTTATAAGTTGAACAGCAAGTTATTGTACCCACGTCTAGTGTCTCAAAAGATGGATTCCTTGCTATCATTTAAATTAAATGAAACTTCGAGAAATTTCCTTTTTTGGAATTCTCATCTTGGTCATAGTTGTGTGTACTTTAGCGGCCTTGTTTGGAGCCAAATTGTTGTTAGCAGCTCACGATGGAGATACTGGCAAAGAAAAGGGTAAAGATAAAACACCGCCAGTAATTACTGAATTGCGCGTGGAGTCCATTACAAACAACTCCGCTGTTGTAATGTGGACTACCAACGAGCCATCTGATTCTGATATCAAATATGGGATTGATCCTCATACCAACATAAACGGACCTCATGATCCGACATTAGTACTCTCACACGCCATTGCGCTTTCTGGACTGACTTTGGAGACAACCTATGCCTATTGTGTTACTTCGCGAGACGAATCAAATAATAAAACCAAAGAGTGTGGGACTTTTGTCACCACAGCCTTACCACCTCCTACACCAGCAGAAGGTGGGGGAGGAGCTTGGGTAGCGCCTAATCGGATTTTTGTCACTGGCTTTGCTTACCCACATGCCAAGATACACGCAGTATTACAGCAACTACCTATCGGTCGTGATTTTGAGGCGGATACGACCGCAGATTCAAATAATGGATCCTTCTCTGTAAAATTCCAAAATTTCCCACGAGGACTATATTCTTTCACCATTTTTGCCGTTGATAACGATGGCATTCATTCAGTCAGAAAGGGGATTCAGTATGAATTTAAACAAGCAAACTCAGCATTGTTCAGAGAAAAAGTGCTTATGCCGCCGACTATTACTCTTGGGCGTGACGTGATTGCATGGGGTGACGACATAGCAGTATCGGGCAACACCATCCCACACACGGGCGTCTTAGTGCAGGCAGGGAACATCTTTTACGAAACAAAAAGTGACAAGACCGGGCATTACGAAATACTTATCAACTCTGTTCGTTTTGCACCAGGAAAATTATCAATTCGAGTTAGATCATCTTTGATTTCCGACTTCGGTTACGACTATTCATTTTCTAAAACAGTCACAATAAGTTCTACCTCAGTACCAAAAGCAGATTTAAACGCAGACGGGGTAGTGAACATGAAGGATTTCAGTATATTCCTTATGAAACCAGTCGATATAAACGATGACAACAAGGTTAACGCGGCAGACCTGAGTATTTTTCTTCGCGCATTTTAATTTTTTACTATGAGACTATCTATTTTAAAAATTTCGTTTTTACATACGCTGCTTTTTGCTTTTCTACTTTCCCCGACATTTGTACAAGCCGCTACGCTCAATTTTTCAGCACCAAAAACAGCAACGATCGGTACAGAATTTTCTCTAATCGTGCAGGCCAGCTCAACAGACCGTGGTTTCAATGCTGCTGAAGCCGAGATATCCTTCCCTGAAGATATCCTTGAAGTCGTTTCCGTTGATACCACACCAGGCTCAACCATTTTTAATTTCTGGCTGACTCCGCCAACGTTTTCAAATGAAGAGGGGGCGATCTTGTTTTCCGGAGGAACGACAAACGGTGTCTTAGGTGCAGACGTTCCTATAATCACCGTCTTAATGCGAGTAATAGGATCTGGCAGCGCTCTCATTACTGCCAATGACGCATCTATAAATGCATCCGACGGAAGCGGATCAAATATTCTTGAAGATATTATTGCAACACGCCTCACTGTCCCAGAAGCTACAATTCTCATTCCTCCTCAACCCACACTATCTGAACCAACACCTACTATCACCAAAGAAATAGTTAAAGTGCCGGAAGCACCAGTAATTTCAGAACCCGAGGAAGATACCAGAGCTGAGGTATCTGCCAAAGAATGTGAGGGTATATTTTTTAATTGTGATATTAGATTTCCCCAAATTAAGTCTGTGACAGTACTGCCACAGAAAAATGCCTGGTCCAACATATTTGTCGCTGGGACGGTTTCTGAAGGCACAACGGTGCGTTTAGTACTACGTCACGAGGGAGACTTTTACAAAGAAGTCACCGCTATTGTAAAACCTGACAAGACTTGGGAAGCAATTTTTACAAATATTTTCTCCTACGGTACGTACTCCGTTGACGCACGTACTATTGATGAAGCAAATCGAACCAGCCAACCAACCAGATGGTCTGATATCAATATTTACCCTCCTTATACATTTTATTTGTTTGGAGTTGTTTTTCGTTGGTACATTATCGTCTCCATTTGTTTCGGTATTTTCACGCTTATATCTGGCATTTTTATCTTAAGTAAAAGTTCACCAAAATATAAGGGCAAAAAACGATCACTGGTCTCGTACATTATTGTATTTACTGTCATAGCGACCATTTTGGCTGCTGTAACTACTGCGTCTTTTCTACTTTGGAAAAAAGAATTTTCTCCACAATTGGCCTATTGGAAAGAAACGGACGTCCCTTGTATTGAGCGTATACATTCGTATTCTGATGAATACGGAAGCGCCAAACTAGAAATATTTATTGATAATGAGTTGCAGACAATCCCAGCGGAACTCGGTGTTTCACCACAATGTGTAGCCACGATACATACTCATGACGATACCGGGAACCTACACTTCGAACTTACTGAGCGAACCACTACACTTGCAGATTTCTTTAGAGTAACTGGAGTGGCTCTAAACAGAGAGGGCTATACGCTTTCTATAACTATCAACGAGGAAGACTACACTGACAGGATCAACACGTACGATCTACAAGATAAAGACCATATTGTGGTCACATACAACAAAATTCCTCTCTAGAACAGCTTCTTGGTACAAGTAATGAAGATACTACTTAGCTTTTTTGACACCCTATACAACCGACCAAATTCGTGTTACTATATAAGAACGATGTCCACCATTCCACACTACGATGTGATTGTAATCGGTGGCGGTCCGTCAGGAATGATGGCCGCAGGTCGAGCCGCCCTAAGAGGGCGGCGTGTGCTTTTGATTGAGAAAAATAAGGAATTGGGTAAAAAACTATCCATTACCGGAGGCGGGCGATGCAATATTTTAAATGCAGAAGAAGACGAGCGCGAGCTACTTGCCAACTATGGAGAGGCGAGTAAGTTTCTTCACTCACCATTCTCACAACACGGAATGAGGGACTCTTGGCGGTTTTTTGAAGGACTGGGTTTACCGCTAGTGGTAGAAGCTCGCAAGCGAGCCTTCCCTATGTCTCAAAAGGCCACCGACGTAACTGAGGCAATGAGAAAATATATTCTCACGTATAACGTGGAGTTGAAACGCTCTACTAAAGCGTCAGGATTTACGCAAACCGACGGAAAGATTTCTGGAATAAAAACCAACAACGGTACTTATTCTGCTGACTCATACGTTCTCTCTACCGGCGGGCTATCACACCAAGAAACCGGTTCTACTGGCGAAGGGCTAGAGTGGCTCAAAGAACTAGGCTACAAGATTCTCAAACCAAACCCCAACATCGTTCCTCTAACTGTTGACGAAGAGTGGGTAAAGAAACTTTCTGGTACTTCACTTTCGTTTATGAAGATCACCTTCGGGCCAAGCTTGTCTAAAAAAGAAGGTAAATTTTCGCGTACTGGTAAAATTCTATTTACTCACTTTGGATTGTCTGGACCACTCATATTGAACTCGGCCAATCTGGTAAAGAAACTTTTAGATAAGCACGGCACCCTAGAAGCAAAAATTGATATGTATCCAGACACCGAAACTGGCACTCTACAACAGCGTGTTCTGGCCGTCTTTGAACGCAATAAAAATAAATTAGTTAGAAATGTTTTAAGTGAAATAACTCCAGCCGGAATGGATAAAGCGCTGATAAACATTCTTCCACCGGAATTTCTAGAAGAAAAAGTACACAGTGTGAATAAGGCTGAACGACAGACCTTGGTGGATTTACTAAAGTCTATGCCAGTCACAATAACCGGCACGATGGGAATGGACTGGGCGGTTATTTCTGATGGTGGTATAGACCTGACACAAGTGGACACAAAGACTATGCGTTCCAAACTGCACCCTAATCTCTTCTTCACTGGCGACGTTCTTAACATCAACCGCCCAAGCGGTGGCTTCTCACTCCAGCTCTGTTGGACCACCGGCACCGTGGCAGGTATGAATGCTTAGGCAAAATTCCTCTGGAGGATTACCGGCTATTTTGTAAGCAGTGGTACAATTGGCTTATGAAAAAGTTTCTAAATATTTTCTTTGTAGCGTTAGGTGGTGTTTTCTTTTGTTTACTCATGGTTGGAGCGCTGTTATTCATTCTTGATTCGTACCAGATACGCCCTATGGTGACAGACCTAACAGGCAAAGGCGACACATCTGAAACGACGGCAGATAAGAATCCGGCGCTTTCACCAACTCAAGAAAAGACTCTTGAGACATTTGGTATCGATCCAGCGAGCGTTCCTTCATCTATAACTCCAGAGCAAGAAGCTTGCTTCATAGAGATCCTCGGAGAGGCACGTGTAACAGAAATTAAAAACGGCGATTCACCAACGATGACTGAATACCTGAAGGCAAAAGCCTGTATATAGAGATTGAAACAAAGTGACATAAAAACCGCCGCGTTAAACGCGGCGGTTTTTATGTTATTAGAACAAAAACAGAGTGGCGATACCTAGAAGGAAAAGGAAGCCGAAGACATCGGTGGCAGTAGTAATGAAAACGGTGGCGGAGGTGGCAGGATCTTTGCCGAAATGTTTGAGCACCAGTGGGACGATGGCGCCGAAGAATCCGGCAATAACCAAGGAAGCCATTACTGATACGCCAGCTACTAGACCGAGCAAGACATCGGTGTTGAAGATGAGAGCGATCAAGAAGACTAATGTGCCTGTGATAGCGCCATTTATAAAGCCGGCCTTTATTTCATTCCAGATAGCTGGAGCGCAATTCTTAAGGCTGATCTCACCAATCGAGATTCCGCGCACCATCACGGCCAGTGTCTGCGTCGCCGCATTACCACCCATACCTGCCACAATCGGCATATACATCGCGATCAGTACATATCTCGAGATCGTGTCTTCAAAAGCAGCAACGACGCTCGCGGCGAGAAAAGCGGTGGCTAGGTTTAGGATAAGCCAGCGGTAACGATGAGTAACCTTTTTGGTGACGTTATCAAAAGGACGTTCACTCTCTGTCACGCCCGCAAAACTATAAAGTGAGGTAGCTGGCTCCGCCGCAAAAAGATCGAGCACATCGTCGGAATAAATGATGCCGAGCACACTACCATCGTCATCAAGGACGACGACCTTCTTGTGCGGATTATCAATAAACAAAGACATCACCTTCTGACGGTCTTCATTGTAGGGTACAGACAAAACGGTTTGTAGATGATTCTTTAACTTTGCGGAATTTCGTTCGCGCACGAGAGTCGCCAGCGGCACTTCGCCAGACAAAACGCCATTTTGGGAAACCAATACTACTGGCACCTTGCCCGTATCTATAAGATGACGTTCAATCGCTTCAGCTGTCTCGCCAATCGTGATCGCGTCTGGAAGATATAAGTAATTTAAATGAATAAGGCTTAGAGAAGAGCGCGGATGAAATTGTAAAAAATGATCCACCTTTTCATACATATCGTTCTTGAGTCGCGCAATGATTTTACGGCGCCGCACCGAAGAAGATAGTTTGCTTAGTATGTATTGTGCGCGTTGAGGGTCGAGGTGATCGAGCAACTCGACGGCTTCAGCAAAAGTAAGATCTTCAAGGATGGAGAGGCGGAGGGCAGGGGACAGTTCATTAAAAACAGCGCTGCGCTCTGGCAAATCGAGGGTGCGAAACTTAGCCATACGTTCATGCGGGTGGTAAGCCAGCTCATGTGCCGTATCCTTAACATCAAAAGGCAAAGTTGCTTCATTCATTGAAAATATCGTAACATAGGAAGCTCACTATAAAGCTATGCCTGAATTGCCTGAAGTGGAAACCGTGCGCGTACAACTCTGGAGCAAACTCTCCGGACAGATGATTTCGCGTGTCGAAGTGTTTAATAAAAAGACCGTCGGTTCTGACACGAGCTTTGGCCGTAAGCTAAAAGGGCTTACTTTTGCTGACATAAATAGAGTCGGCAAATTGCTGATATTTTCATTTCATAAAAAACCAGAATTATATCTGCTGGGACACCTGAAGATGACGGGGCAATTTTTCTTTGTTGATAAAAAGGGAGAATTAACCGGCGGCGGACACGAAGTGTCCGCCGCCGACACCAACCACTTTCCCAATCGGCACACCAGAGTGGCTTTTCATTTACAAGCTGGCGGCGCACTTTACTTCAATGATATGCGTTTGTTTGGCTACTTGCGCCTTGCCGACTCAAAAGACCTCGAAGAAACCCATGCTCGTTTCGGACCGGAGCCGATTGCATTAGACTTCGATAAAGAAAAATTTGCCAGCGCGCTTAAAAAGCGAAAATCTAGCATAAAAGCTGTACTGCTCGATCAATCATTTGTGGCTGGGCTTGGAAATATCTACGTTGATGAAGCTCTTTTTTATGCCGGTGTTAGGCCAACCAGACGGGCTGACAAATTGACCAAGAAAGAAGCCCTTCTGTTGGCGGACGGAGCGAGGGATATTTTGCTGGAGGCGATTAAACACGGTGGTACGACTTTCCAACATTTCATTGATGCTGAAGGCAAACGCGGTAATCACACTGAACACTTGCAGGTCTTTGGCCGACAAGGGAAAGCCTGCTACCGTTGCGGCGGGACTATCAAAAAGACCAGAGTGGCTGGGCGCGGCACCCACTATTGCCCAGACTGCCAACGGTAATTAACGGTAGTGATATAATCTAAGAGTATGAGAAGTGCTTATGCATTACTAGGACTAGCTTTCCTAATCGTGCTCATTGGAGCCTACTTGCTCTTCGAGCGCGCTGAAGCACCGGCCGACACGAACGAAACTGGAATCACTGAGTAAATATGCCAACTCTTTACTTACAACCTTTCTGCCAATATTGCGAAAGGGTGATGCGTTTTGTTTCAGAACACAAGGTCTCCATCAATGCCAAAGACATCTCTAATGACCCGTCCTTGGCGGCTGAGCTGATCAGACTAGGTGGTAAGCGGCAGGTGCCGTACCTAGTCGATGAGGCGCAAGGGACAGCAATGTACGAATCGGCCGATATTATCGAGTATCTTCGATCCAATTATGTACATTAAAGTCAAAGTGACTCCGGGCTCCAAGCGGGAGCGGGTAACGAAAGAAAGCGACACTCTCTTTCGTATGGAGGTAAAGGAACCAGCCGAGCGCAACTTGGCCAACGAGCGGGTGAAAGAATTACTCCGAGAAGCTCTAGGCCTTACAGTTGGCCGTGTGCGGCTAGTGGCAGGACATCGTTCGCAAAGCAAAGTGTTTGACGTTTTAAAAGACTAGAACCAATAAATATTTATGTCATTCCCAATGATCAACTTCAAAGTTACCAACGCCGAAGTATCAGATCAGTTGAAAGACGTCACCGAGCGCAAACTCGCTTCGCTTGCAAAATACATTGGCGACAATCCAGCAATCTGCGACCTACAATTTGAAAAAGTTACAAACCATCATCAACAGGGAAATGTCTTTCGAGTTGAAATCAACCTAGAAATAGGTGGCCAACTTTCCCGCGCCGAAGCGACCGCTGAGAACTTTGAAAAGGCGATAGACGATGCCAAGGCTTACTTGGAGCATGAACTCGAAAGCAGACGAGGGAAGCGCGAGACACTATGGAAAAGCGGCGCGCGCAAAATAAAGGAGATGATGCGCCGTAGTACCTAACAGACTAAGCCTGGTAATCCGTTTCTTTTTTGCCTTCAGGGATAACCCGATCGATCACAAATTCGCCATGTTCATCTAGGTGAGCGGCAGTTATCTTAAAGCGCTTACTGTCCTTAAAAAAGTACGTACCGATCGAATCATCGAAGGCGCGATATTTATTCCAGTTTTTAGAACCAGGAAGTGTCAGATCAAGCTCACCGTCAGCCTTACTAAATTTAGGTGCGAAGGTGGCTAGACTGGCATCTTGAGGGCGCACAACAATCACTCCTCCAAAATAGCCTGGTAGATTAGACACTAGCAACTCTGCCCCTTCTCTGATCAATCGTGGTCGCAAAGAATGCGCCGTATCACTAGGTTCAATCGGTACAGTCACCGACGCTACAATATCGCCAGCATCGAGCTCGCGAACCATTTTTTGCAGAGTGACGCCAGTCTCTTTTTCATTATTTAAAAGTGCTGCTTCGAGCGGTGCCGCGCCGCGATATTTTGGCAAAAGAGAGTAGTGGACATTGATGACTCCCTTGGGGAAGACAGCGATCAACTCGTCAGAAAATATTTTGCCATAGGCAACCACGACTGCAGAGTCTGCGCCTGCTGACACAATCGACTTCAACACTTCTTCATCGAGCCGCTCCGGAGTAATAACGGGTAGATTGTGCGCCAGAGCTAGCTCCTTAACCGGTGAGGCAGTAAGTAGTTGTCCACGACCACGCGGTCGGTCGGGGTTGGTAACAACCAGTGACGGCACGAAACCGCTTTTAATCAAATGTGCAAGTGTTTCGCTTGCCACATTTGGCGTACCGAAGAAAACAAATTTCATAATTACTCCGCCTCTCTCAGACTAACTTTGTCTAACTCATCCTTATGCCAAACCTTTTCTGCACGATCAATAAATAACGTGCCGTCGAGATGATCGAACTCATGCTGAAATATCTGAGCCAAGAGACCAGTGGCGCCACGTTCGTACTCCTCGCCATTTTCATCGAGGGCGCGAAGGGTGACCTTTTTATGGCGCTTCACCGCACCATAGCGCAGAGGGACAGAGAGACATCCTTCACCAAGCAGTGCAGCTGTTCTAGAGAGTTTTACAAGCTTTGGATTAATGGCAACAAGAGACGGTAGTGAATCATCGCGATCCTTGCTCTGATCCTCGACCACAAAGACTCGCTTGGCGACCCCGATCTGAGGAGCGGCAATTGCCACTCCCACAAAACCATCAGCATTATAGCTTCGCAATGCTTCGCGCATTTTGCTCACCAACTTTTTAACTGTACCGTCAGCAAATTCCTCCGGGGTAATATCTTCGGAGATTGTATGTAGGGCAAAGTGATTTTCTGCTACTAATTTTGCGCTCATTCCATGCATTTTAACCTAAAAACAGCTTCGTTTAAACTATCTTAGCCGGATTGATCTCGATCCGCACGTTTGGGGGAAGGGTACGGAGAGTATCCATAAGCCGGACGTCTGGCCAAGACGCGGACGGAATCTTTATGAGTCCATAACGTACCGTCTGACTCCTCTGCGACTCCGGTGCTGAATAAAAGACTATTGACCAATCGGAGAGGACGCCTGTCAGTTCCGCTTCAAGCGGACGCAAGCTTTCAGAGGGACCACTGATCGTTAAGTGAACAAAGTAGCTAAACGGTGGATAGTTTAAGGCCTGACATAATTCTAGTTCGTCATTAAAGAAACGTTCAATTTGGCCGGTCTTGGCGTACTCGAGAATATCATCGACATCTGTTCTGGTCTGCACCATAACGGTGTCGGTTGTAATCTCGCGAAGCGCAAGTAGTAAGGCGAAAAATTCCTCATCAGCTCGCCAGGTGGGGACAGTCCGAGCGGCGTCAGCCGAGACGATGGCAGAGAGATCAACTGGTTCTTCTAAATAAGGTAGGGTCATCGCTGTACCAAGCAAGATACTGCCTTTCTTGTCATAAAAATCATAGACTAATTCGGCGGCGCGGCGCGGTGTCTTGGCAGTGGTGTGGTCAAACAAAACTATTCGATCAACGTCATAACGTTGCAACAAATCATCGTATATATGTTGGATGCCGATACCGCGCTCACGTAGTCGCCACGAGCTACACACAGGACACGTCTCTGCCGCTTTGACCCTGCGACCAGAAGTTGAGGAAAGAAACCAGCGTTTTTCTTCGCCATTTTCCATAGTACGAAACAGAGAGTAAGGAGTGCCGGAATCAGGACAGCGAAAGATAGACCCGCAGTCAGCACAAGCTACTACCGGTGCAATACCACGACGTGCTGAATAAAGAAAAACTCTGCCTTTCTCGGCCAATGTCTTTTCGATGGCGCTTTCCAACTCTGAGCTAAATAAACAAAAAGGAGTTTCGCCGGTTGGCTTATCTTTTTGTTTTATAACCTTAAAGCGGCTGTCAAAATTGAGACGACGCGGTGATTCACCTTCGGTCTCATATATTTCATTTCGTCTTTTCCATTCGTCTTCAGGAGAAGGGAGCACATCACCAAGCATCAAGCGGCGGCCAGTCTGTACCGCCAACTTCTTCAGAGCTTCACGAATATCAATGTAGGGGCGAACGCGGCCGCGATAATGCGGACTACGCGACTGATCGATAATGATCTCGACAATATCATGCCGATCGATAAAAGCATGGGCTGGTGTCGTGATAATAAGTTTTGAAGTAGAAAGGTCGCCAAGCTCTTGGTAAGCACGGGCGATTTTTTTGGCAGAGAAAGTAGGGGAGAAGACTACCATTCGCTCACTTATACCTTGCGACAATGACTCTGAGAGACGTTCCAAATAGGCACTCGCAGGAACCACAATCATAACCGAACCACGATGTGCAAAAGCTTCACGAATACGGCGTCGATAGATATCGAGTCTGTCACCAAGTGGAGCGGTAAGGACAGTCACTTCCGGAGTATCAGTCGAAACGGCCGGGGACTCATCAGGATCAAACGTCGCTTTACCTTCGCGAATTTCGTTCGGTAAGAGCGTGTACAGAATAGAGCCGAGCGTCGCTGGCAATTCACGAGAAAGTGCCAAGGCAGTATTAACCAGTGCTGATGGCACCGTACTTGTATTCGACTGCTCTGGCAAACGACGCAAAGTGAAGGTGGCGGCACGCACCGCCGTCTTAGCGGCAGAAAGATGTTCTACCTTTGTGACCAAGGCCCTTATCTCTTTTTGTCGGACTGGAATCGACAAAAGCGAGCCGATTGGATAGGCGACAGAGGAGTAGTAAGAAAGTGTTCCGCTATGGATGCCGCGCGCGAGCGGAATGACTTCGATTACGTACATTATCGACAGTTTAAAGTTAAAAGAGGAAAGTTGAAAGGGGAGAGTAAAAAGCAACCGTGTGAGAAGGGTCATCTGCCACACCTTTGGTACTAATCTTAAAACTCCTCTAAATAAGACACCTTGGCACCAAGACTACTGAGACGTTCAACTAGCTTTTCATAGCCACGATTGATCGAATAAATATTGCGCAAGACAGAGTGACCAGTGGCTCCCAGCATCGCAATCAGAAGAATGGTAGCCGGCCGGAGTGCTGGAGGACAGACCAGTTCAGCACCTCGAAGCTTTGTTTTGCCATTGATATAGATGCGGTGTGGGTCGGCCAAGAGAGTGTCAGCACCCAGTTTATCCAGCTCAGTGAAGTAGAGCGCACGCTTTTCGTACATCCAGTCGTGGATCAAAGTCTGACCCTCAGCCTGTGTTGCAATGACCGCAAAGAAAGGGAGGTTGTCAGCATTGAGTCCCGGATAAGGGCGAGAATGCACCTTCTCTGGTGGAGCAACGAGCTTCGAAGGTTTGGTTTTGATATCTACCAATCTTGTAATTCCATTCTCCGACAAATACGGCTGGCTTTGTTCAAAAATAAAACCCATCTTCTCGAGGACGAGAAGCTCAAGCTCAAGGAAATCAATCGGACAACGGGTAATGGTGATGGCAGAATTTGTGACTATTGCCGCGGCGATGAAAAACATACTGTCTGTCGGATCTTCTGACAATGTATATTCAATATCAGCGTCTATCTTCTTGATACCACCAACTTTTAAAGTTGTCGTACCAACACCCTCGATAGCGACTCCGCAAGCAGACAAAAACGCACAGACCTCCTGCACCATATAGTTGGCAGAGGCGTATTTAATAACCGTTTCCCCAGGAGTAAGCGCGGCGGCCAACAAGGCGTTTTCGGTCACGGTGTCACCAGATTCGTACAAGATTACTTCGCCAGCCGATCGCGGCTTCGCTTTTACCTTGTATGCATCTTCGGTCGTATCTATCATCACGCCAAATTTTTCAAGCGCAAAGAAATGCGGGCGCACGGTACGACTACCGAGTTTGCAACCACCGGACTGGGGCAAAGAGAAGGCACGCATGCGATGTATAAGCGGGCCGATAAACATAATGATACTGCGCGTCTTGGCAGCAGCATTCTGATCAATTTTATCCAGAGTAAATTCTTCCGGTGTCTCCATAACGACCGAGGTTCCTTTCCAAGTGATCGAAACACCAATCGACTCAAGTACTTCAATAATGCGATGTACTTCTTCGATACGTGGCATTCGGTGCAATGTCGTTTTGCCACGGTTTAAGAGAGAGGCGCACAACAAAGCGACCGCGCCATTTTTTGATGTGTTGGTCTCGATAGTACCCGAAAGGGTCACGCCGCCTTCAATAGACAAGCTGAGACTACCAGGGGAGAGCATCAACAAATTTCGGCCGAAGGCACGGGAAAGTTTCTTCAGGGTATCGGTGCTGATGTTTTGCGCTCCGGCTTCGAGCCTAGCGATCGCGCTTTGCGTCGTCTTCAATTTTTTAGCCAGCGCCGCCTGAGTCATCCCGGCGGCTTCTCGTAGATCGGCGATTTGCTTTCCAATGTTGTGAGTCATACAGACAAGAAAATTATCTAAAAAGTTATCCCTCGGTAATAATTTAAATAATTACTAATATAGCACACACGCTATATCACACTCGTTGCCGAAGCATGTTAATATTTCACTACTTTGTATGTTGTCGCGTTTCTCCCCCAAGCTTGGTATCGACCTTGGTACCACCAGTATTCTTGTCTTTGTGCCCGGTATTGGCATAGTTTTGAACGAACCTTCAGTGGTCGCGGTGTCTGACGACAACCAAGTATTGGCCGTCGGTACTAGCGCCAAAGAAATGATCGGACGCACGCCAGACAACGTCCACGCTTATCGACCACTTAAAAATGGTGTAATCGCAGACTATCGCGTAACCGAAATAATGCTTCGGCATTTTATAAGACAGGCATTGAATCGCTTCAACTTCTTCAGACCAGAAGTGTTGATCTCAGTTCCAGCCGGAGTGACTTCGACCGAGCGCCGGGCTGTCATAGAAGCGGCGATCAAAGCCGGAGCGAAAAACGCTTACGTCGTCAAAGAACCGATCCTGGCCGCCATCGGTGCTGGCATTCCGATTCACGAACCAAGAGGACATATGATCGCCGACATTGGCGGCGGCACGATTGACGTTGCGGTAATCAGCCTAGGCGGTATCGTCGCATCCAACTCAGTTAAATGCGCTGGTAACAGGATCGATGAATCAATCATTGATTATGTGAAAAAGACCCGCAATTTAGCAATCGGTGAGAAGACCGCTGAAGAAGTAAAAATAACCATCGGCTCAGCTTTGCCTCTGGAAGAAGAACTCACCATGGAGATACGCGGTATCGACATAGTGACAGGACTACCACGCGTGACCGAGATCAAGACCAACGAGATAGTAAGGGCCATCGGTAAAGAATTGCGGGACATGGTAAAAGCGGTTAAAGATGTTTTTCAGGAAACACCGCCCGAGCTCGCCTCAGATATTATGAACGGAGGAATCATTATGACCGGCGGCACTTCACAATTGCGAAATTTTCCTGAATTAATTCGTCGCCGCACCGGTGTCAAAGCTATATTAGCTGACCAAGCGCTTTTTTGTGTAGCAAAAGGAACCGGCATTGCGCTCGACCACTTGGATACTTACAAGAAGACCATCATCACCAAACGTTAAGAAGCGGGAGTGATTGACCTACCAACTGTTCACAAAATCGAGGAGGTAAAAAGAAGGTGAGTGATACAATTGGAGCAATATGAACCCATCCGCTCCTTTGATCGCTGATGATATTTTTGCGACCGAGGAAAATTTGCTTGGTGCACTGGTCTCAATCCGCAATGCCGCTCTTCCAGCAGAAGAAAAGGCCGCGATACGCGACTTGATTTTGGATTACGTGGGGACGACAGAGGAAAAGAGGCGTGCTGAATTGAAAAGCGAAATAACAAAGCGTCTAAAACCAAATACACCTGCTCCTAAAAAATCAGAACCGATTTCAACAAACCAACCAGTTGAAGCAATTGCCGGACGGATGCGTCCAGTGCCGCTCTTTACAGCCGCCGCGGTGACAACGAAGCCGACTGAACCTAAGCCCAGAGAAGAAGTGACGGCTAAAATGGCGGTAAAAGCGGTAGAGGTCTTACCTAAACCACCTATACCAGAACCAATAAAGATTACTGACACGCCAAAACTAATTCCAAAACCAGTTGAGGAGCCGGTGAGAAAAGAAACTGCTTCTGTTCTTACACCACCACCTTCTCCCACACCAGCACCTTCACTAGCTACTCCACTAAAAGATCGCATCAACGAAATCAAACACGATGTTAATCGTCGAGTTGGTAATCCGGTAAATCTGATTGATGCTGACGAGGCCATCGGACGCGAATACATGAACGCTTTGTTAAGCGCGATGAAAAGTGCCTCAACCAACGACTCCTCGGCCAAGGAAGCGCTTGCTCGCTTGGAAAATGTGTACAAAAAAGTAACTGACCTAGTGGCACAAAAAAACATCCAAGGGAAACCCTCACCAAAGCCACCGGCACCCTCGCCCATTCCAGAAAAGAGAGAGCCTACACCCTCTGTACCGACCAAAGAACCAGTGATTAAGCCTGAGACTAAAAACTCGACGCTTCTAACCAATTTGATGGAGAAGGATAAAAGCGTTGCTACGACAGTATCTAAACTCCAGTCTGTCTCGCCACTAACGACTCCAATCAGTAAACCAGAGCAACACAAAGTACCAGTAAAGACTGCTGAGATAAAAGAAAACGTGAGTCCACGAGGCGACGCTAAACTTTCACCAGTTTCCACCATCACCGCTTTGCCTGAGCAGATCGAGACATTGCGTAAAAAATCTCTTGACCAAGAGACAGAAGCCAAAAAACCAATTACTGACTTAGAGAATGAAAAGGTTACTGCCGGACTCAAACAATTATTATCAGAATGGAAACTATTTCGTGGTAGCGGTTGGTTTGGCACTGGACCGACAGGAGTAAACCATCCGCTTTATACAAAACTCGCCGGCCTTTCGATGGCGGCAGTGGTGGCCGGACGATTCGAAGGAGCGACACCCGAGGTAAAACAAACCTTGGCCGACTACATGAACGGCTGGCATTATGAGCAGGGAATAACACACGAGATGGGCGAGTCTTTTGACCACTATTTACGTCGCGTTATTCTTCATATCCTAGGTAAACAGCGTGAATTTAGTCAACCAGACCAAAAATAACGTGGCGTGATAAAATGTGCATATGCCTGCACGTGCCAACTTACTGATTGCCAATTCACTGCAAAATTCAACTCTTGCTGAAGAACTCCGCACTCCAGGAGCTGATATTCATCATTTGATAGTACCGCAGGTGAGTATCGACGATGTGCGCCGACTCAAAGAGGAGAGTGCCCGTATGCCGGTTTTGCGCGAACGACTCACCTTTGTGATTGTAGCGAGAGCGATCGAGCCAGAAGCACAACACGCGCTTCTTAAGCTATTTGAAGAACCCCCCGAGAAGACTGAGTTTTTTGTTATCCTGCCGCACGAATCACGGCTTATTCCAACCCTGCGTTCTCGCTTCGTAGGATTGTCTCGCACGCTGACCACCAATGACCCTGCCGCAGACAATTTCCTCCGCTTATCTTATAAAGAACGTTTAGAATTCATAGCCACCGAAAATAAGCGCGATCCGGAAGCTCTTCGTACACTGGTAACCGCAATCGGTCAAAACGCTTCTATCGATACACCGGCGGTCAAAAAGGCGTTGTTATTGGTCTCTCGATATGTGTATAATCGAGGAGCAGGCCAAAAGATGCTACTCGAGGAGTTGGCCCTCGCCTTGCCAATTAAGTGATTTTATTAAACTTTATTTAACTTATGGATGATCTGACAAAAAAACTACAAGCAACAGGCGACTGGCTTCGAGGTGAATATTCTGGCATCAGGACCGGGCAGGCTGCTCCAGGCTTTTTGGATAATATCAAAGTGGACAGCTACGGTGTCAAAGTACCGATCAACCAAGTAGGGTCTGTCGGGATTGAAGACGCTCGTACTCTCCGTATCGCGCCATGGGACACCGATTCCATTGCCGCGATCGAACGCGCCATTATTGATGCCGATTTAGGAGTCGGCGTGATGACCGACTCATCCGGAATTCGTGTCACTTTCCCTGAACTAACCGGCGAACGCCGCGAGCGACTTTTGAAACTAGCTAAACAGAAGCTAGAGGAAGCACGAGTACGTGTGAGGAGCACACGCGACGAGATGATGAAATCAATCGACGCAAGGGTAAAAAATAAAGAGGTTGGTGATGACGACGCTCGTCGCGAGCGCGACAATGTGCAGAAGCAAATCGACGAGGCCAACAGAAAACTCGAATCTTTATACGACGAAAAGGAAAAAGAAATAAACCAATAATTACTGGCTCAGTTACGGATTATTTATGAACGCTACTCTATTCTTGGCCGTACTCTTTGTACTCATTTTGCTGCACGAGCTCGGGCATTTCCTGACCGCTAAGTGGACCAAGATGAAAGTGGAAGAATTTGCTATCGGTTTTCCACCGCGATTATTTTCGTGGCGACGCGATGAAACTGTATTTTCATTCAACATTCTGCCGATCGGCGGCTTCGTGAGAATACTTGGAGAAAATGGAGAGGACGAAATCTCTGCTGGAGATAAGGCGCGAAGCTTCGCTTCGCGCCCCCGCCACCACCAAGCGATCGTCTTGGTCGCTGGTGTTGTGATGAACATCCTGACCGCGTGGCTTATTTTTTATGCTGTCTCTATCATAGGACAACCCACAATAGCGGCCGAAGGGGAGCCTGCTGACTTAACAGTAGTAGGCGTACTTGAAGGTAGTCCGGCCGAAGGAGCTGGCATACCACTTGGCGCTATCGTGGTCTCTGTCGGAGCGGGCGAAGAAACTCGTAAACTTTATACTCCAACAGAACTAACTGAGTTTGTCGCCAACCATCAAGAGGATGAGATCGCTCTTACTTACGATTATCGCAACGACACAAAGACAGTTGCACTCACTCCAAGTAATGACGTAGTCGCAAGCGAAACAGACCGCGCTGTAATCGGCCTTTCTACCGCACCGGTTAAGGTTGTCAAAGAAGGTCCCCTTGAAGCAGTTTGGAGTGCCACACAAAGGACAAGTGATTCTTTTGTTGCTATCACTATCGGTATTTTCACACTTCTCTCATCAGCCTTCACTTTCTCGGCTGACCTATCTCAGGTGGCAGGGCCAATCGGCATAGCGAGCCTAGTCGGAGATGCGGCTGAATTTGGAATAGTTTCGCTACTCGTTTTCACTGCAATGATTTCCCTCAACCTTGCTGTTATCAACCTACTCCCGATCCCAGCCCTAGATGGTGGTCGTCTTCTCTTTGTTATTATCGAAGCAATTTTGCGCCGACCACTAAACCCCGTCTGGATGTCCAGAGCTAACCTGCTTGGTTTCTCGCTCCTGATCATCCTGATGATTGCCGTAACTTATAATGATATAGTCAAACTGATATGAGACAGTCCCAACTCTTCACCAAAACTCGCAAAGAAGCACCAGCAGACGAGACCTCTAAGAATGCCGAGCTGTTAATTCGCGCTGGCTACATCGCCAAAGAAATGGCCGGTGTTTATAGCTATCTACCCCTCGGACTCCGCGTAGTAGAGAAGATTAAGCAGATTGTGCGTGAAGAAATGAACGCCATTGCCGGACAAGAACTAATAATGACCGCTCTCCAACGCAAAGAGCTATGGGAATCAACTGGTCGTTGGGACGACGAGGTAGTTGATGTGTGGTTTAAGTCCAACCTCAAAGCCGGCGGGGAAGTTGGCTTTGGCTGGAGTCATGAAGAACCGATCGGTGAAATGATGAAGGGTTATATTTCGAGTTACAAAGACTTGCCGATTTCTGTCTATCAATTTCAGACCAAGCTTAGGAATGAGATGCGTGCCAAGAGCGGCGTGATGCGTGGCCGCGAGTTTATCATGAAAGATATGTACTCTTTCTGCGCTGACGAAGAATCACACATGGCCTATTACGAATCGACCAAGCCGGCCTATATGCGCGTGTTTAAGCGACTAGGCATCGGTGCAGATACCTTTGTGACTTTTGCTGCTGGTGGAGCGTTCACTAAGTTTAGCCACGAGTTTCAAACTATCTGTGAGGCCGGCGAGGACATCACATATATCAACAAAGAGAAGGGGATTGCGATCAATGAAGAAGTTTTAAATGAGGAGACTTTGCAAAGTCTTGGCGTTACAAGAGAAGAACTGACAGAGACAAAGACCGCAGAAGTTGGAAACATCTTCAACTTCGGGCAACAAAAAGCCCAAGATATTGGTCTCTTTGTTAAGGATAAAAACGGCGAGAGTGTACCGGTATGGATGGGCTCTTACGGCATCGGTATCACCAGACTAGTCGGCGTATTAGTAGAAAAGTTTGCTGACGAAAAAGGAATCGTTTGGCCAGAAAGCGTTGCGCCATTTAAGGTGCATCTTGTCGGTCTAAACAGCGACGACGCTGAAGTAAAGGACTTCACAGACGGCATCTACTTGTCACTGAAAGAGAAGGGGGTAGAGGTACTCTACGACGACCGCGACTCGCGCGCCGGAGAAAAATTCGCCGACAGCGACCTAATCGGTCTCCCGTATCGGGTAATCGTATCTCGCAAGACCAAAGAAGAAGGAAAATTTGAAGTCGTCACCCGCGCCACCGGCGAAGTCCGCCTCCTCACCGAAGAAGAACTCTACAACGACTTCGACAATAGTTCGGAGACTTAGTTCGAAACCGACAAGGTCAGCTATGGTACAAACAAAAAACAGCCACATATGGCTGTTTTTTGTTTAAAAGGCGAGACCTTTCTGTTCGTCATTCGAGTGTAATACCCAAAGACATCTACATAATCCAGTCTCTTTATCAGTTGGCCTAGACCACAAGATTGCTCTTGCCGTAGACAGTGGGTCACCGTAGTTGTGGCGCTGTCTGTTAAGGGGTGTCCACTTAATGAATCACTCGGCCTGCAAATATTATAACTATTGTTAATAAAAGTTCCAACTTCGTTCCAGACGGCCACCATTTATTAAGTCTTTTTTGGCGATTTCAGCTATACCATAGTAATATTACCGGCAATGGGATTGTCACGTCTTTTTAACCGCGCCTTTTCGTCTTTTTCTATGGACATCGGTATCGATCTCGGTACCGCTAACACTTTAGTATATGTAAAAGGCAAAGGTGTCGTCATCAACGAACCTACTATTGTTGCGATCAATAAAAAGACAGGGCAGGTGGTGGCGGTGGGTGAAGCGGCCAAAACAATGTACGGGCGCACCCCTGGGCACATCGAAGTGGTTCGTCCACTTATCGAAGGTGTCATTTCAGACTTCGAGGTGACCGAGGAGATGCTCACTTACTTGATAAACAAAGCCCGCGGGGAATCACGCTCTTTCTTTGCGCCGCGTATCTTGATCGGCGTTCCGTCTGGTATCACCAACGTCGAAATGCGTGCCGCGCGCGACGCCGCCAAGAACGCTGGAGCGCGTGAAGTATTTTTGATTGAAGAACCAATGGCGGCGGCGATCGGTGCCAAACTACCAGTGGCGCAAGCGGTTGGTAGCATGATCATAGATATCGGTGGCGGCACTGCCAATATCGCCGTTATCTCTTATGGCGGAATTGTGGCTTCCAAAAATCTACGTGTTGCAGGAGACCATCTAAATGCCGCTGTGATGAGCTACATCCGTGATCAATTTAAGGTATTGGTCGGCGAGCGCACGGCTGAAGATGCCAAAATAAAATTGGCCTCGGTGCATGATGAGAATGAAGTCAAAGAGATTATAGTTAGAGGGCGAGATGTAGTGACTGGTCTGCCGCGCGAAGTGGTAATAACCGACACCGATATCCGCACCGCTATTGCGCCTTCGGTAGATAGTATTGTCGAAGCGGTAAAATCAGTTCTGGAAGCGACCCCTCCAGAAGTTTTGGCAGACATAATGCAACGTGGCATCTACCTCTCAGGTGGCGGTGCATTGATCCCCGGTTTCTCTGAACTTTTGGAAGAAATAATCCGCGTGCCGATCATCGTCGTGCCAGATCCGCTTCGCGCAGTGATCCGCGGTGAAGGGATTATTTTGGAAAACTTTGAACATTATGAAAAGATTCTTATCGACCAAAACGACGAACCGACACCGAACCTCGCCTGAAAAGCATGAGCTCGTTTTGCTCGGTAGTATCTTTCTGCCGCTTTTTCTCTTACTTTGGTTATTTCCAGGATTACTGGGACAAATTGCAGCGCCGATTATAAAACCTTTTCTTAGTGCAGAAACAAAACTACGACAATCACTCAGTAATCAAGATCAGACTGATGTCAATCTGGAAACAGTTGAGCTCGAACGATTAAAAGCTGAAAACACCGAACTGCGCACTTTACTTGGGGGCGAAAGCGAAGCACGTATCGCCGCTGGAGTAATCGGCCGACCGACCAATCTGCCTTACGATGTCCTCGTTATTGATAAGGGAGAACGCGACGGCATTGTCAAAGATGCCCCTGTCTATGTTAATGATAATCAAGCCATAGGATTTGTAGTCGCGGTTTATGGTGAAAGCTCTGTGGTTGCGCTAGTAACCACTCCTGGTTGGCGCTCGACCGTGTATATATATGGTCCAAACATTTACACGACAGCGGTCGGCCAAGGCGGTGGCATTGCCCGTGTCCATACGCCGCAGGGAATAAAGCTCGAAGAGGGGAATATCGTGGTAGTGCCATCTTTGAGCGCGGGTATATATGGTCGCATCTCGGCAATTGATTCGATACCGTCACGCACTGAGCAATATGGATATGTGGCAATGAATATGTCGCTTAATTCTCTTCATTTGGTTTCTGTCGGTACTCGTCCGCTCTCGACCATTGATTTTGAAACTGCCAAAACAGTTGTGAATGAAGCCGCCCGCGCCTTACTCGAGGTGTCCGTGCCAGAAGGTATCCTAATAGAAGCTGAGAGCGCATCCTCGACCGCCACCTCGACAACAGCGGCCACTACCACCGAAGTACAGTAAAGAAAATCCTATATTAAACCACAATGATTCGCTTTATATTCTTAATCTCTCTTGTTGTCATTGTGATTTTTACTTCGCCCTTTTTGGCGTTGCCGCTCGCAGTCTGGTACTCACTCCGATATTTTGCACCGGAGCTAATTTTTATTGCCGCCTTACTCGACGCCTATTTTGGTGCCGTCTCAACAATCCCTTATTACACACTCTCGGCTTTTTTGGTGATTATCGTGACTATGTTCATCAAACGGTACATAATGATCTAGCTTGCACCCGTAGCACGAAGCGAGCACACTGAATTATGAATTGGCCTTGGAGGAAGAAACAAAAACAGATTGAATTTGATGAGATCTTTATGGACTCATCCAATCTACCTGCCTTCAATCACGGACGACTTGAAGGGAAGATGGAATTGCCAATCAAGAAAGGCCGCGTAATGATCGTGGGGCTATTTTTTTTCGCTATTGCGCTCGGCTTCGGCGGTAAGTTATTTATGCTTCAGATAGTTCACGGTACTGAATACCGCGAACGAAGCGATAATAACCGCATCGACCAAGGTCTGTTGATTGCGGAACGCGGCGTCATTTACGACCGTAATGGAGAAATGCTGGCTTGGAATGCCGCCGATTATGACAAAGACAGGGAATTCCCACTTCGAGCTTACACCGACCGCTTCGGTCTTGGTCAGTTACTTGGCTATGTGAGTTATCCGCAGAAAGATAAGAACGGTCACTACTACCGTACCGACTATATCGGACGGACCGGATTAGAAAGTTCTTACGAACATTTGCTTCATGGCAAAAACGGCAACCTGCTAGTTGAAGTTGATGTTGGCGGAACGGTCATTTCATCGGTGGCCATTAAAGAACCCGTGTCCGGAGAAAACATAAACTCATCAGTTGATGCGGCTTTGTCTGAAGCGATGTACAACATCATAGCGACCAGTACTGCCAACGCCGGCTTCCGAAGTGGTGCTGGTGCCATAATGGATGTAAGGACGGGAGAAATCTTGGCTCTCACTAGTTTTCCATCCTATGATCCAGAAGTAATGGCCAACGGTAGCGATTACGACCTTATTGAGTCTTACAATAACGATGATCGTTTTCCTTTCCTTAACAAAGTAATCGGCGGCGCCTACACACCAGGTTCGATTGTTAAACCATTTATGGCGTACGCTGCATTGTCTGAAGGAGTGATATCGCCAGAAAGAGAAATCACCTCAAACGGCGAGCTCATCATTCCAAATCCTTATGATCCAAAGAATCCCACCCGATTTGGCGACTGGCGCGCTCATGGTGCAACCGATATGCGGACCGCAATCGCTTTTTCATCCGACGTTTATTTCTACATAGTCGGTGGCGGGTTACCAAAGAGCGCCGCTCCACAAGCTGGGATGGGGGAATTTACCGGACTGGGAATTGCGCGCATTGATAAATATATGAAACTCTTTGGTTTCAGCTCTTTGACTGACATCAACTTCCCAGGCGAACAGGCCGGACTAATCCCCACACCAGAATGGAAAAAAGAAGTGTTTGATGAGGATTGGTATCTTGGTAACACCTATCACACCGCGATTGGTCAGTTTGGTTTCTTGGTAACACCGCTCCAAATGTTGCGTGCGGTCAGTTCTCTTGCCAATGACGGCAAGTTACTAAAGCCGCGCTTGGTCAAAGATCCAGAACCTGAATATGTTGATTTAAATTTAAATAAAGAATATCTCAATGTGATACACGAAGGTATGCGTAAGGCGGTCGTCGGTGAAGGTGGAACGGTGCGCGGTCTGGATTTAAAATATGTAGAGATTGCTGGCAAATCTGGTACGGCAGAACTCGGTAACGACAACGCCCACGTAAACTCATGGGTAATGGGCTTCTGGCCTTATGAAGAACCCCGTTACGCATTCGTGTTACTGATGGAGCGCGCCCCACGAAGCAATTCTCTCGGCGCCGGCTGGGTGATGCGCGAGGTGTTTAACTGGATGAAAGAGAACCGTCCAGAATATCTGGAGAGTCCGCAGGATTAACCTTCATTTGACCGTTCGCCGCAAACCCGTATAATTGGCGAAAATAATTTCCGCGTTCATTATGAATGACACACAAGCTTACCTAACACCTGAAAAATTCGAAGAATTGAAGAAGGAGTTGGAACATCTGAAGACCGTACGTCGTCGAGAAGTAGCTGAAGCACTGGAATACGCCCGCAGCCTAGGCGACCTATCCGAAAACGCTGAATATCAGGAAGCACGCGATCTACAAGCAACCATCGAGGAACGCATCACTCACCTCGAAAACGTTATCAAAGAGGCCAAGATCGTCGCAGGTGACCAACGAGGCGACATGGTGGGCCTTGGTAGCCAAGTCACTATCACAAAGGACGGTGACAAACAGGAACGCACTTACACAATCGTTGGTACCGAAGAGGCCAACATACACGAGCACAAACTTTCTTATCTATCTCCGCTCGGAGAAGCCTTGCTAGGAAAAGGGAAGGGCGACACTTTTAGTTTCGAGACCCCAGCCGGCAAGCAGACTTACAAGGTTGTAAAAGTAGCCTAGTCCAAAATCAGAGGGAAT
>Ga0156502_16_pt4 | contig 28047 bp, 23 predicted proteins | sample RifOxyB1_FD_110649 | JGI IMG/M metagenome (GOLD analysis project Ga0156502, IMG submission 110649) | Candidatus Kaiserbacteria bacterium RIFOXYB1_FULL_46_14 | reverse complement strand
CTGAGCATATATTTTGGGACCTTAACTGGCGATCTGGGCTGTTTCCCTTTCGACCAATGGAGCTTCTCCCCCATAGTCTAACTGCCGTGCTGTGGCCACATGGTATTCGGAGTTTGATAGAGACAACGAGATTTCTCCCTGTTTGTCTCTTCCAGTGCTCTACCCCCAGTGGAAACACACGACGCCAACCCTAAAGCTGTTTCGGAGAGAACCAGCTATTACGGAATTCGATAAGCTTTTCACTCCTTACCACAAGTCATCCGATGATTTTGTACGGTCAACCGGTTCGGGCCTCCACGAAGTTTTACCTTCGCTTCACCCTGCTCATGGCAAGCTCATCCCGCTTCGGGTCGTATACCTACGCTATATTCGCGCTATTCACGCTCGCTTTCACTGTGCCTCCGTGGGTTTACCACTTAGACAAAGCATAGATATACACTCGCCGGCTCATTCTTCAATAGGCACGCCGCAACCCCTAAAGGCCGCGACTCCTTGTAAGTGTATGGTTTCAGATCTATTTCACTCCCCTCTCCGGGGTTCTTTTCACCTTTCCCTCACGGTACTTGTTCACTATCGGTCTTTACAAATATTTAGCCTTACCAGTTAGTACTGGCGGATTCATCCGAGCTATTCATGTCTCGGACTACTCAGGAACAAGACCAACAGAGACATATGCATTTCAAATACGGGACTATTACCCTCTAGGGTCGAGCTTCCCAGCTCGTTCTTCTATACATATATTTTATAACTCTGCGCAACTAAATGCTGATCTTGCCCTACAACCCCTTATGTATTGCTACGTAAGGTTTGGGCTATTCCCGTTTCGCTCGCCGCTATTCAGGGAATCGCAAGAACCTTCTTCCTGATTACAATGGCGCAACCTTGCGGTTGCAATAATCAGAAAGAAAGTTCTATATATTGCTTTCTATTCCTCTAGGTACTGAGATGTTTCACTTCCCTAGGTGCGCATCCTCATACAAGGATCATCAGCGTAACTGATGGGGTTTCCCCATTCGGAAATCTCCGGATCGAAGGTTAATTGCCACCTCCCCGAAGCTTATCGCAGACATTTCGCGTCCTTCATCGCTTTGTAAAGCCAAGGCATCCACCATACACCCTTACATTCCTGCAAGGAATGCTGTACACCGCTGTACAATTTTGAGTGTCGCACGCGCACTTACGCGCGTGCTTAATTTGTGTTTGTCTGTCGGGAGACGAAAAGACCTCCTTGCGGATTTCTTTAACCCAACAGACATACCTGCCAAGCGAATTTAGCAAAGCCAAATTCGCTCGTGCCACCGACTGTCGAAGGTCGGTGGACTTAAGAAGATATGTAGTTGTATGGCCATCGCCATACAACCATCATTTACTAGATCGTACTTTCGCACGATCTTCGCTCATGATGATTGTCAAATACCCTTATCTTCGTTGTTGAATTTGAGCCTAAAAAAACCGCGTTATCGCGGCATAAATCGCGTGACGCGATGTCGTGCCGCTACGATTTCTTTAGGTAATTCAACATAGATAATGAGCGACATATTATACTAGTCCCCAGATAATTGCAAGCCCTTGGTCTGGATATATGGCAAAAGCGGGCGGAGGCTTTGCCTCCGCCCGCTTTTGCCATATTTCCTACCCCCGAAGCCCATGTAATTCGTCCCTAATACCGAGCTTATCGACAATGATCTGGTGCTTGTAATCAAAGACATCTCGAGTCAATTTGTCATACAGTCCAACCCGATATTTAAGCTCCTCTGAAGTAAAGGCGGCATAGCGTATCTCAATACCAAGCTCTGCTTCTAGCGACCGGATGGCATTTTCTATCTTGGTCTGCGACAACTTCTTCATGGCCACCATCACATCTAGTCGATGTTCAAACTCGCGCAAGAAAACGCCCGAGATACAGACGAAGTCGATCGGACCAGCTTTGCGCAAATGTGTAAGAAGAGTCTTTCCGTTGATGGGCGCGGTCTCAAAAAGAAAAGTTTGCAAAGCTTGCAGCTCGCCAAACTCTTTATTGATAGTGTAGGCATGTACACGGGTTCTACTAGTGCGCCCTTCAAGCTGTTGGTAGATTTGTTTTTTCTTAATGATGTCCGCTCGTTCAAGCGCGTTCATTTCAGTGCGAGCGGTACGACGTACCAACCGAGCGCGGCGGCTTATCTCATCAAAGGTAAATTCCTTTGATGGGTTAAAGAGGAAAAAGCGAAGTAGTTTTACTCTGGCTATACTCCCAAACAGAATTGCAAGCGAATCAGTGGCCATAATCAGGGTATCGGTGTCCGCGATTATAGCACAAAGGAAAAGCGGGCGGAGCTTACGCTCCGCCCGCTTTTCCTTTAGAACCGAGATTACTTAAGGGTAACCTTAGCACCTGCTTCCTCAAGCTTCTTCTTAAGCTCTTCGGCAGCCTCTTTCTTAAGACCATCCTTAACGACAGAAGGAGCGGCATCAACCATATCCTTAGCCTCCTTGAGACCTAGGCTGAGAACCTCCTTAACTACCTTAATGACAGCGATCTTCTGTGCACCAGCTTCAGTGAGCTCAACAGTGAACTCATCCTTCTCCTCAGCGGCGGCGGCAGCAGGGCCGGCAACGGCAACAGCCTGTGCAGAAACACCAAAGTGCTTCTCAAGTACCTTTACAAGAGCATGTAGCTCAAGCACGCTCATCTTCTCAACCTTCTCAACTAGTTCCTTGAACTCAGCTGGAACTTCAGCTTTTACTTCTTCAGCCGGAGCTGCAGTGGTCTCCTCAACCACCTCGTTATTTATTTCTTCAGACATGATAATCAATTAAATTTAAAATCTAAACGGACTTCTTTTCTGCTAGTGCGTTAAGTACCACTGCCAAGCCCTGGATCGGACTGTTGATGACGTTAACGAACATTCCACGGAGTACCTGAAGTGATGGTATCGAAGCGATTTCAGTCATCTCTTCGCGGTTCTTGTAAACTCCCTGAAACACTCCACCGACGATGGCGAGGTTGTCCTTATACTTCGAAGAAAACTCCTTGATGTTCTGGGCTGGAGCGATAGCATCAGCGCTGTACGCAACAGCGATCTCACCATCAAGTACCGGCATTTCACCAGCGAAGGCGCCGTCAAAAGCGCGCTTCATCAAAGTCTTCTTGGCTACGAAGTAACCAACACCCTTCTCGCGCAATTCTGCACGCATCGCGGTTGCCTCATTTACTGGCAGGCCTTTGAAAGACACGAAAACGATAGAATCGGAATCGTTCTTTACACCCTCAAGCTTGGATAAAATATCCTGCTTCTTTGCTTTTGTAATTGCCATTTGTATTTTTTGGAATAAATTCCGACAGGCCGTTTAAGGACGGCTCGACCACGTATCCAAATGTTCTAGGAGTACGGCCTAGGCCGGCGAACCAAGTGGTTCTTCAATCGATGCCCTTTTCGACACCGAACCGACTGTCTCTGAACCTGTCACGGACTAATCTACCAGAGAATATGAAAAAATCAACCGAGGTCTGCCTGATGACATCAGACCATGAAGGTTATCGTGTCCATTGTATGCACAATGACTATCCCGTGGCGCCGACCACGAGGACGAGGAATAAAGAGAGCACGATTACAAATAAAAAGCTCAGGAGAAATTTATAGAAAGTTTTGTTGAACATAGTAAAATTTTAGCATAACAAAACCGCCGCTTGGCAAAGCCAAGCGGCGGTTTTGTCTATACTTCGATCAGGCACGCAAAAAGCCCCTTGCGGGGCTTTTTGCTTCACTCATCACACAATCAAACTGTGCGTAAGATCAAGTCAGACTAGTTCGCGATGAAAGCGTAGTCGGTCTTGAAGTTAGCAGCAAGGTTTGCAGTGAAGGTAGTGAAGGTAGCGCTGTTATCAGTGTTGAAGCCGATACCAGTGAGTACTGCACGTACGTATGCGCCGTCGAATGTGCTAGTAGCAGCATTCTGTACGGTTACTACGAGTGTGAAGGTCTCAGTTGTATCCTCGAGTACTTTGAAGCCGTTGCCCTCGTCAACACCCGTTGATGAGAAAGCGAAGGTAGTCGAAGCATCAGAGATGTAAGTACTAGCAGCAGAAGATAGGTTTACACCGAATGCTGTACCGTCGGTGGAAGTACCAGCCTCAGATGCAGAATCGTCGATGTACATAGTGTCACCGAAGGCAGTAACATCAAACTTGATTGTAAGTTTAACGTAGTCGTCGTCAGCGCTGTCGCCAGCAACTATTTCTTCGTCAACACTGTTCAAAGATACCTGGATACCGTCAGCGTAGAACGCGTGGGCATCTGTGGTAGCAGAACCAGTCTTGTCAGCAGCAGCAACGTTATCACCTTCCTCGTCCTCGATGTCCCAAGCGGCATCATCAGGGTTTACGTTGAGGTAGATAGTGTCGCCAGCTGTGAAGCCACCGTCAAGGTCGTTAACATCAGCACGTACGATAACCTCTACGGTCTCGCCGGCCTTAAGTTCCCAACCTAGGTTGTCGAAAGTAGTCTCGATACCAGTGTCAGATGAAGATGAAACGTTCTCAGAACCAATCACATCACCATCAACAACTAGCTCGAATGAATTAACGATCTCACCAACACCTGCGCCGGTTGAAGTCGCACGAACTACGAGGTCATCGATAGTAACATCAGAGTTACCTTCGATCTCGACTTCGAATGACATCAATTCAACAGAATCAGTGTTGTTAGAGTCGCTGATAGAGATAGAACGAGCATCGTTGATCTCATCATCACCAGCACTAACCTTTACTTCAAGGTCAGAAGCGGTAGCGAATGATTCGAATGTGAACGCTACGTTGTTCTCAGTAACAGTCTCAGTGATAGTTGAACCCTGAGCGTCGCGGAAGCGAACCTGCTCAAAGTCAACATCCCATGAGTCACCAGCGCTAGCAGCGTCAAGATTGCTGATACCAGAAATGGCTACAGTAATCTCGTCGATTTCGCCAGCTTTGATAATTACACCCTCATCGAGAGAAACGGTCTTGCCGTAGGTGTTGTCATCGTTGAACTCATCAGCATCAACGCGAGCAACTTCCTCGCCGCCAAACCAGATAGATACTTCAGAAGCATACTCATCTAGGTCGTCGTCGTTGTTGGCAGTACCTTCATCATCGAAGTCAAGCTTGATAGCTGTGATCTCGATATCAGAACCGTTGTCAGCCTCGATTTCGAGAGCAGCAACTTCAACATCTTCGTCGTTCTCACCAACTTCTTCGTTGGCAAGGCCAGCTACGATGTCTGTTGACTCAATAGAGCCAGCACCGCCTTCTAGTTCACCGGTTGAAGTACCAGGACCAGTTGGAGTAGTGCCACCATCGCAAAGTGCGTTGGCCTTAGCCATTGAAGATGGGCCGAAGTAACCAGTTGGGCTTGTTAGACCAGATGGTACTAGGATTGAAGCGCTGTACTTAGTCTGGAACTTAGATACTGCAGTTGCAGTCAAAGCACCATAGTAAGAAGTCTCCATTCCTGGAGAACCAGCACCTGATAGTGAAACTACCAAGTCAGGATCGGAGTTAAGGAACTTTTGCAAGTTCATAACATCAGCACCAGTAGTGCCCTGTGAAAGGGAACGAGTGAAGGTGTACGAACATGTGCTAGAAGAAGTTGCAGAACCGCTCGAAAGCTGTGCCTGTAACTGATTAACTAGCGCAATGAGCTGTTCAAGGCTCATTGTTGAGACGTCGGCGGCCTTAGCTGCCGGAGCAACCAAAGTGAACGCCATTGCTACTGCAACGAAAGCCACAGCGGCTTTAGCGGCAATATTGTGGGTTAAAGTCATAATTGAACTTTATAAAGTTACGGGACAAGTCCCGGGATTAACTTAGCTTGTAATATGAATTAATTCATATTTTCGATCCGATTGATTAATCGGATCAATAATATGCCAGTCGCACATCGCGATGCGCGTCCGGCGGCAAAGCCAGCCCTTCATAGGAAGGGCTGGCCTAATCGCCAAACACGATCGCACGGCCATCGACGGCCAATGTGCAATCCGGTAACAGATTGAAGGGAATATCAGAGTCACAGAGAATGTCCTACATATATATGTAGAACGGAATAAACAGAAAGTCGGTAGAATATTAAGTTTTCAAACAACACATACCCTATTGGCTTCCCTCTTAAGAAAAAAGCGTGCTAGAGCACATCGCGTACATTATAGCCTTAGCTACATAGCCATACGCTTAGTTTACTGTGGACAACCTACCTAATAAGGTTGTCTAGTAAATCTTGGCAAGATTACGTTAAAATACCCCTTCGGTCAATGTAATTCGGTACAAAACGCCTTGCCTACTGGTATATATGACGACCACCTAATGCGCGTCTTACCCGAGTAAATTATTAGAAAACGTTACAAGCCAGTAGTAAAGGGCGTTGTAAAATAAGCGTTTTTACAACTTCCCCACTTAAATCAAACTGTCTTTAATAACGACTCATTGTCTTTAATACTTTTAAAGACCTGTCGAATCAAACCTGCGTTCTAATACGTATTAAACAAGGGAATATTTCGACCAACGTCGTTCACCCTGTCTCTTAACAACACTGTCCTCTATCATGGAGTTTAGTTCTCGCTGAATAGTCTTGGTGCTCACATCGGTAATGATGTCTGATATGTCCTTTATGGTCGCTTCGCCTTTGGCAGAGAGCACGACCTTGATCCGCTCACGACGATCAACTTCCGACTTGTTAGACTCCGCCCTTTCCGACACATTGTTTTCCTTACTATCCTCTCCGCTCCCCCTTGGCCTAGAATTCTCACGTGCCGGTGCACTACTTGGCATCACTTTATAATCTAGGTCGTCAAAAGCTGTCGTACGAATAAGATATTTATTGAGGCCTCGCAAAACACCATCGATCTCAGAAGTAATAACATGAAGCACTTCTGGAGCGATGACACTACTGGCGGCGGCGACGTTTAATTTACTATCAAGTTTAATGAGGGAGTGGGCGGCGGCACGAATCGATTCTTCCGCCAAATGAGCGCGCGCTTCAAGAGTGCGCAAGATTGCATTATGTACTTCTCTCGCTGTCTCTAATATATCCTCAAGTTGTACTTCTGTCCGTTTGTCCTTTTCAAGAGTACTAGCGACATAAAAGACCACAGAGACAATTCTCTCTGTCTTTTTGAAAATATATTTATAATACGACTCATCTTGTACGAGTCGCTTGGTTGATTCTGTGGCCTTTATAATGTCTCTTGTATCCATAATGATGTCTTTTGTCTGTCCTATACGATTTATAAGACAACTGTTAAGGACAGTATATTCCTTTAGAGTGTCTCGTCAACGTCCTTGGCTCGAGTGACTCACGTTATACACAAGGAGAGTCCCCTTGCATGCTAAAATTGGCTATGACCGTTATGAATTTGTTTGCGCTTTTTATCTATGGCTAGAAGGAAGAAACCAGCACCAAGACAGCAACTAAGAACACGAGTCGCTTCAGGATCATTTTTTGACGACCTCTCACCGCATACCAAGCAAGCGATCGGGGCTGTTGTTTTTGTCGTGCTAGCAATCTTTTTTACCCTTGCTCTATTAGAGACTGCCGGAGTCGCTGGCAGCTGGACTAAGTGGGGCTTGGAGAAAGTCTTTGGCAGTGGTGCCTACCTTGCACCACTAACCTGTCTTTTTTATGTGTACGCAATGATGCGGCCGCGTGAAGACGAGCGGGTCAGTATTTCTAAAGTAATTGGAATAACTTTTATTTTTATTTCCGCACTCGGTGCCCTCAGCTTATATGAGGAGGAGCTCGGCGGCTTTGCAGGCACCCTAATCGAAAGCCCCCTTTCACTTTTGTTTGGAAACATTACCTCTGGTGTCATACTCGGCGCCTTCACTTTGGTTGGTTTGTTTCTCACCTTCGACATCGGATTCCGCTTACCTACCTTCTTGCGTCGTGCTGAAACGATTGGCGATGAAGACGAGATTGACGTTCCAATAATGAACAACAACCAGCCCTTGTCACAAGACGATCAAGGTTCGGAGGCAACGACACAGGAAGAGAAAAAACCAGAAGACAAATTGAAAATCAGCGAGAGACTCGGCCTTTCCAATAACGGTGCCAATTTCACAGTTTCTGCTTTTGAAGGTCTCTATAACCCACCGCCGCTTTCCCTACTCTCTAAAGACAAGGGCAAATCGCAAAGTGGCGACGTAAAGGCAAATGCCAACATCATTAAGCGCACTCTCAAAAACTTCAACATAGAAGTAGAAATGGACGAGGTGTCGATCGGACCATCGGTCACTCGTTTTGCCCTCAAGCCAGCTGAAGGTGTGCGTATCTCAAAGATCGTCGGACTACAAAACAACCTCGAGTTGGCTTTGGCGGCCTCACCAATACGTATCGAAGCACCTATTCCTGGTAAGTCTCTGGTTGGTATCGAAGTGCCGAATACACAAAAAACAACCGTTGGTCTCGCCAGCCTACTTGGTAGTGCCGAATATGCAGATAGCCCTAAGCCGCTTTTGGTGGCACTCGGTCGGGATATCACTGGCGTACCGCATTTCGCCAACCTAGCCAAGATGCCGCACTGTCTCATTGCTGGTACGACCGGCTCTGGTAAGTCCGTAACCATTCATGCACTTATTGCCTCACTTCTCTTCCGCAACAGTCCAGAACAGCTTAGATTCATAATGATTGACCCGAAGCGAGTTGAGCTCACTCTATATAATGGTATTCCTCACCTCTTAACTAGTGTCATAACCGAGACTAAGAAAGCCATCCTTTCCCTAAAATGGGCAATCAAGGAAATGGAACGACGCTACGATATCTTGCAGGCAGAACGCGTGCGTGACGTCGGTAGCTATCACGAGAAGATCTACAAGCCAGCCAAGGCGAAGCTATCTAAGAACGCCACTGAGGCAGAACGTTCAGCGATGCCGGAACCAATGCCATACATCGTTATCTTCATCGATGAACTAGCTGACCTAATGAGCGCTTATCCGCGCGAGCTAGAAGCTTGTATCGTGCGCCTAGCACAGATGTCGCGTGCTGTTGGTATTCACCTCGTACTCTCAACCCAGCGCCCATCCGTCAACGTCATCACGGGTCTCATTAAGGCCAACGTACCTTCTCGTATCGCACTTCAAGTAGCTTCACAAATCGACTCACGCACCATTCTCGATCAGATCGGTGCCGAGAAACTTCTTGGTGCCGGAGACTTACTCTTCCTTTCTGGTGATCTCGCCAAGCCAATCCGTCTTCAGTCAGCTTATGTTACAGAAGAAGAACTACATGGTGTAGTCGATTACTTGAAGAGCCAGTCCGGAGATCATGACCTCGACTCAATAGACCTCGATAATGTCGGTGGCAATGGTGGCGAAGCGGCCTTTGGCTCAATGGGTAGTGGAGACGATGACGATCTCTTTGAAGAAGCCAAACAAGCGGTAAAAGAAGCCGGTAAAGCCTCTACCTCATACCTGCAACGAAAACTGCGCATAGGCTACTCGCGCGCCGCCAGACTGATGGATATCTTGGAGGAACGCGGTGTTATCGGACCACAAGATGGTTCGAAGCCACGTGATGTACTCGGCGCTGACGGTGACTCTAATAACGATGTCGAAATCTAATATGTCACCGATTAGCTACAAACCACTTTTGCTTCCTAGACTGATTAAGATCGGTGCTATCGGCACGTTTTTATTAATGAGTATCTGGTACGTTGGTTTTCAAGCACGCTTCATAATAGAAGGGCCGCAAGTGACCCTCTTGCCCGAACCAGCGGTGGTCTCTAGTGATCGGGTGGTGGTATTAAACGGCTTGGCTCGTAATGTCACTGCCCTATCTATTAATGGCCGTCCGATCGCTACCGACCCTGAAGGCAACTTCAATGAACCGGTGGTATTGGAAAATGGCTATACTATAATGAGCATCGACGCCCGCGATCGCTATGGTCGGGCTGTACACATTGAGCGGCCACTGGTCTATGTACCTAGTGATGCGTCCACGACCGGCGCGCTTTCATTGTCAAAATAACAACAGTAACATCGCATTATGGCTAAAAAGATAGGTTCGAAGAAGACAACGGAGCCTAAAACACTGGAGAAAAAAGATGGTGGAAAAGATATTTCAGAAACTCTGCGCAGTATAAAGACGAAATTTGGCGAAGAGGCCATCATGACCTTCGGCGAAGCACAACGAGTGGACATCGATGCTGTTTCAACTGGCTCAATCGGTCTTGATGATGCGCTTGGCATTGGCGGTTTACCACGCGGCCGCATTATTGAAATTTTTGGCCCAGAATCTTCTGGTAAGACTACCCTTTCTCTACACGTGGTCGCAGAGGCTCAGAAAGAAGGTGGCATCTGCGCCTTTATTGATGCTGAGCACGCTCTCGATCCGGAATACGCCAAAAAATTGGGTGTGAAGCTAGAAGAACTTCTTATCTCACAACCAGACAACGGCGAACAGGCGTTGGAGATTGTTGAGTCACTAGTTAGAAGTGGCAAGATAGACGTGATCGTTATTGACTCGGTGGCCGCACTTACCCCGCGCGATGAAATCGAGGGTGAAATGGGTGCAATGCATGTCGGTAAACAAGCCCGCCTGATGAGCCAAGCGCTTCGTAAGCTCACTGCCATTGTCGCCAAATCAAACACTGTTGTTATTTTCATCAACCAGATCCGTATGCAGATCGGTGTGATGTTTGGCAATCCGGAGACTACTCCAGGTGGTAAGGCACTCAAATTCTATACTTCTGTACGCTTGGACATTCGACGTATTGCTCAGATCAAAAAGGGCGAAGAAGTGGTTGGCGGCAGACACCGCGTAAAGGTGGTCAAGAACAAAGTGGCCGCGCCTTTCCGCTCGACCGAATTCGACCTTATCTACAATGAAGGCATTAGCCGTGAAGGTGAGATGCTAGCGCTCGGAGAGAAATATAAGTTTGTGGAGAAATCAGGGGCGAGTTACACCTACACTCCACCTGGTGGTGACAGCTCGACTGAAGTAAAGCTTGGTCGCGGTTATGATGCGGCTCGTACCCATCTTCGCGAAAACCCTAAGGTTGCTACCGACCTACTGAAGCACATTAGAAAAGCGATGAAGGAAGAGACGAGTTAGAGAGACAAAAAACGGGCGGGGCCTTCGGCCCCGCCCGTTTTTTTAATTCACCCTAAACATCAATTCATCCATCTCATAGCTCTTTATGCGCCACGGCAGCGAGAGCGCCATGAGCATTATCACACCGACCAGTACTAGGGTCATTGTTCCCGTATTTAAAAACGCATTAATCCAAAAGTTGGCTAATTCCCCCACCCTAACTTCAAGCATATTGGCAAACACATCCGGTATCGAGACGACTCGCGACAAGACCAAAAGACAAACCGCTACAACAGCGCTGTGGACAGAAAGCGGATGCTTTAGATGTCGCAAGGTGTAGATGTAGTACACTCGTCTCATTATTTTGTGATGAATATTCGTCATACGGTGTGTATATTGCTTTTAACTATGGAGGCGGCCGCTAGGTTACGGTGGCCAACAGGCGACGAAACTGCTCCTTTGCCCTATATACGCGTGCTTTGACTGCCCCGACACTCTCCCCACTCTGCTCCGCTATGTCCTCTTGGCTCCAGCGCTCCATATAGTGGAGACGAAGAACGGTAGCAAAATGGCCTGGCATACGCGCCAAGATACGTTCAACTAGGTCGCGATCCTCCTCAAACCCACTATGTAGAGAACGCTCTCCAACCAGACGCTCAAATTCTGGATCAAGATTTACAAAACGTTGACCTTCCTTCACTCTTTTTTGATAAAGCGTAAAAGCGGTATTGAGGAGGATGCGGTAAGCCCACGAAGAAAACTGTGCACCTTCCTGAGGTGTAAAACGATCGGCGTTTAGGTATATCTTAGTAAAAGCATCCTGCACAATCTCCTCAGCATCTTCAGGCGACCGCACGATAGTGCGGACCTTGCGTAAAAAAGCCTCTTGGTAACGTTCTAACAAAATCGCAAAGAGCCACGGTTCGCGCCGTGCGCGCACCAAAATCTCCTCATCGGAGAGATTGTTTGTCTGGTCGGTGGTTGAAAAACCTAACATATTGAAGTATGCTTCTCGCCTATGTCTGTACTATCTTATAACGAAATTCTCCCGAAAAAAGTGATACTTTGGAACGATGAGCCATATCTCGTTGTTTCTAGCCACGTTTTCCGCAAACAACAGCGCAAACCAGTCAATGTGACCAAACTTAAGAGCCTAAAAGGTGGCCGCGTGGTCGAAAACTCCTTTCACCAGAATGAAACCGTCGAAGAAGCCGAGCTTGAGAAAAAGACCATCACTTTCATCTATGAGAGCAAGGGCGAGTATTGGTTCCACGACACAAAAGACAAGAGCCAGCGCTTTGCACTTGCACCAGATACCATCGGTTCTGGCGCCAAATTTATGAAGGCTAACTCAGAAGTTGAAGCCTTGGTTTTTGATGAAGAAATCATCGGTGTAACCATCCCAATCAAAGTAGAATTGAAAGTAAAGGAGGCTATGCCCGCGGTAAAGGGCAACACTTCGTCCGGCGCTCTTAAGGAGGTTACTTTAGAAACCGGTGCTACCTTGATGGTACCGATGTTTATTGGTGAAGGCGATATTATTTCGATAAATACAGAAACCGCTACCTACTCCGAGCGAATGGAGAAGGCCTAGATTAAGGTATAAAAAACACCGCGGGCCGAAGGCTCGCGGTGTTTTTGTTTTCGTCTAGCCTAACTAAACGAAATTAGTGCGCTACGTATGGCAATAGAGCCATGAAACGTGCTCGCTTGATAGCACGGGCAAGATCACGCTGGGCGCTAGCCTTGAGGCCAGTGCGCTTGCGAGAAAGGATACGTGCGTGTGGGTTGGTTTGTGCACGAAGGCTCGTAATGTCCTTGTAATCAATATGATTTAGATTGTCTTTTTTTTCTTTTTCCATTTTCAAGAATTTAGTAAGTATTAAAACTTTCAAAATCGGATGAAATCCGACGAGTTGGAGGAATTTTATCGACCAAGACGTATGAGCAATTCATACAAGCTTCGTTCGCTCGGTCATGTGAAAACAAGTTTTCTCACGACGCTCGCTCACTTACTTGTAGATAGGACTACGGCGTGGGAGATAAAATTCCGAAACTCTAGGATTTCGCCAATTTTGGGAGTTTTAGAATGGGATGTCTTCAGGGTTAATTTCTTCTTCAGGATAATCAGGCAATTTCGATCCTGCTGGCGCGGAATCGCTGTGAGTTGGAGCTGGAGCAGAATCGCCACCAGCCGTACCTCGTCCGGCGTCGGCTCCGAATTGGAAGGTATCAGCGACTACTTCCGTACGATAACGCTTTACGCCGTCTTGTTCCCAAGAACGTGTTTGCAAACGACCTTCTAGATAGACTGGTCGGCCTTTCTTCAACCACTGACCCATCACGTCAGCTAGTTTGCCGAAAGCAACGATGTCGTGATATTCAGTCTGCTCCTGCTTCTTGCCGTCCTTATCTGTATAAGTGCGGTTAGTAGCAATAGCAAATGAACAAACTGCCTGACCGCTCGGAAGAGCTCGCTTCTCTGGGTCGCGAGTCAGATTACCGTAGAGCATCACTTTGTTAATGTACATAGAAGAGGTAATTAGCCGTTATAATCTGCAATTATACCTCCTTTTCCTCCAAGGTCTTGTCGAGAACTTCCCCGCCCTCTACTGGAGCCAAGGCTCCTTCCTCCTCAGAAACAACGGCGAGATCTGGGATTATCTCAGAATCCTCAATCGTAGTAACTGTTTTTTGGTCGCGGATTGCATCGTGGAAACGGAAAGGATTTTCAGCTTCTACACGAGTCAATTTGAGAAGCAGGTGACGTAGGACTGAAGTATTCCAGTCCATATCCTTACCGATTGCCACAGCGTTTTCTGGAGTTGCCTCCAAACGAACCCAAGCAAAGTAAGCGGTCTTGAACTTACGATTTTTACCTTCAAGGTGCTTCTCTACCTCGTAAGCTAAGTCAAAACGTTCAGGTGCTTCTTCGTTGGTAACTTCGCCGCCCTTCTTCACAACCATCGCTTTGATGGCCTCGAACACGGCGGGAACTTCCTCTTCAACGACCGTTGGAAGTATGTGGAAAGCGAGTTCGTAGCTTTGGCGCTCTTTCGCGTCCGCGGCTTCGTCCTCTACTTCGATCGTTGGCATTATTTCTTCAGACATTTGATATCTAACAACTATTAATGGGTGCTACCGTACCACGTTTTTGCACAAAATTCAACATCTCCCTTCCCATCCTTCCTACCATGTTAAAATCAACAGACTATGAAGTGGAATAGGCAAGCTTATCTAACTACTACACTTATCGCTCTGGTCTTAGCGAGCCAAGGCTATTTTTGGTGGGAGCGAACAGAGATGGAGAAAGGCCAAAACACCCTGATCGCCGATCTTGAGCAAAGGGACGAAGAATTGTCTCTCAAACATGCTGTTATTAAGGAGCTGTCCGGAAAACTTGCCATGACAGCCGAAGAGCTAACTGGGACTGAAGACCGCCTACGTGGTGAAAAAGAGCGCAACGACGCGATGGAGGAACAAATCGACGACCTCGCTGGGACTGTTTCTGATCTCGACAAACTTTCAAAGACCGACAAGGAACTTCTGCAAAAATATTCCAAAGTCTATTTCCTAAATGAGCACTATGTGCCAGAGTCCTTAAAAGATATCGAAGCGAAGTGGAAATATTCTGAGGATAAAGAACTCAAGATTCATAGCAAGGTCAATAGTTTCTTTGAAGACATGTTAGAAGACGCCCTTGATGACGAGGTAGAACTCTGGGTCGTTTCATCTTATCGGTCTTTCTATGAGCAAGCGTCCTTGAAAGGCGCTTACACCGTCACCTACGGCAGTGGAGCCAACACCTTCTCCGCCGACCAAGGCTTTTCCGAACACCAACTCGGCACCACCATCGACTTCACTACCAAAGGATTAAATGGTGGACTAGCAGGATTTGCCTCAACCCCAGCTTATACGTGGATGATAGAAAACGCGCATAAATACGGTTTCACTCTTTCCTACCCCGATGGCAATGCTTACTATGTGTATGAGCCGTGGCACTGGCGATTTGTTGGTGTTGACCTAGCCTCTGATCTGCACCGCGATGACAAACACTTCTACGATCTCTCCCAGCGCGATATCGATCAATATCTTCTTCACATCTTTGATTAAAGATAAAACGGCGAGGGCCAAAGGCCCGCGCCGTTTTATAATCCTGTTTATCTAAATATCTCATAAGATATTTAGATGTGATAGAGATTCTTAGCATTCATTACCAACTGTTCTCTCACCTTCTCCTCATCTTCCCTACGGATTTCCGCGATCTTTTTATACACCTCTTTAACCATCCAGGGTTCGCAGCGCTGGCCACGATACGGTACTGGCGCCACATACGGGCAGTCTGTTTCGCCATGGATCATATCAAGTGGAACATTACGCACCACCTCTTCATAATCTTTAGCAAAGGTAATCACGCCAGTGAAGGAAACTGAAAACCCAATATCTAAAAATCTTTTAGCCTGTTCATATGAACCGGCATAAAAATGTATGTTGCCGCGCACCTTAGCGTGGGATTTTAATATTTCGTAAGTATCGTCATAAACATTCCCCACTCCTGCATCGGCCTTAGCTGAAGCACTGTTGCCTTTGGCATCACGAGTGTGAATCATCAGTGGTAGATCAAGCTCGTTGGCCAACTCTATCTGTTCAATAAAAGCTTTCTCCTGTACCGGCTTGGTATCTTTCTCGAGACGGTAATAATCAAGGCCACATTCACCTATCGCAACTACCTTTTTATTCTTAGCTAAGTCGCGATAGTAATCCGCATCAAACTCCTCCCCGCGTGAGGTAAAGGCTTTCATATTTTCACCGAGCTCCTGCTCATCGTGATACGAAGAAGAGGTGTGAACCGGATGCAGGCCAATAATTGCGAAGCAATTATTGGCCTCGGAGGCAATCTCCACTGCTCGCTTGCTCGTATCAGCTTGTGTCCCGACATTTATCACAGCCACGCTTTCGTCCTCGCAACGCGAAAGCACCGCCTCAACATCGTCCTTAAAGGCGTTGATATTCAAATGCGCGTGCGTGTCGATATAGCGATAACTCATTGATCCAAACGACTAAATAGATTCTCGGGTTTCTTATTCGCCAAAACTGCGTCTTTAATAATGCGAGAAGTATTTGGCATAAGTGGCTCCAGATGAACAGCGATTGCCTGCAATCGCTCTACGCTTTTGGCAATTATTTCTACCGCCGCGCTCTTGTCAGTCTTCACAAGCTTGAAAGGTTCGGTCTTAGTGATCTCAGCATCTAAGTCTCCAATTTCACGCCAAATAAAATCCGCCGCCGCCTGCAAGTTGAAGGCGTCTATGGCAACCTTGTATTCCTCGGATAAAGCTACTTCACCTACTTCTACTGGCGCCAGCAGATGTGTCTCAGCCATTTTCATTACTCGCGCTACCAAGTTACCCAGACCATTTACCAAGTTGGCCGTGTACCACTCATCAAGTCGTTCCCAAGTAATATCAGAGTCATCAAATGGATGCACATGACGAAGAAGTAAGTAACGAGTCGCCTCGAGGCCGTATTTATCTACAACATCGAAAGGACTGATCACATTACCTAACGACTTACTCATCTTGTGACCGCCACTATTAATGAATCCGTGATAGAAAATAACATCGGTCGCCTTCACTCCAGCGCTCTTAAGCATCGCCTGCCACATTATCGACTGAAAGCGCACCTGGTCTTTACCTGCCAACTGCAAGGTTATGCCATCCTTCCAAAATTTTTCAAACTTACTTTCATCATTACTTCCCCAGCCGAGCGTGGAGATGTAATTGGTGAGTGCATCAAACCAAACATACATTACATGTTCCTCATCATCTGGTACTGATATCCCCCAATCCATTCGAGATTTTTGGCGTGAAATAGAAAAGTCTTCTAGTCCATTCTGGACAAATTTCAGCGCTTCCTCGCGGCGCCACTCTGGCACAATAACACCAGGTTTTGAAAGATACTCTGTTAAATAATTTTGGTAGTTGGAAAGCTTGAAGAAATAATTTTCTTCTGCCACTTCTTCAACTGGCTTCTTGTGAATCAAACAGCACTTGTTTTCATCCAGCTCGGACTCTTTGTAATAGACTTCGCAGCCAACACAATAAAGGCCAGTGTATTGCCGCTTTTCTATATCACCCTTTTCCTTGCATCTGCGCCACATTTCTTGCGCCGCCTTCATATGACCAGGATCGGTTGTTCGAATAAAGGCATCGTGCGATAAACCAAAAACATCTTTGTTGAGTTTTTCAAAACGTTCAGCGTAATGATCTACATACGCCTTCACATCTTGGCCGCTTTCCTTGGCTTTGTTGGCGATCTTTTGTCCATGCTCGTCGGTACCAGTATTGAAAAAAACATCATATCCCAAAAGTCTCCAGTAGCGCGCAATAGTATCCGCTTGGATAAATTCCAAAGCGTGCCCAAGGTGGGGGTCATCATTGACGTACGGTAGCGTGGTGGTGAGATAGCGCGCTTTCTTTTCTGCCATAATGAGCAAGGATAACACCGATTTTAGGCAAAAAAAAGCGGCGCCGATGGCACCACTTTCAAAATATTGGACTAAAGCCAACTAAGGCGTAGGGTATTTGTTCGCCTGATCTGATCAATGAAGAATGGTCTCATGTAGCGATACATCAGACTATTTTTCGGCGAGCGACAGTGAATTTCCAAATCCTTACTGAAAGCATACCTGATGATATCCCGAGCATAAACCGAAGACCCACTTCCGCCGACCCATAATGACAATATGTGGTCGAGAGTGCCATTGAAGAAGTCCTTGTGAACACGCTTAAACATCTCATCCGCACTTAGTCCAGAAGATTGGTATTCTTCCTCAAAGGAAGGTGACGTGACCATTGGAATAGGCTTCCACTCTTCCTTAAATGCTTCACAACACAAATCAAAGAGGCTGGCTTCTACCATCCAGTCTCCATCCTTTGACGGAACATAAAGCACGTAAACCGGCATGATTAACATGGCCGTTCTCCTTTCCTTATGTGTGCCTCTGGACGAAAATATACTACTATCGCAAAGCCGCGACAAGCTCGGAGATAGCTACCCGAGTCTGCTCTCCAGTATCACGATCACGGATGGTGACAGTATCTAGAAGCGCTGGAGTCTCTCCCAGAGTATCGAAGTCGATCACTACACAGTACGGCGTGCCGATTTCATCCTGGCGGCGGTAGCGCTTACCAATGTTGCCATTATCGTCCCAAGCAATATTTCCAAATTCTTTCTTAAGCATCAAGAATACTTCCCTCGCCCTCTCTACCAACTCCGGCTTATTCTTAAGAAGTGGAGAGACTGCGACACGGTATGGAGCAAGATGAACCGGCAACTTCAAATAAGTTCGTACATCACCGCTCATTTCATCTTCTGTATAAGCTTCAGAAAAAACGGCTGTGATAGCGCGACCAAGACCAAAAGATGGTTCTAGCACATGTGGGATGAAGCGTGTACCATCCGGCTCAATGTATTCAAGAGAAGCACCACTTGCTTCCTGATGACTCTTGAGATCATGATCGGTACGATAGGCAAAGCCAGAGAGTTCATCGAAACCTTTGCCCGGATAATTATATTCGAAGTCCGTGGTGCGCTTAGAGTAGTGTGCTAAATCATTTTCTGGCACTTCAAATTCGCGAATGTTCTCGCGTGATAGGCCAAGTCGATCAAACCACTTCCAGATGTATTCTCGCCATGCTTCAAATTGCTGCTCCCACTCGCCTTCTTTCACGAAGTACTCAATCTCCATTTGTTCAAACTCTCGCACACGGAAAAGAAAATCCCGGGGCGCGATTTCATTGCGAAAGGCCTTACCGACTTGCGCAATACCAAAAGGTATCTTCGGGCTCATTGTATCTACGACATTTTTAAAATTCACAAAGATACCCTGTGCTGTCTCTGGTCGAAGGTAGGATTTTATAGTACCCTCAGCTCCCACCTTCGTTTCAAACATAAGATTGAAGTTTCGTACCTCTCCAAGCGCACCCCCACAATCCGGACAAGTAGTCGCGTCACTAAGATGGTCGGCCCGAAAACGATGGTGGCATTTGGTGCACTCCGTTATTGGATCAGAAAAACCAGCGCCAGTGTGTCCACTAGCTTCCCAAACCTTTTCATTCATCAAAATCGAGGCGTTGATGCCGTACATATCTTCGCGGTCAGTCACAAACATCTTCCACCACTCACGCAAGATATTGTCACGAAGCATCACGCCAAGCGGACCATAGTCCCAAGTACCAGCCAAGCCTCCGTATATTTCACTGCCTTGAAATATGAAACCGCGGCGCTTACAAAGTGACACTATCTTCTCCATCTTGTTATCTATATCTGCCATGCTGATGTTTGTGATTTTTAATTGGCTTGTACCACTCCACTCCTTCTCTCGTCGCCGATTTCGCTGGTAACTGCGCCAGACGTGGACCGGAGTACCGTGCCGGTAAAGCTATCATCAGCGCTTAGATACGAGTCACCAATGATATCGGGAGTTCTATCAATTTGCGAGGCACTTGGCAAGAAGGACACCTGGAATGTACCATCGATGTCTTGCCCCGACTGGATAGACCCTGCCTTCCACTCAACGATACGACTAGTTGGATTATAGTTCCATTGTCCAGAACCGCTAGTCACTCCAGTCCACGTGATATAAGCCGGCAGGCTAGTTGTCAGGGTGACGTTAGATAGGTTATTGGCAGAACCCTGAGCCTTCCATGCGATCGTATAATTGGTTGATTGACCAACCACTGGTGGCACTGGACCTCCGTCACTACTAGAGCGAGTGGCGGCTACCAGTATCGATGGCCTGCTTTCCACCTTAATCGTGCGACTGATCGTGCCAGAGATCTCCTCACGAGCACCACTTTCTGATACACGCCGACCTGTGACTTTCACAGCAAAAGTGACGTTTGGTGTTTGCAAACCATCTGTCTGTGGAAATAAAGTAAAATTCAAACGAACATTTCCATCAGGACCAATTTCGGTCAAAGCATCGTCCGTACTACTTTCCCAACGAATAGTATGTCTGGAGGAATCGTAATATCCCCCGACTGGCCTAACTTCTGTATCGGATAGCGCGTTGCCAGACAAAGCGACTTCGACGACTGTATCATAAACGGAATTTTCAAGCGTGTTCTTGAGATCGAGAGCAACGTTTGTTTGCATTCCAGGAGGAACACTGACTGTCTTCTCTCTTTTTCCATCCACAGTTACATCGACTGCCAAGAAAGGCTGCTCTAATACAAACTCCGTTTGGGCAACAGCAAGGATAGAGGCCAAAGTGTTGGCGTCACGAGTACCGGCAACACCGGCGGCAAATTTAATGACTCGTTTCTCTGACTCGGTACCAATGACTATACCCGTGAGTTTAATTGTGGCTTTACCTTCTGGTGGTAGATCACTAATTTTCCAAATGTTTCGACCACTATACGGCGCGGGATCAGAACGAGAATAGTCAAAACCAGAAGGATATTCTGCTTTAATTAACAGGTCCTTAAGTGGCATCGGTGAGTTTGAAACCACTTCTATTGTAATGGTCGTCTCCTGTCCTGACGATATTGTTTTTTCAGCGTCTATATTTAGAACTACTGGAGCACTACCTATTTTAAATTTAAAAGGAGCGGCCTCTTTGAAGAAAGTAGCGTTACTACCTTTCATTCGATATTCGATGGAGGCGTGAATCTCAGACTCTTGGTTTTCTTCACCAAAAGCGCGTACCTGAAATGTTTGATTGAGAACTTCACCTGGAGCCATAATCGGCAGAGGAAAACGCTCAGAAAAGAGCTCTTTACTCTCGTCATCGGCAGAACGGGTACCTGGTGGATATTCCAATATCAAAGTGGCTGATTCTACCGGCACGTTATTTCGATTGGCAATGCCGAGCTGAAGAGACAATACTTCGCCGCCTCCCACCGTGAACGGCCCAGTGACTGAAAGTTCTATGTTTTCACCACTTACATTATTACGACCCAGTAGAAGATAAACACTTGAAGCAATAAGAGATATTACAAAAAATCCTAGAGCAAGGAGCAATAGACGCACACGCCAACGACGTGAAACCGGTGGCGTAATTAATGAAGAGGAATCAGACTTAATAGGTGTCCTCTTGGCGGTAGCTAGAGGGGCTCCGTGTGGTGGAGGTATGTCAAATTCTTGGACAACGCCAATGGCATTTGTCCGATCAGAGTCTAGCTTTACGCGTGGACTAGCTTTCTGTTCTTCGCCACGAGCGTAAAGACGCTCGCGAAGAGCGTCTAATTTTTCACTGGAACGCTTGTCCGACATCAGATCATTATAACATCACAAGTGACTAGCTTGTTTTGCTTTTTCAATGGCTAGACCGGCTGTTTTTGGCAAAGTCGGCAGAGTCCACCACTCTTTGGTGGTGATGTAGTTTTCTAACTCAGGAGTAACCGCGATGTAACCAAGTGTATGAAGTAATCGAAGGCTGAAAATTTCTACCAAATCAGATTGATTAGCCGACTCTTCTTTTGCTCTTTTTAGTGCCGCTTTGGTGTCTTCAAAGAGAGTCCCGTGAACTATTTCACCGTGCAAAAATTGACGCAAGAGACGCACGATTGCAGCGACGGCGGCACGTGCTAAGCGCGTGCCGCTTTGCGTGTCATCGAAGTAGTTGAGTTCGCCTTCCGCACTTCCGATACGCCAACCACCTTTGCCGCGCACCAAAGAAACTCTAATAAGGGAAAAATCCTGCAAAGCGTAACGCTGACGCGACCTCTCCTCGCGCACACTGCGTGCAGTCGCCCACAACATTCCCGCATCTCTGGTAAAGAGCAGGAAAGATTTGTCCGAGGTATTATTCGCCCGCGAGCCGCAGACAATCGCTTCGGTAGTGTAGATCTTGTGAGACACCCCTGAAGTTTAAAGTGGAAAGCCAAATGTGGAAAGGGGCGCAGCCTTCGGCCGCGCCCCTTTCCACAAACCCTCCTGCGCCCCTAACGTTTGATCTCCACAATAAAGGAGTATTCACCCGCTTTTATTTCCTCACCTCCAGCTTCGCCAAAGGAAACGGCATCAGCGCCAGTCACGCGCTTAATCTCGCTTTCGAAGGTTCGCAATATTGTCTCCCCTCCCTCTGATGTCTTCACAACTAGAGCAATACGATCGCTCGGCTCCAAACCTTGCGTCTTGCGCATCTCCTGCACGGCACGAATGAAGTCACGAGCATCCCCTTCCATCTTTAATTCTGGAGTGATCTCTGTATCAAGAATTGCGCGTTCAGAAATACTCGCATCCCCTACTACTTCTTTTACATTCACTTCGTCGGCAACAATGCTGGCGTACTCCGGCTCCAGCTCAATGTTGATGGTTAGTTTCGGTAATGGCTGGCGCACTTTTACACCGGCACGAGTACGCGCTTCAAGTGCCAAGGTTACAAACTCCCGCACCAAACTCATTTCACCTATCACTACGGGATCAACCGCCACGACTTCTGGCCAGCGCGACAAATGCACACTTTCTTCATCTTTGTCTTCTTTCACTCTACCCCAAAGATAATCGGCATAGAAAGGCATAGAAGGAGCCATTACTTGCGCCAGAGTTTTGAGCACGAAGCGTAAGGTCGCCAGTGCGAGTTTTTTATCGGCCGCATCTTCGCCCTTCAGGCGATCTCTACTTCGACGCAAGTACCAGACCGACAAGTCGTCGATAAAGTCAGTGACGGGACGTGTAGCCTTATCCAACTCATAGTTTTTAAAACCCTCCGTCGCTTCGCCGATGAGTTGATTTAATCTGGAGATAATCCAACGATCCAGTACGTTACTTGATTCTCCGTTAGATTGCGTACCATCAGCAAACATTTCGTACATCGAAAGTACGTTATGGAGACGTCCAAGATTTTTGCGCACTTGCTCAGTGACTTCTTTCTCTGAAAAGTTTAGGTCTTCTGCGCGCATTATCGACGCTGATAGTAAGTAATAACGCACAGCATCAGCACCCACTCTGTCCACCAACTCCATTGGATCTGGGTAATTGCGAAGAGATTTGGACATCTTGCGACCATCCTCTGCCAAGACCAATCCGTTTACTATTACGTTCTTGTAAGGAGAACGTCCGAACAACGCCGTACCAAGCACTATAAGTGAATAAAACCAGCCTCGGGTTTGATCAAGTCCTTCGGCAATAAAATCTGCCGGGAACAACTGCTTGAAATTATCACTATTTTCAAAAGGATAATGATGTTGACCATACGGCATGGAGCCGCTTTCAAACCAACAATCAAACACGTCCTTCACTCGCTCAAGCTTCGTACCATCTTCATCATAGACTTCGAAGTCGTCTATATATGGCCTATGGTAATCGAGTTGATAGAAATCATTGTGTGGCAACGGAGTAAACGGTAGCTTGATATATTCGGCATTCCCCAAATAACCTTCCTTCCGAACCGCGATCGCACGCTTCATATCCGCCCCCTCCGATGCTGAGCGCAGTGCAAAAGTTGAAGCGGCATGTCCGACAATTAATATGTTTTTGCCCTGATATTTTTTGTCGATTTCATAGAGAAATTCACCGACTCGCTTTTGTACATCAAAGCGATTTTCAACACCATCGATGTGTTTGGTGAACTTCTCTTCATAAGTGGCGTAAAGAGCCTCGTATTCATCCCAAGTCTTGCCCTCTAATTCTTCACCGGTCTGAATCTCCACCAAACGTTCGTCTAGAACGACATTCTCTTGGCCAATTCCCAGTGCTTCAGCTAGAAGCAGCGCCGTATCACGAGTACGTTCCATTCCTGAGTGGAATATGACGTCGATCTTTTCAGCACGAAGCTTCTCTGCTACTTCTTTGCACTGCTCTCTACCCTTTTCTGTTAGTGGGTTCGTGCCTTTTTCTATGGAGTTAATAAAACCGCCTTGATTACTCTTTGCCTCCCCGTGTCGCATCAAAAAGTAAGCGTTGTTGCTCTTCTTAGAATGTTCAGTTAATTCTGCTAGTGAACCAAAGACCTTGTATTCTTTCGTTTCTTTATTACGCCAAATCGGTAACGGCGCTCCCCAATAACGCTGACGGCTGATCGCCCAGTCGCGCGCTCCTTCAAGCCACTTACCAAAACGATTATCGCCCACGTGTGATGGCACCCAATGGACTTTATTATTTTCTTCTACCAACTTATCTTTGATGTCAGTCACCCGCACAAACCAAGAATTAGTAGCGTAGTTTAGAAGTGGTGTATCACAACGCCAACAGTGCGGATAGCTGTGAGTGATGTTTTCCTTCTTGAATAGCACTCCTTTCGTAGAGAGCGCGCGCACCACTTCAATATCAGCATCAAGATGTGTGATCTCAGCCGCTTCATCATCTTTTGGTTTTACTAAACGACACTCAAAGTCGGTAACAAAATCCATAAAGTGACCACTCTCATCGACGTGATGCGCAATTGGAATATTGTGCTCCTTGGCGAGATTCATATCTTCCTCACCGTAAGCGGGAGCAAGGTGTACCGCACCAGTGCCTTCACTACCTACTTCCACATAATCGGCGTGATATATCTTCCAGGCATTTTCCTTCCCTGCCACTTCTTTTTTTTGCCAAAAATCAAAAGGTGGATTGTATGATCTGCCGACAAGTTTCTCACCTTTAAATTCTTCCACTATCTCGTACTCTTCTGTACCGAGCTGAGACAATCTCTCTTTCGCCAAAACGACAAATTCATCACCAATTTTAACCTTGGCATAAACCACATCTTTATGGACGGCCGCGGCGAAGTTGCCTGGTAGTGTCCACGGCGTAGTAGTCCAGACCAGTAGCGAAGTATTTTCTTCGTCGAGGAGACGGAGCTTAACGGTAACTGCGATGTCCTTAATATCTTTGTAACCTTGATTGACCTCGAAGTTGGATAGCGTAGTGCCACAACGAGGACAAAGATGCATTGATTTAAATCCTTCGTAAACCAAGCCTTTGTTGTTGAGCTCGCTGAATACCCACCAAACGCTCTCCGTGTAAGTAGAGTCCATGGTGCGATAATCATTCTCCATATCAGCGAAGCGACCGAGGCGCGGAATGATTCGCTTCCAATCATCACGATATTCGAGCACGGCTTCACGAGCCGCTTCATTGAAGTTCTTTACACCATAATCTTCAATGTCTCGCTTAGTAGCAAGACCGAGCTTCTTTTCGATCAGGTTTTCAAGTGGTAAACCGTGACAGTCCCAACCCCACTTGCGTGGTACACGATAACCGTTCATTGTCCAAAAGCGTGGAATGGCGTCTTTGATAGTACCGGCCAAAATATGTCCGTAGTGTGGTAAACCGGTTGCAAATGGTGGACCGTCGTAAAAAACATAGTCTCCATTAGGAGCGTCTTTCCCCAGCGTTTTGTTAAAAATATCGCGCTCGTTCCAGAAGGCTAGAATTTCCTCCTCCCTTTCCGCGATTTCGCTTTTTTGTTGGACAGCCTCCGGCTGTCCAACAGCCCTATTTTTATTCAAATCTTCTTTTTTCATAATTGTCTTGGTAAATCAGACCAATAAATGCAGCGTATCAGGCCGCATTTGCCATACTATCATTTCCCTCGATTTTGCAAAGAAAAACCATGACAAGAATTATTTGCCATGGCCTAAATCTCCCTCTTTGGAGGGTCTGAATTCCTCCGCTACTGGAGGAGTTGATTTTGTTGACCAAGGGTCTTCGAAGACCCTGTTGTCAAAAGAACTTTTGTTTGAACGAGCGTTGAACGGGTCGTAAAATTCCGTCTCGCTCGACACCTTTTTTACTTCCTTGGGTTCGTCCATCATAAGAACTCCTGCGTTGTCTTCGTTTTGCAACTTCGCTTACAGAGGAAAAGTTGCGGACAGGTACTTTAGCAGATATAAAAATTAAGACAACGACACCCCTTCTTTAATCAATAAGCTCTTCTTACTCTTACCTCGCAAACCGTTGTATCCACCAAGACCACTCCTCGCGACTACGCGATGACAAGGAACACGTTTATCTTTATTTTGTTTCATTAAGGCACCAACGGCGCGGGCGGCCTGCGGGCTGCCCGCCGCTTTTGCAACCTCACCATAAGTCATCGTCTGTCCTTTCGGGATTGACTTCACTACCGCCAAAACTTTGGCCTTAAAAATTTCCTTCAAGACCGGGCAATTCTTGTCGTGTGGCGCCGGTAAGTACCCAATACTCTGCAAAAACTCTTTCATTATTTCTCCACCAACAAATTTGAAACCCTGTTTCTTAAAAAACTTCACCCACTCTTTTTCATTCTCTAGTCCAATCGATTGGACCACTAGCCAGTTGGCAAAAGAAGTGTGCGCCTTTTGAATTTCTTTGATGACCTTAGCGTTATTGATTACCGCCTCGATCTTGAGTCGGTTGCGCACAATCCCTTCGTCTTTCAAAAGACGTTCGATGTCTCTTTTGCTAAACCGTGCTACTTTTTCTATATCAAAGTTTCCAAAGGCTTTATTAAAGCCCTCTCTTTTCTTAAGCATCAGATCCCACGATAATCCAGCCTGATTAATTTCAAGCGCCAATCTTTCCAAAAGGAGGTTATCGTCACTTACCGGAAAACCGTACTCATCATCGTGGTAGTGCTGGTGTAGTTTATTTGTCTTCGAGAATTCGCAATACGACATGAAATCACATCTTTTCCGGAGCCTTGATGGCTAGGAGCCACAAACCATTCTTAATCGTCTGTTTTACCGAAGAAGCGACGAGGGCCTTATACGGAGCATACTGATCAGTCGCATCAGCAATACGTTCGTTGGCATAAAAAGTATTGAAGGCTGAAGCCAACTCAATAAGGAAAGTGGCAACACGATGTGGTTCACGTTCTTCAAAAGCCTCTTCAACCACCTCCTGGAAACGATAGAGGATTTTTTCTACTTCGTAAGGAGTGTCGGGGATTGCATCTCCGTGCAATCCTGCTACCACACCAGCGTCTGCCGCTTTCGCCAACACTGACGTGATGCGTGCATGGGTGTATTGAAGATACGGACCAGAAGCACCCTCAAAAGATAGCGCCTGCTCTTTATTAAAAATACTGTCCTGATAAATACTACTCTTGAGCGTCGCATATTTAATAGCCCCAATTGCTATATCGCGAGACAAATCTCGATTGCTTTCAGTAACACCCGATTCTTTCATTTTTTCTTCGGCAGCATCAGTGATCTCATCAATGAAGTCAGCTGCGGAAATAACATCCCCAGTACGTGAAGACATTTTTCCTGTCGAGAGACGTATCATTCCGTGTCCGATATGTTCGGTCTTTTCTGCTAATTCTGGGTAAACAAAAGACATTGCTTTGAGTAGCACTTTGAAGTATTCGTTTATTTCCTTAGCAGTGGAAATAACCGAGTGATCATAAGAAATGTAATCTTCCTTGAGTTTAGCGAGAGCCAGCTCTTTCGCTTCGTAGGTCGGCAAACCTTCAGAGTTTAGAAACACACGGGAATGCAGACCGTAGTCTTCTCCTTTAAAAATCCGTGCTCCATCGCTTTCTTTAAAGACTTCCGGATTATTCACCACCAGTTCTTTGCCCTTCGGTGCCGCCTCACTTTCAAAGAAGTAATGATCAAACTTAGTGTCCACCATTTTGTAAATAGTCTCAAAATAATCCAGTGAAATTTGGCGGCCACGATCGTAAAGCGCGTTGATTTCTTCATCGCTTCTTTCGTACACCGCTTTGTTGATGGATTTGATTTCCGCCGCCGCCGCTTCGTCTTCTTTATTAGCAGTAGCGCCAAGTGCGTAAGCGCGACCTAAATCCTTAGAAGTAAAATCAGTGTCAGCAGTCAAGCCGAGTTGCTTCATTCCGTAAATGGCACACGCGACATGCAATCCGACATCGCCCTGATAATTCACCCGTTTAACGTCCGCACCCTGTGCCATAAAAAGCCGCGCGATTGACTCACCGACGGCGTTGGTGAAAAGATGTCCAATATGAAATTCTTTGAATGGATTAGGGTCGGTATATTCAACTAATACGGTCTTGCCTTGCCAATGATCGTTGTTCCCCCAACTATCGCCGAGAGACACCGCGCGGGCCACTTCCTGC
>Ga0156502_15_pt2 | contig 29622 bp, 23 predicted proteins | sample RifOxyB1_FD_110649 | JGI IMG/M metagenome (GOLD analysis project Ga0156502, IMG submission 110649) | Candidatus Kaiserbacteria bacterium RIFOXYB1_FULL_46_14 | reverse complement strand
AAATGAAATATCCAAAAGGTGTACTGATCCTGTAAGGATCAAGTCCTGATATATTGCCTGCGCACTGTCGTGGGAGGAACTCGCCCACCTTTCTTATTTCCCCTTCTTATCAAGATCGAGGACTTTGTCGATCCGAATCTGTGATACAAACTCCGGCACGTGGGAGACCAAAATCATCGCTCCCTCATAGTTGTTGAGTGCTTCAGCAATAACTGGGATGTGTCTAAAATTGATGTGGTTGGTTGGTTCGTCCAAGATGAGCAGGCCAGGTTCCAAGAGCACCAGTCTCGCAAATGCCACTAGACCTTTTTGCCCTTCCGAGAGAAGTCCGATCCTTGTCTTAATGACATCCGCATTAATCAAAAATCCCGCGGCAGTCGAACGCATATCCTCTTCGACTTTCTTCTTCATGACAGACATCAGACATTCATGAACCGTCTGGTCGAAATCGAGGTTGGAAAAGTCCTGTCGGTAGTAGCCAATAGTTACCCCCGGAGACACATGCTCACCAGTAGCATGTCCTGACGCCAGTGATTCAAGCAAGGTGGTCTTTCCTATACCGTTTGGGCCGATGATCTGAAGATGCTCACCACGCTTAAGAGAAAGGTCGCACTCTACATCTTTTGCCTTATGGTTGCGGATTACCTTGTATGAAGAAAGCTTGAGAACTTCAAGCGGCACGCCACTAGCCGGCGGAATGGAGAAAGGGCGGATGGTGCGATCTTCTTTGCGTACTTCAACCTTATTCTCTTCATACTCATCTACCTTCTCACGCATACGCTTAGCTACCAGACGCATTCCTCCACCTTTGTTTGCAAAAAAGTTGGCCTTTTCTTTATTCTCTCTAATCTCTTTTTCAAGTTGAGCGTTTTTGCGTCGCTCCTTCTCCACCCGAGTGGCGATCTCTAGGACCACGTCATTATAGTTACCATCATACTGCTCCACGGTGCGGGTCTGAGTATTGAGGTAAAGAACCCCTTGTGTAAAAGCATTCAAAAAGTCTGCATCATGCGAAATCACCACCACTGTCTTTCGATACTCGCGAAGAAATTCAGTAAGATGAGCGATGCCCTCCCGATCAAGATTGTTGGTAGGTTCATCGAGTAGCAATACATCTGGTTGTTCGATGAGCGCTGAAGCGAGGAGAAGTCGAGCTTGCTGACCACCTGAGAAGCTTCCGATCAAACGATCTTTAAATCCCTTACTGACCTCTGGATCTGATGGTGACAAATTCACCACCTCCAAGACTTCATCGATCTTTGGGTCAATGTCATAAACTTTCTCTGCAAATCGTTTCTCAAAAAAAGCACGCATAGTGAGAGCCATCTCACTTTGTGGAATAACCTGCCGCGACACAGCGATCGTGGTCTGCGGCATAATGTTAATATCGCCACTATCGGGTTTAAGCGCACCAGAAATAAGAGCGAAGATGGTACTCTTCCCTGCGCCATTTTGGCCCATCAGTGTCATCTTTGCTCCGCGTCGGATCGAAAAGTTAGCCCCGATTAAGATCGGTTTTGTGGAGTCGTGCTCGTATGAGACACTGTTGAATGTAATAAGGCCAGCATTCCTAGACATAGCGCCCCAGAGTACACTACCAATCCGCCTGTATCAACATAATAAAAAAACCGCCGCGTCTGATGCGGCGATTTTTTATGCAATATATCTAAGACTATTTCTTTACTATCTTGTCTTTCTTTGGCTTCTTTTTATCCTTCTGTCGATCCATTCCTTTGGCCATATTCAAAACTATGAAAAAATAATAATGCCCCTGTAAGTATCTAGATTTTCATCGGTCGAAACTTAGCAAGTGATAACTCTTACATTATAGCAACAGGGCGAAGTCGTCCGACCTGTTGTCCACATTACTAGAAACCGCCAGAATACCCTACCTCTTGGGGTAGGGCTGAATAGCGACAATAAACAAGCATCGGCGGAGCCGAAACCTTATCTAGCAAAAACGCCCAGGTTCGCTCGCCTAATGCCCCGTCCGCTTGCGGCGGGTAATAGGATGAGTGACGTTTTTACTTTCCTCTGCTATATTCGCTAAGTGTTAGAAGAACTAAAAAAACCAAAGATTGTGGTGGTCGTCGGACCAACTGCTTCCGGCAAAACCGGAATGGCGGTCGAGTTGGCCAAGAGATTCAACGGCGAAGTGGTGTCAGCTGACTCGCGGCAGGTTTATCGTGGAATGGACATTGGTACCGCCAAAGTTACCACTGAGGAAATGCAAGGCATCCCACACCACCTACTTGATGTTGCTTCACCAACCGAAGTCTATACGGCCAGCGACTTTGCCCGTGATGCAAAGATCGTAATTAATGACATCATCTCGCGCGGCAGATTGCCGATCGTAGCTGGCGGCACTTTTTTCTACATTGATACTCTACTCGGTAAAGTTACCGTGCCAGAAGTTCCACCCGATCAAGTCTTACGCGCTACCCTCGAAGAAAAAAGTGCCGCCGATCTACTTTCAATACTTGAAAGTCTCGATCCTGACCGAGCTGCCTCAATCGAACCAGAGAACCAAAGACGACTCGTACGGGCCATTGAGATCGCCACATATCTAGGCAAAGTTCCCCCTCAGAGTCCTTCTGATTGCCCGTACGATGTTCTAACAATCGGTTTACTGATCAATATAGAAACCCATGGAGAGATTGTAAAACAACGAATCATTGAGCGCCTAAATACCGGAATGGCCGACGAGGTTAGGACCTTGCTCGAAAGCGGAGTCACACACGAGCGTCTAGAAAGTTTTGGACTTGAGTATCGTTATCTATCACGCTACCTACGCGGTTTATTGGATTACGATTCGATGGTGGAAGAATTGTCCGTAAAAACTCGTCAATTCGCCAAACGCCAAATGACGTGGCTAAAGCGAGATAAAACTATCCAGTGGTTTTTGAAGGACGACCCGGAAATATTTGATGTGATGAAGAGGTTTTTGACTAATTAACTGGCGGTCACGAGTTACTAAGCATAGTTGTTCGCTACGCTCCAATTCTGCTAAGTACTCTCAACCCCGCCTCGCGATATTTCGTGACAGGCAATAGTCACAAAATATATCGCTGCGGCTCCCGCACAGACACGGAAGCCAAACTTTTGGCTTCCTAATCAATAAAGGGCATGACTTACGTCATGCCCTTTATTGATTGTCTGTGCGGGCCCACGAGGATTCGAACCTCGGTCAACGGTTTTGGAAACCGGCATTCTACCACTGAACTATAGGCCCGAGGATTAGATCTTAGTGCAAAAGGGGCACAAAATCAATTGGTGGTGTTGCCGGTGTTGGTTATTCCTCCAGTAGTCTCATCCAAACCCTTGTCTGTTAAGCCTTTAAGTAAAAGATCCACCACCAAAAATGCGGAAAGGATAATGATGATACCAATCACAATATTGGTAAACATTTCTTTTGCCTCGCTCCATTTAGAGGTATCGCCAGCAGAAACCACCAACTGAAAACCTACATAGACCAACGCGATCACAGCAATCACCGACAACATCTTGATCAAGAAATCAATCAGGTTGTTGGCCAACTGGATCACATCTCCAGTATCGCAGTCAGTTCCATCGCAAGGCACTAAGCCGGTACTCTCCGCCGCCCCTACAAAAGTAGGCAGAAAAACGATAAAGAGGGCTAAAAGGAATGGCAAGAATCTCATAACTAAATGATAACACAAGAGCCAATAGGCCAACCTAATACTGCAAACCAAAATAACGCGGGAAAAGAGGGGCGCTTCTGTCATTCGTTATTCCTCCGACAATCGGTAATTGTCGCAGGGTCGAAGGCCACGGAAGCGGAAGTTTTCCGGTAAATGGCTTTTTTCCAAACAACACGTCTGCTACACCAGCGCCTTCACTGCCAGGGAGCCAGGCCACCACAGCCGCATCCCAATTTTTAATATCATCAGTAATAATGAGCGGGCGACCTGTCACGAGTACGACCACCACTTTTAAACTAGTTTCTTTCAAACGATTGATCACTACAATATCCTCTTCACTCAAAAATGGGTTTGGATTATCACCTAAACCTTCTGCATAAGGTGACTCGCCCACAACGGCAATACCAAGGTCAGCCTTTGGAGAGCCTAAAGAGAAATTTGCATCAGCATCAAACTGAATGACCGAGCCTTCTCCAGCAGACTCTCTAATCCCAGCAAGAATTGAGGTAGCTCCAGGAAGCCAGTTTCCGTCAATCCCCTGCCATTCCACAGTCCAAGCACCTGCTTGTCTGCCTATATTGTCGGCGGCACTACCGGCGACCTGAATAGTGCGAACATCCTCTTTGATCGGAAGCAGACCATTGTTGTTTTTGAGAAGCACGAGTGATTTTGCCACCGCGTCGCGAGCGAGGACTCGGTGGGCTGACGATCCGACCTCAGATATATCTGGTGTAATACTGGTTTCAAAAAGCCCCAATTGAAACTTTGCAGTGAGTATTCGTTGTACTGCGTCATCAATTCTCGCTTCACTTATATCTCCCTTACTCACCGCTTGTTTAATATCTCGAACGAATTCCTTGTATTCAAACGGTAGCATCACCATATCCACACCTGCATTGATGGCTGTGATCGCTGCGGTGTAATTGTCACCAGGAATTTCATAAACCCCATACCAATCTGATACTACAAATCCTTTAAAACCAAGTTCTTCTTTAAGTACTGTTTGAACAAGATAGGTGGATGACGCAATCTTGGTGTCACCCCAACTATTTAGCCCGACCATGACACTTGCTGCGCCTACCTCGACTGCTTTCTGAAACGGCGGCAGATAATGCTCACGAAGCTTCTTTTCATCTACTGGTGTTGATCCTTGGTCGATTCTAAAATTCTCATTACTTGAACTGTTCCAAAGCATTCCGCCCACGCCAATATAATGCTTCGGGGTCGCCAGCACTGAAATTGTGGTTGAAGACTTAGTCTGGTTCTCTTGCAAGCCACGAATATAAGCGCTACCGAGACTGCTTACCAGTTGAGGATCGTCAGAGAAAGTCTCATACACGCGACCCCAACGAATGTCCTCGGGCATGTCGTACGTGGGCGAATAACTCCACCGCACTCCGGTGGCTAACAACTCATCTCCCGTAGCTTGTGCAACTTTTTTAACAAGTGTCGCGTCACCACTTGCTCCTAATCCAATAAAGTGCGGGAAGATAGTGGATCCAGGAACATTGCTGTGTCCATGAATCGCATCCACACCATACAGTATAGGAATACCTAAGCGGGACGAACGAGACTCCAAAACAAAAGTTTCGACCATTTGTTTCCAACCTGACGGAGTATTGTCGTCTGGCCTTCCGCCAAATCCACTAAGCGCCCCGCCGAGACCGTAGGTCTGTATATCCCCAACTTCTTTCAAACTATTTTTTTCTACGAGTGCCATTTGTCCGATCTTTTCTTCAAGCGTCATATATGACATGAGATCGGCGACCCGTTGGTTAACGGGCGTCTCGCTGTTTCGATAGAGTGGGTTGTCTGGTAACTCCGACATGTTTGACCCAGCAAACTTATGTGCCTCGTAGCTTATAAATAGAGTCATAAATAGACAGGCGATCAATACAATGAGCCAGTATTTACCCAAGTGAGAAATGGTCATATTTCAGTATAGCAGGCCGCAAGACTGCTCCTGATTGTTGCCAATTCTCTACACTGATACAAAAAACACCCCGAAGGGTGTTTTCTACAAATATGCGTCGGGCTGGAGGAGGTTCGATAATTTTGTTTAACTGTATAAAAAAGAAACGCCCTGCAACCAGTGAAGGAGCAAGGCGCTCCAGGTTGCAGGGCGTGAGAACATCAGTCGTCTACACGGCCGATTTTCAAGTTGAAGATGTCCATTATCTTGTAGACGACAGCTTCGGCCACTCGGAATGACGGTTCTGCACCAAAGTGCTCACTCAGACGCTCTTGGAGCGCCAGAGTGTAGTCGGTCCGTTGTTCGCCGACACCGATTTCAACACGAAGTGCCTTCAGATCCTCATCGGTTTTACCTTCGAGAATCTTGGCGGCGACCGAGTGTGCCATCTGCTTGGCTTCAGCCCATTGAGCATGGACCTGCGGAAACATTTCCCAGTAGGCGTTGTGGTCGAGCCAGTCAGGGTAGTGTTCTTCTAACCAGGTATAGACACGACGGCGCAGTTTCGGCATTCGTTCGTCGTACTCGTCATTCGTGACAGGTTGACGATAGATTCCGAAGAGACGCTCGCCGGCTGCATTTTCGACCCAGAAATCATACGGTCCGTAGTCGGCCAGAGAATACGCGCTCCGAACGCTGATGCAGGTGCGAAGTTGCAGTCTCGGCTTCTCCAGTTCCTTCTTCGGTCCGTCAGAAGCAAAAGCTGCCTCGAACTCCTCCTTGCTGATGCAGGCGGCTTCCAGGTCCTCGTCGGTAATGACCAGCTTGGTACATTCCGGACGCTCGAAAGCGGCAAGAATGTCACCACGAATCTGGTTGAAGCCGTCGATGAGAAGGAAGTCGTGCCCTTCAAGGCCAATGGTCCATCCTTCGGGAAGACCGACACGTTGCCAGCCGACATAATCGCCAACATCCGAAGGAAGTTTGCGACCCCAAGCTTTGAGGCCCCAGGCGTTGAGGATTTTGTTTCCGTCGACGTCTTCATCGTTGGAATAGACTGCCAAAGGCAAGTTGTTCCAGTAGCCGTTGTTCCGAGGCAGCGGAGCCGCTTTGACTTCGACTTTCGGAGTCTTGTCAGAGGTGATTTCGAAGCCCAGATACGCCCGGGTGTGTTGAGCGAAGAAATCTGCGAATTGCTTTTGCAGATCGTCCGCTGAGACATCGCGTTCTGATTCATCGGGCTGATACCCGAACCTGAACGCCATCTCCCCATCATCAGATAAGCCGGCATAGATGTCGAACAGATTGCCAGAGAAGCCACGGCTTCCTGCAGCAATCTTCGAGCCGACGGCGCAGAGTTCGTTGAAATCGATCCCGTCGTCGTGTTTTTCTCCATTTTTGAATTTCCAAAGACCGGCAACTGTCCGGGCACCCGCATTTGCGGGGGATTGCAAGATAAGCATGATGTGCTCCAGTAGGTTGTTGAAACTGGTGCAGTAATAACACTAATATTATTTAGTGTCAATGTTTGTACGTCGGAAAAGATTCGAACCAGCTTCGGTGCAAAGACAACAGATTTACCGGGTGTCGCGAAACGAAGTGGAGCGACTATAAAAATGAAGTCGCCGGTGGGCGACACCCTATCCAGCAAACCTGCCCAGTTCGGCGAACATTAGGTTGCTAAATTAGACTACCGTGTACTCAATTGTGCGCCGGGAAAGATTCGAACTTTCGAAGGCCGAAGCCGACAGGTTTACAGCCTGTTGTGATTGACCACTCCACCACCGACGCATTTATTTAGTTTTGACTGTACTAAGCTAGCAGATAGCTGATTTTCTGCAAAGAATCGCAAGCGATGCTTTTTATCTGATTGTCCTCCTTTGGTCGGTTCGCTTTCGCTCACAGCGACCAATCTGCTGACTTCGCTAGCAGACCGGATGAAAAGCAAAGTAGTTTGCTTTTCATCCACTCCACCACCGACGCATTTAGCCAACGGATTCTACCAAATTAGCGAAATAGCGCAATTTTTACATCTCATCACTATCAACACTTTCGAACAACATTTAGACACAGCAACTAATGCTGTGTTGTATCATATTAGTACGTCTAGTGTTTAGTATTAATTACCATTTCAATGAGTAACGTATCTATTAGTAGTTTTTTTAGTAGGAGTGTATTGCATTTGATTGCGATTCTTTCTGTTTCCATCATTGCAACCTTGTTTGTTGCAGTTAACTTCGCTGCCGCACAAGCCGCCCCGAGCGCGGCCCCAACCATCCGATCCTTCACCGGACCAACCGAACTTAAGGTTGGTGAAGACGGCGTATGGAAAGTAGCTACCAGCGATCAAGACGGTGGCCAATTGACCTATCGTGTGCGCTGGGGCGACGAGAGAGTGATGAGTAAGATTGGCAACGGCGTATTATCTATATTCCGCAAATCTGATGATTTTGTACAAAGGACTTCTTTCACACACTTCTATAAAAAGAGTGGCGAGTACACTATCACCGTCACTGTGCGCGACCAGACAGGCAAAACGACCAATGTCACATCAACAGTGCGCGTGATCGATGCACCTTTCAAAGAAGCTAAATTTTCTGTTAAGCCGAACACCGGCAGCTCACCACTTGAGGTTGTCTTCACTGTAAATCTTGGCACTAGAATCCAAGCCCAAATAGACTTTGGTGACAACACCCCTAACGCGTCAGTAAAATGTGATCAAGAATTGACCGGTGAAAGAACCACGTGTGAAAACACCATTGAAGTCAGACACACTTACAGAAGCCCTGGTTTCTACACTGCGGAGCTTTTCAAAACCTATGACAATGTGCGGTACATCAAGGACACTGTGAGGATCCGAGTAAAGACCGGCAATCCAGTTTTGGACTTCTTCAAAGGCATTACTGATTCTTTCCAAGGAGCTTTCGATACCGTAATGGAAAACCTATTCCCCGATAATCAAGACGCCATTACTGATCGTGAATTTGCCGACTTGCCAGACATCAGAACCGATGGATACAGTTTTGGTACACGAACCGTTCATGAAATCGAAGCCATTATCATAAATGATCGAGTAGGTACCAAAGTGACCTGCGGCCTAAGTACCGGCTCACACACCTTCCAGGCCTACATCATTACCTCTACCAACGAAATCGGTATTTCAGATTGTTCCAGTACCAAAGATGCCGACGGTTACTTAACGTCTATTATCACCAACCTGACCATACGCCATGCCTTCAGCGGTTTGACGGTTGAAGAAATGCGCGGGATACCGATTTATATTGGCAAAACTGGAGAAGACATCACCGAGATAGAAGACGATTCTGATCCAACCGTACCGGAAGAAGACCCTAACAAGATTGGTTTTGAAGTGAAGGTAAAGAATGCAGCCGGTGTAACAGTACAAAACTGGGTGCAAGGTAATCTCACCATAAAGTCAAACGATTCTCTTGCCTTCCGCTGGGATGCTAGAACTGGTTACTCACAATGTTTACCTTTCCTTGCAGACGACGGTAGCTATGCCATCACACGCTCTGACAGTAAGATGTTGACTGGCAACACCGAAAATGAGGACTTCAATATCTATGAACGTGCCGGTTCTTATTACATCGAATGCAAGAGAACTAACGATAGTTCCCTAGTGCACAGTAGCGTTATTGATATCGCGGTTAATGACAGTGTTGATCGTAGAGTAGAACCACCTACTAAGGATCAATATTCCCTAACAAAAGACACTGCCAATCCTCTAAAGATAACTGTTACCAGAAAGGCACCAGCTGGTTGTGCTGACCATCTCAAGTACATCGGTGAAATCTATTGGGGTGACGACTCCTTTACTCGACAGCCACAAACTGCAGCTGACGTATGTGGCCCTGCAAAGACCCTGACAGAAACCCACACCTACAAAAAGCCTGGTACTTACAGAGTTTGGGTCAAGCTAAACAATGTATTGGTGTTCAACAAGAAAATTGTAGTAAGAGAGACCGACACTCCTACTCAATCCGGCGCTCTTAAAGTGACTCCTGGTACAGGCGATCAAGAGCTCTCTGTTACACTCACCACCAACAACGCCGCCGTTAACAAGAAGATCAGTGAATGTAAGTATTCCCTTGGATTCTACGGACCGAGCGGCAATGGTCTTAGCGTCGATTGGGGTGACGGCAGAACTCAGCCTAGTGATTCATACGTTGACACTAAGCGTGGTCAAAGCTGTACCGGTGCCGTAAGCAAACACACCTATCAAAAAGCTGGTACTTATACCGTCAAGTTGACGAGTTGGCATCCGGGCCCTACGGACGCACCGATTACTGATTGGAATGATACTGCGACTGTAAAGGTTGGTAGTGCTGACCCTGTCGTTGGCAATGTATTCAGAGCAACTCCGACTTCCGGTCAGGCCGCCCTTAAAGTTACTTTCAGATTCCCAAGTAACCGAAACTCTATACTTACTTTTGGTGACAAATCAAAAGCCCGCGTCTTTACCCCTTGTGTACCATCAGAAGCCCCGGTTGGCACAGGTGGTGGGGCTGCCTGTCTAGCTTATCGAGAAGTCACTCACACTTACGAAAAAGCCGACGACTACAACGCCAAACTAATTACTGGCTGCCCTATCAGTGCTGGCACTTGTTACGACAATGCAAAAATCGACACCATTGCCATTACCGTAAAGTAACTGCACGTAAAACTAAAATCGACTAATCTGTTCAATTTATAAGTCACTCTAGTTATTTACCCACAATCTTCATGTACACCTTCAAGTATTTACTTACCATTCTACTAATTACAGCACTTGTAACGCCCAACATCACCCTCGCCCTCGAAGGCTCCCTCGGTGGTGAAGCAGACGGTAGTGAATACGGCGGTGGAACTGACGGCGGTACTGACACATCAGGTGGCGATACGTCTTCTGGAGGAGATCCCGGTTACAGTGGTGACGGTACAGACAATTCACCAAGTGAAAATGGTCCTGGCCCTGGTATGGGTGGAGCTGATGCAGAAGCCACTAGCCAAGCCGCGGCAGATGCACAAGCAGCTTCTAGTTATGGCATGACTGGGGATGTGGATGTTAATGCTACGGCGCAAGGACGTATGGATGGTACTATCGATGGTGATCAAGTAGCGATGACCGATGGTTCGGTAGCCAGTTTGAGTGCTGGTGCAGCGGCGGCGGATGCTATCAGTGCCGCTAACACTATAGGTGGTTATGTTGATAACGCCGCCACACACGCTGCTTATCAAGACAATCCGGACATGGTACCTGGTACTGTGGTTGGTTCCTTAACGGGTACGGTTGGTTATCCGGCGGCGGTGGCTAGAGCTGAGATTGATGCTGCAGTAACGAAGTCCACCGTGGACGCTATTGCAGCGATAAATAATTCTGCCGCCACTGCTTATGCCGCCACCGCTAAAGATTTGGCTGGTGCTATATCACTTGCTACCAACCCGGCTGCAGCGATGTCCAAAATGGATGACGACCGTTTGTCGGCAATACAGGACTACCGATCAACAATTACTGACGCCAACGCTGTATCTGTAAATGCCTACCAACAAGGGTTGGCTCAAACCTCTTACTCTGGTCCAAAAGGTGTTCCCTCACAAGGTCTAAATACTGCCGCACAAAACGCTTATAGTAATATAGGTAAGTTTTCATATGACCCAAGCGCAACAATAAACCACACTGTCACTGGCGGCTGGGTGGATCAAAATGGTCGTGTGGCCGGCGTAGATAGTTTTTCACCAAGTATTAACAAAAACATTGACGCCATAACGCAAGGAGTGGTGGACAATATGAACAAAGGTAACTTTAGTGTCTCAATAGACACTAAAGACAATACGCTATCTGTAACCAACCTAGACACCGGAAGCAAACAGACAGCGTCTTTGAATAACCTGGCCAATGATGTGGCCCAAAATACAACGACACAGGTTGGTCAACAATTTGGTAAGACTTACTCCGGGCCAAAAGGTGTTCCCGCTTTAGGCTTGAACACTGCCGCCCAATATGCGGCGGTTGTTAAATCTAACCAGATGCCGAGCCCAGTACAAACAAGCAATGCGGTCAATGACGCTAAGGCAATGGTAGCGGTAGCAATGGCAGAAGCAGCCTCCCTTGGCAAAGCAGCTGTCAGTATCACGATGGAAACAATCACTAACCGAGCGGTTGTAAAAAATACAGACATCACGTCAGTTGTTACAGCACCAGGACAATATCAACCTGTAATGGAAACTGCTAAAGCACTATGTAATTGCAGTAAGCCTACCGACGCTCAATATAACCAGGCCTTATCCAGTATGATCTCAAAGGTAGAAAATACTAAAGCCTTTCAGGACAACTTGGCGGCTGCAAATAGCCTAATAGCTGGTACTTTTGTGCGAGACGCTGTCACTGATACAAAACTCGGTCTTGTGGACTTTGCCAACGTCCCACTTACAGAAAAGCAAGCCTTGGCAGGTATTTCTTCCCAAAAAAGCCTCAACGCCGTAGTGGGAATGAAGGCAGATACAAACTCAATTACTATTACCACTAACAAAAAAGGCCTTGAGCAGACGTACGGGATCCGCGCTGGTAACAAAGCCCCAGACTTCACTCCACAGACACCTTCATTTGATCCAAACTCACTATCTACTAATAAGACTCCAACAGACACCTATTCCCCGACCAACAATGATACTTCGCCAAACGGCACACAGAATAATACAGACACCAATTCTGATAACAACACCAACCCTTCAAAAAATGACGACAAGACATTCTCAACCATCGGCTCCGTTCTCGGTGGAGTTATTGGTGGCCCAGTTGGTTCGATAGTCGGTGGTCTCTTAGGTGATTTCCTTGGTAAACAACACTGGAGTCCTGGTGGTCCATATACAACTGGGGACGGCAACAACCACAATTATATGCGTCTTTGTCCTCCTTATCCGATTTCCTGCCAAGGAGGGGCCGCTATTCTAGCTTTACCATCTTTAGCTTCTGTTTCTTCTTGGTTTGATGGTCTATGGAGTAATGATGAAGTCGCCACCGAAAATCAAGAGATCTTAAATAATATTGTTCCAGTACTTATTACCGTTAATCACAAGACCGGCGAGATAGAAATAAATCGTCCAGATATCATCGCTACTCTTGAAGAACCTTCTAAGTACTACACAACAGAGCAATGGAACACTCTAGAAAAACTTCTAAACGAAACCGCAATTATGTTTGGTGACGATGGCAACGTCGTTTATTCAAACGGACTATATTCCCCACCAGTACAATACGGAGAGCGTGTTGGACAAAATGTACCAGAGTACGTATATACCGTTGAATACATAGATGAAAACGGCGAGGTAATAAATATCGAAGATGGTGACACCGCTCTACCGGACAACGCCGCTACCAATCTAGTGCGTTCTATCTTAGGAAGTACCGCACCATTCTCAATTTCAGATGTCACCTCTGTTACTTACCGCGTAGTTGATCCGAAGACAGAAGTACTTGGTGATGAATACTATGATTACGTCATTACCCTTACCGGCGACGACGTCCGTGGTATTACCATTCCACAATTTACTTCGACTGCTTATATGCAGAAGCGTTTTGAACAACTCGGATTCAAAGGTAGAGCTACCGATCTAATCAGCATCGCTACTGAAACCACTGAGATACCGGAACAAGGACTACTCTCTCGCCTGTTCTCGTTAGTCTCTGGCACAGTCTCTCAATTTACTAACGTCAACACCCCTGAAGGAAGTACGACCAACCTGCCACAACTTTCAGACGACCTAACTGCTGCCGATATTGAGAAAGTTTTTATCTACCCAGTTACCGATATCACTTGTCCTGCTGATGTCGCGGGTTATGAGACTGGCTTTATGTACACTGCCGTTATTAAGAATCACGTATCGCCAGATTATGTGACGATGGTTTCAGACGGACGTTGTGGTTACGGAGATCCAAATCAGCTTGTAACCGAAGTAGCACACCATCTCGAGACCGCCTATGGTATCAATGACGTCACACACGACTCCATTGTTGATCGTAGTCTCTTCATCAACGAACCAACGGCCTTCCAACAAATCATAACCAACGTCTATCGACCAAGTACAACCGAGCCAACGGTTGAAGTACCTACCGAGCCAGTTATCGAAGCGCCCGCCACCACCACCCCTGAACAAAAACCAAACCTCACCAACGACGTAACACTCGAAGTGAAGGCTGTGGGTGGTGATGGCAAGATATTGTTGGACTGGTCCACTGCTAGTTCGATCAATATTTCCTCTGGTGTCTCTCTATACTTCCGTTGGGATGGTAGTGATTACCAACAGTGTCTGCCTTTCCTACAAGATGGTGGTAGCTATGCTCTTACCAGAAGGGATAGAGCGATGCTTAAGGGTGATACGGAGGGTGAAGGATTCAATGTACCTGAACGTACCGCCACCTACCGTGTGGAGTGTGGTGGACAGAGGAACAATGAGTTTGGGGTGGATGAGAGGACAGTGGAAGTAACATTAGAATAAAGGCTGACAAAATAAAATAAAAAAGGCCCTCGCAGAAGTTCTGCGGGGGCCTTTTGAAACTAACGTCACTTAGTTTCATTTATAGGGACGTGGGAGAGGGATCGGAATGTGATCTATTTCTTGAACGGAACGGAACAAGTCGTCGATCATCTTTTTTGTTTCTTCATTCTTCTCCTTTAGGGCCGCTTGCATAGCCTCCTCAACGGAGATCGTCGGCGGCCACGGCTCCTCTGCCAGCTTCTTCCAGCCGGTTGTGGTCCAGACGTAGTAGTAAGTAGTCTGGTCCGGGAAATAATCGCGATTGGCGAGGATTTCCACACTGGTGGGATTCACCACCAGTAACGCACTGTTGTAGCGATACTCGTAGCTGGAGCCGGCAACCGGGAGGTTGGAATTGGGTATCACCCGTCCAGTTTGCCGATTGACCAGTACACCGACCTGGCACGATGTGCCACAGCCGGCCTCGACGAGCACGTACTTGCCGCCGAACCAGCGGTGTGGCTGATTCGCCATCTCCCGATACGAGCCGTACTTGAAGGCGATCTCGAATGGAAAAACTTTCTCGTTCCATTGAAGAGATGCAGCTTCTTCGGTGAAGTGCGTTCGCACCTTGAAGGTGTTGAAGTTGAAGTGCAAATCAGCTGCAAACGCCGGAGCGGAAAAAAATACTGCGATGAGAAGAGCAATAAGAGCGCGCATGGCGACCTCCTAGTTTGGGTTAATTTTCTGCATCCAGTATAGCACAAATCAACACAAAAATCAAGGTGTCAAGTAGTGGTGGTGGATAAATCTAACAGGTACTTTCTTATAGAAAAACACGGGGCGGGCCAAAGGCCCGCCCCGTGTTTCTTCCAGTAACTCTCCTCTTTAAACTTCCTGTACCCCTACCCCACTCGACATTTTGACCGGTGAAGGAGTCCGGCGCGGTTTCTTCTTCACGTCGAAGACAAGTTCTCCGTTCTTCATCCCCACCATCACCTTGCCACCCTTTAACATCCCTTGCCCTACCATCATGTTGGCTACTGGTGTAAGGATCTTAGATTGGATAACACGCTTCAACGGTCGTGCACCAAACTTCGGGTCATATCCCTCACGCGCCAAGAATGCCATCACTTCGTCATTAACGACCAACTCAATCTCCTTAGTACGCAAACGCTCAACGACGTTGTTCACCTGCAACTTTACAATCTCTGCAATTGTTTCTGGCGAAAGAATATCGAAGACAATTATCTCATCAAGGCGATTTAAGAATTCCGGACGGAAAAAATTCTTCAAGCTCTCCATCACCTTGCTTTTAGCATGACCGTACTCGGAAACATCATCATGACTCTGCTGGAAACCAAAGTGAGACATACGATCAATATGTTCAGCGCCGATGTTCGAGGTCATGATAATAATCGTGTTACGGAAATTTACCTTGCGACCCTTAGCGTCGGTCAAATGACCAGAATCAAGAACCTGCAAAAGAATGTTGAAGACTTCCGGATGTGCCTTCTCAACCTCATCAAGTAGCACCACCGAATAAGGTCGATGACGCACGCGTTCTGTTATCGAGCCGCCCTCTTCGTGACCAACGTAGCCCGGTGGAGAACCGATAATCTTTGAAACCGAGTGCTTCTCCATAAACTCACTCATATCAATACGCAGCAGAGCATCCGGATCATCAAACATAAACCGCGCTAAGGCACGAGACAGCTCTGTCTTTCCGACACCGGTTGGTCCCAAGAAAAGGAACGAACCAATTGGACGATCTGGGTCAGCAATGCCCGCTCGTGATCGTTTTACCGCGTCGCTGATAAGTCGTACGGCATTATCTTGCCCGACTACCTTCTTCTTAAGATCTTCTTCCATGCGAGAAAGCTTTTCTGCCTCAGCTTCAAGCATTCTAGAGACAGGAATACCCGTCCAGCGTGACACGACAGAAGCAATATCTTCTTCGGTTACTTCTTCTTTAAGTAACCGGCGACTACGCTGGAGCTTACGCAAGCGCGCAATCTTTTCTTCTAATTTCTTTTCCATTTCTGGAATAGTGACATAACGTATCTCAGCCGCGCGAGTAAGGTCAGCCGTAGCTTCGGCTGCATCCGCCTCAAGACGCAAGCTTTCTAGCTCTTTTTTGAAGCGACCGATATCGCCAAGCGTTTCCTTCTCATTGATCCACTTTGTTTCGAGAGTTTTTGTCTTGTCACGCAACTCATTAATTTCGTTTTCAATATCTCCAAGACGAGCTCTGATCTTTTCTTTATTATCCGAGAGACCTTCCTCCTTACGTAAAGCCTCGCGCTCGATCTCGAGTCGTCTTACTTGACGATCAGTGATCTCCAACTCTTCTGGCTTATTTTCTAGCGAGATTCGAAGAGCCGAAGCAGCCTCGTCTATCAGATCAACAGCTTTGTCAGGCAAGAACCGATCCGAGATATAGCGTGAAGAGAGGGTTACAGCCGCTACAATTGCATCATCGGTAATGCGCACACCATGAAAGAGTTCGTATTTTTCAGTAATGCCGCGCAAGATAGCAATCGCATCTTCTGGTGAAGGCTCATTCACAAAGACCGGCTGAAAGCGTCGGGTCAAAGCAGGGTCACGTTCGATGTATTTCTGATACTCCTTGAGAGTTGTAGCACCAATAATGCGCACTTCTCCACGTGCTAGTGCTGGCTTCAGCATATTGCTTGCGTCCATAGAACCTTCAGCGGCTCCTGCTCCGACAATAGTATGCAGTTCGTCGATAAAGAGTATTACCTTACCTTCTGACTGCTCGACTTCTTTCATCACGGCCTTGAGTCGTTCTTCAAATTCACCACGAAACTTCGTACCAGCAATAAGTAATCCAAGATCTAGAGAAAGGATTTCTTTTTCTCTAAGCGACTCCGGAACATTCCCTTGCGCCATAATCTGCGCGAGACCTTCAGCAATTGCGGTCTTTCCAACACCAGCCTCACCAATCAAAACCGGATTATTCTTAGTGCGGCGAGAAAGTATTTGGATGACACGTTGTACTTCAGTGTCTCGACCAATTACTGGATCGAGTTTGTTCTCTGCCGCTAGCTTCGTCAGATTGCGAGTATATTTTGCAAGTGAGCGAAATTTTTTCGGTTGTTCAGCATCAGTGACCGAATTTTCTCGTACTTCTTTGAGCGCATTCGCTACCCGGCGCTTGTCTATTTGAGACCGTTGTAATACTTCAATGGCTGGGCCAGGGGATTCGATAGTGGCAAGAAAAAGATGCTCAGGACCAACGTATGAATCACCCATTCCTTCAGCAATCTTACCAGCCTGCTCAAGGGCGCGAGCTAGCTCTGGCGTAAGATACAACTGGTACGATTGGGCCACTTGGCTACCGACTTCTGAGCCTTCCAAAGCCTCTAGTAGCAAGTCTGTAAAAGCGATCACATCGACATCAAGCCTGTCGAGTATAGATATGACGGTGCTTTCGTCTTGCATAGACAAAGCGGCCAGTAAGTGGACTGGACTGACGTGATTTTGACCACGTTCAATGGCGAGTTCGTGCGCTTTGCGAATAGCCTCCTTAGCGCGAGTAGTGAAATTGTGAAAATTTGGCACAGTAAACAAGATTAGATTGAGATCAGAAGATCATGCAGACAGACTGGGAGTACGGAGTATTGATCTCACTGCTTATGATGCAGTAATACGCCTACACAGTCAATCCAGATTGGTGCATCTTCTCTATGTGTTTACGCAATGCATGAGTAGTCTGTTTCAAATCTCTCCAAGATGTCTCCGGACCTAGTGTAAAACGTATGGTAGAAGCGGCGCGCGCCTCGTCACCGGTCATAGTATAGACCACGTGTGAACGACCACTACCCGAAGCAGAACAAGCGCTTTTAGTACTCGCGGCGATACCGGCGGCATCCAAGACAACCACAGCAAACTCCGTATCAAAACCTGGCAAGGAAATATTTACATTGTTTGGTAAGCGTTCCGTAGCAGAACCGTTAAGCAGCACTCCCGGCAACTTTGTCAGCTCTTTAATCCAGCGATCGCGGAGCTTACTAGCAGCGGCACTTTTACTTTCGTGTTCTTTTTGCGCCAAAGAGATAGCAGTAGCAGCACCAACAATAAGTGGTACTGGTTCGGTACCTGGTCGCAACTTGAATTCTTGCCCGCCACCGCCAGTAATTGACGAGAGGGCGACACGAGAACGCTTTACCAAAACACCAACGCCTTTTGGACCCTCGCATTTACCAGCATCGAGCGACATCATATCAACACCCAAAGAATCTAGGGCGCAAGGAAGCCAACGCGGTGCTTGTGCAGCGTCAGTATGGAAAGGTATCGTCAGTCCATTCTCTTTTTCAAACATCCGCACCATTCTCGACAACCGACTGATGTCTTGGACAACACCAGTCTCACTGTTGGCATAAGCAATCGTAACTAGTCTGGTTCGATGTGATAATAACTTCTTAAATTCTTCAGCTATCACCTTTCCTTCAGTATCAATCGGCGCATAAATAACACGGACTCCTTCTTCAATCAAACGCTTAAGACACTCCGAGACAGACGGATGTTCGATTGCGGTTGAGATGATTTCAATATCAGTTGCAGGCACATTGGCTAAACGCATAGCACGAACAGCGCCACGGATTGCGAGGTTGTTGGACTCGGTACCACCGCTCGTGAAGATGATGTCGGTGGCGCGAACGCGAAGCGTTCGCGCCACCGTTTCACGAGCCTCTTCTACTGCACTCTTAGCCAATACGCCTGCTGTATGAATGGCTCCGGGATTACCATAGCGATCACTCCAAAACGGACTCATGGCCTTAAGTACCTCATTTCGCGCTGGCGTGGCGGCCGCGTAGTCCAGATAGACTCTCCTTTTAAACCAATTATTCAACATACTCTCTAGCGTATAGGGTTTAAGGCTCATCGTCTAGAGGTGCGGCTAGGTTCATTTATAGACGAAAGACCCTATGCTCTCACTACTAACTGTGGTATGGTAACGCCTATGTCAAAAGGCTCCGAAACAGCCAATCTCGTTAAGCGGCCGCCAATCGTCGTGGTTATGGGTCATATCGACCACGGTAAGTCCACCCTACTCGACTTTATCCGTAAGTCGAATGTGGTTGCGGGTGAAGCAGGTGGTATTACCCAACACCTTTCTGCTTACGTCGCCAACCACACCACCAAGGAAGGGTCGAATGAATCGATCACTTTTCTTGATACCCCTGGTCATGAGGCTTTCCAAAAAATGCGCCTTCGTGGTGCCGATGTCGCAGACATCGCTATCCTAGTAGTGTCAGCGGAGGACGGGGTGAAGCCACAAACCCTCGAGGCACTAGAAAGTATCAAGGCCGCCGGAATACCACTTGTGGTAGCTATCAACAAAATCGACAAACCGTCCGCTGATTTACCGCGCACACAATCTTCACTCATTGAGCACGGCATCTACATCGAAGGCATGGGTGGAGACATTCCATGGACAGCCATCTCAGCCAAGACAGGCGCGGGCGTAAGTGACCTACTCGACCTAGTAGTCCTCACTGCTGATCTAGCTGACTTTAAGGCTGATCCAACCGCTAGTGCCTCCGGCAAAGTGATTGAATCCCTACTTGATAAAAAACGTGGCAACACCGCTACTTTGATAATCAAAAACGGTACGCTTCACACTGGTGAATTTGTGGTTGCAGGAAACACCTATTCCCCAGTTCGTATCATGGAAGATTTTATGGGTGGTACGTTAAAGGAAGCCGGGCTTTCGACACCGATTGGAATCGTGGGCTGGAACGAAGCACCGGCCGTGGGTAGCGAATTTACAGTGGTCAAAAATAAGAAGATCGCTGAGGAAATGATTGAACAAGCCAACAACCTCAAGGAGTCAGTACCTGTAACCGCCTCCAGCTTACCAACTGTACCAATACTCATTAAGGCTGACGTGGGCGGCACAATTGATGCTGTTTTACATGAATTGTCCAAGTTTCACTCAGACCGCATTAACATCCGCGTGATTGAACAAGGTGTTGGTGACATCAGTGTGGCTGATGTGCAAAATGTTAGTGCTACCAAGGGTGCCATCGTCGTTGGTTTTAATGTAAAGGTTGAGCGAGCCGCTCGCGATTTGGCAGAACGACTCGATGTAGAAATCGACACTTTTAACATAATTTACGAACTATCAGACTGGCTCAATACAGCCCTTAAAAATCGCACCCCAAAGCGCGAGGAAGCGGTAGTGACCGGTCGTGCCAAAATTCTTCGTCACTTTAGTGTGCAAAGAAACGATCATGTCCTCGGCGGCCGCGTGGAAGAAGGTTCACTCAAGGTCGGGCAGGAGGTGAGAATCCTTCGCCGTGATATCGAAATCGGGCGTGGAGAGCTAAAAAATCTTCAGCAAGCAAAGAACAATGTTTCTTCAGCTGGCGAGGGCGAATTCGGTATGCAACTCACCACCAAAACAGACATAAACGCCGGCGACTACATTGAAGCTTACGACTTAGTAATTACTTAAGATGTCTGAAAGAACCGAACGTGTAGAATCTTTGTTATGCCAACTGGTGGCCGCTTATGTAGTGGCGGAGGCTAACCCTAACCCTCTTATTACTATCACCAAGGTATCTATTTCGCCCGACCTGCGCAATGCAACAGTTTTTTTGACAACCATTCCAGAAGATCGTGAACAAGACGCAGTAATATTTATGAAGCGATCGGCTACGGATTTGCGCAACCATATCAAGAAGCGTACTAACCTTAAGTTCATCCCTAACTTTGTTTTTGAAATAGACAGTGGTGAACGCGCTCGTCAATATATTGATGAGTTGGCAAGAAAGATTGCGGGATAGAAAAACGAAAAACGCGGTGCCTTCGGCACCGCGTTTTTCTTTTGAGGCCAGGACGGGAATCGAACCCGTGCATGGCGGTTTTGCAAACCGCAGCGTTACCGCTTCGCCACCTGGCCAGATATGCCAGATTAACATAAAAACTCTTCCAGATACATTTGTAGCAAGTGGAAAACTCCTATTCATCAGCAATCAATACTAGTGTACCATTTGATATAAATGAGAACCAAATGGACCCCTAGCCAGCTCAAAGTTGCCGCCAAAAAGTCTTATAGTCTAAGACAGGTCATTGAACTATTAGGACTGGTACCGGCCGGTGGCAATTATGTACAAATTAAAAGCGCCATCGAAATATACCAGGTTGACACTAGTCATTTTACTGGACAAGGTTGGCGAAAAAATCGAAGTTTTCAATTTTCTCCGCGCATAGATCTGACTGAAATCCTAAAGAAAGACACGACTTTTCAGAGCTTTAAGTTAAAAAAACGACTGTTCTTGTCAAAACTTAAAGAGCCCAGATGTGAACTTTGTGGGTGGGCAGAATCTTCTCCAGATGGTAGGATACCGGTCGAGCTAGATCATATAAACGGTGATAGATACGACAACAGGTTAGAAAACCTGAGGATACTTTGCCCCAATTGCCATAGTCTCCAGTCCACTCATCGTGGAATGAATCAAAAACGTCGAGGTGGCGGAATGGTAGACGCCCGACACTTAAAATGTCGTGAGTAGAAATACTCGTATGGGTTCGAGTCCCATCCTCGACACAAACTTGCTTGTTTTGGGTCATTAAATAATGTACACTTTTGCACGACCAAGTATCCGCCTATAGCTCAGCTGGTAGAGCAGGTCGCTCTTAACGACAAGGTCCCAGGTTCGATCCCTGGTGGGCGGACAACGAATTACCTAACACCTAATACGCGTGTTGGGTTATGCGTTTAAAATGCGTGGGTGGCGTAATGGTAGCCGCGTTGGTCTTAGGAACCAATGGAGCAATCCGTGGAGGTTCGAGTCCTCTCCCACGCACCAAAAAATAAAAACCTGAGTTTTGACTCAGGTTTTTATTTTTGTGCGTGGGAAGAAACAGTTTGGGAAACTGTTTCGAGAGGACTCGAAGAACCTTTTGAGATATTTGTGAGGCTCCGCCGAAACAAATATCCAAAAGGTGTACAGCGCCTGTAAGGCGAGAGATTCCTCTCCTACACCACCCTCGCCCTCAACCGATTCTTCTTAAACTGCGCCGGTCTGAAAAACTGGTTGTAGTAGCGAGCGTAGAGTTTCTTAAACTTTACTGGCAATTGGTCAAAAAGCTGACACCATAAAGAACAATAGCCGGCTTTCTTTTCTATACAACCATCACAAGCGATGAACAATATGTGACACACTTCACTCTTGCAGTGATAATGAACATCACTCTTTTCTTTATTACACAGATGGCAATGTGAAATGATCTCCTCTCCAATTCTTTCACCAAGCCTTTCATCAAAAACAAAGTTCTTCCCACGAAAACGGTTTTCCAACCCTTCTCTTTCCACTTGATGTTTGTAATCAATAATGCCGCCCTTTAGATGCTTAACATCTTTGAAGCCGTTATGACGAAGCCAAGCGCTCGCCTTCTCACAACGAATACCGCCGGTGCAGTATAAAGCGATCTTCTTGTCTTTTTTGTCCGCAAGTAGATCTGGAACTACTTTCAGTTCATCACGAAAAGTATCCACGTCTGGCGTAATGGCGGTTTCAAAATGACCGATCTCACTTTCGTAAGCATTCCGCATATCCACCACTATCGCCTCGGGGTCAGTGACGTACTGGTTAAATTCTTTTGCGGTCAAATACTCACCGGTTTTTGTTACATCAAAACTCTTATCATCAAGTCCGTCGGCTACGATCTTCTGTTTGACCTTGATGATAAGTTTTTTGAAAGATGCCTCATCCCCTTCCTCCACCGCAAATTTATAAGGGATATCAGAAAATTCTGAGCGCGCTTTGACTAGCGCGTCAAACTGCTCGAAGTTTTCCTTAGGTACACACAATTGGGCATTGATGCCCTCACTAGCTACATAAATACGGCCAAGTACACCAAGATCGCTCCAGGTACGATATAGTTCATTCCGCAATGCAGACGGATCTTCAATGCGAACGTATTTATAGAAAGACAGTGTGCGATACATAGATTGACAGTTTACCTGAAAATCTACTTATTTCTAGCCCTATTTTGCCTAATTTTTACTTGACTTTTCACTCAAAGTATGATATCATTGTAAGTGGAGTGGCGCCCTGCGCTTTCCTATCGGCCATCATAGATGACCGATCAGAAAACGCAGCTCGCGCTGCAAACGAAACCGCGCCTAAGAGCGCATAGACCTTTGACAGGAGTCAAAATAATGTGGAAGAACATTTGGAATCAAATCCAGAGAATATTCGTCGGTACTTGGTCCACGTTGTCTGCGTGGTTAACCTGGCTTACCAAACGAGCACGCTCTACTAAGAGCAGCAATGTTAAGACTGTCCTTTGGGCATTCATCAGCATTATACTGTTCGCGTCGATCGCCATTATCCTTTCACCTATAATGATCACCAGCGCCCTTTACTTGGGCTTCTGGATAGTCTTGTTTACAATGCCGCTCATTCCTACTTTCATTGAGCGCCTAATCAACAAGACCAACAGGAACAAGAAAAGGGCTGAGGTGTCATCAGAACGCAACTATTCCGTATCGGAATTCGGTTTCTTTACCGAGCTTCTGCCGGGACGTGTGAAGGTTATCGAGCGAGGCGGTGAATTTATCCGCTGCATCATGAGCTACGAAGGCCACGCTTTCCGTGGAGAACTCCAGAAAGAAGATGTAAAAAATCGGATCGGGCGTAACGATGATGCTTACTGGGAGGTACGGGAGACAACGTACGGAAAAAAAGATTCTCACCCTTTACCATGGGACGAGTCCTGGATGAAAATAGCATTCTTCCTGTTTGCCTTTCCGTGGTGGCTCTGGAAGCGCTGGGTGTTCAAGACTACAGGCTATGTGTTTACAGGCATCTACCCGTTCCAACGGGTCCGCACCTATCCGCTCGAGTATTTCAAAAAATTGAAACGCGGCGGAGGCGAGGAAGAGATCATTCGTATCGAAGATTATTCCGACCACTTCCGAGTGGCGGACTTCCAATTTCCGGTACGAGTACCATCTGCCGACACTAAGGACAAGATACCTGTCCGAGTATTCATTGAGCTAATGGCGAGGGTTTTCAATCCTTACCAAACAGCCTACTGGATCGACGACTGGTCATCGCGCTTATCTGCAGCTACAGTGGACGGGGTGACTCATTTCACCCGTGCCCGCGAATACGATAACGTTATCTCCATTATGGACCCGGCCAACAGTCGGGATCTCTCTACGGAGATAGCAAAGATCGGCAACAAAAACAAGACTAAGCATGATCGACAAGAAAATAGCGTGCATGCCATCGGCATTAAAATTAGCCAAGCATTAGTCATAGATATCTCTCCAGTTAGAGAAGAAGATGGTAAACGCCTTGGTGAGTTGGCACGAGCACGCGTCGACCGTGATTCCGCAATCGAACGAGCCGAAGGACGTGCGGCAGAAATCGATAAGCAGGCAGCGGCAGTGAGTCGAAACGGGGCCATGGGTCTCGCTGTACTTGCCGCCGAGCGAAACGTCCGCACAGCCAGTGCTGCTGGGGATAAGGCGATTGTGGTCATTGGAAACGGCGGTGATACCGACCCGATCCAGGCAGCCATACTCCATGAACTCAAAAAACAAAACGAGGGTACACAGCAATGATTGAATTTACGATAGCACTGCTTGTGGCCGTCGTTCTGGCTGCAGCAATAATGGGAGGTTTGGCTCTTTACGGCAGCCTTTCATCCCACGAGAAACGTTCTCCGGCGACGAATACCGTCGCCGGAGACAACCTCTCACCTTCTCCAACAAGCACCACACGCATATTGAATGTCAGTGGTGCATGGGGATATGTAAAACCTTTGATCAAGTGGTTGACAATCATCACGATCGTCACACTCGTCGCAGTCGTCGTTTTTGCGTTTGTTAAATGGGAAGCACCCAATACTACGGACGTAACGGCGACAACTTCGTCGGCCTTTCCTTACTTCAACATCTCCGATCTGTTTACAGCAGAGCTACTTCTGATCGGGGTAGTCGTACTGGCATTGGCAAGTATTCTGTTACTCTTCAGAAGAGCCGGCAGTGTCACAAGTGTCTTCGGTCGCGACCTGATCTTCTTGGTAATTGTGGGGGTAATGATCTACACCCTTTACCACTACCAACTTTTAAAGACTCCAGTGTTTTGGTTTGTAGTAGCCATGCTACTGCTGGTCTTATGGCTGGTCTCAAAAAATCTGCGCTTTCGTCTTGTGATGTTCTTTGCATTTTTGATCCTTGCAGCCATCTTCTTCCAACAAGGAATCGAGCATGGAATTACTTGGCTTGATCGTGGAATCAACCACAGAGAGTGGCTAACTCCAACAATGCCAACAAACACGCGCTCGGTCATTGACCAACCTGTTGTGATCCAGGCCAGAGCTTCTGGCCAGATCATCGCGCCAGTAGGAAAATGGTCCGACTGGATTTCTTTCCCCACTGATAAGTGTGCATACGCATGGGGGGAAGATCCAAATGGCTCGCGATTCGTTTCGCGTTTCTTGGATCGCAAAGGTGAGATTTGGACCAACAACGACAGCAGCGGCTACTACGTAGCCGCAAGAAGCTACCGTTCAACCACCGAAAGACCTGAGCGGGTAAGTTACCAACTCGTCGATCGGAGACCTGATGGTTCTTGTGAACAAATGTGACGGGCGTACGCGCCCGTCATCAAATAACCGCCAAACTCACAAAGTGAGCGAGGCGGTTTTTCTTTTTATTAAAGCGATACTATCGACTAGGGACACTGAGCCCGAAAGTACCAGCGGCGACGTTTAAAATCGCGTAGGCAGAGACCATAATCACCATACCGACAACTCCCCACAAGATGTGCTTCTTACCAGTAGTGCGGGCTGAATCATTGCCAGCATTAACAATGAATTCAAAACAACCATACAGAAAAACAATCAAAGCGACGGTCATCATCAAAGTGATGAGCGGGTATAAAATAGCGTCATTAAATTTCGCAAGAAAACCACGAGCAACTTCATCGGCGGCGGCGTAAACGATCATAGCGGTGAATTAGAGACTAATGGCAAATTGCGACACCCATCGCAATCTGTTGATCAATCACCAATTAGAAAATCGAGTATCCTTATCGAGCTCCGCCTGTGGTTGGTACGGAAGGAATGTCTTGAATCTGTTCACCACTAAAACCAAGGCCACTGGCGATCAAGTTCACAATACCCCAGATTGATACCATTAACACAAAGGCCACGATAGCATAGAGAGCCAGCTTCTTGCCCTGCTCTGCTTCCTCAGCATTCTTATTGATGAAGAGCTGGAACATACCCCAGATAAACACCAAAAGCGCAATCGCAAACACCAACGGAATAAGAACGTTGTTGATGAAAGCGGTGATCTTGCTGATAAAGCTGTTAATCTCTCCAAACTGCGCCAAAGCGATCACTGGAGCGAAAGCAACAATACCGGTTGTGGCACGTACTAATAGTTTTTGCATATTACTCATAATTGGCTTAATTAAATTGCCTTATAAGATTATAACGTCGCTAGAGGAGGACAAGGCCATGCCTTGTGGATAGAAAAGAAGCCCTAACCCCCAAACAAAGAGCTCTGAATCATCCGTACAATGGCCCAAATCGTGGACATTACGACCAGTCCGATAATGCCCCAGATAGCATACTGCCGACCCTCGTCTAACTTCTTGGTGTCACCAGGGTTAATGATCCAAGCGTCTATCAACTTCCACACTATAATCAAAAGCGTTATAGCAAAAATCAATGAAATTACTGGGGTCAGAATACCGATGAAGAGGCCGACTAGTTCTGAAAAGTTTTTGGGAGTGTTGGTCATAAATCCGATTTTATTTAAACGCGTCAACCGTGCCTTGAATAACTGCCAGGAGTGCCTGTGCCCCTAAAATGATCACGCCACCTATAACAGCGTAAAGAAGCGCCCGTTTAGCTTGTTCTAGAGTTTTATTACTACCCCTGTCCATAACAAAAAGAAAACCGGCGTAAATGATCATAAAGACGATCAAAGGTACAGCAAAAATCATTATTACCTTTAATATTTCATTGAGAAGACTGACGAGGTCTGTACTCTTGAGAGGATTTTGTAGTTTAACGCCAGTGCCGGTATTGTCATTGATAGTTTGTGCCAATAACACCTGCGGTAAAAACAAAAGAAAATTGGCCAGTGAAAATTTCAATCCTTTCATACATCAAAACGCTAATTCTAAACGACGGACTGTGTCTAGGGCGGCACCGCTGACTTTCTCACGCCCCGATACTACATCGTCCACCATTTGACCAAAAATATCCTTGCTCTTTTCGGCTCCTGGGTCGAGCCAACCGCGAGCAATTAGGGCTTGGTTAAAGATGGTTTGTCTAACAGGATCAGCTGATCCTTCAGACAAGGTGACTCGGTGTGCTGGGGCAAGTGAAAATGATTCAGCCAACTTAGCTGTGGTGTCCACTTCAGCAAATCTGAGAAGTGCTTGATACGCTCCTTGCTGATTGTCACTTGCCTTCACTAGGGCTAGGCCATAAAACTTGCCGTAAACACGCTTCACTGTTGCTCCTGCACCTTGTGGCACCGCTACTACATCGAAGTTGAAGTTGGGGTTTTGTTCGCGTAAATGTCCAGCATCACTACCGTAACTAAAGTAAAGTGCCAACTTCTCAGCCAAGAAAGCTGACGTATCATCTTGGAATGTACGATTCCACGAGTAGAGTGGGCTTGAAGAATTACTAAATTCTACAAAGAACTGGAGTGTATTAGTAAGTGGTTGACGACCATCTTCACCAGCCGCGCTGTCTATTGCCACTAAGTAGCGAGCCTCACCTTCTTCCACCAATCGACTGCCAGACTGCTGGAGAAGGGTTAGTATGACTTCCTTGAAGCGTACGACATTTTGATAATCACCAAAGGCGACGGCCGCTTGTAGAATGTTGCGAGTAGCGTCCCGCAGAGTCACCTGGGACACCATGTCAGTAAGCTGCTCCCAAGTGGCTGGCGGTCGAGCCAACCCCGAAGAAGCAAATAGATCACGGTTCCAATACATCACCAAAGGATCGACAAAAAACGGTATCGCGTACAAGCCGTCATTCCTCGCGAATACTTCACCGCCATCTACATAAGTGTCGCGGAGCATACGCTCTGAAAAAACATCGTACGGTACGGGCTGGAGCTTAGAACGAAGCGAGACCATATCTTCGTGTGAAAGGATAATGGCATCAGGCGCTGTTCCTTCCGCAATAGCGTCAACCAGTTCGTTTTCAAAAGTTCGCGAATCGATTTCGACGTATTGCACAACCATAAAGTCCTTGTCGGTGCGGCCAATTTCTTGAATTTGATCTGTAAAAGACTTAGCAGGAAAAGTACCCCAGAGCACTACCTTGTCACCATAAGGATTAACGGCATTAAGAGAAAAGCCTTGGAAGGCGGCGAGCATAAAAACACTGCCAACTGCAACTAATCCAAAAACTATCAGGAGTCCGATCTGAAAGGGGCGTAAATTGTCCATTGGTATTAAGTATAAAGGTGAAAGTTTAAAGGTGAAAGTAAATGGGGTGGATGACGGCCGAGGCCTCTGGCCTCGGCCGTCATTTAATTTCAGATTTAAATTGCGAAATCAGTGCTTTCTGAAAGAAAGCCCATAGTGATGGCCGCCCGCCTCAAAGACTCGTTCAAAAGTGAACCCAGCGGTTTCGGCGAGTGATCGTGCCTCGTCCTGCGACAACACAAGCCCTGGCTGTGGACCAATACCGCCCCATGATTCAGACCAATCAACCAACAAGAGTTTGCCGCCTGCACGCAAAGTGCGACCAATCTCACGCAAGGCCGCAGAGCGGTCTTCAGCCTGGAAAAGCATATTTATCACAACAGCGGCATCGAGCACACCAGTCTCAATTTTGGTTCCACCATCACTCTCAATGTCTGACCAGATCACTTCGACGTTTGACAAACGTTCGTGACGAATTCGTTCGGCGAGAGCCTCGACCAGATTGCGCTGAATCTCACAGGCATAAACGCGACCTGTCGAACCTACGGCACGACTTAAAACAACAGCGAAGTTTCCCGCACCAGCGCCAAAATCGCCAACCTTGTCTCCGTGTCGAAGATGAAAATGGGTGATTAATTTTTCGGGTACGATAAAGCTACGTTCAAGCATATCGACATTATAGGGCAGTATTTACGAATTAAGAACTGAAGATAATGTACAAGATTAACGGCGGCCGCGTAGCGGCCGCCGTTAATAATCTTCACTCGCGACTTGGTGCGTTTGGGACCTGCAGAATACTTTCTTGAACATGCGGCGCGATCCCAGAATTTGGTGTATTAATGTCGGGATTAAATGAGAGCGTCCCGACCCAGCCAATCAGTAGTACTAGAAGATGTGCAATCAGCGCAAGTACAATCCAAACAATTGATTTGAGAAATAGCTCGCGGCCATGCTCCGCCCGTTCTTCATCACCGCCCGAGCCGATAATAAAATATTCAATCACTCCGTACAAAAAATAAATGAGTCCAATTGCAAAAAGAACTGGCACCAAATATTTGGTAAGAAAAACCATCAGTAGAGTAAACAAGGACATCTATAAAGTATAAAGTGGAAAGGTGAA
>Ga0156502_14_pt5 | contig 69957 bp, 88 predicted proteins | sample RifOxyB1_FD_110649 | JGI IMG/M metagenome (GOLD analysis project Ga0156502, IMG submission 110649) | Candidatus Kaiserbacteria bacterium RIFOXYB1_FULL_46_14 | reverse complement strand
GCCTTTGGCCCGCCCCGTTTTTGTTTGCAGAGATTATAATTCAGGTTCATACTGAACGCAGATGAAAAATGAAAGGAGAAGACAGTGATTATTCACCCTGCATTGCAGACTTTGATACGGTACTGTCAATCTTTCGAAGTACAGGAAGACGGTCAGACAGCCATATTGCCCATGCGAACAGGGCATAACCCATTCCGAGAAAGTCTATACATCGCCATCGTGGTCGTCCCAGAAACGAAAGGCGTTGTCACTTATGCTCAATTGAACAGTCGTTATTCAATTGAGTCGAAACGAACGCTGACTTTTTTGGAGCGGTTGAAACTTCGGTTGCAAAGGAGTGATGTTGAGCTCTCTTTGCGTTCGCCGCGCACTGTTATGCTCAGTGCCCCTACGAATGGGGCATTGGACAATGATCGGTTTGTCACCGAGCAATTGTCGGTTTTTGTAACCAACCACAATAAAATCTGTCGAGTTTCAAGTTCCTTGTTGACCGCTCTCCGCTGCAGTAGCAGGGAAGGTCATGCGAGGAGGTTCACGATAGAAAATCTGGTAGAGCTTACGGTATTGGGGAGCGCAGAAAGTGCGACGCTTCACTGAAGAACAAGGCCCGACTTTTGAAAAAGTCGGGCCTAAACGTATTCGCGCATAAAGTAACAACGCAAACGACAAAGTGCATCATAGACTTTGTTTTCGAGTTTTGTGGAACTCATGGCTCCATCAACAATCACCACGATTACCTTGGCGAGCGGTCGCTTGCTGCGAAATTTTCGCGCTCCGCAGTGCGAGCTTTTGACCTGAATGTAGAGCTTGCCAATAGAGCTATATACAACAACATCAATGCCACTCTCGTCCTCCTTGGAAGTGGCTAATCTGGCTATGTATAACCAGTCTGTTTCTTCGCATAGTCTAAGAGCAGCTCGGAGTACTCGCTCTTCAGCCACTCGTCCTTTCAAGTTACTCGCCTGACCTTGACGAAGATTCCTTTCATTCCTTATCTTTTCAAACACCTCATCCAACTGGGGAGGTGTTGAATACTGCCTGGGGCGCATCACTCATCTCCCTGGTTGATGTACTACTTTTAATTGTAGCTAAAAAGAAAGCCGCCTGCCACAATGTGTGGATAGGCGGCAATAGTCAGTCTGGTACTGGTCAGCAGTGCTCGATGGAGCAACTCCATTCAATTGAACGCTCGATCGGGTCATCTCGAATGTCCTCGACAGCGAGCCATTTAGTCGGCTCGAGTGGGGATTCGATCCCGTAAAAGCGATGTGGTGAAAACTGCCAAGGCAGCATTTCCAACATTTTGCCATCGAAGACAACGTCGCCGCGCTTGAATCTGGCGACGAGTACGACGTGCTCGGTCACATTGTCTTCCCTGTCGGTCTCGCAGTAGGCGAGAAGTAGGGCAGACCTTGGCCAGCCGCTCTCAATGAGAAGTCGTCTTTTTTCGAGTGCTGCTTTGAGCATGTCACCCTCGCTACTGTTAACTTCTCGATTGATCCGCTCCATGTGTTGCAAGAGCAACACATTGTACGGAATACTCAAGGCACTTCGGTCCGTTTTTTGGCTGGTGGCTTGCACCTCCATACATTGACCAACCAAATTGTCTCCTGAGGCATCCGCCAGTAGGGGGCATGGCCGAAGCCAGTCCGGCGGAGTGAACTCTGTACCAGGGATCGACATTTGTGACGTTTCGCCGGCGAGAGGGTGATTCCACCACTCGCCAGCATGAGCAGGCCATGATGATATTGTAAAAAACGCGACGATCGATATGAATCTTGAAAGACCAGTCACTTGGTTCATTTTAACCTCCTCTGAACCCAGTGATCAAAATAGCACAAAACCCCGAGTTTTTCAATAGATATGTGGACGTGTCAACCTTGCAGAACATTGCAATGGCTGGCTTGTTGCTGTACGATAGCCGCACCTGTACACGGTTTTTCCGTGGGAATAAGCGATCTTTGCAAAGGAGACGTGTGCCAAGCGGCAACGCGATGTTCTCGCGCCGTTGCCACTTTGCGCACATATCGCTTCCCATGGAATAAATGCAGCGTGCGGGCCATTAAAAATTTATTTAACTAATAAGTTATGGCAGATTTCGATCGTTCCAAGCCGCACATGAACGTGGGAACCATCGGTCACGTTGACCATGGTAAGACTACGCTCACTGCTGCTCTTCTAAATGTTCTCAACGCTAAGGGAGGCGAATATGGCGCCAACGTAAAGGCTGTTGAAGATATCGACAAGGCGCCTGAAGAAAAGGCGCGCGGTATTACTATTTCGCTTTCTCACAGCGAGTACTGGACTCCTAACCGTCACTACGCACACATTGACGCTCCGGGCCACGCCGACTACATCAAGAACATGATCACTGGTGCTGCACAGATGGACGGCGCTATCCTCGTGGTAGCTGCTACCGACGGTGCGATGCCACAGACTCGTGAGCACGTTCTTCTTGCTAAGCAGGTGGGCGTACCAAAGATCATCGTTTTCCTCAACAAGTGCGATATGGTTGAGGACGAAGAAATGCTTATGCTCGTTGAGGAAGAGCTTCGTGAACTTCTTGAGAAGAACGGCTTCGATAAGAATGCCCCAATCATCAAGGGTTCTGGTCTTAAGGCCCTCGAAGATACTTCTAGCGAATGGGGTCAGAAAGTTCTCGAACTCGCTGACACTATGGACACTTACTTCCCAATGCCTGAACGTGAGCTTGATAAGCCGTTCTTGATGCCAGTTGAGGACATCTTCTCAATTGAAGGTCGTGGTACGGTAGTAACTGGTCGTGTAGAGCGCGGTTCTATCAAGGTAGGTTCTGAAATCGAAATCGTCGGTATCAAGGACACTGCTAAGTCAACCGTTACCGGCGTTGAAATGTTCAACAAGTCACTCGATGCCGCACAAGCAGGTGACAACGCAGGTATTCTTATTCGCGGTATCAAGAAGGAAGACGTGCACCGTGGTCAGGTATTGTCTGCTCCAGGTTCCGTTAAGCCTCACACTGACTTCGAAGCTGAAGTTTACGTTCTCTCTAAGGATGAAGGAGGTCGTCACACACCTTTCTTCACTGGTTACAAGCCACAGTTCTACGTTCGTACTACCGACGTAACCGGCGAGGTTACTTTGGCTGACGGTGTAGAGATGGTTATGCCAGGAGACACTGCCACTTTCAAAGTAAAGTTGGTAGCTCCAGTAGCGCTCGAGGAAAAGCAGTCTTTCGCTATTCGCGAGGGCGGCAAGACCGTCGGCGCCGGCGTCGTCACCAAGATCGTCGCCTAAGCTTAATCGTAAATTGAAATGGCAACTGCAACTAAAAAGACCGTAAAGCGCGCGACAAAGAAAGAGGCCACTCCGGCCGATGCGCAGAAATTGCGTATTCGCGTTCGTGCTTACGAGCACAAGATCCTTGATGCTTCAGTGAAGCAGATCATTGACACTGCCCTGCGTTTTGACGCCAAGGTAGTTGGTCCGATCCCTCTGCCAACTGAGATCAAGAAATACACTGTTAACCGCTCGACGTTCATCGATAAAGATGCGCGAGAACAATTCGAGATGCGCCTCCATAAGCGCGTACTCGACATCCTAAATCCGAGCGGGAAGGTAGTAGAAGCGTTGACTAACCTTTCTCTACCGTCTGGTGTTTCGATCGATGTAAAGATGAACTAAAGCAGGTTGCCACCTGAATAATCAAAAAGCCACCGCGTTTACGCGGTGGCTTTTTGATGTGTTGCTAGAGAAAGAATAGGCCAATCATAGCGGCGGCTACCCAAGAGATGACAGAAATTGCACCGCTTAGAAAAAGTGGTACGCGCTCTATGAGAGAAAGGTCCTTGAATGCTCGCTCGTATGCAACATACATCAAGCTCTTAATTAGGAATCCGTTTGATACCAATATTCCGACAAACATCATCTTAATGATAAATGCCGGTTCTTTAATTAGGTAATTTATCATCGGATAGGCCAAAAAAATACCGCTGGCAATCAATCCACCAAGGCCAATCCATACGGCGTTGTGTACCAGATGCAAAGAACCACGCGGAATCTTTGCTGTTTTGCCGGTCATCCAGGCGAAGGCTTGTCTGTCTGCGATAACAATGGCAATCAAAGCGATTGCCAGAGAGAGGAGATGAAGTGCTTCCATAACTATTCTGCCAAGGCACCGATTTCAAATGTCTTTAAAGTCGAAGCTGGCTTTCTATCTCCACCGTGCTGTGCATTAAATGCGGCGCTACCGTCGATGCCACAGATACGAGTTATTTCTTTGACTCCTCCAGGGTGTTTTTTTACAAAAGGAGTAAGGTCGTACACTGAACCGTCAACAACGGTGTAGCAGTCATCGACTGTTGCGTGGGTGGCTACCTCAGCCATGGTGTAGGTTTCAGTTTTGTCGGTGACAGTTTCCTCAAGTGTTTTTGTTTTCGCATCGGTTGTTGTTGTGGATGATTTAGTAGGTGTTTGCTTGGCAAGGGTCATTTGTGAGGAAACAACTACTCCAGCAATGCCCATAAACAGCAACGCGATCACTCCAAAAAGTATTTTTTGCATAAGATGAAAATGTATTATACGGCTCTAAGTCGCTTTGTCTTTATACGTACGGTGCATAATTTTCATTCAATTTGGAATCAAATGACGGCAAGCATAGGGATGCTTGCCGTCTGATATATTCCGAGATTACCGCTCGGGACGGGATCGTGAGGCCTCGTAGTCCTCACGGATCTGGGTTAATGAAATTCAGGAGGAATCCGAAGGCGGTCAAGACCTTTCCGAAAATCCTGTACTTCCTCATTGTATTCTCCATGCGGACTATGCCCAAGAAGGACGAGGTTGCGTCCGCCAACCACCTCTGCTCACCTTTATACACCCGATTAGACCATAAAGGCAATAGTGACTGTGTATAGAGCATCGCTTTTCTTTTGATTGATTAAAAAGTACACTGACAGAATGTTTAGACGAATTGTTTTGGTCACAATCGCCACCTTCATGTTGGCGGCACCAATAGTTAACGCACAGACAGCATACGAGGAACTGCAAGCGATCTTGCGTGCCGAGGTGGTAACGATATCAGACGAAAGAACGGAGCGGATAATGGGCACAGAGGCGATGACTACCGTGCAGACAGTCCAAGCCCGTCTTCTAGAAGGTGAGCGGTCTGGAGACGTTGTCACTTTTGAGAATGATCTGATAATGCTCAAAAATGGTGATCGAATATATCTCAGTCATTTGCGTGACATCAACGGTCGCGAAATTTTTATCCTCAAGGATGTCGATCGTGGTAGTGGCCTTTTATTCCTGTTTGGATTATTTGTCGCGTTACTTTTGTGGTTTGCGGGGAAACAGGGTCTGCGGGCGCTCGGTTCACTTCTTCTTAGTATTATCGGGATCGTATTTATTCTCCTGCCGGCTCTTTTGGCCGGCTATGATCCAATACTGATGAGTCTGCTGATTTCAGCAGTTATCTTGGCACTAGCTCTCTTTGGCACGCATGGTTTTAATGCGCTGTCGTCGATAGCTTTTGGTGGTACGGTATTGGCAGTGCTTGCTACTAGTGCATTGGCTTGGCTCTTTGTTTCTGGATTACGTCTATCTGGCTATGGTAGTGATGCTTCGGTTTATCTTAATTTTGCTACCGACGGCCAACTTGATCTGTCAGGGCTTTTGCTCGGCAGTATTATCATTGGTGTGCTTGGCGTCTTGGACGACATATCGATCACTCAGGCATCTGTGGTGCGTGAATTGCGCGCCGCCAACAATAGTCTAGGTTCTTTTGAACTATATCAACGGGCGCTTCGGGTTGGTCGTGATCATGTGGGTAGTTTGGTGAACACACTGGCCCTTGCTTACGTCGGTGCCGCACTGCCACTGGTTCTCTTGTTCAGTACCAGTAATGCCCCACTCTATTTCACCTTAAATCAAGAGGTGATTGCGGCGGAGTTAACGCGCATTTTGATCGGTTCGATCGGCTTGATTCTTGCGGTGCCGATCACAACCGCTATCGCTGCTTGGTGGTTTGGGAGCAGGGTAGTGCTGGAGACGGACAACGAAGGACACCATCACCATCACCATTGAAAATCTAATCAAATAATATGAGTTACCAAAAAAGAGCCAAAGGTTTATTACAAGAATTCAAGGCCTTCGCGCTTAAAGGCAATGTCATCGACTTAGCGGTGGCCGTGATTATTGGCGCCGCTTTCAACAAGATCGTATCGTCTCTAGTGGAGAATATAATTATGCCTACCATAGGCGTTCTCCTCGGCGGTATCGATTTTCGTGATTGGTCAGCCAAGATCGGAGACGTCACTATAGCCTACGGAGTATTTTTACAGTCGGTCATCGACTTCGTCATCATCGCTTTCTCTATTTTTATGGCGATCAAGGTCTTGCGTCGTTTACAAAAAACTGAGGAAGAAAAGCCAGAGGCAGAGAAGGTAGTGGAACCAACCGAAGAGGTGCAGTTGCTTCGCGAAATACGTGATTCGCTTACCGGAAAAGGTTAAGACTAGGTCGTTGGTGGTTTTGTAATTTTTCTTGACGCTCAAGAATGGAGGTGTATTGTTTCCCCAGGTTCGCCCGTGGTGGGCGATAGAACAAGGAGGAGTTCAATGATACGGGTACAGGCTTTAGGCGAATCTTGGCAATGCAAACGATCGTCCAAGGAATCACCTTTCGAAATTGGTCGGAAGGTTCAATATTGGCGCTGGACACTGATGATTGTTGTTTATATCCCAGGAGTCAGCCTAATCGTGTCAGCATTATTACTGGCATCAACTGGGTATCTTATCGGTACCCCGTTGAAGATACTGCAGGTCCTTGTTCCATCTGCCCTTCTCGCCATAACCATTGCACTTTATATGACAATGAATGACAGAGAACGGTTGGTTTGGAACGAATTCCAGCAGCATCATGACCTTCTGGTGAAGGAGTTGTGTATCACTCAGTCTAGTGCGTCTTTGCACACAATTCTTTATCAGACGAATAAGTGCCTGGCAAGGAAAGGTGCAGAAATCCAATACTCGATACAGGCTTTTCAAAGCGATGGAATAGTGTCAGTCCCTTCTCCTGACGAGATAGGCAAATTCTATGCCAAAGGGGTGGACTATTGGCACCTGTATCAGGCTTGCGAATATATGGGCCTGGTCGGCGAAGAAGTGCCCCAGTGGCCAGTCGTGAAATCTGCGCCTGTACAGATGGGCAGAAAACCTCTAAGCAGTCCGAAAAGTTAATTGGCCAAGACTGTAAAATAACCCGTGCCTGCTTTTGGGCACGGGTTTTAATGTCAAAATACGAAACCTTGGTGTTGCGCTGGTCAGGAAAGTGATTACGAATTTGGAGGTTGTGGATAACTAATAATGGGCGGTTTGGCCAAAGGCCAAACCGCCCTTTGTTTGTCTCACTTTTTAAATATTGGCACTGTTGGCGTCATAATTCGTGTTTTTTCCAGAGTGGTATTATGTACTTACGCGACGGCAAGCCCCCATACCAATTATGCTGTGGTTTTGCGCATAGGGATTGATGGAAAGATACTAGTTATCTTCACCAAATATCAGATCTTTATGCCCACAACAACGGCAAAACCTAAGTAACGGCATAATTGGTGTAGTAGGTGAGGAGAGCATCGCGCTGGAGGTTTAATTGAGGCTTGTTTCACAGGCCTTTCTGATCTTTTGCAGAACTGATTGCAGATTCGACGATCAATTTTGCGTGAGATCGTTTTTTGTGCCCGCTCCTAAGCGGTTTTCTTTATCAGCAAAGTATAATTTGTGTTTATGGAGATCACACAGATTCGAAAAAGAGACGGTTCGGTCGTTGATTTCAAGGTAGCGAAGATTGAGGCGGCAGTACTCAAGGCCTTTGGTGAAACCGGTGAAGGTTCTGCCGCTGAGGCCGCGAAAGTTGCTACTTTGGTCAACGAAAAAATATTGGCGATGTGTGTCGCAGCTATGTCTGCTGAACCTGGCGACCATCACTATGGCAAATGTGTCGATGGTTATCCGACAGTCGAGGAAATACAAGACTTAGTAGAAGCGGCGGTGATGGAACTAGGTTTCTTTGAGACAGCTAAGGCCTATATCATCTACCGTGCTGATCGTAAGCGACTTCGTCAGCGTGATCTTTTCCAAAAGCGCACCAACTTGAAGCCTTATGAGTACCCAGAACTTATCGAATACGTGACCGCCATCCGTCATTCTTACTGGCTTCATACCGAATTCAACTTCACTCGCGATATTGATGACTTCAAGACTCGTGTTGCAGATCATGAACGCGACGCAATCAAAAAAACGATGTTGGCCATTGCTCAGATCGAAGTGGCAGTGAAGAGCTTCTGGGGCAATATCTATGGACGTATTCCAAAGCCAGAGATCGGAGCAGTGGGCTTCACTTTTGCCGAGTCTGAAGTGCGTCACATGGATGCTTATGCGCATCTTTTGGACATCCTTGGTCTCAATGATGAGTTCAAGAAACTAACAGATATACCAGTTATCAAGAAGCGTGTGGAGTATCTAGAAAAGGTAATTACTTTTTCTAAAACTGGCGAAATGCGGGAGTACTCGCAAGCCGTCCTGCTGTTCTCTCTCTTTATTGAACACGTGTCCTTGTTCTCACAGTTCCTCATAATGATGTCGTTTAACAAGTACAAGAATCTTTTCAAAGGCATTTCGAATGCCGTAGAGGCCACCTCCAAAGAAGAGCAGATTCACGGCATGTTTGGCATTGATCTCATCAACATCATTCGTGTTGAACATCCGGAATGGTTTGATGAGTCTCATCGCGAGACAGTTCGAATGATGTGTGTTGAGGCCTATCAGGCCGAGAGCGCCATTATTGATTGGATCTTCGAAACCGGCGAGTTAGATTTCTTGCCGAAAGATCAGGTGAAAGAGTTTGTTAAGCATCGTCTCAATAATTCGCTCCGCTCGATCGGAATGTCTGCCGTCTTCTCAGTTGATGAAGCTTTGCTTGATAAGACCGAGTGGTTTAACGATGAAGTAATTGCCACCAAACACGTTGATTTCTTCGATAAACGATCAATCAATTACAGTAAACGACAAAGCTCGGTTACATCGGACGACTTGTTCTAAAATTTACATCCTTTACTAATCCCTATTCATCCATTCTATGATCGACAGGAAGCAACCTTGGTACTGGCTTAACGAAAGTTCGCGGCAGTTTATGTCGCGCGGTTATACCCTCGAAGGACAGACACCAGAGGATCGCGTGCGGCAGATTGCAGAAACTGCAGAAAGTATTTTGAAACGGCCTGGTTATGCCGACAAGCTTTATGAATACGTCTCTCGCGGTTGGATATCTTTCTCAACTCCAGTCTGGGCGAACTTTGGACTCGGTCGCGGTTTTCCGATCAGTTGTTTTGGCTCGTACATTGCCGATGATATGTCGAGCATAATGTACACCCACGCCGAGAATGGAATGATGTCTAAGTATGGCGGTGGTACTTCCGGCTACTTCGGCGCACTTCGGGCCCGTGGCGCGGAAATCAAAAATAACGGTTCCTCAAACGGCCCAGTGCACTTCATGCAGATGTTTGAGACATTGATTCATGTGGTTTCGCAGGGCAAGGTACGCCGCGGCTCCTTCTCACCATATCTACCACTCGAACATCCGGACGTAATGGAGTTTCTCGACATCGGCACTGAGGGCAACCCGATACAAAACATGACGCACGCCGTTACGGTAGGGGACGAATGGATGAAATCGATGGTTGACGGGGATGAGGAGAAGCGAAAAATCTGGGCTAAGGTTATCCAGCGCCGCGGTGAGATCGGTTACCCGTATATTCTCTTTACGGACAATGCTAACAACAACAAACCAGACGTGTACAAAGATAAGGATATGAAGATCGTTGCGTCCAATCTTTGCTCGGAAATTATGCTCCCTTCGGACGAACAGAACTCCTTTGTCTGTTGTTTGTCCTCAATCAACCTGCTTCATTATGAAGAATGGAAGGACACTGATCTGGTTGAGACAATGGTTTCTTTACTTGATGCGGTGATTAGTGATTTCTGCACCCGTCTAGAGACCTTGCGTGATTCCGACAAGCATTCCGACAATCAAGCTTTCCAGTTTATGGAGCGTACCTATAACTTTGCCAAGAATCACCGGGCGCTCGGCTTGGGTGTACTCGGCTGGCATTCCTACTTGCAGTCTAAACGAATTGCGCTTGAGAGTGACGAAGCAAGCAAGATGAACGAGGATATTTGGAAAGGTCTAAAAGAAAAAGGCGAAGCCGCTTCAAAGGAGCTTGCCAAAGAATTTGGTGAGCCAGAAGTATTGAAGGGCTACGGCCGACGCAATACAACCATCTTTGCAATCGCTCCCACTACTTCCTCGGCCTTTATTTTGGGACAGGTATCGCAATCGATCGAGCCAGTCTGGAGTAACGCTTATGTGAAGGATGTGGCTAAGCTCAAGGTGACTATCAAAAATCCTTTCCTTGAAGAGGTTTTGGTAGAAAAGGACAAGAATACCAAGGAGATATGGAGTTCGATTCGTGACCATGACGGGTCAGTTCAACACCTCGATTTTCTAAATGATGACGAGAAAAAGGTTTTTCGAACTTTCCCAGAGATGGATCAGGCTGTCATTATCGAGCAGGCAGCCGTGCGTCAACGCTATATTGATCAAGGTCAGTCTCTCAACATCATGGTGCCGCCAGGAGTCTCACCTAAAGATATAAACCAACTATACCTTACAGCTTGGAAGAAGGGTGTGAAAGCCCTTTACTACCAACACTCAATGAATGCCGCGCAGGCCCTTACTCGCCAAAAACTTACGAGATAAAGCGCAAAATGAGCGGATTTGCATACGCTTCGGTCTGACTACTTGTCACCGTATGTCCATATACGGTTCCGGCGCAGTCTTCCCTCCAGCGAACGCAACTCCATCTCATTTTGTAAGTTTTTAAGGGGCGCGCAAAATAAAACATACCGTTATGAAAATTCTGCAACTCAATATTTGGGGAGGTAAGCTAGATAAACAAATAATTAGCTTACTGGAGCGTGAACAGGCAGACATTGTGTGCTTGCAGGAGGTGGTGTCTGTACCTGGTGGATCGACCTTTTTCTTTGAGGATCTCGAAGAGTTACAGAAGGATGCTGGTTACAACTATGCGTATCATACTGCTTCTCACAACTTCAAATTAATGAATCGCACGGCAGGGTGGGGCAACGCCATCGTTAGTCGTTTTCCGTTCGTTGAGACAAATGATCTCTATACTTACAAAGAAGCAACGGTTGATTTCGATTACCTGGAGGAGACAGACTACAACACTGGTCGCGCCTTACAACACGCTGTGGTAGATACAGAGAGTGGCCCGCTTAATATCTTGAATCATCATGGTTATCATCTACCTTCGCACAAAAACGGCGATGATGAGACCTTGCGCCAGTGCGGCATGATCGCTGATTATGTAAAAAAGTTAGAAGGTAGTGTCGTACTTTGTGGAGACTTCAACTTGGTGCCAGATAGTCCCTCTATCGGACTGATTAATGAAGTGTTAGTTAACCATGTGAAAGAGAGAGGTGTTTTGACCACTCGCACTCCACTAACCCACAAAACTGAAGCGTGTGACTACATCTTCACCAGTCCAGATATCGAAGTAAAAAATTTTCAGGTTTTGGACGACATCGCTTCTGATCATAAAGCACTGACGATTGAGTTTTAAATTATGTAACAAAAAGCGGCGGGCCAAAGGCCCGCCGCTTTTTGTTTTTTTGCCTACTTCTTCAGTTTTTCGATGTCGTTAGTTAGTTGCTGGAGAGCGTTGTAAATGTTTTGCAGCGTTTCTTTTTGTTCATTTTTATGCCTCTCTTCAGCGGCTTCTTCCGCTTCAGACTCTTCCAGATCCTCTCCGATCTCTTCCACATCTTCTTGGATTTCTCCAAGATCTTCCTGCAATTCTCCGACGTCTTCACCAATCTCCTCCACGTCTTCCTGAATATCCTCAATGTCTTCTTGAATCTCCCCGACATCCTCCTGAATCTCTTCTAGATCCTGTTCCACTTCTGCGATCGCTTCTCGCTGGAAATTCACACTCATTTGAATGAAGATAGCGAGATAGATCGCTTCTAAAGAAACGATGGTAGTCAAAACCAGCAACATCCGGTCAAGTGGCAAAATGCCAAAGGCAGATAGTAAAAATGCGGCCGCAAACACGATGGTGTGCACGAGGACAGAGACAGGCGATCCGACCCAATCAGTAATCGAACGCGCGCGCTTCTCAATTGGTGATAGATCCTTCATAGCGATAATCTATCACACTACGGGATTCTTCGGCGGCTCCCCGTTTAATACCGCTAGGATATTATCGGCGGCCACGACACTCATTTGATCACGGGCCTCGCGGGTCGCTGAAGCAATGTGTGGTGTCACAATCACGTTGTCTAGAGCCAAAAGCTTGGAGTTTACCGTTGGCTCGTTCTCAAACACGTCTAGTGCCGCGCCAGAAAGGAGTCCGGACTGGAGAGCGCCTGCAAGGGCTTCCTCATCGATGATTTTGCCCCGCGCGGTATTGATGAGTAAAGACCCGGGCTTCACCTTCGCCAAAAGTTCCTGGTTAAATAAGTGTTGCGTGTCTGGGGTAAGTGGCAAATGAATACTTATTACGTCTGATTGAGAAAGTAGGTCATCAAGTTCGGGCGCGTACTTGGCGTTAAGTTCATTGTCGAAGGCCTCGTTATTCTTCCGATCGTGATAGACGATCTCCATTCCAAATCCCTTCTGCATTATCTCGGCCACTCGTCTTCCGATCCGGCCGCCACCGATAATTCCAAGAGTCTTACCCTTTAATTCCATACCAAGGAGAAGCAGTGGACCCCAAGCTTCGTACTTCCCGTCACGCAAAAATTGATCAGCTTCCACAATTCGTCTTGCTAGCGAGATGATAAGAGCAACGGTGTGTTCTGCCACCGCCTCAGTCAAAACTTCTGGGGTGTTGGTTATAACAACGCCGTGTTGCTTGGCCGCTTCTAGGTCAATGTTGTCAAAGCCCACTGCGTAATTTGCAAAAATTTTAGCGTTTGGTGCCGCGTCAAAAACCGTCTGATCAATTTTGTCGGTCAAAAGACTAAGTACGGCGTCAGGATTTTCTGCCTTTAGTCTCTCGATGAGGACTTCGTGAGGGAGTACTTCGCCTCCAGCAATAACAACTTCGTGACCAACATCTTTAAGCTTCAAAAGCCCAACTTCTGGAATCTGTCTTGTTACAAAAATCTTCATAAGTTAATTAGTGTCCGTATTTTTCATAAGATACTACCTCCTCCAGGGTCTTCTTTGGTGCAATGTGGAGAACGTCCGTCTTTGGGTATCCTGTTGCTAGGCTCCCGATTATCTTTTGACTTGATGGAATGGATAATATTTCCTCGGTCTTTTGTTCATCCATAGTCACCCAGCATGACCCTAGTCCGAGCGCCGACGAAGCTAGCCACATGTTATACAAGGCCGCGGCACCACTGAAAAGATATTGTTCATGCTCATCTAACCACTTGTCGATCTCAACAGGTTTTTCTATTGTAACCACAATCACGGCGGCGGCTCGAGAGAGAAATGAACCATGTTTCGCGTACCCCATCAGCTTTTCTATGGTGTCTTGATTTTGTACAACTATAAAATGCCAAGGTTGCGAATTGAGAGGACTAGGAGAGCGTCTTCCTGCTTCGAGGATTTGAGACAGGATATCAGCAGGGACATCTTTGTCCGACCAGTCTCTCACGCTGTGCCTGTTTAGAATGGTTTGTAGGGCGTCCATAAATTTAAGTTTTAATTATAAGGGATCTGGCAGTCTTCGAAGCAGTGAGCAGAGCGGTTTAGTCGATAAATACGCTCGCGGCCACGCTCTTCTCTATTAACGGCGTTCACCTCACGCAGGATGTTTAGGTGGTGTGTTACGGTCGGCTGGGTTAGTTTGAGTTTTTTTGTCATCGCCCCGACGTTCATTCCTTCAGTGGAACTTCCTAAGAGACAGATCAACTTATAGCGGTTTTTATCACCAACTGCCTTAAAACACTCAGGGCAGAGCTCCTCTTCACCGCTTTTGACCCACTTTGGTCGCTTATGAGTCCCTACCGTTTTTTGTTGCATAAAAGGTTATCGATGCGATATATTATATAGATATTCATCAATATATTAACACAGCGTATGAAACTGTCAGCCGAAATTGTGGAATTCATTAGAGGTTCTGATCATAAAGTCCTCGCTACTTACGGCGACGATGGGGTGAACGTGATCCCTTTATCGATGGTTACTGTCGATGAGGAACATATCGTGATTTGTGACTGCTTTATGGATAAGACCAGAAACAATGTCAGGCAAGATCCGCGAGTCGCTTTGGCTTTTTGGAAAGGCTTTGACGGAGTTCAGGTCAAAGGGACTATTGTCTATGAAAGTGAAGGCGACCGCTTTGGACATCATGCCGATAAACTGAAGGAAGAACACCCAGATCGACAGTTGTGCGGAGTGTTAGTCTTCACGCCAGAGAAACTTTACGATCTGGCTCCGAAAAATGCCGGTAAGCAATTGGCCTAATCGTTAATATGTATATGTTTAGAGATAAATGGGCGGGAGCGCTTTTGTTGGGTCTAATTCTAGGTGCGTTGGGATTCTATGTTGGACAGCAATTCCTTAAGACCTCATCGACGACTGAGGAATTGATCGCCGAATATTATCGCGTCGAAAACGCAGTACATGTTAGCCCGCACGGTTTGCGCGGCAAAATGGACAAGGGGGACCAGAGTTTCATCTTAGTTGACCTGCGTTCGGCCGAAGAATACGAAAAGGAACACATTGTTGGTGCAGTAAATATTCCTGCCTATAAGGATAAGTACACCTCGGCCTATGGAGACATCGAGCGAATCGTTGGCGCATTTCGTGAACTCAAAGTGCAGTATGGAGATCGTGATTTGATTGTCTATTGTTACAGTACGCCTTGTATGACTGGCCGTAAGGTGGGGGAGATGTTGGCTTCGCATGATGTGTTCGTAAAGCATCTCAATATCGGCTGGTACGAATGGCGACACGACTGGAATTCTTGGAATCATGAACATGAGTGGAACACCACAACCTTCCAAGATTACGTCACTAGTGGCAAAGAACCGGGTGCGCCAAAAGGGGGAGCTATACCAAATCCGTGTATCGAGGGTGATCTGGGTTGTTAGTTACAATTCTGAAACGGCCGGCCCCTTCGGGGCCGGCCGTTCGTTTGACGAACTAATGTATAATTTTTCGATGCGCGGTATTTACATGGCCTTACTTATCATCTCGCTTCTCTTTGCGGGTAATTGGTGGTTTGGTTCACGCGGCCTTGCTTGCCGTATGCCCGTCTCTTATACAATAGGGCAGTTTGATGAACGTTTTGGTATCAGTGAGAGTGAGGCTCGCCTTGCCCTTACGGAGGCGGAGGCGATCTGGGAGAGTGCGATCGGTCGCGATGATTTGTTTGTTTACGAGGAAGACTCCAAACTCCAAATAAACTTTATTTATGATGAGCGACAGCGTCAGGCCGAAGCGACTGAACGGGCCAAGGACGACTTGGAAACCCGTGGCGAAGCCAATACGGTGCTAGTGGAACTCCATCGGCAGTTGGTCGCTGAGTATCGCTCTCATGAGATTGTTTATGAAGAGAGACGAGTTGCTTATGAAAATAGACTGAGTGCCTACAACGCCGAGGTGGAACGTTACAACAAAGATGGTGGTGCGCCACCCGATGTTTACGAGTCTCTAGAAAAGACTCGCAATGAACTCGACGCTGAGCGCCTTGAAATAAATAAGTTGAGTGAGGAACTCAACGGTTTGTCAGTGCGTGTAAATGAAATTGGAGAGAAGGGGAATGCCTTGATTGATGTGTACAACACGAGGGTGTATCAATTTAACGACACTTTTGCTGATGATGAAGAGTACACACAGGGTGACTATCGTTCTCGTCAGATAAACGTTTATACATTTACTGATCATCGCGAGTTGGTGCTGGTGCTAGCGCACGAGTTGGGTCATTCCTTGGCTATCGATCATGTAGAGAACCCTTCTTCCGTTATGTATTACCTAATGGGAGGTCAGACAGACCCACCAGCTCTGACAGATGAGGATCGTGCTGGTTTCAAAAATGCCTGTGAACAAGGCATATTCGGTCGTTTGATGGTAGTGCCACGGATGCTGTACAATAGTCTTATTAATTAATAGATCACTAATAGATATGGATACGAATCAACCATTTTTATCACTTTGGTATGTGCGTGTACTTCTGATCATTGCAATGATCGGCGTTGTTATGTCGCTCTCTGCCTACACCAAACTCACTCTTCGTGAGGCAAAGTACGGTCAGTACGGAATGACTTCTATCAACGTACGTGGCGAGGGAGAAGTGAATGCCAAGCCTGATATTGGATCATTTTCATTTTCGGTAACAGCCGAAGGTGCTGACGCCGCAACTGCGCAAAAGGATTCCGCGGAAAAGATCAACTCGATCCTCACTTTTCTTAAAGAATCAGGAGTAGAGGAAAAGGATATCAAGAACCGTGACTATTTCCTTAACCCTAAGTACCGCTATGAGGCAGTCGATTGTGCGATGGGTATGTACTGTCCTCCGGGCAACCAGGTCATCGATGGTTATGAGGTGACACAGACAGTCGAGGTGAAAGTACGAGACCTAGACAAGGCCGGTGATCTTATTACCGGCGCTGGTGAGCGTGGCGCTACCAATTTGAGCCAGCTTCAGTTCACTATCGACGACGAGTCTAATCTGAAGGCAGAAGCACGCGAAGCCGCTATTGCCGATGCAAAGGAGAAGGCTAACAAGCTAGCAGATAGTCTTGGCGTCAAGATCGTCCGAATGATGGGTTACTATGAGGAAGAAAATAACTCGTCTCCATATTATGGTATGGGCGGCGATGCCATGATGTCTAGTGAGGTAAAGGCCGTTTCACCGGAGCTTCCAACAGGAGAAAATACTATCAAGACTATCGTCAACATTACTTACGAAATACAGTAAAACTCTCAAAATCAGCGCACTTGCACCGGTTTCGGAAATTTTGCTCGGTCACCTTAGTTCAATCTAGGGCTCTCTCGCAAAATTTCCTCCAACCGGCACAATTGCATCTGATTTAGAAAGTTTTCGAGAAAAAGGCGCGGGCCAAAGGCCTGCGCCTTTTTCTTTGACTTTCTCGCAAATTCTGGTAATCTTGGCGACGTTGTGAAGGACTGTATAGATGCCCCTAAAGGCGGTCCTGCATAAATTTATTAGCGAGGTAGGTCAGCACATCTAGCTGATACCGCCTCGACCCTCAAAATAAGTGTTTTTCACCGTTTTTGAGGCTCGCAATTTTGTACCAGATAAATGGCTCGAACATCAGTAAAAGTACGCGCAACGCGTACTCCAAAGTACAAGAGTCGGGTAGTGCGTCGTTGTGCGCAATGCGGACGTAAGCACGGCTTTATGCGAGATTTCGATCTCTGCCGTATTTGTTTCCGTGAGCATGCACACGAAGGCTTTATTCCTGGCGTTAAAAAGTCGAGCTGGTAATTCTTAAGTTATGGATACGATAGGAGATTTCATCATCCGGCTTAAGAACGCCGGCGCAGTCGGACACGAAACAGTGTCTTTGCCACACTCTCGCCTAAAAGAGGCAGTTGCCAACAAACTACACGAGGTTGGCTATGTTTCTTCGGTTGAAGTAGAAGGCAAGGGTTTTAAACAAAACCTCATTGTTGGTCTTAAATACGAAGGAGGTAAGCATGTTATCAGCGACGTGGCTCGTGTATCGAAGCCGGGTCGTCGTCTCTATGCCAAGGTCGAAGAAATTTATCCAGTCAAATTCGGCAAGGGTCATTTGATCCTTTCAACGCCGAAGGGCATCCTAACCGATCGCGAAGCGCGCGAGAACAAGGTCGGCGGAGAGCAGTTGTTTAAGATTTGGTAAAGGCTTATGAGTCGTCTAGCAAAACAACCAATTAAATTACCTACGGGAGTCGAAGCCGTCTTCACCGACGGTGTCCTCACCGTAAAGAAAGGGAACGCTGTTCTATCGCGTGCTATTAAGCCGATCGTGTCGGTCAAAATAGAGGATGGTAGCATCATTCTCTCTCCGGAGAACGAAGGAGCGGCGGCGCTTTGGGGCACTTACGCCGCTCATTGTCGCAATATGATCGCTGGTGTGACCGATGGTTTCAAGAAGATTCTTGAGATCGAAGGTGTGGGTTATCGAGCCGAGCTTAAGGGCACTAAACTTGCTCTTATGATGGGCTTCTCACACCCGGTTGAATTGCCAATTCCTGAAGGCATCACTGTAACTGTGGAGAAAAACGTAGTTACAATCAGTGGTACTGACAAGGAAATAGTTGGCCAGTTCGCCGCAAATGTCCGAAAGATCAAAAAGCCTGAGCCATACAAGGGCAAGGGTATTCGTTATAAGGGCGAATATATTATTCGCAAGCAGGGTAAGAAGGCGGTTTAAGCCGGTAATCATTAGAATATGAAAACCAAAACTCAAATCAAAACCGAACGTCGCACAATGCGCCATCGACGCATCCGTGCTCGTGTTATCGGTACAGCCATCAAGCCTCGCTTGGCGGTATTCAAGAGCAATGTCGCTCTGTATGCTCAGTTGATCGACGATAGTGCGAATCGCACTCTCTTTGCCACTGATACTCGCAAAGAAAAAGGCGTACCACTAGAGCGAGCTAAGGCAATCGGCGAGAAAATCGCCACTGAAGCCAAGAAGCAAGGAATCGAGACTATTGTATTCGATCGTGGTGGCTTCCTCTATCAGGGAGCGATTGCCGCTTTGGCTGATGCAGCGCGCGCTGGCGGTCTGAAGTTTTAATAAATTCACTTAACCAATTATGGAAAAACAGGAAGCTAAAATTGCCGAGACGGCAAATGAGACTGCGAATACCGCAGTCGCCGATGCACCTGTGACAGCGGCAGTGACTGCTGGTCACAATGAACGTGGCGGGATGCGTAGTCGTGGTGCGGGCGGTCGTGGAGAACACGGTCGTGAACGAAACGCACGTCGTCCTCGTCGCAATGAAGGTGGTCGCGAGCGCGTTCGCCCAGAATTCGATCAGAAGATCATTGCCATTCGTCGCGTTACTCGTGTGATGGCCGGTGGTCGTCGCTTCTCATTCTCAGTAGCGATGGTGATAGGAGACAAGAAAGGCCGCGTTGGAGTCGGTATCGGTAAGGCCGGGGATACTCAGCTAGCGATCGAAAAAGCAGTACGTGATGCTAAGAAGCATATGATCACTGTACCGATGAATACGCACAGCCAGATTGCACACGATGTGCAGACCAAGCTCTCTTCGAGTGAAGTCATGATCATCCCAGCTCGGTTCGTACCGTCCTTGAGCTCGCTGGTGTCAAAGACGTTACTGCCAAGCTTCTTTCCCGAACAAAGAACAAACTTAACAACGCGCGTGCCACTATCGAAGCGCTTAAGCTTTTGAAGGCCTAACTTTTAATTATGCAGTTACATCAACTAAAACCGACAGCGCCTCGTAAAACAGCTCGCCGTATAGGTCGTGGTGGTAAGCGCGGCAAAATGTCCGGTCGTGGTCATAAGGGTCAGACCGCTCGTGCCGGTAACTCTACTCGTCCAGAAATGCGCGAGCAGATCAAGAAGATCCCGAAGCTCCGCGGTCACGGTGTGAACCGTGCTGAGGCAGTTAATGCTGAGCGCGTACTTCCGATCGTGGTTAACCTTAAGCTTCTAGAAGAAAAGTTTGAGGCAGGAGCTATCGTGAGTCCTAAGACTTTGGTGGCAGCAGGAGTGATTAGTGCCAAACGTCGTCGTTTGCCACTCGTGAAGATTCTCGGTACCGGTGAGGTAACCAAGAAATTCAGCGTTGTCGATTGTACCGTATCCGCCTCGGCTAAGGCCAAATTGGAAAAGGCAGGCGGGGAAGTTAAATAAGGGTTATAATGCGGGCGGATGCGAAGCATCCGCCCGCTTTCCCAAATGCTAAAAGTTCACTCGTTATGTCAAAATTCTTACACAAGCTCAAGATAGTAGTGTCCGATAAGGCTATTCGTAATCGTCTGCTTTTTATAATCGGCGCATTGTTTGTTTTTCGAGCACTTTCAACCATCCCAATTCCAGGTGTTGACCATACCGTACTGGAGCAGTTTTTTGCTAACAACCAGTTTCTTGGTCTTCTAAACATCTTTTCTGGCGGCGGTCTGTCCAACCTTTCGATCATCATGCTCGGAGTTGGACCATTCATTACAGGATCAATCATAATGCAGCTTTTGACCGTAATGTCCCCACGAATGAAGAGTCTGTACACTGAGGAAGGTGAAGCCGGTAGAGCAAAATTCACACAGTATTCTCGTCTCTTGACCCTACCACTCGCTATCTTGCAAGGATTCGGTTTCCTCTCACTTCTCCAGAGTCAGGGCGTTATCGCCGGACTTTCAACCTTCGGTTTCGTAACCAACATTATTTTGATTGTTGCCGGTTCGATTCTCTTGATGTGGATGGGTGAGTTGATTACTGAATACGGTATTGGTAACGGCGTCTCGATAATTATCTTCGCTGGTATCGTTGCTGGTATGCCGACCACTGTCAGTCAGCTCGCATTCTCTTACACTCCAGCTCAATTGCCGCTTTATATCGGCTTTGGATTCATGGCCCTGCTCGCTCTCTATGCGGTGGTTGTGATGACAGAGGCTGAGCGTCCAGTGCCGATCACTTATGCCAAGCAGAGCCGTGGCGGTGAGACTTACGGAGGAACTTCTTCCTACTTACCACTTCGTCTCAATCAGGCTGGTGTGATTCCGATCATCTTTGCGATGTCTATCCTGCTTTTCCCACAGATGTTGCTGAATGTTCTAACTAGTTTCAACATTAGTGGTTTGGATCGTGTGTCCAACGTTGTGATGGGATTCTTGAACAACCAACCGCTGTACGCTATTGCTTATTTCACCCTCGTTATTCTATTTGCTTTCTTCTACACTGCCGTTACTTTCGATCCAGATGCTGTGTCTAAGAACTTACAGCGTAGTGGCGCTTTCATTCCTGGCCTTCGTCCAGGAACTGCAACCAGCGAATATCTTGCTGGCTTGATCACTCGACTTACTTTGGTGGGCGCCTTCTTCCTTGGTCTCGTAGCGGTCTTGCCGCTCGTGTTGCAGATGGCGACAGGTGTTGCCGCGCTGGCCATTGGAGGTACCGCTCTCCTTATTGTGGTCAATGTAGTACTTGATCTGTTGCGTCGCCTAGATGCACAGGTCTCGATGCGTGAGTATTAGAATTTTGAAGTTTGTATAACAAAGCCCCGCGGCTACGCCGCGGGGCTTTGTTGATCATGCTATTTTTTCAACCACAAACCGTAGGCCTCGAGGATCATCCCGGCTACTTCATCGGGATTATTCGCCGCTGTGTCCACTACCAGATCATAGTTTTGAAGATCGTACGGATTTTGTTGGTAGAGATTTTCGTAGCGCCTAGCCTCACTGTCTAGTCGTTCTTGTAGTTGCTTCGCGTATTGTCCTGGCTCTGACGGAATATGCTCTGCTACCATCCTTTCTGGGTCCATACCGGCAGTGATCCGTTTGGCTGCCACCAAAATATCAAGATCTAGATAGACCCTGAAGGAGTACGGCATCCAGTGCCAAGCCATTCTTGAATCTATAACCAGATTGTCTCGGCTTTCACCAATCTGGCGCAATTTCTCATCCACTTCAAGGTCTATGGCTTTTTCTGTCTCGGCGGTCTGGTTGATGGTCAATATATCAATACCGCGCTCCTTGGCGATTGTCCGGAAGAGATCACCAGAAGAGAATCTTTCGTAACCAAGCCGTTCCGCCAGCTTCTTGGAGGTGGTCGATTTTCCGCTACCAGGCTTACCTGCCAGTGTAATGATACTTTTCTTATCCATCGCGATAACATAACATATTTCGCTTTGAATTTTAGCTTTTCATAGAGTACACTGGCCTTGCATGACATTTTTGGAAAAACAGAAGACGGTGATCTTTATCGGTCCGCAAGGAAGTGGAAAGGGCACTCAGATCGAACGCCTCGATCGTGTTTTGCGTGAGCAAGACCCGACTAGGCGAGTGGTTGATATTCAAACCGGTCGTCGCTTTCGCGCTATGGCCGCTTCGGGAGAGGGCTATACCGAAAAACATATTCAAGAGACACTGGATACCGGCATACTGCAACCCTTGTTTCTCTCTACCGTGCTTTGGGGAGACTCGATGCGCACTCATGTGGATCCCGATTGCCATCTCTTGATCGACGGCTTTCCTCGAATAGTAGATGAAGCTAAGGTGCTTGAATCGGCCTTTTCTTTCTATCAACGTCGCTCCATCGACATCATTCATCTAAAAGCTCCTGAGGCGGTAGTGCGCGAGCGAATGGTTTCGCGCGCAAGGCCAGACGATACTGTGGAATCGATCGAAGAACGTCTGCGTTGGTATCGTGAAGAGACGTCTCCGGTCGTGGAATACTACCGAGCTCGACCTAACACCAAGGTTCATGATATCGATGGTACGGTTTCAATAGACGAGGTTCATTCAGCTATTCTTAAGGCACTTGATCTACCTAAAAACTAATGGGAATCACAATTAAAACCGAAGAAGATATTATAAAACTGCGTGAAGGCGGGAAGCTTTTGGGTTTGATATTGGATGAATTAGAGAAAGAAGTGGTACCGGGAGCAACCTCTCTCGATGTTGATGATCGGGCTACCGAACTTTTGGAGGAGTATGATTTGGAACCGATGATACTCGGTTATCAGCCGACTTTTGCCCCACGTCCTTATCCAGCAGTCACCTGTGTCTCGGTCAATGATGTTGTGGTACACGGTATTCCAAACGAAGATCCGGTCACTTTCAGCGATGGTGATGTGGTCTCGATCGATCTGGTTATTGGCTACAAGGGGATGGTGCTTGATTCAGCTCGTACCGTCATTGCCGGCAAGGGTAGTGAACGCGCACTCGAGTTGTTGTCTGTAACGAAACAAGCGCTTGATGCCGCCATCAAGGCTGCACAACCTGGTGTACGAATTTCAGCCATTGGTGCAGCTGAGGAGGCCGTTGTTCCGAAAGGCTACGGCATTGTGGAAGAGCTGTGCGGGCATGGCGTTGGCTATTCTCTACATGAAGAGCCACAGGTACCAAACTACGTCCAAAGGGGCAACCCTGGGCCTATCCTTCGCCCAGGGATGGTCTTAGCGATTGAGCCAATGATCATACAGGGAGGTAAAGAGGTGGTCTTCGATAATGACGACGGTTACACGGTACGGTCTAAAGATGGAGGGTTTACAGCCCATATGGAGCATACGGTATTAATAACCCCGTCCGGTCCGGAGATTCTTACCGCTAGCCAGAAAGGGCAATAAAATTGGAATTTTGCTCAATTTCTTGTATACTCTCGGCACTTTTAAGCATTAATTTGATCAATTATTTATGGACAGATTGCCACATCAGGAGCGTTCGCTTGTACTGCTCAAGCCAGACACTCTACAACGTTCTCTTATTGGCGAGGTCATTGCTCGTTTCGAGCGGGTTGGTCTTAAGATCGGTTCAATGAAGATGGTAATGGCGACCGAGGAACAGCTCTTCGCTCACTACAATAAAGACGATGCTTGGTTTCTTCGTAAAGGCGAAGGTGTTATTAAAGATATGACGGCGCACAATATGCCTGTCGAGAAGGAGCCGATCGAGTACGGCAAGGACATCATTCGTAATCTAGCTCGCTATATGATGGCGGCACCATTGGTTGCTATGACTCTAGAAGGCAACCAGGCAGTGGCTGTGGTAACTAAGCTTGTTGGTACTACCGAGCCAGCCACGTCAGACGTGGGTACGATTCGTGGTGACTATACTCTCGACTCTTACGCTCACGCTACCATCGAGAACCGTGGCGTACGAAACCTGATTCATTGTTCTGAATCAGTAGAAGAGGCAGAGCGTGAGATAAAACTCTGGTTCAGTGACGTGGAGATAATGAACTACTCAACCGCACAGGAGCGCATAATGTACGACGTAAACTTTGACACTGTAAAGGAGTAGTGGAATAAACGGCGCGGGCCTCTGGCCCGCGCCGTTTTTTTTGTGTTAACATAATATAGAACCGCCGCGTATGTTCCGAGTTAAAAACTTTTTGCAGGGCTGCCTTTAGTCGCGGAAACTAATGAGAACATCATTGATGATTTCAGCGGAATCCGGCCCGGGTGCCCACCTGGCTCACGCCGGGGACATACGGGTGGTTCTAAGAACTCGTCTCCACTTTTGTCGCGATCGAGAATGATCGTTGCAAGAGAGGAGGCGGGTTCTTTTGATATAATAAAGCGTGATCAAATCTAATACCATCGTATTGTTGCTGACGCTCTCGGTATTATCAGTGACGCACTTTTTGTCACTCAATTTTTATTTGTACTGGATTTACCCATGGCTTGATTCTGTAACACATACACTGGGTGGGGTCGCGGTAGCGCTCGGCTGGTTTTCTCTACGTGATTTACATGTACTTTCTTCCGAGCGCTGGTTTCGTTTTTTGCCCTCAATGTTTTCTGTCCTAGCGGTAGCACTTAGTTGGGAATTATTTGAAGTTGCTATCGGCGTTTCGATACACGAACCAGGATATATAGGAGACACCATAAGCGACATTATTTTTGGATTCTCCGGCGGCCTGTTTGGTTATGTGATGGCAAAAAGCCTACATGATAATTTATGAAACACTCCAAAATTGGATTTTATGGCGGAGTAGGGAGTGTGACCGGAGCCAATTTCCTGCTTGATACTGGCGGTGCGAAATTTTTAATTGATTGTGGAATGGTGCAGGGAAGTCGCTTTGCGGAAGAATCAAATCAGAAACCTTTTCCGTACGAACCGCAGTCCATCGATGCTCTTTTGGTCACTCACTCACATAGTGACCACATCGGACGTATTCCAAAATTAGTTAAGGAAGGTTACGCTGGCAAGATCTATTCGACTGAACCAACGAGGGCTTTGGCGACTGTGATGCTTGCAGACGCTCTTAACGTAATGATCTTCGAAGAGCAGAGCTATGCCAGGCCTCGCCTTTACGACAGAGAAGATATTGATAAAACACTGGCTCTCTGGCAGACAATAGAGTACGGTGCACGGCTGGCTCTCCCCGACGATGTCACTGCCACCTGGAACGACGCCGGCCATATCTTAGGCGCTGGCTTTATTACATTCGAGCGTGGTGGTCAGAAGGTAGTTTTTTCTGGTGACATTGGCAACTATCCGCAACCTTTAATGGGGGCACCGGATATACCGAATGGTTATCAGTATTTGGTCATGGAGAGTGTTTATGGTGATCGTTTACACGAAGAGGTGAGTGAGCGGAGCGACTTACTGCTTCATCATATTGAACAAACGATTAGTAAAAAGGGCACTCTGATAATCCCCGCCTTCTCACTGGAGCGTACGCAAATCATCCTATTTGAGATTAATAATTTAGTAGAAAGTGGAAAAGTACCAGCACTACCAGTCTTCCTAGACTCACCATTAGCCATTGCGGTGACCGATATCTATCGTGATCACACAAAATACCTAAGGCGCGAGGTGAGAGAACAAATCAGTGCCGGTGATGATATTTTTGATTTTGCGAAGCTTAAGTTTACTCGTACAGTCGCCGACTCGCGCGCTATCTCTGAAGTACCAGGGCCAAAGATCATTATCGCCGGAAGCGGAATGTCCCACGGCGGTAGGATAGAGGGACACGAAAGTCATTTTTTAGCAGACAAAAATACCACACTGCTTCTAGTTGGATATCAATCGGTGGGTAGTTTGGGTCGCCGTCTTCAGGACGGAGCCAAACGTGTCCGTATCAACAACCAGGATGTGAAAGTAAATGCCACCGTCGCGACTATTCGTGGCTGGTCTGGCCATGCCGATCGCGATCAATTAGTTGATTTTGTGGCGAAGGGTGGAGAGAAAATTGAAAAAGTGTTCGTCACTATGGGAGAAGAGCGCGCCGCTCTCTTTTTGGTACAGCGTCTTCGTGATTATCTCGGAGTCAACGCGGTCGCGCCATCGCCCGGAGAAGTGGCAGAAATAGAGTTTTAAAAAACCGCCACGGCGTAGCCGTGGCGGTTTTTTTATGTGAGTTATTTAACTTGGTTGACGATACGCTCGAATACTTCAGGGCGGTCTTTGGCTAGGGAAGAGAGGATCTTACGATCGAGTCCGATTCCCTTGTCCTTGAGCGCCTTGATAAAACGGCTGTACTTGATGCCATGTGCCATCAACGCGGCGTTGATGCGAACGATCCAAAGTTGACGGAAGTCATTCTTCTTATCTTTGCGGTGTGCAAAAGAGTAGTTCTTTGCGTGGTGGATCGCCTCAATTGCTTGCTTTGTTTTCTTAGAACGGCCGAAGCGGTAGCCCTTTACTTGTTCGAGGATGTTGCGACGGCGCTTCTGGGCCATCAATCCTCCTTTTACTCGTGACATAAATTAGAATTAAAACGGGAGTTAAGCGCCAGTTGCTGGAAGGAAACGACGGGTAATGCGCTTACTCAAAGTGAGTAGCTGAGTACGCTTGCGGCGCAGACGCTGTTGGCCAGTCTGGCGGGCATTGAAGTGGTTTTGACCCGGCTTGCGAGCTACTAGCTTGCCGTTCTTGGTCACTTTAATACGCTTAGTATATGACTTGTTGGTTTTCATAATGATTTTTCGATTCGGGGTATTCTGCCAGAGAAGTAGCAAAAGTGGTAAGAATATACCGCAAAACGGGCTTTAAATCAAGCCTCCTTCGAGCAATTCGTCCAGGGACTTCTTTTTGGACTTAGGCTCTGAGGTGTCGGATTCTGAGACTACTTTCTTGATTGGCTTTTCTTCCTCAAGTTCCTTACCTTTTATAAACTTGGCCTTACCCTCACGTTCGAGTGTCACGGTGTAACCCTTAGGACTTTTCTTGATCGGATCAGCGATTTTGTACTCGATTGGGATGATCTTTAGGAATCGTTCCAGACGCTCTTTCAAAAAGGCCTCCTCCATATACTTGTATCGTCCAGACAGGAAAAGATCTACCTTCACGCGGTGTCCTTCTGATAGCCACTCAGCCGCTCGGCGAGATTTCTGCTGTTTGTCATGCTCGCCAGTGATAACTTTCACCTGCACCGACTTGGTTTCAGTGACATGTGACTTGGCTTTCACCTCGCTCGCTTTACGCTTGGTTTCGTAACGATGCTGTCCAAAGTCCATTATCTTAGCGACTGGAGGGTTGGCGTTTGGTGAGATCTCGATGAGGTCGAGACCCGCTTCGTCGGCTGCTCGGAGAGCGTCATTTAAGAGCAACACTCCCAAGTTTTCACCCTGAGCTCCGATAACACGAAGCTCCTTCGCGCGAATCGCGGTATTTATACGAGTTCTGTCCTTTGGATTGTAAGATGGTCGGAAGTTGTTCAGATCGGTTTTGCTTAATTTATAAGTCCCGTACAGGTGGTCTTATTGATGTGTCGCAATATAACACAATTACAGGAAAATTCTAGCTGGAACGGGTCTTTGTGCACTTCTCACACTTACAACCTACCGGCTTGATGTATTCATTGAAGTACTCCTTGCCGTAGTCATAAGTAAGCTCCTCTCCGGCCTTGATGTTGCGTATTGCCTCAATACCAATCTCGTTGGTGTCGGTGTAATGCACCGCTTCGCAATTTGGACGGCACGAATGGTTGATGTAACGCGCGGTGTTGCTACGGGGTGAGCCGTCGATCGTCCATTTGTCATCCAGATCAAATTGGTAGCGGTTTGGTTGGCGTTCTGCCGCCGCGTTGGTGGTCTTGCGTCCAGTGTATTCAATAACTAGCTCACCCTTTTTGATATCTTTCAGTGTCCGGAGTCCAAATCCCGCACTACTCTTGAAAACCTTAAAATCTTTTTTAGCCATAACGGAGCTGATGGTAGCATATTCGCTCTCTAGAGACGATAAGCAGTGGCTTTATATCTTTGCTTTTATAAAATCAACAATCTCATTCCATGAATACATCCTTTGTACTCCGGTGGGGTTTTCTTCACGGTTCCATGGTCGGTCGGGGAGAATGGCAGGTAGTCCACTTTGGGCCACGTCTTTAACGTGCTTAAGGGCGTCATCGACTAGTATTGATGCTCCGATTTCGCGACATACCTCGGATTTCTTTTTTACTGTTGCACCGTCGGCACCCATAAAGCCGTTGGTAAAATGTATTTGGTCAAAATGAACAGGGAAGAATTCTTCTATCCAGTGCAGGGTGACATCACGGATATGTTCGGGCCTACTGGTGACAATTTGCAGGGAATAATCTTTTGATAGATGTTCGATTGCTTCGATCGCGCCCGGTACTGGCTCGATCTCCTTATGTTCCTTTGAACGATAAAATTCGTGAGCGCGGTCGTTCATTGTCGCGCGGTCACAACCATACATCTTTTCCCAATCGTCATATAAATACAGATCTTCGTATTCAAGAGCTGTGCCGTAGTTTTTGTTATGAAACAAAACAAAATGAGCATTGAAGTGCGCGACCACGTCGTCAAAGTCTAGAGCGACTACTTTCATTTGGCCGGACTGCATAGGTCTTTATATTATATATAAAAAAGAGACGCCGTACCCGAGTGGGGTAGCGTCTCTGTGAGGTAGGCTTTTGGCTAGTCTATAACCATCAGCACGTTCGTCGTGATGATGTGGTCGAAACGAGCCGGTTCGCCGATCTTTATGTACAAGCTTTGTACCTTCCACTTTTCTTCGTTTGGAAGGATGGAGACGCCCGCAATTCGGGCGTCCTCATCGACTCTTGTTACCTCGAAGTGGTCGTCAGCCGCTTTGAGGTAGTACATAGCATCTTCGGTGTGTACGATCATCTTAGTCCTCCATTCAGGCGGTAGCTATAAGTTCCTTGTAGAACTCAAGGCTGGGCCCATTCGTGGTCGGCATGTTTGAGAACTCCATCATCACCCCGGTAAACGGAGACCAGAGTTTAGATGTCCCAGGTGAATCTGGCGGCATCACATGGAAGAACTCAGTCGAAAACATCTTCTGGTCCACTGGGGTTATTACCCAGGTGGCCGCAGAGTAGTGTTTCATCTCTGCCAACCAATGGAACTCAATGATAAAAATTGAGTCCATGCCAAAGCTAATCTTCCGAATCTGCCCATAGAGGGTGAAACCCTCGTCCGGGTTCATGATTGCCAGGTACCCGTTAAGGTAACTTTCTGGGTTCTTTATCATCAATACCTCCGTGGTAGTCTCCTTACATAGTACAATATAAATTAGCTTTTAGCAAGTTTAGCAACTTAGTAAAGAAAACACCCTGCCGTTGTAACGGAGGGTGTATTTATAGCCGGAGCACCATCTTCTAGAAAGGAAGAAAAACAAAGATCCGCCCGTTCGACTCCGCGCGAAAGCAAAGCAGTTTGCTTTCTCCATCTCCACGAACAAAAATCACCCACACAAATGTGTGGGTGATTTTTGTACTCGTGGAGATGGGCGGAGTCGAACCGCCGTCCGAGAATGTTGACCCAACTGGTTCTACAATGCATAGCCTAGTTTAGATCTTAGCGTCTGAAGTGGAAAAGTAGGCAAAACCTTTAGACGAGCAGTTCCTAACAATTCGGATAATTAATGGAACAAATTAATTATCTAGAGTCCGATGCTATTCCACCAACGCTACCTTATCAGACGTGGGGTAGGTTAGCGTCACCTACGCGAACTTACGCTCGAGCGAAGGCGAATCCGTATGAGAACGGACTTGGTATTGCTTTGTTTGCAGATACAGATAGAACCTCTTAACGAAGTGGTTCCAATTTCGGCATTGCGCAGATGAATCAGACAAACCGTCGATGCCTGTCATCCCCCGAACACCTTCAATCTAAGAAAGATTGAAGGTGTTCGGGGGAGGGCAGAGGAATGAAAAAATGAAAAGTGTGGCGAACGGATTATTTTTTATCCGTTCGCCGATTGGTGGGGTAGTAGAGATTGATAAAGTTTAAGGGTGACTTTTTTGCGTCATTCACCTCGATAAATATAAAACCAGACTTCTCCAACTTATCTAGATCTACAAGTTCACCTAGGAACTTGATCTTTTTGCTGACAACTTCAGGTTGAGACATCGCAGGCCTCCTTAGGTGTCCTCATTGACACACTTTTCATTTTTCCATTTTGAAATTGACTACTCAAAGGTGTGGTGAACGCATTACTCATTGCGTTCACCGGAAAGAACAAACTAGTGAAGAACGGCGTAGAGAAGAAGTGCCTTGCCGAGACCCTTCTCGGAGGAGGGATTCAACGCTTCTTCGAGCTCACTGCGGAGGAGGTTGATTTCCTCTGCAGTGAGCTCGTCGAGAATCGCCTCGACTTGATTTTTGGCGAGTCTCACCCTGCCCCGAGGGGCAAGGAAGGGGTGGTTGTCGATATCTGCGGGATTGATTTCCTCGCCAAAGACGAGGAGATTTCCATTTGGTAATGGCATTTCAATTTCCTCCCATTTTGGTGTGGTCCCCATGATCACACCTTTGAACAGTCAATTTCAATTTATTGGTTTTTCAATGTCCTCTCAATCTCGCGCTTGGTATCGCGTTGCTTGATGGTATCACGCTTATCGTGTTTCTTTTTACCCTTCGCAACAGCGATCTCAAGCTTCAATTTGACCCCATTATTGTACCATCTAATTGGCACTATTGTCAAGCCCTTCTTCTCACTTTCATTATAGAGGTTCAAGATATCTTTCTTCGAAAGCAGGAGCTTACGGACTCGCTCATTGTCGTAGTCGGCAGGGGCGTTTACTTTTTGGAAAGGTGGGATTGAGGCACCTACCAGGTATGCTTCGCCCCCGCGCACTACCACGTGCGCGCCATCGAGTTTGCCTTGTCCTTGGCGGATTGACTTCACTTCCGTACCAAGCAAAACAACCCCCGCTTCAAACTTATCTAAAAGTTCGAAGTTGAGAGTAACTTTTTTATTTCTGACGTAATCTGTCATTGCAATAAATATAAGCATAAATATAGCAAAAGCTAGCTATTTCTGTATAATCCTTGCAATGTCAACGAAAAAGGAAAAAGGTAAAAAGAAGGAGAATAAGGGTCGTGGCGCGAGCGATTTAATTAAGAAGATGCCAGTTGGTCCGGGCAATTTTTGGAACAATATGCTCTCGACCGTATTGGTCTTAATGCTAGTTGTTGCTGCCTATTCGTACTTTGTGGAGCAAAAAGTTGAAGTGCAGGAAATCTCACTGTCTCAGATTGCTGCTGATGTAAAAGAGGGGACAGTTAAAGAAATTGTGGTACGTGGCAGTAAGCTTGAGGTTAGTTACAAAGACGAAAGCAGAGCTAAAGCAGAGGGTAAGAAAGAAACGGACTCTTCCGTGACTGAAACTCTCGCCAATCTCGGTGTAGGACACGACGCTCTCTCCGCAGTTTCGATCGACGTCAAGAACGAAACAGGCTTTACGTACTATTTGGGTACTTTTGCGCCGTTCCTTTTTCCGCTCTTTTTCCTCCTGATCATTATTTGGTTTTTCACTCGTTCGGTGCGTGGCGCTGGTATGCAGGCACTCAACTTCGGAATGTCTAAAGCACGTGTGATTGATCCTTCCGACCAGTCGCAGAAGGTAACCTTCAAGGATGTGGCTGGAGCTAAAGAAGCGAAGCAAGAGCTCGAGGAGATTGTGGACTTCTTAAAGAACCCAAAGAAGTTTCTCGATATCGGTGCGGAGATTCCGAAGGGAGTGCTTCTGATGGGTCCGGCTGGTACAGGTAAAACTCTCTTGGCGCGTGCGGTTGCGGGCGAGGCAGGAGTACCATTCTTCTCTATCTCTGGTTCAGAATTCGTAGAGATGTTTGTTGGTGTTGGTGCATCGCGTGTGCGCGACTTGTTCCAAATGGCCAAGCGCGCTGCACCATCGATTATCTTCGTTGATGAGATCGATGCCGTCGGCCGTATTCGTGGTACTGGTATTGGTGGCGGTAATGATGAGCGTGAACAAACTCTAAACCAGATTTTGGTTGAGATGGATGGTTTTGAACCATCCGAAAAAGTGATCGTGATGGCGGCGACCAACCGCCCAGATGTACTTGATCCTGCTCTGGTCCGCCCTGGTCGCTTCGACCGACGTGTCACCATTGATTTGCCTGATCGTGATGATCGAAAAGCAATTCTTGGAATACATGCGCGCAAGAAGCCATTGGCTGATGATGTGAATCTAGAGGTTATTGCTACACGAACTCCAGGGTTCTCTGGCGCTGATCTACAATCCTTGATGAACGAGGCTGCCATTCTCGCGGCTCGCGAAGAACGAAAGACAGTGGCGCAGTTTGATATCATCCGTTCGATTGAGAAGGTTATGCTTGGTCCAGAACGCAAGAGTCATTTGCTTTCGAAGAAGGAAAGAGAGGTAACTGCGTATCACGAAGCGGGACACGCTCTGGTTTCTTCAGTATTGCCTTATGCCGATCCGGTGCAGAAGATTTCGATCATCTCTCGCGGTCGCGCTGCCGGCTACACACTTAAATTGCCAGACGAAGATCGCAAGATGCATTCGAAGAAAGAATTCATTGATGATATTGCGATGACGCTTGGTGGTTATGTGGCAGAGGAGATGGTCTTTGGTGATCTGACCACTGGCCCGTCGAATGACTTGCAGGTCGTTGCAAACTTAGCGCGCGATATGGTTACCAAGTATGGAATGAGTACTCGACTAGGACCAGTAGCACTTGAAGGCTCGGGTGGCCGGTTGATCGGTGGAGGCTTCGGTGAGGACCGCGGCTACTCTCCAGATGTCGCTAAGACTATCGATGAAGAAGTTTCTAAGTTGATCTCTGAAGGAATGGAAACTGCTCGTGATGTTTTGACAAAATACCGCGCGGCTCTCGATGCTATTTCCAAGCGATTGATTGAAGTGGAGACACTTGAGCGTGATGAATACGAAGGTATTCTGAAAGCCGAAGGTGTGGAAATACAAGATGTGTATCGAGACGCTCGCTTGGCTGAAGAAGGATTGGCTGATCCAACAAAGGCGATTGAGTTCGATGCCAGTCATTTGAAGGAATAGGACGGTTTGGTATTGATAAAAAGGCGCCCTAAGGGCGCCTTTTTATATACCTGTCCGCCCTCTTGGACTCGAACCAAGGACCCCAGAGGTATAAGCTCTGTGCTCTAACCAACTGAGCTAAGGGCGGATGGTCAATACTATAACCTATAAGCCACAACCTTCAACTTCACGTTAGTATCCTTTGAAAGGATCATTGAGGATGCGTTTCCTTGATATTCCAAGACCTAGGAGTTTAAGTCGCAAGGACTCGATCATCTTCGGTGGGCCAGATAGGAGATAGTGAGCGTCGTTATGGTTTTCTGCGACCGCATTCTCTAGAGCGGCGTTAACTTCTTCCGGTGAAGCGGTGTAAATGATGGAGATGTTTTGGTTTCTTTCACGACATTTTTCCATATCGTTACGATAAGTGTGTTGATTGTCACGAGCAGAATAGATAAGCTGAAGCTTAAGTGTCGAAGATTTTTCTGAGAGATCTTTGACAATAGATCTAAAAGGAGTGATTCCAATACCGCCGGCAACGCCGATCACTTTCTGCATTTTCTCATTTAAACAAAGTTCACCGTAAGGACCGTACATTCGGATCTTTTCTCCGGTTTGTAAGGAGGAAAGCTGTTGTTTGAAACTGCTTGGTTCACTGCTTACGATTGTGCCGATTCTGATCTCGTTCTCGTGCGGTGCCGAGGCAACCGAAAACGCCCGCCAAGCCTTACCTTCAACAGGTTTGTCTGGGATTGTGAAAATGGCGTGTTGTCCGGCTCGCCAATTCGGCAAGTACTCGGATGTGAAGATAAAAGAGTAAATGTCTCCCACTTCGTGTATTTTCTCTTTGAAAGTGAGATTTGTAACACGGTATATTTTGCTGTATGAGATGGGGTGTCGAAGGGCTCGTAGCAGCACGTCTAACATAGGCTAATTATATCACTCCATGTGTAGTGACTGATCAATTTTTGCGATGCGTTCTTTGATCTGGGGATGACCAATAAGTTCGGGATCATTTTCTATTAAGTCTCGCGCTTCGCTTCGAGCAGCCTCTACCAGCTTGAGGTTTTTGATCGCTTCCATACCAAGGTCAGACAGGCCCGATTGTTTGCCGCCGTAAAGTTCGCCCGCGCCGCGGAATTGCAGGTCATATTCGGAGAGTTCAAAGCCGTTTTTGGCGGTGACAAGGGCTTTAAGTCGATCGCGCGTTTTTTCACTCTTGGATTCTGTAACGGCAAAGCAGTAGGGCTGATATGTGCCACGAATGACGCGACCGCGTAGTTGGTGGAGTTGCGAAAGACCAAAACGTTCGGCGCCTTCGATGATGATGTTGGTGGAGTTGGGCACATTGACGCCGACCTCGACTACCGAAGTAGCTACTAAGATGTCGCTTTCGTGTGCCAAAAAGCGCGCCATCACTTTGTCCTTTTCGGTCGGCGTCATCTTGCCGTGAAGTACATCGATTTTAGTGTTTGGAAAGATGTCGCGCTTCAAGCGCTCTGCCTCCGCGACTACGCTTTTTAAGTTGAGTGCGTTTTCCTTTTCTGGATCGGGCTCATTGATGCGCGGGCAAATGACGTAAGCTTGTCGCCCAGACTGGATTTCAGATCGGACGTGCTCGTACATTGGTCCTTGTTGTTGTGGGCCGATGATTTTGGTAATGACAGCTTTGCGGCCAGCAGGCATTTGGTCTAGTAGTGTAATATCTAAGTCACCATAAATAGTGAGGGAGAGTGTGCGAGGAATCGGAGTGGCTGTCATCGACAAGAGGTGCGGCATAGGCGCACCTTTTTTGGTGAGCGCCTTGCGTTGATTAGTGCCGAAACGATGTTGTTCATCGATGATAACGTAGGCCAAATGTTTGAACTCCACGCTTTTATAAATGAGTGCGTGTGTGCCGATCAGAATCGGCACCTCACCATTTTTTACCCATTTGAGTAGCTGTGTTCTAGATATTTTGGTCGGTTTTCGCGGGTCTGTCTTGGACGGAAATTTATAACAACCACTACCTGTGATGAGTCCGATCTGAACCGGCAGGTGAGAGAAGTATTGAATGAAACTTTCGAAGTGTTGTTTGGCTAGGATTTCGGTGGGTGCCATGTAAGCAACTTGGAGATTTCCGTATTCCAGATTGCCACGTGCCCCAGCCGCCCGCCCTTCGGGCGGGCGGCTCATCGCGACCGCATAGGCAGTCGTGGCGGCCACGGCCGTCTTGCCGCTACCGACGTCGCCTTCAAGAAGACGAGACATCGCATGGTTTCTTTTGAAGTCTTCGAGAATTTCTTTGATGGCTTTGTTCTGCGCCGCGGTCAGTTTGAAGGGGAAGCGATCAACAAATTCTTGCACGTGTTCTTTGCCAGAATCGATCTGATAGGTCGTGGCGGCGCTGACCGCGGCGCGCCTCCTCGCCATTTCTACTTGTATATAAAAAACCTCTTCAAAGGCAAAACGCTTGCGTGCGCCTTCGGCATGCTCAAGCTTTTTTGGGGAGTGTATGTAGCGAAGTGCGGTTGATAGTGGGTAGAGCTTATAGCGCTTTCGTATTTCTTCTGGTATCGGATCTTCGAGTTGGTCTAATACGCCGGACTCAAAACACTTAATGGCCGTGTGGTAAAACCAGCGGCTAGTTACACCCTGACTCTCTTTGTAGATCGGGTAAATAGTGTCTTCACTGTTGCTTGTTTTGAAAATCGAGTCGTGGCGATCGATTGGCAAATGATCAAGTGGCTCGAGTTCGGGGTTGGCGATGTATTCTTTCCCTGGAGAACCGGTGACTTTACCAACTGCTTTTACAAACTGACCGTCGCGGTACATCTTAGCGATGTACGGTTGGTTGAACCACATCAGTTTGATGCGTGCTGTGCCGTCCTCTAGATAGCCGTCAGCAATTGGTCGGCGGCTTTTCCAGGCCTTGCGTGCCTTGAGTCCACCAAGTTGGCCATATACTACGGCCTCGGCACCAATTGATAATCCTTGTACGGATTGAATATCGCTCACGTCTTCATAGCGGACGGGCAAGTGGTGGAGCAGATCGCCCACGGTCTCGATACGGAGTCGCTTAAGCGCCTTTAGGTGGGAGACATCAATGCGGAAATGTTTGGAAAGCAGATCGGAAGGCGACATTGTTCAATGATAGCAAACTGAGGGCGATGTTATACTGTGTCCGTTATTTTAATTAGACTTGTATGGCCAAAAAAAAGACTCCGCGACGAATCATTCTTAAGAAAGACTATAACAAGATGGCTCTAGAGCGCCATAAGAAAATGAAGGGGAAGCTCGAAGTGACTTTGAAAGGTGAGCTTAAAACCAAGGATGATTGGAGCACTATGTACACACCTGGGGTCGGTGCGGTTTCTGCGCATCTTGCCAAACACCCTAAGGACGCGCGCGAGTACACGATCAAACGCAATACAGTGGCAGTGGTTTCAGATGGTTCAGCTGTTCTCGGTCTTGGTAATCTCGGCGCCCTCGGTGCACTACCGGTGATGGAAGGAAAGTGCGCGATCTTTAAAGCTATGGGCGGTGTGGATGCTTTCCCGATCGTACTTGATACTCATGATCCGGAGGAGATTATAAAAATCGTGAAGGCGATTGCGCCCACCTTTGGCGGCATCAATTTGGAGGATATTACCGCACCGCAGTGTTTTATGATCGAGGAGCGATTGAAAAAAGAACTCAAGATTCCGGTCATGCACGATGATCAGCACGGTACAGCGATTGTGGTTTTGGCCGGTCTAATCAATGCGGCGAAGGTGGTAGGGAAAAAGTTGGAGAAGATGAAAGTGGTGATTGTGGGGGCTGGCGCGGCCGGCTGCGCGGTCGCGTTGCTCTTAAGGGAGGCGAAGGTAGAGGATGTGATCGTAGTTGATAAAAGCGGTGTCATCTCGGCCGGCCGCTCGGGACTCTCTGGCTACAAGAAGGAACTCGCCAAAGTCACCAACCCACGAGGGGTAACTGGCGAAGTGATGGACGCGGTTGCTGATGCTGATGTTTTGATCGGGGTTTCTGGTCCTGGTTCTATCACAAGGCACCATGTAGAGAAGATGGCTCCAAAAGCGGTAGTGTTCGCACTGGCTAATCCGGTGCCGGAGATTACTCCAGATGATGCTAAGCGTGCGGGGGCAATGATAATGGCGACTGGCCGCAGTGACTATCCTAATCAGGTCAACAACTCTCTGGCTTTCCCTGGTATTTTTCGCGGGGCGCTAGATCGTAATGTGACTCATATCACTGATGATATGAAATTGGCGGCGGCTAAGAAGATTGCTTCTTTGGTAAAGAAACCAACAGTTGATAACATCATTCCTTCTGTTATGACCCCCGGCTTATCTAAGGCGGTGGCGAGTGTGATTAAGTAGTAGAGATTAAAAAAGAATTTGGCCGCGCGCACCTTTAGGTGCGCGCGGCCTTGTTCACCAACCGTTCCATTCGCCTTCGGTCATTACCCGAGGCGGTTGTTCGGGGGTGAGCTTAGTAACCTGTTCCTGTTCCGCAGGAGGTTCGTCTCTTGTGGAAACGTTCTCCTCGTTGAGAATGACACTCGTCTTTTTGTCGTTTTCCATCGCAGCTCTCCCGGTTGTGGTCTCCCTAAATAATTACAACAAATCAAATATTTGAAAAGGTACAACAAATAGGGCAATATAGAGCAACTTTTGGATTTGTGTCCAAGGGTAAATATTTGGAGACGTGTCAGAGTGGTCTAACGTAGCCCCTTGCTAAGGGGCCAGGCTTTAATCGGCCTCGCGAGTTCGAATCTCGCCGTCTCCGCCGCGCCAAATTTGATATAGAAAATGGAGAGATGGGTGAGTGGCTGAAACCAACAGTTTACTAAACTGTCGACCCCTAACAGGGTTCGCGAGTTCGAATCTCGCTCTCTCCGCCGACAGAACTGGTTGTAGTTGTGGTTTCAAACTCTCAAGTTAAAGAATAGGCCGATCGCGAAGCGATCGGCCCTATTAGTGTCAGAAGAACCAGCGACGGAAGAATGATTTACGTTTTTCCATCACTGCCTCAGCAATCTTGATGCGATCCGCCTCGCGTTTGGCGTTGGCGTTTGCTTCGACCTCAGCTCGTCTGCGTCGCGCTTCGTCGGCGACACAGAGTCGTTCTAGGATAATGTTCGCTGCTGCAAGCTTACTTCGACACATCTGGATTTCATTGTTCGAGACTTGGAGGCCGTGCTTGTCGATGACCTTAAGCATATTCTTGAGCATGGTGGTTGAAGGAAACGCCGCGAGGATTTGCGCCCGTGCTTCGCGGAATTTATCGTAGTTACCAAACAGGGCGCCTTCTTCATCAAGGTACTTGTTTTCGCCACTGTGTAATGGATCGCAGGCCAGGCTCCAGCAATGGCTGAGGCTCCCGTGCACGCGGATACGCGGCATCGCTTCGAGTAGTTTCATTGCGCGCCATGATCGTATGAGAAGGTGTGGTATGAGAAGTCCCCATATCCACGCTTTCTCGGTTCCGTCAGCCCGTGTAACGAAGATACCGATACCAAGTTGGTCGTTGTCCGATCCGACGAACGGTGTTACGTCCGCTTGCTCCCCCTCGTCGTTGATGTACTTTCTCCCGGTTTTTCCGGTACAGATAACGATTAGCTCGCCTGACATGGAATACCCTTTCTTTTTGATGTGCTGATGAAGTCTGCAGGGAGAGTACCAGAAAATTTCCACCCCGCAACATTTGACAGCAAAAAGACGCGGATATATATTCTCTATATGGTACATACGTATCAAATCGCAATAAGGAGTAATGAGTTTCCTGCTTGGGGATTCTTTATGCTTCTGGTGATTCTCGCATCGTTAAGCGGGTCGGTTTGATACGTAAGTTCAAGAAATCAAAACCGGCCGCGCCAAACGTGGTCGTTTTTGTTTCGAAGTGAGTTAGTTCTTTTGTTCTTAACATGTCCAATATCAGGAGGATACGATGGACGTTACACTTGCAACCTTTACATTCAAAGAAATTAAAAAACTTCTTGCGGATGAAGGAATAAACGAAAACGACCCGAATTTTCGCAAGGTCTTGACTGAACGATATCGGCCTTCGGAAGCCGAAGCCGGTCGGTTCGTCGAAAGGGAGGATTGGCAACCGGAAATGAAAAAGCCGGCACGCAGAATCGCTCATCGGTCCGACGAACACTTCGACGTGGTGTGAATCATCGGCGCCATTGACCAGAAGCGCGGACAGTTTTGTCCGCGTTTTCTTTTTGCATAAAAACCGCCGGCCAGAGGATACTGGCCGGCGGTTTTATTAATATCTGCGGTAGTTATTAGGAGATGTGCTTAGAGACCAACTTGGTCATCTCAAACATTGAAACCTGTCCCTTACCATCGAAAATCTTCTTTAGGTTGGCATCGGCATTGATATTGCGCTTGTTCTTCTCATCCTGCAGGCCGTTCTTTTTAATGTATACCCATAGCGCCTTTACCACCTCAGATCGAGGCATCGGACCCTTTCCGACTACTGCTTCAAGATCTTCACTCAGGTTCATCGGCTTCATAAAAGCGGAATTTGCTTTTGCCATTTCGGTTTAAATTATTGTTATGCCCATAGTGTATCATCGAAAAAGGCTATTTTTTCAAGCCTTATATGAACTGTGCATAATAAATCAAGGTTCGTCAAATCGGCAGAAATATGAAATTTCGGCAGAAAGTGAGGGCGTTGTATGATTTAGGGACTGATTAAATTTATGATAAATCCATTTGAAAACGCATTGCGGCAGTTGTGGGGAGCGGCAAAGGTAGGGGAGTTTCCGAGTGATCTGATTGAGAAACTATCTCGATCTGAAAAAGAAATTACTGTAACTATTCCGGTACGAATGGATGATGGAACGCTTCGTTTTTTTGAAGGTTATCGAGTCCAACACTGCAACTGGCGTGGCCCGTACAAGGGAGGAATCCGTTTTCATCAGAACGCTGACATCGATGAAGTGAGAGCACTGGCGCTTTGGATGACAATGAAGACTGCGGTCGCTGGCATCGCGATGGGCGGCGGCAAAGGTGGTGTCGTAGTTGATCCAAAAGAACTTTCGGTAAGTGAGCTCGAACGATTGTCGCGCGGTTTTGTGCGCGCACTCTGGCGCGATATCGGCCCTAGGGTAGATGTGCCGGCTCCAGACGTAAATACCACTCCAGAAATAATGGCCTGGATGGTAGATGAATACGCGAAGTTGTCCGGTGATCAAACTGACGCGACTTTTACCGGAAAGCCGATCGGTGGCACGAGACCGCAAAATAGACAGGGTTCAGAAGGACGTGGTGCCGCTACTGGCCTCGGCGGTTTTTATGTATTTGATGCAGTCCGTGCACGAGCCGGCGTAGCAGAAGGAGCTAGTGTGGCGATACAGGGAATGGGTAATGTAGGTGGACACGCCGCCAAAATATTTGCCTCGCATGGTTACAAAGTGGTGGCGATGTCTGATTCAAAAGGTGGTATCTACAATGAAAACGGTCTCGATCCAGAAGAGGTTGAAAAATATAAGGAAGAACACCACACACTCACAGGTTTCTCTGACGCGAAGGAGATTAGTAATGCTGAACTTTTGGAGTTGCCGGTTGATGTATTGGTACCAGCGGCACTTGAAAATCAAATCACCGATCAAAATGTTTCGCGCGTATCTGCAAAGTTGATTCTAGAGCTTGCCAACGGACCAACAACACCGGAAGCCGATGAAATCTTGCACCAGCGCGGAGCAGTGGTTGTGCCGGACATTCTGGCTAATGCTGGTGGGGTAATAGTTTCTACTTTTGAATGGGAACAAAATTTGGCAGGGGAGCATTGGGAAGAGGAAAAGGTGTTAACGAAGTTGAAAGAGACACTTGTACCGCAAGCCGATCTGATTTGGCAGAGAGCAGAGGAAAAAAAGGTTCCACTTCGAGTAGCGGCGTTTATTGTGGCGTTGGAACGACTAGCTAGTGTGCAAGGGCAAGCAGTGTAATAGAGGCAGGACGGAGCGGCCGAAGCGTAGCTTCGGCCGCTTTCAGCGTTGCCCCAGTTGTCGCCACATCATCGAGAACAATGATATGCGCGCCACTGATGTCAGGCTGGTTGCGGACGCCGAAGGCCTCGGTGACATTCTTCAGTCTTTCTTGTCGCGTCAAGGACGTCTGGGGAGTGGTGTCACGCTTGCGGTAGAGGAGGTCGGCGCGAAGTCGGGGGAGTGAAGAGGAGGGTGGTTTGCTAGACGTCGTCATTCCGCTTCGCTGTGCTACCTCGGTTACTTGGTTGTAACCACGCTGCCTTAGTCTGGTAGATGAAAGCGGTATCGGTATGACTATTGATTCTTCTGGAAAATGTTTAAGGTAGTCGGATAAGATCTCTCCTAGTAATCGCCAAGCTTTCTCATTGCCGTGAAATTTTGCTTCATGGATAACGGCACGAACAGCGGGTTCGCCAAATGGCATAAGGAACACAAAGTCAGAGTGATTTGTCGGACAAAGGTGGTTTTTTAAATCATTAATCGAAAGTTCACGTACGATTTTGTGTTCGTCACGCTCTCTAAACACACACTCACACAATCTAAATAGCAGAGATAGCATTTTTGGTATGTTAAAATCTAAATGATTTACAGTGCATCAAATTGTAACCTGAACTTTTGTCGCGCGAGTTCTTATTATGGCTTTTTCTTTCAAAAAAATTTTTTCGGGAGCGAATGGTAATACCCCGACGCGGTCATCAATGGCAGTGGGTATCGATATCGGCGGTTCTTCAGTAAAGGTGGTTGAGCTCGAAGATATCGAAAAGGCAATAGCCCTTCGTACTTACGGCGAGCTACAACTTGGTCCTTACGAGGGCAAGTCTTTAGGCGAGATAGTAACTCTTTCAGAACAGCATAGAGTCGAGGCTGTTACAGATGTCTTGCGTGAGGCTGGTGTTAAGGGCCGTAGTGGTGCCTTGGCAATGCCACTTTCTTCTAGTTTCCTCACGGTAATAACTTTGCCGATATTGCCGAATTCATCAGATGATCTGGCGACCCGTATTCCTGTAGAAGCTCGTAAGTATGTACCGTTGCCACTTAGCGAGGTTACCTTGGATTGGACCGAGATCCCGACCGCGCCGACTGCAAACAATATGCACGAAGTGATGTTGGCGGCGGTTGAGAATAATGCCCTCGAAGAATATCGTTCGCTTTTGATGAATATCGGGATGACCTTGCAGCCGGCTGAGATCGAAGTGTTTAGTCTTATTCGTTCGGTATGGCGTGAGGGAGATACGACGTTGGCTATTGTTGATATTGGTGCCCGTGCCGCCAAATTATATTTGGTGCGTCAAGGCAATCTAGAGCGTTTGCACCGCGCCGGGCAAGGTGGATATGAGATCACGCGCCGTGTGTCTGAGACACTCAGTATTCCATTTGAAGAGGCTGAGAACGCTAAGCGTTCTTATGATAGAGCCGAAGAGAAGGGCGCCGGAATATACAAAATCACCACTACCGTAGTGGACGGTTCGTTATCTGAATTTCGCCGAATGATCGAACAATATGAGTCGCGTACCGGTGCGGCAATAGGACGTATCGTATTGTCTGGCGGAGTATTTACCGGACCTTACATGCAGGAATTTGCGCAGGATCGACTAGGTCGGCAAGTGGAGTTAGCAAACCCGTTTGGAAAGGTTGCTTATCCGGCTTTCCTCGAGGACACATTGCGTCAAATAGGGCCGTCTTTTGGAGTGGCATTAGGCGCCGCTCTTCGCACCCTCCAATAAAACTCCCGAAATGAGCGAATTTGTATTTGCTTCAGTCGGATCACTCCCGCGCCGTAGGTTGACTACGTCTTGGTCGTGTTCCTTCCTCCAGCAAACGCAACTTCATCTCATTTCGGGAGTTTTAATTTTTTAATTATTCGTTTACAGGTTGATTACGTTTTGGTCGTTAAAATTCCTCCAGTCCGTCGAATTTCCTCTCATTTTGGGAGTTTTATTTTTACACGCTCTTGTATTCGCTGAAACTTGTCCACACAGAGAAAGGCGGGGTAGGTGACTAAGTAACATATAATCATTTCTATGGAAGGCCAAGGATCTTCTTTTATACCCAAAAATAGCGCTCGTGTATCAAATGTACGTACACGAGGGCCACATCGTATTTACGTCCTTAGTTACGTCAGCTATGTAGTTTTCTTCGGCACACTCTTTGCCGTTGCCGGAGTTTTTCTTTACGCCTCGAGCGTCAATCGTTCAGTCACTTCTATAAAGGATCAGCTAGTTACTGAACAATCACGTTTCAGCACTTCTGATATTGAGATGGTTAAGTTGCTTGATCTGCGCCTTAAGAATACTGAGAAGCTAGTCAATGAATCAGCCGCACCTTCAAAGATCTTTGCAGATCTAGAATCAGTTGTGGCGGACAACATCAGTTTCTCTGCTATGAAGTACAAGTACTTACCAAACGGTCAGTATGAGCTGGCACTAACTGGTCGTGCTGGAGATTTGAATGAAGTACTTTGGCAAAAAGATCTACTTAAGAATGCCGGAATCTTAAAAGACGCCACTGTATCCAAATACGATTACAGTGTTCAGGGTGAGAGTGGCGGTGCTTTAGTTTCTGGTAATACCACACTCACTTTCATCATCACTGACACCAAGCCGGCATCAATGATCCCGTACACTGCAGATGTGGTAGAAACGGAGGCAAGTTCGACGGTGGTGGAAGAAGCTAGTGTGGTAGAAGGCGAGCCAGGCGTAAGTGGAGATAGTGCGACAACGACTGTAGAAAGTGAAACTTAGTTTTAAATTATGCGATTTCAAGCTGGAACTCAGATAGTACTCATCGTGATCTCGGTCGTGATCGTTTTTACTGTGGTCAAGCCAAAATTTTCTGAGATCGCTTACCAGCAGAATGAGATGGTGACTTACCGGACTGCACTCGATAACATTGGCCGTTATAATCAACGACTCCAAGCCCTTCTCAATCAGGCAAAGGCAATGTCTGCTCTCGAGCGTGAAAATCTCTTCCGTTATTTGCCAGAAGAGATTGACGCCGTTGTGGTAGGTCGTGACATATCCAATATGGCCGATAGTAATGGTCTCCTCTTGCTTGAGGTTGAACCAGCTACTCCGGTACGGGTCACCACCACTTTAAATGAACAGGGCGTGGTAGCTGAGCAGACTGCTGATGCTGGAATGGTCGCACCTCCAGCTGAGACGACAGAGGGCACAGCGCAAAAGAGCGGTATGTACGCACAGAAGTTTAAAGTTTCAGTAGTGGGCACTTACGATCAGATGAAATCTTTTTTGAAAGATCTGGAGCGAAATGCTTACCCGTTACGGTTGCTTGAATTTGAATTCGCCATTGAGGAGACCGACAATTCACTTTTGGAGTACAATCTTGTTGTAGAGACTTATTCGCTTAAAGGAAATTAGGATTTTGATTATGTCTTCCTTAGTTAAAAACATCCTAGTCTTTGCCGCTTTAGCCGCGCTAGCTTACGCTGGTTATTATCTTTTTATACTCAACAAAGATGCAGGTCTAGAGACGTCTTCTGGTAGCGAAGGGCAGTTACTCACTAGCGAGTTTCTCAATCGTCTCAATGATATAGAACAAGTTGCTCTATCGCGCACCGTCTTTGACGATGCACGCTTTCGTTCATTGATTGATTTTAGCTCTGCTCCACAGGAGGTGCCGGCCGGTCGCGAGAATCCGTTTCAGTAGATTGGCGGCATTATAGGTAGTAGGGTTCGTAGAGTGACAAAATAGCTGGGCTGTTTGTCGCAAGTGTTGCTTCATTAGAGCATTGGAGTTGGAATTTTGAACTTGGTTATGGAACTTCTCACCAAATTACAACAAGAAGGAGTACTGGATGCGACTTCGGTTACTGCTGTTGGCGAGGCTGTCCAAAATGGTTCTTCGTTAGAACAAGCACTCCTTTCAGTCGGAGTGGCTCGGGAGGTAGTGCGTGAAAAATTGGCTGAATTTTATGGTGTACCAGCCTATACTCCAACAGAGAATGAAACCGTGCCACAAAATGTCTTGCAGTTTATTTCAGTTGAGGCCGCGCGCAACTATCAGGTCATTCCACTAAAATTAGAAGAGGGTACGTTGTTGGTAGGAGTTAACGATCCAGAAGACTTGCGTTTGCGTGAAGCCCTAAGCTTTATCAGTACAAAGCACAGTGTTCCTTACAAGCTGACGTTTCTTCTTTCGGACGATTTGGCCAAACTGCTTTCGGCTTATGACAACTTGACTGGGGAAGTAGGACAAGCACTTACTTCGCTTGAAAGCGAACTCGACAACGAAATTGCAGAGCGCAAGAATGAAAAAGAAGGTCAGTCCAAAGAAGAGAACATCAAAGAAGATGCGCCGGTGACCAAGGTGGTAGCAACGATCTTGCGCTATGCAGTAGATGGTGGAGCGTCTGACATTCACGTAGAACCAACAGGAGAGAAGGTGCGGGTGCGCTTTCGAGTGGATGGATTACTTCAGACTAGTCTCGATCTACCCAAAAATGTCCATTCGGCCGTCGTGGCGCGCGTCAAAATCCTTTCTTCAATGCGTCTTGATGAAAAGCGAAAACCGCAAGATGGCCGCTTCTCGGCAACTTTTGATGGTCGCAAGATAGATTTTCGTGTTTCTACTTTACCTACCAGTCATGGTGAAAAGGTGGTAATGCGTATTCTTGATAACGAAAAGGGAGTACGCACACTTGAGAAGACTGGTATCTCAGGCCACCACTTGGCCGCTATCAAGCGGATGGTTGATGAACCGTACGGAATCATTTTGATCAGTGGTCCGACTGGTAGTGGTAAGTCCACCACACTATATGCGATGTTGGCCGAAGTAGATCGCGCCACCAAAAACGTGCTCTCGCTCGAAGACCCGATTGAATACAATATGGAAGGAGTGTCGCAATCTCAAGTGCGTCCTGAGATCGGGTACACGTTTGCCAACGGACTGCGCACGGCGCTTCGCCAAGACCCGGATGTAATTTTGGTGGGAGAGATTCGTGATAAAGAAACGGCCCAGCTCGCCATTCAAGCGGCACTAACAGGACACTTGGTTTTATCTACCATTCACACCAACAACTCGATCGGTGTGATTCCGCGACTTATTGATATGGGTGTCGATCCTTACCTAATCGCGCCTACTTTGAAGCTGGCCATCGCGCAACGTCTGGCCCGACGCATTTGCCCTCCGGGTAAAGAAATGCCTGTCGATCAAAGTATGAAATTGATGTTCGACAAAGAGTTTGAGACTCTGCCAGAAAAATATCGCAACCGAATTCCAAAATTTGAACATGTGCAGGAGGCTGAACCGTCAGCCGGTTGTGCCTCTGGTACTAAAGGGCGAATCGCTGTGATAGAAGTGCTTGAGGTTGATCAGCAGATTCAGGACCTCATTCTTAAGGGTGGCTCGGAAGAGCAAATCTATAAGGTGGCTCGGCAAAATGGCTTTATGAGTATGAAGGAAGATGCCATTATCAAAGCCCTAGAAGGTCATATTCCTTACGCTGAGGTGAGTGACTTTGGCACCAAGGTCGGTGCCGAGTCGGCGGTGTCCGACGAGTTTTTGGCTAGCGATACTTCAGTCGATGTGCCGGATACAAGTGAACCGATTGATGTGACGAAAGAGGAAGTGAGGAAACCTGATTTGAAGGAGCCGGGTACAGGTGTTGGTAGTACCGAGAAGGCCACAGAAAAAGATAAGTACACGATTTAAATAAGAAGAAGGGAATCTGGCGCCTTGGGAGTGAAAAGACGTTTTAAACGACTCAAAGTCAGAATAACTAATCAATTTTCCTTATACCCACACTGGGCAGCCGTTGTTAGGGCATACCGTATATAATGAACAAAACATAGAAGTATGGCTGGCGTTGATTATAAAAGAGAACTCGATGATTTGATCGAGATCATAGTGTCTGAAAAGGGTTCAGACATACACTTATCAGTTGGTTCGCATCCAGTGGTGCGAGTCATGGGTTCGTTGGTGCCGCTGATCAAAAAGCCAGTGTTGACCGCTGAGGATATTTACGGTTTTTGTGATGTCTTGATAAGCACAGGACGCCGCGAACTATTTACCAAGACTAGCGAAGTTGATTTCTCTTACGGAGCGAACAACGGCGTACGCTTTCGTGGCAATGCTTATCATCAGCAGGGCAGTCCGTCGATAGCACTTCGTCATATTCCTAATGAGATTCGTACACTCGAGGATCTTAAGCTTCCGCCGATTCTTAAAAGCTTTACCGACAGACCGCAAGGCTTCTTCTTGTGCGTTGGCCCAGTTGGTCAGGGCAAATCGACCACGCTGGCCGCGATGCTTCAGCTCATCAACCAAACGCGCGCTGATCATATCGTTACAATCGAAGACCCGATTGAATACGTGTACACTCCCGACCAAGCGCTTATTGAGCAACGTGAGATCGGTACTGACACTACAAGTTTCCCAGCCGGTCTTAATGCCGTCTTTCGCCAAGACATTGACGTGATTATGGTTGGAGAAATGCGTAACTCTGAGACAATTGCGACGGCAGTGACTGCCGCTGAGACCGGACACTTGGTATTTTCTACTTTACACACCAACAACGCCGCCCAAACCATCGACCGTATCATCGATAGTTTCCCAGCCGGTCAGCAAGACCAGATACGCGTTCAGTTGGCGGGCTCTCTGATGGGTATTTTTTCACAGCGTCTGGTGCCGAGGATTGAAGGCGGTCTAGTTCCAGCCTTTGAGCTCCTCATCAACAACAGTGCGGTATCCAACCTAATCCGCGAACGGCGCATTCACGAAGTGCAGACCGTGATCGAGACTGGTCTTGAACACGGTATGATTGACATGAACCGTTCATTGATCGAGTTAGTTCGCAAAGGGGAGATAACCGTCGAAAACGCCTTTGCATATTCAGTCAATCCAAAAGGACTGGAGCGCCTGATGTAGTATAAATTCTTCATATGCTTTTTTCTTACAAAGCGATCGATCAAAATAATGTCAAACGTGAAGGTACGGTTGAGGCTTCTAATATAGACGCCGCGATTGCGACCGTGCAAAAACGCAGCTACACGGTTATTTCGATTGATCCGATTGAAGAATCAAAAAGTATTTTTAATCTTGAGATCAAGTGGTTTCAACGAATCAGCAACAAGGAGGTAGTGATTCTGTCTCGTCAGTTAGCGACCCTCTTCGATGCCCAAGTGTCGGCACTCCGAATCTTTCGTTTGCTTGCTAGCGAGGCGGAGAATCCCCAGATGCGCAATGTTTTAAATGACATCGCTGATGATTTGCAGGCTGGTAGTTCGATTTCGCGTTCACTGGCGGCGCATCCTACTGTCTTCACTTCTTTTTATATCAACATGGTGCGCAGCGGTGAAGAGTCTGGTTCGCTAGAAAAATCATTCAACTATCTTGCGGATTACTTAGACCGTACTTATCAGGTGGTAACGAAGGCGCGTAATGCGCTGGTCTATCCGACCTTTGTGATTGGAGTCTTTATCCTTGTGATGGGTCTGATGCTAACTCTTGTTATCCCGCGCATTAGTCAGATTTTGATCGATTCCGGTCAGGAATTACCGATCTATACAAAGATTGTGATCGCTTTGTCTAATTTGGTCACCGATTATATCGGTATCATTCTGGTCCTGGGTTCAGCTATTGGAGCGTTTTCTTGGCGCTTTGTTAGAACACCAGTAGGCAAGCGCGCCTACGACGAATTCAAGATTAGTATTCCATACGTTGGAGACTTGTTCCGTAAACTCTATCTAACTCGCATTTGCGACAACATCTCTACGATGCTTGCTTCTGGTATATCAATGGTTCAAGCACTTGAAGTGTCTTCTGAAGTGGTGGACAACGCCGTCTTTAAAGAGATTCTTGAAAATACTTTGTTGGAGGTGAAGGGCGGCCGTTCTTTTGCAGATGCTATCGGCGAGTATCCAGAAATTCCTGGCGTACTTTCGCAAATGGCCAAGGTGGGAGAGGAAACGGGTAATCTTTCCGAGATCATGAAGACGCTCGCTACATTTTACAATCGTGAAGTAAATAACGCCGTCGATACCCTGATCGGACTGATTGAGCCTGTCATGATCGTTCTACTTGGTCTCGGCGTTGGTACGTTGCTCGCTTCTGTATTGATGCCGATCTACAACCTTACGGCATCGATCTAGAACTTATCCACTACATTTTAAAGGCAAGAGTATGTTTTGTCGTTATAATTGAGAAAAATAATCATTAATACTATGTTCAAACATTCATTACAGCGCGGCCGTGCCTACCGTCAGGCGGGCTTCACACTGATCGAGCTCTTGGTCGTAATTGCCATCATCGGTATCTTGGCCTCAGTAGTGATGGCTTCACTCGGTACTGCGCGTGCCAAAGGTGCAGATGCCTCTATCAAATCAACAATCAACAACGCTCGTGCCCAGGCTGAACTTTTCTATGACGATCAGACTCCTAATTCCTACACCAGTGTCTGTACTGCAACCGGTGGTATTGGTGCAATGGAGACTGCGGTGATAAACATCGCGGGTGGTGCAGGGTATGTCACTTGTGGTTCTTCAGCAACTGCTTGGGCATTCAAGGCTCGTCTTGTCTCCAATACTGGCCAGTATTACTGTGTGGACTCGACTGGGGCTGCCAAGGTTGTTACAGGTACGTATTCTGACACCGCGTTCACAGCTTGTCCGTAATCTATAATTTTCCACAAACACCCCGCCGCGTCTGACGCGGCGGGGTGTTTTGCTTTTCATCTTTTGCCTTTTCTACTTATACTTATGACGATGCTTCCTGAATGGTTTTTCTTTTCTGTCGTTGGAGTCTTCGGCCTCATTATCGGTAGTTTTCTTAATGTCGTAATATACCGTTTACATACAGGGCGTTCTCTTAATGATCGCTCACATTGTTTATCATGCGGACGAACACTTTCTTGGTACGAGTTGTTTCCGGTATTATCGTATCTAGTACTTAGAGCTCGTTGTCGATCTTGCCATTCCTTTATTCCGTATCGCTACGCCCTGGTTGAGTTGCTGACTGCGGGCGCGTTTATGCTGGCCTATTTAAATTTTTACAGTTGGTGGTTTTTGATACTTGACTGCGCTTTGCTCTCCACTCTGGTGGTGGTGCTGGTCTATGATTTTTATCACAAGATAATACCGGACGAGTTGTCCATCGCTACCACGCTTATTGCATTATTAATAGTGGGTGCGAAAGTTTGGTCGTCTGGCGATTATCTTCAATTTTTTCTCAGTATTTCGGCCGGCGGCATAGCGGCATTTTTGTTGACCGCCCTCTGGTATTTATCGCAGGGTCGGGCAATTGGTTTTGGTGACGCTAAAATTTCTTTTGGTTTGGGTATGTTAGTTGGTTTTGGTGGCTTGTTTTCATTTCTCGTCTTGGCTTTTGTGCTCGGTGCAGTGATAGGAATCGCGCTCATCCTACTATCCACCGGTGCTATCCGCAGAATGACGGGAGGAAGGATAGGGGGGCGTGTTAATATGAAAAGTGAGGTTCCGTTCGCGCCTTTTTTGATCGCGTCATTTGTTTTGGTTTATTTCTTAAACATTGACGTCTTACTCTTGGTGGAGAGGACTCTACTCACAATCCTATGAAGAAACGATACTCTTCGGCACGAGGATTTTCTATTCTGGAAGTATTAATCACTGCCGCTATTATTGGCGTTATTACCGGCATTATCGTAATTAAGTACGGTGCGTTCAATAATCTTATTTTGCATAAGAATCAGGCGTTTCAGATAGCGCTCGATCTGCGTGATGTCCAGACGCGCGCTTTGTCTGCTCAGGGCAGAAGTGGTACGGCGTTTCGTGACGGTTATGGCATTTATTTTAATCTGTCACAATCTGACAGATACCTTTTGTTTGTAGATACTAATGGGAATAATGTTTATAACAATGGCGAAGAATTGGAAACCAGAAAACTAGATACGCGGTTCGTGTTATCTGAACTATGCAGCAATGACAGTTGTGGAATAACAACAATGTCTGTGGTATTTAAACGCCCCAATTTTGATGCGTTGATTAACGATGGGTCGATAGCTACCGGTAAGGTTAGATTGGTACCAAAAAACGGAAGTGATAGTGTAAGAACAGTGGTAGTAAACGCCGCCGGACAAATTTCAGTTGAGTAATATGTTGCCTTCTAGCTTACAAATTTTAAGATTAAAGAGGCAGAAAATTGCGAAGCAATTTTCTGCATCAGCACAGTCTAGTCGCGGTTTTTCTCTCATTGAAGTGTTGGTGTCCCTGTCGCTTTTTATTGTCGTTATCACTATGGGGATAGGTAGTCTCTTAGTGCTCATCAATGCCAACGCCAAGGCACAAAATATTCAATCAGCGGTTGGTAACGTTCAGTTTGCTCTCGATAGTATGGCTCGCGAGATCAGAACTGGTCAGGCTTACTATTGTTCCGGCTCTTCTGCCACTGATGTTACTGGTGGTTTTGATCAAGTTAGAGATTGTGATGACCAAGGCATCTATTTATCGATTATTGAAGGTGGTGACAGTTTGACATCAGGTGCCTATAACAACCGGTTGGCTTATCGTTATAACAGTGTTGATCGTACCATTGAACGAAAAATAGGCAGCAGTGGCTGGTTGTCTTTGACTGATCCCTCCGTCAGTATCGACGATATGCATTTTCAAGTGATCGGTAGCGCAACCAGATCGCAGGACGGCTCGATTGTTCAACCCAACGTAACCATCTATATAGCGGGCTCTATCGCCGGAGTATCAGCTACGGACGCTGACTTCACTTTGCAAACAACGGTTACTAAGAGAGTACTTGATATATAGTTATGCATTCAATCCGACACAAACAGCGCGGTACTGCAAATACAAAAGGTGGCTATTCACTCGTTGAAGTGTTGGTTGCTATTACGGTATTGTTGATCGCTCTCGTTGGCCCGCTCACGATTGCACAGGTGGGTTTGAAACGCGCTCTCAATTCGCGTGAGCAAACAATGTCTGTATTCTTAGCACAGGAAGGAATCGAGACATTGTTTAAGTTGCGTGAAGATAGTGCTCTCAGTGCCTTTCCTAGCTCGCTCAATAACCTCAGCCTCGTCTGGGGCTACGTATCAACTTTGGCAAATCGTTGTACGGTGGCCAATCCTTGTGGTGTTCAGATCGGTACTAATGGAGTTATTAACACGGCCAGTTTTTATAATTGCAACAGTAGCAACTGCAAAATGCGCTATGACACAACTGCTGCTGTGCCATACCGACAGGGGGTTTTGACTGGAGTGGAGACGATTTATGAGCGCAAGCTGGTGATTAGCGTTGATAACGATAAGGCGATTATCAAATCTACCGTTAGTTGGGGCACTAAGCCTGAACAGCAGGTTAGCCTAGAAACATATGTGTACAATATCTACTATGAACCACCGATGTAACAAAAGGGGTGAAGACGGATTTGCATTACTTATCACGTTGGTGGTGGTGAGTGTTGTGTTGGCGATTGGTCTATCGCTCTTGTTTGTTACCACCAAACAATACGTACTGGCTGTAACTGCCAGTGAATCGGAAAAAGCCTTTCAGGCAGCCAATGTGGGTCTTGAGTGTATGCGCTGGCACCGCGCTCAACCAGCCACTTTAGTAACACTCTTGCGAGAAGGTGGAAATTGGCCGCCTTCGCTTAATTGCGCCGGAGAAACACCAGATTCTCCACCAGGCGTGCAGGCTTCTACTTTGTACAGTCAGAACAATCAATTTTTTTACAATTACAAATATACGTACACTACTAACCTTGGACAATGTATAGAGACCAGCATGTATATTGCTGATGTCCGTACGGCTACTGCAGATTTTGATCGGAGTATTAGTGGTGAGGGTCTATCCAGCATAAATTGTACGGCCGGTACTTTTTGTACAGCAATCTTCTCAAGAGGTTATAACCGACCTTGCGATCAGTTGGATTCTATACTTACTATCCAACGCGAGATCACCATCGAATACTAAAAACTCACCAAATCGGCCAATTTCTTTGTTGCACTTCGATAAAATGTCACTCACAGTATGTCCATATACGGCTTGTGCCATTTTCCTCGTGCGCCTCGAAGTTGACTCGATTTGGTGAGTTTTAATTTTTTAAACACAGTTTGCCGCCCATTTGCTGTCGGGGACATCGATAGTAGAATTGATGGCAATGAAAAAGGCAGGTCAGAGTAAGGCCGAAAGAATAGAAAAATTGCGTGATTTGGTGCTCTATCACCAGAGCCTTTACCATGAAAAGGACGCTCCTGAAATAAGTGATGAAGCCTATGACTCCTTAGTCCGAGAGCTTCGGTCACTCGAAGGAGTAGATGAGGAGGGGCAGTCAGTGGCTAATTCAATCGGTGGTCGCCCGAGTGAAGCCTTTTCCAAGGTTGTGCATCAGGTGCGCCAGTGGTCTTTGAACAACGTGTTTAATGCCGCGGAGCTTCTTGATTGGGAAGACAGTCTGAAACGGCGCCTTGCTACCGAGGGCCTTTCGTCTGCCGTACTTCAATACGATGTGGGACATAAGCTCGATGGTTTGAAGGTAGTGCTTACCTATGAGAATGGTCGTTTGGTTCGCGCCGCAACGCGTGGCGATGGCGAGATCGGGGAAGACGTGACTCATACTGCGCGCACCATCGATGACGTTCCGGACATTTTGTCAGAGCCCGTGTCCTTAGTGGTGGTTGGAGAAGTTTGGCTTTCTGAGAAAGAATTTAAACGCATCAACGAAGAGCGAGAGCTTGAAGGTCTCCCACTATTTGCCAATCCGCGCAATGCTGCCGCTGGCAGTCTGCGCCAACTCGATCCTGCTGTCACGGCACGTCGCAAGCTGTCTTTGATTGTTTACGACCTTGATTTGATTGATACAAATAAAACAAAGGTAAAGACTCCAGCAACACAGGGAGAGGAGATTGCGCTATTACGTGATCTTGGTTTTCCGATCGGCCAGCACACAGTCCTTTGTACCGAGATAAACGGAGTAATTGATTATTATAATGAGTGGAAGGAGAAACGCGGCGCTTTGGCCTATGGAGTGGACGGAGTGGTTGTGAAGATAAACGATATCGACTTACAGCGCCGCTTAGGTTACACGGCCAAAGCGCCGCGTTTCGCCGTCGCCTTCAAATTTCCAGCCGAACAAGCCACAACGATTGTCGAGGATATTGTTTTGCAAATTGGCCGCACCGGCGTAGTGACACCGGTAGCTCACCTTAGGCCAACTCTTATTGCCGGAAGTGTCGTTTCGCGAGCCACCTTGCACAACGAGGATCAGATCAAACGTCTGGATGTAAGGATTGGCGATACTGTCGTGTTGCAAAAAGCCGGTGATGTTATTCCTGAGATTGTTTCAGTGGTCAAAGAGTTGCGATCGAGCAGTGCCAAAACATATCACTTTCCTAAAAAGGTCGATGGTTGCGGTGGTGACGGTTCGATCGAACGTGTTCCAGGGGAAGCAGCTTGGCGATGTGTTGTATTGGATTCTGATTTTATACATCGCCGTCGCCTTTATCATTTTGTTGGAAAGACCGCACTCAATCTGGATGGAGTTGGTCCGCGCATTATTGATGACTTACTTGATGAAGGGTTGATTAAAGAACCTCATGATCTCTTCACCCTTAAGGTGGGCGACTTGATTGGTTTGCCAGGTTTCAAAGACAAGGCGGCTGAAAATGTAATCAACGCTATTGAAGCGGCCAAAGAAGTAGAATTGCCCCGACTTTTGGTGGCGCTATCGATTCCAAATGTTGGCGAGGAAACGGCTCGCCTAATCGCCGAATATTGTGGATCGATAGAGGGTGTAATGAATGCCAAGGTAGAAGAATTGGCGGCGATCCATGGTATCGGCAATGTTGTCGCTCTGTCGGTTGCTCAATATATGGGCGACCGCCAAAACCAGATGAAACTGCATGAACTCCTACCTTTCCTAAACATCAGCCAAGTAAAAAAGGTGGCAAAACAAACTGCTTTATCTGATAAAACCATCGTCTTTACCGGCTCTTTGACTTCACTGTCGCGCGACGAAGCAAAGTCAATGGCACGTAAAAGTGGCGCCCACGTAACCGAGAGCGTCTCTCGCAAAACCGATTTCGTGGTGGCTGGCAATGATTCGGGTTCTAAGGCCGAGAAGGCCAGTGAGCTTGGTGTCACTATACTTTCCGAAGCGGAGTTTTTAAAAATGATTGCTTAGTGTATGATGCACCAAAATGACTAAAGAAGAGATACTTCACCTTGGAACACTTTCACGCATCCGGCTCTCTGACGCCGAGGCTCTAAAACTGAAAGGTGAAATTGACGCTATTTTGGAATATGTCAGTGAGGTCAACAAGTTGGTTCCGGATGGACACTTGGAAAAAAAGGTTGGCCTTGTTCATAATGTCTTTCGTGAAGATAAGGTAGTTAACGAACCAGACTCTTATTCCGACGTACTCCAAGCCGCTTTTCCAGAACGAGAAGGGGACTACCTTAAAGTTAAGAAGATCCTTAATCCTGATTCATGACCATTTCCGAATTACGCAAAAAATTTATTTCCGGTGAGTACACTCCTATGGAGGCAGTAGCGGAAGCAAAGGCCGTGATCTCTGAAAAAGACGGTGACATTCATGCCTATCTCGATGTCTATGATGATGCGGAAGAGATGGCAAAAGAAGCGACCGCTCGCTATCAGAAAGAAGGTGGAAACACCCCGCCACTTTGTGGCGTGCCTTTGGCAATTAAGAACAATATTTTAATTGCTGGAAAGCGAGCTACTGGAGCTTCCAAAATATTGGATAACTACATCGCTAGCTATGACGCGACCGTGATAAAGCGTCTCCGTGATGCCGGCGCTATATTTATCGGTAGTACCAACATGGATGAGTTCGCAATGGGTTCCTCCACCGAAAACTCTGCCTATGGCCCGACTCGCAATCCGATTGATCAGAGTCGGGTACCTGGCGGATCGTCTGGTGGTTCGGCGGCGGCAGTGGCTATGAGTTCGGTTCCTGCGGCACTCGGTACCGATACGGGAGGGTCTATTCGTCAACCAGCAAGTTACTGTGGGTTGGTTGGACTCAAACCTACTTACGGTGCGGTGTCACGCTATGGCTTGATGGCAATGGGTTCCAGTCTTGATCAGGCCGGCACCCTGACCAATTCAGTCGAAGACGCTGAAACACTCTTTAATGTGATCGCTGGTCGCGATCCTCACGATATGACCACCATCAGCGGAGAGACATATGGTGTCGCACCAACCAAAGACACCTATACCTTCGGCGTGCCGCGCGCCTTTCTTGGCCAAGGTGTCGACGCCGATGTGATGGAGCGCTTCGAATCTCATCTTGATGAATTACGAGCGGCAGGACATCGCATTGTCGATATTGAACTACCACTTTTTGAAGCTGGTCTGGCCGCTTACTACATAGTGATGCCGGCTGAAGTATCGTCCAACCTAGCGCGCTTCGACGGTATTCGTTACGGAGTACGCAAAGAAGGCAAAGATCTTTTGGAAACTTATCTCAACTCGCGAGCTGATGGTTTTGGCGCTGAAGCCAAGCGTCGTATATTGCTCGGCACCTATGTACTGTCCTCTGGTTACTTCGATGCCTACTACGGCAAGGCTGAGGCACTACGAGGAAAAATGCGCGACGAACTCAACGCTGCTTTTGCGCAGGTTGATCTGGTAGTGACACCAACAGCGCCTACACCAGCCTTCAAGCTAGGTGAGAAGTCGGACCCACTCTCGATGTATCGACAAGACATCTTCACTGTGCCAGTCAACCTCACTGGTGTTCCGGCTCTTTCTATTCCGATGGGTGAAGTGGAACGTGACGGGGTTTCTTTACCAACCGGTGTTCAGTACATTGCACCACATGGCGGGGAAGCACGCTTGTTCGATATTGGCCGGAAGGTGTACGACGCCAAGCGTTATAATAATGGCTAGATGAAAGTATCTGCTTTCATTAGAATTGATTAATTGTGCGCGACGAAAACGATATCCCATTCAACGAGTACTCCGTTGATTTTTTCACATTCTTAAACTCCTTGTTTGAGCGACTTTTTGGTGGCGGTAGTGATGGTGGAATTGCGTCTGGTTGGTCTATATCCGATTTCATCAGCATGCTCGCCAATATCTGGAGTATCATCGTGGTGCTCTCTTGGCTCCTCGCCGCCCTTTTCTTGTTTGGTCTAATCTATGCCTATATTCGTGGTGAACAGGTAGGTGAGGTGATTGCCGCTATACTCAAAAGACAGGAAGAAACTTACGATGAACTATACAGACAGGGCGCAAAGAATGGCCGCTGGCACGACATCCTTTCACATATTGAGAGCGATCGAATGAATGACTGGAAACTGGCCATCATTGAGGCCGACATTTTACTTGAGGAATTGCTTGAGAGTATCGGTTTGTTAGGCGCGACAGTGGGAGACAAACTCAAAAATGCGTCACCCACATCATTCCGTACTGTTAATCAAGCATGGCGTGCACACAATGTGCGCAACCGTATTGCTCATGAAGGTTCCGAGTTTGAATTGTCACAAAGAGAAGCCCAAGAAACAATCGCACAATATAAGATGGTCTTCGAAGAATTCAACGCCATCTAATATAGACAAACAGCCGTGTCAGTGGTAACATTTATCCCACGATTGTGATATAGCGGGGTAGAGGAGAGGTACCTCGGGAGGCTCATAACCTCCAGACCCCGGTTCGATTCCGGGCCCCGCAACAAATAAGAAAGAACGACACCTCACGGTGTCGTTCTTTCTTATTTTGGTGGGTGGAATCGAACCGTAGAAGGGGGTCGGGGAAACTTAGTTTCCCCGTGGCGGAAGGCAGTGAGTTTACGAACGTCGGAAAACCGAGGGGTTTCCGAGTAGTTCGATAGCGAAGCGTCCGGGCCCCGCAACAAAAAATAAAAAGTCTGGCTGTAAAGAGCCAGCTTTTTATATTGAATCGTATGGCTTTAAATGCTATTCTCATGGTCACCTGTCGGGGTAGCTCAGTTGGTGAGAGCGTAGCATTCATAACGCTAAGGTCGAGAGTTCAAGTCTCTCCCCCGGCACACGTGCATTTTTAGTATTTTCTGCTAAAATCGGGCAGTTGCAATTTTGCGGGAGTAGCTCAACTGGTTAGAGCGCTGCCCTGTCACGGCAGAGGTTGCGGGTTCAAGTCCCGTCTCTCGCGCAAAATGAAGGTCCCCGCAAGGGGGCTTTTATTTTGCGCGAGAGAAGCAAGTAAACTGCTTTGCTTGCGTCGGGACTTGAAAGCCGGAGCGGTGCCGGAGGCAAGCGAGGCGGGGTCGAAAAATTTTCCGTCAGGAAAATATTCGTGACCAAGTCCCGTCTCTCGCGCAAAAGAAAACGACTTCTAAATTTTGAAGTCGTTTAGTGGGAGAGTACGATCTCGCCATAGTCTTTTTTCATCACGAAACCCAATTGTCTCGCTGTGCCGTCATATCTGCGGCGCATCCGTTGCCTTATTTCATTTACCACTTCGTCTCGAGTTTTTCCTTCAGGAAGATTTGGTAAATGGGGCTCTTGATAGAACATGTCGCAATGTGCTCTGTACAGTCGAACTTCGGAGAAGTTTTGCTGTTTAGCGAAGTCCACTATCGCACCGACGCATACAGCCGGAAGACCCTTTATTTTTTTAGGAAACTTTACACCCGATATTCCTTGGAGTTGGCGGATGTGAATTTTCTTCTTGTAAATTTCCAGACCAATTCCAAATATTGGTTTATTTCTGTAATAAAGAAGTATGGCAACTGGTGCTTCCCAGCACAGCGGACTTGTTTCATGGTTGTAACCAGGAGTATCAAACAGCATCCATCTAATGCCACTTAGGCCGCCACCATCTTTCGTGACTGACTCAAACAGAGACCCAGTCAAGGTTCTGATTTTTTCGACATTTCGGGTTGCTGTCCAGTATTTTAACCAGAAATGCACGTCGTTAGTTTTAAAATGTAGCCTTTTCCAGATGTTCATTCGGACCTCCTCTGTCTTTCTGTGCGGAACTTTAGGTTATTTTTCTAAAGATTGCAAACATATTCATTAGAATAGTGGTCACTAGTGGGTTATTTGGTTATGGTATTATTGTCGGGTATGAATAGAAACAAATATTTGCCGATTATTTTAGTTGTCGGTATTGCGATTATTATCGGGGCCATTTTATGGCAAGTATTGGGCGGAAAAGGTTTATTTGAGGAACGCTGGACAGGAGTAGAAGGAAAGCCGATTGATATTACGCTTGATTTTTATGATGCTTGGCTTGGAGCCCGCCAGACGGGAGACAATGAACCTTTTACACAAAACTTACTCGCTTTCGAACAAGTTGCTCCTGACCTAAGGACACGTTTGCAGGAATCGAATGGCAAACTCGGCGGTGATCAGCAAGATCCAGTATTGTGCCAAGTTGGAGTACCTGAAGGGTTGCGAACTTTGCCTATTTTCCAAAAAGATGAAGAGGCACAGATGTTGGTGATGTCCACTACTGATGGACAAACTGGACAGGCGATAGTCAAACTCGCTGCCAAAAATAATCTATGGAGAATCATCGACATCACTTGTGGTAATGCTGAGCAGGCTCCACAAGGAGAATTCTCCTTTGATAAAACCGGCTTTCTTCTAAAGCAGGTACCAGCTCCACTCGACTCTAAGTATTGGCACCTAGTCTTTGAGGAAGAGGGAGTTTTGGGCCACGCGGTGCCTCTCTATATTGATGAAGGAAGCGCTTGTACACGCCAAGATGGCTCCACTGGTGCTTGTAATGAAGAGGTCTTGAAGGAAACATCTCCAGCTCGCGTGATGGGTGAAATGACCGAAACTGGTGTTAAGGTGAAGCGGATCGAGATGGTTGAATCTGTCTCTATTCAGTAAAACTTATATGACGAGACGATCATCATTTACAGCTCTGATTCTATTCTCAGGGCTGTATTTGTCTCTGGGTGCAATCTACTTCATTCGGCATCTTAACTTTGAGTTCATTGCCTATGTGCTCGTGTTGATCGGTATTTTTAGTGCCGTACTGTGGATACATAAGCGCGCTCGCTTTCCTTTGTGGTTATTATGGCTGTTGTCATTTTGGGGTTTGGCACACGTTTTGGGAGGTTCCGTACCGACGCCAGACGGAGTCTTGTTCGCTTATCGGATCTATCCATTTTTGGATTTAGGTGGCGAATTCTACATTCTTAAATACGATCAAGTCGTACACGCTTACTTGTACGGAGTGGTAGCAGTGATGGCTTATCATTTGATACGCTCTAAACTTTTGCCGCGTGGACAAAGCGCATTAGTGTTCCTGTTCGCAGTTATGGCATCACTTGGTATAAGTGGCCTTAACGAGATTATGGAATTTTTTATTTCTTTGACCGTGAAAAACGGGGTAGGCGGATACTACAACACAATGCTCGACATGTGCTTCAACTTGGCAGGAGCGGTACTAGCTACTTGGGCGTATGTTAGGTTGAAGCGTGAATGAGCCGTCTGACAGAATTGAACTGTCGACCTTTGCGTTACGAATGCAATGCTCTGCCAACTGAGCTAAGACGGCGTGGTCACTATGGTATTACACAAAAACTTTGTTTTCAACGAAGTTTTTTGTTATGCTGACCCACGCGATCGGATATGTTTTGCGTTCCGGTCGTCGTGCGGGATAAGACACCCTGTCCTACATCCGTAACTGGATGGCAAGGCAATGTATCAGGCTGTCCCCGCGCGTGATTTTGCCATCTTAGCTCAGTTGGTAGAGCGCATCCATGGTAAGGATGAGGTCCCCAGTTCAATCCTGGGAGATGGCTCAAAGACACAAAAACCTGACCTGCGTCAGGTTTTTGTGCTTTGAGCCCGGACTCACGATGTGAGCCACAGCGAACCGTGAGTCAGGGCGAGGAGACGAAATTTTGACCTGCGTCAGATCAACGTGACTTGAGCCCGGACTCACGATGTGAGCCACAGCGAACCGTGAGTCATGGCGAGGAGTAGAAACGGCGGCAGTTCGCGAAGCGGACTGCCGCCGTTTCTGTTAGAATTGACACACTTTATGGCTAATGGGCAAAATCAGCAAACAGCAGACCGGATAAAAGAAATTGAAGAATCGATGCTTCGTTCAGATTTTTGGGGCGATCCAAAAGCAGCACAAGCGATGATTAAGGAGCTCCAAACACTTCGGGATGAGGTAGAAGGGAGGGGTAAGTATGATCGTTTGTCGGCGGTGTTTACAATTGTTGCCGGTGCTGGTGGTGACGACGCCGAAGACTTTGCGCGAATGTTGGTTGAAATGTATCAGCGTTATGCTGCAAATCGTAATTGGTCTGTGGTCATGCTTGATCAAAATGAAAACGATCACGGTGGCTATCGAAACATTGTTTTTGAAATAAATGGAAAGGATGCTTTCGGTACTCTCAAACACGAGAGTGGTGTGCATCGCCTAGTGCGCATTTCACCGTTCAATTCCAACGATAAACGCCAGACATCTTTTGTGCTGGTTGAGGTGTCTCCAATTATGGAAGAAGATGACGGTGAGGTATTGCCAGAGACTGAGGTTGAAATATCTTTTGCGCGATCAGGAGGAGCTGGCGGGCAAAACGTAAACAAGCGTGAGACCGCGGTGCGTGCGGTACATACACCGACCAATATATCGGTGCACGTTTCTTCAGAACGGAGTCAATTACAAAATCGAGACAAAGCGCTCAGGCTTCTCTATGGCAAGGTTTTTGCTTTTAAAGAAACTCAGCGCGAACGTGAGTTGGCTGGTTTAGCTATCGAAAAAACCGTTAAGATTGAGTGGGGGAGCCAGATCCGTTCATATGTCCTCCATCCGTATCAATTGGTTAAAGATCATCGTACTAGTGTAGAGGTGCGCAATGTGGATGCCGTGCTCGGTGGTGATATACAAGTCTTCATAGACTCCATGCATGGTGTATAATAAACTTATAAGTTGTGTTTCTGTGTAGCCGTATATGATTTATTTTGACAAAGTTTCCAAGTGGTATAACGACAAAGAGTCGATAGCCCTAGAACAAGTGACATTTCAAGTGGCACCACACGAGTTCGTGTCGATCGTCGGTCATTCCGGAGCTGGTAAATCGACCCTACTCAAAATGCTGATTGCGGAGGATCGCCCTTCGGAAGGTTCGGTTTTTTACGAATCACTAGATATTCATCGTATTCCACGCGGCAAGCTGCCTAAGTTTCGCCGCAAGATAGGTACTGTCTTTCAGGATTTTAAACTCCTACCTAACAAGACTGCTTACGAAAACATCGCCTTTGCGATGGAGGCTAATGGTCGCGATGACAGTGAGATCGCAGAGAATGTGCCACAGGCTCTTGCACTGGTAGATCTCGAAGACAAAGCTTGGAATTTTCCACATCAGTTGTCTGGAGGTGAGAAGCAACGAGTGGCGATTGCTCGCGCCATTGTCAATCAGCCCGATATCATCATTGCTGATGAACCAACCGGCAACCTCGACCCGATTGCTACTTACGAAGTCGTGCAAATCCTAAAGAAGATCAATGATCTTGGTACCACTGTCATAATGACCACCCACAACAAGGGTGTGATTGATGAATTGGGTCGTCGTGTCATCACTATGGATAGTGGACGTGTTGTCCGTGACGACGCTACCGGTAAGTATGTCCTGTAACATTCATAAGTTTCATTTTGATATTTAATTCTTAATTTCTATGTGGGTAGCCTTCAAAAGAGTCGTACGTTCTGGAGTAGTCGGTTTTTGGCGAAGCACTTTCGTTTCGTTTGCTTCAGTCTTTGTGATGACAATCGCATTGTTTGTGATCGGCGCCATCATGATGATCGACCAGCTACTCGGTGCTTCTTTGGCTCAGATCGAAAGCAAGGTTGATATCAACGTTTACTTCAATATCAATGCGGCCGAGGCAGATATGCAGGCCTTGCAGGGCCGGCTCGAAGCCTTGCCAGAAGTATCTGAGGTTGTCTTTACCTCACGCGAAGAAGCGTTGGCCGCTTTCCGTGAGCGCCACCGCGGTGATGAGCTCACCATCCAAGCTTTGGATGAGTTGGGCGAGAACCCTCTCGGTGCTTCACTTTCTATTAGTGCGGGAGATACTTCGCAGTATGAAACAATCGCCCGCTTCCTCGATGAACAGCGTGTAGGCGAATCGCCACAGGCGCCGGTCATTGATCGTGTGAACTTTGTCAAAAACAAAGAAGTGATCGAGAAGCTTGCTTCTATCATTGGCGTTGTCGAACGAGCTAGTATCACCACTATGCTCATCTTGGTAGCGGCGGCTGTCCTTATTACCTTCAACACCATAAGGTTGGCTATCTATACGTCACGCGAGGAGATTACTGTGATGCGCCTAGTTGGAGCTTCCAACACCTTCATTCGCGGTCCGTTTATGTTGCAAGGAGTGTTGTACGGATTGGTTTCCGGAGTCGTTGCTATCATAATAATGTACCCGATTCTTTATTGGCTAGGACCTGGTACTGAGACTTTCTTCAGCTTCAACATCTTCCACTATTTCCTAGCCAATTTCGTTTATGTCTTTTCGGTCATCGTTGGTTCTGGAGTAGCACTTGGTCTTGTCTCTAGTGCTTGGGCCGTTTCGCGCTATTTGCGAGCTTAATGGCAATAAAATAAAAAGTTTGGCCGGCGCACCATTGGTGCGCCGGCCTTTCTGCTAGTGAGCGTTCTCCGAGCAAAGTTCGGAGACATACTGGTGGATCTCCTCAACCGTACTTGCGTGCAAGATCGCGCCATTAATCGTTACGACGTCTTTGCCGTTATGACGAAAAATGTTGATCTCGTGATATTTGTTGTTGAACGATGTAGGATTCACTCTCACATGCACCTCGACGGATCCGTTTTTTGGTAAACAGCCCCGTCGCACATTCGCCAGTTGTGGTGCAAGAGGAAATAAAATTTTCATCTCCAGCACCCGCTCTTCTGTCGGTGTTCCCGGACGAAGTTCGTTCTTGGGCAGCGACAGTACTTTATCCATTAACTCAGTGATTGTGGTCATTGTCCGTCTCCAGTGAACTAGCCAGATTAATCATACAGACAGTTGGCCGGTTTTCAAGCCAATCCATGCGGCGCGGGCTTCGCCCGCGCCGCTAGCTGAAAATCGCCGCCTAATATGCTAAAGTACAGCCACTAAATTGCGGGATCGTCTAAAGGTAGGACAGCGGCCTTTGAAGCCGTTTATCTTGGTTCGATTCCAAGTCCCGCAGCATGAGCGAATTTTGGATGAATTTCTTAGCAAGCCTGCTATCAACTTTGGTAGCCGCGGTTGTTATTTACTTTACAGGTCGTGCATTTGGGCTCTTCACATCGCCACAACCCGATTTGGTCATGGTAGCGAAACAGAATAGTGTATATAGCGATGTTATAACTTTCACAAAACAAGATGACGGCTCTTACACAGCAGACTTTCAATTAGCGATAAAAAATCAAGGAAACCTCACCCTAAATGCAAATGATGGTTTTTGGCACACCTATGTTGTGACAGATGCATCAGTCACTCCGCTCACGGCGACAGGCGAGGCCAGTCATCAGCGGGGAGTAATCTCTTATCCTATATATCCTGGCTATATTGTTGATATTGACGGCTCTCAATACCACCTGGTCATTAAGAAGGATGATGTACCAAGTGAAGGACTTCCTTATTTCTTCGCGACAGACTACGGATTTTTCCCTAGAAGCACCCATTTCAACCAAAAGACAGGACAGGTTAATAAGTTAACAATTGGCATCCTCAGGTTTAAGGTACTTGGCCCATAGAGTGCTTCTCGCCGCGCATGAGACACGTCGTTTCGAACTAGCTTATACTCACCAAACAAAGCAATCCGGGCTTAGCCGACCACGGTTCTAACACGAGACGGCCAGCAAAATATGGAGGCATACGCATGTATTTTGGTCTAAGGTATCCGCGCTCAATCTCTAACCGCCATTGCCGAGGGGTTATAATATTTTGATATGGAAATATATCAAATGATCGTGGCTCTACATGTGATTGCGACGATCTTGGGTACTGGTGGCGCGACCATCGCTGAATTTCAAATTAATAGAGCGATCAAGGACAAGCGGGTTAGTGACGACGAACGGGCGCTGATGCACGTTAATTACGGCATGATACGAGTTGGTATGGCTCTTATGATCATATCGATTGTTGCGATGTTTTGGTATCACTTGGGGCAAGGTAATCAGTTTATTTTGACCAGTGAAAAACTTTGGATCAAGGAACTAATGTTTGTTGCCATCATACTAAACGCAGTGGCGCTTCATAAACGTTGGGTACCACTTTGGCTCGGGGCAAGTATTTCCTTCACATCTTGGTGGGGAGCAACACTTCTCGGTATGGCCGGCCGTCTGCCTTATGATTTCACGACTTATCTAATCGGCTATGTAGTCGCCATCTTTGTTGTTTCGTATCTTCTACATCTAGTACGTAGATTTTCTCGTGCCAGATAAAAGGTGTAGGATAGGGCAATAAGTGTATGTTAACAGTCCTGTAAGTAAATAATCCGATATGTATTTGTCTTTGTTAAACACCCTTAATTGGTCGCTGGCCGCGGGTTCTTTGGTAATGCTTTTCGTGACCGTTCTCCTGTATGTGGACTTTTTCTTTTATGGAAGCAAGTACACGGGTTCCTTGGTGAAAAAATTTGCGTGGTTGCTCATCATAGGCGCGAGTGTCGGCAGTGTAGTAATGTCGCTTGTATATTCAGAGTATTTTGGATTTATCCCGTGCTCATTTTGTTGGTTGCAACGCATCGCTATTTATCCGCAGGCTTTGTTGTCCATAGTTGCTTGGAAAACAGGAGACCAAAGACATTTTCCACTTTACGGTATTGCTTTGTCGATCTTTGGACTGGTGATTGCTCTGTATCAGTATGTTTACCAAATGCTTCCGCGCACCAGTACCGAGTCTGGTTTTCTACCGTGTTTAGCCGACGGCAGTAATGCTGACTGTGCGATTAAAGTGATTGATATGTTTGGTTTTGTTAGTTTTCCGTTTATCTCAGCGGTGACCTTCGCTTTCCTTATCGTGATCTACCTTAATCTTCGTCGCTCATAAGTGTATCGCGCATTTTTATACATTCTGATTGTTGTCGCGGCCCTCTATGCAGGGTGGAGTAGTGTCATTGTTAACGATATAGAAGTAGATTGGAATGAGGAAGCTTCTTCAGAAGAAGTCATCGTCGGGTCGTCTTCTGCGGCAGAGGTTTCTAGTGATAAAACAACACCAGTACAACTTCGAGCCTCATACAAAGTCTTGAAAGTAATAGATGGCGATACGATCGTCATTGATATAGACGGCACGAGCGAAACTGTACGAATGATTGGAGTCGATACGCCCGAGACTGTTCACCCGTCAAAGGCAGTGCAGTGCTTTGGTGTTGAAGCCTCGGATCAAACCAAGGCTTGGTTGACTGGACAGTCGGTGAAGCTAGAGACAGATTCGTCACAAGGGGAGCGAGACAAGTATGGAAGACTGCTGGCTTATGTATTTCGCGCTGACAACCTCTTCATTAATCAGAAGTTGATTACCGAAGGCTTCGCTTACGAATACACCTACAACCTACCTTATAAATATCAAGCCGAATTCAAAGCCGCCGAAGCAAATGCGCGCACTGATAAGCGAGGCTTGTGGGCTGAGGGTGTTTGCGCCGAAGGGTCACAAGCTGTCCGCACTTCTCAAATCGTGCCAACTTATCCCAGCGGTCATATGGATAAAGACTGTTCTGACTTCAGTACCCAAGCAGAGGCACAGGCTCATTTTGAAGCGGGCGGCGGTTCGCCGACCTATGACTACGATCGGCTAGACGGTGATCATGATGGTGTTGTCTGTGAATCTTTGCCGTAGTTTGGAGGATTTGTAATTAGAGAAAATACTGTTGGCATTTCGGGCAAATGTTATAGTTAAAGAAACTTACAAGTTAATCTTGGTGCGTATGAAAAAGAAACATCAAATATTTCAAGATGATCGCAGTATGCTGGCGCACGGGAATCGGGAATTGCCACTGCGTGTCCCAGCTCGTATGGAAGGAGTAGTCAAGAACGCTGGCATCAAAAATAAACGCAAAGAGAAGAAGTCAGAAAAATAACAATTAAAAAGGCCGGCCACAAATGTGGCCGGCCTTTTTAATTGAATCCTTAAGCAGGTACGAAGGTGAGTGCAGAACCGCGCTCATTACCTCGTCCGGTACGACCGATGCGGTGTACGTAATCCTCAAACGTGTTGGGAAGATCGTAGTTGATAACGTGCGATACGTTATCGACGTGGATACCACGAGCGGCTACGTCGGTAGCCACGAGAACGCGAGCATTTCCGCTCTTGAAGGCGTTGAGCGCGCGCTGACGCTGGCCGTGACTCTTGTTGCCATGAAGTGATTCGGCCTTTATACCGTGCGCAGTCAACTCCTCTGATAACTTTTCAACACTGTGCTTCATGGCACCAAAAATGATGGTGCGGCTGAAGGACGGATCGGCAAGTAACTTGGTGAGGGTTTCGAATTTGTCGTGATGTGAGTAGCGAACGACATCTTGTGCGATTGAGTCGGTTACGTCCTTCTTCTTTACTGAGATAGTCACAGGATCACGAAGGAAATCTTTTACCAAGTTCTCCGCTTCTTTAGTGATAGTAGCTGAGAAGAGAAGGGTCTCACGTTCCTTCGGAGTGTTTTGAAGAATCTTGCGAATGTCTTTGATAAAGCCCATATCAAGCATACGGTCAGCTTCATCTAGTACGACGGATCGCACTCCTTCTGGTTTGAAATGTCCTCGTTCCAATAGGTCGAGTAGTCGGCCTGGGGTAGCGATGACGAAGTGATTCTTACGACGAAGGTTGCTGATCTGACCACGAATACCCACGCCACCAACACAGACGGCTGAGTAAAGGCGGAATTCCTTGGTTAGTTTGCGCAGTTCAGCTTCGATCTGAGCGGCTAGCTCGCGAGTCGGTGCCAAAATCAAAGTTTGACGATCGTATTCACGCAAGGTTTTGTCGATCAGTGGAATCAAGAAAGCGGCTGTTTTACCAGTACCAGTTTCCGCTAGACCAACGACGTCGCGTCCTTCCAGGATCAAAGGAATAACCTGATCCTGGATAGGTGAAGGGACTTCAAGTCCAGTAGCAACGATCTCACGCGCAAAACGATCGTTGAGACCGAAGGTGGTAAAGCGGTGCTTGGCCTCATAGACTGTCTTTTCAGCAGTGCGAGGATTGGTATTTATAAAGCGAGAAGGATCGAAGGTTGGGAGCTTGCGGCCACCACCACCGCGTCCTCCTGCTGGTCGGCGACCATGGCTCTGTCCTCCAGAGGTGTGTCCACCAGTACGATGGCTACCAGAGGTATTGCCACTGCGTGGGCTACGTGAAAAGCCACCACCACTGCGGTGTGGTTGATTACTAGAAAAGGGGCGGCGTCCGGAACTAGTCCGGCGCGGCCGATGGGTATCGTTTGACATGTATTATTTTGTTATTAAACGCCGAAGCGTTGTGCAGGAGAGTTAAATTCAGAAACCAGGGCTCGCAGGTACTGAAGCCGATGAGCCCTACACGAGTTTCAAAAGCTTGTTTCCATAGTAACATATTTATAATAAAAAGCAAGTCATAAAATCAATAATAGTTGACCAGCATATACGGTTGTCTGGCTGAAGACGTAAACGTTTTGTGTATAACTTAAGTCACTTAATGGTCAATAACTCTATATAATTAGTCTGAAATATATGCAATGTTAGGCCGATCTACTTTTCGGAGCAAAGGAGGCTTTTTGTGGTTGATTGCTGCAGTGTTGTTCTTCGTGCCGCTTTTAACATTTGCGTATTATGCGCCAGGGGAAACCCTTAACCCGGGGTGCTCGCCGGGTGATTCTGGGTGTGATATTGAGACAAGAACGCTTTTGCTTGCTTCTAGTTCGGCACCAGCAGATACGGGCTCGAAACTCTACAATGTGGACGGAGTTTTGTACTGGAGTGGCACTGCTGTAGGTGGGGGGTCTGGGTTGATTTCATTGAATGGTCTTACTTCAAGCACACAGACCTTTGTTAATGACACCAACGTTACGATGGTATCGAGTGGTTCAGCACATACTTTAACCTGGTCCGGAACATTAGCTGCTTCACGCGGCGGCACCGGACTCTCTTCGGTTTCCGCCAACCAGCTTCTTATCGGGAACGCGGGTGGAACTGGTTGGACACAAGTCGCCACATCGAGTCTCGGTGTTGCTCTGTCAGACACAACGGGCACGCTCACGGTGGCACGCGGCGGCACCGGCGCCGCCACTCTCACTGGCCTCCTCCTCGGCAACGGTACGTCTGCCTTTACTGCGACTACTACTTCCGCAGGAATTGCTTCCATCATCAGTGATGAAACCGGTACCGGATCAGTAGTCTTCTCCACTTCGCCATCACTGCTTGGTAACACCACTCTCGCTAATGCTTCTACCACTAACCTAACTATATCTACCAATAGCTACTTGGGCACAATACAAAGCGGTACTTGGAATGGTACTGATATAGACATCAGTGACTACACCAATCTTTCTATAAGCGCTACTGGCCTATCACTTTCTGGTGACGCCATAGCCCTAACTGCTGGTTACACTATTCCTCTCACTGCTTCCACTACCGAGTGGTCTACCGCCTACGCTTCTTCCACGGCACTTACACCAGCCTATATTCGCAACTTATGGAGTGAAACTATCACCGGACTCACTTACAATAATTCCACAGGAGCTTTGTCCTTGGATGGAACCTACATGATTCCCTTGGTTGCTAGTTCTACCGAGTGGTCTAGTTTCTACAACACGCCGTCTACTATCATCACTGCAGGTAATGGGTTAACTTGGTCTGGAAGCATGCTCAACTTTGATGGGGGCGAGACACCCGGCGGTATTCTTGGCGGAACTTGGACGGCACCTACGCTCGATCTAGCTTCTGTTTCTTCTAGCACTTTGACTGCCGCTGATTACAACCCAGGCTATGTTCTCCAAGCGTCTTCGACAGCTTCTGGTGGTATCTACTGGGTTTCCACTTCTACTCTTGGAATCAGTGGCGGAAGTGGTCTCACTTCCTTAAACGGTTTATCCAACTCTTCTCAAACCTTCGCCACTTCT
>Ga0156502_12_pt9 | contig 70293 bp, 72 predicted proteins | sample RifOxyB1_FD_110649 | JGI IMG/M metagenome (GOLD analysis project Ga0156502, IMG submission 110649) | Candidatus Kaiserbacteria bacterium RIFOXYB1_FULL_46_14 | reverse complement strand
CCGATACTTGGCATCCTCCGTGAGCGTGAGGAGAAGATAAAACAAGGTGTTGCTGATGCCGATGCTGCAAAAAATGCTAGAGCCACCGCTGACGCTGAGCGCAAAGAAATTGTGCAGGCGGCACATGGTGAGGCTGAAGCTGTCGCGAAACGCGCAGAAGTGCATGCGCAGGAACGCGCTAGTGAAGTGCTAACTGAGGCTGAAAAAGAGGTAACCCAGAAGCTTCGCGCCGCAGAAGAAAAAGTAGAAGCTATGCGCGAAGCGGCACGAAAAGAAAGTGAGGCCGAAATTGCCAAGCTAGCCGTACTGGCGACAGAAAAGATGCTAAGAGGAGAGCAGAACGCATAATTTATGAGCAGCACTAAGCAAGACTATCTAAAGGCGCTATTACCTCTACTCAAAGATGAGAAGGAGGCGGCAAAAGTCCTGCCTCAGTTAGAGAAGGTGATGAAAAAACACGGCCACAGCCGGCTGTTGTTGCCAGTGTTGCGTGCAGCACTTCGTGAGTTGTCTGGTTATGCTAATGCTTCGCATCCACGCCTGATCATAGCGAATGAATCAGACAAGGCTCGCTTCACCAAGAAGTACAAAGATGCTGAGGTGATTGTCGATACAAACATTATTGGTGGTTATATTTACGAAACCGAAGGACAACGCCTAGACCAAAGCTACAAAACAAAATTATTGAACTGGTATTACGCCGCTATTAATAACAAATAAAATTATGAGCACCACAATCATAGAAAAGCTAAAGAAAGAAATCGCCACTCTGGAAGATCAGTCGGCCAGTGAAGAAGTCGGTATCGTGTCGGCCGTCTTTGACGGTATTGCCGAGATCGACGGACTTCGTGGCGCCGAAATGATGGAAATGCTTTCTTTTGAAACCGCAGACGGTAAACCTCTCAAAGATGCCATCGGAAATGATGGAGCTCTCTTTGGTTTGGTGCTCAACTTGGAAGAAGATTCGATCAAGGCAGTGGTGCTTGGCGAGTCTTACAGAGTCAAAGAGGGAATGCGTGTCACCAAGACAGGCAGATTGCTTTCTGTGCCGGTAGGTGAGGCGATTGTAGGACGAGTGGTTAATCCGCTTGGAGACGCAATTGATGGACGTGGAGCAATCGAGACAGACGCATCGATGCCAATCGAGCGCGTTGCCTATGGTGTGATGGATCGTTCTGGTGTGAACGAGCCAATTCACACTGGCATCAAGGCCATTGATTCCATGATTCCGATTGGTCGCGGACAGCGAGAGTTGATAATCGGTGATCGTGGTACAGGCAAGACTACAATTGCCATCGACACCATCATCAACCAGAAAAACGAGCCAAAAGACAAGCGCCCTATCTGTATTTATGTAGCCGTAGGTCAGAAGCGATCAAAGACCGCTAGTTTGATGGCTAAGCTTGAGGCGGCTGGCGCAATGGAGTACACCATTATCGTAGCAACTTCGGCTTCTGAAGCATCTCCACTCCTTTTCCTCGCACCATTTACGGGTGCGGCGATCGGAGAATATTTTATGCAAAAAGGTCGCGATGTTTTGATTATTTTTGATGACCTATCAAAACATGCGGTCGCTTACCGACAAATGTCCCTACTACTCCGTCGTCCACCAGGTCGTGAAGCTTATCCGGGAGACATTTTCTACTTGCACTCTCGTTTGCTCGAGCGTTCTGCAAAACTCTCGAAAGAGTTAGGTGGCGGTTCCATAACGGCGTTGCCGATCATCGAGACACAAGAAGGCGACATTTCGGCTTACATTCCGACCAACGTGATCTCTATCACCGACGGACAGATTTTCCTTGAGGGTGATTTGTTCAACAAAGGAATTCGTCCGGCCATCAACGTCGGAAACTCGGTTTCTCGCGTAGGCTCTGCGGCACAAACCAAGGCCATGAAGAAAGTGTCCGGCAAGATCAAGTTGGAGTTGGCACAGTTTCGTGAACTCGAAGCTTTCATGCAATTCTCGTCTGACTTGGATGCTGAAACCAAGGCACGTATCGACAATGGTCGTAAGTATGTAGAACTTCTTAAGCAAGATCAAAACGCGCCGGTGCCATTCTGGAGACAGGCAGTGGCAATCTATGGTGCCAACCAAGGTCTCTTCGACGGCACCACTCCAGAATACGTACGCGAAATCGAAGCGGCTTTCCTCGCTTTTATTGAGCGCGATCGAAAAGAGATTTTCAAAGAAATTGAGAACAAGCGAGAGTTGAGCGACGATACTATCGCAAAGATAGACACAGCGATCTCTGATTTTAAAGACGCCCATTCTAAGTACTATGGCTCTTAAGCAAGTAAAGAACAAAATAATTGCCACCAAGAAGACTGGTCAGGTGACCAAGGCGATGGAAGCTGTCTCGGCTGTTAAGATGCGGAAGAGTCAGGAGAAAGCCCTGCAAGGGCGACCTTATGTGCGCTCCGCACTTCGTATTTTGGCGCGCTTGGCCTCGTCTCGTGATGGGCTGTCTCATCCTTTTGTAACACCGAAGACCGCCGGCAAAAGATTGGTAGTGGTAGTGACTAGTGACAAAGGCTTGGCTGGTAGTGTAAACAGCGCAGTTTTGAAATTGGTTGATGAAATCACTAAAGGCGAAGACAAACTGGAGGTGATCCCAGTTGGTCGCAAAGCGGTGGATTATGCCAATCGCATGGGGTTAACAACACATGGCTCATATATCAACATCAGCGATGATGTGAAGATCTCTGATGTTGCTAATATTGCAGATTCAGTATTTTCTCTTTATAAAGACGGGCAGTACAAATCTGTGGAAGTGATCTACCAAAATTTCATCAGTACCTTTGAACAGGCACCTACCTGTCGCCGTGTCTTACCGCTCGATCCGGCCGAATTGCTTTTTGTATTACAAAGCATTCGCCCTAAGACCGGACGTTTCAGTGAGGCGGAAGAGTCGATCGATCGTGGTACAGACTACTTGATTGAGCCATCTACTGAGGTAGTGTTGGACTCCCTGATACCGCAGTTGATAGAAATAATCATCTACCATTCACTGATCGAAAGCAAAGCATCAGAACACTCGGCCAGAATGGTGGCGATGAAAAACGCCACAGACAAGACCAAAGAAGTTATCAAATCGCTCACCATCAAGTACAACAAAGAAAGACAGGCGGCGATCACAGCAGAGGTGTCAGAGATTACCGCCGGAGCCGCCGCAATAGAGTAAAAATTAACAACATTTATTAAAACATTATGAAAACAGGAATCATCACCCAGATTATCGGCCCGATCGTAGATGTGCACTTCAAGGAAGGTGTGCCAGATCTTCTTAATGCACTTAAGGTAAAGCGTGCTGACGGAGAGACTATCACTCTCGAAGTGGCTGCACACACTGGTCTCGACCGTGTTCGAGCGATTGCGATGCAGGACACACAAGGTCTGACACGCGGCCTCGAAGTCAAAGATACTGGCGCTGCTATCTCGGTACCGGTTGGAGAGGGGTCACTCGGCCGACTCTTCAACGTATTGGGTGAGACTCTTGATGGCAAAGGCGGAATGGGTGACGCGCCACTGCGTGCCATTCACCAAGAGGCTCCTGCTTTCACTGAACAGTCCACTTCAACTGAAGTTTTCGAAACTGGAATCAAATCAGTGGACTTGCTCGCTCCTTTCATCAAGGGAGGTAAGGTTGGTCTCTTCGGTGGTGCTGGTGTAGGTAAGACAGTGCTCATTCAGGAGCTCATCAACAACGTGGCTACCAAACACGGCGGTTATTCTGTCTTCGCCGGAGTTGGTGAGCGCGTGCGCGAGGGTAATGACCTGTATCACGAAATGAAGGAATCCGGCGTGCTTGATAAGACCGCTTTGGTTTTCGGACAGATGAATGAGGTGCCTGGCGCCCGTGCGCGCGTGGGTCTAACTGGACTCACTATGGCTGAGGCATTGCGAGACGAAGGTGCTGGTAAGGATGTGCTCTTCTTTATGGACAACGTGTTCCGCTTCACTCAGGCCGGACAGGAGGTATCATCACTTCTCGGTCGCGTTTCTTCAGCCGTTGGTTATCAGCCGACTTTGGCAGAGGAGATGGGTAAGATGCAGGAGCGCATCACTTCTACCAAGAAAGGTTCTATTACATCTGTGCAAGCAGTCTATGTGCCAGCTGACGACCTTACTGACCCTGCTCCTGCCACTACTTTCTCTCACCTCGATTCGACAGTTGTGCTTTCGCGTCAGCTTGCTTCTCTGGGTATCTACCCTGCAATCGATCCGTTGGAATCCAACTCATCTGCCCTTGATCCAAAGATCGTTGGTGAAGAGCACTATCGTGTTGCTCAAGGTGTGAAGCAGACATTGCAACGCTATAAGGATCTTCAAGATATTATTGCCATTCTCGGAATCGAAGAATTGTCCGAGTTAGACAAGCAGACTGTTTACCGCGCTCGTAAGATTCAGCGCTTCCTTTCCCAGCCGTTCTCCGTCGCCGAGGTCTTCACTGGATCACCGGGTAAATACGTAAAACTAGCTGACACTGTACGCGCCTTCGGTGAAATTCTTGATGGAAAGCATGATGATAAATCGGAGTCGGCTTTCTACATGAAGGGAGGTATTGATGAGGTTGCCTAAACTCATGAAACTACTTAATCTGACAATTTCTCGCGTCGATATGCCTATCTTTGATGGCGAGGCTGTTTCGGTGACTGTGCCTGGTACAGCTGGCGATATGACATTGTTGGCAGACCACGCCCCGATCATTTCTCCTTTGAAGGCTGGTACGATCATGATCAAAAAAGAAAGCGGGGAACAGGAGAGTATTTCAATTGATTCTGGCGTACTAGAGATGAACAATAATCACGCGACCATATTGATTTAGGGGTTAACTCCGACGTTTGATGTACACAACCGCGGCGGCCAAAGGCCGCCGCGGTTGTTATTATATCCGTATGGAAACAGCATATATCGTAGTGTCGGTCTTACAGACTATCGCCGTGTCGTTAGGTGTCGGAAGTTCAACTGCGGCAGTGACGCAGTTTTTTGTAGCTATCGCTAATGGAAAGATAGAAGAAGGTGAGCGACGTATTATGGGAGTGGTGTACATATTGTTGCGAGTTGCAATGGGTCTTATTTTGATGACCACTTTGGCACAAGCGGCGATACTTTATAACGTTATTGCGCTCAGATATATAAATCCGTTCACGGTAGGAATCTGGACAATTATCGCGGTGTTATACATAAACGCTATCCTGATGACGCTCCATTGGATGTCGTCAAGATTTGGCCCAGGCATTCAAGCTGGTAGTTGGTACACACTTGGTATTACCTTTGCTCTAGTCCCACTCGGATTAACAGACTTTACGTACCAACAATTTTTCCTTGCGTACGCAGGTATGGTGATCCTAGGTACAGCGATCGTAAACGGGATAATGAGTTACCAACAAGGCATTAAGTAGTTGATATGGTGAAAGATGTTAAGGAAGAACAGCTGTTATTGTCTGAAATTCAAGTATTGTTGGCCGAGCTTCGTACACACCTTTCGTTGGTGCGTACAGGTGCCGGTATCGTGGTGAGTGCATCTTCGTTGGCCTTTTTATTTTTGGCCAATAGTGCACTCCTGCCAACCGTTTTCACAGACTACGGGATGGTGATGTTTGGTATTTTGTTCTTATCAATAATCGGCGGCGTTTACTTATTTGTACGTTCCGAAAGAAAAATTCTAGCAATCACTGGATTAATCAAGGACGCTGAAAAAAAGAATAAGCGAATTGATAAGTTGATGGTGTAACTGGGAGTTATGAATAACAAAACGGCCGGCGCCTTCGGCGCCAGCCGTTTTGTTTTACTTAGTGATTTATCTTGCCATCTCCTTTACCAATCTACGGTAAGAAAGAAGTGGAATGAATACCAGCGTCAAGATTGTGCCGTAAATGAGACCAAAGGCAATTGTGAAAGCCAGTGGCGCCCACATCGCAGACACAAGAGTAAGTGGCACCATACCGATCACAGTTGTGATGGTGGTAAGAAGGATCGGGCGAAGGCGACTCTCGGCGGCAGTAAGTACGATATCCTTCGGGTTGCCATCGACATTCGACCCGCGTAAGTGGTTTAGTACGTCGAGGAGTAGAATACCGTGGTTAATCACAACGCCACCAAGCGCGATGATTCCCAGAAAGGCAGTGAATGATAACGGTTGTCCTGCGATGAATAGACCTATTAGAACGCCGGTCAACGAAAGTGGAATCGCGGAGAGTAGGCGGAGTGAGGTACGGAAAGAGTTAAATTCAAGTACCAACACTGCGAACATCAAGACGAGGCCAGCAATCAAAGCCAATAACATCTCAGTGAAGGTCTGGCGGATTTCCTCATCTTCACCACCAAAACTAAGATGAATACCAGACGGCAGCTCCAACTTTTCGGCTTCAACACGGATCGCATCGGTTAATTCAACCGCGTTAGCACCATCTACCACATAAGCACTAACTTGGCTCACTCGGGTACCGTCTTCGTGATTGATAGATGCCGAAGTACGCCCTGCGGTGATAGTAAGCAGGGAACCAAGCGGGATAGTTCCGCGTGGTGTAGCGACTGGCACAGTTGCGATTGCGTCTGCGGTAGCGATGGAGGTGTCTTCTGGGTTTACGAAGTCAGCGTTTAAGTCCATTACAACGTGCACGTCCACATCCTCACCTTCGATGCGGATAGTAGTGGCATCAACTCCGTCAATCGCTGTGCGCAAAGTGGAGGCCACGTCAGCGGCTGATAAACCATATTCTTCTGCTTTGCTCCGATCGACAGCGATACGTAACTCCGTTCCGTCATTTGAAAGTGAGGAAGAAATATCGCGAGTGCCGGCGGTATTCTTGACGAGGTTTTCTAGTTGCTCGGTAGCACGTGAAAGGGCCGCAGCATCCTCACCCCATACTTTGGCGACAATCGGAGCGCCAGAAGGTGGCCCACCCTCTGCTGACGATACTGTCACCTTTGCGTTGTTTAGAGTAAGACCGGCGAGACGAACTCGAAGATCACTCACAATCACTTCACTGTTTGCGCTTTTTGGGCGGTCAGGGTCGAGGTTTAAGGTAATGTTGGCAAACTTACTACCAGCACTAGCGCCACTGGAGTTGAATAGAGAACCACTACCTACTGTCGTCATATACGAATTAAGGTGTGGAGTTTTGGCCACTTCCTTTTCAACTAGTTTGGCCACGGCGTCGGTAGCGGTAAGTGTTGTAGCTTGTGGCATTTCTATCTCAAGGTAAGCGAGGTCAGCGTTATCTGGAGGAAACATTACGGTCTTCAGAAGACCAGAGATCGGTAGCGCCAAAGCTATAACAAAAGTAACGGCCAAGAATCCAAAGAACAAACGTTGTAGGCGGATACTTGAGAATAACTTATCCATCCACGCTCGGTAGTTGGTAGAGATTTTTGTCCAAAGTTTTTCTCGATAAATAACAAACGGACTTTCTTCGTGCTTGATAACCCAGAGAGTAATGAGAGGAACAAAACCAAGAGCTACCACAATCGACGCCATTAGCACGACAATGATAGTGAATGGAATGGACTTAATAAACTGACCAATGATGCCGGTTAGGAAGAAGAGCGGCACGAACACCGCAACCGTGGTCATGGTGCCAGCAATCAACGGCCAGCCAAAGTCTTTAATGGCTTTGCGGGCAGCTTCGAGCTTAGCAAGGCCACGTTCTCGGTTTGTGTGGATCGCTTCGACTACTACAATGGCGGAGTCCACCAAAATACCAATTGCGATAATCAACGCAAAGAGGGAAATGAAGTTGATCGAGTTTCCGGTTGCCATCATGCCCATAAAGGCGATCACGAAAGATAGTGGTACAGAAAGTGCAGCAATGAGTGCTTCACGAAGACCGATCGCGATCAAGAGAACGAGCATAATAAGCATAACTGTTTCAAAGCCAGTGCGAGTCAGTTCGTTGATTGAGTCACGAACTTCTTCGCCAGCGTCATATATAACAACCACATCAGAGCCTTTGAGTAGGCTATCTTTGAGCTCCTCGATTCGCTCTAGGGTGTTGTCGGTAGCGGTTAAAATATTTCCTCCGGATGTCTTGTAGATATTAAGAGTTAGTGCGTAGGTCGCATCTTCCCCACCTTGTGACAAACGAGAAATAGTGGATGATTTTTCAAAACCATCAATAACAGTGGCGACATCAGACACTCTAACGGTACCTGACGGTGTAGTAATCGGAGTGTTTGCAATAGCACCGGCCTCGGTTATATCTCCTTCAAACTGAACGGGGTAGTCAACACCATCGATCGTCAGTGCGCCAGCCGGTATGGACGCGTTAGCCATACGGAGTGCAGCAATCACTTGATCGGCACGCAAGTTATGTCGCGCTAGTGCATCCTTATGAACAACGATAGTTAGTTGTCGATCACGCACGCCAGAAACCTCAACTCGCGATACTCCGGTTACGTTAGTCAGATCATCTTGGAGATCCTCGCCAAGTTTGGCGAGAGTGGTCGGAGAAAGGTCAGTTGAAACACCAACCATCAAGACTGGTTGGTTCTGAAAATCAACTTTTGCCACCGTCGGTTCTTCGGCATCGGTTGGTAGTTCAGCCTTCACACCATCGATGGCGGTACGGAGGTCGTTGAGGGCCACGTCAACGTCAGTCGAAGATAGGAACTGCGCGGTGATAACAGAAACACCTTGTTGTGAGGTGGAGGTAACATCGTCGATGTTGGCGACGTTGCGCACTGCTGGCTCGAGTTTGTCGGTTACAAGTCTTTCCACATCTGCGGCAGTAGCGCCAGGCAAGACGGTGGTAATGATTCCCATTGGAATCACAATTTCTGGCGTGGATTCCTTAGGAATAGAAAAAATGGCGTAAGTGCCCGCGGCCAGCAAGGTGAAGATGGTAAGGATCGTAAATGCTTGGCGAGTGAGGAAGAAGTTCCAAAGAGGAAACATAAAGGTAAAAAGTTAAGTTTAATTTGCTACTTCTACTCGCTCGCCTGCCTTTAGTCCGCGGACATCCTTGATGACATTTTCACTACCGTTAAGACCAGTCACTTTGATGTTGCTGGCTGTTACTAGTCCGGTTTCAACTTTGATCTCTTCGATTACATTGTCGTTGTTTACAATAAAGACAAAAGCATTGTCTGGCATGTACTTAACTGCAGAAAGTGGAAGCGTCCACCAACGCTTTGTCTCAACACCTTCTTCCGGAACGATAATAGCTACATCGGCACCGACATTTAGAATGTCACCGACGGTTACGTTTTGTGAAGTGATGGTGCCAGCAAACGGTGCTCTTACAATGGTTCGGTCATAGTTTGCCTTAGCGGCCTGATACGAACCAAGTGCTTGTTTAATTGCCGCATTAGCAGACGACACGGCGCCGCCAGTACCACCAATGGAGGCGCTGTTTACTGCTTCGTCAGCTCTAGCGAGTGCGCTCTTGGCGCCAGAGAGAGCAGAGTGCTGTGTGTCGAGTGTGGTGCGGGCAGTGGCAAATTCAGCTGACAGTCTGGTCAATTCACTAGTGGTAAAGACTGTATCTGGCTGGTGTTTTGGCAGCAACGATATAAAGGAGTCAACCATACGAGTGAGAGCATCCACGTCGGCAGTGGCACGGTCAAGGGCCGCGTTGATTGTGCCGATGTCGCTTGTGTTAGAAAGAGAGGCTAAATCCTTCTGCCAGTCTGAAAGGACAGTATTGAATTCAAGGCGGTTGCGACTAAGCTCGGTGGCTTGACTGCTTGCACTGATACGCACGCCTGGGCTGATGCGCGGACTAGAAAAAAGTTCGTCAACCGTATTGAAAAGAACGTTATTCCAAGCGGTCATGGCTACACGGCTGGCAGATACAGCATTCTGCTTGGCAGCGGCGAGTGCGGTCTTAGCATCGTCCACACTAACATCGCTTTGAGCCGCTCCGGCCTGTGCCGCTTCATAGTAGCCCTGTGCTTGGGTCAAAGCCGCACGCTCAGAAGAATTGTCTAGTTCAGCGATGATGGTGCCAGCTGTTACTTTGGTACCAACCTTGACTGCTCGCTCTACACGACCACTTGCCTCGGCACGAACCACAAAGGAGTTACCGCTGGCGGTCGGGTAGGCAACACCTAGTGCGCCTTCAGCGCCCTCGGTCACACTCATGGTTGCTACTTGGCGAGTGGCTTCTTTTGCGACTTCCTCGGCATCCTTACTATTAAAAACAACAACAAAACCGACTATCGCTAGTAATGCGGCAATAGCACCAGCCGAATAGTAGGGATATTTCTTAATCAGATTTTTTATTTTGTTCATAAATTTTGCTTATTTTAAAATTAAATTTGAATCCCGGCTATTTTCTTGTGTAGCTCACTCAGTGTTTTTAGCTCCGCGTCAGATAATTTGGAAAACATCGTGGCGCACTCTTCGGCAAAGGATTTTTGGATGCTCAACATCATTCGACTGCTTTTTGCTGTTAAGTTTAATCTGATTGAGCGCTTGTCTTTTTGGTCGCTCTCGCGTCGTAGGTATCCCTTCTCCTCAAGCTCGTTTGCCAACTGTGTGATGGCGCTACCGGTTACGTGCATTGTGGTACTCAACTCCTTGACGCTTATTCCTTTGCTACCATATAAGAGGTTGAGTAAGGCCCATTGTGCTGGAGTGACAGCGATACCGGGCACTTTGGCCATTTTGGTACAGGTGGCGCGTTTCCCTTGGCGGAGAGATTCGACGATTTCCGCTATGCATTTTGTGCGATCCATAATATCAATAAGTAACTTAGTTAAGTAACTTAACAAATTTGCATAAAGTGGTCAATTCTTCGATGGTGGATTATAATTTGCTACATATGTTTGGAAATTTGAAGAATTTCGCTATGCGAAAGCTTTTGGAACGACAGCTTAAGAATGCGCCACCAGAACAAAGAGAAATGATTACGGCCTTGATGGAGAAGAATCCGGCTGTGTTTGAGCAGATTGCTAAAGAAATGCAGGACGAGCTTAAGAAAAACGGCAACAATCAGATGGCGGCGGCGATGAAAGTATTGCCGAAGTACCAAAAGGAGATCATGGAAGCAATGTCACCAGAAATGCGTGAGAAACTAATTCAAATGCAGAGCGGTTCTGCTGGACGCTTTAATCCCAACGGCTCGATAAGACGATAAGGATAGATATAGACGTATCAACAGCCCGCGGTGCCTTCGGCACCGCGGGCTTGGTATATTTAAGACACTATGTCAAAGAAAATTCTAGTTTTGCTCGGACACCCCGATAAAGACACTTATTCAGGACAGATCGCTGATCGTTATGAGCGCTCCGCTAAAGCCGCTGGGCACAATGTCACGAGGGTTAATATCGGAGAGATGCGCTTTGATCCAATACTTCACAAAGGCTACAAAGAAATTCAGCAGCTAGAGCCCGATCTTGTTGATTTGCAAGAAAAGATCCGCGCTTCGGATCACTTGGTCATAGTCTATCCAAATTGGTGGTGCACGATGCCAGCAATCTTAAAAGGTCTCTTTGATCGTTTTTGGCTTCCGGGCTTTGCCTTTAACTTTGACAAGCAAACTAAGAAATTAGTTAAGCGTCTGACGAACAAGACCGCTCGGGTTATTATCGTTGCTGGTACGCACAGCCCGTTTCAGACTTGGTGGAAATTTGGTGACTACACCAATGAGATTCAGTACGGCATTCTTGAATTCGCCGGTATCAAAACAAAAGTCAGTGCCTTTGGTCCGTGTGATACTGTCGATAATGTCTGTCGCGAAGAGTGGTTGGAGGACGTCGAAAGCTTGGCCAAACGCGGCGTCTAATGCCCAATCCTCCATCGGTAGTGTCTAACCTTTTGCGGTGATGGCTGTTTTATTTGCTCAAATCTGTTAATCTAGCGCGGTATGCAATTGTCTGTGGGTATTGTTGGTCTCCCTAACGTCGGAAAATCGACGCTCTTTAATGCACTCACAAGAAGTGCTGTCCCGGCTGAGAACTATCCATTTTGTACCATTGACCCGTCGGTAGGTGTGGTGGCTGTGCCAGATCCTCGCCTTGATACCTTGGCCAAAATATCAAATACCGCCAAAGTGATCCCAGCGATTGTGGAATTCGTCGATATCGCCGGTCTGGTCAAAGGCGCCGCGTCGGGCGAAGGCTTAGGCAATAAATTTCTGACCAACATTCGCGAAGTCTCGATGATTGCTGAGGTGGTGCGTATTTTTGAAGATAGTGAGGTTCATCACGTCGCTGGTATGGTTGACCCATTCTCTGATATCGAGGTCATTAACCTCGAGCTCATCATGGCTGACACCGAGACAGTATCGAAGCGACTTTCCAATATTGAGCGTGATGCTAAGCGCGGAGACAAAGAATCAGTTAGTGAAAAAGAAGCCCTGGAGTTATTGCTGGCTCATTTACAAGACGGCAAGTTGGCCAATTCATTAGAATTATCTGATGAACAAAAGAAAGCGGTAAAAAATCTGCACCTTTTGACCATTAAGCAATTCTTGTACGTCTGCAATCGCAAGCAAGGATCCTACAACCTTGATGAACAAAACGATGATCGTTGGCAGAGACTCTTGGAGTTTTTTGAAAGTACTGGTTCGGAGTACGTAGTCGTCGATGCGGGTATGGAGCATGAGCTCCAAGACCTTAGTGAAGAAGAGAAGATTGAGTTTCGTCGTGAGTACGGCGCACAAGACAGCGGTATCGAGTCATTGATTCGCGCTTGTTACCATCGTCTCGGACTGATGTCCTACTTCACAACCGGCGAAAAAGAAACTCGCGCTTGGACGGTGGAGCGGGGTTCTACTGGCCCTGAAGCGGGTGCCGCTATTCATACCGACTTTCGAGAGAAGTATATCCGCGCCCAGGTGGTGTCATTTGCTGATCTAGTAGCCGCTGGTTCTCTCGCCAAGGCTCGTGAGGCCGGTAAGTTGCGCACTGAAGGCAAGGAGTATATTGTGCAAGACGGGGACGTTATAGAATTTTTGGTGTAAAACCCACAAGAAAGGGGGTGATTAAGGTGGATAAAGTGATTGAATTGGTCGTGGGGGCAACGGTGTTGTTTACGGGAATCATGACATTGATTCAGAAGTCACAGAACATCGACCCAACGTTTTTTCTTAACTGACTTAAAGTTATTTGTTGCGTAACAAAACGCGCTGTGTCAAACACAGCGCGTTTGGTGTTATAATTTAAGCCAGATATTAATAGCAAATTCATTAAGTTAACCTCATGGCAAAAAGTTTCGTACTACAGTTGGCCTCACTGGTGACGCTTTTCGTCTCCCTACCGGCCTTTATCACGTTGGTGTTTGGCATTATTAACTTGCAATTTCCTGACGCAGCAGACGCCTATTGGCAAGTTACCGGCACCGAGGACAGTATTCGTTACTCGATCGCAGTCGTGGCCATTTTCTTTCCAGCTTACTTAATTCTAACCAGACTAGTTAATAGAGCGCGTCGTAATGAAGGTCAGTTGTATCACACACTCACTCGTTGGCTCGTCTATATCGCACTCTTGGTGGGAGGAGTTGTGATGTTGACCGATCTTGCAGTGGTTGTTTACACCTTCCTTGGTGGAGAAATTACCACTCGATTCGTATTGAAAGCACTAGCTCTACTCGCAGTTATTGGTGCGGCTTCGTACTACTACGCGCTAGATGCCAAGCAGTACTGGCAAAAGCGCGAGCAGACATCGGTAATGATCGGTATCGCTGCCTTGGCAGTTGTATTGTTGGCAGCTGGCTTTGGTATTTCAAAGATCAGCTCGCCATCTGAGGCACGTGAGATCAAGCTAGATCAACAGCAGATTAGTGATTTGCAGGAGATAGAATGGCGCGTTGAAGCCTTTTATCAATCAAATGCGTCCTTCCCGGCTGATCTAGAAACTCTCTATGAAGGTTTGCCTGTGCCGGTCGCTCCAACTGGTCGTGATGCTTACGGTTACAGCATTACCGGCCCTGACTCCTTCCTTCTTTGCGCAACGTTTGCCAACGAAACACCGGAGAGTGAGCGTCAGACTCCAAAGCCAGTTTCAGTGGCAGAAAATGCTTATCTCCAAAACCAAAACTGGGATCACTTGGCAGGTGAACACTGCTTCACACGTCGCGTGATCACGACAGGAGAGTAAGTGTCCTTCGATTAGACATATCGCGAAATGCACGGCATAATGGCCTCTATTAATGGAGGTCATTTTGCGTTTATTTACGTTCTGAAATTATGCACAAAAAGTTTGACCATGACGCTATAGAGAAGAAATGGCAAGAAAAATGGCGCACAAGCGACCTCTATAAGACAGACGGAGAATCAAGCAAAAAGAAGGTCTATGTGCTCGACATGTTCCCATACCCCTCTGGCGAAGGGCTACATGTCGGACACCCGAAGGGTTACATCGCTACCGATATCTATTCACGCTTCAAGCATATGGATGGCTATGAAGTGTTGCATCCGATGGGTTGGGATGCCTTTGGCCTACCAGCCGAAAACTTTGCGATAAAAAATAAAGTCCATCCACGAGTTGCGGTTGAGAAAAATATTGCCAATTTCAAAGCTCAGTTGGCACACCTTGGATTCAACTATGATTGGAGTCGTGAGATAAACACTACTGACCCTGAATACTACAAGTGGACGCAGTGGATTTTTTTGAAGCTTTTGGAAAAAGGTTTGGCTTACGAGTCACACGAGCCGATCAACTGGTGTCCTTCATGTCAGACCGGTCTAGCCAATGAAGACCTAGAAAGCGACGGCACTTGTGAACGCTGTGGTTCAGTTGTTGAGAAGCGACCAATGCGTCAATGGGTACTCAAGATCACCGATTACGCTGATCGAATGTTGGAAGACCTAGAAACTCTAACCGAATGGCCAGAGCACATCAAAGAAGCACAACGCAACTGGATCGGACGATCTGAAGGTGCGGAGATAGACTTTAAACTCGGAAGTGGCGACACGGTGACGGTGTTCACCACTAGGCCAGACACGCTCTTTGGCGCTACTTATTTGGTGCTAGCTCCAGAACACGAGCTGGTGTCTAAGTTGAAAGTAGAAAACCGGTCAGCAGTGTACGCTTATGTACAGCAAGCGGCGCAGAAAACTGAGATTGACCGCACCAACGCCGAAAAGGAGAAAACCGGTGTTGAACTCCAAGGTATTAAGGCAATAAACCCTGCAACCAATACAGAGATTCCTGTCTTTATCTCTGATTATGTTTTGTCTCACTATGGTACTGGCGCGATCATGGCCGTCCCAGCGCACGACGAGCGTGATCATGAATTTGCTCAGAAGTTTCAATTACCAGAAACAGTCGTAGTAAATGATGGAGTCTTGGTCAATTCGGGAGAGTTTGATGGACTAAATTCCGAAGATGCGAAGAAAGCCATAGTTGCAAAGGTAGGTGGTCGAATGACTTCGACATACCGTCTCAATGACTGGGTATTTTCACGCCAGCGCTATTGGGGTGAACCGATCCCGGTTATTCACTGTGAATCTTGTGGTGTTGTTCCAATACCGTACGAGCAACTTCCAGTAATGTTGCCGGAGGTAGAACACTATGAACCGACTGGTACCGGTGAGTCACCATTGGCTGCCATAGAAGACTGGGTCAATGTAGATTGTCCTAAGTGTGGAGGAAAGGGAAAGCGCGAGACAAACACAATGCCGCAATGGGCGGGCTCATCTTGGTATTACTTGCGTTTCATTGATCCTAAGAACGACCAAGCTCTAATTGATCCCGCAAAGGAGAAAAAGTGGGCGCCGGTAGATGTGTATGTTGGCGGTGATCACGCTGTGCGTCATCTTATTTATGCACGATTTTGGCACAAGTTTTTGTATGACATAGACGTTGTGCACACGATAGAACCATTTATGCGGTTGGAATTCTTGGGCTTTATCTTGGCTGAAGATGGTCGAAAAATGTCTAAGCGTTGGGGCAACATCATTAACCCAGACGACATTGTGAAGCAAAACGGTGCTGACACACTTCGTGTTTATGAAATGTTCATGGGGCCGTTTGAGAACACGGTAGCTTGGAGCACCAATGGGCTAGTCGGTGCGCAAAGGTTTATTGAGCGAGTAAATGGCCTTAGTGAGCACGTCAAAGACGGCGAGCCGGCTGAGATCACCCGCTTGCTTCATAAGACAATCAAGAAAGTCCGATCTGATATAGAAGAATTCAAATTCAACACCGCCGTTAGCGCGATGATGATCTTCGTAAATGCGGCAGAAAAAGGCGCGTTGTCACAAGAAAGTTACGAAGCTTTCATTAAGTTGCTGGCGCCGTTTGCGCCGCACTTGACCGAGGAGTTGTGGGCAGGGTGTGGTCAAACTACCTCTGTTCATCTAGAGACCTATCCAGAGGCAGATGAAAGTCTAGCAATCGACGAGACCGTTACCATTGGTGTGCAAATCAATGGTAAGTCTCGTGGTTCCATCACAATCGCGCCTGATGCAGATGAGGCGGAGGCTGTGACGATGGCAAAAGCGGAGCCGTCGTTGGCCAAGTATTTTGCGGAAGGGGAGATAAAGAAAGTCATCTACGTACAGGGTCGAATCCTCAATTTGATGATTGGACAATGAAGTTGACGTATGTCAAAGAAGGTGGTAATATATTAAATATCGAATTAAGTTTGTGGCAAAAACACCGAAATTTATCATCCAAACATGATTACCTTTAAACCAAAGCAGATAACCAAAAAGCTCTTGTCTGCCTTGCCAGAGCGCGCCCGTGACGTCCTCACTAAGCGCTATGGTCTCGGCACCGAAACCGAATCTTTCACCCTTGAGTCGATTGGTCAGGCCTATGGAATCACCCGTGAACGTGTGCGTCAGATCGAGGCCTACGGCATCGCATCTATCCAGAAGTCTCCGATCTACGACGAATACAAAAGTGTCTTTGATGAACTACATCGTCTGATTGAGGAGTTGGGTGGTGGTTTCATTGCCGAAGACCATTTGCTTGAGGCACTTTCATCTGATCAAGCAACTCGTAATCACATCTATTTCCTACTTGTAGTTGGTGATCCGTTTTACCGTGCCAAAGAAAACACCTCTTACATGCACCGTTGGTTCACTGAACGTGAAAAGGCAGATACCGTAGAAAAGGCTCTCCGCAACGTGCATCAATCTCTAGAACGCGATCAACTCGTGTCTGAAGAAGAAATACTGGCTCGCTTCAAGGAGCAGTTGATTGGTCTTGCTGACAAATACAATGAGGATGTTTTGAAGCGTTGGTTGATGGTGTCTAAGGATATTTCTCGCAACCCGCTTGGTGAATGGGGACACACCACTAGTCCGAACGTAAAAGTGAAGGGTATTCGTGATTATGCTTACTTGGTAGTGAAACGTCACGGTTCTCCGATGCACTTCCGCGAGGTGGCCAATATGATTGAACAGCTTTTTGAACGCAAAGCTCACGTTGCTACTACACACAATGAGCTGATCAAAGACCGCCGGTTTGTATTGGTTGGCCGTGGTCTTTATGCTCTCTCCGAGTGGGGTTACTCAGCCGGAGTGGTGAAGGACGTCTTGCGAGATATTTTGGAGAAGCATGGTCCTCTTACTCGCGATGAAATCATCGACAAGGTTCGCAAGGAGCGCTACGTGAAGGACAACACTATCGTGGTAAACCTTCAGGACACCAATATGTTCAAACGTCTTGGTAATGGAGCATACGCTCTTGTAACCGACTAAATTTATTATAGAAACAGTGGTAGAAAAGCGGACGGCGCCAAAGGCGCCGTCCGCTTTTCACTTTCTCACCTTTCAACTTTGATCTTTTAACTTTATACTGATCTCGTGTTTGGCAAGGAATTCTACGAAGAACATGTTCCCCTCGCTGGGGCTACCTTTAAGTGGATAAACGATCAGGATCTTGATTATGGTCCGCTGATCGCTGGTATCGCTTTTCTTCTCATAATAGTCGGCTTCGTTGTTTTTGGTATATCAACCGGCAACGTACTGACTGTTTTTATTGCCCTTATTCCATTGTGGCTTCCGGTGGTTCTCTTTCTACTTTTTTTCTATAAGTGGATGGATACCATTGGGCCGATTTTTAGCCTTGGACAAGGCCGCACTACGCTACGTATTCGCCTACCTCAAGAAGTAATGAAATCTCCTGAAGCTATGGAGTTTGTCATTTCTCAAATCCACAACACTGCCAATCCAGACAATTTTATGCAAACCTACATCCAAGGCAAACGACCGCTGCCGTTTTCTTTTGAGTTGGCGTCAATCGGTGGCGAAGTGCGTTTCTATGTGAACGTTCCGACTAAAAAGACCAAGGACGCCTTTGAGGCCAATATGTATGCACAGTATCCAAACGTTGAGATAATCGAAGAACCAATCGACTACGCCGCCGAAATACCACTCAATTACGAAAAGCTCGGTTATGAACTTTTTGCAGTTCATATGGGTAAGAAGAGAGATGGACATTTCCCAATCAAATCTTACATCGACTACGGTCTCGATAAGATGCCCAAAGAAGAAGAAAAAGTTGACCCAATGACGCCAATGCTCGAGGTAATGGGTAGTATTAAGCCGCACGAGCGGCTGTTTGTACAGATACTAGCAATCTCATTCCGCCGATCTAGTTTTCAAAACGGACAACTACAAATCGGCGAAGGACCAAACTGGAATGATGGATCTAAAAAAGCCATCAACGAAATGATGAATCGAGATGCAAAGACAAAAACTCCGCTTGGTTTCAAAGGTACTGACGAGGGCGGACAAATGGCGATGTTGACTGCAGGAGAGCGCGATGCGATCGCGACACTAGAACGCCACTCCAGCAAGTATGCCTACAATACTGTGATTCGCTGGATTTACGTCAACCAAAAGGGCGGCTTTAACGGTGACTTAATCAACCCGGTAATTCGTATGTTTAGCCAGTTCGACTGGGGATTAAACGGCATCGGTGTTCGTTGGCGTACCGACTTCGACTACAAAGATTTCTTCCCTGGTAAAAAGAAAAAGGAGCTTATGGCACTGAAGAAGCAGGAGTTAAAAGAATACAGACGTCGTGTATATGCACCTAAAAGCGGAGGGGACGATTACAAGGTCTTTACTGCAGAGGAGTTAGCAACCATTTTCCACTTGCCAGGATCAGTGGCACTTACACCTACTATCGATCGTGTACCATCGAAACGTGGTGAAGCCCCATCAAACTTGCCGATTGGCGAATTCAAGCAATGATAGATATGGATATAGTCGGTCGGACGTCACGCTTTTTGTGGTTGTGGGTCATCGGGTTTATTATTGCGACAGCTTCTTTGTTGCTGGTGCTATTTTGGTGGCAGACCAGACCACCGGCGGACTTTCCAATTAATACAACCATCACAATTACGCGTGGACTTTCAGCGGCGGCTATTGTAGAGAAGCTCGAGGAGGCAAAGGCAGTACGGTCTTCATTGTTAGCACACATTATTTTGATAACTTGGCATGATCCAAATAACGTTAAGGCCGGTAGCTATTATTTCGACACGCCGTTAACTGCCTTCTCTGTAATCGACCGAATCACCAGAGACGCCGATGGAGACACCCTGGTACGACTGACCTTGCCTGAGGGCTACACAACAAAAGAGTTTGCTTTGTTGGCCGCAGAAGGCCTGTCACAATTTGACGGCACGGAATTTTTGAATTCAGCGGCAGGTATGGAGGGCTATCTTTTTCCTGACACTTACTACATTCCGGAGGATTTTACCGCTGCAGAATTGCTAACATTGCTCAAAACTACTTATGAGCAGAAAGTGGCTTCAAGAAAAGAGCCCATGGCCTCACATCCGCTTAAGGAAGACGGCGTTATAGTGCTAGCTTCACTACTTGAACGTGAAGCCAACACAGAGGAATCAATGCGAATCGTTTCTGGCATCTTACAAAAACGCTTACAGCTAGGGATGCGCCTCCAGACAGATGCATCAATTGAATATGCTTTAGGTCGTCCCCTCAGCGATCTTAGAGCTGAAGATTTAGAACGAGACACTCCGTACAATACGTATAAGTATGCCGGACTAACACCGACACCGATTGGTAATCCAGGCCTTAATTCAATTGATGCTGTGCTCGAACCGGAAGATACTGAATATCTGTATTATATAACCGACGAGGAGGGAAATTTTCACTACGCCAAGACATTTGACGAACATAGGGCAAATATTGCAAAGTACCTCAAATAAAGATTACATAATTGCCGAAATACTTGAACTTCAGAAAATTTGTTCGTCACCGTATGTCCGCGATACGGCTCTCTCTCAAATTTTCCTCCAATTCTTCGTATTTCATCCAATTCTGTAATCTTTAACAATTTATGAATAAATCAGCACAAAAAGTTTTTGTCGGACTCTCCGGAGGTGTCGATTCTTCGGTGGCCGCGCTTCGACTGAAGCGTGCTGGTTTTGACGTGGTTGGAGTTTTTATAAAAGTTTGGCAACCAGATTTTTTGGAATGTGATGCTGAAAAGGATCGGCTAGACGCTATGCGTGCCGCAGCACATCTCGATATCCCGTTTTTGACCTTTGATGCCGCTCTAGAATATCGGCGAGACGTTGGTGAATATTTCATCAAAGAGTATGAAAGGGGTCGAACCCCTAATCCTGACGTGATGTGTAATCGTTATGTTAAATTCGGCGCTTTTTGGAATTTCGCAAAAGAGCACGGTGCTGATTACATAGCGACTGGACACTATGCTCAAATCATCAATGAGGACGGTCGGCCTCGCCTTTACAGAGGAGTTGATACTGCCAAAGACCAGTCGTATTTTTTGTGGACGTTAACAGAGGAGGATCTGGCCCATACACTTTTTCCAATTGGCGACACTATAAAAGAAAAAGTACGTGCTGAGGCTATGGCGGCCGGATTACCCACCGCCACCCGTAAGGACAGTCAGGGTGTTTGTTTCCTTGGACACGTTGATATACCGGAGTTCATCGGACATTTTGTTGATTTGAAAGAGGGGATTGTTATCGATAAGTTAGGTAAACCAATCGGTACGCATCAAGGCGCCCTCGTTTATACACTTGGCCAGCGCCACGGCTTCAAGATCAATACCGCAGAGGGTGACACCAAGCCGCACTTCGTAGTCGACAAGGACATCGCACGCAATACCATCACAGTAGATACTAAACCGGCTTTGTTGGTAGTAAGCGATAAGCTTTTGCTGGAAAGTAGCAACTTCATTGGTGATTCGTTACCTCGTAATACCAACATCGAAGCCCAGTTTCGTTATAGGCAGAAGCCCTTTGTGGTCACTCTAAGCGGCAGTAAAGAAGATTTACGAGTAACTCCTCTGTCCGACATCGAAAAGCCCGACAGTGGCCAGTCTGTTGTCTTTTACGATAAGGATCAGCTGATCGGAGGCGCCGTGATAAAATAGCAGTGTTATGTTGGTTACAAAAGCTGATGGCACAGTGGAGGAGTTTGATTCAAACAAATTGCGCCGCTCACTAAAAAAGAGCGGTGCCGCCCACGACGCGATCGAAGCGATCGTGAGTGATGTTGAAAAATCCGCACACGATGGAATGCGAACGCAAGAAATTTACCGGCATGCCTTTTCAATATTGCGCGGCACCAAGACCGAAGTGGTAGCCCGCTATGCACTTCGTCGCGCACTCTTCAACTTGGGGCCAACCGGTTTTCCTTTTGAGACATTTCTCGGCCGGTTATTTGAAACACAAGGTTACAAAACATCGGTTGGCATTACTCTAAAAGGCAAGTGTGCTTTGCATGAAATCGACTTAGCGGCTTATCGTGCTGATCATAGTTTTATTGCTGAAGCGAAATTTCACGCTCGCCCAGGAATCAAGTCTGATTTGCAGGTCGCAATGTATTCCTACGCTCGTTTGCTAGATTTGTCAGATCGAAAGATCTGCTCGGCTGACGTCTGCGGAATAAAGAATCTTAAGATCATCACCAATACCAAATTTACGGCGGCGGCGATCAAGTATGCGAATTGCGTGGGGGTTGATCTTATGGCCTGGGACTATCCCAAGGAGGACAATCTCTACTCCCTCATTGATAAAACCGGATTATTCCCGATTACCGTACTAACTAGCCTTTCGGCGGCTCAAAAAATGCAGTTTCTGAACGCTGGCCTAATCGTCACGTCGGATGTGCTTCATAAGACCGATACACTCAGTGAGCTTGGACTGTCACAAGGTAAACTAGAAGCATTAATTTCTGAGGCACGTCAACTGTCTAAAGCAGACTAAATGACGGTATAATAGGCCGCATTTACAAGTTACCGAACGATTTAAATTATGTCTGAACAAACAATGACTGAGGAAAACAAGAAGACTATCGTGGCTTTTATCGCTGGCCTTTTAATAGGTGGTCTACTTGTATTTATTTTTGCCAATCCAGCAGACCGTGAGGAAAAGCGCGTCGATGGCAACACTGTGCCTGAAACGGCTGAGGAAAATAGCGATACACCAAATGAAGATGTGACAAAGCAGCCAGAAAATAAAACTGAAGTTGTTCCAACCACAAACAAGAAAGTATCACTTAGCAACGTCACCTTTCCAGCTGACGCTGGTTGGGTTGGAATCCGTGATTACGAAGGTGGCCAGTTGACTGGTCTCTTGGGAGTCGCTCGCTTCAACAAGGCAGAGAACTTAACACCAACTGAAGTGACCCTTCTTCGCCCTACCGTGTCTGGAAAGACTTACGCTATAGTCTTTTATTCTGACAATGGCGATAAGGTTTTTGACCTAGCAACCGACGCTCAGGTCGATGCCGAAGTATCTAGTTTTGTAGCTAGGTAGCGTTCTGATTGTAGGAAAAAAGGCCGGAGCTTCGCTCCGGCCTTTTTTAAATTCAAAGCACTCTGTTAGAATCCAGTAATGGAATTTAATAAAAAATACAATCCTGACCGCTCTCCAGACTGGAATTACGGTGGTGCCAAATGGCGCTTGTCTCGCTCTAAAATTGATTTGTTTATTGAGTGTCCACGTTGTTTTTATCTTGATAACAAACTTGGCACCAAGCGGCCTTCGATGCCTTCTTTCAATCTCAACATTGCAGTCGATGAGCTTTTCAAAAAAGAATTCGACATCCATCGCAAGGCTGGTACAGCACATCCGATTATGACCCGCTACAAAGTCGATGCTGTGCCTTTTAAACATGCCAAGATGGACGAGTGGCGCGATCCCTTCGTCGGCATCGAACATCGTCATGAACCAACTAGCTTAGTGGTATCTGGAGGAGTGGACGACCTATGGATGACAAAGGAGGGGAAATTGATAATAGTCGATTACAAAGCCACCTCAAAAACCGGTCGAATTGAAAAACTCGGTGATAGCCCTTGGGAAAAGCAATATCAAAGACAGCTCGGTGTATATCGTTGGCTCTTGGAACAAAACGGTTTCGAAGTAGAAGAAATGGGCTACTTGGTCTATGCCAATGCTTCGAAGGAAGAGAATGCCTTTGATGACAAGCTTACATTTGAGACCACTTTGGTAGATTGTCCAACAAAAGTTGATTGGATAGAGCCAACTTTGGCCAAAATCAAGGAACTCTTAGATAGTCGAGCCATCCCGCCTACTGGGGAGTCTTGCGAATACTGCCCTTACCGTGAGGCTACTGGCAAAAAACTGCTGGCTTTACACCTAGAGGCGAAGAAGGGTAAAATCAAATAAACAAATTAATGCAAGTATATGTCAAAGGAAGATCTGAAAAGAAAGATCGAGCAAATTGAACGTAACAAAACTAGATTAGAGGGAGAAATAAAAGAGGTCGAAAAAGAGGTCCGTGGTGTTGAAGATAAAATTGATGACTTGATGGCTGAAAAAGGGAAAACCCAAGACGAATTACACAAACTGCAGGGTGAGGTACATGATCTTGCTGGGGAAGAGTTGGAATTGGGAAGAAAAATGACAGAAGAGGAGCAAAGGGAAAGAAAGGGTTCTAATTGACTCTAGCGTGGGCGGCCGAAGGCCGCCCACAACTTTAAATTTTCACCAACGTGTACTCCTACCGAATCGAGCAAGCGATACGCGCCGCAACAGTGCTCCATAAAGATCAAGTGAGGCGTGGCGTACCACCTCTTCCTTACATAACACATCTTTTTGCTGTGGCGTGGATGGTGCGTGACTACACGAAGGATGAAAACATAGTAATAGCTGCCTTTTTGCACGATGTACTGGAGGATACTTCTTACACTGCCGCCGAGCTTGAGGAAGACTTTGGCGAGCAAGTTCGCAATCTGGTGGTAGCGCTGACCGAACCAAAAGAGAAAGATGGCAAAGCCCTTACTTGGAAAGAGCGGAAAGATGCGTATCTAGCAGGACTGAAAAAAGCGCCGACAGAAGCGCTCACGATCGCCGCGGCTGACAAGATCCACAATATGCGCTGTATCGTTGAACAATATTACGATGACCACAGCCGATTCTTGGTAGATTTTCCCGGCTCTTTGGAAGAACGAGCACTAGGTTATCAGGACCTTTCCAACTTGCTGAACCGCCAACTCGATAATGCTATAATCGGCGAGTTCAATCACGTTTATACGGAGTATAAAAACTTTTTAGGTAATGTTAAGCGAAGCCAAGAAAACAAAAAGTAAGGATAATTTTAAGTGGCACTCCAAAAGCACACTACCGAAAACTCCGGTTATTAAAGAAACCTGGGATCTTAAAGGCCTTTATTATAAAAGTGGCAAAGATCCACAAATCGAGGTTGATATTAAAGCGGCGGAACTTGCTTATACAAACTTTTCCAAAAAGTGGTCAGCGCGTGATTTTCTGGCCTCTGCTACCGCGCTGAAGCAGGCTCTTACTGAGTATGAGGAGTTAGCAGGGCTACCAGAGGTCGGCCGCCCGGGACGATACTTTTCTTTGCGTCAAAGTCTAAACGTGAACGACGCCGATGCGAACCGCCAACTTTCTCTTCTTTCAAAACGTCTTCGCAAGGCTTCTGATCAGATTCTCTTTTTTAGTTTGAAACTAGGCAAGGCTCCACCAGACTTACAAAAACGCTATCTTGCCGACGAAACTCTGACACATTTTCATTATTTTCTTGAACAACTCTGGCTTGGTGCCAAGTACCACCTTTCTGAAGCGGAGGAAAAAATCATTCGTCTCAAGTCGCGCCAATCAAGTGGAATGTGGGCAGACGCGGTAGAAAAGATCATCAGTAATCGGCAAATTGTATGGAAAGGGAAACCTCTTCATTTGCCAGTCGCCCTTGAGACACTGGAGCTTTTGAAAACCAAAGACAAGATTGCGCTGTGGGACAAGTTGATGACCGAGATGGAAAAGGTTGGAGAAATGGCGGAACACGAAATGAATGCGATTATTCTTGATGCTCGCGGCGAGGATGAGCTTCGTGGTTATAAGAAACCGTATAGTGCCACTGCGCTCGCTTATGAAGATGATGAAAAGAGCATCGAGAATCTGACTCATGCCGTCAGGACGCGTGGCTACAAGCTTTCTCGTGAATTCTACAAGCTTAAGGCTAGCTATCACAAAGTACCGGCGCTTCATTATGTTCAAAAGTACGAAACGATCGGACGTGAGCTAAACATTTCGTTTAAAGAAGCGGTGGATATTTGCCGTGACGTTTTTTACAGCGTAAAGGAAGAGTACGGTGTCGTCTTTGATACGATGCTGAAGCGCGGACAGATCGATGTCTTTTCACAGGGAGGCAAGAGAGGTGGGGCATTTATGTCCAGCGATGTTGGACATCCGACACATGTCTTTCTGAATCATGTATCAAATTTCAAATCCCTAGAGACACTGGCCCACGAAATGGGTCATGCGATTCATGCTGAGCGCTCTAAGAAGCAGACCTCGTTCTATGAAGGTCACTCCATCATTACTGCCGAGACCGCCAGTACATTGTTCGAAAACTTGGTTTTTGATGCCGTTTTCAACACTGTATCGGATCGAGACAAGTTGACCTTACTACACGATCGTATAACGCGTGACATCGCTACTATCGAAAGACAAGTGGCATTCTTCGACTGTGAGCTTGAGATGCACAATACGATCGAACAAAAAGGAGCCATGGAAAGTAAGGAAATGGCAGAGTGTATGCAAAAGCATCTAAAGGCCTATCTTGGCGCAGGCGTTCTGGTTGAGCCAAAGGATGGTTACAGTTACGTCTATATCCCGCATCTCCGTTACGGCTTTTACGTGTACTCCTATGCTTACGGCATCTTGATGAGCACCATAATGGCCAATCACTACAAAGCGGATCATAGTTATGTAGAACAAATTGATCAATTCCTATCGGCTGGTGGTTCTGCTAGCGTGGGAGATATATTCAAATCGATCGGCATCGATACCAAGCGCGAAGACACTTTCCTCAAGGCTCTGGATAATCAAGCCAAAGACATAGCCACCTTCAAACAAATGTTGAAGAAGTTTAAGTAGCAGACGCCACACGTTGCGCTAAACCGTTTTTTGTGGTTTGCTTGAGTCAGTCATCGCTTCAAGCGGTGAGATATAGGAGGAACTGATGACGTACGTTGTTGATTTTGAAAAGTCTGCAGATGTCGGCGATGCTCGCTACTACATCACTCGCATTGCCGGTCAAACAAGTGTCCTTCGGCAGTGGCTGAGGGGCGATCGTCCTGACCCTTGCTGTAGCAAGGAAACAATTGCTCCCGATCAGATTCCGAAACAGTTGATCGGCATATACAACACTCTTCGCACAGGCGGCATGCCTGTAGTCGCCTGAAACCACCAAGGCCGCGACTATTTCTGACAGCTGTCAGAAATAGTCGCGGCCAAACACCTCTCGCAGGTGTTTTATTTTATGTTATATTTTCGTCTATGTCTGGCAACGAAATACGTGAAAAATATTTAAAGTTTATGGAGCAAAATGGCCACGCGGTCATTCCTTCATCAGCTCTCGTACCCGAGAACGATCCGACCACACTTTTTACCGGAAGCGGCATGCAGCCACTCATCCCATACCTGATGGGTGAGAAGCATCCAAAAGGCACTCGTCTTACCGACTCGCAGAAGTGTTTTCGCGCTAACGACATCGAGGAAGTAGGCGACAATCGCCACACCACCTTCTTCGAGATGCTCGGCAACTGGTCACTCGGAGACTACTTTAAGAAAGATCAACTGCGTTGGTTCTTTACCTTTCTTGTTGATGAAGCAAAACTCGACCCAAGCCGTATTTATGTAACCGTCTTTGCCGGAGATGAAGCACTTGGCATACCCCGCGATGATGAATCAGTCGCTATCTGGCAAGATCTTTTTGCTGAAAGAGGTGTTGAGGCCAAGGCTGTTCATATTGGTTCTGAGGAGGATGGTTACGATGTAGGAATGCAGGGCGGACGTATCTTCTATTACGATGCCGCCAAGAACTGGTGGAGCCGCTCCGGCAAGCCAGAGGTAATGCCGATAGGCGAGATCGGCGGGCCAGATAGCGAGGTTTTTTATGACTTTGGCCCTGAACACGCCACTCATCCAGATTTCAAAGACAAACAACCACACCCAAACTCCGACTCCGGACAATTTCTAGAGATAGGAAACTCGGTCTTTATTGAATACATCAAGAAAGAAGACGGTTCGTTTGCTAAGCTTCCACAAAGCAACGTAGATTTTGGTGGTGGTCTGGAGCGTATCGCCGCCGCCGAGAACAGCGACCCTGACGTATTCAAAGTTGATTTGCTTTGGAAAGTGGTTGAGCAAATCGAAAGTCTTTCTGGAAAAAAATACGATGACGATCTAGTAGCCTTTCGTGTCATCACTGACCACATTAGAGGGGCGGTGTTTATGATCGGTGACGGAGTCTTTCCAGCCAACGATCAACAAGGCTACTTCGTACGTCGTCTCTTGCGTCGCGCTGTACGCTATGCCGACCAATTAGGTGTACCGGCCGGTGAGCTCAAAAACTTAGCCGAAAGCGTTATCCACACCTATGAGACTCACTACCGTAATTTGTCCGACAAAAAGGACAACATTATAGACACGATCGCACGGGAGGAGGAACAGTTTCGTCGTACGCTAGAAAAAGGCTTGAAAGAGCTGGAGAAACTCTCTGCTAAAGACAGTATAAGCGGTGAGGACGCCTTTGTCCTTTTTACAACTTACGGTTTCCCTTTTGAACTTACGGAAGAAATTGTAAAAGGTCGCGGACTCTCTATCGATCGTGATTCTTTTGCTGCCAAGATGACTGAACACCAAGAACTTTCACGCTCCGGTGCTGAACAGAAGTTTAAGGGTGGTCTAGCCGATCATTCCGAGAAAGTGGTGCAGTATCATACCGCTACGCACTTGATGTTGGCTGGTCTCCGTAAATACTTAGGAAAGGATATCCACCAAGCCGGCTCAAACATCACGGGCGAGCGTTTGCGCTTCGACTTCACTTATGGAGACAGGGTAGAGCGCGACACTCTCGACAAAGTCGAGGAGTTTGTAAACTCTGCCATCAAGACCGGCGGGGATGTGACTATCGAAATGCTTCAAAAAACTACTGCAGAGTCCGACCCAACTATCGAAGGTAGTTTCTGGGATCGCTATCCAGATGAGGTGAAGGTATACACAATGACTGGCCGTAATGGGGAGGTATTCTCACGCGAACTCTGCGGCGGCCCCCATGTAGAAAAGCTTGAAGACATCACCGGCACTTTCAAGATCGTTAAAGAGGAGTCCTCGTCTGCGGGAGTGCGTCGAGTCAAAGCTATTTTGGAGTAATGGAAGGTATTTATAGGATAAAGAGCGCCGGCTTCGCCGGCGCTCTTTAGTTATCCTTTTAACAATTCACGGTTTACATTTAAAATTTTATGTATGTTTTCCTTGACCAAGAGGAAGCCGGTGGTGCGCGCCATGGCGTTGGCTGATATTAGCTTTGATGGTATTCACCTTGCTTTAGTTAAATCGGAAGTCGGTGCACCTTATCCAGAGGTCATCTGGTCTCATTTTGAGGCTTTTCCCCGCGGGCACCTAGAACGTGGCAATGAGGTACGTTTGCAAGGCGCAGTTAGGACTTCAATTAAAACGATGGAAATGGATGGGATGCGCTTTCTCCTCCAGAATTTCCCTGAACTTCATCCTGAGGTTTTTAAAATAATTGTTTCAGCGCCGCTCTCAGAGACAGTAGCGCGTGGACTTAAGTTCTCGGGCACAATTCCAGTCGATATCACCACCGACATAATGGATCAAGCAGAGCGTTCTCCTCAGGTAAGTGCTGCCCTTTTGCCAGATTCATTTGAGAGAAAGCTTGGTCTTTCGGCCAAAGCAGGGCCTTTGCTACCGATCGGACAAAATTTATACCAGCTGATTTCTGTTTTACCGGCATCAATCTACAACGAAATAGTCTCGGCGCACGATCGCTTCTTACCAGGCACAGAACTCAGTATAGAACCAAGAATCGGCAATTATCTTAGTGTCATTTCTGACCTACCTCATTCAACAGATCATATCTGCTTGATCGACTTAACCGGCTCTGCAACTGAGCTATGCGTGGTTGCAGATGGTGAGATTCGCAATATCTCGCACACGCCGCATGGAACCGATGACATAATCACCAAACTCGCCCAGTCTCTTAATCTACCTGAAAGTGAAGCTGAACACCTCTTTCGAGACAACGATGTCGATGGGATGAGCTCATTGACCGCTCCCAAAAGCGCACTCCTTGATGATGTCTTTAATGATTACGAGACCGTTTTAACAAAACTACTTCAGGGAAACGACCTCGATGAACTTCCGACTACTATTTTTATGCACGCCGAAAATGACGATCAACGTTTTTTGCGAGATCGTCTTCTTACTCTCGATTTGTGGAAAGAACGACCAACCATCCACCCCATAACTCCCAAGCTCTGGAGCCAGGAGCTTACGGCTGACACGCCGCTTCTCGTTGCTGCCCTCCTTTTTCACAAAAAAGGACGTTAACGCCTTTAGTGTTATAATTAAAGACATATGGATAAAAAGTGGAATTTGCAAGATATAAAACCGCCAAAGAGACAGAGCCGTCCGGCTCGCGCTAGTATGCCGATGGATGAGACGACAGAACGCGTATTACCCAAAGAACCCGTAGTCGAGCGTGTGCGTAGCAATAGCCGCGGATCAGGAAAGAAGCCCATCTGGGTTGCTGTATTCATATTCCTCGCGATAGTTGCAATTGGTGTAGTAATCAGCACTTTTATTGGCGGGGCTAAGGTCACTGTATTTCCACGCTGGCGTGAACCGGTCGTCAACGCTTCACTCGAAGCAAAACGACAAGCGACCGGCGGTGAATTGGCCTACGAAATCATCACCTTCGAAGCTGAGGGCGAACGCCAAGTTACTGCTACTGGCCAAGAACAGGTTACGGAGCAGGCCACTGGTGAAATCACCATCTATAAGACAACCTCCGGACAAGAGCGCCTTATCAAAAACACTCGTTTTGAATCGTCTGACGGATCGGTCTTCCGTATCACAGAATCTGCAGTTGTACCGGGAGCGACAACAGACAGCGAAGGGAAGTCAGTACCTGGTTCAGTGACAGCCAAGATCTTCGCTGAAGAAGCTGGTCCTAAGTACAACCTGTCAGCTGGTACCCGCTTCTCCGTGCCAGGGTTCCGCGAAAATGATCTAACCGATCTCTATAATGCTATTTATGCAGAAAACGCGTCTGCGATCGCCGGTGGCTTCGACGGCCCTCGTTACATCGTGGACGACAACGAAATGCAAACTGCACTCGGAAGCTTGCGTGGCGAGCTTAAGGAAGCCCTAGTACAAAGAGTGGACAAAGAAAAGCCAGCCGGCTTTAGTGTCTTGCAGTCAAGCTACACTTACACTTACACCACTTTGCCAGGCGAAGCTGTCGGTGAGGGTCAGGTCAAGATAAAAGAAAAAGTCTCGCTCAAGGTACCGCTATTCAAAGATGACTTGTTGGCTGCCTTCATTGCCAAGAGTGTAATCCCTGGTTATGAAAACGAGCCTGTCCGGATTGAGAACGTTGGCGCACTTAGTTTTGAGTATGTTGATCAAGCTATGTTAGAATCAGACCTCGCCTCTAAGGAGTCGATCAGCTTCCGTCTAACTGGAAAGCCACGTCTTATCTGGGTTTACGACGCAGAACAGCTAAAGAAGGATCTAGCTGGAGCGCCTAAAACCGCCATTAACACCGTTCTTGGCGGCTATCCAGCCATTGAGAAGGCAACGGCTACAATTAGACCATTCTGGGCCCGCAGTTTCCCGGATGATTCTGCCGATATCACGATTATCGAGTCGGTCGGTCAATAGAGAGTATTGACGTATTATAAAGTATCTGCTAAACTTTCCCCCGTTTGATGTCCGAAACACAAAAGGAAAACCTCGTCTACGGAACAGTGGAGGAGGCGCTACCAAATGCGCTCTTTCGGGTCGTACTTGATGACAGCAATCAAACCATCTTGACCTTTCTTGCTGGCAAGATGCGAAAGTTTAGGATTCGTGTCCTAGTCGGCGATCGAGTCGCTATTGTGCTCGATCAATACGGCGGCAAGGGTCGAATCACCAAACGTCTTTAAATCAACTACGAAAGAGGAATTTATGAAAGTTAAGTCATCGATTAAAAAGCGCAGTCCGGACGATATTATCGTTCGTCGTCGTGGCAAGATTTACGTAATCAACAAGAAGAAGCCACGACATAAGCAAAGACAGGGTTAATCTATGAGAATTTCTGGTATCAACATCCCCGATAACAAGCATTTGTCTTTCGGACTGACAGCCGTTTACGGTATTGGGCTTACACGCGCCAAAGTTATTCTTGCTGAGCTTAAGATCGACGGAGCTGCCAAGCCTGCCGATATGTCGCCTGAGCAGGAAAATGCTATTCGCGAGAAAGTCGAGTCATTTACTATTGAAGGTGAACTTAAGCGCCAAGTGTCCTCTGACATTAAGCGTCTTAAGGACATCGGCTCGTACCGCGGTAGTCGCCATCAAAAGCGCCTACCAGCACGCGGCCAGCGTACCAAGACCAACGCCCGCACCCTGAAGGGAGTTAAGAAGACTATGGGATCTGGACGTCGTAAGCTCGAAAAAACTTAAAACTTCCGGATTTGGCACATATGCCTTGGTTTCAGAAATTTTATTCAGTCGATGTAGGTCTATCTACACCTCTCTCATAAAATTTCCTCCAACCGAAGTCATCTGTATCCAAATCCAAAAGTTTAAACTTCATTCAAGAAATTCCTATGGGTAAGAAACGAATCATAAAAAAAGGTGGGGGATCAGATGTGGCGGGAACGTCACGAGCTCTTAACCGTGTCCCAAAGAAGAAGGTTGCTTCTGGTCGCCTCAACATCCTAGCTACTTTCAATAACACTATCGTTACGCTAGCTGACACCAACGGTAACAGCCTTATCGCCGCCTCAAGTGGAGCTATGGGCTTCAAGGGTTCTCGTAAGTCAACTCCTTTCGCCGCCGCTAAGGTAGGTGAGATTATCGGTGAGAAGGCCAGCCAAATGGGTATGCGTGATGCAGAAGTGATCATTCGTGGTATCGGTGCCGGTCGTGAGTCTGCTCTCCGTGCTTTTTCCGGCAAGGGTATCGCTATTAGTAAGATCATCGATATGACTCCGGTGCCGCACAACGGTCCGCGAGCTAAGAAGCCACGTCGCGTCTAAAGTTTTTATTTATGAAAATTGGTCCAAAATATAAAATTGCCAAGCGTCTAGGCGCACCAATCTTTGAAAAGACACAAACTGCAAAGTTTGCTCTTTCCGCTGCCCGCGTTGGCCGAGTACGAAAAGGCCGCCCAGCTCAAATGAGTGACTTCAAACGTCAGCTTATCGAAAAGCAGAAGATGCGTTTTTCTTACGGTATTACCGAGAAGCAACTCCGCAAGTATGTGGATGAAGCAGTACTTAAGAGCGCTCATCCAACAGTATTTTTGATGGGTCGTCTTGAAGCACGTCTTGATAACGTTGCTTATCGTCTTGGTTTTGCTAAGACTCGTCGTATGTCTCGCCAGATGGTCTCTCACGGCCACTTCAAGGTGAATGGTAAGAAGTTCACTATCCCTTCTCATCAGGTCAAGGTTGGCGATATAATCTCCGTACGTGATGGTAGCCGCAGTTCAGGACTCTTTACTGGAGGAGAGGAAAAGACCACTACTGGAGTACCTAATTGGCTGAAATTCGATCCTACCAAGCTAGAGGGCAGTGTGTTGGGAGCAGCGACCTATGAACCTTCTGAAACTCTGTTTGATCCAGAACAGGTGCTGGAATTTTACAGCCGCTAGTAATTGGCCCATTTAATTAGCCGTTAAATAATTAAAACTATGCTAGAAACCAACGTCACACTTCCATCCAAGCCTCGCGCTGTGAAGGAAGAAGAGTTCCAAGGGATCTTTGAGATCGATGGTCTTTATCCTGGCTACGGACACACTCTTGGTAACTCTCTCCGTCGCATCATCCTATCTTCTCTACCAGGAGCGGCTGTTACTCACGTGAAGATCGACGGTGTAAAGCATGAGTTTGATACTATCGACGGTGTTAAGGAAGATGTCATCAACATCCTTCTCCACATCAAGCGTATTCGTCTTGCTCTTCATAGCGAAGAACCAGTAACAATGCGTTTGAAGACCAACAAGCTTGGTGTAGTTACTGCTAAAGACATCGACGCCCCAAGTCAGATCGAGATTCTAAATCCAGAACAACCAATTGCAGAAGTGACTGGTAAGGGTGTTTCTCTAGATATCGAAATGACCGTAAGCCGTGGCCTTGGCTATGTAGCACGTGAGGCACATCAGAAGGAGAAGATGGACATCGGCGCTATCGCACTTGATGCCGTATTCACACCTATCCGTCGTGCCAACTACGAAGTAGAAAACATGCGTGTTGGTGAGCGTACTGACTACAACCGTCTTCGTCTCTTCGTTGAGACAGATGGTACTTTGACTCCACGTGAGGCTATCGAGAAGTCGATCGAAATCATGATCCACCAGCTCAAGGCTATCACCGGTTTCAAGGACACTGAGCCAGCTCAAAAGGCTGAAGAAAAAGAAGTAGAGAAGCTAGAAGCTGTTGACCAAGACGTTCTCAAGACCCGTATCGAGACCCTCGATCTATCAGCGCGCACCCTTGGTGCTCTCGAAGACGCTTCGATCCGCACCATCGGCGGCCTTGTCCGTAAGAAAAAAGATGATATCCTAGCGCTCGATGGTATTGGTCCAAAAGGACTCGATGAAATCGTCGAACTCTTGGAGCGAATGAGCCTCAAGCTCGCCGAGTAAGAGACCTAATTTGACCGATCAATTTATATGAATCACTCCGTAAAAACTAGAAAGCTCAGCCGAACCCGTCGCGGACGTACTGCTCTTTTGCGCGGCTTGGCGGCCGACCTTATCGTAAAGGGTAAGATCAAAACCACTTCAGCTAAGGCTAAAGAACTTCGTCCATTCGCAGAGCGTCTTGTTTCTTATGGCAAGAGCGGTACAGTAAGCGCTCGTCGTCTTGCGGCCACCAGCCTTGGGGAGCCTCGCGCACAAGTGATGCGAAAGCTCTTTGATGAGCTAGCACCACGCTTTGCAGAGCGCAAAGGCGGCTACACCCGCATTATCAAGTTGGGTCTCACCAAAGCCGGCCGAGAAGAATCCGTAATCGAGTTTGTATAATTATGACAACGGAAAACAACAAAAAGGAATACACTATCGACGCTTCTGGTAAGCGCCTCGGCCGTGTTGCTACCGAAGCGGCTGCAGTTTTGCGTGGCAAGAACGATCCAAGCTTCATGCCTAATGTATTGGCTGATGTTACCGTCACAATCGAAAACGCTTCTAAGCTCGACATTCCTGAACATCGAAAGGAAGAAGGTTACCAGAGCTACTCTGGTTACCCGGGTGGCCTTCGTACTGAGACTCTCGACCATCTAGCTAAACGCCTTGGCATCGGTGAAGTATTGCGCCGCACTATTAACGGCATGCTCGCTAAGAACAAGCTTCGCAAGCCAGCGCTCAAGAACCTCAAGATCAAAGATTAATTATGACAACTGCTACTAAAACCAGATACAACGAAGGCATCGGCCGCCGCAAGACTGCGAGCGCTCGTGTTCGCCTTACTCCAGCTACTGCAACTACGGTAGTTGTAAATGACAAGAAGATTGAGGAGTACTTCAAGCACAAGTCACACGTTGATGCTGCAATGTCACCACTTTTGATCGACAAGCTCGATGCCAGTGACTACACCATCACGGTAAAGGTTTTCGGTAGCGGTCTTTCCGCACAGGCTGATGCTATCAAGCTCGGTATCGCTCGCGCTCTACTTGCTGAGAAGAGCACTCGTCGCGGTCTTTTGAAGAAGAGTGGACACCTTATGCGTGACCCTCGCGCCGTTGAACGAAAGAAGTTCGGTCTCCGCAAAGCCCGCCGCGCCCCACAGTGGTCAAAACGTTAAGAAAAGAGCTCCCTTCGGAGCTCTTTTTAGTTTTGACGGTCGGAGCGTTGTGTTTTTGTAACTATTGTCCTGTTACAAAAACACCGCGAGGCGGGCCTGCAAGCGCTTAGTAGAATTGGAGCGTTGCGAACAATTATACTTAGCGACTTGATGGCGAAGCGATAAAAGAAAAGCCCCTCAAGGAGCTTTTTGATGTATAAGCATAAATAATGATTCATAAAAAGCCGCCGATTACTCGGCGACTTTTGGTATTTCGGTTGATGAAAAGAACAGATCTGGTTCTTTTTCACAACAAGCCATCCACTGGTCATAAAGTTCAAGAACAAATGGATGTTGAGCTATCCTAGGCCTTTTGTAAGCTCTTTGTTCGTCCCGAGTGATGCCAAGTTGTAGATTGGTTCGGCCATTGTCCTCGTAGATGTTGAGGTCGGACAGGAACTTGTCGAGCGCGTACACGAACCGGCTCTCCTCGTCATTCTGTCGTTCATAATCCTCAAGACAAGACAGGAAATCCGGAAATGATTCGCCCCACTCTTTCTTTAGTTGTAGCGTAGCGATTCTTTCTCGCTCTTTCTTTCCGTTTCGATCGAGGGCGACATAAGCCCCGTTCTTGTCTGGGAAAGCTGGAGTGTCGCCGGCATATGTTTCTGGCTTATCATGCACCATTGCATATTTCCACACCTTAAGAAGGTCAAGATGTGGGAGGAAACGCTGTTGAACAAACCAAACAACATCCATCAGCTGACAGGTATGGGAGTCATTGCGCTCACGCCCTGCTTCACCATCAGGACTGCCGGGTCGCCAAATGAGACGCATAACATTTCCAAACTCATTCGTGTGTCTGACAAAACGAACAATCTCCGCCACCTCTTTTGGAAGAGCAGGTGGCACTTGTGTAGCCTTTCTCTTTCGCATGAGGTACCCCTTTCTATAAGGTTAAGATACTGACGACGATCATAGCAGATGACCCTGTTTTGACACAACGATTTTATTTCTTTATAATGTGTAAGTTATGGAGGAAAAGTTCGGCAAAGATACCGATAATGATATCGAATTGGATGAAATAGCAGAGGATTATGCTGACGAAATCGACGAAGATGGAATTGAAGAATTGAGTCAGGATAAACTGAAGAAACTGAAGGAGAAGCTGCGACAGTGCGATAAGGACAAGATGGCTGCTCTTGAGGAATTGCAGCGCCAACGGGCTGATTTCCTCAATGCTCGCAAGCGTTTGGATGATGAAAGAATACGAGACCGCGAACGAGCAAAGATCGATCATATTGAGCGCTTGTTGCCGCTTTGTGACAGTTTCGGAATGGCACTTCAAGACAAAGGCTTCGCAGATTTGCCAGCCAACCTGCAAAAAGGTATCCGTGGTATAGAAGGTCAGCTTTCCTCCATACTGAAGAGTTATGGTGTCGATGAGATTGATCCGCAAGGACTTCCATTTGACCCATATCAGCACGAAGCGATCGCTCAAAATGGCGACGGAAACAACGTAGCGGCGGTATTACAGAAAGGATACAAACTCGGAGAGACTATCATTCGCCCTGCTAAGGTTGCTGTCGGCAAGTAATTTTAATCCCTTAAACCTAATATAAAACTATGGCAAAAATTTTGGGAATTGACCTTGGAACAACTAACTCAGCAATTGCTTTTATTGAAGCTGGTGAACCTAAGATTATTGAAAACGCAGAAGGAGGACGTACCACCCCTTCAGTAGTAGCTATTTCAAAGACAAACGAACGTCTAGTTGGACAGATCGCTAAGCGTCAGGCTGTTACTAACCCTTTCAGCACTATTTACGGCATCAAGCGCTTTATGGGGCACGCCTTCAAGGAGGAGGCCGTACAGAAAGACAAGGCGATCGTGCCTTATGAAGTAAAAGAAGGGCAACAAGGTGGTGTGGTTGTGAAGATGGGTGAGAAAGATTATCGTCCAGAGGAAGTCTCGGCGATGATTCTTTCGAAGCTAAAGGCTGATGCCGAAGCTAAGCTTGGAGAAAAGATTACTGAGGCTGTCATTACAGTGCCAGCCTACTTCAACGACTCACAACGCAAGGCTACTCAAGACGCTGGTAAGATCGCTGGTCTTGAAGTGCGACGTATCATCAATGAACCGACCGCCGCCGCTCTGGCCTATGGATTTAATAAGAAGAAGGACGAGAAGCTAGTTGTCTTCGACTTCGGCGGCGGTACTTTCGACGTAACTGTACTTGAAGTGGGTGACGATGTCGTTGAAGTTAAATCCACAGATGGTGACGCTCATATGGGAGGACGCGATATCGATCAGGGGATCGTACGTTGGCTGATTGCTGAATTTAAGAAAGACGAGGGTATTGATCTTGCTTCAGACAAACTTGCTCTCCAGCGACTAGACGAAGCTGCAGAAAAAGCCAAGTTGGAACTGTCTTCAAGTCTGGAAACAGAGATCAACATTCCCTTCATCACTTCTGGAGCAGAGGGCCCTAAGCACATGATGGTCAAGATAACTCGCGCCAAGCTCGAGGAGCTAGCTAGCGAATATATTGATCGTGCGATGGAGATAACCAAGCGCGCACTCGAAGCTTCTCCATTTAAGAAAGATGAGATCGACGAAATCATTATGGTCGGCGGACAGACTCGCATGCCAAAGATTGTTGAGAGCGTAAAGGAGTACTTTGGCAAAGAGCCAAACAAATCAATCAACCCAGACGAAGTGGTGGCGCTCGGTGCCGCTATTCAAGCTGGTATCTTCCAAGGAGACGTACAGGACATCACACTTGTCGATGTTATTCCACTCTCTCTAGGTATCGAGACTATGGGTGGTGTAAATACTAAACTGATTGAAAAAAACACCCACATTCCAACTCGCAAGACACAAGTGTTCTCCACCGCGGCCGATAACCAGACCTCGACTGAAATTCACATCGTGCAAGGCGAACGAGCTTTGGCGGCAGACAACAAACCACTCGGCCGCTTTATTCTCGATGGTATTCCACCAGCGCCACGCGGCGTACCACAGGTTGAAGTAACCTTCGATGTTGATAGTAACGGCGTTCTTAACGTAACTGCTAAAGATAAATCCACTAACAAGGAGCAGTCGATCCGTATCGAAGCTAGCTCTGGGCTAACCACAGAAGATATCGAGCGCATGAAGAAAGACGCTGAGGCACACAGCGCCGAAGACGAGAAGAAGAAGCAGATAGTTGAAGCACGCAACTTGGCTGACCAAATGATCTACACCGCCGAGAAGGCACTCAAGGATCACGCTGATAAGGTCGCCGCTGAAGTGAAGGCTGAGATCGAAGGTAAGATCACCGACTTGCGCGGAGTAAAGGATCAGGACGCGCTTGATGAAATAAAGGCCAAAACTGAGGCTCTTTCGGCCGCCCTTTCCAAGATCGGCGAAGCGATGCAAAATAAGGAAGAAGAAGGGAAGACAGAAGAGAAACCGCCAGAGGAGGAGAGCAAGTAAGGGGTGCGCGGTGGCGTAGCCACCGCGCCTGTAACAGCCTGTAGCTAAAAGCAAACTATGAAGGATTACTACAAGATACTCGGCATTGAACAAGGTGCGAGCAAAGATGACATCAAAAAAGCTTTTCGAAAGCTAGCCGCACAGTATCATCCAGATAAAAAAACTGGTGATGAATCCAAGTTCAAAGAAGTAAGCGAGGCTTATGCTGTTTTGGGCGACGAAAAAAAGCGCACTGAATACGACAATTACGGACGTGCCTTTGGTGGTAATAATGCTGGTGCTGGCGGTTTCGACTGGAGCAACATGAGCGGCTTCGCACAGGGCGGTGCTCAGTTCGACTTTGGAGATATCTTTGAAAACTTCGGCGATATATTTGGCGGCTTTGGCCGACCACGTGCACGTCGTGGTAATGACATCTCTATTGATCTTGAGCTCTCTCTCGAAGAAGCTGTCTTTGGTATAGAACGAGTAGTAGTACTGGCTAAGAATTCTGTTTGCGACACTTGTAAAGGAAGCGGCGGAGAACCAAATACAGAAATGACTGCTTGCGCCACCTGTAATGGTCAGGGTCGTTTGCGTGAGACACGTTCTAGCATGCTCGGTAGCTTCACTACCGTCCGTGAGTGTTCAGCTTGTCTAGGCCGCGGCCAAGTACCTAAGGAGAAGTGCAAGCAATGTCATGGTCATGGTGTGTTGAAGAAGAGTGAAGAGATCGCTATCAAGGTCCCAGCTGGAATCGAAAACGGCGAAGTGATCCGTATGACAGGACGCGGCGAAGCAATTCAGGGCGGCCAAACCGGTGACCTATACATCAAGCTACATGTTCGTGCCGAACGACATATCCGTCGAAATGGCAGCGATCTAGTGCGCGACCTTTCTATCAAACTGACTGACGCTCTACTTGGTGCAACATATCAAGTTGAAACCTTAGACGGCCCGATCGATATCAATGTACCGATCGGTGTGAAGCAAGGTGAGTCTTTGCGCATCAAAGGCAAGGGTGTCCCGACTGGGCGTGGCAATGCTCGCGGTGACTTCTTGGTAAAGATCGACATTGCGTTACCACAAAAACTTTCACGGAAAGCACAGAAGCTAGTGGAGGAATTGCGAGAAGAAGGAATTTAAAATATAGAAAACGCGGCGTGGCCAATGGCCACGCCGCGTTTTCTATCCACCTAGCACCACTTCGAGAATGTACTTACAATTGTACAATTGTCATTATGGATTTTGACGTCATTCTTTCTATATTAAACGGCTGGTTCTTTTTGCTTGGTGCTTTTGTTCTTGGTCTTGCCTTAGCAATGGCCAAAGGCCGACAAGCGCTTATTAATGTAATGATGGGTGCCTATCTTGGACTTTTTCTATACACCAATTTTCCTTACTTAGAAACGCTGACCGAAAATGCCGCTGGCAAAAGCGCTTCTGCTGCTATCGCACTGGTGGTATTTGTTGGATTTACGATAATATCGGCTTTATTATTTAGTCGTCTGATGCCACGAGAATACCTAGAAAGTGCTTTTGAAACCATTGGTAAAAAACTTCTCCTCGCCGGCCTTTTCACAGTTTTGGTACTGACACTCAGTACTCACTTTTTGCCAGTCGATGCCGTCATACCGACCGGCACTCCGCTCCCAGAATTCTTACTGTCTGAAAAATTAGCTTTTTTGTGGCTTATATTGCCACTCGTAGTACTTTTCTTTCTTTAAAGGAGTTCATTTGTTAATATTAAAAAATGTCTAAAAAGCGGTTATTCACTGGACTCCAACCCTCGGGCGCATTACATATCGGTAATTACTTCGGGGCTTTAAAACCTTTTGTTGATACGTACGAGGAATACGATAGTCACTTAATGGTCGCCAACTATCACTCTCTCACCACTCTTAAAAACAGTGACCTACTTCGTCGCAACACCATTGACGTAGTGAAGGATTACCTCGCCGCTGGCGTCGATCCAAAAAAGGCAGTTATTTTCAAACAATCAGACGTACCAGAACATACTGAACTAGCTTGGATTTTTGAATGTCTGATACCTGTGAAATATCTCGAACTAGCCCACGCCTACAAAGATAAGGTAGCAAAAGGATTGGAGGCTAATGCCGGTTTGTTCAACTACCCAATGCTAATGGCAGCTGATATTTTGCTTTACGATACCGACATTGTTCCCGTTGGTCGCGATCAACAACAACACGTTGAGTATGCTCGCGAAGCCGCCAAGAAATTTAACGTGGCTTACGGAGACTTATTCAAGGAGCCTACTGAAAAGATAGTAGCGGGTGTCGGCACTGTGCCAGGCACAGATGGTCAAAAGATGTCGAAGAGCTACAAAAACACCATCCCACTTTTTGGTACAAAAGAAGAAGTACAAAAGGCCGTAATGGGAATAGTCACTGACTCCACTGGCGACCGCCCAGAAAATGTTTATGCTATCCACAAACTCCTCAGAAGTGAGGACGAACTAGAAAAAATTTACGAAGAAAACAAGGGTAAGTATAAAAACTTAAAAGAAGCTCTACTTAGTGACGTTGAAGCATTAGTTGGTCCAATGCGAGAGAAGCGTGAGAGTATTACCGATGAGATGGTGGCGGAGGTGTTGAAGGCGGGCGGCGAAGCCGCCCGCGCCGAGGCAGCTACTAAGATGGTTCAGGTTCGTCAGAAAATTGGCATTATCTAGGACAAATGCTAATATTCGGATAACCAACGATGTGGCTGACAACCGCGGAGGTTACTATTAACAATCGCATAGAGTGCTCGAGCTAAGCTCGAGAAGCGAGGTGGCACCGCGCGGAAGATTCTCCTTCAGCGTCCTCGCAACAATTAAATTTGTTGCGAGGATTTCTGTTTTCGCAGCGACAAAAACTATGCAAAGAACACTAATTAAAGAACTGAAAGAAAAAGTTGGTAGTGAAGTCTGTATTAATGCCATAGTCGATGTAAGACGAGACCAGGGCAAAATGGCCTTCTTTGATTTTCGTGACCGCACTGGAGTAGTGCAAGGTGTTGTATTTGGCAAGCCAGAAGTGCTGGAGGTTGCCAAGTTGGCTTCTCCAGAAAGCGCCGTCATAGTGAATGGCGTCGTTAATCAACGACCGGAAAAAATGGTCAATGCCAAAGTTCAAAACGGTGATATTGAACTCGAGATCACCAGTATCGAAATACTAAACAAAGCCGATGCTCTCCCATTTGATCTTGACGCTGAACTTAGTTTGGAAGTCTTGCTGGACAACCGGCCTCTTACACTACGTCGCAAGCACGAACGTGCCATCTTTCGTATTCAAGCTGCCATTACTCGTTGTTATGGTGAATATTTGCGTCAAGAAGGATTTACTGAATTTCAAGCACCAAAGCTAGTAGGTGGCGACGCAGAAGGTGGTTCTGAAGTGTTTAAGGTTGGCTACTTCAACGATAGAGATGCCTTCTTGGCGACTAGTCCTCAACTCTATAAACAAATTATGGTTGGTGTATTTGAGCGAGTGTTCTCATTAGCGACTGCTTTCCGAGCTGAGAAGAGCGCTACGACTCGCCACTTAAGTGAGTACACTTCGCTCGACGCAGAAGTTGGATTCATTAAAGATCACACTGACCTAATGCGAATTGAAACCGGTTTGATGCGCTACCTGACTGACTACTTGGGCAAGTACCATCAGGATGATCTTACTGTGCTTGAGATTGCATTGCCGCTCATACCTGAAGGAGACTCGTTTCCTCATATGAAGCTTCGTGAGGCTCAACAGCTCATTAAAGAACGCACTGGCATTGATAAGACTAACGAACCAGACCTCGAACCAGAAGACGAACGCTGGTTGTGTGAGTATTCGCAAAAAGAACTCGGCAGTGACTTTATCTTTATTACTCACTATCCTGTCTCGAAGCGTCCGTTTTACACGATGGAAGATCCAGACGACCTTGGCTTCACAAAAAGCTTTGACCTCCTTTTCCGTGGTGTAGAAATAACGACAGGTGGGCAACGCGTACATGACCTTGAAACCTTGAAAGCCAAGGCTACTGCCAAGGGCCTTGATCCAACGAAGTTTGCTTTCTATTTACAGGCCTTTGAATTTGGTATTCCACCACATGGAGGTTGGGGCATGGGTCTAGAACGTCTCACGGCTAAATTCTGTGGCGTTACAAACGTAAAAGAGGCAACTCTTTTCCCTCGTGACATAAACCGCATCGACACCTTGCTAAGTAAAACTGAAACTGATGATAGTAAAAACGAGTAAAAGCGAAACCGCAGCTAAGGATTACGTCACAGTGATATTGACCGATGAGAAAAGCGGTCATCGCTTTGTCGAAACAAAAAGCGGACAAACTGAATTGCGTTTCCCTGCTGGCAAACTTTCCGAAATCAACAACCGGAAATTTATAGCGTTAATACGAAACATCATTCGAACAGCTAAGTCCCACAAAATCGAAAAACTATTCTGGACGATAGATCCAAAACCTTTCATTCGATTGAAAGGTTTTGGAGGTGACTGGTTTTGGCAGACGATAGCGGAAAATGTTCTGATAGCCAATTACGAATTCCACACTTATAAAACAGGGAACAAGAAAAATGAGTTAAAAGAGGTGGTGTTGGCCGGAAGCGAAGCTTCCGGCCAACAGAGCGCCTTAAAGCGAGGCATTCTGATCGGCGAACACGTCAACCAAGCGCGCGATATCGCCAATACTCCAGGGGACGACATGACACCGCGCCTGTTTGGTGAAAGCATCAAGAAGTTGGCCAAAGGCACCAAGATCAAAGTCACTGTCTTTGACGAAAAGCAGATCAAGAAAGAAGGCCTTCATGCTCTATGGGCAGTTGGAAAAGGTGCCGACGATATGCCGCGCTTTGTGATAATGGAATACAAAGGCGGCAAGCCGAAGGAAAAACCGATCGTTCTAATCGGTAAAGGTGTTACTTACGACACTGGTGGTCTCAACATCAAACCGTCAGGCGGAATGCACGACATGCATATGGATATGTCTGGCGGTTCTTCAGTCGCCGCAGCCATAGTGGCGGCCGCAAAACTAGGACTTAAGAAAAATGTGGTAGCACTTGTGCCAGTGGCAGAAAACGCTGTCTCAGAAAAGTCGATGCGTGCCGGCGACATCATCAAGTCTCATTCGGGTAAAACTATCGAGGTGCTTCACACCGACGCCGAAGGCCGACTCATTTTGGCCGACGCTATGTCATATGCTAATAAGTTTTCGCCACGAGCGATCATTGATGTAGCAACATTAACCGGAGCGGCAATGGTGGCCCTCGGTCAGCAGGCAAGCGCCGTAATGACTACCAACGACACCTTGCGGGAGACTTTGCCACGCCTTGGTGAAGAGACCGGCGATTACGTGTGGCCTCTACCGCTTTGGGATGAATTCAAAAAACCACTTACCGAGACTCGAGCCGATGTAGTCAATATTCAACCAAGCTTCAGTAAGTTTGGTGGGGCAATCGAAGGTGCGGCTTTTCTTTCTTTCTTCGCACCAAAGGGCATACCGTGGGCACACTTGGACATCGCGCCTAGAATGGACGCCGCTCCGCACGACAAACTAGCCAAAGGCTCAACCGGTGAACCAGTCCGTCTTCTCATTAAATTCCTTGAAACCTACTAGCAGGGTATGACTATCGAAGAAACGCAAAAAAGAATACGGGAGGATGACAGCTTCGTTATGGGCGAACTTCTGAAGTTGCAGGAGCTGTTCAAAATGAAGAAGGTTATTCGTTATCATCACACTAGAGAAGAGGTGATTGATACAGAGTCCGTGGCTGAACACGTCTATGGAATGATGGTTTTGATTGATTACTTTTTACCACTTGAACAAACAGGTGTGTGGGATAGTGAAAAAATCTTTAAGACTGCTCTTTATCACGACATAGACGAAATTTTGACCGGCGATCGGATTGGTTACCTAAAAACGCAGTCGGACAGAGAGAATGAAAAAGCGACTCAACAAAAAGTAGTGGGGTCATTACCGCTTTCAATTCAAAATAAAGTCAACGATCTTTTAAACCAGTACGACGAGCAAGCCACGATAGAAGCTAGATTTACCAGAGCGATTGATAAAATTGAACCTTTGTTCCACTTAATCAACGATAACGGAAAAAAGATATGCTTTGGAACAGGAGTAACACTCTCGCAAAGTAAAAGTATCAAAGACAAATACGTTAAGGATTTTCCTTATATTAAGCGATTTAACGAAGTGCTGACCGATCATATGATAAAGGGGGGTTATTTTGCCCCTGAACAATGATAAAATCATAGTGTGACCATCGACTTCTCCATAAAAACCGAAGTGTTTGAAGGGCCGCTTGAGCTCCTCTTGGAGCTCGTAGAAAAGCGCAAACTTCTCATCAACGACATCTCACTAGCAACAGTGACCGATGAGTTTATGGCGCGGGTTTCAGAGATGCAGGAGATGTCTCTCCCCGGCACAGCCAACTTCGTGGCGCTCGCGGCCACTCTGCTTCTCATTAAGTCAAAATCCCTTTTGCCGGTATTTGAGCTATCGGAGGAAGAAGAGCACAGTATCGAAGAACTCGAGGAACGTCTGCGTCTTTATCAGATTTACCGCACCGCTGGCGAAGTAGTACGCGCCGCCTTTGGTGTAAAGGTGAGTCACGAACGGCAATACATCCCTGACACCACAGCGATTTTTTTACCTGATCAATTTTGCACCAGTGACGAATTGCGCAATGCAATGTCGCGCGTGATCAGCGAATTGCCGATCAAAGAAATCAAGCCACGAGTGCAAATAAAAAAAGTGGTTTCGCTTGAAGAAATGATTGATCGACTGCACCAACGTATCGAAAAGCAATTAAAACTCCGCTTCAGTGAACTAGTGGCGGGGGAGGAAGAAAAACACGGATTAATTGTGGGGTTTTTGGCGGTCTTAGAATCAGTCAAACAGGGCTCAATCTTGGTCTCACAGCTTTCACGTTTTGATGATATTGAAATCGAGTACTCGAAGCCACAGTTGCCGCGCTACTTCTAACTCCTTTGTCCACCGCTTCGTTCAGATGACGCACTTTTGATTGCTATAATTAGCCCATGATAAAGGTGGCAATCAACGGCTTTGGCCGTATCGGACGGACTTTTTTTCGTATGGCAGAAGGCCGTAAGGATTTTGAAATTGTAGCGGTAAATGACTTAGGTTCACCAGAAAGTTTAGCTTATCTACTTCGCTACGATACCGCTTATGGACATGCTCCGTTTCCAATCGAACATCAAGACGGTCAGCTTAAGGTAAACGGTCGTAATATCACCCTTACTAGTGAAAAAGATCCGGCCAATTTGCCTTGGGGTAAATTGGGTATTGATGTAGTAGTAGAATCAACCGGCGTTTTTACGAGCTACGAAAAGGCAAAAGCTCACTTGACTGCCGGTGCTAAGAAAGTGGTTATTACCGCACCTGTAAAAGATGATCCTGCTTCTGCCGGAGTCACCGGAGCGACAATTTTGATTGGAGCCAATGAAGAAAAGTTTGGCACTTGTGACATTACCTCGAATGCCTCTTGTACGACCAATGCCGCCTCACCACTTATCGGTATCTTGAAAGATAAGCTAGGTATCAAAAAAGCTTTGCTCAACACCGTACATGCTTACACCGCTTCACAATCACTAGTGGATGGCCCGAGTAAGAAGGATTTGCGCGAGGGTCGCGCGGCGGCACAAAACATCGTACCTTCTACGACTGGTGCCGCCATCGCGACAACTCTCGCATACCCAGACTTGGTAGGTAAATTTGATGGTATCTCGATCCGCGTGCCGGTCGCTGTGGGATCAATTGTAGATGTTACTTTCCTAGCAGGACGAGCCACTTCGCGAGAAGAAGTGAACAACATTTTGAAGGAAGCGGCCAAAGACCCTCGCTGGAGCAGAGTCTTTGCTGTCACAGATGAACCGCTAGTCTCTTCTGACATCATTGGGGCGCCCTTTGGGGCTATTGCAGACCTTGGAATGACACAGGTTGTCGATGGCGATCTGGTCAAAGTGCTCGCTTGGTATGATAATGAAGCTTCGTACGTACACACACTGATCGAACACGTTACAGAAACCGCTAAGCATATATAGTGGTTGTCAAAATTATGAAAATTCACTTTGCCTCTGATCACGCCGGATTTGTATTAAAGAACGAGTTGTTGGCATTTGTGCGAGATGAGCTTAAGCTTGAAGTCGAAGACCACGGCGCAACAAAACTCGACCAAGAAGACGACTACCCCGACTTTATAAAACCAGCCGCACTGGCCGTTGCATCTTCAAGTGAAGACCGCGCGATTATCTTTGGCGGCAGCGGGCAAGGGGAAGCTATGGCAGCCAATCGTGTAGAAGGCGCCCGTGCGGCCGTCTTTTATGGCGGGGATCTTTCTATTGTAAAACTCTCTCGCGAACACAACGACGCCAACGTGCTGTCTTTAGGTGCCAGGTTCATTACCGTTGACGATGCTAAAACCGCCATTCGTCTTTGGCTACAAACCGAATTCAGTGGCGACGAACGACATGTGAGGAGGATTCAAAAACTTGGCTAAGCGTATATGATTATTCCTGCCATTATTCCGAAGTCACTCGATGACCTCAAAGACAAATTGGCTCTTTTATCTTTTGCTCCAGCTGTGCAAATTGATTTAGTGGATGGAAAGTTTGTAGAAAATGTTTCCTGGCCGTATGAACCGGTTGGGGCGGCCGCTGACGCGACCGCCCTCATCGAGGATCACGAAATCGAAGTTGATCTAATGGTTGATAATCCCGTCCTCGTAGCCAAAGATTGGTTGACCATCGGTGCAAAGCGGATCGTGATTCACTTAGAGAGTTTGTCTTCAGTTGAAGATATCCTGTCATTAAAGGACAACACTCACGTCCTTTTAGGATTAGCTATCAACAACGATACGCCGATCGAGCGATTACACCCTTTTGTCGATCAAATAGATTTTGTTCAACTAATGGGCATTGCTTCGATTGGCAAGCAAGGCGAACCGTTTGATGATCGCGTAATAGATCGAATCACCACTATCCGTTCCTTATATCCAAATCTGACCATCACGGTAGATGGCGCGGTCGGCAAAACCAATCTAGCAGCTCTGAAAAATGCCGGTGCAAATCGTTTCGTTGTTGGATCAGCAATTTTGAATTCCGCTGATCCCGAGTCCACTTATGAAGACCTGTTGAAAATTATTGCTAGTTGATCACACACTCGCGTTATAATCAAAGAGATGAATTATCTCAGCGATGACGAAATCGCACGCCTCGAACACAAGGCAAATGAAATCCGCCAAAGCATTGTAGAAATGCTGGTAGCTGCCGGTAGCGGACATACTGCTGGTCCATTAGGAATGGCTGACATTTTCACTCTGCTTTACTTTGATGTACTCAAACACGACCCTAAGAACCCAGACTGGCCTGAGCGCGACCGACTGGTACTTTCAAACGGACACATTTGCCCAGTTCTATACGCGACTCTGGCACACCGCGGATATTTTCCAATTGAAGAACTTCTAACTTTGCGTAAATTTGGCTCCAGGCTGCAAGGACACCCGCACCGCACAGCCCTGCCAGGACTCGAGACTACCTCTGGCCCTCTTGGTAGTGGCCTGTCACAAGCGGCCGGAATGGCGCTCGGCCTGCGCATGGACAATCCATACACTTCGCAATACGTTTATTGTTTGATGAGTGATGGTGAACTTCAAGAAGGACAGACTTGGGAAGCGGCCATGTTGGCTGGCAAAGAGCGTCTTCATAACTTGATCGCTATCATTGACCGCAACGCCATTCAAATCGACGGTTACACAGAAGATGTAATGCCGCTTGAACCGCTGCGTGAAAAATTTGAATCATTCAACTTTGATGTACAAGAAGTAGATGGTCACAATATACGAATGGTACTTGATGCTATCGGCAAAGCTCAAGCTGTATATAGTCAGCCTTCAGTTATCATCGCTCACACCATCCCAGGCAAAGGTGTTGATATTTTTGAACGAGATTTCCACTGGCACGGCAATCCTCCCGGCAAAGGTCCTGAAAACATTATTAAGAAAGGCGACCAGGGCAAAGAGGCACTTAAAAAGCTGCGTTCGCTAAGTGGTTCTATTAAACCTGCCGAGTGCTAATGTGACCAGTTTATGAAAATTGCTTCTCATCTCAATCCAAAACTTTTTGACGAAAGTATCGAAAGCGCACCAACGCGCGACGGTTTTGGTGACGGACTCAAAGAAGCTGGTGAGAAGGATCCGCGTGTAGTGGCGTTATCTGCTGACCTTGTTGAATCAACCCGAGTCAACCTCTTTGCGGAAGAGTTTCCGGATCGTTTTATTGAAGTCGGAGTGGCTGAACAAAACATGGCGTCAGTGGCGTCCGGACTAGCGGCGGTCGGCAAGATACCTTTCATCACTTCTTACGCAATGTTTTCACCAGGAAGAAATTGGGAACAGATCCGCACCACCATTGCCTACAATGAGCGTAACGTAAAAATAATCGGCGCACACAGCGGTGTGTCAGTTGGCCCAGATGGAGCAACCCATCAAGCGATCGAGGACATCGCTCTTATGCGTGTTATGCCAAACATAGTAGTCATCGCACCGGTTGATGCTATGGAGGCCAAGAAGGCTACTCTGTGGGCCGCTTCATACGATGGCCCAGTCTATATCCGATTAGGTCGTGAGAAGGTTCCTACCATCACCACAGTAGGTACCCTATTTGAACTTGGAAAAGGTGGACTTTGGATCGAGAAAGAAGGCGACTTACCACACACGGTCGGGATAATCACCACCGGATCGATGTTTCATAATGCCGCCAAGGCCGCTGTCGATCTTGAAAAGAAGGGAATCGGAGTTTCGATTCTTCATCTCTCTACTATCAAGCCTTTGGATAAAGAAGCCATATTAAAATTGTCAGAAGGGCATGACCTAATCGTCACCATCGAAGAACACCAGCGTTACGGCGGACTAGGTGGAGCAGTGGCAGAATTTTTGAGTGAAGAGCGACCAACTAAGGTCATCCGTATTGGTGTGGACGATCAATTCGGGCAATCAGGAGAAACTGAAGAGCTATTTAAACATTACGGTCTCGACAAAGACAGTATCGTAAAGAAAATTTCCGAAGCGTTTTCTGTATAGGTTTCTGAGGTACGTCGCTAGAACAACTTCTTGGCTTTGAAGTCTGCTGGGGCTTTTTTTAGATATTCCTCTAGTTGTTCGCGTGTGAGAAGCCCTTTTTGTGCACCGATATATTGAACAACAGACATCGAGTTGATCGGCCCCCAAGCAAGCGCTTCATGTGGAGAGAGTCCGAGTGCAATGGCGGCCGTAAAGGTCGAAGAGAAAGAATCTCCAGCACCGGTGCGATCTACCGGTTCTTTAGGATCAGGATACATCGGCATGTGCCAAGCTGAACCATCCTCTTCTAGTACATAAGCACCGTTAGGGCCATCGGTGATCACTGGTAGTTTAGGGCCGAGTTTTTTAAGTCCACGAAGAAGCGTGAGCAAATCTTTTTCTTTGATTCCTAAGATAGTCTGTGCTTCTTCTTTGTTGCAAAAGAATATCTCCGTTACAGCGTAAAGCTCTTTCAACTTTTCATAGCCAAGTCGAATCTGAAAGGTACCTGGTTGAAAAACCAACTTCGTCTCCGGATGATCCTTTAGATATTTTGCAATTTCAAAGTGTAAAGGTAATCCGCTCTCTCCAACCGAAGAGAAATACAAAAAGCGGGGTGGCAGACCAAAGTCGGGAAGCACATACTGAAAGACCTCGTGTTTGATGAGGATGGTACGCTCCGCACCGTAACGAAGAACATAGTGGTAGTTGGTATTTTTGCGTTCGTGTACCTTTACGAAATCCGTAGAAATACCTTCTTGGCGAAGAGCATCGAGACAGTCCTTGCCGTTACGGTCGTGTCCAAGATTACAATAGAGGGCACTTCGTAGGCCGAGTCGATGAGCCGCCACGGCGGCGTTTGGACTATTGCCGACCGCTGGGACAATCGTCACATCCTCGTAAGGTAGCTTATCGCCAAAGTTCATCATCAGTTGGCACGGCCGACCTTCGATGTCACAGACGACTCGAGCGTCTTTTTTTGATAGTTCTATAAAGGCATCGATGGTGATATCACCGATCGATACAAAGTCGTAGCGAGTAGCCATTGATACAGTGTAAACGTCTAACACCTCGTTACCAAGAAAAAGCTGTTGATTGGATAAAACCCGCCGTTGAAAATTAGATAAATTGTGTTAAGATGTGCCCACTATGACTATCAAGTTAAACGTCCTGAAGCGTACCGAAAGCGGTAAAAAGCTGGTTAAATTGCGAGCCGAAGGCAAGCTTCCAGCTGTTGTTTATGGTGCAAAGGAGTCTTCTACTCCCTTGACTCTAGATCGTCGCGAGTTCGAAAAGGCTTATGCAGAAGCCGGTGAATCTAGTGTGATCGTTTTGACTGGTCTTGATGAGGACAAGGAGGTTCTCGTTCACGATATGTCTTTCAATGCAGTAAAAGGTGGCATCCAGCACGTTGACTTCTACGCTGTGGAAAAAGGCAAGGAAGTAACTGTTCCAATTGAACTAACTTTTATCGGAGAAGCTCCGGCTGTGAAACTCGGCGGTTCACTAACCAAGGCTCTTCACGAAATCGAAATCACTGCCAAGCCTGCCAATCTTCCACATGAGATCATTGTGGACATAAGCGTACTCAATACATTTGAAGACCATATCCGCGTTAAGGATTTGAACATCCCAGCCGGCGTAAAGGTTGAGAATGATCCGGAGGAAATGGTGGCAGTAGTAACAGAGGCCAAAGATGAACCAGTAGAGGAGGTCGCTTCAATCGACATGACTGCCATTGAGGTTGAACAAAAAGGCAAGAAGGAGGACGAGGCAGAGGCTTAATACAAAAATTCTTATCATAAAGCACCGACATTTCCACAATGTCGGTGCTTTTTGGTCTGATATAATACTGGGATGAAAGCTTTTGTGCCTGTATTTTTGTTGTTTTTTATTTTTGGCGTATCGCGTGCCGAAGCGGCTGTCACAGTTGAGTTCTGTACCGCATTAAACGCCGCCACGGCGCCAGAAAGTGACAAGGAAGCCTGTAAGGCCCTTTTGGGTCAGATTGATCAGCAGATATTGGTGCAACAGCAGTTGGTTGAACGCAAACAAACAGAGCGACAATCCATTGAGCGTGATATTGATATCCTATCTGCACAAATCAAAAAATCTCAACTAGGCATCCAGTCACGATCAATGGCTATAAGGCAAATAAGCGAACAGATTGGACAGAAGGAGGGTATTATCGACATCCTGACTGATCGACAGAGCAAGCAACGCAAGTCGGTAGCCTCACTACTACGCAAAACAGAAGAGATCGACGACAACTCTTTGATCGAAGTATTACTGGCCAATAAAAGTTTCTCTGAATTTTTTGCTGACTTCGAGGACTACCGAACCATAAACAATTCTTTGCGCGAATCGTTGCAAGTTCTGTCTGGTATCCAGCAGGACACCACTTTACAAAAGCGCTCCTTAGAGGATAAACAGCAAGAAGAAGCCAAGGCCAAGCAACTGCAAGAAGCAGAGAAGGCAGCGATTCAGGTTAAGGAGGCTGAGAAGAGCGACATCCTCGAGGTTACCAAAGGTGAGGAGGCGGTTTATCAAGCACACTTGGCACAAACACAAAAGACAGCCGTACAGTTGCGCCAGGCACTCTTCCAGCTTGCTGGTGGTGGTGGAAGAATACCTTTTCCTGAAGCTGTATCGCTGGCTAAATTTGCTAGTACCAAGACCGGAGTATCGGCATCTTTCATTCTCGCTATTCTGGAACAAGAGTCTGAATTTGGCGCCAACATCGGTCAGTGTACCTACGACCAGATGGTGCAGGGCAAGCCAACAATGGGTCCGGGGAGTGTGCCAGTATTTACAGTAATGGCTGGTGTGCTCGGTTTTGATATATCAAGCCAGAAAGTTTCCTGTCCGATCTCGTATGGAAGTACTAGATACGGTTGGGGTGGGGCAATGGGTCCTTCTCAGTTCATTCCATCAACCTGGGCGCTTTACGGCGGCTATGTAAACACAGGCGACGATAAGTATGTGTATCAGCCAGGTTCTGATGCTATCCGACAATTGATCGGAAGCAATGCTCCATCCAACCCATTCCGTAATCAGGACGCCTTCTTGGCTACCTCGCTTTTGATGCGAGACAACGGCGCCACCGCTGGTACCTACAATGCCGAGTGGACAGCGGCCATCCGCTACTATTCTGGCTGGAACGGCATCAACAACCCTAAAAACCATTTCTACGGTGACCAAGTTATGGAGAGAAAAGCTCGCCTAGAAGCCGAGATCAAGACTTTGGATGCTGGCTAAAATACGACTTGCCGTCTAAAGGTTTATTTGTTATAGTTGCCGTCACTTATGAAAAAGGGAACCCATCCAGCAAACTATCGCCCAGTAATTTTCCTCGACAACTCTAACAGTGAGCGCTTCTTGATTGGTTCAACTGTTCAGATTGAGGGTAACGAGACCGACAAATGGACTGACGGTAAGGAGTACCCGGTAACACGTGTTGATGTTTCCTCAGCCTCACATCCTTTCTACACTGGCCAAGAGAAGATCATGGACACCGCTGGTCGTCTAGAAAAGTTCAAGACTCGCGCCGCCAAAGCAGGGAAGAAGGCTCAGAAATAAATACTACTCAAAAACCCGCGATTACGCGGGTTTTTGGTATGATGTAAGCAATATGGATTTTGATCAAGACAAACTGAATGAATTTCGCGATAACCCAAAGACGCAGTTTTTGGCGAGCCAGTTCGAATACGACCTCGGCCGGCTTCGTGAAGCTGAGCAATTGGTCGAAAACGATGCCGAGATGGCAGAACTAGCAAGGGAGGAAATTTCTTTACTCCAAGAGCAGTTGGCTGGCCAATTTAAAGAGATGGGACGAATCATTGAGTCCAGTAAGGAAGAGGAGGCGAAGCCTTACGGAGTGGTTCTTGAAGTCCGAGCCGGAGCGGGAGGGGACGAAGCGGCGCTTTTTGCTGAAGAACTTGCCAACGCCTACTTAAGATACGCAGAAAAACAGGGCTGGACGATAAGTACAAACGATGAATCACGTGCGACAAGTGGAGGCTACAAAGAGGCCTCCTTTGAAATACTACACAACAAGGCTTACGACGCCCTTCGCTTTGAAACTGGAGTACACCGCGTACAACGCGTGCCCGTAACAGAAAAAGCTGGCCGAATCCATACTTCTACTTGTTCCGTGGCCATCTTGCCGCTGCGCAAAAAACCGACTTTTGAAATCAGTCCTAGTGACATCGAAATGGAGTACTCACGCGCTGGTGGCGCCGGTGGGCAAAACGTAAACAAGGTGGAGTCAGCTGTTCGTCTTATTCACAAACCAACTGGTGTTGACGTGCGTAGTCAGTCAGAGCGAAGTCAGCTCAAAAACCGCGAGAAAGCAATGACCTTACTGATCGCTAAATTGGAAATGATGCACGAGGAAGAAGAAGCAAAAAAGCACGCCGCTGTGCGCAAAGACCAAATCGGCACCGGCGACCGTAGTGAAAAGATCCGCACTTACAACTTCCCACAAAGCCGTATCACAGACCATCGAATCAAGGAGTCTTGGCATAATATCGAGGAGGTTATGGCTGGAAACATGGACAACATTATAGAAGCGATGCACAAAGCCACCAGCGGGGAATCCGTTGCGGAGTAAGGGACTTTGTGCTATTATGCGCCCGCTTTAGCACCGAGAAGGTGTTCCTGGTTTCACTAAAAAAGCTTTAGGTGTAGCGCTCGTTTGTGAAGTACAAACGCGAAACTGGGTAGCCTTCGATTATCACACAAATATATAATGACCAATCAAAATCTAATAGATCGTCTATTCGCTGCCGGAGCTCATTTCGGTTTCAAAAAGAGTCGTCGCCACCCTTCGATGAAGCCATATCTCTTTGGCACTAAAGACGGTACTGACGTGATCGATTTGGAACGCTCAATTGCTCTTCTGGAGGAAGCCAAAGCGGCCATTAAGACTGCTGGTATGGACGGTAAGACAGTGCTTTTTGTTGGTACCAAGGACGAGATCGCCAAGCAAGTTCGTGAGCAAGCTGAGAAGATCGGTGTGCCGTTTGTAACCAACCGTTGGGTAGGTGGAATGCTTACCAACTGGACTGAGATCAGAAAGCGCCTTGGTCGTCTAGCAGATCTAATTGCGCAAGGTGAGAGCGGCGAACTAGAGCGCAAGTACACCAAGAAGGAGCGCGTTATAATCACCCGTGAGCTAAACAAGTTGATGCACAATTTTGGTGGTATCCGCACTCTTGAAAAACTTCCTGACATGATGCTCATCGTTGACCCACGTCACGATCACCTAGCCGTAGCAGAAGCCCGTGAAAAGAATATTCCGGTTATTGCTATCATGAGTAGCGACAACAATATCAAGTCTGCTGATTACCCAGTAGTACAAAATGACACTCTCCGCGCTAGCGTTGATATTGCATTGTCCGAGCTTGCACAAGCTTACGCTGAAGGAAAGGCTAGCTTTGTACCAAAGCCAACCAGTCTAAACAACCGTCGTCGTATCACTCGTTAATTTATTCAAATATTACATTTCGATAATCTGTTCTTTTATGGAGATTACATCAGCACAAATCAAAGCGTTGCGTGACCAAACTGGTATTTCAGTGATGCAATGCAAGCGAGCGCTTGAAGAAGCCGGTGGCGATATGGAGAAGGCTCTTATCGTATTGAAGCAAAAGCGCAAAGAAGCGGCCGACAAAAAATCAGACCGCGCTCTTGGCGCTGGCACTGTCGGTGTTTATATTCACAACACCAACGAGGTGGCGGCTATGGTGCTCCTAGCTTCTGAAACGGACTTCGTTTCCAAGAATGAAGAGTTTGTAGTGCTTGCCAAGGAAATCGCTATGCATGTGGCAGCACAAAATCCTAAATTCCTTTCCCGCGATGATGTTGGCGAAGAAGCTATAACTAAGGCCAAAGAAGTTTTTGCCGAAGATATCAAAGACAAGCCAGCGGAAATGCAGGAAAAGATCATGGAAGGTAAGTTAAACGCCTACTTCAAAGAACAGATTTTGCTAGAACAGCCTTTTATCAAGAACCCTGATGTCACAATCGGCGAGATGGTAAACGGTGCTGTACAAAAATTTGGTGAGAACGTTTCAGTAGTTGAATTCAAGAGACTATCCGTAAAATAAGCAGATTGTAGAGCAGAAACCGCGGTGCGGGCCACAGGCCCGCACCGCGGTTTTGTGTTATAATACAATTATGCCTTTACCTGTTTGGACACTCCTAATCAGTGGCTTTCTCCTACTATCTTTTTTCCTTTTGTTTGCCACCGAAGCAAGCGCTGGACACCGAATCGTCTTTGCGCGAGCTCGGGCTTTTGCGGATTTGCGGGTGGCTGACTGGCAAAGTAAGGCTAAGCGACATATCGACCGTTGGGGAGGGTTTAACTTTCGCACCCTGCTACACTATTTGTTCCACCAGCTTCTTAGTGCCTTGCTTTTCATAAACCGTTTAGTCGAGCGCTACATTAGCAAGCTTCGCCACCATAACAAGCAGATCGCGCGAAGAGCCAAGCAAGTTTCTGGATCTGGTCATCTAGCGGAGATTGCTATACACAAGGAGGACACTGCGCTTACAGACGCTGAAAAAACCGCTCGCAAAGACCACGCCTTGCAATAATGACTTTAAACCGGTCTGCCCACATATAGCGTTGCATTTACTGGTTTTTTCAGCAATAATAGCGTTGAAGCGCCGCCTTAGCTCAGATGGTTAGAGCAACGGTTTTGTAAACCGTAGGTCCTCGGTTCGAATCCGAGAGGCGGCTCATATTTTTGAACATCATTAGAAACGTTATGGTTTAGTGTTAGGCTACTGCATTTTTTATTTAGGGTTATACACATTTATTCGCAATATCACATTTTTATTTGTGTTCTAATAAACAAATGTATCGGCAGGGTTTCACCCTCATTGAACTATTGGTCGTCATCGCAATTATTGGCATTCTCGCTTCTGTGGTGATGGCAAGTTTAAACAGTGCACGCGTAAAATCTCGAGACGCGAGACGTATGGCCGATATGGGCCAAATAAGAAATGCCTTGGAAATGTATAGTTTGGACAACGGCCACTATCCTATAATGGCCACAGGCTGGACATCATTTGATTCCCCCGCTTATTCTAATAATGCTATTACTAATCCGTCTGCGGCAAACCTAGCGACTGCCCTGGCTCCGTATCTACCTGCCGGAATGAAGGATCCTATAGGTGGCACAAGCGACGCAGGCTATCTTTACCGTAGTGAAAGCACATCTTCTGGTGCCTCGTACTGCATATTGATTTACCGTACTCCTGAGAATATGAAGGATTTTCCTTCTCACATGATACCCATGGGTCGTTGCGTAGCTATCAGTAATGGTCAATGCAGCGGAATAAACGCTATTTATTATGGAAACGGCCCGTTTGCTACTGGTTGTTGAATCCTCGAATCAGAACTGACTTAATATTAAGAGACTTAAGCGCTATTTATCAAACAAAGCCATTTCTTTGCAGAAAACGGCTCACAGGGGTATATTTACCTTGAAATATGGAGGATAACGCTCACCTTTTACCCTACGCTAGGCGACCTGATTTTCATGTCGGTCGCGCCACCGAACTCTCAGGCGGCGGCCGCTTGCTTTATCGTATATTAGAAATACTGCCGGGTCTAGCATCTTGGACGACTTTGATCGGGGTCGTACTTCTGTCGATCTATCGACCGTTTTTGGCGGCCTATTTCATTATCGCCTTTTCGATTTTCTGGGTACTGAAGACTGCCTTTTTGTCTTACCACCTTCGTCATAACTGGCGTCGTCTGCGTCACCATATGTCGCTCGACTGGCAAGAGTTAATAAACCGGTTTGAATACGATCATCTACACCATCTCGTAATCTTTCCATTCTACAAAGAACCACAGGAGGTAGTTGAAGCGACTCTAGAGTCACTTGCGCGAATTAACTATAATAAAGAAAAGCTTACAGTCGTTTTAGCAGTGGAGGAGCGCGCCGGCGAATCTGCCTTACAGATTGCTACAAAGATGAGTGAGCGCTTCAGTAAAGAATTCGGCGGATTCGAAATCGTTGTTCATCCGGCTAACCTGCCTGGTGAAATGGCTGGTAAAGGCTCCAACGTTTCTTATGCTATTGAGGAGGTGCGCAAGAAAGTTATCGATCCTAAGAAGATTCCTTACGAAGATATAATCGTATCAAACTTCGATATCGATACTGTGCTGTATCCAGACTATTTCAACTGTCTCGTTTGGCACTTCCTAACAGCCGAGCGTCCCCTCAAGAGCTCTTTCCAACCGGTACCACTTTTCAATAACAATCTTTGGGAGGCTGGCGCACTTTCGCGTGTCGTTGCTATGTCCTCAACCTTCTGGGAAATGGTTCAACAAGAGCGACCAGAACGAATGGCTACATTTTCTTCACACTCAGCGTCGTTCAAGGCACTCTATGAAGTAAATTACTGGCAGAGAAACATGGTGAGTGAAGACTCCCGTATTTACTGGAACTTAATGATTGCCAACAACGGGGAGTACGACGTAATACCGCTTTCGTATCCAGTCTCGATGGATGCCAACGTGGGCGATAATCTTTTTGATACCGTAAAGAATATCTACAAACAACACCGTCGTTGGACTTACGGTGTGGAGAATTTTGTCTATATTGGCTACCACTTCACAAAAAATAAAAACATTTCCTTTGGTAAGCGTGTCAAAGTGATACTTCAGCAAGCCGAAGGCTACTGGTCGCTGGTTACCAACCCGATAATGTTGTTTGTACTTGGTTGGGCGCCGATATTTTTAGGTGGCCGCGTCTTTCACGAGACCGTGCTATCCTATAACTTGCCAATTGTAGTCAGAAACTTGTTGATATTGGCGATGTTTGGCCTTGTCATCTCGTCAATAATTTCACTCTCACTATCACCGAAACGACCAACCGACAGTTCACGATTTGCTTATGTCGTGATGGCAGTGCAGTGGCTACTGGTGCCATTTACAATGATCGTCTTTAGCGCCTTGCCAGGACTAGATGCGCAAACACGATTGATGTTTGGTCGTTATATGGGATTCTGGGTAACACCAAAGACGCGTCCGAAGGAATGAGGGTTGAAGGACTAGTAGTACGATGACTTCGTCACCGTACTAAACACCATAAACCCTGATCCTAAAACCCTAACTTTATGTCTCCACAAGTACAACCTCTTTCATATCGACATCGCTTTTTGTTTTTCTACTTATTGTTAGGCATTTTTGTTTTATCTTTGCCTTTTCTGTTTCTTTACGCTACTGGTTACCGTTTGTCCTCTATTGGTATTGGCGGAAATCTCGTTTCCACCGGAGGAATCTACGTTGCGACTGAGCGCTCTGGCGCACAGATTTTCATCGACGATGAACTAGTGCGCGAGACCCGTATTTTCCGTCGGGCTTTTTACGCACAAGGCTTGGACGCAATGACACACAAGGTGTACGTACAAAAAGCTGATCACCACACTTGGGTAAAAGAATTGCCTGTTTACCCTCATATTGTCACGGAGGCACAAGCCTTCAACCTACCGCTTGTACCAAAGGTCCGTTTGATTACAAAGTGGCAGACGCAAGCTGGTGTTGCGGTTTTAACATCCACCTCTGACATCTTAGACGGTGCCTCCAGCACCAATCAGATACTTTTTGAACCACGAGCCTCTACAACCACTCTGGTTATGAATCAAGAGTACGCACAACTGCTTAAAGAATTTGAATCACCAGAGGTTAAGGAAGAGAGCGTACTAGATCGCGCACGATCCAACCTAACAGGGGAAAGCGCTACTTCGACCGCTACCACCACGAAAGAATGGCGCGGCGTTCGCTTATATCAGCAAGATGATGAGGTGTACGCTTCATTTATAGGCAATCGCGAAGAGATGCCGTACTACTACTGTGCTGAAGATTTTCCACGCTGGGAGGGCGCAACAGCCACCTCTACCGCTTCTACCAAGCGTAACCTAGCTCTCGCTTATGGCACCTTAGAAAAAACCGCAGAAACAAACGAACTAGACTTGCCAGTACAAGAGATACCCGATGAAGTTACCTGCGACCCGGTCATTTTGATTGATAACAAAGGTGAAGCTATTTCACATTTTGATTTCTTTCCAAACAGTGTTGATCTAGTTATTATTGCCACAAAAAGTGGTATCTATGTCACAGAAATAGATGATCGCTCTTGGCAAAATCGACAACCGTTACTACTAGGAAAGGATCTTTCTTTCCGTGTTATCGGTAGCTCGGTCTATGCTTATGATGGCAAGGTAATCTACCAAATCAACATCAGCCAAAACTGGTTTTAATTATGAATCCAAAACCCGGACACAAACATCCGTTGACACAAATAATGGCCGAGGTGAACTCCATCTTTGCCGAGCTTGGTTTCGTATTTGTTGAAGGTCCAGAGCTGGAAGAAATTGCTTATAACTTTGATCTTCTCAATGTTCCTAAAGATCACCCATCGCGTGATATGCAGGACACTTTCTACATAGAAGACAAGCCCGACAACGTGCTTCGTACACACACTTCTCCGGTGCAAGTGCGTCATATGAAAGACCACCAGCCACCGATTCGCATCATCGTCCCAGGCAAGGTATTCCGTAACGAAGCGACCGACGCCACACACGAGGCACAGTTTTACCAACTAGAAGGTCTGATGGTTGATAAGGATGTCTCACTGGGTCATTTGAAGGGAACCTTGGAGTTTTTCTTTTCTCGTTTCTTTGGGGGAAAGACGGAAGTACGTCTTCGTCCTAGCTTCTTTCCATTCGTGGAGCCTGGTGTTGAGGTAGATATGCGACTTACCGGAGATGATGCGCCTCTAAAGCTTCGCGGTCGCTGGATCGAAATCATGGGTGCCGGAATGGTGCATCCAAACGTACTTAGAAATGCTGGTATTGATCCGACTGTCTATCAAGGTTTTGCCTTTGGTATGGGCATGGATCGTTTGGCAATGATGAAATACGGTGTTGATGATGTACGACTTTTCTACACTGGCGATCTTCGTGTGGTAAATCAGTTTTGATATGAAAGTTTCCTATAACTGGCTAAATAAATATTTTGACGGCAAACTACCTCCGCCTGAGGCGGCGGCTGAGGCTTTTACCTTTCATGCTTGGGAAATAGAAGACGTAGAAAAAATCGAAGGCGACACCGTACTTGATGTAAAGGTACTGCCTGACAAATCGATGTGGGGACTTTCTCACCGTGGAATAGCCAAAGACTTATCGGTAATTTTGAATCTACCGCTTAATAATGATCCTTTAACAAAGGCACCAGCGCTCGAGACGGGTCCAACAATAAACATCACCTTAGACAGTGATAATTGTCGGCGTTTTGCGGCCGCACACATTTCTGGTGTCAAAGTAGGTCCTTCACCTGAATGGCTAAAGACTGCTCTGCAAGCAATCGGTCAACGCAGCATCAACAACATCGTTGATGCCAGCAATTACGTAATGTTCGACTTAGGACAACCATCGCACGCCTTTGATGCCAAACAAGTTGGAGCAGAGGGCTTCAAGGTTCGTCATGCTCGCGTTGGTGAAAAACTAACCGGACTAGACGGGATCGAATACACCTTCACAAACGACGACACAATCATTGCTCGAAATGATAATAACGAAATATTGAGCGTCGCTGGTCTTAAAGGTGGTCAACACTCGGGGATCAGTGACGACACGAGCGAAGTAATAGTCGAAGTTGCTAACTGGAATCCGATAACAACAAGAAAGACAGGCCAACGGCTAAAATTGCGTACCGATGCGTCTGCTCGTTATGAAAACGGGATTGTACCTGAAATGGTGCCTTATGGCTTACGCGCCGTAGTTGATTTGATTATCGAAATTGCCGGTGGGGAAGTTAAAGGCTTTAGTGAGGTTACTAAGGGTACTACCGCAACAAAAACAGTCAGCGTTACACTTTCTAAAATAAACAGCGTACTTGGCGTCTCACTTACTACCGACGCTGTTTCCTCCATTTTCGACCGCTTCAACTGGCAATATAAAACGACTGGTGAAGAATTTGAGATAACGCCGCCATTTGAACGTACTGACCTCACTATTCCGGAGGATGTAATAGAAGAAGTCGGTCGTATCTATGGCTACCAACACGTCACTGCGGTCACTCCTGAGACAACACCCCTAACAGTGATCAACAAGCGTTTTTATTACTCAGAATTAGTACGTGACGCGCTTATTTCGCAGGGTTTTTCTGAAATCTTCACCAGCTCATTCCGTGCCAAAGACGAAATCAAGATCGCTAATGCTCTAGCTTCAGACAAAGGCTACTTGCGCAGTTCTCTCAGAGAAAACGTCAAAGACGCCTTGCAGAAGAATGCTCCAAACGCTGACCTGCTCGGACTCCGACAGATTTGTCTTTTCGAAATCGGCACAGTGTTTAATTCCTCAGGCGAACACCTTATGCTTTCGCTTGGTGTACAAAGTCCATCCGGTTACAAAGCAAAATTGGACGACCCGACACTAGCAGCGGCACTTAAGTCTCTTGGTGACGCGCTTCAGCAAACCATCGAAGCAGAGAGTGAGAATGGCGTACTTGAGATAAACCTAGGTGCGTTGATTGACCAATTACCTTCAGTATCTAATTATCAAGACCGAGAGAAGCCACACGATGTCACCTACCATCCCTTTTCTACCTATCCGGCCATCGCTCGCGATATCGCAATGTGGGCAGACGCCAATGATAAAGAGGACGAGATCACCTCGATACTAAAGGAAACATCTGGCCCATTATGCGCTCGCATCACATTGTTCGATCGATTTGAAAAAGACGGTCGTACCTCTTACGCTTTCCGTATTGTTTTCCAGTCCAACGACCGCACCCTGACTGACGTTGAGATCAACTCTATAATGGATGGTGTTTATAAAGCCATTCAAGAGAAGGGCTTCGAAGTACGCTAAGAGAAAATAAAAATGAGGGGCAGTGCGGTTAGGCAGCTTGTCCCTCATTCTTTTTGTTTTCCTCTTCCTTTTTCTGCGGAGGAGGATTAGTTTGCGCCCCCATTTGCTGGATCTGCTCCTGCATAATCCAGCGGCTTTCCTCTTGTGGCCTATGCTGTTGCGTTTTCATCTGCTGTTCCTTTCCTGCTTTTAATCCTACACCTACAAACTGGGAGCAAAAGTAATTTAGGTGCATAAGTACAAAAATGTCCGACGTTTGCGTAGCAAACGTCGGGCCAAACTCCTTCACTTAGCGGAAATCGCCGCCTTTCTCGCCATTGCGAGCGAGCCAGTATCGGCCGGTCGATAGGGCACTACCTGCACCTTGGGTGCAGGTAGGTCTTTGATCTCGATTCTCTGCAACCCCAAATGATCACTCGTTGCCATGATCTGAAACACCTCCAGATGCATCGCACCGAATTTTTCTGCCGCCATATTATAGGCGCGCAGTACGCTTTGTTGATCGTAAATTGCGATCACCGTGTCCCCGTACGAGCTAATGAAGCGTTCCTGCACGCGGATGGCTATTTTAACTTCCGCCAAGGCGTATTCAAAGGGGCACTTATCAGCGACCGGTTCAAATCTGAGATTAGCGTCGACGGCTGTCCCTGCCCTCACAACGACAAGGCTTTTTGTCAGCACTGATGTGTGGACGATCACAAATTGTTTCATTTCCAGATCTCCTTTTCTGGTCACAAATATGGCATTTAAAATACAAAATTGCAAAGAAACAAGGCCTTTCTACAATCCTCAATATGAGTCCTTTCAAAACAGCAGAAATAAGCTAAATATGCTATAATATACACGTTAATTTCGGCTTTCATTTATGGCAAAAAAGGCAGATGAGAAGGAGAAAAAGGGTGGTTATGACGCATCATCGATCAGCGTACTTGAAGGGCTAGAACCAGTCCGCAAGCGCCCTGGAATGTATATCGGTACCACGGGCCCAGATGGTCTTCACCACCTAATCTGGGAGATTTTTGATAACTCACGCGACGAGGCGATGGGCGGGCATGCCAACCGTATTGAAGTCACCCTCCTACCAGATAATTACATCCGTGTCGTTGATAACGGTCGTGGTATTCCGGTTGATAAACATAAGCAAAGCGGCGTCTCTGCGCTCGAAACTATTCTCTGCACGCTTCACGCCGGCGGTAAATTCGGCGGTGAGGAAAGTGGCTATAAAGTATCCGGTGGTCTGCACGGAGTAGGATCGTCAGTAGTAAACGCCCTATCTACCCACATGATAGCCGAGGTGCATCGTGACGGCGGTTACCATATGCAGGAATACGCGATCGGCAAGCCTAAGTACGCTGTAAAAAAAGTCGGCAAGTCTGACCATCACGGCACCATCATCACCTTCCAGGCCGACATATCTATATTTAAGGAGATCATCTATGACTATAAGCGCATAGTGAATCACCTGCGCCAACAAGCCTACTTGGTGAAGGCACTCCGCATCACCGTCATCGATGCCAGAGAGCTTTCTGAAAAGGAGCTTGCTGATCTCGATTTGAAGGGTAATTTTTTCATCGGCGATATCGGCGTCGAAGCACCGTCAATGACTTTTTACTTCGAGCAGGGTCTGCGCTCGCTCGTTGCCTTCAACAACCAGCACCAGAAGGAAATTCACCGCAACATCTTTTATGTTGAGAAGCTCGAACCAGCACCAAATGTGTATTCGGTTGAAGTAGCGCTTCAGTATGTTGATGATATTACTCCGCGCCTTTCTGCCTTTGCCAACAACATCTTTAACCCTGAACAAGGTACGCATGTCACTGGCTTCAAAACCGCACTGACACGTACAATCAATAATTACGCCCGTAAAAATAATTACCTTAAGGAAAAGGAAGAAGCTTTCACAGGCGACGATGTACTCGAAGGTCTTACGGCTGTGGTTTCTGTCAAAATGCCGGAGATTCAGTTTGAAGGACAGACCAAAGCTAAGCTTGGCTCGATGGAGGCGCGTGGAGCTGTCGAATCTGTCTTCAGTGAGGCTTTCTCAACTTTCCTTGAAGAGAATCCCGATGACGCTAAGGCGATTGCCAACAAGGTAATCATTGCGGTAAAGGCACGAAAGGCCGCCAAAGCGGCCAAGGACAGCGTGCTACGCAAGGGAGCACTCGAAGGTATGTCTCTGCCGGGTAAGTTAGCCGACTGTCAGAGCAAGTCCGCCGCTGAATCAGAACTTTTCATTGTGGAGGGAGACTCTGCCGGTGGTTCAGCCAAGATGGGCCGCGACCGTCGCACCCAAGCTATCTTGCCACTTCGCGGTAAGATTTTGAACGTTGAACGCGCTCGCATCGACAAGATGTTGGCGAGTGAGCAGATCAAAAATCTGGTAGTAGCGCTAGGTACAGCAATCGGTGACGTCTTTGATGAATCACGTCTTCGTTACCACAAGCTTATCATCGCTACCGATGCCGACGTGGACGGTGCGCACATTCGCACCCTGCTTCTTACCTTATTCTTCCGTCACTTCCGCCCATTGATTGACTCTGGTTATATCTACATTGCACAACCACCTCTCTACAAGATCCAAAGAGGCAAGGAAGTACACTTCGCTTATAGCGACGAGGAAAAATTTGCCATAGTTGGAGAAGATTCCGCCGAAGAAGAGGTTGAATCAGAGCCAGCACCAGAAGGCGAGGAGAATGAAGAGGAGGAGACAACCACCAAGAAAACGCCTAAAGTACGCATCCAACGCTACAAGGGTCTTGGAGAAATGAATGCTGAGGAACTCTGGGAAACCACCATGAACCCAGCTAATCGTGTCTTGAAGCAAGTTACTGTCGATGACGCTGAAGAAGCTGATCGAGTGTTTGATACCTTGATGGGAACAGACGTTGCCAACCGCAAGTCTTTCATTCAATCTAATGCCAAACTGGCCAACCTAGACGTCTAAGCAAATCTGAATAATAGAAAAAGCGCTGACCCTTCAGGGTCAGCGCTTTTTCTATCTCCACTCCAGCAATCAATTAACGAATGTTAACAGTTGCACGGAAGCCGTTATTGGCAGTGTTTATATCACCATCTACGTTCACGCTCGCACCAAGGGTACGATTGCCGTCTTTTCGATCGGTCATAAAGGAAATGGTCAAAGTTGCCACCTCACCTGGTTTCAATGGATTCTGAACAACCGAATTAAATTCTCCACCATTAGGTAATTCAGCGGCGAAGTGCCAAGCATTCGAAGTCTTAGTACCAATGTTCTTGACTCTAAACTGCATTGCACCATGCTCTTCTGTAGAAAGGGAAGCGCTAGGAACAAAACGCTCGTCGTTTGTCATTTTGCCAATGGCTACAAAAGAGACTTCGAGATCGGTATAGCCATTTGGATTAGAAGTTGGTACTACATAGGTAGTTACCGTCCGGTACTGTGGGGTAGTTGGCGTGGTTGGCTTAGGCTTTACTGAGGGAGCTGAGGTGGTTGCGACTGTGTCGGTATTATCGGTCGTTTCAACTTCAGTTTCTTCATCATCAATAAAGTCTTCATCTGTATCAACAACTACGACCGACCCATCATCTTCTTTATCAGTATCTTCATTTGTCTCGTCGTCTTTGGAGGCAGTACGCTCTTCTAGTGCACGTTGATTTGATTCAAAAACATCAGCCAAAGAATTCCAAGCCGAAGGAATCATACGTACAAACTGAATTGCTAGCCAAGCCAGCAAAATAACGAGTACAACAAACCCAACAGCGGCCAAAATATTCGAAAGTGTCCAGTCAGCCAGCGTTTCTTCCTTTTTTTCTATCTGATCGTTCATAAATCTAATGACAATTAATGGCGATATAATGCATAATTTTAGAGATTTGTCAACCTCCATACCTGCCTGGACACAGCGTGTGACTAAAGCTATAAACAACGCTACTGCAAGATAGGTGCCGGGTAAACTTGACAAAGCGGTATTTTCGTGTAGTATAAAGGCACTATAAATTCTATGTTTTCCAAGCTACTCAACGAAATATTGCCGCGTTCTGGCGCTTTTCTAGCCGTTTTCTTTGTCGTAATGACCTTGGGATACAGTTTTCTTTACTTCGTTGATTTTGTTCCAGAACCAGTTACGAATACGGTAAAACCGATTGAGACTGCCTCACCTTCACCTGAAGTTATCGAGGAGCAACCAGCGATACCATCGGAAAACGCTGATCCATTGCCGGTTTCTATTACCATAGACGCCCTCGATCGCACCGTAGTTGTCTTAAACCCTACTTCGAATGTTATTTCTGAGCTAGACAACGCTCTTCTGAAGGGAGTCATTCGTCACCCAGACTCCGACGATCTAACTAGCACGGGTAACATTCTTATCCTCGGTCACTCTAGTTATCTCAAGAATGTCTTCAATAAAAACTTCCAGGCCTTCAACGGTATCCAAAATCTCAACTGGGGAGACACCATTCGCGTAAAGAGCGGTGACACCGAGTATATTTACAAGGTAGATCGCGTTTATAAAGCAGAAGCAAGTGAGGTAAACGTCAAAACTGGCGGCGATGAGCATAAGCTAACTCTTGTGACGTGCAATAGCTTCGGTGCCAAGGAAGACCGCTTCATCGTAGAAGCTACTTTGTCCTCTAAAAAAGCCCTCTAAGAGGGGCTTTTTTATATATTGACTTTTTAGTCAATATGTGCTACACTGTTAGGCGATGGGGGACTATAAGTGTATAGTAGCCCCAAATAGAAACAGTACATTGAAAGGAATGAACGGATGTACAAGATCAGGAATTACGTACTGGCAGCAATTCTCGGCCTAGTCGGCCTCTGGTTCGCCGGAATGGTGACCGAGTCCGAAGCCGGCAGCCGTTGCCGCGACAGCGTGCGTGTCCACGATCGCTGCGGGCCCGCACCTAACACGAAATACAAAGGCGGCGGACGAAACCCAAAGACGGTCAAGGTGACCGTTTGTCTGCCGGACGACCTGGCGGCCGCTATCCGCCGGAAAAACGGGGAGTCATGGTGGGACTTCGGTCTCTACTATGGCAACGGCCGGCCGGAAGAGGTCAGGACTGTGCGCACCAACTGCAAGCGGCAGAATATAACGCCGGGGACTTGGGCAGTTGCCTACATCGACTGCCCAGGACCCAACGGGTACGTCGGTTGGGTCAATGTCAGAGTATCGGCTTCAGACCGTGGTCGCACTCTGACGCTCCGGCGCGGGTCTCCGTTCAAGAGCGCTTCTCACAATCCGCTCTGACTGACCAAGTTCTTCAGGGTGGCGGAGTACAGCTCCGCCACCTACACATCTTTGTGGATGTCTGCGACGAAACATTAGTTTCGTAATAGTTATCCGGAATGATCCGGTGGTATTAAAAATTTAGATTATTTATGAACAACATTATTAAACTTTCCCTTATCTTCACTTTCGCTTTCTTGGTAATGGCGGCTTTGCCTACCAACAGTGTGAGCGCTTGGGGATCAAGCTGTGGTAGCTGTGAGGGTGATCCTGACGGCGATCATGACCGACCAGACTACGTAAAGCCTGTGGCTGTATGTAAGTTCCTTAGAGCTGACAAAACCAGCCTTCCTGCTGGCGGCGGCAACGTACAGCTTTCTTGGAAAGCCGTTAACGCTACTAAGGTAACCCTTACTGGCTTCGGAGATGTAAAGAAAGAGAATACAAGAACTGTATTCGTTAGAGACGATAAGACTTTCGTTCTTACAGCCTATGGCACTGGTGGTAACGATACTTGTACCGTAAAGGTCAAGGTTGCTACTGAACAGCCTAAGCCTGCCGCAGTGTGTAAGTATCTCACTGCAAATAAAACCAGCCTTCCTGCTGGTGGTGGCAACGTACAGCTTTCTTGGAAGACTGTTAATGCTACAAGAGTAACTCTTACTGGTCTCGGCGACGTAGCGGCCGCCAACACCAGAAACGTGTCTGTTACAGCTGACAAGACTTTCGTTCTTACAGCATACGGCACTGGTGGTAACGATACTTGTACCGTAAAGGTCAAGGTTGCTACTGAACAGCCTAAGCCTGCCGCAGTGTGTAAATACCTTACCGCTGACAAGACTACTGTCCCAGCAGGTGGTGGTAACGTGAAGCTCTCTTGGGCAACCAAGAACGCGACTAGCGTTGCTATCTCTGGTATCGGAGCGGTACAGAATGAAGGTTCTAAGACTGTGTTTGTAAACAACACCAAGACCTTCACTCTTACCGCCAAAGGTACTGGTGGAAACGACTCTTGTGCAGTTACCGTTAAAGTACAGAATGAGCCAGTTGAAAAACCAGCCGTCTGTGAATTCTTGGTAGCTAACAAGACTTGGGTTAAGGAAGGTGGAGAAAACGTTACTCTTTCTTGGGCAACCAAGAATGCCACCTCAGTTTCTATCTCTGGCATTGGTGCTGTTGCTAAGACCGGTTCAAAGACCGTATTCGTAAACAGCAACCGTACTTACACTTTGACAGCCGTTGGGTCTGAAGGTAACGACACTTGTGGAGTAACTATTAAGGTGAAGGATACACCTAATACTCCTACCCCTAGTTGTGATTACTTCCGCGTCGAAAACGATGACAACATCGAAGTAGGCGATAAGGTATTGCTCGAGTGGGCTACCACCGACGCTGACCAAGTCCGCATTTCTCCTGATCTTGGAATTGTGTCTAATGATGGTTCAGAATACGTTACCATCGACGATGAATACACAGTATTCACTTTGACTGCACGTAATCTAGATACCGACGAGGAAGACACTTGTACTGTTACCGTCCGTGCTGATGAAGATGAGGACGAGGACGAGGACGAGGATGCACCACGTTGTGACCTTGAAGTCTCAAAGAGTCGTGTCAATCGTGGCGATCGAGTTACCCTATCTTGGGAAACTAGCGACGCTGACCGCGTTCGCATCACCGACGACCATGGCAAGACTATTGTAAATACCACCAAATCTAGTCTGATGGACGGCGAAATTGATTTGATCATCAATGAGACTACTGAGTTCACTCTAAATGCTCGTGGCGATGGCGGTTCCCGCAATTGTCGCGTCACAGTGAAGACTGATGACATTGCAGTATATGAGAAGCGTGATCAGGGATTTGTCATCGCTTTGACCCAGGTGCCATACACCGGATTCGAAGCAGGACCAACCTTGACCCTTATCTTCTACGCACTGTTGACCCTTTGGGCTCTCTTCACTGCTTACGTCCTAGTTATCAAGAAAGGTTCAATTCTCGGTTTCTCGTTCTACAAGAATGCCGGAATCACAGATACTGATCTTGAGAACCGAAAAAAAGTCGAAGCGCTGGTGGCGAAGTACACGGGACGCAACTGGTAAACACGTTTACATCGCAAACGTCGATAGTAAACACAACCACCACGTCCCCAGCGCCAGAACCAATTGAGTATCACTTCGATGATACTCCGCCCAATCTGCCAATAGGCAACCGACCTCCGTGGATCAAATAAGATCTGGTTGGGCACGAAAAAACCGGACTTCTGTCCGGTTTTTTCGTGCCTCATTAATCTACTTAAGCAATTGTCTTCTCTTCAATCTCCTTCTTCAGCTTAGTTACCAACGACTGAAGGTCTAGTTGCTCCGAACCTCCAGCTCTAGATTCGAGTGTTACATTACCAGCCTCAACTTCTTTGTCTCCAATCACTGCAAAATATGGAAGTTTATTTTGCT
>Ga0156502_16_pt3 | contig 95877 bp, 106 predicted proteins | sample RifOxyB1_FD_110649 | JGI IMG/M metagenome (GOLD analysis project Ga0156502, IMG submission 110649) | Candidatus Kaiserbacteria bacterium RIFOXYB1_FULL_46_14 | reverse complement strand
ACCATCGCTACGTTAGTGGCATAGTCGCCATGCGCCAATTCGCTCGGATGCTCCACAGCAAAAGCCGCTGGGGGCAACCCCATTTCCTGCAAAGCTTCCTCAATAGCTGCCCTGATCACATCCTGCATAGCCACCACTATACCAGAATCAATCGACCCGCGTCACCAGCCCTGCTGGAGAGGTCGAGGTGTCTATGTTGAACTTCTCGCGGCCAAGTATTTGTCCTCTGGCTGTCTCCACAGTACAGCGCCATTCCCCCTCTTTAAAATTGCCGACCTGCGTATAACCGCGCCAGCCATCAGACCGCCCACCATGAATAGGATAGTTTACCCGAGCGTGCGTTACCCATTCACCCTTCGTCTCATCGTAATATTCCCAGCGGTGATAAATATCGGTAGAGAGACGGGTTGGTGCAAAGACGCGCGCAAAGCAAAACACATTACCACCAGATTCCGGATGGAACACCGTGTCGGAACGTTTCCACGGCTGCCACCACTCACCTTCCTCGTATTTCAATTGATACTCGCCATTCTCAAACCGGACGACCGAGTGATAAATGCCTATTTCTTGAATCGAAAGCGGGATCGGCGGAATAATATTTAAGAAGTAAAGAAAATTCAAAACAGCAAAAATCGTACCGACCGAAAAGACAATAACGCGCATCTGCATTGCCAAAAAATTAGGGATGATCAAACGGAGCAATCCCAAAAATAAGTACATGATGATCAGGGCCAACAAACCGCTTAGGACAAAGATCCATGCCCCCATCCGACCAAGCAATACCGGCACAACCAGTACAACGTATGAAAAAAGCCCAACAAAAAACATTGAAAGGGTCAACACTAAACGACCGGAGCGATCACGCACCGTTTCGTTGAGATAGATAATGGTGGCGATAATAAGTAGGAATGGCCAACTGTCTATCAGCGAAGCACTTCGACCATAGAAGATAAGCATTCCAGAGAGCAAGCCACCGAAGGCGTACTGCATCGCGACCGGTGCATAAGTACGCAAAGGTCGATTGGAGTCTTCTGGCAACTTGCCGGCCGTAGAAGCATAAAGAAGCAGAATACTAATCATCGCCAGTGTCACATAAAAAAGCAGGACGAGATTATCGACGAGATTATCGACTTGGTTTAAAAGTAGAAAGTCGGTAACGAAACCGCCCACGAACGCGATGGTGAGCCAGTGTCGCCGCAAGTGATGCGCGGTGCGAGAATTTTGCAACGTCTTAAGACTATTGTTCATAAATGGATTGTAACATCTGGAAATACTAAGAGGCGCATCCTTTGGATGCGCCTCATGCAAATTCACCCTGCTCTTTCCTTAGCTTTTTGGTCGAGCTTGGCTAACTCGATCCTTTCGGCCGTAGCGACAATCCCTTGAGACGCTTCATCACCCTTCCGAGCCTGTTCTCGGTGATAGGTAAGGAATTCATCCAGATTCTTAAAGCCCGGATAAACATACTGTGTTTGCATCTTTCATGCTCCCTTGTTACTGCGGCAAATACTAATGACTAGAGCGACCGATGTCAACCCTTTAGACAAAACTATCTGGAATCGGAAACTTCTCACACATTGTCCGCACCTCCTCACGAAGTGTCTGTTTCTTAGAAACATCATCCTTGTTGCGTAAGGTCTCGATCATTATTTCAGCCAGTCTGGTCGCTTCCACTTCTTTCATTTTGCGAGTCGTCATGGCCGGTGTGCCAAAGCGAATACCAGATGGATCCATCGCCGTGCGCGGCTCATCGGCGATCATATTCTTATTAAGTGTGACACCCACCTCATCAAGCACTGTCTCCGCTTCTTTACCGGTCACGCCCAAGCTACCGAAGACATCTGCCAAGATAAGATGGTTTGATGTTCCGCCACCGAGCATACGTACACCCTCACGATGAAAGACCGCTTCCATTGCTTTTGCATTCTTCAAAATCTGCTGCGCATAGTCTTGAAACGCAGGTGTGAGCGCTTCACCAAAACACACAGCCTTGGCAGCCACCACATTCATATGCGGACCGCCTTGAAGACCTGGAAATACTGCTTTGTTTATTTTGGTCGCGATCTCCTCACTGGCACGAGTGAGGATCATACCGCCGCGCGGGCCGCGCAGTGTTTTGTGAGTTGTTGTGGTAATCACATCAAAACCATCATCAAAAGGATTGCGCGCTGCTTTGCCGGCAATCAGTCCCGCGATGTGCGCCATGTCAGCGACAGTGTATGCACCCACTTCCTTAGCGATCTCAACAAATTTGGCGTAGTCGAGCTCGCGACTATAAGCAGAGAACCCGGCCAAAATAATCTTTGGCTTGTGTTCAAGCGCAACCCGACGCAATTCATCATAATCAATCTCGCCAGTGTCCGGATCTTTCATCTTGTATCGAACAAAGTTGAAAACTTTGTTGATCGAAGTGGTCGGATGACCATGTGTTAAGTGTCCGCCATGACCCAAGTCCATACCGAGCACCGTGTCGCCCGGCTCCATTAGAGCAAAGTACATCGCAACGTTAGCCGGAGCACCAGAGAGCGACTGCACGTTGGCAAACTGACAATTAAAAAGTTGCTTGGCACGCTCGATCGCGATCGTCTCTACCACGTCAGTAAATTCCTGTCCGCCATAGTAGCGCTTGCCAGGATAGCCTTCTGAATATTTATTGGTGAAGCAGGAGCCGTTCGCTTCACGAACTGCTCGCGACACATAGTTCTCACTTGGAATTAGTTCAATCCCACTTGCCTCTCGCTTCTCCTCTCCTTCAATCGCGTTAAAAATTTCTTCGTCCTGCTTCTTGATGTAGTCGTACATAGTTAAAAATCATTACTTTCTGATAACTCCTGTTTTTTAACTACGTCAGATCATATCGGTTAATTATACCCCCGTGATAATAATTACGAATGCAGGTCTTTGTTATACCCTCCGGCCACAGTGAGCTCCGCCTTTATGGCGTCGTGTGACTGGTAGTCGATCAACTCTACGTGTGCTGGGCGAAAGTTATCGAGCGAGGTCGCCTCATCACTAATCTTCACCTGCGGGAACGGCAATGGCTCGCGAGTAAGTTGCTCTTTGGCTTGCTCGATATGGTTTTCGTAAATATGCACATCACCGAAAGTATGGATGAATTCGCCTGGTTCACGGCCGAGGATCTTGGCGATCACCATTGTAAGCAAAGCATAGCTACCGATATTGAACGGCACGCCGAGAAAAATATCGGCCGAACGCTGGTAGAGATGAAGACACACTTTGCCGTGCTTAATATTGACCTGATACATATTGTGACAAATCGGAAAACGCGCGGCCGCTCCTGGTGCCGCCATTGCGTACATATATTCCGGATTCCAACTATTTACTAGCGTGTTGTGCGCATCAGGATCCTTGGTAAGCTCACTAATCACCCAGCCGAGCTGATCTACTTCCCTGCCATCACGAGCTTGCCAACGGCGCCAATGCTCTCCATAAATATGTGGCAACTCGCCGTGTGCTTTTGCAAATTCTTCATCACTTCCAATCTTTGCGATAAATTCCTCTTTCGTTAGCGCAGGCATTTCACCCTTCTCTACTTTCTCATTGTAAATCTTGTATGGATAGTCGTCCCAAATGTGCACATTGTTATCTACCAAATATTTGATATTGCTCTGGCCAGACATAAACCAGTAAAGCTCTTGGAGCACACCTTTCCAATAAACCTTCTTGGTGGTTAGAAGCGGCAATCCGGCAGAGAGGTCAAAACGCATCTGCTCACCGAACAAACTATAAGTAACAACGCCCGTCCCTTTATCGACTTGCTTGTCGCCAGAGTCGATCAACTTCTGCATCAATTTTAGATATTGATATTCGGGGTGATTGTTGTTATTCATATTATTTCTTTTTAGTTTTTGGCTTCTTTCTCGCTAGTGGGCCGGTCTTTGGTGGTAAGTAAGAAGCGAAGTTGTTGTGATTGTAACGTCCGGTCTGCTGATAGCTTTTCTTGGTATGAGAAGAAAGTGTAGAGAAAGTAAGCTGGGCGATCTCCATTCCAGGACGCAGCACTATCGGCACATTGTTTAGATTACAAAGCTCGAGTGCGATATTGAGAAAGTGACCCGGATTCACGATACTGGCAGAGTTGTGCACAATAAGACCAATTCTCGCCAAACTCGACTTACCATTCACTTCGATCAAATATTGCTCGCTACCAAACTTCTCTTTAGAATAACCCAGAATAGAAACTCCGGGGTGAAGCACAAACTCTTCTCCGTCCGCCACCTCGACATTCTGTGTCTTCGGATAAATGCCCTTGACCGGATCAATCGCCTTTGTGGAATGAGCGTCGTTAACAATGAAGGTGTTGCCAAGACGAATATCGTAAGTTGCCGGCTGCAATTGTTTCGGATTAAAAGGCTCGAGCGTTATTTCGCCTTTTTTCACTGCCGCGTGGATGTCTGTATCGGAGAGAAACATAAACTTTTTTATTCAATTACAAAAACTTTGTCTGTGCCGTAGTAGTCTGGCCAATTTTGGTTGTAGTGGGAAAACATTCGCTCCAGTCGATCCTGTGGCAACTCATCAACACCAAGTTCTTTCATAATAGTGTCGATTTCGGCGCGAGCAGAAGCGAGCGCCGACTCGTCACCTACCTGCGCCGAGGCTTCAACAGGCAGGTCTATCACCTTCTCAAATTCAGCCAAATAACCATAGCCAGCATTCTTATCGAGACAAACTGTCATACCTTTGTATTTGTACTCATCGCGCGCACGCGACCACTTGGCTTGGCATTTGAAACCAGCGCTTTTTACCAATTCATCGAGTGCATCAAGAGACGGCTCTACTCTTTCTTCAAACTCCAATCTAGAAACTGTATTGGCACTCGTACCTTCATCGACGGATGCTTTAACAACCAACAACACCTCTTCGTTCTTCTGTCTGGTACGAACGGAAAAATCTTTTCCTGTATCAATAATATGTTTCAACTTTTCAAGTTGTTCCGGCTTCAAGTGTGTAGAAACATTCTCGACCAACTTATTTATATCCCCGTCCTCAAAATAGTGATTGAGCTGACGATTAGTGCTAGTCTTTTTGAAATCAGGATCGCCTGCCGCCATTTTGTCGAGCAATTCTTTTGCTTTATTCTCTTCTCCGAGAAGGCTCTTAACCTCTATTTCGAAAGTATTCATCAAGAGAATTATACCCCAGCGAGTTTTTTAGTATAGAATTGACCGAAATGAGTTATAGAGGCATTAGAGTGGTAATAGTGGCTGGTATTGGTCTGCGCACCCGCGCCATCGGCAAGGATAACCAGATACTTTTCCATGTCAGCGACGACCTTAAGCGCTTTAAGGAGCTTTCTATGGGTCATCCGGTCATAATGGGCCGCAAGACCTTTGAGTCGATTGTGGTGGCGATCGGAAAGCCCCTACCGGGTCGTACCAATATAGTGGTCACTCGTGATACCAGCTACACCCACGAAGGTGCTTCCGTCGCCCATTCTCTCGAAGAAGCGTTTGAATTAGCGGCCGGAGAAAACCCTAAAGAAATTCATATCGGCGGCGGTGCAGAAATGTATAAAATGTCCCTACCCTATGTGGACAGGTTGCACCTAACACTGTTTGATGACGATCGTACAGGAGACACCGTATTCCCAGAATACGAAAATGATTTCAAGGAAGTCGCTCGCCACGGACGCCGCGACCACAATGGCCTTCAATACGAGTGGGTGGATTTTGAACGGACAAAATAAAACCACTATCGAGTAGATAGTGGTAGGTAGATCTGCCGGCGGGTATCCTCCCGCCGGCTAAGAACAATAGGTCAGGCGACGGCCTGCATCCTGTCAGTACCCAACAGCCGATCTGGATCATTTTCCAGAATGGATTTCCGGATCATGTAGTTGTTGCCGGCTTTCTTTCGAAGTGCCGACATGACCTCCTTGAACATCCGACCCTTCTCCTCTGACATGCAACCGGTCAGATATTCGAGGGCGTCGAAGTGGTACCAATTGGCTTTTGCCAAAGGAACCCTCGGCCTCAGATCGTAGCCGGCCGAATAAGCGGTCACCCAATTGTACCGATAAAACCGATACTGCTTGGATCTAGGATGACCTTTCGGCAATTGACGCTGACTGTTCCCGAGATATACGACCGGGCCACACATGTCCACGCCGAGCTCATCCTGGAGTTCGCGACTCGCCGCGTTCCAGATTGATTCAGTCTCCCCTATGTCACCTTGTGGTGGCGAGAGATTGAGTCGGCCATCCTCCCTGGCCGCTTCCTTCATGGTCAAGCACAAACGCTTGCCGTCCGGTGCCAACAGGATTATTGCCACAACCTGGCGGGTCTTCCCGCAGATCATTTGCTCGGCTGTCACGCGGCTATCCGCGAAAGTCGAGGTATTTTCGTCAAAGAACTTTAAAGGCATTAAGCCCCTCCTTTTTTTATCAGGCCGGAATTGACCAGAAGGCTGGTATTTTAACACAGAAAACAGGAAAAGCAAAGGGGCGGGCCTTCGGCCCGCCCCTTTGCTTTTCCTGTTTAAAACAAGGTTTAGTCCACCACAGTCACTCCCATACTGCGACAAGTACCCTCAATGGTCTTCATTGCAGCCTCGATTGAAGCGGCATTGAGATCAACCATCTTCTTTTCAGCCACTTCTCGTACCTGTGCGCGAGTGATAGTACCAGCCTTGGCAGTAAGATTCTTTCCAGAACCCTTGTCCTTCCCTATCGCCTTAAGAATAAGACGAGAAGCTGGAGAGGTCTTCAGAATGAAGGTGAATGATCGGTCATCAAAGACACTGATCACGGCTGGGACGATCTCGCCCATCTGATCGCGAGTCTGCTCATTGAATTGGTTTACGAACTCACCGATGTTGATACCGGCCTGTCCGAGAACCGGACCAAGAGGTGGAGCTGGAGTAGCCTTGCCACCCGGAGCCTGAACCTTGATTTGTTTTACTAATTTCTTTGCCATAAATGTTGTTTAGAAGCGCAACAGCGGGAGCACTATATCTTAAATCTTCTTAATCTGCAAAAAATCGAGTTCTACCGGAGTCTCGCGGCCGAACATTGAGACGAGTACTTTAACCTTGCCTCGCTCTTCGTCGGTCTCGGCTACCTTACCCTCAAGCTCCTTAAATGGCCCATCAGTGATAACAACGATGTCATCAACAGAAAGATCAACCTTGTGCTTTGGTGTGTCGTCTGTCATTCGTCCCATCAGAGCCTTGAGCTCTGTTTCAGAAAGAGGAACCGGCTGAGTGCCGCTACCTACGAAGCCCGTCACACGTGGTGTGTTACGTACCACATACCAAGATTCGTCGTTCACGACCATCTCCACGAGCACATAGCCCGGATAGATGCGCTCCTCTTCGGTTACACGCTTGCCGCCTTTAACACGGATTTTCTTTTCGGTCGGCACGATCACATTGAAGATCTGGTCATGCATGTTGAGCGAATCAATACGCTGCTTCAAGTTACGAGACACCGCATTTTCGTAGCCGGAGTAGGTATGGATCGCATACCAACGACGCTCGCCGGTTGAATGTTGTTTAGCCATAATTTTTAGTTCTAGGTTCTAGTGAGATAACCTTAAACGGCAATCTGCAACAAATTAGTAAAGAGATAGTCAAAGCCAGAGAGTGTCAAAGCTACTACAACAGAAATCACGACAACGAGCAGCGTGTAAACTGCCGCTTGATTGGTGGTAGGCCACTTCACGTGCTTCATCTCGGCGATTGTGTCACGAAGGTATTTAGAAAATCTTTCCATATTGCGAATAATATAACATTAAATCAAATTAAAACGCCCTTACGGGCGGTTTGTTTACCCACTAAAATACCACTTTGTAGCAAAAACGCAAGGGGCGGGCTTTCGGCCCGCCCCTTGCGTTTTTGGTCTGTTTTACCTCCCCTACTTACGCTTCAACTTCGTCTTTCTTCAAAGGCAGACCAATGTGTCGAAGGAAGGCCTCGGCTTCTGGCTTAGTCTTAGCAGTCGTAACGACAGTAATCGCTAGTGAGAATACGTCGCGAATATCTTCGTCAGATGTTTCTGGGAAAATTGTGTGCTCCTTGATACCAAGCGTGATGTTACCCATCTCGTCGATAGCGGTAGCCTTAAGACCGCGGAAGTCACGAGTCTGTGGCAACGCAATGTGAATCAACTTATCCAAGAAGTCATGCATTCGAGCACCACGTAGAGTCACTTGGTAACCGACGATGTCGCCCTGACGAAGCTTGAAAGAAGCAATTGATTGCTTCGCTGGACGTGGAGATGGCTTCTGGCCAGTGATACGAGCAAGACGTTCAGCGATCTTTTCACGCTTCGCCTTATCCTCAATCTTACCGATGCCCACCGATACCACCACCTTCTCAAGTCGAGGCGCCTGCATCACGTTTTTATATCCAAAGGAACCTTTCAGTGTATCGAAGGATTTAGCGAGTTTTGTCTTGAGATTTTCCATAATAAATAAAGTGGGTTAGGGGCAACGAATTAAATTGACTTGCCGCTCTTACGAGAAACGCGTGCCTTCTTCTCTCCTTCCTGCTTATAACCAACACGCACCGGCTTTCCACCCTCGCTTAGAGCGACGTTAGAAATATGAATCGGCGCAGGCTTCTTCACCACCTGACCTTGTGAGGTAGCGCGGCGATTCTTCTGGTGTTTGGTGATCACGTTGACACCCTCGACCAAAACCATGTCGGTCTTAGTGAAGACTTTCTCCACCTTTCCGGTTTTGCCGCGGTCTTTGCCGGCGATCACTATCACGTTGTCTCCTTTCTTGATTTTCATATGCCTATACTACTTCAGGTGCCAAAGACACGATCTTCTGATAACCAGCCTCGGAAAGCTCGCGCGGAATCGGACCAAACACGCGGTTAGCTTTCGGCTCCTTCTTCTCCTTATCTACCAAGACGACAGCGTTGTCATCAAAGCTCACGTACGATCCATCAGCACGACGGAAAGGCTTCTTCTGGCGTACTACTACACCGTAAACAATATCCTTCTTCTTCACTAGTTTACGTGGCTCAGCAGTCTGCACCGAAAGCACCACCATCTCACCGAGTTCGGCATAACGCTTCTTAGAACCGCCTAGTACTTTGAAAACTCTGCCGATCTTACCGCCGGAGTTATCTGTGATCTTTACTAAAGTTTGTGGTTGGATCATAAGCCTTTATTTGCTTAGTAGAGTGAAGCGCTTGCGACGACTCATTGGCTTTGTCTCAATAATTTCGACCTTACCACCTACTGTCGCGGTATTACCTTTGTCGTGTACCAAATACTTTTTGGTTGAACGAACGAATTTCTTGTACTTCTTGTGCTTTGTGTAGCGCTCGACGGCAACCGTAATGGTGTCCTGCATCTTAGAAGCCACCACCGTACCCTTAAGTACGCGTCCTTTGCCGTTTTCCTGTAATAAAATTTCTGTTGACATAAGACAATGTTAGGCCTCTACTGGCTTACCCTGGAGTTTGCGGACTGTTAATTCGGTTAGCGCACGAGCAATTTCTTTCTTCGCTGATCGCTTAGCTCGCACATCGCGACCACCGGTACCAAAACGGAAACCGCGCACTGTCTCGCGCTTTTCCGAAAGGAGCGTATTCAGCTCACTTTCATTCATTTTTCGAATGTCGTTCATTTTAGTCATAAGCGATGTTTAAGCTTGCGTATCTTCACGAGTAACGAAGCGACCCTTAACCGGAAGCTTGGCAGTAGCCTTACGCATTGCTTCACGAGCTACGGCCTCAGTAACGCCGTCAACCTCGAAGAGAACACGTCCTGGAGAAACTTCGAAGACGAAGTGGTCTGGATCACCCTTACCCTTACCCATCGGAGTTTCAGCCGCTTTTTTGGTCATCGGTCGATCAGGGAAAATACGAATCCAAACACGACCAGTTTTGCCAAGGGTGCGAGAAATCACACGACGAGCGGCCTCGATCTGACTAGAACGCACACGTGCCGGCGAAGTAGCCTTTAGGCCATAAGCTCCGAAAGCAACAGTGATGCCCCGGGTATCCGGACGCTTAAGTTGCTCCTCGCTCTTTCGATCGACTTGCCACTTGCGGTGTTTTACTTTTTTAGGAAACAACATACGAATTAGGAATTACGACCACGTGGGGCGGCTGTGCGACGCGGTGTACGTGCTGAAGTATTCTCTTCAGCACCCTCTCGCTGACGCGGAGCGGCACTGGCGCCAGCCGCGCCGGCACGTCGATCTACGAACACCTCACCACGATAAATCCAAACCTTGATACCAATCACACCGTACGGCAAGTTGGCGCGTACGCGGGCGAAGTCGATATCAGCACGCAAAGTCTGAAGTGGGATACGTCCCTTCTTAAGCTCTTCAACGCGAGACATATCAGCACCACCAAGACGACCAGACATCATAATGCGCACACCTTGTACGTCACGATTTGCCATCACCTTCTCAATAGTCTGCTTGAGGACACGACGGAATTGCATACGCTTTTCAAGTCCTTCGGCTACCATCTGACCAACCAACTGAGCGGAGAGTTCCGGTGAACGGATCTCTTCGATATCGATCTTGATCTCTGGCTTTTCGGAAAGCTTGAGGGTACGAAGCAACTGATCAACGTCCTTCTTGAGCTTGACTGCTCCCTCACCACTCCGACCGATCACAAGACCAGGACGAGCACTCTTCACAATGATGCGAATAGCCTTTTCGTCACGCTCAATCTCAACTACATCGACAGACATCCCCTTAAGACGCTTAGCAAGCAAGCGGCGGACAGCAGCATCAACACGAAGATATTCGCAGAAACGCTTCTTGTCAGTGGCAAACCAGCGGCTACGCCAATCTCGGTTGATACCAATGCGCTGAACGAATGGATGGGCAACGTGAGTCATATTATTTCAATTCAACGGTTATGTGGCTCGATCGGCGATTGATCGGTGAAGCCGATCCGCGCGCTCGCGGCATAAAACGAGTAATAGTCGTACCCTTATCAACAGCGACCTTGGCGATCGTTAGAGATTCTGGTGAACGACCGACGCTCTTGGCGTTCGCCACTGCAGAGTTGATCACCTTAGCGAAAGGTGCAGCCGAACGCTTGTTGACGAAACTAAGCTGACGCAAAGCCTCAGTAACCTTCTTGCCGCGCACCAAATCAGCGATAAGGCGAACCTTACGTGGTGACTGGCGGTAGTTTTTTAAAATTGCTTTCATGAGAAATTAACTACTTCTTAGCGGCTGGGGTGGCCTTGGCTGCCTTGGCGGCAGTGATCTCAGCGTCCTTCTTCTTCTGCTCAAGCTCCTTCTGCATCTTACCGCCGTGACGGATGAACTTAGTGGTCGGGGAGAATTCTCCCAACTTGTGACCAACCATTTCTTCAGTCGCCATCACTTCGATATGACTCTTGCCGTTATGAACACCGAAAGTGAATCCCACCATTTCAGGTGAAATTACAGCATCACGCGACCAGGTCTTAATGACACCAGCGTTGCTTGGCTTCTTGTCGGCAATTTTCTTAAGCAGACGTTCGTCCACATAAGGGCCTTTATATACTGATCGTGACATATAGATAAAACGCTAGGGTATAGCCTGAAATAAGAGAGTTTGCTTAAAATCAAAGTTGCAAGGCCGATAAGGAAAATAAGGCGAGGTGAACTATGACGTTCATTGAGCTTTATTTTTCGATGTCCAACGCAGCAAATCGTGATTTAAGGAAACTCTAAGTCAGGGCCCCGTGTTGAAGAAGGTAACGGCCTACCCAACACGAGTTCCCGACTAGAGAGTAGTCCGCGCCGAACGCCTAGATAGGGCGCCTTCCGGCACGAGTTCGGAACGGGGCAATATTACGGGAATGGGTGAAAAATGTCAACTGGCGGGGTAACAAAAAGCCGCGGGCCAAAGGCCCGCGGCTTTTTTGATTTGAGTTTGGACGAATTACTTCTTCGAAGTCATTCGCGGGCCGAGCTTGCGGCGAGAAATGATCATCTTGTTTGAGTACTTCTTTGGACGGCGGCTCTTCTGACCCTTACCGGTCGGACGACCCTGTGCCGTACGAGCACGCTTGTGACCACGAGGCTGAACACCTTCACCACCTCCGTATGGGTGATCGACGGCATTCTTCGCGGTACCACGAGTCTTCGGACGAAGACCCATATGACGAGCGCGACCGGCCTTACCAATTGAGACAAGGCGGTTTTCTTCGTTAGAAACTTCGCCAATTGAAGCCCAAGATGTAGCAATCACTTTACGGATTTCAGTTGAAGGCAGGCGAACCTGAGTATAACCAGCGTCCTGCGCTACTACTTCAGCGTAGTTACCAGCGGCACGAGCGATACGAGCGCCAGCACCAGGCTTCAATTCCACTGCGTACACGAATGTACCTACTGGAATTTTACCGAGCGGCAAACGGTTTCCCGTCTTGATCTTAGCCTTTTCAGAAACAACGAAGGTGTCTCCTACTGCCATATTCTGCGGCACTAGGATGTAACGACGTTCACCATCTTGATAGAGAGCAAGCGCGATAAAGCCAGTGCGGAAAGGATCGTATTCGAGTGATTCAATCTTGGCAGGAATATCTTTCTTATCGAAACGAAAATCAATCGCACGATACTTACGCTTGTTGCCGGCGCCACGGTACCACATCGTGGTACGACCCTGACTGTTGCGGCCGCCAGTTGCAGCCTTACCTTTCACTAGCGCCTTATGTGGACGACTGCTAGTCGAAGAAAGTTTCTTCTTGTACTCGATGACGGTCATCCCGCGACGACCGGCCGAGGTTGGTTTATATTTTTTCATAATTAGTGATTACTTTGCGGGTCACAAGGTGACCCATACGTGTAATTAATTGTTCTCTCAAAGAGACCTCGATCTAAACGAGTGAGATACTATCTCCCTCCTTCAGATAAACGTAAGCCTTCTTCATTCCGTGCTCGAGAGCCATTCGGCCGCGGGCGCGTGATTTGTACTGACGAGGTGTCTTGTTAACGATGTTAACTTTGACTGGAATGACTCCAAAAAGACGATTGACTGCCTCTTTGACAGCGCGCTTGTCGGCCTTTGGTGCAACTTCGAAAACGTAAACGTTTTTCTCAGATCCTCGCATTGCCTTCTCGGTAACACGTGGGGCGAGCAATGTCGCAGACAAATCACGGATAGTTGAAGGTACGGTTGAAACCTTAGCCTTTGATGAAGCCTTCTTGGCTTTTGTTGTTCGATTAAATAATGCCATATGTTTTAGTTGGTGACCCGCTTATCCCAGATCTCCAAAGAGCCCTTGGGGTCGGATACGATGACATACTTATAAGTAAGGAGATCAACCGGACTCACATCCTTGGCGTTCACTACTGCAAAGTTACCGAAGTTGCGGAAACTCTTCTCAGCAGCACCATCGCGTGTACTAAGCACAATGAGTCCTGTGTTTTTACGCTTGGTAGCGAGTGATGTCTCACCAGAAGCGGTAGCGAGTGCCTTGATGACACCCTTAGCCTCGGTAGTCTTTGGAGCAGCGAATGAAATCGCTTCAACAAAGATCACTTCACCATCAGCATACTTCTTTGAGAGAGTGACAGCGAAAGCCTTAGCACGCACCTTCTTGTTGATCTTGCGGCTGTAATCTTTTTCGGAGATAGGACCGTGTGCAACACCACCTCCTGTCCAAATCGGTGAACGACGACTACCGTGACGAGCGCGACCAGTTCCCTTTTGCTTCCATGGCTTTCTACCACCACCGCGAACTTCGCCGCGGTCTTTGGTATCGGCGATAGTAACGCGAGCGTTACCGGTCATTGCAGTCACCACTTCGTGAACTAGGTCAGCGTTCCACTTCTGTCCAAATAGTTTTTCGGACAATGTGATCTCACCTCCTTTGCCTCCATCCTGTTTATATACTTGAGTTTTCATATTTCAGAAATTATGGCTTAGGCGGTGATGCCGCGTACTTCTACTAAAGTCCCCTTGCGACCAGGGATAGCTCCCTTTATGAGGATTATGTTTTCTTCATTGTTTACCTGAACGATAGTGAGGTTCTTAACGGTGATGCGATCGCCGCCCATTCGTCCGCCCATTCGCATACCTTTAATAACGCGACCACCATCACGTCCGCCGCCGCCGATAGAACCTGGCGCACGAGCTGAGTGCTTGCGTCCGTGTGAAGCCATGTCTCCAGCAAAGCCGTGACGCTTCACAACACCCTGGAAGCCCTTACCTTTTGAAATAGCCGCTACGGTCACAGTGTCACCAACGCCAAAAGTTGACGCGTCGATCTTCTGACCGATTTCAATACCGTCTAGCTTCTCACCCTGAGAAGGACGAGCACGGAATTCTTTTACATAGCGAGCGGCACCACCCTGGTGACCCAACTCAGCTTTAGAGAGACGTGTCTCCTTTTGTTTACCGGCAGCTACCTGCACAGCATCATAGCCATCCTTTTCGACAGCTTTGATAGCAGTTACAGTGAGCGGCTCGATTCGGAGCACGGTCACAGGAAAGCATTTTCCCTTTTCATCGAAGACCTGAGTCATTCGATCTTTGGTTCCTAGTATGAACTTCATTCAAATAGGATTATCTTATAAATGTCTTAGACCAAAGGGTATGAGAAAGGCCGCGTAAAGCGGGCTGAAGCCCGCTTTACGCGGCCGAACGCCCATTGGTTCTCCGAAGGGCAAGCCCTTCATCAGCGAACATAGGTCTTAAAGACTGACGCACTATACCTTTTCCCCACTAAAAAGCAAGACGGCTGGTAAAAATCTAAACCCGTGCTATCCTTAGTGCAAGTTATTTGCAATAAGATAAATTACCGTTAAATATGTTGTTTGAAGCGATATTGGCAGCCGGTGCAGTGGCTCTTTGTTCTTTGGTTGGTGTAGTGTTTTTTGGCAATAGCCGAAAACTTGAAGGGATTGAGCGCTACATTATTCCTGCCGCAGTCGGTGTATTTCTTTCACTAGTATTATTTGAGCTTATTCCAGAAACTCTGGAAGCCAATGCAGAATGGGGCGGTATAGCGGTTGCCGCCGGTTTCATTTTATTTTATCTACTCTCCTACGAACTACACCGTTACTTTCATGCTCGCGAAGCGGATGACAAAAACTGCGGCCGCAAAGGTGCCGCTACCCTACTCCTTATTGGTGACGCCATTCACAATCTCGCCGACGGCGTTATCTTAGGTAGCGCTTTCTTAATTGATCCAACTCTCGGTATCGCGGTCGCGGTCGGTCTTGCTCTCCATGAGATACCGCAAGAAATAGTTGAGTTCGGTGTTTTGATTCGCGGTGGATACAGTCGCTTCGAGGCCGCTTGGCGAAACCTTTTATCTGCCTCTTCGATAATTGTCGGTACGGTGATCACCATTCTCCTCGCCGCCACCTTAGAGGAATATATCTGGATAATCACCGGTCTCGCCGCTGGCAACCTTCTTTACATCGCCGCTACCGACCTCTTACCTCGTGTACATGGCAACCTAAAAAATTATCAAAGTTTTTGGTACACGTTTAGTTCTATTGTTATGGGGTTCGTGGTGATGACGGGAGTGCTGATCTACACACATGAAACATTTGGCCACGGCCAGTTAGAGACAGATCAACACCAAGCTGGAGAGACTAGTTAGAAATCGATTCTAAAAAAATAGTCGCGACAAATAAAATCCGACTGCCGCCCCGAAGACGAATAGAATCACTATTACTAATTTGCGTCCTTCATCATCCATATTGCCATGATTATACTAGACTATTCCGTCAAAAACAGTTATAAATCATGCCACATGGCGACTATAGTTTAGTGGTAAAACTCAGGTTTGTGGATCCTGTGTCGAGAGTTCGATTCTCTCTAGTCGCCCAAATGAAAACTCCCTTCGGGGAGTTTTTGCGTTCTGGGCGACAAGAGCAAGCAAAACGTCATTTTCACTATCCCCCTTGTACCACAGGGAAATAACGAGTCCGACATATAATTGACTCAATGGAAAGTTCCCAAACCACACCCCGCTACTCGCTCATCATTCCCTGGATCGCAGACCAGGCTATTTTAGATAATCAGATCAAATCACTAAGTGCGATATTTGATGATGAGACAAACGCACTTTACGAAATAGTGGCAGTTGACCGTTCCCACATCAAGGAGGTGGCCGAAGACTTAGATCGCATCAAAGGTGATGTGCTTATCATTATCGATGGCGAGTTAAAAGAACCGCCTGGCTTACTCAAAGAGATGATCGACTCATTTGAAAAAGGGGCTGACCTAGCATTGGCTGGACACTATTCAGACAATCAAAACGACGCGAAAGAACCAGCTCTCGTCTGCTTTGGTATAAGACGCACTGCTTTGCCCCGTATCAAAGAATCCCCAGAAGGATTTGGTCTCGCGCTCAATATTCTAGGGCCAGAGGCAATCAAACGCATGAGCGGCCACTACGACACCCCTGGAGGGCATCTCACAACCTATCTCAAGCACCTCATCGAGGTTGATAAATAAAAAAATCGCGGCTCTCGGCCGCGATTTTTTATTTGTTTTTTGGGGTCAAGTTGCTAAGTATAATTGTTCACTTCGCTCCAATTCTACTAAGCACTTTCTCCCCGACCTCGATTGTTTTTGTTTCTAGTAAAAGAAACGAAAACATGTCTCCGGTTCACAAAACTAGAAAACAGTGCGCAGGCACTGTTTTCTTTAACGTTTTGTGCCCAGGACTGGACTTGAACCAGCACGCCTTTCGGCACTACCACCTCAAGGTAGCTTGTCTACCAATTTCAACACCTGGGCATTCGCGGATGCGACCCGCCGATTGTACGCAACATTCTTAGTATTTTCAAGCAAAGGAAAACAAAGAGCGGCGCCTTTGGCGCCGCTCTTTGTTTTCCGTAAGTAAAAATTTACTCCTTCTTCTCCCCTTCTTCTGCAACTGGAGTCTCCTCAGCTGGTGCCTCCTCTACGACAACTTCCTTCAATGCTTCCTCTTCTGCTTTCTTGGCGGCTTCTTCTGCGGCCTTAGCTTCTTGTTCAGCGCGCGCCGATGCTTCCATTTCGGACTCAGTACCAAAAGCAACGATGGTCATGCGACGCATCTGACGCTTGATCTCGCGGGCTACCTTATCGCGGATGAAGTAGAGCTTAGCGCGACGTACCTTAGAACGCTTAACAATCTCGATCTTGTCGATCAAAGGAGAATAAAGTGGGTAAATCTTCTCAACTCCCACACCTGAAGCAACCTTGCGTACGGTGAAAGTGGCACCTGGCTCGTCACCATGCTTTCGTGCCAATACCACACCTTCGAATATCTGGAGGCGAGTCTTGCCCTTTTCTTCGATCTTCTGGTGAACACGCACGGTATCACCGGCACGAATACCTAGTGCCTTACGATCGGTCATGTTGACCGGTGAAATAGAAATGCCTGCCAAAGTAGAATTCATAAATACTGTCTTAAAAAGTGGGCGTACTCTAACACTATTAACCGAGAAGTTCAATAGCGCCCGAAAGCTCCGGTGGCAACGGTGTTTCAAATGATTTATCTTCACCAGAAGGTAGCGCTATCGTCAAAGAAAAGGCATGCAGGGCCAATCTTTTAAGACCGAGGTCATCACCCGTCCCCAACTGGTTGCCAGCATAGAGTTGATCGCCCACGATCGGGCGACCAATTGCCTTTAGATGGACTCTTAGCTGGTGCATGCGACCAGTCTTCGGTCGAAGCTTTACATAAGAAAAGGCTAGCTCCTGATACTGTCCGATCTGTAAGCATTCCCATTCCGTCACCGCCTCGCGCAAGTGCCCGCGCGCTCCCCGATCAGCCGAACGAAGCTTCCAGTCTTTGGTACTGCGGCCAATTGATCGATTTATTGTTCCCCAACGCTCCTTCATCGCCCCGTACACCAATGCGCGATACTCTTTCTTAACTCGTCTCTCCAAAAACTCACCCTTCAGATGATCAAAGGATGCCTGTGTCTTGACTAAGATCATTACACCTGAAGTGTCGCGATCAAGACGATGCACGATACCGCTGCGCTCAATCTCTTTACCATCTTTACCAACGCGTGGTTCTCCGACGCCGCGTGCCGCAGGCACGCGGCGTAAAAACCATTCCACCACCGTGCCGGCAGGATCAGCTCCTTCTCCGTGCGCAGCCAAACCAATTGGCTTGTCTATTACCAACACGTCGTCGTTTTCAAAAATTATTTTTGGTTCTTCCATGTCTCTAAGTATGCTTTATTGAGAAATCATCCAATTCTTTTTTAGCCGTGTGCCATTCTACCGCAACCCCCTCAACCACGGCCAACAATGATCCTTCGTGAAGATGCTCAACAAACTCTTTTAAGATTGTTGGATCGCCTTGTGCAACAACCTCCACCGTGCCGTCAGGCAAATTGCGCGCATAACCAGTTAGATTAAGAGCCGTGGCCGAATCCTGCACATAGGTACGATATGCAACACCCTGTACCTTACCATTAATTAAGCACTGTATCTCCAACATAGCGATTCGCCTAAATACTATACGAGTTTCCTTCATTATTGAAATAATTCAAAAAACTTGTACTATGTAGCGGTCCAGGACGGGCGATTAGCTCAGTTGGTAGAGCAGCGCTTTTACACAGCGAAGGTCGGGGGTTCAAATCCCTCATCGCCCACAAATAAAAACCGCACACGTACGTGTGCGGTTTTTATTTGTGGGCGATGAGCACGTACCCCGCCGCACGTGCGTAGGGATTTGAAAACCTTTTGAGATATTTTATGAGTAACAACGAAATAAAATATACAAAAGGTGTACTGATCCTGTAAGTATAGCTTTCTTTCCTCATTCGCTTGGAAATGAACAAGAGCATTTGTTCATTTCGCTCGCTCATTTGAAAGTAAGGATCAAATCCCTCATGAAACCCCCTCCCCTATTCAAAAAATAAAAGGCCGTCGATCACAAGTGATCGACGGCCTTTGGATGTTCGGCATTAGCCGAACATCCAGTACAACGGGGCGTGAATGAACGGGTCTGCTCGCCCTGAGGCCCCAGATGCCGCCATCCCAAGCGACACGGCGACCCAGATAATCCATACTGCCACTCCGAGAAGCGGCCACCAACGGATTCTCAATACCCCAGACTCTGTGAAAAATAACTTTTCCATGGCTTTACTCCTTACAAATAGCCATTTCTATCTGTTTCAGGATAGCATATTTATATATAAAAGTCAATAGCATTCCTGCTCTTGGGATAAAATAAAGGACCCCATACCTTTGGGGTCCCCTTCTACAAAAGATCTTGTTGGATTAACCAATACTTGGTACCAACTTGTCGATTTCCGAATTTGAAATCGACATAACACTGACAATAGAAGTCCGCTCACACAAGGCACACAAGGCGCTGAGGTTGCGAATTCCCCAGTGATGAATACCGTCACTGGACGTAGCGACTACAGCATTTCGCGGATTTTTGAAGAGCGACTCACAGCGCTCAACGACTTGATCTTTCGTACAATTTGCCACATCCACCTCATAAGTGGCATGTGTAAGACGTTGAAAAAACACAAAGAACCAGAACATGACTTCCTCCTTAGCTACAGATCCAGTGGTATATGTAACTACCATTAATTATGTCTGTCAATGTCAAATTCGACACCTCTGGAGATGACCCATTCTCGAAACCCAAAAAATCTGCTAGGGTTATGTTCGGATCTTAAGTGCACTTGTTCGTTCGCCCCTGTAAGAAAGTTTTGTTTGCGCTAACGCTTCACAAAATTTCTTTCAGGGTCTTCACTCGGAGCTTAAATGCAAGTAAACTTTCATTTGCCTCCTCGTTCGCCCCTGTAGTTAAATGGATATAACTGCGGACTTCTAAGCCGTTATTCTAGGTTCGATTCCTAGCGGGGGCACAAATAAAAAGACTCGGCCTTGGTCGAGTCTTTTTGTCCCACACTACTAGTCTCTACGAAAATACTTTCGCATTTTCACAAACCCTACACCGAAACTTATTACTGCTACCGCCGCAACTGAAAGAAAGCCCTCTTCGTTACTTATCTGATTGATGTCCACAAAGTATGGCACTACCAACAGCACTCCTGCCGAAGCTAGACTAGCCCAAAACTTTACTCGAACCGAAGACCAAAAAACTTTGACGGGATTACCCCCTGCTGTTACCTGTGCCACTTCATAGTTGGCTCTAAAGGCTGGGAACCAAGTAGTCCAAAGACGATCCTCGATTTTATAGTCACTGTTTTCCCCCAAACGAGCTACTTTAAAATGATAAGTTTTCGCCAACCAAATGTTGACCAAACTCGCCAGACACCAACCCAAAAATACAGACAAGATAGTGCCCACGAAGACTACTGGCCCAGATAGCTGCGAGAGTAGCGTCAAGATTATAATCAGAGTCGATCCTGGGAAGAAACTGCCAAAGAAATATAGGCCTTCAACAAAAATAGAAACGAAGGCGGCCACATATACATATTTGCTATCAATTGAGGACAGCATCGCAACAAGTTCCGCGACTCCAGGAACCGCAGTATTCAACAATCCCAGAACACAAAAAATGACTAGCGAAACGCCGGCTATTATCCAAACCAGAGCCGAGTAGAACTCGGCCTTATTGCGCGACTGTGTATCAACTTCAATATTCATCTGATTATTTTACCTTGGTGCCTGCTGGTAGTGAGGTACTCGGATGGAGCAATGCAAAGATTTCGTCTGCGCTGGCAGCTAAGATCATCCCTTGGCTTTCAAAGCCACGAATAACCCGTGGTTCAAGGTTGGTAAGGAACGGGCACTGTCTCCCTACTAAGACTTGAGGGTCTTCAAAATACGGACGAATACCAGAAACGATCTGTCGCTGTTTCGGTTCATTATTTTCATCAACTTCACCAAGATCAACCGTTAGTTTTAGAAGTTTGTCTGCATCTTCAATCACCTCAACCGCAACAATCGTACCGATCTTTATCTCAAGCTTCGCAAAATCATCGTAACTTATCATTTTTTCTTGGTTATAAAACTATTCAATATGATGGCTGCCGCAGACGCGTCGGTCTGTGCAGTACGCCCCTGATCTCGTAAGGCCTCTTGAGTCGAATACTGTTCGGCCTCTAGATGAATCGGCAAACCTACTCGCAGAGTAAGATCTCCAATCAATTCTTCCACTTCACCATGGACGGCATTTGGTCGGCCCGATCGATCAAGCGAATGTCCGATCACAATCTCCCCCACTGCTCTTTCTTTGATAATTTTCTCTAACTGTTCAAGGAGTTTACCGTCATTATCGAGCACAATATGGGGAAAAGCCATCCTGCCGCTCTCGTCAGAAAGAGCTACCCCAACCCGCTTTGTACCGTAATCAATTCCCATTAATCGCATATCGCTAGATTATCACATTTTGGATAATTGCATTTTTTTGTTAGTATCGTGTTCACGGAAGCGTGGCAGAGTGGTCGATTGCACCTGTCTTGAAAACAGGAGTCTCTTAACGGGGACCGTGAGTTCGAATCTCACCGCTTCCGCAGCACACTGTAACCGTCTCGCAAGACGGTTACTTTTGTAAAAAATCTGTGGTATTATCGCTTCGCTTCTACGAAGCAGCTGCTCCCGTAGTTTAATGGATAGAATGCAGGTTTGCGGTACCTGCGATTCAGGTTCGATTCCTGGCGGGAGCACAATATAGAAAACGAAAGCGCCTAAGGGCGCTTTCGTTTTCTTTGTTAATTGGGTTTAACCCGAGAATTAAAAACCAACCATTTCCAACAGCTTATGTGCCAATGGTTCTTCTAGATCTTCTTCCTTTAATCTTTCTCGTAAAAGGTCCTCTATCTCATGTATATACTCGTCAGGAATCGGTATTACGATAAGTGGCATATAAAGCCGTTTGGAACGAAGTAGGAGCTGTGTCCCTAAGGCATCCTCTTCGTCAATGTGATAGGCCTCTAACGAGCCGTAAGTAAAAAGTTGATTCCCAGCACGTACGCCGCGAGTACCAACCATGAAAGGTACGATTCGCGGTGGCTTGGCAGACTGCAGTGCCATTACGGCCGCACCTACCAATATCAAAACCGCAAACATAAAGTTGCCAAAGAAGAAGGCTGCTACTGCGCCACAAAGCGCAATGATTCCAAGCGCCCAATACCAGTCGCTCGGTTTGTGAAAATGGCGATGTTCGGGAGCCTCCCAAACAATAGCGTGTGTTCTATCATCTGACATCCCAATATTCTAACATTGCTGTTGTGCACAAAAACAAAAACATCCTCATTTCGAGGATGTTTATGAATCTATTTGATCTTGTTGATAGCAGCTACTAGTCGTGACTTCTTACGCGCAGCTGTGTTCGGCTTGATGACGCCTCGCTTGGCAGCCTTATCGATAGCTTGGTAGGCGGCTGATAAGTTTTTTTCTGCTTCTGCCTTAGTTCCGGCAACAATCTGCTTACGGACTTCTTTGACCGAGTCGGCCATTGTGTTCTTGCGACGCAAGTTAAACACTCGCTTACGCAAGCTTGATCGGTTGGCCTTTTTAGCGCCTTTGGTTATTGCCATAATGGCAGAAATATAGCCGATTATTACTGAAAAAGCAAGACGGCGCGGGGCTTAAGCCCCGCGCCGTCTTGCTTTATGTATTGTATTTTAAGTCTCTTGGATGACTGGGAGCACTTTCACTGTCGCGGTATCTTCCCCACCTGGACAAGTTAGTGTGTAGGTGGATTCGCCATTTATCACCACTTGTACACTTCCTGATGGTCCAAGGTTAGTCATGTTGACGCCAGGTCCAGTGAGCGTACATGCTCCTGTGGCGCCCGTCCAGGTTACGTCCACAGTGTCACCTTTGCGGACTATGTCTGGATCTACATCAACATCACCCGTTGTGCCCACGCCCAAACTAACAGATAGAGAGTCCGAAGCCGCGCCGTTAGTACCCGTACAGTTCACTGTGTAAGTGCGGCTGCTATTTGCTGTTGGCTCGGTGACATTGGCATTTGTGCCCGATACCGCTCCACCAGTAGAGAAGGCGCTACCGGTACAGGTTGAAACATTGTTTCCATCCCAACGTAGGTTTATCTGATCACCGGTGTTGATACTTATATTGCCGCTAGTCCAAGCATCGTCAGCAGTTACGTTGCGTACTTCAAGTATTACCGTAGGTACAGTACCGTCAGTCACCACTATGTGATTCAGAGATACCCAAGCGGAACTACCACCATCATTGGTACATTGTGCTCGATAGCGGTAAGTTCCGACCGTATTGAACATTTGCGACACGTTATTAGTACGGCCGGCACTGGTGTCCACATTGACCCAAGTTGTTTGGCTTGGCGCGAGTCTCTGTAAGACACAGGAATCAGCAACTCCACCGGCGTAGCCAGTTCGCTTAGGACCGTAAGTAACAGTGAAGGATTCGCCCTTGTCTGTGGTGGATTTATTTTGTGAGATCTCTGCCACAGGAGGCTTGGGAACAACATCATGATTTAGACCTACCCAATTAGAATTACCCCCGTCATTGCTACAACGTGCACGATACTTCCAAGTACCGAGTGTGTTAAATGTCTGCGACACGTTATTAGTACGGCCGGCACTGGTGTCCACTTCGACCCACGTTGTTTGACTTGGTGCCATTCTCTGTAAGACACAGGAATCAGCAACTCCACCGGCGTAGCCAGTTCGCTTAGGACCGTAAGTAACAGTGAAGGATTCGCCCTTGTCTGTGGTGGCTTTATTTTGTGAGATCTCTGCCACAGGAGGCTTGGGAACAACATTGTGATTCAAGTACACCCAGTCTCCGTAGAATTTCTTGTTACATTTCGCCCCGCCACCACCAGCCTCAGCATATGGAGTTTCAAAGTTTAGACTAAACAAACCACTTGCTTTTAGAGACTTAAAGTAAGTATGCTCATTAAAAACTTGATAGGTCTGACAGACGTCAATTTTTATGCCGCAACTTGCTCGATAATGCCACGTCCCAAGTGTCGCCGGTGATTGGGCTATGTTTTTTGTGTTACCAGCTCCGGCTTCATCTATCTTTTTCCAATCATTACTGCCTGGAGCCTTACTCTCAAGCTTACAAAAGTCGGCAGCGCCTGCTTTCTTAGGACCATAAGTTACCCTGTATTCTTCATTTCGAAAAGTCCAGTTTACATTATCTGAAATCAACGCCTTCGGAATATACACTCTGACTGTTTCTCCCGACGCTGGTACGGCATAGCCAGCACTTTCACCAAGTGGCGACACTTCGGCCAAATTCAATTCTACTGACTGAAAAGGTTTTTGTTCCGTCCCTGAACCAGCTATTAAAATAGCAACGGCAAAAGTTGCCACGACACCAGTAATTAACGTTAATTTAGATTTTGTCATTACACATTATGATAACTACTTTGTATCACAATTCATAACAACACCTGTGATTAACTTTTCAAACTGGGCGAGTACTCTACTTACTAGTTAACTCCAAATTTTTCTTGATTAGAGATTGAAACTCTGCCAAACCTTGTTTCCAAGCGGCCGGATCATTACCTGGATAGGTGCGACCCCAACTTTCTTCATCTAAATAACTAGCAAACTCGAGTGCTTGTTCAAACTGTGCGCGGGCCTCTTCTCTTCTGCCGGTATTCATAAGTGACAACCCATACATATTGAGCAACCAAGGATTTTGCGGTTCAAAACTTAGACCCTCTTCAAGCAAAGGCACCATTTCTGCAAATTTTCCTTGCGAAAAATACACCCATGACAAATCGGTACGAGTCCATGGGCTTTCTGGTTTATCTTCTAAATGCTTCAAAAAGTTTTCCTCTGCTTTCCGCCAATCTAAAGCGTCGCCGCTTTTACGGGCCTTGTATCCATAGGTCAAACCCCTCATATAGTACACACTTGGTACCTGCTCGCCATAAAGAGCTATTTGCTTATCAAATTTATACAGCGCGCCCGAATAGTTACCTTCCAAAAAATCAATTCGGCCTAGCTGATACCAAACCATCGGATTTTCTGATCCCTCTTCTATGGCTTTTGTATAGTACTGTCGCGCCAACTTTAGATCATACTTTCCGTCTGGAGTGTCGTAAGCGTTGAAGTAATACTCACCGAGCTCAAAAGGGTCAGCAGTCTCTGACAAATCGGGTTGCAAAAAATACCCACTGACTAAAACGACACCGGCGGCTGTTAGTAGTAACCCTACCGTTACAGAAGTGTTACCAAATAACTTCTTAAGCTTTTCGGTTAAAACCTTTTTGTGAAGAAAAATTTTTGTGAGAAACATAATTAGTTAACTATATCAAAGGTTATATTCTATCAAATCAAAAAACTCAGTACTCAGTATTACTTCCCCTTTTACTATACGTCCATCAGGCCCATAAAATTTGCTATTGGCCATATTGTTGGCAGATACCACACTCTTTTTTGTATAAATTGCTTGTGCTCTTATCATCGAATCCAATTGGAAATGCAGTATATGCGGATCATTAAAGCGCGAGTGTGACACGGCATGTAAAACTAACGGACTTTCGCGTAAATCAACTAATCTAGAAAGTCCAAAAACAGACGAACTCTCAAAACAAAACATAAACCCTGGTAAGTCGGCTGGGAATTGTTGATAATCGGTAATTTTGCCGGGTTTATAATTTTGATTCTGCAAAATATGATCGATCTCTCTATCGTGTCCAAAGAGACGTAAAGCCCATATGAATGGGTAACTGATGTATTCTCCTTGCGGAGTCAAAAACTGCTTATCAGTTGTGTAAACCGCACTATCTTCTAAATCATAATAGACGGCCCGAAGGGTCGCGCTATCTTCTTCATCCACACGCATACTATCTACTATTAGTGTGTTGCTATTTATCTTTGAATCTAAAAACGCCAAAGCTTTCTCTTCTCCTCCTAGATAATCAGTCAGGCGGGCATCTTCCGGCAAGAGGATTATGGTTGGCGCGGTTTTGGCCGCCGCCAAAACCGCGCCAACCTCCTCCCTCGCTTTTATCTTCTCTCCTCCTGAAGAATTGAGTAAGCTGGTACTAAATTTTGTATCGATAGCAATAACCTTCTTCCCCATCTCCGACACTGGTGCCGTCGGAAAAACTGCATAAAGAACCAGCAAAGCTGCGATGCCATAACCTGACCAAAAAACTTTTTTAAGCCAAGACCAATTTCTATGCGTCCAAACAAAATAAGTTAGTGTTCCGATAAAGGCAGCGACAAAGGTTAGTCCTTGTACTCCGCCTAAAGACGCAAATGGATAAAACAAAGAAATATTTGCCAAGGCGAGGCCCGCATAGCCATGTCCGATATTGATATTTAAGTATGAACCAGGACCAAGCAAAATAACTGACGCTGTAAATGAACCAAGTATCTCCCCCAAAAGCCAAATCACTGGAAAGACCAGCAAAAAATATTTTTGGTGGTTTCCCCAAACAAAAAACGCCGCGGCTGCAGCCACTACTACGCCGAGCCCCATAGCCGCGGCGGTAGAAAGCCAGTATATGAAGATAAATATAAACTGACTAATCGGACCTAACGATACCCAAGCCATCGGGTACGCCGCCCAGATAAATGAGTACCCTCCTAGACATTTCAATGTGCCGACAAGGAGACCGCCGATGATTACTTCCCGCCAACTGGCAGCTTTGCTAATGGCGTAAATAAACAATACAAAGGCTGGTAAAACCAGCCACCAAAACAACTGACTTACTGAAACAAGTCCGAAAAGCAAACCTGCCAGAAGCCAAACCACCCATCTCATATATGTATATTCTACTCTACTCAGATAAATTCGCCGGTGAGTGATTTTCATTTTATACTGTCTTGTATGGATACAATCTTATATTGGTGCAAACGGATGTTGCCGGTACAGGTGCTCAACCATCTCCGTCCCCCATACCACTTGGCGCTAGCTTGGCTTGGAGACAAACTCTATCACCACCCATCTCGTGAATTGACCGTTATTGCCGTGACAGGCACAAAGGGTAAGTCCACCACCGTGGAGTTAATCAGCGCTATATTATCCACCGCTGGTATAAAGACCGCTTCCCTTTCTACAATCCAATTCAAGATTGGCAATGAAACAAAACCCAATCTCTACAAAATGACCACCCCTGGTCGTTTCTTTGTGCAAAAATTTCTCCGCGACGCAGCGGCGGCAGGTTGTACACACGCTGTGATTGAGATGACATCGGAGGGTGCCAAACAATATCGTCACCGCTTCATTGAACTAGACGCGCTAGTCTTCACGAACCTAACCCCCGAACACATAGAGTCGCACGGCTCTTTCCTGCGATACAAAGAGGCTAAGTTATCGATCGCTAAAGGACTGGAAAAATCTCCCAAACGACCCCGCTACATTGTAGCCAACACTGACGATGAACACGGCGCTGATTTTCTAAAAATTGATACCGAGGAAAAACTGCCGTTTTCTTTGCATTCCTTGGAACTTCACACCTTACACAAAGATGGTATTGGTCTGATTTTTAAAGATGTCGGTGAGGAAATAACCATTCGCGTACCCTTGGTCGGACTCTTCAATGTCTATAACGCGCTAGCTGCTATTACATTAACGAGAGCACTCAATATACCTTGGCGTTCTATCGAAAAAGCTCTTGGTACCCTCCCTCCCGTCAACGGCCGCGTCGAACATTTTTACAGCCCCTCCGGAGCAGGTAAACAGATCACCGCAGTGGTGGACTATGCCCATACTCCTGATTCTTTAGAAAAGCTCTACCAAGCATTCAAGGATGTTTCAAAAGTGTGCGTACTTGGCAATACTGGCGGCGGCCGCGATCGTTGGAAACGCCCAGAAATGGGAGCTATCGCAGACAAATACTGCGATCGAGTGATTCTCACCAACGAAGACCCTTATGATGAAAACCCACGAAAGATATTGGAAGAAATGGCCAATGGTATTACTGACAAATCAAAACTAGACATCATAATGGATCGCCGCCTGGCTATTCGCAACGCGCTAGAAGAGGCTAAGCACGGCGACTACGTGATAATTTCCGGCAAAGGAACCGACCCTTACATCATGGGTCCTAACAATACAAAGAAAAAATGGAGTGACGCCGAAGTGGTGAAAGAAGAACTAGCTGCTCTAGCAAAATAAAGAGGAGTGCAAAATAAAAAAGCGCTGCGTCTAACGCAGCGCTTTTTTATTTTTTATTTAGTTACTAACCCAGTCGTCCAGGTAAACACGAGAAGGATTAAATCCGTTTAGGGGATATGCGCCTATAACTCCCTGCTTCTCATCACTGATCGGGTAAAACTCAATTCTTGGATTAGCAAAAGCGCCATCTACAATGTCTCTAGCAATGACCGCGTAAGACATTCCATCAGGTGAAACCACTGGCCAAGAATAATTCACTGATTGGTTTTCTCGTGAATACAACTTCGTCACATCCATAGTGGCCGACACTTCATAGACACTGATGTTTCCAGTGCCGGGAGTTGTCAAAACCAATTTACGACCATCGGGTGACACCTCGAACATAATGCTGACAACAGCGGAAAACGGTTGTTCACTTTCATCTAAGAAGCTGAGGACACGCTGTTCAGCTCCGATCAATGTATCGTAAGCATAAATTCCGTCAGATCGAAGATATAGGAGTAGGTTACTGTTTGGCATCCAAACTGGGTTGGCTGCATCAGGTATTTCGAGTTGCACTTCCCCACTTTCGTTAGTAAGTAAGACCTTCCAGTTCAAAGTAGAAACCTTTGCCTGTCCATCTAGGTTTTCTCGCGCTATGCTCAGTGCCAGCATTCTAAGATTCGGAGACCAAGACATCGTGCCGTATTGTTCTGGCACACCTCGGGTTACTACCTCCAATGTGTCTGGAAAAATCGCATGCATGACACGCTTAACCACAGTGCTGGTACCAGAAGAATTATCAAAGGCTAAGTCCATGAAGAAAAAATCCTTACTGTTGCTTGATGTAGCAAACTCAACAGCGTTACTAGAAAGGACTTTGAAGCGCTTACTTTCATTCACTACCTTCATATCATTGTTATCAAGGATCAAACTATAAGTCTTCGGTGCAAGCTCACCCGCTTTTTGCATGCCACTGTAAACAAGTCTTCCAGAAAGATTTTCTGTTCCAAGTTTGTTGATACTGATTGACGGCCAGACAAACTGCCATATTCCGTACACACCTAGCACCACCACGATCGCCACTATTGAACCCGCGATAGATGTGAGCGATGGTATTTTTTGTTTTATTAATTCAAACATAGATAATAATTTAACTCTTAAGACAAGCGGAGGCCTTTAAGCAGATTGCGATCTTCTGGGGCTAGGCGTTCCAACCAATTCTTTCCCACAATTGCGGTCGTCTTCGCAGACATACGAGTGTAAAAACCATTAGCGCGTAAGACATAGCGTCTCTTAGTATTGGCTACTTTCGGAGTATCTTTGATTACTAAATCAAGTACATCACCAGGAATTGTGTGGAGGAAAACACCATTCTTCTCCTTCATTTGTTCTGTATAGTCTGCACCAGTTTTGGTGTCTGCAAGTTTTTGTAGTGATAAAGTCTCTATCTTTGGAATGTGAGCAGTGCCCTGGAAAGCAAAGGCAGCGCGCACCTTATGTTTCTTGGTAGCTTTGACACGAAGAGTGAGAAACTCGTCTTTCAGATTAGCAATCACATCTTTTGGAATACGCACTACCTCTTGTGCGGCTTGTACATAACGTGGAAAGAGGGTCTGCAAGTAAGTCTGACCGAAACTATCACCAGCAGAGATGACGAGAGACCTCGTTGGATCACCAATGGTGTAGTCGGCATAGCTATGCGGAACATTAAGCAGTTTGGCCAAGGTGTCAGAATCGGTCTTAGTAATGCCGACAAAGGCGATCGAGGCCAGCATCGCCGCCCCCGCTACTGCCGTCGCGCTACGTTGACCAAGAGCAACACTCTGAATCATAAATCTTTCCAAGCGAGAGAAAGGCACCTGATCGCCAAGAGACCAGTCGCGGAAATGAGAATCAACCAAGACGTAAGTATCCACCGCCGGATCTAGTTGGGCTTTCGACACACGGATAACAAGTTCATCGCCTGCCTGCATGGTTATGCTCTCGCCATCTTTTGGTGTGAGGCTGGTATAAGCACCCTCGACTGCTGTGAAAACATTTTGTTTAGAGTGGTAGTGATGCATCTCCCCTGCTACCGCCTTAGCCTCTTGGGTATCAAAAATATAACTATCCACTAAGTTGCCATCGACTACGTAGTGCTCACTTTCTTTCAAATCGAGCGCTCCAATTTCAAACTTATCTATATATGACTCCTCTGGCTCTAGTTCACGGATCTGCATCTTCAAATTTCCGTCTTTGTCGGTCTTGAGCTGGTCACTAAGCAAATAGGTGTCGCCGCCAATACCCTGTTCGTATTTTTTCAAACCAACTTTGTAATTGGCAAAGACAGTGTTCGGCTTACCAAAAAGAAAATCATTTTCATGCACAAACTTCTCACCATTCCAAACTACTAGGAATGGGGTCGAAGGTTGAGGGGTAACATCGAAACTCACATCATTTAAACCGTCACCGTTGTAATCCACACCATATGTCTCGCCCACAGTCGCTGTAACGTCTGTGCCAGGTATAGTATCTCCTTCTGTTACTGATTGTTGATCTGTACCACCACCACCAGGACCCTCTCCTTCCGCATGTGCCCGAATTGTGTTTAAAGATAAACCCAATAAACCTACTTTACTAAAAAGATCTAGGGGATTTATTTTTTTATTTTTTTTAGTGACCATATCTGTACATTGTACGACAATGTACAGAAAACACTTTTTATTTATGTTGATAAAAGGCCCAACTGAGATTCAGCCGGGCCTTTAGAAAACGTGTCGTGCACGTTGCTATTTCGGAACGATCGTAAAACGGACACATCCCTGGTAGACCTTTCCGGTTTTCGGGTCTTTGTACTTTTTATGGTACCAAGCCACCCTCGTGTTACCGCCGCCGTTCCACACGGTGGCGATCTTGGTGGAACCCTTGAGAGGACCAGAGCGTGCCTGAGATTTGCAGGCTTCGTACGAGCCAGCCTCGGCCGAGACGGCAAAAGCGGTGACGAGGACTAATGCGATTGCAAACAACTTGTTCATCTTTTTGGCCTCCTGGCCTTACTTTAGCCGTGGGTTTTCCCAAGGCTTTCTGTCATCTATTATACACAACTACCGCCAATTGTCAAGCGGTTGAGTTACCCCGCCAACATATGCGGTGGAATAAATAAAAAAAGCCGGAGGCAACCAAACTGGGATAAGGTTGCGCTCCGGCTATATGACGATCGCGGGGATCGTACTGGGGCTGAAACAAAGGCGTCCAAGACCTTTACATTCACCATACACCATCGCTGGAAATATGGCAAGAGATTATGGGTATGTAGGGCGAGCAATAGCCCGCCCTACACCCGAGAAGTTCTTTTCCACAACTAGATGTTGTAGTAAGCGACCTTCTCTATCTCGTCGATTACGGGGAGTTCATTCGTCGGCGCGGCCGACATGTCTCCCTCTTCCTCGATACACACTCTTTGTCCCTCATCTAGATCAAAGCATTTGAGAGGCTCTGCCTCTGCCTTGCCCGACGATAGTTGAAGAACGAGTGCTATTGCGAGGAGTATCGTTGTCATTGGACTATCCTTTTGTTTACCGTGCCGCCCAGTGCGACATGGCCTGAATACAGTAACACATTTTTGGGGAAAAAGCAAAGGCCGGTGCGCGTAGCGCTCCGGCCTGAATAGTAACTTGCCCTTAATCTTCGTGTTCAATCCCGCCGAGCTGCCAATCTTCCATGTCATCGAGGAAGCCGGCTTTGGCATTGTGTTCGATCTGCTTGAAACATTTCCCGCCGAAGGCGATCTCTGGATCAACGCCAGCGGCTTGTCTCAGGAGTTCTTCATGGGCTGTCTGATAGTTGACCGTGCTTGCACCCATGAAAATCCAAGTTGTATTTTTCTTCTTGCACCATCTGGCGACGGACCAGCCGTTGTCGGCGATTGATATAACAATGCATCCCCGCTTCGTATATCTCTCACAACGGCGCTGTGCAATCTGCTCGGCGAGAGCACGACTGCTCTTGTTGTGCGCTTCGCCGAACTTGCCGTCGATTGAAGCGCTGAGTGCCCCCCAGCTTTTCGGTAGTGCTGCGGCTTTGAGGGAAAGCCATTGATGATACTCGAGAATACCAGTTTCAGGTTGCCCCGTGTTGGACTGGAGTTTGCGAATCGCTTTCTCTGTCTTTGGACCATAGTTTCCATCGACAACGACGTCGTATCCATGGTTGTAGAATATTTCTTGTACTGTTTCGACGTCGTCCAACGTGCCACGATCCAAGAAAAATACGCCCGTGCGCGCCGCCATACCGAAGAGATCGAAATCTTCTTCAGCCTTAGCCTTGGGACTGATGACCAAGGCGACGAGGAAGAAAACCGCGAGTACCAGTACCTTTACAAAGATCGACATCTTCTACTCTCCCTTTTTGGAGTTGTTACCTAACCAAGTAATACCACTTTAAAATAAATTTGTCTAAAGGAGCATCCAGCGGGTGGATGAGAGAGGGGTGGAGGTGATGGTGGAGTAATCTACTTAAACAAAACAATACCGGCGGTCACAGAGACATTGAGAGATTCTTTTGATCCGTGCATTGGGATTTCTACAACTGTATCAACGGCCTCGAGAAAAGCTGTACTTACCCCATCGATCTCGTTACCAAATACATAAACGACCTTTTCGGGTAAAACAAAATCCTGCAAAAAGATTGATCTTGGAGTTTGTTCGATTGCGACTATTTGAAAACCCTCTGACCGAAGCCGCGTCAGCAAAACTGGCACGGCTTCGTTATCGATATGTTCCCACCCCACGGTTTCAGTCGCACCGAGTGAGGTCTTTGAAATTTCCGGCGACACACGGCCGAAGCGATCGCGCGGTGTTGGTGTATAACCAACGAGATAAATTTTGGACACCCCTGCCCCATCGGCAGTACGAAAGATTGAGCCGACATTATGAGCACTACGAATATTGTCGAGGATGACTATTTTTTGCATAAATTAATCCGAGGATACTAGCACAAAATTTGTTTGGGAACCGCAGCTAAAAGTAGGTCCGGCCACTAGGAGATCTCCCTTACAGGGCAGTATGGGTTGTCGCTATTTTGTTTCTCTTCGTTCACAAAATACCTGGCAACCCCTTCGATCCCTGACAGACATCCGCCCACCAGGGTATCTCTCCTACGGAGCAGTACACCTTTTGGATATTTTGTTCAGCTTCGCTTCCAAAATATCTCAAAAGGTTTTCGATCCCTGACGCAACAGTCCCCCAGACTGTTGCTGTGGGCGGACGAACAAAAACGGCACGCTTACGCGTGCTCGTTTTTGTACTCGTCCGCCCACCAGGGATCGAACCTGGGACCTTGTCCTTAAAAGGGACCTGCTCTACCAGCTGAGCTATAGGCGGGATGGGCACACTATACCCGCGTCTAGTGCATTTTTCAATGCTTCAAACACGGAGAAGCCATCGTTCAATGGCCAAATCCAGATCCAATCCTCCCAAACGACTCTGATGATAGGTATCGAGTAATACATGAGACAACGTCTCCGTTTCATCTGCCTTAAATTTAAGGAGAGCACGCTTCGCTTTTTGATACGGATAATCTTTCATCCCTGCCTCTTCGGCGCTCTTGGTTAAGGCCGCCAAACGTAGCGACTTCAACTGCCACCATAGAATACCCACCAACTCTTCAGTCGCAATACCAGATAGGCGTGCTTCATTCCAAATCAGCCAGAGTGACTTGCGGTCGCGCCTTGCCAAAGCGTCGGCAAGCGCAAAAGTATTAAAACGTGTGGCCGCCCCCGCTTTGCTCTCCTCTACCTCCGCGTGCTTACTCCACAGTTTTTTCTCATCGGCCAATAACGCCCCTTCGATCACCACAAAGTGATGCTGGGATTTTGCCAACACGGCAAGGTTTTCAGTGACTTCCGCAGACATCTCTTTATCCATAGAAGGCATATCTATAAGGCATGCCATTTCTCCGCCAAAAAGCGACACCTTTACCGCCGCTTCGGTGATCTTGCCCGACTCATAATTGTCGCTATCGATTGCCTCGATCGACAATCCTTGCTCACGTAACTGTTCAACAAAACTAAGCGCTTGTTGTCGCACTTTGATTTGGTCGTTACCACAGAACACTTTAAGCATAAGTTTTAATTTGAGATTTCAACTTTTTTCATTTCCGCCCAATTGTCGCCCAGTTTGGCTTCAACATTAATCGGCACACCCTTAGTATCTTTATCTTTCAAAACTTCGCTCATTATTCTTGCTAGTTCTGGGACAACTTCCTCAACTAAATCTTCTTTAATTTCAAAAACTAATTCGTCGTGCACTTGAAGCAGCATTTTTACATCACCTTCTAGTTTGTGCTTTGTAATATATTGATCAAGCGCAAGAAGTGCTAGACGAAGCAAGTCACCCTCAGTACCTTGAATCGGTGCATTGATCGCCATTCTCTCTGCGCTAGCGCGAAGCATTGGTGCATACGAAGTAATACCAGGGAAATAACGACGACGACCAAACATCGTTTCCGTGTAACCATTTTTTCTAGCAAAAGCTTTTGTCTCTTCGAGATACTCTGCCAAACGAGTGAAGGTATTGAAATAGGCGTTTAAGAATTCTTGAGCCTCCTCTCGTGAGGTGCCCTCTCCCAAGTTTTGACGAAGGGCATTTACTCCCATTCCATACAGTATGCCGAAGTTTATGACCTTGGCAGCCCGACGTTGATCTGTCGTTACACTGTCCGGCGCAACACCAAACACCCGCACTGCCACGCCGCGGTGAACATCTTCTCCACGTTTGAAGATATCGATCAGTCTCTCGTCATCAGAGAGAATTGCTGCCAGACGAAGTTCAATTTGTGAATAGTCTATCGAGACCAACTTGTATCCGCTTGATGCCACAAAGGCGTGCCTAACCTTCTGTCCTTCTTCTGTTCGAATCGGGATGTTTTGGAGATTAGGATCGCGTGAACCAATCCGGCCAGTCACTGTACCAGTCGGTAAAAAGGTAGTACGCAGGCGGCCATCCTCCCCCACCATTTTCGGTAGGTTATCGACATAAGTTGAAACGAGTTTTGATAGCTCACGATAACGCAGTAGTTCACTAATGATCGGGTGACTATCGAGCATCTGTGAAAGTTCACTCTCGCGAGTGGAGCGCGCGCCAGTGGCAGTCTTTTTTGCGCGCGCCGGCGAAAGACCGAGCTTATCGTAAATCACAACGCCCAGTTGTTTCGGTGAATTTATGTTGAACTCTTCCCCGGCCAACTTAAAAATATTTTTCTGAAGTGCCGCTAACTCAGTATGAAATGAGTCAGACAATTCTTTTAAGTAATCAACATCAAGCCTAATGCCAGTTGCATTCATCTTGTCGATGACTGGTAAGAGCGGCTTATCAATCAAAGCAAACACGTCCCACAGACCTTGGTCTTTGAGTGCTTCTTCTAACTTTTTTACTATGTCCGACCAGGTAGTAGTACCGAAGAACGAACGACCATAATCAATGATGTCTTCGTAGGTGGGATTAGTGCGATCACTTTCAAGGAGCCACAACATAACTGCCGCTTCCGCTATTTGCGACTGCGAAACATCGCCGCTAGATTGGACATCTTCCTTTATGTTCATGAGTTGTTTGAAACGGGCAGTTGGTGAACGAAAGCCAAGTTCACTCATCAGAGCTAGCGCGGCACCCGTGTCCACCCCATCGCGCCATGGTTGCTCTGACAATTCAAACTCAATCGGTGCGTCGGTGCGGATAGTAGCCAACATTTTAGAAAAATGTGCGTCTTCTTCGTGTGCTGCAACTTTATCTACAAAACGTTTCTGCACTCCAGAACGTTTGGCGACCCCCTCCGTGCCGTATTTTTTGATCGCTATATAAATCTTCTCGATCGTGCCGAATGTTCCAACCAGTTTAAGCGCACTTCCCTCGCCCACACCAGGGACGCCCGGGATGTTATCCGAAGCGTCACCCCGTAAACCTTTGAAGTCGATAGTGAGCACGGGTGCGAAACCAAATTTTTGCTTAACTGCCTTCTCGTCGAACATTACCACTTCGGCACCTTTACGTTGTGTAAACACCCGTACCCGCTCCCCTTCTATTAGTTGCAGCGTGTCCATATCGCCCGAAGCGATGATGATATCTAGATCCTTTTCTTTTTCCAATTTCTTCACTATCGTGCCGAGCATATCATCAGCCTCAAAACCCGGATGTTCGTAAATCGGAATATTTAAAACCCTGAGCAGATCGCGTGAGCGTTCTATCTGATCAATGAGTGAGTCATCGGTCTTGGCGCGTTTGGCTTTGTAACCTTCAAACGCCTGATGTCGGTAAGTCGGCTCCGGTAGGTCGTAACAAGCGACAACAAAGTCCGGCTTTAAGTCTTCAATGATCTTAATGAGGATTGATACCATTCCAAAGAGTGCGCCGGTCGGCTCACCTTTAGGAGAAGTAAATTCCGGCAATGCATGATAAGCGCGGTGCAAAATAGCATGCGCGTCGAGGAGGACTAAAGTTTTTTTATCCTTGCTTTTCATTCCAGTGTTAGAGAGCGATGGTTGTCTGAATCAATAGCAAACTGCAAATTCTGCGTCGAAGGCGGTAGCAGATCAGCTACTCTCTCTGCCCACTCGATACATATAATAGTATCGCCGCGGGACAACTCCTCAGCAAAACCCAAGACTGTCAGCTCATCAGCACTCTCCAAACGATAAGCATCAATGTGTACCAAGGTAGAAAATTGCTTATCGGTCGTCTGATACTTCTTCATTATCACAAAGGTAGGACTAGTGACTGACTCACTTACTCCTAAGTGTTTAGCCAGAATTTGAACGAAAGTGGTTTTACCCGCACCAAGATCGCCATGAAGAGCGAGCACCATTGCGGCCGGCGGAGCCGGCCGCGGCGCCACTGCCAAGCCTTGTAGTATTTCCTTGGCTGCCTGCTCCAGATCGGAGAGATCAGTGATGTCCCACTGTCGGTCTTTCATCCGACCATCCTACCATTTCCACATCTCCTTGCACTTCTCCCATAACAACGCTTTCAACTTTAAGCTTTCAACTTTAAACTAGACATATGTTGAAGTTTGATGAACACGTACTAGAAGGCCGCCGCTACCAGGAGTTTCGACAGAGTGAAGAAGAGAGTCTGGTCAAGGCTTTGGCCGGCAAGCAAGGTTACAGCTATGTGAACTTGCGCGGTATTTCGATAAACCCGTCCGCACTGACCCTGCTCACTGAAGAAAGGGCCCGCGAAACGGGAGCGGTACTCTTTGAGCGAAACAATAAAAAACTTTCTGTTGCTGTTCGTAATCCAAATGACGAAAAAGTTATTGCCCTTATTCACGAGTTAGAGAACGCCTGGCAACTTTCTATCTTTATGTGTTCGGAAGCCAGCCTTGAGCACGCCTGGGAACGTTATGCCGACCAACGCCAAACTACCGAAGTGAAAAAAGGTATCTTGGATATTGACCCGGCTGAGATCGACAAGCTAATGAAAAGCCTTGCTACCATGGAACAGGTGGCGAAACACGTCAGTGAGATCCGCACTTTGAATCCGGCACGGCGAGTAAGCGCTACTTTAGAAACACTCTTTGCTGGTGCCCTTGGCCTCGGAGCTTCTGACATACACATCGAACCGGCACCGATAAAAGTCCGTGTGCGTTTTCGCTTAGACGGAGTGTTGCACGATGTGGTTGAGCTAGAACGAGCTGTCTATGATCGCCTGATTGCCCGCATCAAACTACTGGCTGGACTAATTCTCAATATTAAAAACGAGGCGCAAGACGGACGTTTCACTTTCGACAGCAGTCAAAAAGTAATCGAGGTTCGTACTTCTGTCATACCTGGGAGTTCTGGAGAAAGCGCTGTGATGCGTCTCCTTGATCCGTCAGTCGCCAGCTTCAATATGGATCAACTGGGACTCAATCCAATAATGTACAAAGTGATGACAGAGGAACTCAAGCGTCCAAACGGAATGATAATCACCACCGGTCCTACCGGTAGTGGTAAGACGACGGCGCTGTACGCCTTTCTGCGACAGGCTCACACCCCAGAAGTAAAGGTGATCACCATCGAAGATCCAGTTGAATATAAAGTCGAAGGTATCGTACAGACACAAGTTGAAGATGACTATACTTTTGCTTCAGGCCTACGCTCCATCCTACGCCAAGACCCCGACATTATTATGGTCGGTGAGATCCGTGATAATGAAGTGGCTGAGACCGCAGTGCACGCGGCTCAGACAGGTCACTTGGTTTTCACCACCTTACATACCAACAATGCGGCCGGTGCTTTCCCTCGTCTTATAGACCTTGGTGTGGATTCGCGAATGATCGGTAGCGCGGCCAATATTATTCTGGCGCAACGTTTGGTACGTAGGTTGTGTGAAAAGTGTAAGCGACAGCGCCCCGCCACGGCTGAAGAAAGTACTCTTATAAAACGCATCCTAGCTGGACACCCTAGCCCGCCCGCCAATCTTGAACAGATTAATATTTTTGAAGCAGTCGGCTGTGAAGTCTGCGGTGGTACTGGATACAAGGGCCGCCAAGGTATCTTTGAAGCAATCAAGCTTGACCCTGCGGTTGAGGAGGTAGTGATTCGTGACCCTCGCGAACACATTATTGTGGAAGCCGCACGCCCACAGGGTATTCCTCTGATGTCTGAAGACGGTATGGAAAAGGTACTTTCTGGCATCACTTCTCTTGACGAACTCGAGAGAGTTGTTGATCTAACTAAGATTAGAGGTTAGAACACGCGATCGTGTAGCGTTCAATACGAACACTGCCACGGACATGATATAGTCCGTGGCAGTATAGAGGAGTTCGAGAATATAGTTCTCTAAGCAAGCTTTCAAAATAAAAGTGATCGTTGCGCTAAGGTGCTACCCAGCGAGCTCACTCGATGGTAAGGACCAGGAAGTCCTCGCAACATCAACCAATTGCTTAGAGAGCTATCGTCTCGAACACGTCTTAAAATTTAGTAAAAAAATAGCCGCCTGCAACGAGATCGTTGCGGCGCTTTTTGTTTCAAACTTTTCTAAGAACTCTAACATCTTAGCATATTTGAGGAATTTGTCAAGTCGTCGTCACTATCGGTCTAATGGGGGGTTTTCGGTATAATGACGGGATGGCAAATGGCTTCAGTAAAGAAGGCGCGGGTAATCTGGATCAGACTCTGCGGCCGCAGAGTTGGGAAGAGTATATTGGACAGGCAAAAACTAAAGAAAACCTGCGCATCTTGCTCACCGCCGCGCGCGAACGCGGCCACTCAGCCGAGCATATTTTGCTTTATGGCCCACCTGGTCTTGGCAAGACCACCTTGGCTCACCTTATCGCCAAAACACTTGGCACCAATATGCGTATCACTTCTGGCCCAGCGATTGAGCGGGTCGGCGACTTGGCTGCCATTCTGACCAACCTCTCCCCTGGCGATGTTTTGTTCATCGACGAGATCCACCGACTTTCCAAGACGATTGAGGAAGTTCTCTATCCAGCAATGGAGTCCGGCGTTTTAGATATCATCATTGGTAAGGGCCCGTCGGCGCGTACTGTTCAACTTGAGCTGCCACCTTTTACTCTAGTGGCCGCAACTACCCGCATTTCCCTTCTCTCTTCTCCGCTACGCTCTCGTTTCTCTGGCGGCACCTTCCGGCTCGACTTTTATAATGAAGCAGAGCTTGAGGCGATTCTCACTCGGTCAGCTAAATTACTCGGTGTAGAAGCTGACAGCGACGTGTTTGAAGACATCGCCAAGCGTTGTCGCGCCACTCCACGTGTTGCCAACTACCTTCTGAAACGTTGTCGCGATATGGCACAGCTAGAAAACGTGCCATTGTCGCGCGACATCGTCGAGCGCACCTTTGGACTTCTGGATGTAGATAACCTAGGCCTCAACAAATCAGATCGTGCGGTACTGGAAGTAATTATTGGTAAATTTGGCGGTGGGCCAGTGGGCCTCAACACCATTGCGGCCGCGACCGGTGAAGAAGAGTCCACTATTGAAGAAGTGATTGAACCTTATCTCATTCGTCTCGGCCTTTTGGAGCGCACCCCCCGCGGCCGTGTGGCTAGCGCAAGTGCGTATTCTCATATTAACGATTCATAATCTAAATTTCATGTCTGGTCACAATAAGTGGAGCAAAATCAAACACAAGAAAGCGGCAACTGATGCGGTAAAGAGTCGGGTGTTTTCAAAACACTCGGCTTTGATAGCCATGGAATCACGCAATGCCAAGGGCGACGTGAATTCACCTGGCCTTGCCGCAGTGATCGAGCGTGCCAAGAAGGACTCGATGCCAAAAGACAACATTGATCGCGCGGTTGCCAAAGGTGCCGGTGCCGGCGGTGAGTCATTGCAGGAAGTTATCTTCGAAGCGTTTGGACCAGGTGGAGTCGGAATAATTATTACTGCTGTTACAGACAACAACAACCGCACCTCACAAGAGATCAGACATACTTTTACAAAGGCTGGCTACCAACTAGGTACACCCGGAACGGCTATGTGGGCGTTTGGCAAGACTGCTGAAGGTTATATTCCTCAGAGTCCGGTTGAGTTGTCGGAAGACGACGGGGAGAAACTAGCGGAGTTGATCGAGGCGATTGAAGAACAGGGCGACGTGCAGGATATCTATACCACCGCCGACACTCCTGATAGTGCTAGCGAATAAATTATGCGCATCATCGGCATTGACCCCGGATATGATCGCCTCGGTGTGGCGGTGATGGAAAAACAAGATGGAAAAGAAACCTTGATTTTTTCCACCTGTCTTCAATCTGACCGCAACAGTTCAATCGCTGACCGAATCGAGAAACTTGGTAATCAGCTAGTTGAGATACTTGCCACCTATCAACCAAATCAACTGGCAATCGAAAAACTTTTCTTCAATCAAAACCGCACCACCGCTATCGCCGTGGCAGAAATGCGCGGAGTTGTTATCTATCTGGCCAAATGTCATAACTGTACAGTGACTGAATTTGGACCCCAAGAAATAAAAGTGGCGGTAACTGGCTATGGTAAAAGTGACAAGCGGGCAGTGGCGGAAATGCTACCTCGTTTGGTAAAAAATCTACCCGCCACTGCCCTTGACGACGAGTACGATGCCATTGCTATTGCGCTCACCGGCCTTGTCTCTGCATCTTTTACCCCCTAGGGGACTTGCACATAAACTGGATTACGATAAAATCCATTTTCAATAGAAATAAATTTCAATTCCGAACGAATATGATCTCTTTGCATACCAACCGTAATGACGATGAAGAAGTTGAGGAGGAAGACGCTGAGGGCGTAGCTGGTTTGGACGATGCAATACTGGATGAAATAACTGATGACGCTCCCGTCGAGGAACCCGAGGGCTTTGGGCATATTAAAGAAGATATTGGAGAAGTTGAGGAGGAGGAAGAAGAGGAAAAGACCGACGAGGAACTTGAAGAAGACGCCGAAGATGTTGATTACGATTCATTTGACGACGAGGACCACTTGTAAGAAGCAGATGGACAAACGGCCGGCACCTAAAGGTGCCGGCCGTTTGTTTTTAAGCGACTTACTTAATTAAGAGCCAATCTTAATTTCTACACTGTTCATCTTTCGTTTGCCGCGCTGGAGAACTCCATTTTTTACCAAGGCCGCTACATCTTCAATCCGCTCGCCATCAATAGTCACCGCCCCACTTTCAATAAATTCTCGAGCTTCTCTTTTGCTTGATGCCAGACCGGTAGCAATTAATACATCAACCAAATTGTCACTTGAGTTTGCCTGATAGACGGGTGTCTCCAACACCACATCTTCTCCGTGCACAAAGCGTGTTACCTCATCAGCCAGGCGCTTCTGCGCCAACCTACCGCTCCGGTCGTTATCAAACTCTCCCTTAATCGCTTCGATCTCTTCAAGTGAGAGCAGGGTGTAGATTTTTAGGTAATCAATCGCCTTTTCATCATCTACGTTCAACCAAAATTGATGAAACTGATACGGCGTGGTTTTCTCCGCATTAAGCCAAATGGCGTTGCCCTCACTCTTGCCAAACTTGCGACCGGTGGAGTCTGTAATGAGCGGAGTCGATAGCGCAAATACTTCCTTACCATCCTTCTTGCGAATCAGATCCACACCAGAGAGGATGTTAGTCCACTGATCACTACCACCAATTTGAAGATCGCAACCGTAACGCTGATTGAGCTCGCGGTAATCATAAGCCTGCAGCAATGAATAAGTGAACTCCGTGTAGGAAATACTATCGTCAGGATTATCAAGGCGGCGGCGAATCAGATCTCTCTTAACCAGTTCGTTCACTGTAAAGTGCTTGCCCACATCACGCAAAAAATCGAGCAGCAGGACAGAATGAAGCCATTCGGAATTATTCACCATTACAAATTCGGCACGCTGACCAAGCAGTCCACTGAGCTGACTCTTGAGAGCAACAGCATTCGCATCGACTACATCCTCAGTCAGAAGTGGTCGTTCGCCTTTTTCTTTTGGGTCACCGATCAATCCTGTACCACCACCAACAAGAAGGATTATCTTATGTCCAGCATCAGCCAGCCTTTTTAATAAGACCACCCATGACAAGTGACCGACATGCAAAGAGTCGGCAGTCGGATCAGTACCAATGTAGATGGTTCTTTTTTCACCAAAAATCTTTTCCGGGTCAGCAGAATTATGTTCTATCAAACCACGTTCCTTCAATTCTTTTACTAAATCCATAGAGAAAATATATTGTATATGTGGTATATAGTACCCTCGCAGACAGGCATAAAAGCCACAAAACGGCCTATATGTCATATACTATATACTAATAATTCGTATTATGAGAGACCGACGAAAATTTAACAAAAAGTGGCGCGGCTGGGCTATTGACGGCCTGATCGTGACCCTAGTTATCGGCTTTTTTAGTGCCGGGGCACTTTTAGTGTTTATCTCCACTTTAGATCTACCCGATCTTTCTGCCTTCGAACAACGCCGCATCCTGCAATCAACCAAGATCTATGATCGCACCGGCGAAGTGGTGCTTTACGACCTAAACCAAGACGTGAAGCGCACAGCTATTCCGTATGAACGAATCTCTCATTATATTAAAAACGCAACCGTAGCAATTGAGGACGACACTTTCTTTCAACATCATGGAATAAGACCGCTTTCTATCCTGCGCGCCATGATCTACAACGTGCAGGGCGGTAACCTGCGTGGCCAAGGCGGTTCCACCATCACTCAACAAGTGATCAAGAACGCCCTCCTCTCCCCTGAAAAGGCCTACGTTAGAAAACTTAAAGAAGTTATTCTGGCGCTTCGTTTGGAACAAGTGATGACAAAAGAAGAAATTCTACACACCTATCTTAACGAATCACCTTACGGCGGCACCATTTATGGTGTAGAGGAAGCGAGTCGTGCTTTCTTCAATAAGTCCGCCACTGATGTGACTTTGGCTGAAGCCGCTTACTTGGCCGCCCTGCCGCAGAGACCCACCTATTTCTCACCATACGGAAATCACCGCGATGCACTCGACCAAAGACAGAAGCGAGTCTTGGCAGAAATGCGCAAACTAGATTTTATCTCTGAAGAAGAGTACCAAACAGCGATTGCTGAGAAGGTGGAATTTTCCGCCTCAGCCAATACCGGTATTCGTGCTCCGCACTTTGTGATGTACGTCCGCGAACAACTTGTTGAACGCTACGGTGAGGAAGACCTATCAACCAAAGGCCTAAAGGTCATAACTACTCTTGATTACGAACTACAAGAAGAAGCTGAAAAGATAATCAAGGAATACGCTCTCGCGAACGAAAAGAAATTCAACGCTTCTAATGCCGGCATGGTTGCCATGGATCCAAAAACCGGCGACATCCTAACCATGGTTGGCTCACGCGACTACTTCGACAAGGCCGTAGATGGTAACTACAACATCACCCTTGCAATGCGCCAACCGGGATCGTCTATCAAGCCATTCATCTACGCCAAAGCCTTTGAAGAGGGCTACACACCAGCCACCACCCTGTTCGACGTTCAGACACAGTTTTCTACTACCTGTTCACCTGACAACTTCACCTCTGATGACGGATGTTACTCGCCACAAAACTATGACAATCGTTTCCGTGGACCGGTGTCTATGCGAAACGCATTGGCGCAATCCTTAAACATTCCAGCAGTTAAAACACTCTACCTGGCTGGCATTCAAGACGCGATCAAACTAGCCCGCGATGCTGGACTTTCTACCCTAACCGACTGGAGACGATATGGTCTTACTCTGGTACTGGGAGGCGGTGAGGTGAAACTAATCGACATGGTAGGCGCTTATAGCGTTCTCGCTAACGAAGGTGTTAAGAAACCAACCCGCAGTATTTTACGAATTGAAGATATTCAAGGTAATGTCCTAGAGAAAGTTGAAGATGAAGCGCCAGAAGGTTCACGAATAATGGATCGTGAAGCTGCCCTCCAAGTATCCGATGTGCTTTCTGACAACGTTGCCCGCACACCGCTTTATGGCGCCAGTTCCCTACTCTACTTTGGAGATCGAGATGTAGCCGCCAAGACCGGTACCACCAACGACAAGCGTGACGCTTGGATCTTCGGCTATACGCCAAATCTAGTTGTCGGTGCTTGGGCCGGTAACAACGACAACCGGTCAATGACTGAAATATCCGGACTCATCGTTTCTCCGCTTTGGCGCGCCTTTATGGACAAAGCCTTAGCCAAGGTTGATAACGAGAGCTTTGCCGAACCAGCCGCCATTCCAAATGACATAAAGCCGGTTTTGCGATCAAACGGTTACTTCGTTGACACTACCAGCTTATTGTCTGAGCTGGGTGGCAACACAGACTCCACAGAGCTTCTCCAAGCCATCTATCAAAACACCCACTCTATCCTTCACTATGTAAACAAGGATGACCCTCGTGGTCCTTACCCTACCAACCCAGCAAGTGACCCACAATACAATCTCTGGGAGTACGGTGTTGGAGTTTGGAAAAGCACACAATTTGGCAATCTGGTGGGTGCTGCAGCTGAAAACAACAACCAGACCGATCCCCCACAAGAAGGTGAACCAGTTGGTAACAGACAAAACTAGAACTCTAAAATTGAAATCAAAAAGCCCAATCCTTCGGATTGGGCTTTTTGATTAGATAATATGTTTAGGCACACTCTTCTCGCCTAAGCGACCCTTCAAATGGTCAAAGACCTCCTGCTCGCGTTTCTTTATCTCTGAACGCAAGACACCCAGACCAACAATCGACAAAGTTTTGGTGGTTGGATTATAACGAATCTTTTCTCGGCTGATTTTGAGATCAAACAGATCTGCCACAACTTCAACAAAAGCATCCACCACACTCGCCTCAGGAGCCACGAGTCGTTCCCTGTATTTATCAAACAGTGATGAGAGCTTTTTTAATTCGCCGCGAGTCATAACTTTAAAATTACTCTAAAATCTTCCAGAACGAAGCTGTGGACTGAAACGAGACGCCGAGCTGTATGTTGATATACAGTGAGGAGTCGAGTAAAGGAACAGCGAATTATGGATGGAAAAGACCGATTGGAAATTATTTGTTCATCGGCATTACTAGGTATCGGACTGACATATCATTCACCCCCTTAATAACCATCGGTCGTCCAATACCGGAAAGATGGATAACGATACTGTCGTCGCTAAGGTGTGGTAAAGCTTCAGAGATGTAGCGCTGATTAAAGTTTAACGAGAGATCCTCACCATCGGTAGAGGCCCTGATAGATTCAGTCGTGTTACCAACATCATTATTCCCCGCAGACACTGTTACCGAATCCTTGTTGAAGCTAAGTCCTACTTGGAAAAACTTGTTCAAAAATATATTTGTCTTCTTGAAGGCGTGCAACAAGTCTTCTTTGAGGAGAGTGGTGTGGGTCGAATACTCCTTTGGAATAATCTGTTCATAATCAGGAAAAGTACCAGCCACCAACCGCGAGGTGATGGTGACACCGCTTTCAAACTCTAAAGCTAGTTGGTGGTCATTCACCTTCATTCGCGGGTCACCTCCCACAACATCACAAACTCGAGCAATCTCTAGTGCGTTTTTTTGTGGAATCAGAATAGCATCGTCTAGCACAACACTTTTTTGTGGTACGGTCTTTTCAAACAAACGAAAAGAGTCAGTAGAAACAAAGGTTAGAGTATGTTCTTTTTTCTGAAAAACATTAACACTGCCGAGTTCCGGCTTGATTGAAGACAAAGAGGCGGCAAAAGCTGTGGACTTGATACCCAGACTGAACAAAGCCCCGTTTATAACCTGCCCCGTTCCAGACACTTGCGGAATGGATGGAAACTCTTCATGGGGAATACTTTTTATCTGTGTCTTTGAGCCATTACCGTCAACCTCCAGGCTGTTTTCTGTAAAACGTAGGGATATGGACTTCTGGTTAATAAGATTCACTGTCTGTAAAAGAATTGATGCCGGAACAGCCACCTTTCCAACCTCCCCAACCTCAGCATCCAAAACAGCCTCAATTGCTATCTCGAGATTAGTAGCACGCAAAACAACTTTATTGTCTTCCCTAGCTTCGATCAACACACACTGTAAAACCGGTAGGGTTATGTGTTTGGTACTGATTCGCCCCACCAACTCCAGTAAATTATAAAAACCATCCCGGTTCAGAGTCACTTTCATAATGGCAATTATAGCATCGTGAAGTCCTGTTGGTAGTTGGCGGTTTCTTTTTTCTATTACCCAACTAAGCTCTTATTATTAGCCCTGTGGATTGGTGGATAGTCTATTATGGGTTGATAAATAACGGTTTTTTAGAGGTGGTTCCAAAATGTTACTGGGGATAATGCCCAGCATTGGTGGGTATTAGTGAGGGTTTATTCAACAGAATTAGTCCCAATGTGTTTAATTTAACCTGCTATCAACAACTTGTTTGGTGGATAAGTGGATAGTTTTACCTGATCTTTTCAACACCTTTTCAACAGATTAAATAAAAGAAAACCGCCGCGTTAGACGCGGCGGTTTTCTTGTTGTTGCTCAGATTATTTTAGTAGTGCTCGGAGTTGTGTCACCTCTTCTTCTAGAGAACTGTCTCTTTGAAGTTCGGCTTTTATCTTTTCGCAGGAGTGGATCACTGTGGTGTGGTCACGACCGCCTAGTTTTTGACCGATAGTTGGATAGGAAACCGCGAAGTCTTCACGCAGAATGTACATAATAAGCTGACGTGGTTTCACAACCTCTTTGCGGCGGGTCTTTTCGTAGATACTGGCAGGATCGATGCTGAAGTATTGCGCCACCTTATCAACTACGTCGGATACTGCTAGGTTACGGCGGGGCTTGGCACTGTTTTTAATTATTACCTGAACTTCTGACAGAGATAGTATTCGGCCCAGGAGTTGCGATTGGCACATGATCGAGTTGAGGGCACCTTCGAGTTCACGGATGTTTCCGTTGATCGACTCAGCTAGGTGGTCAACCACCTCGTCAGAAAGGGTGATGTTGTTCTGGGCCGCTTTGGCACGCAAGATAGCGGCGCGGGATTCTAGGTCTGGTGCTGGAATATCAACGATCATACCAGCCGCAAAGCGTGAGCGTAGGCGTTCCTCCATTCCAGATAGCAAAGACGGGTGAATATCACTCGAAAACACAATCTGTTTGTTGTTGTCATGCATTGTGTTGAAGAGGTGGAAAAGTTCTTCTTGCGTCTTTTCTTTGCTGTTTAGGAATTGCACGTCGTCCATTATCAATACGTCGTACTGACGGTATTTGTCTTTGAAACTATTGGCGGTTCCACTCTGAAGAGAGTTGAAGTAGTCAACCGTAAATCGTTCAGCGGTCACATAGAACACTTTGGCACCAGAACGCTTAAGGTGATTCCCTACTGCTTGTATGAGGTGGGTCTTGCCGTGGCCAGTCTTACCGTAAATAAATAGCGGATTGTAGGTTATGCCGGGGCGTTCGCTGACGGTCTTGGCGGCGGTGTGTGCCAGCGCGTTGAAAGGCCCGATGATAAAAGTATCAAACGAATAACGAGGGTTTAGGTTGTCGCTTTTGTTGATGTAGTACTCTTCAAGTGGAAGAGACGCATTGATGCTCTGCTGCCTGTTCTCTTGGCGTTTTTCGGTACGACTAACCACAGCGTACTCGATACCTCTAATAAACGTTGCTTGGTCGCGCAGAACCTTCAGAATCATCGATTGGAACTTGTCACGCAACCAGTCTCTTACGAATACACTCGGCACACCGAGCGTTATAGTGCCGTCTTCGATAGAAACTATACGAGTGTCCCTGAACCAAGTCTTGAAGTTGGCTGGTGTGATGGAGAGTTCGATATTAACCAAAGCATCATCCCAGAGTTTTTTTATGTCTATCTCTGTTGTACCGATAAACCCGTTGTTAATCGCAGATGAGGTTTGATTCATATCCATTACAACCACTTACGTGATAACGTGACCTGAATTATACCCCTCTCACTCTGCGTGTAAACTTTTGCGTCATTCTTCTAAATAACAAACCGCCGCGCAAGTCCCTGCCGTCAATTGTGTATAACTTGGGGATAAGTACCTGGCGGTTGATTTTGCCCCAAGTTAGTGTATATTGTTCAACAACAATTCATATTTATGCCGAAAAGAACCTATCAACCAAGCAAGAAGAAGCGAATGACCACTCACGGCTTCCTTGCCCGAACAAATAGCACAAAGGGTCCAAAAGTGCTTCAAGCACGTCGCCGCAAGGGACGCGCTCAACTTGCCGTCAAACCTAGCAAGTAGAAGTGGAAAATATAAAGTAGGATAGCGCTGATTATCTACTTCTACTTACTACTTTTCGCCCGCTACTTCCTTATTTATGTTGAAGAAAAAAGAACGATTGACTAAGAAAGAGTTCGATCGTTTTTTTTCGTCCGGACGACGTTTTCATTCTCCCCTCTTTACCCTGATATACAATAAAGAAGAGGCTTTTCATGGTGCGGTAGTGGTGGGAAAAAAAGTCTTTAAGCGCGCGGTTGATCGTAATCGTCTAAGACGACGGCTGTACAACATTCTGTATCGTTTGTCGCGCGAAGTTGGACTAAATGGGGTGTATATTATCCTGACCAAGCCTACGGCTGGTAAAGCATCATTCGACGAGTTGAAGGCAGAGTTACAAAAACTGATTCCTAATTTTTAATCCCCATTATTTATGTCGTTTGTCTGGCACACTTTTTTCTTTGATCCTATCTACAACGGACTAGTTTTTTTCATTGACGCTATTCCAGGTGGTGACGTTGGTCTTTCTATCATTGCTATTACCGTGTTGGTGAAAGTAGTTTTGCTACCGCTTTCCATCAAGGCGGCCAAGATGCAGAAAACTATGCGGGAACTAGATCCGAAGTTGAAAGAATTGAAGGAAAAATACAAAGATGACCGCGAGGCTTTGGCTCGGGCAACAATGGCGCTTTATCGTGAGGTTAAACTCAATCCTTTTTCTGGTATCTTCTTGGTGTTTTTGCAGATACCGATCATCTTTGCTCTCTACTTCTCCGTTTACAGTGGCGGCGGACAACCGTTACCAAATATCAACATTGAGTCACTGTATTCTTTTATACCAACACCAGAGACTGTTGATATGATCTTCCTTGGTATTGTCGATATCGCGAGTAAGAGCTGGCCGTTGGCAGTCTTGGCTGGTCTGACGCAGTTTATACACGCACAGTTGTCACTGCCAAAACCAGAACCGCGTAAGGAGGGAGAGAGCGATATGAAGGCGGACTTTGCTCGCAGTATGAATATTAATATGCGTTACGTCTTGCCAGCGGTAATTGGTTTTGTGGCCTACACTATGTCTGCTTCAGTGGCGCTCTACTTCACTGTCAGTAACTTGATGGCGATAGCACAGGAGTTTGTTGTTAGGAAGCATCGGTAGTTGTTGCACCCACCACCTCGCTAGTTGGCTCTTGCTCCACTTCCCCACTTACTTCGCTCAAGCGATACATCCATAAGGCGTCATTGATCTTGTTTCGGAAAAGAAGCATTGCTCCATCATCGGAAACTTTCATATCCACCACGTCGATGTCGAAGCCAGCTTCTTCAGAAAAGTCCACGACCAGACTAGCTGACTCAAAATTATTGTAGTTTGATACCCACAAAGAGTCGGGTGACGATACTTCGCCACGATACCATTTGTTCAAGTACTCACGATCGCGCCAAAGTAGCATAAACGAGGAAGCACACCATACACGCTGTTTTGCTGGACTAAACGCGCATTTTTCTGGAACAGCTGGTAAAGCCGATATGGTTTCCTGGTTAGAGTAAGTGTCTAGTATTTTTGCCACTGCCGTTTGGTTTTCTGTATCAAAATAGCGGTAAAGCAAAAATTGGCCAGTTGGGTCGGGCATCCCCGTAAATGCATATTCAGGTCCGGCCTCTCTAACTAGGGTGTTGTCCTTAACCTCATATAATCCGCCAGATAGTCTTGGTGCGGGATTGTTTACTAAGAAGGTCTCTGACTGATTGAAGAATACACGGACATCTGACAGTGGTGTGCGCCAGAGTTCTTGTGGATTACCGTCACGGTTCTCATAGGCAACCGTGACACCCGATTCTTTAACCGTGTAACGCAGTACCCCGTCGTCGTTCCAGGCGAAGTCGTAACTATTGGCAGGTAAAGCAATAGGTTCAGCTGAATCAATAGATCTTCGCCATACGACCTTGCGGTCAGTGCCGTCAATAGTAACTAAGATAATCTCGGAACCATCACCACTGAAGTAGGCCTCTGCGGTATTGGCAAATGTTGTACCGCCAATACGCTCTTCAGTGCCGCTCGTGAGATTTATCTCGTAGATGTGGCCGGTCCCCTTTTCTGCATAACGGACAGCTGATCCGGAGGCTGTCTTAATGAGAACAAAGCCAGCGGTAGATTTGGTGGTCAGTTGAGCTAAGTTTTTATTACCGATTGCAACGGTGGTGTCAGTAGAACCTGTGATTGGCTGTTCGTAAGGGGTGTCTGGTGAACGTAAATTGTTCAGTACTTGCGTGACACTACCTGGCGCACCAAAAAGAAATAAATACCCCCAAGCTCCGATCAGAAGTATGACGGTAGTAGCTCCAATGATAATAAGTATATTTTTGGACATAGTGTTATTCGCAGGCATATGAATAGTAGGAGTAACCAATAGCACCGGATTCATAGCTAATACCGGGCGTGACATACTTATTGAGCCTACTGCCACCATTATTTTTACAGCTGCGCAATACCTGTTCCAGGTTGTCTTTTACACACTGGTCTTGTGTTGAAACAAGACCAGTGTTGCATGTGGCGGCGAGTCTCGCTCCTGTAATGGAGTCTCCTGGCTTGAGTTTAATCTTATCTATTACGTCGGTGTCTTGATTTTTTATGTCTAGTTTAGACGCGTCGTTTAAAAAGTTTAACCCGACTAATTTTGGGTTAATGGTGCCGAGTAACAGCACTGCTCCAAGAATAATCAAAAGTCCAAAAAGTGCGTTCTTTATATCCTCCTTAGCCTTACTTTTACTAGACACAACGTCAGACAACATATACTTAGCGCCAGCCATCATCAGACGAATCACCACGATGATAGAAGCTAGAGCAATGGCTAGTTTGTACATCGCGTCCACAAAGGCTTGGGTAGTTTTTTCTCCACTCAAGAACGGTATATTGTCTATAAAAGTATTTACAGTTGTCCCTTCCGCACCAAAGACAACAACTGGTAAGATCATCGCTACGGCTATTAATAGAATGTATCGTTTCATATTTCTAATATAAAGCTCCCGCCAAATGTCTCGGTAAGGGTGCTGGGGTTGCTACCCTGCAGGGTCACTCTTGTACTGGACACGTCGTTGGTACGAAGAATCGTCATAGTACTCCAGTCGTCGTTAGGAACATTGTTTAACTGGCCGGTGTTCCATTCACCGATTACGTTAGTTAATGAGAGAGAGTTTATAAAATATGGCTCACTGTGCACCGTGACCTCATCACCGATTAGGGTTAGATTGCTAGTTATTGCTATTGCTGAAACTCCACGCAGAGGATTCACTTCATAAAAAGACAATGAAGGAGTAGATAACGGTACGTAGTTGGTAGTGCGACCTGCAACGTTGCCATTTTTGTCCAAAGCGGAAACATCCACCACCACTTCGTTGACTCCGCTAGGGGCGGTTACTCTTATTGTTTGACTATCTTCGCTTATCGTTTTTCCTCCGACCTGCCAACGATACTTAACCACCGCAGTTGTATCTTCTGGTAAAGCTACTAGGCGCATTATTGCGCCAGCTACTGGCTCAGCTCGGCCACGATAAAAATGTGGTGTGTAAGTCTCTGCTTCTACTACCAAGTCCATGCGCATGTTGGCGGGTGTGGTGGTGGTCTGCTCACTTGTTTTGCTTTCACCACCAACTTTGAGTAGCTGAAACAAACCAGAAGTAAAGGCGTTTGTGGAAAGTGGCCAGCTAAGACTGGCCATGAGTAGCAATGCTAGCAATGGTCTCATTCAAATATAATATCACGCTCCTCTCTGGGCAATTTTCAAATTTGACCAACCAATGTACCAATTCCAAAACCACATTATGGGAAATAAATTAAGAATTGGCATAAGCAACGTAACGGTGCATACGGCGAGGATGAGCAGGCTAAAACCATGGAGAATGCGACATTTACTGGTCGCAAATATTGCCGCTGAGACAACAAAAGTGATTAGGCCGCACAACATTGCACCGACCATACCTATTATGAATAAAACGCCACTGGCCGAGCTTGCTGTACCGAAAGTAAGCTTGTCTGCCCCGGTAAGTACGAAAGAACTATCTATGCCAAAAAGTATGGCCGCTCCTGTTAGGCAAGCTATGCCGAAGTAGAGTTGAAAGGCTAGATAAAACACCGAAGTTACCATCAATGTACGCAAAAAAGTTTGCCAGACTATTGCCGTTCGTTTCAAATTTTGGACGTTTACCTCCATAGGTTATTTTTGAGCCGCTTGAAGCTCCTCTCGGGCCTGCTTGATCTGGAGAATTTGTGAAGGATCAGAGGTAATAATCTGGTCCTCTGTGTAACTCGCAATCACCTTGATGGCGACGTGTTTAAGTCCAACGAAAAATATGCCCTCCCCCACGTTGCTCTCTAGAAGTAGAAGTTTTTCCTCGTCCGTTAGGTTAAAGGTGCGTTGCACCAGATCAATCGAGGTAGCTGATTGCTTCATCAAAAATTGCAATGAAGAATTGGTAATCATTGGCACGCCGTACGGAGAGCGAAGGAAGTCGTCAACGTCTTGAGTAATGGTAGCTATGCCTAGATAGTATTTACGGCCGCGCTTGGCGAGTGAGAAAAGGAACGATGCCGTATCTTCGCTCTTCATCATCCACCAAGCCTCGTCGATCACGAGAAGGCGCTTCTGGAGGCGGCGTCTAATCATATTCCAGATGTGGTTTGTGATGATATACATCGCAATTGTCTTCAGCTCATCCTCCATGTCTCGCAAGCTGAAAACGATAAATTTCTGGTGGATATCAACGTTGGTAGGCTTGTTCATAAAGCCCGACCAAGTGCCAGCCGTGTACTTTTGGAGACGGGCGATGAGTGAATCGCTACCTTCCATTCCTGCCAATACCATTTCAAAGTCAGAAAGGAGTGGCGGCTCCAAACCTTGCCAACTGACGTCGCCATTGATGTCCTTAAGGGCATAAACTTCATGCAGAGCCTGATCAATAATTGTTTCTTCTTCCGGTGAAAGACCACCAAGCATCAACCTAAACAAACCAATTAGTTCAATGATGTGTGAGCGTAAAACGTCTTCTGGCGCTTCGTCTTCTTGTGGATCAGGCAAGTCAAAAGGGTTGATGTGGTGGCTACTAGAAAGAGAAATGTTGAAGAAGCGCCCGCCGGTCGCTTCGGCCAAGTGCTCGTATTCCCTCTCGGGGTCGATCACTATCACTTCAGTCCCAAACATCAAAGAGCGTAGAATCTCAAGCTTTGTAGTGTACGATTTGCCGGCACCGGAGGTAGCAAAGGTGACAGAGTTGTAGTTGGTCAAAGCAAAACGGTCGAAGAGTACTAGAGAAGAATTGTGGCGATTGATGCCGTAAAGAATCCCGGTGTCACTAGTGAGGTCGAATGAAGTAAATGGAAAAAAGCTAGAAAGTGGGCTCGAGTTGAACTTGCTGTGCACCATTAGCTCATCAGATCCAGTCGGTATAACACTGCGGAAGCCCTGCTCCTGCTGAAAGAGTGCTGGCTTTAGATAGACCAGGCGGGAATCAAGAATACCCTTTATCTCTGATTCGGTCTCATTAAGAATTTCTTCACTTGCGCCATAAACAGCCACGTAAAGACCAACATCAAACAATTTCTCCTCGGCCTGTTGCAGCTTGTCACGCAAATCTTCAAGGTTTCGGTAGGCAGCCTCGAGTTGAGGGTCACGCACCATGCCCTTTTCCTCGTTCATGTTTATCTGACTCTGCACCTCGGCTACCTTTTTTTGAAATTTCTTCAAGGTTTCTGCGGTATCGATTGGGTGGATCATTATTGAAACATCCATCTCGCGCTCAATGTTTAGGATTGGTTCGAGCCAGCCGTCGTTTAAGTAACGAGGATAAGAGACGGTAAAAAATACACGGGCGTTTTGCCCACTAACATTGATACTTCGGGGCTGAACCTTAATAGCTGAAGGTGCCACCACATCTTCAAGTGTCATCAAAGCGCTCTCGGTGTCTATCACCTTTTCACCAATACCACTTTTCTGTTTGATTAAGTCAAAAATTCCCATATTGCTATTTGTTGGACGGTGCTAAGTTTCCTGCCTCGCTTGGGTTAAAGATATGATAATACAGTTCAACTAGCTCTTCGCTTTGAAGCAAGATTGTTCGTACGCCAATTGCCGATAGGCCTTGTTCTACCAATGCGGTTCTCTGCTGAAGCTGTAACTTATGTTCAGCAAAATTCTTGTCATCAAAATATACATTCTTTTGCCCGCCAAGCAGCTCTTTGAAACTACCTATACTAGATTGGATGTTGGCGGTTACTGGTGTGTAAGGAATAACAATAAAAAAACTCTTACTCATGACATCGACTTCAGTCGTGAAGGTTTTCACAAACTGCATATATTCACGCAGCTGGATACGCATTAGGTCGTTGTCTTGCTTGCTCTCACGAGCGGCCAAAGTGTCGAGATACGGCTGTATATCGAGGCGGCGTGATTGAATATAAAATTGCAGAGAAAAATCAATCGTGTTTAAAAAGGCTTGAAACTGTCGCAAAATCGCCTCCTGCTCGTCAACCGACTTCAAGGCAAAGTTAATCGACGAAGCTAGAAGCACCATGTTCATTTGGCCATTTTTTAAAATCACGACATTATCTTTGATGTCGCGCAGAGGCACAAAATTTTGCGTAGTGTTATTTTTCTCCGGCATCCTGATAATAATAACATCCCGCGCAAGGTGCTTAGTGGATGTCTTTTTGAATGGCCTTAAGTTCGAGTCGCCTTGAGATTGAGGCTATGTTTCCTGTGGGAGAGGGTGGCATATATGCAGGGGTGCCTGCCTCATCAGCCGCTGCCCCGCGATAGACACCGGTGCCACGTTTTCTCCATAAGTAGAGCTTGGCTCCCTGAAAGTAGCGAATAGCCGACTCCATAAAGATTGAAAAAGGGCGATTATTGACCGGGTAGAAACTAAGCAGGAATGTTAGCGCGGCAACTGGAATTCCAAAAAGTATAAACACCAAGAATGGTGTGAAGAAAAACAACACTACCGCCAGTCCACTGCCGCCGGCAACATAGATGAATTGTTTCCAAGTCAAAGGACCAAAGATTTTATCTTCAATCTCAATGAATTGTGGTACTTCAAATCTCATAAAGTTAAGTTGAAAGCATAAAGTTCAAAGTTGCAAGTCCGTGCGGCGGCAAAGCCGCCGCACAGCTACTTTTCGCTTTGTTTTTTTAACTTTTTACTTCCCAATTATATCATCCTGACTAGAGCGATGAATTGGGTGTTGTCCTCTTTCTCATCGCTCACTTCCTCGCTTTGGAACGTACCATGACCATGCTCTCGACTAAATTCTTGCGATTCAATAGTAACTTAAAAAGACTTGCATAGCGCGTTTATACTTTAAGATAAGCTTGAGCAGCGGCAAAATTTGACTTTATCCATTTTCTGTGCCAGCTTAGTTTTAGCTGGAATGGTCCAGAAGAAAAGGAGAAGAGAAATGAACGACGATCAAATAAGGACTCTTTTTTCGCAAGCACACAGTGGAAAGACTGAGATCGCCGAACCGGCATTTAAGGAATTGATGAAGTTTGGAGCTGATAAAGTACGTAGTGAACTTTTATCTATCGCTATGAAGTCCATGTCAGCCAAGGTTGCTGAGATGGCATTCCATGCATGGATGAAAGATCCCACGGTTAAACATTGGCATGAGCTTCACAATGTCTACTGGCACTGTGTAACTGAGAAGGTTAGGATCCTAGCATTCGATGAATTGATGAAGTTTCCCTATGTACCAACTGCTTCACTTAGGGAGATAGCAGAAACTACGGAGACTCAATCGATTGCTGTGCTGGCACTTAGGGAAGTGAAGAGGCGCGAGAATGAGTAACTAACCGCCAAGACCTATTCGGGATATATCCGAGTAGGTCTTTTTCTACATTACAGACCTACTACTTTTTAACAAGGTCATCCTGAGATGATTTATGTACTACTTTGTCTTCTCTCTCGCCGCTCACTTCCGCACTTCGAAACGCTCCATAGCCGTGTGCCCTACTCAGTCCGACATCATCGGCAAATGTGCGTAGTGGTTTGACGGTTGGTTCATTCGATACCTGGGCTATTTGCTGATTGGTCGCAGATTCTGGTTCGGTATTTGTGTTGATCGGCTTGGCTTCGATAGAATCTGGAGTCTCGACGGGCAAAGGGCCGGATGTTACGGGGGTAAATATAACTGGCCCAGAGGGGCTATTAGGCAGTTCTGGTATGCGCTCTAATAGAGGTTTAAGTCTAGTTATCACCTCGTTTATCTGCACTACATTTAATTGCAATCGGTCTTTTAAGATCTGTGCCAGAGAATCTTTTTTGTAGAGACCCAATATGATGTCTCCAACTGCTAGTGCAAATTTCCTATATGAATCACCCCCGTTTATGCCTATACTTATTGCTATGTTCCACAAAAGCTCCCCTGTGTCTTCACCAGAGTATAAATCTTTGATATTGTCCGGGGCTGCTTTATACAGCTCGTGTCTGTTATTTCCAGATTCCATATCGTTCTTGACCTTGTGGGGATTTTAAGTATTTTACCGCCGTAGGTTTACTACCGCTAAGTTCATTCTTCTTGATTTCAATTTTAACCTTCTCTCTATCACCTTCATTTAGCTTCTCGTCGTCGGCAATTTTTTTCAAGGCTCCACCGGTCAAGTATAAAGCTGCGCGGTCATCAGTAATGATTTTCTTGGGTAGGTTTGCGATGTCTTTGTCCTGCAAGCTTTTAAACAGACCGCTTCTACTGGTCGCGTCCTTATTAAACAGATTCCACAAGCCATCCTCGCGAGCTGTTTTGATACGGCCTCTCTCGGTATCTGTGTAGTCTTTATTTTTCATTATATCGTCAAACTGCGATTGTTTGAGATCTATGGCATGTGTAACGATTTCGTCAGCGCCTAGTATTTTTAGTTTGGCATCAGAGTAACCTTTGAACGCGTCGGCAATTTTCTTCTCATCGCTTCTGGATGGTTCTGGAGTAGCACCGCTTCTAAAGGCCTCCGCCCTAGCGTCTTCGTCTTTTTTCATTTCCGCTTCGAAACCACTTTGTTTGATTGCGGCTTGCTTGTCTTTGGTGAGTTGGTCCTTAAGATTGTCGTCTAACTCTTCCGGCTTGGCCTTCATGGCAGTCTCGTATTGTGAATCAGACATATTTTTAACGATCGCAGCATACTCAGTGGTACCAGTTTTGTGTTCCCCGAGCATTTCTATAAGCTGTTCATTGTTTAATCCAGAGATAGAACGCTCCATGGCAATCTTCTGATCATCAGTCGGACTGCCAGTAGTTCCTGCCGAAATAGCTTGTATCACCCCACCTCTAAATGTACCTGGCGCTGCGCCCTTGACCTGCTTTCCGTAAAGTTGTTCATAACGAGCCTTTTTCTGATCCGCTTTTTCCCCAGCGGTTCGTATCTGTGTACTCGAAGCAGAACCACCAAACTTTGCTCCAGCAAGGTTTGAACTAAATCGTCTAAAGACATTTTGTTCAGAGACACCACGTTTTTCCATTCCTTGATTCCAACTATCAGCCGCTTGTCCGATGAGCTTTCTACCGGCAAACCCTGTCACCCCTCCTCTGACTGTCTTACCCCAACTTGTCCCAAGTTTGACAGCTGTATCGGCACCCATGGCACCCATTGATTGCGCCGCAAGAAGCGCGGCCCAAGCAAAGCCGCATACTACGATACATAGCAGTACGTAGCTGATCAGGGTACTGTCTGACTGAATGTCCTCCATATTCTCGAGTGCTTTCAGAGCTATGTACAACATAAACAAGTAGGCAGGACCAAGCAGTGTCTGCGTAAAAAGTTTGTTCCACCAGTCACTACTTCTCTTCTTAAAATTAGGTAGAACAAAACCCAGGAACATTATTGGTGAAAACATCATCAGGAAAAGCAGGTACATAAAACGCGTAAACATCAAGAATGCTCCAGCCGCAAAAACGAAACCGATCAGAGTCAAGGTAAAGGCAGATGTTAAACCCATTATTAGGGCGTCCATTATGTCTAACTCTCCCTTGGCACTTTTGAGCGCAATAACATTACCCTCAATGGCGCTTCTTTCTAATGTGAATGAGTTATCTACGATTTGTTGAGGGTTTATTTTTTTTACAAAACTATCAGAAATGTTAGTCACCTTTAATCCCCCGGTCTCATTGTTTGTATTAGTGGGATTCTCAGATGATTCGGTTTTAAGCAAGGTGGCCATTTCCGATGCCATAATGTTGCCGAAGTCCACCACCACTTTGGTAGCGTAAAGACTGAAGTTGATTAAGAGTGCAGCAATGATAATGGTGCCAAGCGTACGTTTGGCACCGTTTTCGTCAGTTCCTAAGATGAGTTTGAAACCAGCCAGGATAAGTCCAAAAATAAACAATAGGTTGAATATATCTCTGACCAGTTTCCAGATCTCGTCGATCACAGTCGTGATTCCCCAGTCGTCAGAGGTTCCGCGCATGTCCATTACAAACAAGGAAAGACTGTAATCAAACAGACTGCCTCCAAGATAGGCAAATAGACCGCCAATTCCCTTAAGGGTGTTATATACCCATCCAGATATGGTACTGAACTGTAATTTCTCCGGAGTATTTATACGCGTGCCGGGTTCATCCAGCTGTTGGTCACTTTGTTGTGGAAGCGGAATAGGTGCGGCGGCGCTTGCTTGTGGTGCAAGTACGATAAAGGTGCCCGCCGTAAAGACTACTAGTGAGAAAGTAAGCAGGAGTGTTTGTAAAAACCGCATCATAATTATCTGGACCTAAATACTACCGCCCCCGCCCCCTCCGCCTTCGTAATCAAATGGGCCGCCACATCTTTTACTTTCCAGAGCCGTATCGTACTTGAAACGCTCCACCCACTGCTTAAAGGTCAGATTGAGGAAGGTGAGTTTAAGTTCCTGGTTTTCCTGCTTGGTATGGAATGCTCCCTGATTCCTAAGCTCTATAAAAGCACGTAGGACATCATTTCGATCGGCACTACTGGAAGCCGAGCTGTATTGTTGATTTAGGTTAGTTAGTACTTCAATAACCGTTGTTGATGTCTCTAGACTTATGGCGGCGTCCCGTTTTGTAGTAACTAATCTATTGGGAAGTTCTAGGTCAAAACATCTTCGGAATTCCGTACGCTTAGCGGCGAGCCTCTCCTCAAGACCTTGGACGTCATTCACTATTTGTTCCATCATTGAGCTAAATTCTTTTTCTATTCTGAGCTTATTCGCTATTGGATTATTTTCTCCGCCACTTCCTCCGCCACCCCCACTCTGATACTTAGATATGTCGTCTTTAGCAAGTGCGTCAGCGTAAGAAAGATTACCGCTTTCTCCAAAAGTATTTTGCGCGTAGTCTGAGTTGCCAGACAATCCAAGTACGCCATTTTGCCCGTTTACTACTTGGTTGGTCAGGTTGGACATTGTATTGGAGACGACCTCGTCAAACTCGTCGACATTGAGTAAGCTCAAACCTGGTAATTGTACTAGGTTAAACGATGCTGCGTCAGCCATCAATGAAGGCGGGGTCACGATATCGCAAATTTGACGAGACTGGCCGTTGGCATCATTAGCGTCACGACAAACTCTCTGGGGGATGAACCCTTGGGCGTTTCGTATTGCTTCTAGATCGTCTGCTTGGGCTACAACCGCCCTTGAATATAGTTCGCGCTGACCGTCGAAGACTTGGCAAAGCTCATCACGGCAGTTGGCGAAGTCGCCCAACAGTTTGTGTAGCAAGCTCGTATGGTTTTGATTTTGCTCTGTAGATTCTTCGGTTTGGCAAGCAAGCGCTCCTCCCTGCTCGGCATCCTGGCGCGCTTTAAGGTAAGAGTTATACACAGCGGTTCGTACTTTGTGTGATGATTCCACGTTGCATTGTCCACCTGAATCACCAGCTTTGTTATTGAACAAATAAGCACCGGCCACTTTGTCTGCAGTTCCTTGGCCGCGTGCACCATAATTTTGCACAAACGGCACTTTGCCACCCTGCCCCTCCCCTTGTCCACCAAGAAATTTCACAAATTCGCTGCTGAGTTGCTGCTGCAATTCTTTGGCGGCCGCGTAAGCGGAAGGGTCTAGAGTTTTTTCCTTTTCAACCAATTCCGCAATGCCTTTAGCAATCTCCGTGGTGTTTTGTGAAGTGAGTGTGTTGCGAATAAGGTTGGTGGTAGAGGTTTCAGAAATGTCTTCTACTACGCGTACCGGGTCGCCTTTTTTAGAATCATTGCTCGAAAGGTCAGTGTTGGTGAGGGCATCGGTCAGACCAGTAGTGATTTGTGCATGAGCTAGCCCGTTTATGCTGACTACAAAAAGTAGTACAGTTGCTAGCAGGACTTTTGGATAAAATTTATAAACAGACATATCACAATTGCACTTCTATAAATTTAGAAGCGGCGTCAGCGTCACTCCATTGTATCCCGCTTTGGTGCAATTTTAGATACAGGTTGGAGATTGCTGCTTGTAAAGCGGCGGCGTCTGATGGGTAGCGACGAAGACGAAGGGTTGATGTTAGAGCATCCTCGTGAACTTTGCGAAAGCCACGAATATCGATGGCAAGCGCGTTATAAACATTTGTCAGGGATAAATGTTCTCGGGTCATAGAAGATGGTACCGGTATTTCCAACATATCGTCGCGCACTTTTTTGTAGGAAGAAATGATTGGATCAAGAGACTTTAAAAGTTCAGGGTCATTTTGTGAGAATGAATCATTGAAAATGACCATCTCATTTTTAGTATTGGCTGGTAGTGGATATCTAGTAGCGATCAAGGCAACTGCGTTGCCATAAGCACGCAGGGCGACAGGGCTGTTGTCGCTGATTATATTTATATCTTCATTTCCGTATTGTGGATCAGTGGCGCTCGTCATCAGCTCGCTACCAATAAGTGACAACACTTCCTCTGGCGCTTTGTCCCCTTCGGATAAGTAGTCGGCAAGGGACATTACTAATTGTCCGGTAAGGGTCGATGTGCTGACGCCAGTTGTGCGATCTAGGTTGATCGTACCGACAGCAAATGGTTCTTGCCAATCTGGGATGCCGTTGTTGTCGCTGTCCTTTACTGGAATAAAGTTCCGTAAAGAAAAGGCACTCTTGCTAGCTAGAGTGTTGGATGTGGTGGTCGGGTCTGGCCTCAGGAAAAAAGCGCCAGTGAGAAGAACACCGCCAATAACAAATGCCAAAATCGTACGTAAATCTAACGCCATTCCTATTACTGGTAATTATAACAGCCGCCGGCATCATATATATGACTGTTATTAACCATTGGTAAACTCCCGCTTACCCTACTCTACTGAGGTGCTCGCTCAGTTTTATCCAGATGTCTAAAGGTATGTCCTCTGCTCTAGCGGCTGGGTCGATACCGATGGCAGAAAAGTGCTCCAAAAGTAACGTGCGGGGGTAAAACTTAGCCAAATTGCCAAGCAGTTGCTTGCGTTTAGACCCAAAACCGTAATGTAGTATTTGAAAGAAGAATTCCGGGTCTAGCCCTTTTAGCTTATCCCTACTTATGTTCGACACCTTTACGATGGCGGAGTCCACTTTTGGCGGCGGAGAAAAATGACCTTTCCCGACGGTCTTCACATATATAGGATCGCCAAAGACCTTAACCGAGAGTGAAAGCAGTGACTCCTTGCCCCCTTTCTCGCAACCGTCGGTCGCTCGTTTACCGACTTCCTTCTGTACTAAAAACACTAGTGACGACGGCTGTAAGTTGCCGGATAAAAAAGTACGGAAAAGTTGTCCTGTCAGATAGTAAGGGATGTTTGCCACCAGTTTAAACTGGTGATCTTTCAGGTTTAGTATGGTTGGATCGAACCGTCGAACGTCCGCGTGATGAAGGCGAAACTGGCCGGTATCCATCTCAGCTCCAAATTCTTCCTCTAGTACCGCAATGGCGCGCGGGTCTGCCTCCACTCCGGCAACCTTAGCACCGCGCGATAAAAGCTCTCGTGTCAAAGCACCGGTACCTGGGCCAATCTCTAATACAACATCTCCCACGGTCACCTCACCCGCGTCCGCGAGCCAACGCGGAACAACTGGATTGTTTAAAAAGTGCTGGCCTAGTGATTTTTTGGTTTCAAATTTTTTCGTTACCATAGATTCTAAATTTCTATCACATTTTCAAAACTGTCGTCCCAATCATCCAGCAAACCACCTCGTCTTCCTTGCTTACCGTCTGTGGCGCCTTCCATCTCAACCAGGTCAGCGTCAATGTCTGCCAAAAACGATGACGGAATATTGACGCGCGTCGATCCAAAAATCATTCGAGAGTGCGCGTAGGTCAACCAGATTTTTTTGCCGGCCCGAGTGAGCGCCACATAAAAGAGTCGGCGCTCCTCTTCTTGGTCAACCCCTTTTGTATCTAGTCGTTCGTGTGGAAAAAGACCTTCCTCAAGTCCGGTCACAAAAACATACGGGAACTCAAGTCCTTTGGCGGCGTGCACAGTCATTAGGCGTACGGCATCTTTTTCTTCTTTGTCTTTTATTTCATCTTGGTCACTTTGTAAGGCGGCATCTTCAAGCAATGCTTCGACTGCCTCTTCTGGTCCTTTTTCATCATAACGAGTAGCAAGAGAAACCAACTCGCGCAGGTTTTCTAGTCGCTCCAAATCTTCTTCAGTACCGCCCTTCTTCAAGGTCATTTCGAGGCCAGTTCGCGCAATGATGAACTTCAGTGTTTCAGATAATTTTTTAGTACGTGCTTCATCAGCGATGTCCATCATCATCTGCTCGAAGGCTTCGACTTTGCCGGCCGTTGCACCTTGAAGCTCATTCCTTTTACCTTCAACTATTTTGAGCACAGTTACTTTGCCGATGCCGCGTGGCGGGGTGTTGATGACTCGAACAAGGTCGGCTGTACCACCCGGATTTAAGGCCAGTCGGAGATAGGACAATACATCTTTCACTTCCTTCCGTTCAAAAAATTTTACACCCAGCACTTGGTAAGGCACATCAAGATTAAGAAATGCCTCTTCGAGTGACCGTGATTGAAAGTTGGTGCGGAACAACACTGCAATATCTGAAGGCGAGGTGCTGTTTGCAATCAACTCCTTTGCGGTGCGAGCAACGTACTCGGCTTCGTGTGTGCCAGAAAAGCCAGCAAAGATTGTGATTTTTTCGCCGATGTCATTGTTGGTAAAGACAGTCTTTGGAACGCGGTTGCGATTTTTGGCAATTACTTTGTTTGAGGCATCAATGATGGTTTTTGTTGAACGATAATTTTCTTCAAGCAAAACAGTCTTGGCATTATTGAAGTGACGTTCAAATTGCAAAACATTTTTGATGTCAGCTCCGCGCCAAGAATAAATAGATTGGTCGATATCACCAACCACACAAATGTTTTGTCGCTCCCCTGCCAATAGCCGAGCTATCTCGTACTGAACTTTGTTGGTGTCTTGGTATTCATCTATATGAATGTAGTGAAAACGATCTTGAAGTTTCTGACGAATCTCTGGTTTTGATTCGAGCATTCGTAAAGTCTTCAAAAGTAAATCATCAAAGTCTAGTGCTCGCTCGTTCTTTAATTGATTTTCATATTTCTCCCAAACTTCACCGGCGACACGATCAGGATAACTAGCGGCGTCTGACATAAATTCGTCACGAGATAACGCGTCGCCTTTGGCGCGTGAAATAATAGAAAGAATACGTCGTGGCTCAAATTCTTTTGGATTGTAACCAGACTCTTCAATGGCTTTTTTGATTGCGCGCAAACTGTCCGAGCGGTCATAGATCGCGAAGTGACGCGGTAGTCCAACAGCCTCATGAAACTCTCTAAGTATTCGTACACCGAAGGAGTGGAAAGTTGTTACTAAGGGTTGTCCCGTGACAGCTGGTTGGTCTGATTTTACAAAATGCTTTATCAGTGCAAAGGCACGTTCGCGCATTTCTTTGGCTGCCTTGTTGGTAAAGGTAACAGCCAGAATTTGTCCCGGGGCAACTCCCCCGTAGATCAGATGGACGATCCGGTGGGTAACGGTCTTGGTCTTACCACTGCCAGCTCCGGCCAATACTAAGAGCGGGCCATCGATAGTGGTGGCCGCCTCGCGTTGCTTCTCGTTTAGTACTTCTAGGTGTTTCATCAGCCGTACATTATATATGACAACAGGCCACGAAATTAGAAATTTTAATCAAAGACTTGTCAATAGCTAAAATAGCAAGTAAAGACAGGCTTTTACGACGACTGCCACTAATGGTGGAAAAAGTGCAATACGTCAATTGTAACCGTTTCCTGCTCCGGTATCATATTGGTCTGCGTTAATTCCGTCCCGGTAAGTGTAGGCGGCGAGTCCCCCCAAACTTGTGACGATAAAATCAGAACAGGACCCCGATGATCAGAGTCGAATGAAACGACTGAAGCGGGCGACAGATAGAGTTCTTTCTTTCCGCGACCGCGGCCTCTCTTTGGCCGAGGCGGCTACGTTGTTTTTAATTGTCTTTCTTCCCCTATCGGCCTACGCTGGTGTATTTACCGGAGTGGCCGGTTTTTTAAGTAGCGATGCCATTGTCTATGAGCGCTCCGTCACCAATACTGGTGCTAGTGATGTAAAGCTACTTTCCGCCCGCACTAGTCCCGACGGTAAAAATAATCAGGGCGGCGGTGATCTTATTTATGAAGAGGGGGCACTACTTTCGGGCGGGCCATTCAATACCGATACTTCAGTCGTCAATCCGTCTGGTGAAATTAGCGTGCACATCGTACGCGAATGTACGCCTGAACGTTGCGAGACCCTATCTCATATTGCTGATATGTATGGCGTTTCTATCAATACAATACTGTGGGCCAACGACATTAAAGATCCAAAACTAATTCGTGCCGGTGATCAGCTAGTCATCCTACCGATTACTGGTATTCGTCATATTGTAAAAGAGAAAGAGACCATCGCTTCGATTGCTAAAAAGTACGGTGCTGAAAACACCGAGCAGGCTGAAGCAATGGTAAACGATATTCTCGCCTACAACCGCCTTGCTTCGGCAGCTGACATCAGTGTTGGAGACACGATCGTTGTGCCAGGTGGGGTGATGCATACCGCGCCAGCCACTCCGCAAAAGAAAGGCAAGACTCCAACCAAGACAGCTAGTGGTGGCTCGTCAACAAACAGTGGTGGATTTACTCACCCAGTACCTGGAGCAGTTCGTACTCAAGGTATTCATGGTTACAACGCGGTTGACCTAGCAGCACAAAGTGGTACTCCGATCCGAGCAGCTGCATCTGGCGCAGTCATCGTTTCAAAGACTGGCGGCTGGAATGGCGGTTACGGTAATTACATTGTGGTAAAACATGCCAATGGAGTGCAGACACTATATGCGCACACTTCTGGTAATGACGTTAGTGTTGGCGATCTAGTCGATGCTGGTGAAACGATCGGCTATGTCGGTACTAGTGGTAAATCTACCGGATCTCACCTCCACTTTGAAGTCCGCGGCGCCAGCAACCCATTTTAGGCGCAGGACTTTGTCGCCTGCACACAAAAAGATACGAGCTGTATGTCTATATACAGCTCGTATCTTTTTTGTTTGTCTCCGCGTCCTGCATCCCAAAATGGGTTGCTGGTTCCCTCGAAGTCATTTTAAAAGGATAGCTTTGTCGTGCTGCGGAAAAATAATTCTCACCGTATGTCCATATACGGCTCAAATTATTTTCCTTGCACTCCTCGCACTCCGTTTTAAAATGACTTCGATCACAACCCATTCTAAGCAAATCACTGCGTTGAACTTTAATACAACAAAGGGCCGCCCAAGGCGGCCCTTTGTTGTATTAAAGTTTGACTCGATATTGCAAAGCTTCAAGTAGGTGCTCTACCAAAAGTTTGTCAGAGTCGTTTAGGTCAGCGATAGTGCGTGAGACTTTAATCAGACGATGAAGTGAGCGTGGTGATAAATTAAGTTTGGCCGCAGAGTGACGCAACGTCTCTTTAAAATCCGCAGACAATGGCACCATTGCTTCGAGCTCGCGGCTTGATAAACGAGAGTTTACTTTTGCGTCGTAATCTTTGAAACGCGCTCTTTGTCGCTCGCGCGCTTTTGCCACTTGTTCTCTCGCTCTCTTCGTTTCATCGCCAACTTTTTGCTCACTAGTTAAGGTGTCGTAATTTACATGCGGCACGTTTAGCCATAGATCGATACGATCTAGAATTGGTCCCGAAATTTTACCCTTGTAAGTCTCCATCATTGAGGCGGCATAGTCCGTACTCCCATCCTCTGTTCCTCGGTATGGGTTCATAGCAGCCACTAATACAAAGTCGGCCGGGAAACATTCACTTCCTTTTACGCGGGATATGTTTACTACGCGATCTTCAAGCGGTTGTCGGAGAGCGTCCAAAGTGCGCCGATCAAATTCTGGAAACTCATCCATAAATAACACACCGCGGTGAGCAAGAGTCACTTCGCCCGGTCGTGGTGTAGCTCCTCCTCCAACTAAACTTACATAACTTGCGGTGTGATGTGGTGTGCGAAACGGTGGTGCAGAAGTGATCTCTCGAAGACCATCGACAAGCGAATGGATCGCCGTAACCTCCAAGGCTTCTTCGCGAGAAAGTGGTGGAAGTAGTCCTTGAAAGGCACGCGCCAACATAGTCTTACCGGTACCGGGCGGACCAGCCATTAGAATATTGTGCAGTCCGGCGGCGGCGATGATGAGGCCGCGTTTGGCACTCTCTTGCCCTTTAATATCTTCAAGTCTGATGTGGGTGTCGAACCAATCTGAGGGTAGTTCAGTAACTGGAGTGGGACTAAGCAAAGAGTGTGTTTCACGCTCCTTATCAATATGATTAACTACTTCAGTCAATGTCTTAGCGCCATAAACCACAATCCCTTCTACCAAGGCCGCCTCCTTCTGATTTTCTACCGGTACAATAATCTCCGTGAAACCCGCTTTCTTTCCGATCATTGTGGCTGATAAGGCACCGCGCACCGGACGAAGACTACCATCTAGTGACAGCTCGCCAATAAAAAGAATTTTATCAACGTTGCCTTTTATTGTGCCGGAGGCAGAAAGATAAGCGATAGCGATTGGCAGATCAAAGAGCGGCCCGTCTTTCTTAAGGTCAGCCGGCGCCAATGAAATTACAATCTTTTGGTTTTCACTTTTTGGATTTTTGAAACCAGAGTTTTTGATGGCGGCACTGACTCGATCGCGCGCTTCTTCTACGGCCTTGCCGGCCAGTCCAACAATCGCAAACGAATACAGACCTCTAGCGAGGTCTGCTTCAATCGTGATGATGTCGCCACGCAATACTCCAGGTTGGGCAGTATGAATGCGGGCGATAGACATACTTAATGAGTCAGTTTAATTAGTTAAAACGAAGTTGCTTAAGGCAAGGCAAGCGAAGAAAATAATTTGAGGTGAACTTCATTGTTCAGTGATAATTATTTTACTGATGCGGAGCGGAGCAGATCGCGATCTTAAGCAACTTCGTTCATGTGGGCTTTGCAAGTGCGTGCAGCAGGATTGGCATCTAGTCGATCATCCTCAATCAATTCTCCGGATACTTCACAAATGCCGTACGTGAGACTTTCAATTTTTTGTAAAGCATCACGGACATCGTTCCACCTTCCTTCAAGCATCGACAGTTCGGCACGGCGCGAATCAAATTCTTCGGTGCGATCAGCTACATCGTTAGGGTCAGCACTGACCGTATCGGAATCGTTCATCTTCTCAATCCAGTCCTCTGACACTTCAGGGTTGTGAATGCCGAGAGAACGCAACTCGTCTGTTAATGTAGCTAGTTCTGTTTCTAGTTTGTTTTTGTATTTCTCTGTATCCATAATTAAATTGTATCACTTTATTTTTTCCGCAGCAGCGGCAAAGACAGCGCTGTCAGTAGCTATGATTATAGTGTTGCGATTGACGAATCCATAAACCAAACGCTCCTTTTGTAGCTCGTCACGCAAGATACGTACGTCGTGATTTTTTACAGTGCTGTCCACAAAGAATGGTTCCACCACTCCGCCAGCGGTTCTCGCGGATGGGTCAAATGTGCCGGTAACCGGAGTGCCGAACAGTGGATATAAATCAGTAATCAGAAGTGATTCACCAGACAGTAGTCCTGAAAAACCAGCCTCAAACGAGGTGACGCGTAACGCGATGAAGAATCGACCATCGTAACGGCCAAAGTTTATTGTCTCAATTGAACGTGTGAAACTTCCCGGTAACTGCAAATTTAGAATCTGTAATATGGTCGCGGTTGGCGGAGTGGATACTGTTCCAGAAAGATTGATCTTTGGTTGTAATAGACTGACCGCGTTTTCAGCCGGTACGGAGACTTTTGTAAGGGCCGACAAAAATTCGGTACGGTCATTGCTTACAGGTACGTCAACTTTTTGATCAGCTGCAATGAGAGAAATGGTGTCGTCTTGCGCAGCAATTTCTTGATTAGTTTCTTCTCCGCCACCAAACAACCATAGTGAGGCACTGACGCCGAGCACGATCGACATTACTCCAATGATGCCGACACGAACAATCGGAAACGGTGTGCGAGTTGGTGTTGCAAAACGAGTTGGTGTTCGTGAGATGGGTTTTGGTTCTGGTATAAATACTTCTTCTTCCGCGACTACGTTAGCACTTGTAGTCGCGGGTTCTTCAACCATTTCTTCAACTGGTGCATAAGATGGTACTGCGATCGGCGCTTCAACAGGCGCTTCTTTTATTGGTGACGGTATTTCCTCTTTTGGTATTACTTCCACTACCGGTACTGGTACGCTCACCACTTCGGGCTCTTTAATTACAACAGGTATTTCAACTGGCGCTTGCACTGTCGGAGTTGGTTCGGGCTTTATCTCTGCCGTCGTTGAGGCAGGAGTAGCAAGAGGAATTTCACCGGTAAAGTGTGACCAGCTCGGTGCTGGTACTGATGCACTACTCTTGATAGCTATCACGGGCGCCTCCGCCGCCGCTTTTTTGTCTGACTCTGTCTGCTGCCGTACCACTACATTTTTATGGTCATCTTTTGGTGCTAAGGCACTTTGGCTGGCGGCCTTTGCTACTACTTCTTTGCGACTTTCTACTGGGCGAACTTTTGGAATTGCCGCCTCCTTTTCATCTTGTCGCTTCTCAAATTGCAAACGTTCGGAGACGAACCACTCTTTCACCGCTTCCCAGGTAGCAGAAAATACATTGAAGCGTTTATTTTTGCGATCTGAAATTATATTGCCGACATCAATGCTGTTTTCCGCCTCCATCACATCTAGTCGGTTAGAAGGCACGGCCAAAATAGAAGATGGGGCAGGTTTATCAAGCGCAGACAATTCGTCTTTAATAATATGCGGAGCAAAGGTCGGGATGATCGTCTTTGCAACTGGTTCTGGTTTTTCAACTACTGTAACCGGCGCAACTTTAAGTGGTAGTGTTATTGGTTTTGGCGGCAAAGGTGGCAGGGTTGGAATTGGAGCAGGTTGCGGCGGTATCCTAGTAACAGTCGGTTGTGGTTTTTTCAAAACAAACTTTGCCTGTGGAGTTGTGGTTTCTGGCACGGATAAATCACCACGCGCGTTCATTACATCGCCGCTAAAGGTACGCAGGCGTTTAATTTTGGAAACAACCTCCGTCATTTGGCTTATTATCGCATATGATAGTGGTTATAAATTGTGTTCATACACAAAATGACGCTGGCTTATAGCCAGCGTCATTTTGTGTCGATCGTTTAAATTACTTCAGACAACTATAATTATAAATTGTCAGTGTCGCTGCCAACAGTTTTGATGGAAGTCGGAGACTCGGTGTTTGCTGCACGTCGTGGCTTTGTCCCGCCGCGGTAACCAATCAAGAAATTTTTTGGACTTTCATCCATATCGATAAAGTCGTCAACGCTGTCACGCAATCTTTGTGATGAAGAGCGACCAAAACTGATCACTTCTACTTGGCAACCTTGTGACTTGATGTACTCAACCAGAGGAACGAAGTCCCCGTCCCCACTGGCAATCACTATCGCGTCAACTTTATGGGCAAGTTTGATTGCGTCGATGGCAAGGCCAACGTCCCAGTCGGCTTTTTTGGCGCCGCCATAAAAGATTTGTAAATCTTTGGTCTTGATCTCAATACCAACCTTCTCAAGAGCTTCAAAGAAAGCGGTTTCCTCTCCCCCTTCAGTATTTACTACGTACGAAAGAGCACGGATTAGTTTGCGATTTTGCAACGCGGCTTTTACAACCGCATCAAAATTTACCTTGGAACGATAAAGATTTTTTGCACTGTGATAAAGGTTTTGCGTATCAATAAGGATGGCGACCCGTTGTTCAGGGTGTCTAATGACTGACATATAAAATTTGAATGTGTTCGTTTATTAAAATCAACCTTCGCATTAACTATAACAGAGCGGCGGGGCCTTTGGCCCCGCCGCATCCATCTAGATCAGATAATTACTTCTTTAGACCAAGTTTTTTGATCAAAGTATCGTAAGACTTCTTGTCTTTGCGTTCCAAATAGCGTAGTTGCTTACGACGGTCAGCTACCATTTGTAGAAGACCACGACGTGAGTGAAAATCCTTAGCGTTTTGACGCAGGTGTGTCGATAATGTGTTGATTTGTTTGGTCAAAATACCGACCTGCGCCTCCGGTGAACCGGTGTCAGCGTCATGACGTCGAGTGTCTTTGAGGGCTCGCTGTTTCTGAAGTTTACTTAACATAATTTAAATAGAATGGCCCGCTAGATTTGCAGACCGGAGTCATAACCTGCGAAGGTTGTCAATACTATAGCATAATCTCAAAAATTTTCAACTCCCCTAACGGTGCTTAAGCTGGGAGCTAAAAGGGCGGCCTTTGGCCGCCCTTTTAGCTCCCACGAGGAGGATTTAGATTAGAATCTCTATTTCGGCCGTCTCTCTAAGGGTTTTAAGAGCAGCATTTACAGCCGCATCACGCTTTTCGGTCAGTAATTGTGACTGAATAGCGGCACTAACCTCGGAAAGAGCAGGTACGTCACTATTAGTTTCCTTAGCAGAATTATAGTAGCTTTCTACTTCTGCGTCGGTCACTGTTAGTTCGTTGATACGCAATTCGGTCGCGAGGTACTGCTGTATCAGTAGGCCGTTTTCTATATCGGCGCGTACCATTACCTCAGATAGATTAGAAGCAACTAACGCCGCCGCAAAAGCTTCGTTTCCACCTGCTCCCTCTACGACGTTCTGGTATTCTGCATCAATGGCAGTCCCCTCCACGGTTAGACCCTTTGATTTGGCCGCCATTACGATAAGCTGACGATTAACCAGTGATTCAATCGCCTGCTCTTTCAAGAGTTCGCTTGAAGTGGCGTTAGATACGTCGATTCCTTGAGATACGTAAGCGGCGCGTAATTGTTCAAGGCTTCGCTCATAAGATGAACGATCTATTTCTACCCCATTAACCCGGGCTACTACTTCGGAGGTCTCACCTTCAGCGTTTGGAGTTGTGTCACTCTGACTTTTTTCAAAATAGAACCAAGCACCAATACCGGCCGCCACCAAAGCTAGCAAAACAAAAAATATCAGCAAACTGCCATTTTTGCCGCGACCGTTGTTATCATTCACCTCATCGTTCATAGAGTTCTTCTTATTACTTACAACTTATAAAGTGTATCACAAACAAAAACACCCCGCCTTTATTCAAGGCGGGGTGTTTTTTCGGCCTAATTACTTAGGCACGCTTCACGTTGATAGCGGAAGGACCCTTTGGGCCCTCCTCAAGATCAAAAGTGACAGCTTCACCCTCACGTAGGTCGTCATACATGACGTCTACGAGAGAACGAGCGTGAAAGAATACGTCTTTATCTCCTTGGTCTGGCTTAACGAAGCCGAAACCGCGGTCAGTTAGACGTGCGATAGTTCCAGTCATTTCCTCTGCTTATTTTTGTAACTCGGAGCGGTGTGTTAGCACTGCTCCGTACAAAGTTCTTCTACCTGTTCCTTCTTTTGACTTTCGCGACCGTCCGCGCTCGCGCGAACTGAAAGTGGTCCAAGGAGAACTGCTTTGCCTGTTTATTAAAGCACACCCCCGGTACTTATTCAAGCGGAATCCATATACCCGTAAAATCACATCATATATATGTGTATGTGAATACTTGTGGGTTAAAATATAAGCACTAATGAAACGTTCATTCAAACGTGCTTGGCGAAGGATAGAACAACACTTACTTCACGCCCGGGCTTTTCGCACTTTACGCCAGCCAATTTTTCCCGCCCAGTTTCGTCTGGCCGTACGTTTTTTGTATGGGGCTGTAATATTGGTGGTGGTCTTATTTACAGCTCTTACTGTTTATACTGTTGCTACCCTATCTTTTCCGACTAATGATTCAGGGATCAAAGTCGCCCCCTTTCCAGTCAGTGTTGATCCAGGAAACAAGACAATCATAGAAGACCCTTCGCTCGACAACTTTCTTGCCAACTCGGGCCGTTTACGATGGCAGTTCCCCGCTCTCGTGCCGTCGGGACGCATTGCCCGTTTCCTCGCCAAGTTAACCAACTCCTCTTGGTATCAAATGGCCATTCCTGGCGGTCGCTTACTCGTTGTCTTCTCGGGCGAGCGCAAAGAAGAAGTGGCAAAGAATTTTGGCGACATTTTAGGCTGGAGTCGTGAGGACAGAGCGAAGTTTCTTTCGCTAGTGACTGCCGAAGAACCAGTTTTAACTGAGGGAAAGTTCTTTCCTGAGCGTTACTTGGTTGCTATTGGCGCTTCACCAGAAGAAGTAGCAAAGTTGGTGAATGAACGTTTTGCTGGTGAGGTAGTCGCTCGTTATCAGAATGGCGCAGAAGATCGCTTGCCGTTGGCCGATGCTCTAATCATTGCCTCTCTACTAGAACGCGAGGCCTATGATTTTGAGGATATGCGTGAAATTTCCGGTGTTATTTGGAATCGTCTTTTTATCAATATGCCGCTTCAGCTTGATGCCACATTACAATACGCTAAGGGCAGTAGGCCCGAGACCGCCACCTGGTGGCCTGTTCCGGTACCGGCCGATAAGTACATCAACTCTCCTTACAATACATATAAGAACAAAGGTCTGCCGCCGACACCGATTTCTAACCCGTCTTTGGAGGCAGTTGTTGCTGCCTTAAATCCAGTCAATACCGATTGTCTTTTCTATTTTCATAACAACAACAATTTTTATTGCTCAGCTACTTACGAAGAGCATGTCAAAAACCTCCGCAGTATCTATGGCCAGGGCCGCTAGCTCAAAATTCCTTTGATTCGCCTTCTTTGAGAGACTCAAAGATAACACCTTTCGTTTTAAGTACGTTTTCAAACAGACCATGCACTAAGTTGATGCCGTTTTCACCGAGAACAGCGTCATGTACCGGAAATGCTTTGTTCGGCTTTACCGCGATAGCGTAGTTTAGAGCATCTTCTGCTTTACACCACGGCCCAGCGACGGGAAGCGCCAACACGGCGACTGTCATATTGGGTTCAATGTAAGCGTCACCAGGATAGAAGAATTGATTGGCAATAAAATAACCGGTGTTCTGCACTAGGCCAAACTTTTCAAATATCGTAGCGTGGGGCCCGTCAAATGCTTCGATGGCGACTTCAGCACGATTGGCAGTGTCACGTCCTTCTAAAACGGTATGAACGATACTGTGCTCTTCCAAAATTTTACCGACTGATCCGTTAGTAATAATTTCCGCCGAGGGGTTGTTTTTTAATATTGCCTGTACCGACTCGACGTGTAAGTGATCTTGATGTTCGTGGGTGATAAGTACAACATCTATATTTGTTAGATCAGCAAAATTTCGAGACCAGATGCCCGGATCAGTTAAAACACGCAGACCGTCAATTTCCACAAGCAGACAACAATGCCCATATTTTGTCACTCTCATAGACCCATTATATATGAATGCTAAAATGTTCTGATGAAAATCTACTCGTGGAACGTAAATGGCATTCGGGCAGTCCATAAGAAAGGTTTTTTCGCACCTTTTATTGAGAAACATCAACCGGACGTTCTTTGTTTGCAGGAAACCAAGGCCGAACAAGGCCAGAGCGAGGTAGATCTTCCTGAATATGATGAGTATTGGTGCTCAGCAGAGAAAAAAGGCTACTCCGGCACGGCTATTTTTACCAAAATCGCTCCCGAGGCAGAATATTATGGTTTGCCAGAAGATATCAAAAAAGCCTTTGATTTAAAGGATTCTTATGGCGATACTGCCAAAGAAGGTCGTGTCACGACTCTGGAGTTTGAGCATTTCTTCGTCACCTCCGTCTATACTCCAAATGCTAAGGACGACCTCTCTCGCCTGCCTGCCCGCAAGCAGTGGGACGCTGCCTTCCTAACTTACATGAAACAACTCCAGAGTGAGAAACCAGTGATTTTTTGCGGGGATTTGAATGTGGCACATACCGAACTAGATTTGGCCCGTCCGAAGGAGAACAAAGGAAAGAAGGGTTTTACGGAAGAAGAACGTCACGGCATTGATAATATGCTGGCCGCTGGCTTCGTAGATAGTTTTCGTTTGTTTCACCAAGATAATGGACACTACACTTGGTGGTCACATTTTGCTCAAGCTAGAGAACGCAACGTTGGTTGGCGTATCGACTATGTAATGGCAGATGAAAATTTACGCTCGTTTATCAAGAAAGCCGCCATTCACCCCGATGTCTCCGGCTCTGACCACTGCCCAGTTTCAATAGAAATAGCGCTCTAGATAAAGATAATAACAACTTGTCCTTTATAAAGGACAAGTTGTTAAGTTATCCACACATCATGTCCTTTACACCTTTTTATAAAGGACATAGAATAGTGGAAGGTCCAGAAAGGGCGGGCACCGTAAGGTCCTAAAGAGATCGTTTCACAAAAAAAGTTAGACCTCCAAAATCTAACAACGTTCATAACACACATTCCCACCAAAACGAGTATCTAGCCATACTCATTAGGAATTCACGTTTTGGGCTTGTGGGCCGCAAAGAGTGGTTGACTACTCGACCCTTCCTTTCGGCTCGCGGGCTCGAAAATATACTAAACAGTGAAATCCTTAGGAAACCTACTAAAGGTTTCTACGTACAGCACAATCAATACAATACACATACAACGTTAGAGTCCCGGTCTGCGCAGGATCACCCCATAGAGGGTTCCACATGAGGCTATTGCCTCCGCAATTATACAAGGGCTCAAACATGTTCTTTGTCCGTCGAGAGACGTACACAAGGCCTAGAGAGGCCGGCAGATAATCAAGATTGATTGTCTCCCCACCCCTCTAGGCCTTTTTTGTATTCAGCAGTCTAAATAGTGCCAAACGGTGGACATTTTTTGTTAATCAGGTAGTGTTGCGGTTGGTTTTAACAGGGAGGAAATAAAAATGCGTAGGGCCATTCGTCTGTCGATGCAATACCACCGCAGCTCTGGGTGCTGGAGCATAAGCACCAACGGACCAAAGACGCTCTTCCCTACCCAGGAGGAGCAACAAAGACTCTGGACCAAGCACGTTTCAAACTGCGGAGAGCTCTTTGTGAGGAGTGTTACAAACGGTTCAACCTTTCGTTTTTATGTAGAGGTCAGTTCGGGCAGTACGAAAGCCCAGCGAAGAACTTTCCTTAATGCCTTGGCGGCACAGTGCCGTTAGGTCGTCCTTAGTTAGCCATCTATGTATGGCAAAAGCCGCCCGAAATATGGCGGCTTTTCTATTACCCGACCTTATGACTCCTCTCGATCTCCTTTATAGCCGCCTCTTCCTCGGCCTGCTGACGCTCTTTGCCAGCTTCGCCAAGCTCTTTGAGACTACCTTCGTCTAGCTTTATCAACTCAGCTACTCGGTTGTCTAGGTATTCTTCGGTATTTCTAGCCGGATCCTCCAAGACTTCTTCTAGTAGTGCGTGCAGTAGGTATCCTAGCTTTTTACCCGGCTTTTCCCCAGTTTGTACCATGATCTTATCCCCATCTGTCTTCAGCATCTTGACCGATACGGGGTCGCGGCGGGCCTGATCCACCATGGCTTTGTATTTGCGGAAGCGAAACGGCTGTTCCTTTGGTCTGCCTGTGCCGATTCGGTCACAGACACGGAGATTGAGTAAATCCTCCATATTTTCCTCCCCTACCCGAGCAATAGTCCGGCGGACGGCTGACAAGGTGATAGCGTCCGGATCAGCAAAAAACATATGCCAACGCACTAGGATTTCCACCCCGTTGGCAATTTCTACGGGCATTTTCAGGCGCTTCATCAACTTGGCAGTCATGCGCGCGCCCACTACCTCGTGACCAAAGAAGGTATAGCGCTTGTTTTTGCCACCCTCACGGCGAGTGATCGGCTTGCCAATATCGTGGAGTAGAGCCGCCAAGCGCATCTCGGTCGAATAACCCTTATCGGCGGCCGCTTGTAGAGAGCGCAGAAGATGTTCGTACACATCGTAAGCGTGTATTCCTCCCTGTTCACAACCAATCGCGTCTCGAAGCTCTGGCAAAACATATTGAAGTAGGCCTAGCTTTTCAAGCATAGCAAGACCAAGCATCGGACTCTCGGAGTTTATTATCCGGAGAAATTCGTCACGGATTCGTTCGGTTGAAATATGGCTTAAAAGCTCAGCATTTTTTGCTATTGAGGCCATCGTCTCGGCTTCAATGGCAAAATTTAATTCTGCGGCCAAGCGGATAGCACGCATCATACGGAGAGCATCCTCGCCAAAGCGTTCGTCGGGATTACCGACGGTTTTAAGCCGTTTTTTGCGCAAATCCCCTTCCCCGTCGAACAAGTCAACAAACTTCTCGTCTTTAGGGCGATAAGCTAGGGCGTTCACGGTGAAATCACGCCTCTTTAGGTCTTCTTCGAGTGATACTCCAAATTCAACCTTGTCAGGCCTTCTCCGGTCCGAATATTCGCCCTCACTGCGATATGGCGTTACTTCTACAACCTTGAGTCGCAAGTCAGTGGTCTCCTCGTTCACTACACCGACGGTACCGTAGTCATTATTGCAGTAGGTTTCAGGGAAAAGCGCCTGAATTTCTTCCGGCTTAGCGTTGGTGGTCAAATCCCAGTCTTTGGGCGTGCGGCCAAGCAGAAGGTCGCGCACGCATCCACCAACCAAGTACGCTTCAAAACCGGCTCCTTCCAAAGAGTCGGCCACCGCTACCACTTCCTTCGGTATATCTTCACGTATTATCACAAGAACAATCTTAGCAAATTTGCGTTGCTTTTTCGCCCTCGTGACGTATGATAAGCGCACATTGCACCGGTGTGAGATCCATATAGGTGCAACGTATTGTTAAAACACTTGCGCTTGTAGTGAAATGGATATCACAACTGACTTCGGATCAGTTATTGTAGGTTCGAGTCCTGCCAGGCGCACAATATAAAAAGCGAGACAGATGTCTCGCTTTTTATATTGTGCGCGTGGAGAAAGCCAACTGCTTGGCTTTCGTCAGGACTCGAAGCTTCGGAGTATGTTTTTGACTGTTAAGTAAAAAACAGCGAGAAGCCGACCAAGAACGCGAGCTTGTTTTATGAACGCAGTGAAATAAAATAGCCGTGATTCTGGGTCGAGTCCCCCTAGACAACTTTTTTGTTACTCAGATATTCCTCCAGAAAGCTGATTTCACGTTTTAAATTAAAGAAGCCCTCATATTTTCCAGGCTTGTCCTGTTTCATTTGTGCTAGCGCTTCTTCTGGCGATAGCCACGAGGTAATTTGACCTTCCTCAATCTCGGCCGCTTCCATTTGCGTGTCCCCTATATCGCCCACTACTTTAGCTACAAAACAATAAGATAACTGAACGATCTTGTACTTGTCGCGAAACTCCACAGTCATTCCAATTGTATCGGTTACAAGGCAATTACAGCCCACCTCCTCGAGTATTTCTCGTTTTAAAGCATCTTCTAGGCTCTCGCCTTCTTCAACACCGCCGCCGGGTAGTTTGTGGTAATAATAATTTTGCAGATATTGCGTTGCCATCTTCCCTTCATCATTCAACAAAATTGCCCGGGCGGTCTTTCTTAAATTGTAGTTCTCGCCGATCTTCTCTGCCTCCCCTATTCCCAGAGACCCGTCACTAATTTCAGCCAGAATTTTCATTGGTTTGAGTATAGCACTGGTATTTGGAACACAGAGACGCAGTTTAAACGTTATTTGAACGGATGTCATAGTATATGGTATATTTACTCTATGGTTCAAAATAAAGAAAAGTATTTAAAAGCAAGGGAATTTCGGCAACGAGGCTTTAGTTACTCTGAGATCGCTAAGATTGTTGGTGTGTCTAAGTCCACGGTCAGTAATTGGTTTGCTAAGCAGTCCTTTTCTAAAAAGGTGCGTAAAGATAATGAGATAAAAGCCCGCAGAGACAATGTAAAGCGTGTTTCTCTGGTAAATAAGGCGCGCAAAGCAGAACGCACTAGTCACTACAAAGAAGCGGTGAAGAGCGCAGAGACGGAGTTCAAACACTTCAAGTCGGCTCCCCTATTTTTGGCTGGTTTATCGATCTATATGGCGGATGGAGACTTAGTTCATCCTTCGCAAATTCGTCTGCCAAGCCAAAGGCCTCATGTGCATAAGATTTTTATAAAGTTCTTAAAAGAATTTCTGGGCGTAGAACGGTCTTTGATCTACTCCAAGCCCCACCTCACTATTACTAACGATGTGATAGCCAAGAAAAAGCTGCTGTGGTGGATTGACCGTTTGCCTCGGATAGTATTAAATAGTTGAGCTGGAATGTGTCCAATGCGGCCATGGTTAAGTGGTATAACATATCGTTGCCAACGATAGGTCGAGAGTTCGATTCTCTCTGGCCGCACAGCATACAAAAAGACATCCTCACAAGGGGTGTCTTTTTGTATGCTGTGCGGCCAGAGCAAGAGCCTCTATGACTCTTGCGTAGAGATGTAGAGATATCGAAGCATCGCGAATAATTCTCTATAAATTCACCAGACATCTACCTAAAAGACACACTTCTCCACTCGGCAAATCCCCCAGCCCTAGGCCAAACCTCCCTGCGCACTAGCAACAATAGCTAGTTATGCACAGTTAACGGTCAGACATGCAGGAAGGATCTCGGGGTGGATAAATAAGGGGATAGGTGGATAAGGGACAATCAAAATTGTCTCAATTTATATATTATATGGCTATAAATCGTGTCTTTTGTGACCTTTACTAACAATGGTAAATATCATAAACGTTTCACGTGAAACATCCAATATGATGGTTTCATATGAAACATAGGCCTTATTACAGGTCTTTTGGGTTATAATTTAGAAAATATGCCTAAAAAGCAGGAAAATAAGAAAACAGGGGATTTGGGAGAAGAAATTGCCGCCAAATACCTCAAAAACAAAGGTTTTTCTATTGTGGAACGTAACTACCGCAAGAAATGGGGTGAAATAGACGTAATTGCCCGACTTTCTACGGAAATCTCGATTGAGGCGGGTAAAATGGGGAAGAACAAGCAGATTGGAGATGTTTCATATGAAACAGGGGAGAGAATACACTTTGTTGAGGTTAAAAGTGTTTCATATGAAACAAAGCAAATGCTGGAGTTGGCAGTTTCACATGAAACCTATCGCCCAGAGGAGAGAGTGGATGATTTTAAGCTCAATCAAATCAGAAAAGCCGTAGAAACGTGGATTATTGAACATAATTGGTGCGGGGAAATACAAATTGACGTGATAGCAGTGCGGATGGTTCCACGTGAAAAGTATGCAACCGTGAAATATATACCAAATGTTATAGCGGAATAGGAATGTCCTTTAGAAAAGACCGCCTGTCCTTTATAGGACAGGCGGTCTTTTCTGTAACTTGATTGTCGGGGCGCCGAGAATCGAACTCGGACCACTCGGTCCCAAACCGAGAACACTACCACTATGCTACGCCCCGTTAAGCTCGCGGAAAGATCATAGCATTGCAGAGCTAAAATTGCGAGAGGTATAACTGATATAATCCAGTTACTATGAAACTATTCGTTGGAGCTAAGGCCTTAGTTCACTATAAAGGGAAAATTCTTTTGGTTCGTGAATCCGACAATTACGAAGAAGGCGCACAAAGTGGAAAGTGGGACGTGGTCGGTGGTCGAATCGAGTCTTCTGAAGAGGTTAGAGACGGGCTGGTACGAGAAGTAGAAGAGGAAAGCGGTCTATCTGTTGCACCAGTCCATCTAATGGGAGCCTTTGATGGTTTCCCCGTCATAAAGGGAGAGAAATGTCACGTTGTTAGGCTATATTTCCTCTGCGAAGCTACAACGGATGAGGTTGTTTTAAGTAAAGACCATGACGAATTTTTGTGGATTGAACCTCAAAATAGTGGAGATCTAGTTTTGATGGACGATATTGCTGAAATGCTGAAAGCAGTTGCGACGCTGATCAGTAGGGTTTCTTAATTGACATTTAACATTTTTGTTACAAAATATAAGTTCTCGAAACACACTCCATTACCAATCCGATGAAAGAGATCGGCTTTTGGTACGTCTTTGGATATAATGGTCTTCATATGGTTGGCCAGAGTAAAAAAGGCAATATAGAGGGAAGCCAAGAAGAACGCTTCCTTGCGGCACTTGAGGAGTATGGGGACGCCCTGTTCCGTCATGCGTTTATGCGCATTAGTGACCGCGAGCGCGCTATCGACATAGTGCACGATACGTACACCAAAGCCTGGTCATACTTGAGGTCCGGTCATGAGGTAGAGTCCTTTCGCCCGTTTTTATACAAAGTACTCAACAACTTAATCATTGATGAGTACCGAAAGCGACGTGAGTCATCACTCGATGCTCTCCTTGCGGCAGAAGGGGTGACCGAAGGTTCTTTCGATGAGTTAGTTGAGGACAAGACCGAGTCTTTAGCGGCAACGCTAGACGGTCGTCAGGCCTTCGATCTACTTAGTCAGTTGCCCGACGAATATCGCGAGGTGGTGACACTGCGTTTCGTTGACGGGCTGGGTCCAAAAGAAATCGCTGAACTTATCGAAGAAACTGAAAACGTGGTGTCGGTACGACTACATCGAGCACTCAAGGCACTGCGCACCATCATAGAGACAGGGGACAAGAGTGGTCGTGACAAATTGGTGCAAGGACAGGACTTATTATAAAGATGAAGAAATTTTCTGAACAATTTAAGAAGAAGGCAGACAGCATTCGCTTGCGGTCTGATGAAAAGCACGAATTACGTCAGCGTCTTTTGGCGTACATGGAGTATCATCCTTTGCCAGAAAGTGCTGGCAACCTTGTGCGAAACCGATCTCGCCTAGGTCATACGTCATTGCGCCTACCGGCGAGTTGGAATGGCTGGATGATCGGCAGGATCGCCGGCGCCTCTTTAGTGTTGAGTTTTGTGGTTGTTCCCGCACTGGCTGAGAAAGCTTTGCCTGGGGAGATTTTATATCCAGTTAAGGTTCGTTTTAATGAAGAAGTACGTGGGGCTCTTGTTTCCTCACCATATGAAAAAATTGAGTGGGAAACAGAACGTCTTGAGCGCCGTTTGGCAGAGGCAAACTTACTAGCTGATGCTGGACTTCTTACTCCAGATGCAGAGGCTGAAGTAACACGTGCTATCAAGCAACACAGCGACGCCGCCAAGCAAAGCATTGCTGATATAAGGGAAAGTGACAGTGAGGATGCCGCTTTGGCTGAGATAGCGCTATCGTCCGCACTTGAAGTGCAGTCTGAGGTGCTTGTTAAACGTGAGGCCGCTGGTACTTCGCCGGCGGCGTCAGCTTTGGCCACTGCTGTTAATGAGGCTAAGTTGGGCGTCAATCTTGGTGAAAGCGATACTATATCTCATCAAAAATTGCAGGCACGTCTGGAAACTGAGACTACTCGCGCTTATGAGTATTTCAATAGCCTAAACGGCGTAATTGGAGTAGAGGAGAAGGCTGATGTCGATCGTCGGTTATCAGATGTAAAAGTAAAAGCTGACGCGGCTTTGGCTTTACCAGAAATGGATCAAGCAACATCGTCAAAACTCCTTATCGAGGCTCTTGGTAGTACACGAAAGATCATAAGCTTTATGACTAATCTCGACGTACGTAAAAACGTCAACATAGAAGATCTAGTACCTGCTACACCAACTGATGATGAGCGCCGACAAGCATTGAGGTTGCACCTCGAAGAGGCTGAGACCACCATTAGCAAGGTGGAAAGAGGTATTGGCCAGCTGGCAACTACTTCCAGCAACTATCTAGAACTTAGAGAAGGTCTAGACAACTATAAAGAGTTATATAACTCAGCGTCCTCTTCGTTAGCTACAAATGACCTTACAGAAGCCGAACAATCAGCCACAGACGCTCTTGGTTTGGCCAGGGGGCTACTTAACAACCTTATAGTGCTCGGAATCAAAATCGAGGCTGGAGCGGATGCGACGGGGGCTATCTTTAAAAGCCGTTAGTCAAGTAAGGACAAGAAAAACCGCTCATATGTGGCGGTTTTTCCGTTCCTCTAGCTAGAGATAAAGAACTTTTTGCGCTCACATTCGTGGGCGCGACTTTGTATCGTATCCTATCGTTCAATTGTGCCAAAATGTTTACTGTTGATAACATCATTCCAAATTATTCGTCAACAATGTCTGCAAAATAGGGGACACGGTCTCATTAAATATTTGTGCCTTGCGAACTAGGTCACCTCGTATGCTATTGGCAAGATCAATCCCTTTTTCCTTCGTGAGTACACGGTCGATATGGGATATGGTGATCGCATTGAGGGCTGTCGTGCCGGCTTCTTTGGTGGTGATCACGCCGATGGCTCGGCCTAAATGGTCAATCACCGGTCCGCCAGAAGCTCCCTTATAACCAAGTGAGGAAGAGGCCAAGCTAATGACGTCAGCGTAGCCACTTTCAAACGTATAGAGGTCAGTAATTGTTGTTGTGGAAGTAACACGGACACCAGAAGAGCTTTCGCTTTGTGGATAGCCAACTAATATAACGTTTGCGCGGCGGTATTCGGGAGAGAGAGGGCTAGTGGCCGGAGGTAAGTAGGGGAAGTGACTGGGTAATTTTTCACCGCTGATGGCACTTGTGACATAAAGAAGCGCAAAGTCATTTTCTCCAGTACCCTTTGGTGCAGGATCAGAAATAAGGTCGGCGTGTTCGATAAGCCAGGTTGGTGAAATGTACAGCAAATCTACTTCATAGGCTGAGGCGGCGGACTCGCCGGTCTTGATGTGACAATCTGTCTTTGACTGATCATTATATTTCTCAAGTAGCAGAAATTGTCCGACGTGAGCGTTGGTTAAAACAACGCCACGGTCGCTGATGAAAAATCCGGTCCCAGAAATAATTCTTCGGTATTCCGGCGTTTTGGTAATGCAGTAAATGTTGACTATCGCTTCTGCCAAGTCTTGTTCGGGCAGAGAGTCATCTGCGGACAGCGGTGCAGTAGTGGAGGCCTCATTGGTCAGGCTTACTCCTTCACGAATTCTTTCAAGAGAGGCATTAATGATATCGAGTAGGGAAGAATAGGTAGAATCGGTTATTGGGGGCTCGGCGACACCTTGGACTACTGCTGCTACGCCAGCCGCATTTTCTATTATAATAATGTTTCGGTCGGTACTTTCTGTCCACCAGATTGAAACAGATGCTACTATCGATACTAGAAACGCAATAATAGTGGAGACGAACGACATCACTACAATTTAACATTTATATTGTGGTAAAAGAACGGGCTCTGGAAGCGATCGCCTGGACGTGTTAGAATCGCGTGCATTGCGGGCATAGTTTAGTGGTTAAACGACTGCCTTCCAAGCAGTAGTCGGGAGTTCGATTCCCCCTGCCCGCACCGCATATAACAAAAGCTCCCTAATGGGAGCTTTTGTTATATGCATTGCGGGCAGAGTAACAATGCCTGCGCATTGTTACGTGGGGTGAGAAGCGAACACTTGGAGCTTCGCAAGACTCATTGAGGTATTTGTGAGACGACAGTCGAAACAAATACCCAATGAGTGACAGTTTCTGTAAGAAATCGAAGCGCCACAGGATGTTTTGTGAACAATCCTAGCGAACAAAACCGCGGCGGGCTTTAGCCCGCCGCGGTTTTGCCTCTAGTGAGGTTTTACTTCACTGCGTCCTTAAGACCCTTGGCGGCGCGGAACTTAGGCACACGCATCGCTGGCACCTCGATAGACTCGCCAGTGCGAGGATTACGAGCAGTACGAGCTTCGCGCATCTTGGCTGAGAAAATACCAAGACCAGCGATAGAAACTTCTTGACCGCGCTTAAGAGAATCTACAACGCTATCAATTACGCATTCAACAGCGCGTTCGGCATCAGCCTTGGTGACGCCGATCTTCTCGTGCACTTTGTTGATGATGTCTGCTTTGTTCATAAATGAGATATTCTAGTGAGTTGATAATGCCGAGACAGAGTTGTCTCATTTGGCTTACAAATCATTATATAGCAAGGTTTTTTGGTCGCAACGACTTGCGCAAAGAACAAACTGTGTTCTGCTTTATTGATTGGGATCACAGATCAATTATGTTAAATTAATCGCTATGTCTCTCAAGATAGGAGTAATGGGTGCTCGCGGCAGTTTTTCGGAAATGGCTGGCGAACAATACATCAAGAAAGAAAACCTGACGGAGGCAGAGATACTGACACTCGTGACTGCAGAAGCGGTATTGGATGGTCTTGAAAAAGGTTTGTGCAATAAGGGTATTTTTCCGATTGAGAATAGTAATGGCGGAATTGTGATAGAGGCAGTGCATGCGATGGCCAAACACCGTTTTTCAATCGAGAAGATGTTTGAGTTAGATGTTCACCACAATTTGCTAGTGAAAAAGGGAATCACTGCTTCACACATCAAGAGTATAAGCTCGCATGATCAGGCTTTGAAACAATGCCGGATGTATTTGAAGCGGGTCTGGCCAAACGCTGACATCGTACCGTTTAAAGACACTGCCGCGGCTGCCAGTGCACTTAACTCAGGAGAACTACCCAATACCACTGCTGTTATCGCTTCACGTCGTGCTGCTGAGCTTTACGACCTAGATATTTTAGAAGAGTCTATTCAGGATCTTAAGTATAACTACACTACTTTTCTAGTGGCGACCAAACTTCCATAATTGGATAAGTAAAACGGCCGGTCGCGTAAGCGACCGGCCGTTTTACTTATTTTTATCTAGCGTATGAAATCACGCGTGTCTCACGGATAACGTGAACTTTGATTTCTCCTGGATAACGTAGCTGGGCTTCGATGTTTGTAGCAATACTGCGTGCCAATTCGTGCATTTCCAAATCTGAGAGTTGTTCCGGATTGACGATGACGCGCACCTCACGGCCGGCGGCAATCGCAAAAGCTTTTTCAACACCTGGTAAGTGGGTAGCAATCGATTCAAGTTCAGATAGTCTCTTGATGTAGTTTTCGATGGAATCACGACGTGCTCCAGGACGTGAGCCAGAGAGTGAGTCTGCTACCTGTACGATAATCGATTCTGGCGTTTCGTATGGATATTCTTCGTGGTGCGCGCGCATGGCAAGTATCACTTTTTGATCAACACCATACTTTTCCAAAATACGGATACCGATCTCAACGTGAGTGCCTTGCACCTCATGACTAACGGTTTTACCAATGTCGTGGAGCAGGGCACCGGCGCGGGCAACTGACTCGTCAGCCCCGATTTCTTTAGCAATGATGCCGGAAATGTGCGCCATTTCAACAGAGTGCCAAAGAACGTTCTGGCCGTAGCTGGTTCTAAAGTGCAGGCGGCCGAGAATGGTGATGAGGTCAGGATGAAGTCCTTGCACGCCAGCTTCATAAGCGGCCTTCTCTCCCATCTGACGAACCATCTTAGCCACTTCTTTACGGGCTTCTTCCACCATCTCTTCGATTTTGGCAGGCTGAATGCGGCCGTCTTTAAGAAGCATCTCAAGAGCGACCCGAGCGATTTCACGTCGGATCGGATCAAAAGAGGAAAGGACGATATAACCGGGTGTATCGTCGATAAGTACATCGACGCCGGTTAGTCGCTCAAAGGCGCGAACGTTGCGACCTTCTTTGCCGATCACCTTACCCTTGATGTCATCGCTGGTTAGTTCGACGCTGGCTGTCATTACGTTGCTAGGCATTGAATTGCCGACACGATGAATAGCCGCCAAGAGAAGATTGCGGGCTTGTTCTTCGTATTGTTCTTCGTTGCCCTGCTCTAACTTACGGAGACGGCCGACGATATCTTCGGAGCGTTCTTGCTCAAGCGTTCGGATCAGGCGAGCGTAAGCTTCCTCGCGGGATAAACCAGCAACAACTTCTAGCTTACGATCCAGCTCTAGGGCGTGGTCGTCGAGACGGGCCTTGATGGTTTTTACTTCTTCAATCTTCGTTCGTACATTCTCTACTTGCGAATCAACGTCAATTTGTCTTTGGTCCAACAATTCTTCACGCTTGTTCAGGCGATTCTCCTTACTATCTAGCTTCTCTTCGAGTGCACGGCATTCGGCTTTGGTCTCTTTTTCCAATTCGGTAGCCTTGTTCTCTGCTTTTTCTATGATCTTGAGGGCTTTCTCTTCCGCTTCAAGAGCTTTTTCCTTAAGGTCCAGCTCCAAGGTGGAGCGCAGGGACAGGGCGTGTCGGTATCTTGCGTAATAACCGACGATAAGACCAACTGCGAGCGCCGCACCGAGTAATACCGGCATCGGCATAGTGTGTTTCTAAATGAATAATTTTTCCTTCCTGTCCTTTCAGTCGTTACGGTCGAAAGCTATTTCAGGTTAGCATTAAATCAAATAATTGAAAACAACGCGGCGGGGCCGAAGGCCCCGCCGCGTTGTTTCTCCACAATCCCCCTATTTATAAATTTCGTCGACGATACCATACGCCTTAGCCTCTTCAGCATCCATAAAGAAGTCTCGCTCTACGTCTTTTTCTATTTGGGTAAGCTTTTGGCCGGTCGCCTTGGACAACATCTTGTTGAGTCGGTCACGGGTTTTCAATATATGTCGCGCTGTAATCTCAATATCAGTAGCTTGACCCTGCGCTCCGCCAAGTGGCTGGTGGATCATTACTTCAGCATTCGGCAAGATAAATCGTTTGCCCTTTGCTCCTTGTGACAGTAGTAACGCTCCACCCGAAGCCGCCATACCGATACAGACAGTAGCCACGTCAGGCTTGATGTGATGCATCGTATCGATCATCGCTAGGGTAGAAGTTACACTTCCACCAGGGCTGTTTATGTAGAGGTAGATGTCTTTCTTGGGGTCTTCAGCTTCCAAGAAGAGAAGCTGGGCTACCACTAGATTAGACATATGATCCTCGATCCCTCCGGTAACAAAGATGATTCGTTCCTTGAGTAGGCGGGAGTAAATATCATAAGCTCGCTCTCCACCAATCGTCTTCTCAATCACCATCGGTACCAATTGGTTTTGTGTGTCTAAGTTTTTAATTTCCATGTTTCAATTTCAAATTTAGCTACGAGCGCATATTAACAGAAAGCTCATTAAAAGAAAAACCGCGGCACGCCGAAGGCGTGCCGCGGTTTTTCTTTAATTTTACTGAGTCTCCAAGAATTTCATTACGGCTTCGTTTTGTAGAACTGAAGCGACGTAGATGCGGACGCGATTTTGGTCGGCATCCTTGTAGTGTTCGAGCAGATGCTTAGTTTCTTCTTCCAATTTTTCTTTTTCAGGCTCGATCTTTTCTTGTTTAGCGATCTCATTTAGTACGAGTTGTAGTCGAGCGCGCTTCTCGGCGGCCCCGGTCCACTCATTCTTCAAGTCGTCACGGGTCTTTTTGATGTGAGTGAGATAGTCATCCATCTTGAGACCAGCGCGCTTGATGTCTTCATCCATTTGCGCAAACATCTGGTTAAGCTCCGAGTCGATCATAATCTGCGGCAACTCGAAGGTGCTGGCTTCGATTATTTTGTCAGTGAGGGCGGCTCGATGAGCGGCAATCGTGTCACGAGTCTTTTCGATGGTGAGGTGTTCACGAAGTTTGACTTTGAAATCTGCCACATTTTCAAATTGTCCCGGTGTACCTAGGGTTTTCACCAAGTCATCAGTAAGTTCTGGAGTCGGTAAGTCTTCAGTATCTTCGAGTGGCTTACCCTCGCCATCGTGGGCGGGTCCTTCGTGCACGGTGCCGTCTTCGTGGGTATGAGTTTCTGGAGTTCCATCCGCCGCTTTTTTCTGCAAGCGTTCGTAAGCTGCCTTTTGACGCAAGATATTTTTGATCTGCTCTTCAATATCTTCGTCGGTGACTAGGGCCTCGTCCTTACTCTGATTCATCTCGTGCGAGAGAGTTTTGTAATCTGGCAAGGTTATCTCCGGCATTACAGATATGGTAATGGCAAAACCAAGCGGGCTACCGGCTGTTATCTTAGTGATTGAAACTTGGGGATGACCGATGGCGTCAATCTTGTGTGTAGCCAAAATAATCGGGTAGATATTAGCGAGTGCTCGCTCGGCCATTTCATTCAGCACATTGAGTTCGCCGACTTTAGACACTAGAACACTCTCCGGAAGGTGTCCGGGACGGAAACCGTCAACTTTGACATGCTCACCAAGCGCCTTGAGTGCCGCGGCGCGGTGTTTTTTGAGCTCGGTCTCTGGTACTTCTCCCGTTACTTTAACTGTCGAGCCAGCTTCTTTGGTAATAGAAAAGTTTTTAACAAAATCATTAGACATAGTGCCGCATTAAAGCATTGAGGCAGGGAAAAAGCAAAGCGGCGGGACCGAAGGCCCCGCCGCTTTCTATTTTCTACAAATCTTATTGCAGATTAGCTTCAATTTCGGCCTCGATAGCGTCTAGTTCACTTTCTGATGCAGAAAGTTCGGCTTCGGTGGCGGCCGCTTCTGCTTCTATGTTTGTTATTTCTTGTTCGGTGGTTGGAGGAGTTTGAGCCTCGGTCTTAATGTCTGTTGCTGGCTCTAACACCGGTGTCTCTGCCGCTGGCATAAGAATGTCAATTATTTGAGCACCCCATACGATCGCTACCCCGAGTAGGGCGAGTGAAAATACGAAAAGTATAACCAGAAATGGTGATACGTGATGCTTTGGAGAGGGAGCGGTTGCTGATTGTGTAGGAACACTCTCGACTGGCATTTTGAGCTCTCCTTGGGGAATTTCTGGCACTGGTTTGGCGGGCTGCTGGTTTTGGTTGTTGTCCATAAATTTAATGATTATAAAGATTGACTAGTAATTTATTACTGCGTAACAGTGTTGTCCTCTGGTTCGGCACTATCACTCGTGTCATTCCCGTCATCATCACTGTTGTCATTTTGACTAGTGGCCTCACTTACGCCCCGTTCAAGATCAGATGCGGCTACTGCATCTTTGAGAGCGGCTAGGGCTTCTCGTAAGAGAGAGTGTGCGGTGCGGACTAGCTCACGCACCTCCTGGAATTGTGCCTTAGTATCTTGCCAATCAGTACGAGGGTCATCAGAGGTGGCCGCGTACTCAACGTTTACATCTATACCAGAGAGGGCCAGTTGGGCCGCGTCTAAAGTATTGTTCGCTTCTTCAAGCAGTGAGTTCACTTCGCTCGTATCGACACCACGAGTAGCAAGTTCGTCAGCGCGATTCTGTAAGCGGTCACTTAGTTCACCGATTTTGCCGATGGCTCGGTTCAAGGCCTCAGCAACGCGTTCGCCAACTTGTTTGATTTTCTCCTGCATACGCTCTTGAAGGGCGGCTTTGCGAGCGGCAGTACTGCTAGCCAACTCTAAGCGTTTCTGTTCAAGCTTGTCCTTGCGTTCGGTTACTTTGGTTTCCCACTCTGCACGCTTTGTTTCCCATTCAGCCTTGCGCTCAGTCATCTTTTGCTCGATTTCAGCCTTACGTTCGGTCAGTTTCTGTTCAAATTCAGCTCGCTTAGCTTCCATTTCACCCTTTCTTTCTTCAGCTTTTTGGGCAAACTCGGCTTTCTTTTCTTCCATTTCTTGCTCCCGTTCAAATATTTTTCTCCCAAACTCAGTCCGCTTCACCTCTATTTTATCCTCGTCCTCGTCTTCATCTTCTATTTCGGTTTTGTCTTCGTCTTTGTCCTCGTCCTGATCCTCCACTTCATCATCTATCTCTATTTCAGCTTCGTCATCAGCGCGCGCTAAAATCTTAGACACGATGCTGTCGTCTTGGGCGTTGGCAGCGCTGGTGATTGCTAGTACCAGTGCAGTGATACAACCTGCCCAAAGGCCGGATGACAGAGTTAAGAATTTTTGTTTTTTGTGCATAGAATTATATATCTGAATAAATTGGTCGTCTGACAAGATGTCATTTTTTGATACCGAAAGCCGACCGCAAACGCGGCGTATTTCATTCGTCTATTATAAAACGGCTGGGAGCAAAGCTCCCAGCCGTTTTATGCACAACGTACACCGGTTGTTATTTCTTGGAGTTTTCGTACATCTCACGGCTCTTCGTAAATGCAGCCTTTGCCTCGGCAGCCCCGTGCCACGCTCCGACTGACACTTCTTTGTTTTGTACTTTCTTGTATGTTTCAAAGAAATGAGTCATTTCTTTTTGAAAGTGTGGATTTAGATCGTTGATGTCATTGACGCCGTCAAAGCGGGGATCATCGACTGGCACAGCCACTACTTTGTCGTCACGCTCGCCGCCATCGATCATCTCCATAATGGCGACAGGTCGTGCCTTCACCAAGATACCTGGCGCAAGAGGGTGGGTGGTTATCAATACGACATCAAGCGCATCCCCGTCATCAAACAAGGTCTGGGGCACAAAGCCGTAGTCGAAAGGGTAGTCTTGAGCAGAATGCATCACTCGGTCGAGTGCGATGATTCCGGTCTCCTTATCAATCTCATATTTATTTTTTGAGAATTTTGGAATCTCAATAACAACATTCATTATATCGGCACTTCCGGGAGCAATATCGTGCAATAAGTTCATAGTATGAATTTAGATACTAAAGTTACGTACAAACATTTTAACCCAACTCTTTCTCCGCCTCCTCTGGAGTGTCGATTTCGTTTTCCTCATCAGAAGCGATGACATCACGATCGGTGGTAGGCTCGTCGGTTTCGCTCAAGACTGCTTCGACGGTGTCGTCGATAGCCACAGAAGCTTCGGCCGCTTCTTCATCAGGAACGGACGCTACCGGTTTAACATCTGCATCGGTACTATCGGCCTCGGCCAATTCTTCACCCTTGGCAGACATAATGTCTATCTTCCAGCCAGTCAATTTTGCCGCCAAGCGCACGTTTTGTCCGCCGCGGCCGATGGCTAGAGACTGTTGGTCTGGTGCCACTTCGACAGTGGCGCGGCCGTGTTCTCCTGTTGCCTCGTTTGGTTCTTGGTCGATCTTAACACCCAAGACACGGGCTGGAGAGAGGGCATCTTCAATGAAAGAAACTGGTTCTGGTGACCACTCTATGATGTCGATTTTTTCGCCACCAAGCTCGCTCATTACGGTCGAAACACGTACTCCGCGCTGACCAACTAGAGAACCAACCGGATCAAGATGTTGATCGCGAGCGACAACGGCTATCTTAGATCGGCTGCCAGCTTCACGGGCCACGGCTTTGACTTCAACAGTGCCGTTCTGGAGCTCGGGTGCTTCGATCGCAAATAAGGCCGCCAAGAAATCAGGATGTGAACGTGAGAGTTTGAGGAATACACCGCGGGAAGTTTCGTCCACTTCGAGTAGAAGGGCGCGCACGCGCTCACCTGGGCGGAAACGTTCGCCTGGGATCTGTTCCTCGTAAGGCATCACAGCGGTGATGCGACCAAGGTCAACATAAAGATTGCCGCGTTCAAAGCGTTGAACGTGTCCCGTCACGATGTCGCCTTCTTTTTGACCAAATTCAGTCAGTGCAGCATCTTTTTCTGCTTCGCGCACCTTCTGAATGATTACCTGCTTGGCAGTTTGTGCGGCAATACGTCCAAAATCATCCTTTGGTTCAAGAGGGAAGACCATTTCTTCGCCAACAGAAACACCTTTTTTGATGAGGCGGGCATTATCAACCATAATGTGCTTTTCTGGATCGAAGCGTACCTTTCTGTCACCGTCTATCTTCAAGGTGTCATCTGATACTTCCTCATCTTCATCCTCGTCGGTTTCCGCCTTAAGCATTGATTCATCAACAACAAGCTTCACTTGCTCAAAAGAGGTGGTGCCAGAGGATATATCAAAAACAGCACGCACGATCTGGCCGCGCTTACCAAACTCCTTTTTATAAGCAGTAGCCAGTGCCTGCTCGATAGCATCAAGCATTTTCTGGCGGGGGATACCACGCTCCTCCTCCATCTCAGCGAGGACAGCGTTGATTACTTTTAAGTCAAACATAATTATTTGTGAATAAATTAACTAAGGACGAATCTGATATTAATAAGGCCCGGCCAGAAGGCCGAGCGTTTCAGTCGTAATTTCACTGTAACACACAGTTAGACAAATTCCAACTAGGGGCTTTATAAGGTATTGAGTAGCTTCAAGGCAAGCCTAAGGGCCTCGGTAGAGGTGGAAACGTCGGGGTTTTCGCTGGTTATTTGTATTGTCACACGGCGGGCATCGGTAGCAGGGTAACCAAGTGATATGAGCGCATCAATGGTGTCGGAGGTATGATCTGCCGTGTTGCCGCGACTGGCGCTACTCTCGGCAAGAGCATCATCGTCAAACTTCTCACGCAAGCCGGAGACTATCTTCTCGGCGCTTTTCTTGCCAATTCCGGATAATTTAGAAAGTCGGACCGGATCATCGTTCGCAACTGCTTCCTTTATAAGAGTGATGTCAGCCTGCAACATTATTTGGAGAGCCGTCTTGGGGCCGATTTTGGGTAGAGATATCAAATGTTGAAAAACTTCCAATTCATCGCGGGTTTCAAAACCATAAAGGTCGAGGGCTGTTTCGCGCACAGCCAAGTAAGTGTGAAAGAGGGCAGGGCTCCCGATTGGCAAAGTGTCGGCTGTGCGGTTTGTATGTATTAAGTAACCGATTCCTCCCACCTCGATCACTACTTCTGGTGCGCGCACCTCGGTCACCTGACCATGAACGGTTCGTATCATCCTATGATTATAGCTCACATCTTCACTTTGGTCGTTAATCAGATAGAGGTGATACAATAATTTTGAAATGAGTTCCATAGAAGATTCACAACTACACCGTTTTGTTTCGTCTGCGGGCCTGGTGGCCAAGAAGGATCTGTTGGCGGCCGAACAATCGGCCGAATCAAGTGGTCGGTCATTGGCCGAGGCGCTGCTTTCACTCGGTTACTTAAGTGAGGACGATATGCGACGTATCGAGGCCTATATTTTAGGTATCCCTTTTGTGACGCTTGATCCACACGCGATTGATTTTTCTGTACTGACTCTGATCCCAGAGCCGATCGCTCGTGACCATAATATTGTTGCCTACAAAAAGACTGACGGGGCGATCGAGGTAGCCATGCTCAGCATTGCTGACCTATCCGTTATTGAATTTGTCGCGAAGAAAAACGGTGTGCGACTCTTGCCTCGCCTAACTTCTACCGAAAGTATCAGAGGGGCTCTGCTTAAATATCAGAAGCAACTCAAGAGTCAGTTTGGCGACATCATAGCGAGTGCAGTTAAGGAGATTTCAAACGAATATAGTGACAAAGAAGTAACTGACGCGATGTTGCAGAAGCTTGGCACTGATCCTGCGTCCGCGCGAATGGTTGATGCACTTCTGCGCCACGCGCTTTTGGGCGAAGCGACTGATATTCATATTGAACCACCAGAGCGAGAAATCCTTATTCGTTATCGTATCGATGGAATTCTCCGCGACAGTCTGACATTGCCTCGGTATGTTGATATGGCACTGGTGTCTCGACTGAAGACACTGGCCCGCATCGATCCGGCCAATCGTCGCAGTCCGCAAGACGGACGTTTTAAGATGGAGATCGATGGGCAGAAGATTTCAGTTCGTGTCTCAACCTTGCCGGTATTTCAGGGCGAAAAGGTAACTCTGCGCTTGGTTCGCGAGAATAGAAGTGGCTTTACCTTAGAAGGCATTGGTTTTCATGGGCTACCGCTCGAGCGAGTTTACGGCGCTTTGCGTCAAAAAAGCGGATTGATTTTGATCGGTGGACCAGCTGGTAGTGGTCGCACCACCACGCTCTATACTTTGCTCGATCTCTTAAATACCCCATCTTTATCGATCGCCACGATCGAAAATCCGATCGAATATCAGATGCCCCGCATTAGTCAGACTGAAGTCAAGGAAGATGCTGGCCTAACTTACGATGCAGGATTGCGAGCTATCTTGCGTAGTGATGCCGATATTGTGGCGATCGGGGAAATAAATGACAAAGAAACTGCTGATCTAGCGGTGCGTGCCGCAGAGACTGGCACATTGGTGCTGGCGACTGTGAATGCCGACGGCGCGGCTGACGCGGTGTCAAAACTACTCTTGTTGGGTGTTGATCCGGCACGTTTCGCCAACGCATTTTCTCTCGCGATCGGACAGCGACTTTGTCGCGCCCTTACAAAAGAGAAGGAGGCTTACACACTAAAGACGGCAGATCGAGAGGCTTTATCTACAAAAGCCGATTTAGATACGGTGATGATGCATTTAAAAGAAGAAGGGGTACTAAATGGTGCGGCTACTTGGACAGCGGTGCCCTTCTATCAACCAAAACCAGACGTGTCCGAGGAAGATACCTATCAAGGGCGTTTTGCTTTGCATGAAATAATGCCAAATTCTAAGGCGGTTAGATCAATTATAGAAGAGGGTCGCTCTTCGGCAGAGCTTTTGACCGCCGCAAGACGAGAGGGAATGCTCACTCTTCTTGAGGATGGGCTTTATAAAGCCGCTCGGGGGGCAACCTCTATTGAGGAGGTAAAAAGAGTGCTCGAACGATAGAGGACTGACCGCTGTGATAAAATTATCTCATGCTAAAGCGCCGCAGAATACTGGTGGTTGGAAATTGGAAGATGAATCCAGCGACCCTTGCCCGTGCTGAAAAACTTTTTGTAGATATAGAGAAGACGTTAAAAAATAAAATACTGCGGGCCGATATCGCGATTGCGCCGCCGCTTCTTTATGTGGGTGCACTGTCGGAGTTGTCTGGGCCACAGAAGATTGAGTTTGTGGCGCAGGATGTGTCACCTCATGAAGGAGGGGCGCATACTGGAGAGGTGAGTGCCACGATGTTGCGTAGTCACGGTATAAAATGCGCGATTGTTGGTCATAGTGAACAGCGTGCCTCTGGAGTGAGTGATGAGTTGATCAATAAAAAGTTGCAGGCCTTACTGGCGGTTAAGTCGTCGGCCATCTTGTGTGTGGGAGAAAAAGAACGTGATGGTAATGGTAATTATTTTAGTGTAGTCGAAGGTCAGATACGGGCGGCGTTTTCGGATGTAAAAAAGGACGAAGCTAAGCGTGTGATTATTGCTTATGAACCAGTGTGGGCGATTGGCACGGGCGACAACGCTCGACCAGAAGATGTAGAAGAGATGCGCCTTTTTATAAATAAAGTCTTGGCTGATCTTTATGATCGCGATACAGCTGAGGCTGTGCGCGTGTTGTATGGCGGTTCAGTGACTCCAGACAATGTTACAGAACTATTGGAGCATG